>Ga0172379_10000141_pt1 | contig 198540 bp, 214 predicted proteins | sample GrowelOW334metaG_FD_119756 | JGI IMG/M metagenome (GOLD analysis project Ga0172379, IMG submission 119756) | Groundwater microbial communities from an aquifer near a municipal landfill in Southern Ontario, Canada - Groundwater well OW334 metaG | ecosystem: Environmental > Aquatic > Deep...
AAATGATCAAACCGAAACGCCCGGCGGGCTAGCCGATGTTACCTCTGGTGTCAAAGTTAAAGTCACCTACAAAACCAACGCCGAGACGCAACTGAAAGTGGCGGAAAAGATCTACGTACTGGAGAAATAGTTAGCAGGCAAAAACTTTTCGGATAAAAATCCGGCCGGGTGGCCGGATTTTAATTGATCAACTTTCTTATTCACAAACGATATTTCATGTCAAAAGGCGGTTGAAATTTATGCAACTCTAGGCTACAATATGATTATGAAAGAAGATATCAAAAAATTAGTCGAGAAGGCCATCTTAGATCTTCAAAAGAAGCTTATTTTAGCTGATTTTAAAATTCCAGAGGTTTCTGTGGACTATCCAAAAGTGGAGGAGTTTGGCGATTATTCGACCAATATCGCTATGGTTTTGGGCAAGATGTTGAAGAAAAATCCGATGGAAATTGCTGAGGCCCTAAAGCTCGGCTTTAAAGATCTAAAAAAGCCGAGCTTTAAAAATGCTTTTGAAAAAATCGAAGTCGTCGCTCCAGGATATATAAATTTCTATTTATCCCAAAAATATTTGCAGGACAAAGTTGAGGAAATAAATAAACAGAAAGAAAATTTTGGAAATTCTGAAATCGGCAAAGAAGAAAAAATAAACAATGAATTTATTTCTGCCAATCCGACTGGGCCGCTGACAGTCGGCAACGGGCGCGGGGGATTTTGCGGAGATTCAATCAGCCAGGTTTGCCGCAAGGCTGGTTTTAAAGTAGTGAATGAATATTATGTAAATGATGCCGGAGAACAAGTTATGAAGCTGGGTCACAGTGTTTTGAAAGACAGTGAGGCGGCCTACACCGGAGATTATATAGATGAACTAAATAAAAAATTCGGCAATTTGACTGATGTCAAGGAGATCGGAGAAAAATCAGCAACAATCGTAATGGATGAAATTATAAAAAAAGTTGCTAGCGAAAAAATGCAGATTAAATTTGATATGTGGTTTTCGGAAAAATCGTTGCATGTCGATGGGTATATAGATAGGGCGATAGAAATTTTAAAAAATAAAAACTTGACCAAAGAAGAAGACGGCGCGTTGTGGCTAAAAACGACGCAGTTCGGTGATGATAAAGACAGGGTTTTAGTAAAAAGCAATGGTGAAAAAACCTATTTTGCTTCTGATTGCGGATATATCTTGAACAAGATGGATCGCGGTTTTTCGAAATTTATTGAAATCTGGGGAGCGGATCATCATGGGTATATCAAGCGTTTCGAAGCGGCCGCCAGAGCGATCGGATTTTCCGGTGAATTAAAATTTATTATTGTTCAGCTCGTGCGCTTGGTAAAGGACGGCAAAGAAGCGCGTATGAGCAAGCGCGCCGGCAACGTAGTCTATATCGATGAATTGATTGATAATGTCGGACATGACGCATCCAGATTTTTCTTTGTCATGTATGCGCCGGATTCCCATATGACTTTTGATCTGGATCTGGCCAAAGAGCGGTCGGAAAAAAATCCGGTTTTTTATGTGCAATATGCACACGCTAGAATACACAGTATTCTGGCTAAAGTTCAAAGTTCAAAGTTAAAAGTTCAAAGTAAGGGAGATTTATCTTTGTTGACGCATGAAAAAGAGCTAAGTTTGATCAAGGAATTGAATAAATTTCCAGAATTAGTTGAAGAGATCGCGAAAAGTTATGAAATTCACAAACTACCCTACTATGCCATTAAGTTAGCGGACAAATTCCATTCTTTCTACAATGCTTGCAAAGTGCTAGACAAGGAAAACCTAGAGATGACGAGCGCTAGACTAAACCTCATAAATGCTGTTAAAATAGTATTGGCAGAAACATTGCGATTAATCGGAGTTTCGGCGCCGTCTAAAATGTAAAAAAACGAATTAACACGAATTCATAACGAATGGGCACTAATAATAAATAATTTGTGATTCGTGAAAATTAGTCATTAATTTGTGTAAATTAGTATTTTTATGAAAATTGGTATTGATGCGAGAACAATTTTGAATCCGGAAAAGGGAGAGGCGATCGGAGTGGGTCATTATACCTATCAGTTGATACGCCATCTTTTGGATATCGACAAAGAAAATGAGTATGTTTTGTTTTTTGATTTTCGCGTCCGGGAGAAGGACGTCAAAAAGTTTTCTCGTCCGAACGTAAAAATAAAATTTTATCCTTTTTCTGATTATAAAAAATATTTGCCGGGAGCCTATAATGAAATTTTGGGAACGGCAACTCTCGCCAAAGAAAATCTGGATGTAATCCACGCGACTTCTCCAATGAGTCGTATCCCGGTCAGCTATCGCGGGAAAACGATTGTGACGGTGCACGATTTGGCGGTGCACAAGGTTCCGGATGTCTTTCCGCAACTTATGCGCACAAAAACCAAGGCCGTGCTCAGTCTTATGATAAGTAAGGCGGACAAGATAATCGCGGTTTCCAATTCGACCAAGAAAGATATTCAGGAAATTTTCAAAACTCCGGAAGATAGGGTTAGGGTTATTTACAGCGGTTTCGATAAGCGGTTCTTTGAACAGTCGGCGGTAACGCGTGAAAAGGTTTTGGGAAAATATGAAATTCCGGGCAAATACATCTTATTTTTGGGAACACTGGAGCCGGTGAAAAATATCGGACGTCTTTTTGAAGCCTTCAAGATTTTCAAGGATACTTGTAAAAAAACAGGCGTTCAAGATAATTATAAACTGGTGATGGCTGGCAAGAGCGGATGGCTGACTAAGGAATATAAACAAATGGCCAAAGATTTAGGCATCGCTAAAGACGTTGTTTTTACGGGATATATTATCGGTGATGAAATGGTCCCTCTTTTTCATAATGCTGATTTTTTTGTAATGCCATCATTGTATGAAGGTTTCGGTACGACAGTCCTTGAAGCTTTTGCAACTGGTACTCCTGCAATCGTCTCTAATGTTTCTTCGATTCCTGAAATCGCGGGCGACGCGGCGGAATTAGTAAACCCCCTTAATGTTCAAGAGATTGCTGAGGCAATGTTAAAAATGGCCAAGGATGAAAATTTGAAAAACAGTTACCGCGAGAAGGGAAAAATCCAAGTGGGCAAATTCAATTGGGAAAAATGCGCGCAAGAAACGCTGGAGGTTTACAAAAGTTTTAAAAAAGAATAGAATTTATATATTAAAGGCGATGATGGAGCTATCACTCCGGAGCCATGAAAAGAAATCCGCTATGCGGATAATAGAATTCATCGGGTAGGCCCGTAATAGCTATGAATAAGTCCGCCCTAGGCGGAGAAATAAGGTGGTACCACGGCAAGCGTCGTCCTTAACATGTGTTAAGGTTTTTTATTTTTATAAATAATTATATGGTATTTAAAAAAGTTGATCCAAAACAAACACTGCCAAAAATGGAAGAAGAGATTTTGAAGTTTTGGGAAGAAAATAAAATTTTTGAAAAATCCGTTGACAGACCGGCGCCGAAGGGTGACTATGTTTTTTATGACGGCCCGCCGTTCGCAACCGGAACGCCGCATTACGGGCATATCGTGGGCAGCGTGATGAAAGATGTTGTGCCAAGATATTGGACAATGAAGGGCTATCGCGTAGAACGGAAATGGGGCTGGGACTGCCATGGACTGCCGATTGAAAACATCGCGGAAAAAGAACTGGGCATCAAAAGAAAAACGGAAATCGAAGAGATGGGCGTGGAGAAATTCAACGAATTTTGCCGCAGCAAGGTTTTGGATTATGTTGCAGAATGGAAGAAGGTGATTACGCGCTTGGGGCGTTGGGCGGATATGGAAAATGCCTACAAAACCATGGATCTGCCATATATGGAATCAGTGTGGTGGGTTTTCAAAGAATTATGGGATAAAGGCTTGATTTATGAGGGCTATCGTTCCATGCATATCTGCACGCGTTGTGAAACAACTCTCTCACAACAGGAAGTGAGTGAAGGATATAAGGATATTAAGGATTTATCGGCAACAGCTAAATTTCATTTGAAATCGGGACAAAAGTGGGGTCACGGATATGAAACAAAAGACGCCGTTTATATTTTAGCGTGGACTACCACACCCTGGACATTAATGGGCAATGTGGCACTGGCAGTAGGCAAAAATATATCATACACAGCGTTAAGAATAAAAGGTATTAAGGAATTGCTTATTGTAGCAAGCGATCGGATTACGGATGTATTTAAGGATAAGGAAATTGAAATTGTGCATGATGACATAAGGGGCAGTGATCTTATTGGTTTAGAATACGATCCTCTTTTTGATTATTACGTAAACAAGGGAATTCAAAACGAAGAAAATGGCTGGAAAATTTATGTTGGAGATTTTGTAACAACTGAGGATGGCACAGGCGTGGTGCATATTGCGCCGGCCTTTGGAGAAGATGACTTGAATTTGAGTTACCAATACAAGCTGCCATTTATCCAGCATGCCGGCATGGACGGCTTGATAAAAAAAGAGGCGACTGACTTTGCTGGCATGAGCGTCAAGCCGCAAGAAGATCATCAAAAGACTGATGTGGAAGTGATAAAATATTTGGCCAAAAATAATTTGCTTTTTGCCAAAGAAAAATACGAACACAGTTATCCGCATTGCTGGCGCTGTGACACGCCGCTCATCAACTACGCGACCTCGTCTTGGTTTGTGAAAGTGACGGATGTTAAAGAAAAAGCTATCAATTTGGCGAAAGATATCAATTGGTCGCCGACGCATATGAAGGAAGGCCGTTTCGGCAATTGGCTTTCCGGCGCGCGCGACTGGTCAATTTCACGCCAACGTTATTGGGCATCGGTTATGCCGATTTGGAAATGCGAATGCGGTGAAATAAAGATTTTCGGATCTATTTCTGAATTGGAAAAAATAAGCGGACAAAAAACAACCGACTTGCACAAGCATATTGTGGATAAGATAACTTTCAAATGTGAAAAATGCAAAGGGACGATGAGAAGAATTCCGGATGTTTTAGATACCTGGTTTGACAGCGGTTCGATGCCATACGCTCAAATGCATTACCCCTTTGAAAATCAGGAAAAATTCGAAAAAGGTTTTCCGGCGGAATTTATCGCCGAAGGCGTCGATCAGACGCGCGCCTGGTTTTATTATCTGCATGTTATTGGAACGGCCATCAAGGATTCAAGAGCTTTTAACAATGTCATCGTGAACGGTATTGTTGTCGGTGAAGACGGCAAAAAATTAGCTAAACGTTTACAAAACTATCCAGATCCGATGGCGATGTTTGAAAAATACGGCGCGGATGCTTTGCGTTTTTATCTTATGTCCTCACCGGTTGTAGCGGCAGAAAATTTAAGTTTTAAAGAGTCAGACGTGGCTGACTTGGTGCGCGGCATGTTCCGAATGCTGTGGAATTCGTATTCGTTTTTCGTGTTGTATGCCAATATTGATAAGTTTCAAACTCAAAGCGAAAAGTTAAAAGTGAATAATCTTCTCGACAAATGGATTATTTCTGAATTAAATTCATTGATAAAAGAAACAAATGTCGCTATGGAAAATTACGAGCTCAACAAGGCTTGTAGATTACTTCCAAAATTTATTGATAATCTTTCCAACTGGTACATCCGCCGCAGTCGAAAAAGATTTTGGAAAAGCGAAGATGACAATGATAAAAATGAAGCGTACCAAACTTTATATACAGTTCTGCTGGAGCTGTCCAAATTAATGGCGCCATTTACACCTTTTGTCGCGGAAGAAATTTATAAAAATCTGACTGGCGAGGAATCAGTGCATTTAGTGGATTTCCCAATGGCGAATGAAACATTAATTGATGAAAAATTAAATGAAGAAATGGAAACCGCGAGGAATATAATTACCCAAGCCTTGCAATTGCGCGCCAAAGCGGGGATAAAAGTACGCCAGCCACTGTCGGAATTGCGGATTAAAAACTGCGAATTACGAAAAGAATTCGCTGATATTATAAAAGAGGAGGTTAATGTTAAAGAAGTTATTGCTGATAAAAATAATGTTGAAGAAATTAAATTAAATACGGAAATTACTGAAGATTTGAGGCTCGAAGGCCAGGCTCGTGAAGTTATCCGCTTTGTTCAAGAAATGAGAAAAGAAGCTGGCTATGAGGTGGATAATCGCATCAAGGCGGCTTATTCTGGTGGGGACAAAATCTTTGCTAAGTTTGGAGATCTCATTCAAAGAGAGACACTTGCCACGGAATTTAGTTCTGGTAAGATAGAACAGGCTGATTTGGAAAAAGAATTCAGCTTGGATGGCGAAAGAATAGAAATTTCGATAAAAAGATAAAAAGGAAAAAGGAGGGAAAGTTCTTGAAATTAAAAAAGACGATGGGGGATATCAACGGGATAATCAAAAATAATCCTTTTGAGATCAAGACGTTAGTATTGGCTGTAGTCTTCGCGCTGACTGCAATTTGTTTGAATGTTTTTTTGCCTTCAGTTGTTGTGATCATTTTTCCAATTGTTGCTTTTGTAGCAGGGGCGGCTATTCCGTTTTTTTATCTATTATTGAAAGGCATTACGGAACACAAGAAAGATGAAAAACAACTAAGGAAGGAAACTGAACTTAGAGAAAAGTCAGGATACAAAAGGAACGGAGCAAGTTAAAAGTAGAAATAAAAATGGGTTGAAGGCTGCGTTTTTTTTGCAGCCTTTTTTATTTTTTCTTAAATTTAATAATTTCTGTATAATAAACACATGGACTACAAATATACCGGCATCATCCTGAATAAAAAAAATGTGGCCGAAACTGATCGTATTTATACCATATATACCCAGGAAGCTGGAAAGATCAGAGTTTTGGGCAAGGGTGTTAGAAGGCCCAATGCTAAATTGGCTGGCAATCTCGAATCGCTAACTATGGCGGAAATTTTTGTCGCCAAAAGCCGGGGGATAGGTAAGATAACCGGCGCTATCGTTCTGGATAATTTTCTTGGAACAAAATCAAATCTAGACGCGCTAGGCAGGGTTGGAGATATTTTTAAAATTTTTGGGAAAATCATGGCTGAGCAAGAAAAGGATGAGCAGATTTTTGAAATTTTGGCGGGTTTTTTGACGAGTATGGATAAATTGAGCGCGGAGGAAACTAGTGGTCGCAAAATGGATATTCTGTCCTTGGGTTTTTTGTTCAAGCTTCTGGGGGAAATGGGATATCGGCTGGAAGTGGGAAAATGCGTAAATTGTGGAGCTAAACTTCAACCGGAAAATAATTATTTTAGTCCGGCCAAGGGGGGCGTTTTGTGCGAAAGATGCCATACCGTAGAAAATAAAAGGCTTAAAATAAGCACTGAATCCATAAAACTAGTCAGAATTTTTATGAAGAATAAAATAGAAAATTTGGCGAAATTACAAGTGAGTCAAAAAGATGTCAATAATCTCAAGGTTATCGTGCAAGAATCGATAAATTGGCTGTAGGCTACTTTTCTTGCGGTTTGAAAAATAACGTCATTTCTGGTATTATTTAATTGCAATAAAACAAAATTATGTCGCTATCGGAAATAAAAAATAAACTATATTCAAAAGAAAAGGATGAAGACTTGTCACGACATAGTCAGAACGAGTTTGATATCCAGGCTGCCATAAAAAAAGAGCAACCAGTCGTGTCCGGTGGCGATGTTTGGGAAGAAAGAAGTAGCGGATTGAGTAGCGAGCAAAAAAAAGCTTTTAAAATAGGCGCCTGGGCGGTTGTCGGAATTATTATTTTAACACTAGCGGTTTTTGGTATTTATAGATATATGCAATCTGCTTTCACGGAAGAGAGAGTGATAACTAAAATTGATGGACCGGCTAGCGTTTCGAGCGGTGAGTTGCTGACATATGAAATTAGTTATACAAATAATAATCGAGTGGCACTTTCGGGCGCGATTGTCCGGATTACTTATCCGGAAAGTTTCAAACCGGGGGAAAATACTAATTTTAAAATCGAAGGCCAAACAAGTGGAGTTTTCACAATCGGAGATATCTCCGGAAATAGCGGTGGCAAAGTTATTTTGAACGGAAATGTTTATAGCCCAAAAGGAACATTGATGTATATAAAAACCGATTTGATTTATACGCCTTCCAACTTTAATAGCCAATTTGACTCCAAAAACCAGATGGGTGTTAATGTTAATACTTCACCCATCGATTTGGAAATTTTAGCGCCACAAAAAATATCTAGCGGAGATTCAGTAGATTACCAAATAAACTATACCAATACTGGGAAGGAAGATTTTGATAATATTAAAGTGAGAGTTGAGTATCCGGATACTTTTATTTTTTCCCGAGCAAATCCGGCGGCTTCTGAAGAAAATAACATTTGGTATATTGGGCATCTGGCAGCCGGCCAATCAGGGAAAATTGTAGCCAGTGGCAGGCTTAATGGCGGCCGCGATGAAGTGAAAAATGTCAAAGCTTTTATTGGTACAAGCTACCAGACTCAGTTTGTCGGTTATAGCGAAGAACAGACTTCAACTGCGATGGTGGTACCGCCGATTGAAATTACCCAGTCGGTCAATGGTTTGAACGAGTATGTTACCAAATCTGGAGATAATCTGATGTTCCACATAACATACAAAAATAATGGGGATATAGACCTGAGAAATGTTGTTTTGAACGAGAAAATAGACAGTCCGATTCTGGATTATGCTTCGCTAACTCTGAAAAAGGGGGCGTTTGACCAAAATAGCCATATGATTACATGGAAGGGCGTAGACGACCCGTCTTTAAAAAATTTGGCTGCTGGCCAGTCCGGGAAAGTCGAATTTTCTATCAAAGTCAAAAATGTGATACCGATAACGACCGCCAATGACAAAAATTATGTGATTTCGGCCACCGCCAAAATAGACAGTCCTGACATTCAGACTCCGATTAACTCCAATAAAATTGTTTCCGGAAATAATATTGATATAAAGTTGAATTCAAAACTCGTATTTGACATGAAGGGATATTATAATGATTCGGCAATTTCTAATTCAGGGCCTATCCCTCCGAAAGTTGGCGTGGCAACCACTTATACTATCCACTGGAAAGCTATCAATGTCTCTAACGATATAAGCGACGCTAAGGTAAGCGCGACTCTGCCGACGGGGGTAACGATGACGGGCAAAATTTCTCCAGATGACGGCAAATTAACCTATAATTCCAGAGACAACAGCGTGCTTTGGGATATCGGGAATATTCCAGCCGGAACAGGAATACTTAATGCTCCATTGGAAATTGCTTTTCAGGTGCAAGTGACGCCGGCGCTTAATCAACTTGATAATGAAGTGATTCTGGTCAACCCGGTGACTTTTTCCGCTAAAGATTTATTCACTGGCAATAATCTATCGGTATCTACGGAAAAGAAAAGCACTCTCTTGATTGAGGACGCAGGTATCGGCACAGGCTATAAGGTGGTTAATTAGTAAAAATGTTTGAATTAATCGCGAGAAAACCTGCCCGTCCGGCAGGCGGGGAAAAAACTAGGACTGGCAAAATAAAAACAAAAAACGGAGAAATATTCACTCCGTTTTTTATGCCTGACGCGACGCGTGGCTTTGTAAAGTCTTTAAGCAAAAATGATCTTGAAAAAATCGGAGTCAAGCCGATGGTGGTGAATACTTATCATTTATATTTGCAACCCGGAACTGAGCTCATTAAAAAAGCTGGAGGCATTCACAAATTTATGCACTGGGACGCGCCGCTGCTTTCTGATTCGGGAGGATATCAAATTTTTTCCTTGATTCACAAAAATCCGCAGAATGGGAAAATTACCGATGAAAAAGCGGTGTTTAAATCTCCTCTAGACGGTTCGATGCACGAGATAACTCCGGAAAAATCTATCCAAATCCAGTTTGACCTGGGCGTGGATATGATGGTGGTTTTGGATGATGTGCCGCCCAACAATTATTCCAAAGAAAAAATCAAAGACGCTGTTGAGCGGACGATTAAGTGGGCGGAGCGATGTATGATTGAATATAAAAAACAGTTGAAAATTAGAAAAATAAAAAAGGAAGAAAGGCCGCTGATTTTTTGTGTTATCCAGGGCGGAGCATATGCTGATTTAAGAAAAATGTGCGCGGATAAATTAATCAAGATTGGACTCTCCGCCAAAGGCGGACCAGCCGTAGGCTGGGATGGCTACGGTTTTGGTGCCAGGCACATTGACGCGGAAGGCAATTTAATGGAAGAAGTCGTACGCGAAACTGCCGAACTGATTCCGGAAAATTCCTTGCGTTTTGCGTTGGGAGTCGGCACGCCGGAGGATATCGTGAAATTTGTTTCTTTAGGCTGGGATTGTTTCGATTGCGTGATTCCGACGAGAGAGGGAAGACATGGCCGATTGTTTCTCTGGGAGAAACAATCGGAATTTCCAATTTCCAAATCCCAATTTCCAAATAAAATCCAATCCCGAGTACTCGGGACAAAATCCAAAATAAAAAAGTCATTTTACAAGACAATCAATATTAATAATGAATGTTTTAAAGATGATTTTTCGCCGGTTGATATAAATTGCAGTTGCGAACTCTGCCGAAATCATACCCGCGCCTATCTCAAACATCTTTTTGCTACAGGCGATCCGCTGGCGATGCGCTTAGCTTCAATGCACAATTTGAAATTCTATCTTGACCTTATGAAAAAATTGCGGGATAATGCCTAACTATGAAAAAGACAGAACTTCTTGCTCCCGCTGGGAGCCCGGAAAAATTGAAATATGCGATTCAATACGAGGCGGACGCGGTTTATTGCGGCCTACCCGATTTTTCTATGCGCCGGCGGATTAACAGTTTCTCGGAAAAAACGCTGGCTGAGGCGGTAAAATTTGCGCATGCGAGAAAAAAGAAAATTTATGTGACGGTAAATACTTATCCGCATAATGATCAATTTACTTTGATTGCTAAACATCTGAAATTTTTGGCAAAAATAAAACCGGACGCGATCATTATTTCAGATCCCGGCGTTTTGGAATTGGCGAAAAAAAATGCGCCGGGAATTCCGGTTCATCTTTCTACGCAGGCTAACGCCATTAATTGGCAGGCGGTGAAATTTTGGGCTGCTCAGGGAGTAGAGAGAGTTATCTTGGCGCGTGAAGTTACCTTAGCGGAAATAAAAGAAATTCATGAGAAAGTTCCGGAGGTGGAACTGGAGTGTTTTGTGCATGGCGCGATGTGTATGAGTTATTCCGGTCGCTGTATTTTGAGCGCTTGGATGACGGGGCGCAGTGCCAATTTGGGGGATTGCGCGCAGCCGTGCCGGTGGAAATATGGTCGCGTAACGCATAATGTGGAACGTGAAACGCTATTGATGAGTATCGAAGATGAAAAGAAAAAATTCGAAATTGATTTGGAGGAGGACAAAAATGGAACCTATTTTTTCAACAGTCAGGATATGAATTTATTGGAGCATTTGGACAAGCTGAAAAAAGCGGGAATAATTTCTTTCAAAATCGAAGGCAGAAATAAAAGCGTATATTATGTCGCCACGGTTTGCCGAGCCTATCGCAAAGTGTTGGACGCGTTGGCGAAAAAAGTTGTGGCCAAGAAACTTAAAAAAATTATTGAGGATCAACAAAAAGAATTAGGGAAGCTTATGCATCGAGGATATACCAATGGTTTTTTGTTTGGGCATGATCCGAAACATGATTTTAAAAAATCGCACAAAAAGTGTGATTACGAATTTGTCGGCGAAGTAGTTGAAAGTTGGGGAAAAACCCTGACTGTCCAGGTTCATAATGCAATCAATCTGAAAGATAAAATAGAAGTTATAGATCCGAACAAAAATACACCAATCAAGATTAAAAAAATTTTTAATCAGGACAAAAAAGAAGTAAAATCCGCTCATGGTGGCCATGACCAGCTGTATTTTTTCAAAATAGACAAGGAAAAAATAAAACAGGGGGCACTGCTGCGTAGGGTTGTAAAAATGATAAAAACGAGTTAAAATTGAATAAAATACAATATTATGGCTACAAAAGAACTAAATTCTATGGAAAAAATCGTCTCTCTTTGTAAAAGGCGGGGGTTTGTGTTCCCGTCCTCGGAAATTTATGGGGGACTCGCGGCGATTTATGATTATGGCCATTACGGGACACTGCTCAAAAACAACATTTGTGATGAGTGGTGGAAGCATATGGTGCAATATCGAGACGACGTAGTGGGACTCGACAGCGCGATCTTCATGCATCCAACTACCTGGAAGGCTTCCGGGCACATCGACAGTTTTGACGATCCACAGATTGATTGTAAAAAATGCAAAGCCCGGATGCGTGCTGATCATGTGCTGGAACTCTTTGGAATTAGCGCCGACAAACAGCCGCTGGATTTTATTAATATTGAACTAAAAAAACTGAGAGAATTGGGAAAATTAAAATGTCAGAGTTGTGGCTCGGCAGATTTGACCGAAGCCAAAAGATTTTCTTTGATGGTAAAATCTAATCTGGGTTCCCCCACTGATGCGCTTTCCGAGGAACATGTAGTGTATTTGCGTCCGGAAACTTGCGGAGGAATATATCTCGAATACAAAAACACGCTGGATTCCACGCGCGTGAAACTGCCGTTCGGCATTGCCCAAGTCGGAAAAGCTTTTCGCAATGAAATCATCGCCCGCCAGTTTATTTTTCGCACGCGTGAATTTGAACAGATGGAGATGCAATATTTTTTGCATCCCAAGGATATGAATGAGAAATATGAAATGTGGAAAGACACACGCTGGAGATGGTATTTAGAATATGGAATCGGAGAAAAAGATATCCGTTGGTATGAACATGAAAAATTGGCGCATTACGCTTCGCAAGCTTATGATGTGGAATATAATTTCAAGTCGCTGGGCGGATTCAAAGAAGTGGAGGGCATTCACGCGCGCGGTGACTGGGATCTTTCGCAACACTCGAAATTTTCCGGAGTTGATCTCTCGTATCTTGACGAAAAGACCGGGGAAAAATTTATTCCGCACATTATGGAAACTTCGGTGGGGCTCAATAGACTATTTTTTATGTTTATTGACAAGGCCTATACGGAAGAAAAAACTGGTGGAGAAATCAGGACCATGCTCAAGCTGGACAAACGGCTGGCGCCGATCAAAGTCGCCATTTTCCCGCTGTTGCGCAACAAGCCGGAATTGGTGGCCAAGGCCAGAGAAATTTACGAAAGTCTCAAACCACAGTTTATGTGCGAATTTGATGACAATGGAAATGTCGGTAAAAGATACAGAAGGCAGGACGAAATCGGGACGCCATATTGCGTGACAGTGGATTTTGACACCCTAGAAGACAGTGCCGTTACTGTGCGCGACCGGGATACGATGCAACAGGAGAGGGTAAAAATTGAAGAATTAAAAAATTATTTTAGTGAAAAATTAAACTAAAATGGATATCTTCGAACAATTAAAAAACACAGATCCTTACGCCCAGGAGGGAAAGGATATGGCTGATGCGGCTGTCGCTGAAATTAGGGAAAGGATAAAGGACCAAATCTTGTTCCTTAAAGAAAATTCACAGGATCCCAATATAAAGAATCATTTGAAGATGGTAAACAAAGAAAACTGGGATGCTCTGCTAGGCGGCCTTTCAAATCAGGACATCATCGACTTCAACGAGGTTATCTTAAAAAGAAATTGGAAGCAATATTTAGAGAGGAATAAGGAAGAAATGCTAACAAAATATTATCAAGAAAAATTTGAAAACAAAAGTGACAAACTTCTGGCCAAAGACGCAACGATGTCAAATCCCGCAGATGAATTTCGTTTCTCTTTTAGGGCTATGATAAAACATTATGCCAGAAACTGCGAGATTGATGAAGAAACGAAAAAAAGGGAAAAAGAAAGAGATGAATTAAAAAAGACTTTTCAGAAAAAGTTGGAAGATATAAGAGGCGATCGGCCGCACGTAGTGGCCGTGATTGAAGAGCTAGACATGGATATGTTGCGCAAAGCTGATTACGAGGTGATTATAAATCTGGACAAACAGCATTTTCAAGGCTATGAAGAAAAGTTAAAAAACTATTTCAGCATGAAAGTTGGCAGCACGAGGGAAGCGCGCCCGGAGGATATAAAAGCAGAGATCATAAGGGAAGATCCTCGATTTAAGTATTACTGCGCCCTGAGAACGGCGCTTGGGATGAAGGGTCCGTGCACTCCAGAAATTTTTTTAAACAATCAAAGAATATGAAAATCAAAGTAATCGCAAAAGATAAATTTCAACAAACAAAAGACGTTACAAGAATAGCTTTCGATCCCACCATTGAGTATGGGAGACTTATCTTTGATGGAAAAAATTCAATTTTAGAAATAAAGTCACCAGAAAAAGGGAAGATAAATCGTCGAATTTTCATTATTTTGGCCAGACAGATGATTTTTTTCGCCAAAATGAATAGGGTCAAAAAAATATGTTTAGATTGGGACGACATAAAATCTTTAAAATTAGGGATGACAGTGGAAGATATTGGCGAAATATTGGCGACTAATTTTGAGATGGCCAATTACGAGTTTGTTAGTCATAGGACCGTTCCCAAAAAGGGCTGGAATTTTGTTGAGGAAGTCAATTTGGTAGCTGACAATAAGATATGCAGAGCGATCAATAAATGCGTTGAGCGGGGCCAGTTAATTGGGCAAGAGGTTAATGTTTGCCGCGAATGGGCGAATATGCCGGGCGGTGAAGTTACGCCGACAACACTGGCGGAAGAGATAAGGGGCGCGATAAAAAATACTGGGATAAAGATGAAAGTCTTGGAGGAGAAAGAAATGGAAAAATTAGGCATGGGTGCGATTTTGGGAGTTTCCAAGGGCTCTCTGGAAAAAGCGAAATTCATAATACTTGAATACGGTATGGGTTTGAAAACTAAACCGTTGGTCCTGATTGGTAAAGGGATAACCTTTGATTCAGGCGGATTGAGTTTGAAACCAGCAGACAGCATGTTGGAAATGAATATGGATATGTCTGGCGCCGCTGCAGTCGTCAGCTCATTGGTTGCGGCCGCAAAATTAGGGATCAAGAAAAAAGTGGTAGTGCTTATCCCTGCGGTGGAAAATATGTTGTCTGGGAATAGTTATCGTCCGGGAGATATTCTTAAGTCTATGTCTGGCCAAACGATAGAAGTTTTAAATACTGACGCTGAGGGCCGGATAATCCTGGCCGACGCTCTTACTTATGCGGAAAAGTATCATCCCGGGTTGGTAATCGATGTGGCTACTTTAACCGGCGCGGCTCTGATTGCTTTGGGCGAAAGAGCCTCTGCAATATTCACTAAAAATGAACAACTCAGTAAAAATATGATAGATCTTGGAGAAAAGAGCGGTGATTACGTCTGGCCGTTTCCGATGTGGGACGAATACGAGGCGGAAATCAAAGGAACTACTGGAGATATAGCTAATCTTAAAAATCAAGGCAATAGCCGTTATGGTGGAGCGATAATTGGAGCGATGTTTCTCTATCAGTTTGCTAAAAAATTTCCTAAGTGGGCGCATATTGATATGGCTCCGAGACAAACCGCGGTCTTCGACGAGTTCCTCTCTAAGGGCGCTGCAGGCGCTCCTGTCAGGCTGCTGATTAAGTTAATAGAAAGTTTCAAATAATTATGAAATTCAAAAAAACTACCCTAAAAAATGGTTTGCGCATCTTGACCGTGCCAATGAAAAACACCCAGACAGTAACGGTGGTGGTTATGGTTGGCGCAGGAAGCCGATATGAGACCGAAAGGGAAGCGGGGATTTCGCATTTCATTGAGCATATGTTTTTCAAAGGAACAAAGAAAAGGCCCAGCTTGATGGCTATTTCAGAAGAACTGGATGCTGTGGGCGGTGATCATAACGCTTTTACCTCCAAAGACATGACTGCTTATTATGCTAAGGTTGATTCCCGGCATATAAATCTGGCTTTGGACATAACTTCAGACATTTATCTAAATTCATTGTTGGAAGAAAAAGAAATAAACAAAGAAAAGGGAACAATTCTGCAGGAAATAAATATGTACGAGGACTTGCCAATGCGCAGTGTCGGCGATATTTTTGAAAGAATTCTTTATAGACCGAATTCTTTGGGAAGAGATGTGCTGGGATATAAAAAAACGGTCAGCTCTTTTCACCGGCAAAACATGGAGGATTACATAAAAAAACTATACTTAGCCAACAACACCATTGTTTGTGTAGCGGGAAATTTTGCGGATAAAAAAACAATAGCTCTGGTAAAAAAATATTTTTCCGGCATGCATAAGGGCAGAAAAGCTAGTTTTGCTAAAATAAGTGAAAATCAGAAAAAACCAAAACTGGAAATAAAATTTAAAAAGACTGATCAAACACATTTAGTTATTGGCAACAGGGCTTATCATGAAAATCATGAAAATAGGTTCGCACTGGCGCTTATTTCTATTATTCTTGGCGGCAATGCTAGCAGTCGAATTTTTCTTGAGATCAGAGAAAAGAGAGGGTTAGCTTATCGTGTTTCAACAGGAGTCGAGGCTTATGAGGATTGCGGATATGTAGCAACGCAGGCGGGAGTGGATCATGGAAAACTCGAGGAGGCGGTTAAAGTAATTCTCGAAGAATATAAAAAAATTGCCACCAAAAAAGTTAGCATCAAGGAGCTGCAAAAAGCTAAGGACTTTATCAAGGGCAAAAGTGTTATGGGCCTGGAGGCTTCTGACGAGGTCGCTATGTTTTTTGTCGGTCAGGCTGCAAAAAACAAAAAAATTATGACGCCCAACGAAATTTTTGCTGAAATTGACAAAGTGACAGTTTCGGACATACTGAGAGTAGCTAAGGATATTTTCAAAGAAAAAACATTGAATCTGGCAGTGGTTGGACCGCATAAAAACGGCAAAAAATTGGAAAAAATTCTAAAATTATGAGTAAGCAAGCAATTGATATTTCCACTGGCATTGTTTTCAGAACCGTTCTAATCTTGATCGGATTGTGGTTTTTGTATTTCATTCGTGATATAGTCGCGCTGCTTTTTATTTCTATAATTATGGTAGCTGCCATGGATCCGGTTATCTATCGTTTGCATCGCAGGAAGATACCAAGATCAGTCGGAGTTTTTATTGTTTATTTTTGTCTCTTTGCATTAATGGGATTGGTTGGCTCGTTTTTGATTCCTTCGCTGGTTTCGCAAGTCAAGGAATTCACGCAAAAATTGCCGGAAATTATTTTAAGTCTCGAAAACTCATTCCAAGGCATTAACACTTTTTTTCAGGCTCAGCATATTGCTGTTAGCACGCAGAGCTTGCTGGTGGATATGGGTAGATGGTTGGCTGGATCTTCGGGCGATGTCTTTTCAGCAACAGTGGGAATATTTTCCGGATTTGTTGCGGCGACCATAGTCTTGGTGATGACTTTTTATATGGCAGTCAAAGAAGATGGCATAAAAAATTTCATTGTTTCCATCACGCCCGAAAAGCACAAAAATTACGCCGGCTCTTTAGTCTTGCGTATTCAGCGGAAAATCAGCCGTTGGGTTCTCGGACAACTTTCATTGATGCTTATTGTTTTCGCCATGGACTTTATCGGACTTTTGATTTTGGGCATTCCTTATGCTCTTATCTTGGCGGTATTTGCCGGAATTATGGAAATTATTCCCTATGTTGGCCCGATTGTTTCAGTAATTCCCGCAGTAATTGTCGGCCTTACTGTTTCTCCTTTTTCGGGGTTGATGGTTTTGATACTTTTTGTTTTGGTCCAGCAATTTGAAGGACATATTATTATTCCGCAGGTTATGAAAAAAGCGGTTGGACTCCATCCAATCGCGGTGATCCTGGCTCTCCTAATCGGCTTGAAGCTTGGTGGAGTGCTCGGTGCGCTTTTGTCGATTCCAATCGCAACAGCCATCAGTGTCTTTGTTGGTGATATTTTTGAGAAGTCTGAGGCCTAGTTTTTTTCGGATGCAAAAAACCCTTCTTTGCAGAACGGTTTTTTTATTGTCGAACGAAGCGAGAGAAATGAGCGTCCCTGACGGACATTTCAGAGCGAGTGATGACAACTGATCTATTTTATAAAAAGTATAATTATTGCAATGAGAGAAATAATAATATCATTGGCGGCGTTGCGGAGGTTCCAGGCGCGTTCTGGTGCGTTGCGTGGATATTTATGGCACCACGAATGGAATGCGTAATATTTTTCCAAAAACGCAAAGCGATATTTCCAATAGATGAAAGTTATAAAATCCGGAAGGATAGAAAAAAAGACTCCGAGGAAAATATCTTTCATGACAAATGAGTTTGGCTTTCTGATTGCAAGATAAATAAGAATGACAATGATGCCGATGAAGAAATCCAAGGCGACTTTGTGCCAAGTATTTTTGAAAGCGACCTTGCTGTCAAAGCTTTCCACATATTCACCGTGGCGGAAAGTGTCCAAAACAAAATGCATGGCCAGGGAAAAGATGATTATGAGCCAAGGACTATGAATTTTTGCGCCGATGGCGGCTCCAACAAGTTCGTGGGTTGCTAATATCATGCCAATATTTGAAAAAATATCCTATTTAAGCTAAGATTAATTCATGGATATAGGTATATTATACATTGTAGCAACACCGATTGGCAATTTAGGCGATATCACTTTGCGGGCGGTAGAGACTCTTAAAAAGGTTGATTTGGTGGCGTGTGAGGACACGCGGGTGACCAAAAAGCTCCTTGATCGTTATGAGATCAAAACCCGAGTTACGAGCTTTTTCCAGCACTCCAAAACGCCTAAAATAGCCAGTATTATTGGGGCTTTAAAAAGCGGGCAGAATGTGGCGCTGGTGACGGATGCCGGCACGCCGGGCATTTCCGACCCCGGGAACAAGTTAGTGGAGGCGGTAATTTTCAAAAATATTGCCGTGATTCCAATTCCGGGTGTTTCGGCGCTCACTGCGCTGATAAGTGTGGCCGGAATCGATATGCAAAAATTTGTCTTTCTTGGTTTTCCTCCGCACAAAAAAGGCCGGGAGACTTTTTTTAAAGAAGTTACATCTCTGAAATATCCGGTTGTCTATTATGAATCTCCGCACCGCGTGCTTAAAAATTTGGAACTTTTTAAAAGCCTCGGAGGCGACAAAAATATAATCCTCGGCCGGGAACTCACTAAAATGTTTGAAGAAACTGTGCGAGGTAATGTGGACGAGATTTTAAAATATTTTCAAGAAAATCCGGGTAAGGTTAAGGGTGAATTTACAATAATTGTCTATTGATATGAAAAAAGAATTTGAAAAGTTTGTGATTAGCTTAGCAGCTATTATTATCAGAAATAATAAATGTTTAATTTTAGAATATGCAAAATACTCAAAAATGTGGGGTCTGCCAGGAGGAAGAATTGATAAGGGAGAATTTGTAGCCGGAGAGTCTTTGAGGAGGGAATTAGAAGAAGAGCTTGGACTTTCTAATTTTAAAAATTTAGGCGTAGTTGATTATGATATTTCTTGGAATTCTGAAGATCATGCAAAATGCAATATAATTTTACTCATTGAAAATGATTCTGATGAAATTAAAATTAGTCCAGAGCATATTCAACTAAAATGGATTGGTGAAGATGAAATCAACAACTATCAATTTCGGTGGGATAATATGGAAAGGGTTATAAAAAATGGTTTTAAATATCATAAATTATTAAATAATGAAAAATAAATTTTATATCACAACTGCCATAGATTATGTAAATGCCAAACCGCACGTGGGTCATGCCGTGGAAAAAATTCAAGCGGACGTCATTGCTCGCTGGCAAAGGAAAAAGTTAGGCAAGGACAATGTTTATTTTTTGACCGGATCTGATGATAACAGCCTCAAAAATGTGCAAAGCGCAAAAAAGGCCGGCAAGTCAACCGAAGATTTTATTGCGGAAAATGCAAGCAGTTTCCAAGCGCTGAAAGGATTGCTTAATTTATCATACGACCAATTTATCAGAACCGTAGAAAAGCGTCATTTTGATGGTGCTCAAAAATTTTGGTCTTCCTTTAAAAAAGAAGATATATACAAAAAGAACTACAAGGGTCTCTATTGTGTCGGATGCGAAGAGTTTAAGATGGAAAAAGATTTAGTGGATGGAAAGTGTCCTGATCATCTTACTGCGCCGGATGTTGTGGAGGAAGAAAATTATTTTTTCAAGCTATCAAATTACCAAAAACAACTCGAAGAACTTATTGAGAAAGATGTTGTCCTGGTTGTTCCGAATTACCGAAAAATGGAAGTCCTGAGTTTTATACGGCAAGGATTGGAAGATTTTTCAATTTCACGTTCGCAAGAACGGGCTTGCAACTGGGGCGTTCCAGTGCCGGGTGATTCCTCTCAAATAATGTATGTTTGGGTGGACGCGCTGTCAAATTATATAACCGCTCTTGATTATGACTCTGGCGGGGAATTATATAAGCAATATTGGGCGAATGAGGGAGAACGCGCGCATGTAATCGGCAAGGGAATCTTGCGTTTTCATGCGATTTTTTGGCCAGCCATGCTTCTTTCTGCCGGCATTCCGCTGCCAAAGAAAATTTTGTGCCATGAATACCTGACCATCAATAATCAAAAGATTTCAAAGACACTTGGTAACATCATTAATCCGGAGGATGTTGTAGAAAAATTTGGTACCGATGGTGCTCGTTATGTTTTGCTCTCGGCTCTTCCATACAAGAATGATGGGGATATTTCTTGGGAAAAAATGACAGAAAAATACAACGCTGATCTAGCCAATGGACTTGGGAACTTAGTAAGTAGAGTAGTTAAATTGGCGGAAAAAATAAATATTGAATTTACAAAAACTGAATTGGCACAGGCTCTTTTGGACAATGAAGAACAGGCGATACAAAAATTTCTTGAAGATTTTGATATTGAAAGAGCGTTGGTAATGATTTCCGCTCGGGTTCATGCGGCTAATAAATTCATTGAAGACAATAAGCCCTGGGAATTGGCGAAAACTAATGAAACCAAGTTCAATGTAGTGATGAAAAAACTTACCGTTGATTTGTATGCAATTTCCGATTTGCTCGAACCTTTTATGCCTGAAACTTCGGAGAAAATAAAAAAAGCGCTGGAAACCAAAAAAGTTGAGCCGTTGTTTCAAAGAATAAAATAATGCTATTTGATACCCACGCCCATGTAAATTTTGCCGCGTATAGGGATGACGCGGAGGAAGTGTTGAAACGAACTCTCGAAGGGGGCGTTTTTGTCGTGAATGTCGGGTCGCAATATTCAACGAGCAAACGCGCAGTAGAAATGGCGGAGAAATATCCCGAAGGAATTTATGCGGCAGTCGGTTTGCATCCAATTCATCTGGTTAAGCGAAAAATTAATCCGGATGATTCTGAATTAAATGAAAATGATTTTGAAACCACGGGTGAAGTTTTTGATTTTGAAAAATATTTGGAGCTCGCGAAAAATCCAAAAGTAGTGGCGATTGGCGAAATGGGCTTAGATTACCATCATTTCATGGAGGGCGACAATAAAGATGAATTAAAAACCAAACAGAAGGAAACTTTTTTGCAGGGCATAAAACTGGCCAATGAAACTGAAAAACCAATTATGGTCCATTGTTGGGGAAACAGTTCCGAAGGAGATGCCTATGGCGACCTTCTGGAAATTCTCAAAAATAATCCCGTTGAAAAAAAGGGAATAATCCATAGTTTTATGGGCGGATATAAAACCGCGCGTAAATTTACGGAACTGGGTTATAAAATCGGGCTTAATGGCATAGTAACATACGCTGAAGATTTTAATCGTTTGATTCGAGAAGTAGATTTGAAAGACATAGTATTGGAAACGGATTGTCCATATTTGACTCCAGTGCCGCATAAAGGAGAAAGGAATGAACCGTTATATGTGAAATTGGTAGCTGAAAAAGTGGCTAAAATAAAGGAAATTTCGGTTGAAGAAGTGGGGGAAATTACTACAGGAAATGCAAGGGGAGCATTCGGCATCTGATAATTTTTGATAATCTTGACTTTTTTCGGTTTTCGAGAGAGAATAAATAGCGAGGATGTGAGCCCAATATTATTGAAAAAGGCTTGCAACTCGTGTTTTTTATGGTTAATAAGGACCAAAATGAAAAGCCCTGGAGCGCTCTCGGATTCGCCTGGCAACTGGGATATTCGATAGTTATTCCAATTGTTGTTTTCGCGCTGATCGGAAGACTGCTCGACAAAAAACTGGATACCTCGCCATGGCTTCTGCTTTTGGGAATTCTGATTTCGATTATTGTGACGACGGTGTTAGTGTATCAAAAGACGATAAAAATAATGAAATAGTTTGTAATTTATGGAAATTTCGCTTGCTGCTGAACCACTATTCCATATCGGGAATATGCCAATTACCAACACACTGGTAATGACTTTGCTTTTGAGTATTTTGATTATTATTACTTCTTTAATTCTCAAGAATAAAATCAAGCTCGTGCCTAAAGGCTTTCAGAACATCGTCGAATCAGTTCTGGAAGCTCTTTTAAATTTGGTGGACAGCGTGACGCAGGACAGAAAGCAGAGCAATAAATTTTTTCCGTTGGTGGCGACTATTTTTATTTTTGTCATTCTTTCAAACTGGATCGAGCTTATCCCAGGGTTGGGGACGATCGGACTTCACGAAGTGGTGCACGGCAAGACTGTTCTGGTTCCGTTTCTCCGCAGTGTTTCAGCGGATTTGAATTTTACTTTGGCGCTGGCGCTTATTTCATTTTTTTCTATCCAATTTTTCGGGATCGCGGCCATTGGCGCGGTCAAATATGCTGGCAAGTTTTTTGTGAGCCCGCTCCACAAGCCCTATTTCATCGGGACCTTCGTGGGCGCGCTTGAATTAATCGGCGAAACTGCTAAAATAATATCGTTCTCCTTCCGTTTATTCGGGAATATTTTCGCGGGAGAGGTGCTGCTGATCGTGATGTTGAATCTTGTCCCTTACATTGTGCCTCTGCCGTTTTTGTTTTTGGAACTGTTTGTCGGGTTCATCCAGGCGTTGGTATTTGCGATGTTGACGCTAGTGTTTCTCAAGATGGCAGTGACAGAGGCAGCGCACTAAGGTGATTAATTTATTTAATATATTTTTCTCCCGATGACCATGAAAAGTACGTGGGTTGGGCGAAAAGAAAAAAGTATGGATGCAGAAGCAGCAAAATCAATCGGAGCGGCCATTGCTATGGGAGTCGGAGCCATTGGCCCGGGCCTAGGCATTGGCATCTTGGCTTCGAAAGCCATGGAGTCAATCGGGCGCAACCCGGAAGCAACTTCAAAAGTGCAAACCGCGATGATTCTCGCGATTGCCTTCACCGAAGCTATCGCGATTTACGCGTTGGTCGTGGCCTTGATTATTAAGTTTGTTTAATACTTTCTCTAAGGCTTGACTGATAAGTTGAGCTTTAGGATAAACTATTAAAAAACATATGGAATTACTTACAAACCTAGGAATCAACGGAAAATTATTAATCGCGCAGATCATTAACTTTTTGATCTTGCTTTTTGTGCTGCATCGTTTTGCATACAAACCTATTCTCAAGATGCTCAATGACAGGACGAATAAAATTGAAAGGGGTCTGAAAGACGCGGAAGAATCTCACAAAAAATTGGCGGAAATCGCGGAGAAAGAGAAAGAAATTCTGGTGAAAGCTCGCAAAGAAGCGCAGGAAATTCTCAAGAAAACTGAAGATATGGCCAAAAAATCCAAAGATGAAATGGCGCAGGAAGCTAAGACGCAGGCGGAAAAAATAATTTCTGACGCCAAGGCGAGCATCGAATCGGAAAAAACCAAAATGCTCCGCGAAGTTAAAGCGGAAGTAGCGGAGTTGGTGGTTATGGCGACAGAGAAAGTTATTGGTGAGAAAGTAAATTCAGCTAAGGATAAAGAATTAATTAAAGAAGCGATCAAATGAAAATAACAGCGATACAATACGCAAATACCCTGTATGAATTAACTGATGGAAAAACCAAGCAAGAGGTTGATGGTGTTGTCGCTGGTTTCTTGAAAGTCTTGCGGAAAAACAATCAGCTAAAAATGGCAGGAAAAATAATTGAAAAATTCAGTAATTTATATAATCAGAAAAATGGAATTGTGGAAGCGGAGGTTACGAGCCGGGAAGCGTTGAGCAAGGATGTAGGTAATAAATTACGTAATTATGTAAGTACCAAATACAAAGCAAAAGAAGTGGTGATAAAGAATAAAATTGATGAAGGCATAAAAGGCGGAATAATCATTAAGGTTGGAGATGAGATAGTTGATGCCAGTATTTCAGGAAAGTTAAGAAGTTTAAAAAGTTCTTTGGAAAAATAAAAAAGCCCGTGGTGCTCGTTGAGTATTTAAACTCATTGAGTCCGCTGACGGCTTATAAGGTCACGGTCTAATAAATTTTCTCAGGAATACTGCTCCATAGACTATCCCCGTGATTCCAATTATTCCCCATATTACCTTTACATATCCGGGGCTTATATATGGGTTTACTGTCAAACTAAGGCATAGTATGCCCAAAATAATCGGGCAGAAAGAATATGCTATTCCAACTTTCCTTAGCCATTGCATAAGAGCCTCTAATGTTTTTTTCTCCATTTGTCCCCCTTTTAGATTTTCGTTGAGATCTAAGACTTTGTAGTATATATCAAAACGGGGAAGTTGTCAAGGCTCCTACAAAATTACAAATAAAGTACAAATATACAAATGTGAATTAAAAAATATTTGTAAATTTGTAAAAGATTTGTAGATTTGTAGGGATCTTAACTAAATTTATTTCACAATTCTATGTCAAACAAGGATTACATTATCGACCAATTGAAAAAACAAATTGAAGGCTTTGAGGCCAAGACGAAAACCGAAAAAGTCGGGGTCGTGTTGGAAGTGGGGGACGGCGTGGCGCGAATTTCGGGATTGTCGGACATTATGGCTTCGGAGATGGTAGAGTTTATTCCATCACACGAAAAAGAAGCTAAGCCTCTCTCGACCGAAACGACCAAAAGAAGCTTAGCTTCTGAAAGCGTTTACGGCGTTGCTCTTAACTTGGAAGAAGACAGAATTGGAGTCGTGGTTTTGGGCGACGACAAAGGCATCAAAGAAGGCGACACGGTCAAAGCCACAGGCAGAATTCTTTCTGTGCCGGCCGGAGAGAATATGATCGGCCGAGTCATTGATCCGTTGGGACAAGCGATTGACGGCAAAGGCGAAATCAAGACGGAAAAATTTTATCCGATTGAAAAAATCGCGCCGGGTGTTATTACCCGCCAATCAGTCAATCAGCCGGTGCAAACCGGCATCAAGGCCATTGACGCGGCGATTCCGATTGGACGCGGGCAGCGCGAACTTATCATTGGCGATCGCCAGACTGGAAAAACCGCCGTGGCGATTGACACGATTATCAACCAAAGAGGCCAGGACATGATTTGCATCTATGTTGCCATTGGCCAAAAAGAATCAAAAGTAGCGCGTATTGTGGCGGAACTTTCAAAAAGAGGCGCCATGGATTATACGATCGTGGTAGTGGCGGGTGCATCTGATCCAGCGGCGTTTTCCTATATCGCTCCGTATTCCGGTTGCGCGATTGGTGAATATTTTATGGATCAGGGCAAAGACGTATTGGTGATTTATGATGATTTGTCCAAACACGCTTGGGCGTATCGCCAGATGTCGTTGATTTTGAAACGTCCGCCGGGACGCGAAGCCTATCCGGGAGATATTTTCTATCTGCACTCACGTTTGCTTGAAAGAAGTGCGAAACTTAACAAGGATTTTGGCGGGGGATCACTCACAGCTCTCCCCATCATTGAAACACAAGCCGGTGATGTTTCGGCTTACATTCCGACTAATGTTATTTCCATCACCGATGGACAAATATATCTGGAAGCGGATTTATTTTACAAAGGTATCCGTCCGGCGTTGAATGTTGGACTTTCAGTTTCCCGCGTAGGATCAGCCGCGCAGATCAAAGCGATGAAAAAAGTGGCGGGAAAATTACGTTTGGATTTGGCGCAGTTTCGGGAACTTGAAGCTTTCGCCCAATTTGGATCAGACCTTGATGAAAAAACCCGAATGCAAATTGAAAGAGGAAGGCGAACAGTAGAAATTCTGAAACAAGACCAATATTCACCGATGGCGGTCGAAAACCAAGTAGCGATTCTTTATGCTTTGACTCAAGGATTTATGGATGACGTGGCGGTGGAAAAAGTGAAAGCTTGGGAAAATGATTTTCAAAAATTCATGAAGACAGAAGGAAAAGTTGCACTGGCGGCTATCGCGGAAAAGAAAGAGTTGTCTGATGATGTGGTCGCAAAATTGGAAAAAGCTATCAAAGAGTTTAAAGAAATTTACCAAAACGGGAACTAAAAGATTATGGCTTCAAGCAAAGACATTAGGCGTCGAATAAAATCGATCAATAACACCAAAAAAATAACCCGCGCGATGGAGATGGTTAGTGCTGCCAAAATGAGAAAAGCAGTAAATTCAGTGTTGGCAATCCGAGCTTATGCTCACAGCGCTTGGAGCGTGCTCACCAATCTTGCTCGCGCTTTTTCTGAATACAACGTCGGGCTCTTAGAGAGGCGTCCAGTGAAGGCGGTGCTGATGGTTGTTGTCACATCCAACAAAGGACTTTGCGGATCTTTCAATTCAAATATTTCCAAAAAGATTGTTGATCAGATAAAAAATCCGGCTAATTTGAAAATCAACCGGATTGGAAACAAAAGAATAGAATCTCCAGTAACCGATGGCGAATTGAAAATTGATTTTATAACCATCGGTAAGAAAGGTGAAGCGTTGGTGCGAAAGCTCGGAAAAAATATTGTAGCTAGTTTTCCGGAGCTCACATATCTGCCTGGCATTGAAAGCGTGAGAGCCTTGGGTAAAATTGTGATGGATGAATACCTCGCGAAAAAATATGACAAGGTTGTAATTGTTTATACTGATTATATTTCCACCATCAACCAGCAGACAAAAATTAGACAGCTTTTGCCGGTTTCAAAAATTGATCTCGAAAAACAAATCGCGGAAATGGATCAGATGGCCAAAGAATATGGACTTACTCAGCCGAAAGTGGAATACAAAATTGAACCGAGTCCGGAAATTGTGATTACGCATATTCTGCCGAGACTATTGGAAATGCAAGTGTATCACGCGATTTTGGAATCAAACGCGTCCAAGGAATCCGCGCGCATGATTGCGATGCGGAACGCGACCGACGCGGCCGGAGAAATGTCAGACGAATTAACATTTGTATATAATCAGTTGCGGCAGATGAAGATCACGCAGGAGATTGCGGAGATTTCGGCTGGAAGGGCGGCGTTGGAAGGATAGTTTTTTAAAAAAAATGCTGGGAATCAATAGACGCCCAGCGAGAGTCCGGAGTCTGATAGGCTAATGGCCGTCATCAGTTGCGAACTTCTTAATGTGTGTTAGTTTGAAAACCCTCATCATGGTATTGTGTGACAGCTGTTCCTTGGTTTCTTTTTTAATTCTCCCAAGGCTCTCCTTGTCAACATATATTATTTCGATAGGAGCATCCTTATCATCATTGCTTCTAATCTCGATAATATGTGTTGCTGAGCGTGGCAAGCACTCATATCTAATCCCATTCCATTGTACGCTTAACCAAACCATCCTTATCCACCTCCTTTGTTTATCCTTGTTATCGCAAAATGTAGGATTTTTACTAACTCTCAATTATACTCCAAACCATCCCAAAAGTCAAGCGTTGAGTTGTGATCAGTAAATATTGCCTAAATTAAGCCAATATTTAGCAATTAAAACTTAATGAAAATTTAAACAATATGAAAAACGTAGGAAAAATCTCACAGGTAATTGGTCCTGTTGTGGACGTGGAATTTAAAGAAGGACTTCCAAAAATTTATGACGCGCTGGAAATTATTCTTCCCGCCTCATCGGCGGGTAAAACCAATAAATTGGTTTTAGAAGCTCATCAGCATTTGGGCAGCGGGAAAGTGCGGGCAGTGGCCATGGGTTCGACTGACGGTCTCAAGCGCGGGATGGAAGTTACAGATACTGGCGCGCCGATTTCGGTGCCGGTCGGTTTGCCGGTGTTGGGCAGAATGTTTAATCTTTTGGGCGATACGATTGATGGGCTCGGGGATATCACGAATAAAGACGAATCAGGAACGAATAAGACGAATCACGAATTACAGCGTTGGCCAATTCATCGCGATGCACCGGCTTTTGAAGACCAGTCCACCGAAGCGGAAATTTTTGAAACCGGAATCAAAGTTATTGATTTGATTTGTCCATTTATCAAGGGAGGCAAGGTTGGATTGTTCGGCGGCGCGGGAGTAGGGAAAACAGTTGTGATTCAGGAACTCATTCGCAACATCGCGGCTGTTCACGGAGGTTATTCGCTGTTTGCGGGAGTTGGAGAAAGAACGCGCGAGGGAAATGACCTTTATCATGAAATGAAAGAATCAGGCGTGCTCGACAAAACCGCTTTGATTTTTGGCCAGATGAACGAACCGCCGGGAGCCAGACAACGGGTGGCGCTTTCGGCTCTCACGATGGCGGAATATTTCCGCGACAGTGAAGGCAAAGACGTTTTGTTTTTCATGGATAATATTTTCCGCTTCACCCAAGCCGGCTCGGAAGTGTCTGCGCTTTTGGGACGCATCCCATCAGCGGTGGGCTATCAACCAACCTTGGCTGAAGAAATGGGAAAGTTGCAGGAAAGAATTACTTCGACCAAGAAAGGTTCCATCACATCTGTGCAAGCGGTTTATGTTCCGGCTGACGACTTGACCGACCCGGCGCCGGCGACAACTTTCGGACATTTGGATTCAACAGTTGTATTGTCTCGCGCGCTTTCAGAACTGGGAATTTATCCGGCAGTTGATCCGCTGGATTCCAATTCAACTATTCTTGATCCATTGATCGTCGGCGAAGAGCACTATCAAGTCGCTCGCGGGGTGCAGAAAGTCTTGCAGAGATATAAAGATCTTCAAGACATCATCGCGATTTTGGGAATGGAAGAACTTTCCGATGAAGATAAGCTCACAGTGGCGCGTGCCAGAAAGATCCAGAAATATCTTTCTCAGCCATTTTTCGTGGCGGAACAATTTACCGGCACGCCAGGAAAATATGTGAAACTCAAAGACACGATCAAAGGCTTCAAGATGATTTTGGATGGCGAGCTGGACGAAGTTGGCGAGCAGGATTTTTATATGAAAGGAGATATAAGCGAGATTAAAAAATAAATAAAATAATCAAATTAATTTATTAAAAGGTATGATAAATTTATTTCTTGAAACCATATCTGCGGTTGTAGAGAATCTAGAACCTATATTAGTTTTACTACTGCCAGTGTTGGTTATTGCGCTTGTATTTTTTTCATTCATTTCTAATTATTTGATTAATAAAATTACAAAGAATATATACAAAAATAATTTTTTATTTGATTATTTAGCATGTATCATTTTCCTTGCTGTACTCGTAATTTTTAATAGTATACTGATTATTGTCGCAACTGATGATAATTTAAAAATTTCTTCGGTAATTATTATACCAATCGTTTCTGCAATTATTTATTTAATTTTTAAATATTATATTTTAGTAAAAATTGGCAAAAAGACATTTTTAGATATGGCGATTAGCGCACTGTTTGATTTCATAGCCATAGCAGCTGGCATTTATATTATAGGATTAATTTTTGATGCAGGAATGTCAGCGGGTGGTTTTGCTTAAAAAATTTATGGCAAACATGAAAATTAATTTCAAAATTGTTACACCGGAAAAAACTGTTTTTGAGTCTGAAATTGATCAGGCGACTTTGCCAGTGGCGGACGGGGAAGTGACAATTCTGCCGAATCATCGAAGTTATATCGCCGCGCTCAAAGCCGGAGAAATTTGCCTCAAAAAAGACGGCGAAGAAATTATTATGGCTACTTCTGGAGGATTTATTGAATTTCATGACAATAGTTTGGTGGTGTTGGCTGACACAGCCGAACGCGCGGAAGAAATTGATTTGAAACGCGCGGAGGAGGCTAAAGTCAGAGCTGAAGAAGCGATGAAACAGAAAGAAAGCATGGACAACGCGGAATATGCGCGCGTGGCCGCGGCGATTGAAAAAGAAATGGCGCGCCTACGAGTAGGCAAAAAACATCGCACAAAAAAGGGAATCAACATAAACAATGAATAATTAATGCCGCTATGGAAAATGGAAAATAAAATAAAATCACTCATTGATCTCAATAAAAAACACTCAGAATTTTTTTGCAGCCAGAGATTGGAACGTGAATTGTATTTAGCTAAGCATCCGACAAAGGTTGTGGCCTTTAAATGTATGGATGGGCGGATCCATATGCCCGCAGTAACACACACTCCCTTGGGAATAATCCGTCCTTACAGAAATATTGGTGGAAAATTTGATCTGGGCTGGCCACTTTTGAATAATTCTTTTGACAATCTGGTTATGAGCGCAGTTTTCAAAGGCAATCGGGTTTTGGTTTTGGTAACCTATCATTATTCTGAGGGTGACACTCATCAAGGTTGCGCCGGATTTCAATATGATTGTGAGGCAGCCAAAGAGTTTACCGACAATTTCAAAAAACAAATCCAGAGAGTTTATGGAGAATCAAACCGGGTAGTTTGTCCGGTTTTGGTGGGGCTGGAAACTGATAAGGACACCCTGATCCTACATGGCGAAAACGGGGAAGTGTTAGATTTATCTAAAGTTGAAAATAAAGAGGAGGAAAATCTCAAAGAAAAATTAAGGAACCTGTATCCTAAAATGCCGGGTAGAGTTCTTCTTGATTTTTTGCCTCTGGTTCAGGGGAATATTGAGCACATCGCAGAAATGAAAGGCAAAAAACCCATAACCCAGCTTCAGCATGGTGAATGGATTTTGGCGGTGGGCAAGGGATTTGACTGGCTGCACACTCCGAATATGGCGTTGATTGTCGGACCGTATGATCCGAATATCGGCGAACCGATCAAGACCGCGGCCGGCATAATAAAATCGAATATGGATGCTGGCAGAATCGATAAGGGTTTTGTGGTTTTGTCTTCCGCAGTTTATGCCGATCCGGCTGAAGCAGTACGCAGTAAGGAACGAGCCATGTATTTGGGCAGGCTTACCAGAGAGATTATTGAAAAAAATTTCCCAGAAATAGTTAGCTTGATGAATACTCTTACCGTGACGGTAGACGTGAACACGATGAAAATGGAAATCGTAGAACAATGAACAATTCGATCAATTTTGATATATGGCTGCAAGTTCATGTTCTTTGAACTTATTTTTTTTATGCTATAATAAAGGCATAAATTTTAAGTCATAAATATGGAGCAAAATATACCTACTCCAGGCGGGAACAATCGAAAAATAATTTTTATTGTCGTTGGAGTTCTGGTTTTGGCGTTGGCAGTACTAACGGTTTTGAAAAACATGGGCCAAAGCGGGACCTCTAGTCTTCCAAGCGGGTCGCTGTCGGGGAATAGCGTGTCTTTTGACAGTCCGGCTCCGAGCATGAAAAGTTCAGGCATGGCCGTCCAAAGAGAAACAGCAGCGCCGGTTGCGACAGATGAAAGCGCCGCGGAGATTACGGACAAAAAAATTATCAAAAATGGAAATTTGAGTCTGAAAGTCAACAGCGTTGATGACGCAAGCCGCAGAATTTCTGATATCACGAAAACCAATGGCGGAGAAGTTTCTTCGTCCAATTTTTATCAGACGGCAAAAAATGTTAAAAGCGGGACAATCACAGTGAAGGTTCCGGTGGCTAATTTTGAAAAAGCTTTCGCGGATTTGAAAAAAGTTGCGACGCTGGTTGTCCAGGAATCAACAACTGGCCAGGATGTGACGGAACAATACACAGATTTGCAGGCGCAACTTCGCAATAAGCAAGCGGAAGAACAGTCATTCGCGAAAATTTTGGAGCGATCCGGCACGATTGATGAAATTTTGAAAGTAACGCGCGAACTCTCGCGCGTGCGGGGAGAAATCGAAAGACTACAAGGAAGGATTAAATTTATGGATTTGCAGACGGACATGTCAAGCATCACGGTAAGTTTGTCGGAAGATGAAAGTATAACTTTTGCCGATTCTTGGCGTCCGTGGCAAGTGGTCAAGGAAACTTTCAATTCGCTGGTAAAAGATGTCCAGAAATTCATCAATTTTCTGATCGTACTGATTATTCAGGTCATTCCGGTGCTGGTGCTGTATCTTCTGATTTTCTATGTAATTTATAGGATTGGGAAGAAGGTTTATTTGAAGGTTAAAAACAGATAGTTTGTCCTTACTTTTTCTTTCCGCAAGAAAAAGTAACAAAAAGAACTCTCAGCCGGACAAAATTTCCGACAAAATTTTTCACTTGCTCGCTAAAATTTATAGGCTCGTGGCGAGCCGGGATAAATTTTTTAACGCTCGCTCCGTTCAAATTTTGGGGAAATTTTGTGGGCTGAATAATCCTTTTGTTTCTTTAAAAACGCACTTCGCTATGTGCGGTTTTTTATTTTAAAAATTACCGCCGTAACGAAAAAAATGCAGGAAATTGAGTGGAGCGAACGTTAAGAAATTTTTAGGTCCGCCTCGGGGCAACCAAAAATTTTAGTGAGCGCAGTACTAATTTCCCATTTTTTAGTCTGGCGGCCGCTTTCTTTTCCGCCACTTTTCTTTTCGGCAAAAGAAAAGTGGCAAATCAGTAATCTACTTGAAAATTAGGTAGAAATGGGGTAAAGTAGGGGAGTAAAAGAAAACTTTATGGAAAACTACGATCCGAAGCTTATTGAGCCAAAATGGCAGGAATTTTGGCTTAAAGAAGGCATTTATAAAAACTACGAGAAATCTAAGAAGTTCTATGCTCTGGATATGTTTCCGTATATTTCCGGTTCGGGTATTCATGTAGGGCATCCAAAAGGGTATATTGCGACCGATGTGGTGTCGAGGTTCAAGATGCTTCAAGGATACAGCGTGCTTCATCCGATGGGCTGGGACGCTTTTGGGCTGCCAGCAGAAAATTATGCCATTAAAAATAAGATCAATCCCAACATTTTTGTGAAGGAAAATATTATCAGGTTCAAAAAACAGCTGGAGATGTTTGGCTTCACTTACGATTGGGACAGGGAATTCAGCACAACTGATCCGAATTACTATAAATGGACGCAATGGATATTTCTGAAATTATTCGAGAAAGGTTTGGCGTATGAGTCCAATGAGCCGGTTAACTGGTGTTCGAGTTGCAAAACTGTATTGGCCAATGAAGATTTGGAGAAAGGATTGTGCGAGCGCTGCGGCACGCAAGTGGTGCAGAAAAAAATGAGGCAATGGGTTCTTAAAATGACTGATTACGCCGATCGCCTGCTTTATGATCTGGATACGGAGGGTCTCGATTGGGAGGAACAAATTCTTGAGCAACAAAGAAATTGGATCGGAAGAAGCGAAGGAGCGGAAATAGAATTCCAAATTTCAAATTCAGAATTTAAAATTAAAGTTTATACAACCAGAGTCGATACTATTTTCGGCTGCACTTATTGCGTTATCGCGCCGGAACACGAAACAGTCCAAAAGCTGAAAAATAAAATAGAAAACTGGGATGAGGTTGAAAAATATTTAATCGAATCACAAAACAAAACAGAATTGGAAAGAATGGAATTGAAAGACAAGACGGGGGTCGAACTAAAGGGAATCAAGCTTATTAATCCATTCAACGGAGAATCAGTTCCATTGTTTGCTGCGGATTATGTTTTAGCGCACTATGGAACCGGCGCGGTGATGGCTGTGCCGGCGCACGATGAAAGAGATTTTGAATTCGCGAAGAAATATAATTTACCGATTAAAAATGTTATCGGGCCATGTTTTTGTCAGCAAACTGAACCAGGCAAAATCAAAGAGAAAGAGCCATTTGAAGAGAGAGATGCTGTGCTAGCGATTGTTAAACATCAGGATAAAGATGAATATTTGGGGCTAAAATGGAAACAAGTGGATTGGAAAACTTTCATAACTGGTGGTCCAGAAGAAGGTCAAACTGCCGAAGAAGCAGCCAGGATGGAGGTTCTTGAGGAAACCGGATATAAGAACTTGAAATTGATCAAAGAATTGCCGATGGTGCATAGTAAATTTTATCATGTGCCGAAGAAATTAAATCGGCTTGCTCATTTTCGTGTTTTTTACTTTGAGTTGGAAAATGACGAGCATCAGGAAATTTCAGAAATTGATAAGAAAAGGCATGAAGTCGTTTGGGTGACGAAGGAAAAAGTGGAAACTTTTTTAACGCCGGAATCACAAATATATACCTGGCAGACATTACTGGGAAAAGAAAAACCGTATGTTGACGATGGTGTCTTAGCAAATTCTGACAAATATTCCAGCATGACCTCCGAGGAAGCACGTGAAAAAATGACCGAGTGGCTGGAAAAAGAAAAAATTGGCGAGAAAAAAATAAATTACAAAATGCGCGACTGGGTTTTTTCGCGCCAACGTTATTGGGGTGAGCCGATTCCGATCGTGCATTGCGAAAAATGCGGAGCGGTTGCGATTTCGGAAAAAGAATTGCCGTTAAAATTGCCCGAAGTCGAAAATTATGAGCCGACCGGAACCGAAGAGGGTCCATTGGCCAACATAACTGAGTGGGTAAATACGACTTGCCCAAAATGCGGCGGACCGGGGAAGCGTGAAACAAACACGATGCCGCAATGGGCGGGATCCAGCTGGTATTATCTTCGCTATATTGATCCAAAAAATAATGAAGCCCTGGTTGAAAAAAATAAAGAAAAAGATTGGATGCCAGTGGATCTTTATGTCGGTGGTGCAGAACACGCCACTCGTCATTTGCTGTATGCCAGATTTTGGCACAAATTTCTGTATGATATCAAAGTTGTTTCTACGAAGGAGCCCTTCAAAAAACTGGTTCACGTCGGACTGGTTGATGGAGAAGACGGCAGAAAAATGAGTAAGCGCTGGGGGAACGTAGTAAATCCTGATGATGTTATAAATGAATTTGGGGTTGATTCGTTGCGTCTTTATGAAATGTTTATGGGGCCTTTCAGTCAGAATATTGCCTGGAGCACGGATGGCGTAAAAGGAGTGAGAAGGTTTTTGGAAAAAGTTTGGAAGTTACAAAAAAAAGTTATTGATCAAGTTGTAGAAAATAAAAAACTTGAATCACTGTTGCATAAAACTATCAAGAAAGTCACGGAGGATATAAAAAATTTTCGTTTCAATACTGCCATTAGCGCGATGATGATTCTGGTAAATGAATTAGAAAAAGGGAAAAATATTTTAAGCACCAATTACAAATTGCTAATCACTATTTTGAGTCCTTTTGCTCCACACATTGCTGAAGAACTTTGGGAAAAGTTGGGGCATAAAGATAGCATATTTTTGCAATCTTGGCCAGAGTATGATCCGGAACTAATCAGAGATGAAAAAATAACGTTGGTCTTGCAAATAAATGGCAAAGTGCGTGATTCAATCGAAGTGGATGCTGGGATTTCAGAAAAGGAGGCAAAAGAGCTGGCGATGCAAAGCGAAAAAATAAAAACTTGGGTTTCAGGCAAAGAAATCAAAAAAGTTATTTTTGTCAAAGGCAAACTTATAAATATTGTCATCTAAAAAATGTTTGAGAAAATGTTCTCCACACCTTCAAATCTTGACGAATGGAAGAAAAAAAATAATAGTCCAAAGGAGGAAACAAAAAATGCTGGCTCGAGCCGTTCTGTTGAAGATATCAGAAAAGAGAAAGAAAAAATGATTGCCAGGAATAAAGAGCTTCGGGAAACCGTCTATAGCCGCAATTTTGAAGGCGCAGAAAAGATTACTCGGAGAGATTTTTTGAAGGTGGGAGGCGCCTTGGCTGTTCTGTGGGCTATTGGAAAATATGGAAATTTAGAAAAAGCCATCAGTGCTTTAGCAGGAGAAAAAAGCGCAGTAGATATTGCTTATAACTCAGAAAGTAAAAAGGAGAATGAAAAAATCAATCTGGAAACGGCCGAGCCTAAAAAAGAACAGATTGGAGAAAAAGTAAAGGAAGCTGATGTGAATGTTTCGAAAAATTACGAAAGCAATGTTCATAAAAAAGAAAAGATTGAATTCAGTCTGGATAGGCCTGTCAGGGTGGGGATAGAAGATTATAATTCCGCGAAAGAATATTGGCGTCAGGAATATAAAAATGGAGAACTTAGACCGGATCTTGATAATGCACTTGAGCGGATGAGGCCATACCTCAGTGATCTAAAAACGATTTTCAGCGATTTGGGTGAATACGAGGATTTGGTCTATGTCGCCATTCCTGAATCAAGTGGCAGAAAAGGCAAGAAAAGTCCGGCTGGAGCCATTGGTTTGTACCAATTGTTGCCAAAAACGGCAAAAAAATTGGGGTTTAAGAAGGGGTCATTAAAAAATCCGCTAAAAAATGCCATGGCTGCAACTAAAAACTTTAAACAGCTGCTCCATGTCTCAAAAGACAGAAACATTGCTCTTTCTGGTCATAATATCGGGAAAATGTGGGAATATCCGAAGTTAGGTAAAGAGAATTCTTCGTATAAAGATTATTTGGCCTTCATGTCGGAAGAAGGCGAAAAAACAAGAAAACAGATAGAAAATGATGAATATATACTACAAAAGATTGGCAAAAAAGACACGCTTAGCAAGTTAGCTAGACTATACAAAATCGATAAGGATGATCTGAAATCAGCAAATAATATAAAAGATGATTCAATTGAGGCTGGAGAAATTATAAAAATTCCCCTAGTAAACAGAGAGCAGCGCGAGCATGTTTTTCAAATGGAAATAGCGGGCTACAAAGAAAATTTTAATTTTGTTCCTCGAGTTAACGCCGTCATTGAAGTAATTAAGGATGAAAAATTAGCCTAAAAAATCCAATCGCATATGCAAATCGTGATTCTGGCATCGGGCAAGGGAAAAAGAATGGGAGAGCTCACCAAAACCGTTCCCAAGCCGATGCTAAAAATTAAAGGCAAGCCGATCTTAGAACATAAGCTCAATGCTTTGCCCAGAGAAATTAAGGAAGTTATTTTTGTGATTGGCTACCGCGGAGAACAAATCATGGAATATTTTAAAAAATGCTGGAATGGGATGAAGATTACATATGTTGTGCAAAAGAATCTTAACGGTACAGGTGCGGCGGTGCATCTGGTGAAAAGTTTTGTGGGTGAAAGATTTTTAGTGATGATGGGAGATGACCTATACCATAAAAAAGACATAAAAAAAATGCTGCAACATAACTTGGCAATCCTGGGTCACGAAGTCGAAGATACAAGCCTTTTCGGAATAATCAAAACTGATAATCGGAAAAACATGATCGAAGTAATTGAAAAGCCCAAAAAATCTAAAGATAGACTGGCAAATGCGGGGCTGTATATGATGAATAGAAAATTTTTTGATTATGAACTGGTTCAAATAGCCAGCGGGGAATATGGATTGCCACAGACCCTGGCGAGTATGACCAGGGACCATAAGATAAGGGTTGAAAAGGCGACTCTTTGGCATCCGATTGGAAATATTGATGATTTGAAAAAGGCGGAAGAGATAATCCATAAATTTGTGTAAATGAGAAAAAAAAACGTTGTTACGATCGGGGGAGGAACAGGAAGTTTTGTACTTTTGACTGGCCTCAAAAAATATCCAATCAATATTTCCGCTGTTGTTTCTATGGCAGATGACGGCGGATCAACCGGAATTTTACGCGACGAATTGGGCGTTTTGCCTCCTGGCGATGTGCGCCAGTGTCTAGTGGCACTTTCTGATTCTCCTGAAATACTGCGTAAACTCATGAATTACCGTTTTGAAAACGGAGGCTTAAAAGGGCATAGTTTCGGAAATATTTTTCTATCAGCTTTGGAGAAAATAAGCGGCGGTTTTGCAAAAGGCGTGGAGGAAGCAGCTAAGATTTTGGATGTAAAGGGGGAAGTTATTCCAGTAAGCAATGATGACATGCGGCTATCAGTAATTTTGAATAATGGGAATATTTTAGAGGGGGAGAGCCAGCTGGATCATAATGAAAAAGTGAGAAGAATTGGAGTAAAAAATATAAAATTAAAAAAACAAGTAAAAGCAAATCAGAAAGCTCTGAAAAAAATCAAGGATTCAGATTTTATTTTTATTGGTCCAGGGGATCATTTTGGTTCAATCATGCCAAATCTGTTGATAAAAGAGATCAGCCAAGCTATAAAAAATTCGAGAGCCAGGGTAGTATATAATTGCAAGCTTACAAACAAAAAAGGCCAAACGGAAAACTTTGACTTGGATGATTATGTCAGTGATATCGAAAAACATATTGGCAAAGACCGGGTTGATTTTGTGACATACAATATTGCTAAGCCGCCGAGAGAGTTGATGGAAAAATATAAAAAGCGTGAAGGAAAGAATGTCCTGGTCGGTTTTGAGGAAAGCAAAAATCCAAAAAGGAAATTCAAACTGATCAGAGCCGACTTATTGACCAAATCTGTTATGAAATCTGAAAAAGGAGATGCTAACAGTGAAAAACGATCCTTTATTCGCCACGACGGTAAAAAGCTAGCGAAAGTTTTAATGAGGATTCTAAAGAAATAATATGAAAATATTGGTTGATTTCGATGATGTTCTTTTGAATACGAACAGATTTCGCAAAAATTATAAAAAAATCTATGCCGCATACGGGATTGACCCAGAGGTTTTTGAACAGTATTATAAAAAGTCGGTAACATACGAAAAAAGCATCACAGTGTATGATCCGGAAAAGCATTTAAAAGAAATAAAGCGAGGCGAAAATATAAAAATTTCTAAACTCAGAAAATCAATTTATAATTTTGCTGAGAATTCAAAGAAATATGTTTTTAAGGATGTTAAAAAATTTCTAGCTAAATTTAAAAAAGACGATATAATCATTATCACTCATTCGAAAAGCAAATTTCAAAAAGTTAAGTTAAAAAACAGCGGTTTGAAAAAACTTGTAAAAAAAATCATCCAGACCGGTAAGCTGAAGGCATATACTGTGAAAAAATTAGCAACACAGAAAATCATTAAAAATGGAGAAGCAGCCTATTTTTTAGATGACAGGGTGGATCAGATAAATGAAGTTAAAAAAATTAATCCTAGCGTTATAACTGTGTTGATCAGAAGAAGGGAGGGCAGGTTCCAAGATAAAAAAACAAAATTTTGTGATTTTGAGGCAAAAAACTTAAAGGAGGCTTATCAAATAATAAAACAAAAATGCCAGTAAATATTTCCGAAAAAAACCAAAAAGAAAATACCCAGGAAAAAAAGTTTCTGACCCTCTCTGAATTCCGCCATGAATTAGGAATTCCGCTTATTCTAGCCAAAAAATTGGTTGTCTGGGGTGAGGTCGAGGCGGAGAAAGCCTTCGACGGAAGTCTGCGGATTGCGACTTCGGAGGTGGCGGTTGCCCGGGAACTGATTGCCAATCCTTGGAAAAAAACCAGCCTTTTTGTCAAGGCGCTGGGCCCTGGGTTGATTACGGGCGCCTCGGATGATGATCCGGGCGGCATTGGAACATATTCTTCAGTCGGGGCGAAATTTGGGTTTGCCATTCTCTGGATGGCAGCCTGGCTTTTACCAATAATGCTGGCTGTTCAGGAGGTGTGCGCGCGCATCGGTATTGTTACGAATAAGGGTCTGGCTGGAGTGCTCAAGGAGCATTATCGTAAAAAAATAGTAGGCGTAGTTGTTTTGCTTTTGATTATTGCTAATATTGCCAACATCGGAGCGGATCTGGGCGCGATGGCTGCTTCGAGCGCCATGCTTTGGCATATCAATTTTTATTTCGCTGTTATCGTCTTCGCGCTAGTGATTATCGCAATGGAAATTTTTGTCGGTTATCATGTTTACGTGAAATTTCTCAAGTGGCTTACCATTTCCGTATTTGCTTATATCATCACTGGATTTATGATTCATCCGGACTGGGTGGAAGTTTTTAAATATTCCTTTATCCCCAAAATCTATTTTAATAAGGAATATCTATTCGCGATAATCGCGGTTTTTGGGACAACCATTACGCCATATCTTTTTTTCTGGCAAGCCTCTGAAGAAGTGGAAGAATGTGAGCGGGAAGGGATTTTCAGAAAATATCTGGTGCATCATCGCATCCATCGCATGCGCACGGATGTTAGCACTGGAATGCTGTTGGCTAACGTGGTTTTCTTTTTTATCGTGGTTACGACGGCGCAAGTGCTTTTCAAAAATGGCATTACCAATATTGATTCAGCCGAGCAGGCAGCCATGGCGTTGCGTCCGTTTGCTGGTGAATATGCTTTTCTTTTTTTCACGCTGGGGATTATCGGTACCGGCCTTTTGGCAGTTCCGGTTTTAGCCGCGTCGGGAGCCTACGCGTTGAGCGAACTTATGAAATGGCACGAGAGTCTCGAACTGAAATTTTCCCAAGCTAAGGGGTTTTATCTGGTAATCGCTTTTTCCATTCTGGTCGGACTTTTTCTTAATTTTTTTCACATTAATCCTATACTGGCTTTGTATTATTCGGCATTTCTTAATGGAATCATTGCCCTGCCATTGCTTGTTGTTATAATGGTAGTCGGCAATGACCCGAAAATTATGGGTCGGGAAACTCATCCTGGATGGGTAAAATTTTTCGGTTGGCTTGCTATTGGGTTTATGTCAGTCGCGATTGTGGTTTCAATTATTTTTAATTTAATTTAATTTTTTATGTGTGGAATTGTTGGGTATATTGGAAAACAAAAAGCGGCGCCCATTCTGGTCGATGGACTCAAACGGCTTGAATATCGGGGCTATGATTCTTCAGGAATCGCTGTTCTTGATGATCAGCGACATGTTTTTTTAGCAAAAGCTATGGGCAAAATAGCTGAGTTGGAAAAAAAGATTGGTGGTGAGAAAATAGACGGCAATATCGGCATCGCGCATACGCGCTGGGCTACGCATGGCGCTCCGTCAGAAATAAACGCGCATCCCCACTGCGATTGTAAGGGAAAAATATGGCTGGTCCATAATGGCATAATCGAAAACTATCAGCAGATAAAAAAGCGCTTATTGGAAAAAAAGCATATTTTTAAATCCGAAACTGACACGGAGGTACTGGCTCATTTAATCGAGGAGATGTATGACGGAAATTTGACGGAAGCTGTTGAAAAATCTTTGAAAATAGTAAAAGGCACATATGGCATTGTTGTTTTTCATTCAGATGAGCCAGGCAAAATTATTGCTGCCAAAAAAGGCTCGCCCCTTATTATCGGCTTGGGAGAGAATGAAACCATCATTGCTTCTGATGTTTCTGCAATTTTGAGGTACACAAAACAAGTTATTTATCTGGATGACGGGGAAATGGCGGAAATTTCTAAGGAAGGGATGAAGATTTTTGATGCTGATAACGCAGAAATAAATAAAGATATAAATGAGGTTGAATGGAATTTGGATCAGGCCGAAAAAGGAGGGTACCCGCATTTTTTGATCAAGGAAATTTTTGAACAGCCAGAAACGATAGCCAACAGTGTCAGGGGGCGGTTAATTTATGAAGATGGTAATGCTAGATTGGGAGGCATTAGCTTAGTAGCCGATAAAATCAGAAACATAGATAGGATTATCATAGTCGCGTGCGGAACAGCGAGATGTGCTGCTTTAGTGGGCGAGTACATGCTGGAAGAATATGCCGGAATACCGACAGAAGTCGATTATGCTCATGAGTTCAGATACAGAAAGCAAGTTTTGGATAATAAAACTGCCGTGATCGTTATGAGTCAATCAGGCGAAACGGCTGATACCCTGGCGGCCGTTAAGGAATCCAAAGAAAAGGGGATTTTGACTTTAGGAATCGTGAACGCAGTTGGATCTTCAATTGCTCGAGGAACGGATGCTGGGGTCTATAATCATGTCGGTCCGGAAATTTCCGTAGCTTCAACTAAAGCGTTTACATCGCAGATTGCTATTTTATCACTCCTAACTCTTTTTATGGGAAGGCAAAGAGATATGTCTCTCGTGACTGGGCAAAGGATCGTTAAAGAAATTCTAGAGTTACCGGATAAAATAAAGAAAATCCTAGAAACAAGCGATCAGATAAAAAATATTGCTGAAAAATATAGCAAATATACTAGCTTTGCCTATCTGGGAAGAAAATATAATCACCCGATGGCCTTTGAGGGCGCGATCAAGTTAAAGGAGCTTTCATATATCCATGCGGAGGGTTTTGCGGCGGGGGAAATGAAGCACGGACCGATCGCTATGATTGACGAAAATTTTCCTTCTTTTTATTTCGCTCCTCAAGATAGTGTTTATGAAAAGAACATCAGCAATATGCAGGAGATCAAGGCGCGCGGAGGAAAAATTATTGTCGTCGCGACTGAGGGAGATGAAAAAATAAGAGAGGTCGCTGATGACGTGATTTATATTCCAAAAACCCTGGAAATGCTCACGCCGATTTTGTCAGCTGTTCCAGCCCAGCTTTTCGCATATCATATGGCAGTTTTGAAGGGACTGGACGTGGACAAGCCGAGAAATCTGGCTAAATCTGTGACTGTAGAATAGAATTTTATGAATATTAAAAAAATTGAAGAAAAATTGAAGGAACTGGGTCAGCCGAATTTTCGGCTGAAGCAAATTAAGAAAGCCGTTTTTGAGGACGGCGCCTCTTCGTTTTTAGAAATCACAACACTTGCCAAAGATTTACGAGAAAAGCTGGATAAGGAAATGAAAATTCTTTCATTCGAAGTTGAAAAAGTTTTAGTTGCGAAAGACGGGCAATCAGTAAAGGCTTTGCTAAAATTGCACGATGGAAAAAATATTGAAACTGTTTTAATTTCTCCGAAGACCAATGATTGGTCAGTGTGTATTTCCTGCCAGGTCGGCTGTCCGATGAATTGCCGATTTTGTGCAACTGGAAAGATGGGCTTCGTCAGAAATTTAACGGCCGAAGAAATAACGGACCAAGTTTTGTTTTGGAAGCAATACATTAAATCGCAGAGTGCAAAATTAACGGACGTCGTTTATATGGGGATGGGAGAGCCATTTTTAAATTGGGCTCAGGTGAATGAAAGTTTGAAAAACTTAATTGATCCGGAATTGTTTGGTTTTGGCTCAAGAAGTATTTCAGTTTCGACCGCCGGCATCCCAGAAGGCATTGCCAAATTTGCCGAAGAATTTCCGCAGGTTAATTTGGCAATTTCATTGCATTTTGCAGATGATCAGAAGAGAAGTGAATTTATGCCGATCAACAAAAAATATAATTTAGAAGATTTGAAAAAAGCACTGCAAGAATATTTTCGAAAAACGAACCGCAAGGTTTTCATTGAATATATTCTTTTAGGCAACATCAATGACAGTCGCGAAGACGCGGACAAATTGTCCAGATTTGTAAAATCAATTGGCAAATTACAATTGCTACACGTGAACCTGATTCGCTATAATTCGACCGGATCAGAATTAGCGGCTTCTTCCAAGGATCAGGCGGTTAGATTCAAGGATTATCTTCTTGAAAATCATATCCCTATTACCATCAGAAAAAGTTTGGGCGAAGAAATACAAGGGGCTTGTGGGCAACTAGCCGGAAAAGGATAAAAGCTTAAATACTTGCTTTTTCTATTAATTTAAACTATATTGGCAACAGGAAAGGAGGGCTGGACATGGGTAGGTCTGGCTTTGTTTTTTTAACAATTTGCTGAAAATTCACTAGGAAAGGAAGGTAATGCGGTTGCCGACTAATGGCAGGAGTAACTTTGGTTTAAAAAAGGAAGTGAGAAAAAAGAAAGAAAAATTCAGAAGAAAAATAAAAGAAAGGGGACAGAAAAAATGCCAAAGACAATAAAGATAAGAAAAGCCATAATCAGTGTTTCCAAGAAGAAGGGCATTGTCGGAATTGCGAAGTTTCTTGAAGAAGCAGGAGCGGAAATCCTTTCGACAGGAGGGACAGCCAGAGTTTTACGGGATGCGGGAATTTCAGTCAAAGACGTAGCGGAACATACCGGTTCGCCCGAGATGCTCGACGGCAGAGTGAAGACTCTGCATCCAAAAGTCCATGGAGGGCTGCTTTCAAGAAGAGACAATCCGAAGGACATGGAGGAGATTAAGAAGTACGGAATTGAGCTGATAGATTTGGTCATTGTTAATCTGTATCCTTTTGAGGAGACCATAGCGAAACCAGGCGTTACTTTTGCGGAAGCCATCGAGAATATCGATATCGGTGGACCCGCTATGCTGCGTTCGGCGTCCAAGAATTTTTGGGACGTTATCGCCATTGTTGATCCGGCAGACTATGAACGGATCATGTTCGAATGGACGACCAACAACGACATCTCTTACAAAACCAGGATGGAGCTGGCGCAAAAAGTATTTGCACACACATCCAGGTATGACGGCTTAATCGCGGATTATCTCTCAAGAGCAATCGCGAAACTGGGCAAACTGGAAGGAGGTTGTCTTGCAGATTAAGACAATGTATAAAACCCTGATGGATGACCATTTCCCCAGCACGATCGTCATCAGTTTCGACGGAAAATCTTTGGTTTACAAAAAAAGAACCTGGAAGATTCCGGATGAAAAAACTGGCGAGCTGATTGAAAAGGGGTTGCGTTATGGCGAAAACCCCGGCCAGGAAGCGGCGCTGTATGAGCTCCTAAGCGGAAACTTGATACTTGGTGACTGTGCGTTTATCACTCCCAAGAACGGTTTAGTGAGCGCTATTACTGATGAAGACATGATCCAGGCCGGAAAACATCCGGGGAAAACAAATTTGACGGACATTGACAACGGATTGAATATCATGAAGTTTCTGATGGACAGGCCGGCGGCGGCCATTATGAAACACAACAACCCGTGCGGAGTCGCGGAAAACGAGACGCTGCTTGGTGCTTATGATAAAGCGAATATGGCGGACCGCATTGCGGCTTTCGGAGGCTGTCTGGTTGTTAACAGGGCGATGGATAAACAAACAGCAGAATTTGTGAGCCGGAACTATTTGGAGGTTGTCTGCGCTCCGGATTTTGAAGAGGGATCAATTGAGATTCTGTCAAAACGCAAAAATCTCAGGATTGTAAAGATTCCGGGAATTTGTAAGCTCGAAAAATATCAGGACCTGCGTTTTTTGGATTTCAAATCTCTTATCGATGGTGGCTTCATCGTGCAACAGTCACCGATCAATAAGATAAGAACCAAGGAAGATTTCCTGCCTGCAAAAACAACTTATAAGGAAAAGGAATACGCTATCGAAAGGCAGCCGACCGATAGAGAATTGGAGGACATGCTTTTTGGATGGAATGTGGAGCAGGGGATCACATCCAATTCAGTCATTTATGTGAAAGACGGCGCTACCGTTGGTATCGGCACCGGTGAACAAGACAGAGTAGGCGTGGCCGAGATCGCGGTCATAAAAGCTTATACAAAATATGCGGACGCCATATGTTTCAGAATTCATGGCATGTCGTATAAGAAGTATGAGCTTAAAGTCAAACGGGGAGAAGGAGATGCGGCATCATTAGGAGAGATAGACAGAGTGACAAAAATGCAAAAGGGTGGACTAATCCGCTCTATAATGATCTCTGATGCTTTCTTTCCGTTCAGGGATGGAGTCGATGTCGGCATCAAGGAGGGGATTTCCGGCATAGTAAATCCCGGTGGGTCAGAAAGGGATTTTGAATCCATTGTCGCCTGCAACGAAGCGGAACCGAAGGTAACGATGGTGTTTACGGGGCAAAGGGCCTTCAAACACTAAAACAAAAGTACTTTTTTACGAACACGTGGGGCGAGGTTTTATATCTCGCCCTTTTTATATCTCCAAAGTTATCCACAGTTTCAATTTTTACCTTATTGACGGGAAAATTTTAAATTTGTATAATAAGAGCAAGTAGTTTAACAATGTAAACCAGTACAGATCAATGTATCTGTACCCGGTTCTCCCAAAAAGGAGGCTGCCTATGGGACTTGTTTGAGAGTTTCTGAAAAGCATTTTTTAATCTCAAGAGGGAGTTTTTATGAAGAAGGAATTCACACTTCTCATTGTTGTTTCATTGATTCTCGGACTCGTGGGTTTTTCAACCGCCTTTGCAACAACTCCGTCGACCGAAAACCAGAATCCATTTTCCCAGCAGATAATGACGGCATATGAAGGCGTGACAAAAGCAGCAATCAACGGACAGACCATCGACACTGCATATTCGATAAGCGCAGGCAAGGTGGAGGCACAGAAGATCGAGGTTCAAAAAACGGGTAAGGCAGAAACAAAAGCACCTTTGGAAATCGTGGCGGCTGAACATGTACCGAAATATACCCTGAATAGAAGTGAAGGTACCGCGGCCGAGGCAAATTACATTGTGATAAAATCCGAGATGGATATTGGCGGAATGGGCGGAATCGCTCTCATTGCGTGGCAAAACGGAGGTGGTCCCACTGTAGGAACGGCGCAGATGGCAATCGCAATCAGAAATACATGGGCCCACACTGACGCCGGATTTGTACTCGTTTAATACGATATGGCTGCAAAAGTAAATAAGTTAATCACTCTCGATTTGGATGTTTAACACATCATCCTCCTCGTTCTCACTTTTTAAAGCCTCTGGTTTTGCTTAACAGCGATCTTCACCAGAGGCTTTTTTATTTATTAAATTTCTTATAAAATTAGTTAAATTAAGGACCAAAGCGGATAGTTTATTGTCTGTTTGGGTGAGTGAATTTGGGGCTGGCGGAGGAGAGGATTTTGGATTATACTAATTGGACTGAAAAGAAAATATGAAAAAAATATTAGATTCAGTCAATTTTCCCCAGGATATAAGAAATATTTCAGAGGACAAGTTGCCGCAACTTTGCTCGGAGGTGCGGGATTTTTTAATTGATAGTATTTCACGAACCGGCGGTCATTTTGGATCAAATCTGGGCGTGGTTGAGCTAACGGTCGCAATTCACCGGGTTTTTGATACCCCCAGAGACTTGCTGATTTGGGATGTAGGGCACCAAGCTTATCCGCACAAAATTTTGACTGGTCGCAAAGATCGGATGGATACTATCAGAAAAAAAGGAGGACTGGCGCCTTTCCCCAAAAGAGAAGAGAGCGAATATGATCCTTTGAGCGTTGGTCATTCGGGCACCTCGATCAGTGCGGCCACAGGGATGGCGATTGCCAATAGAAATAAAAAAAATGCGCCACAGGTAGTGGCCGTGATTGGGGACGGGGCTCTCACGGGCGGAATGGCTTTTGAAGCGCTTGATCATGCGGGAGATGTCGGAGCGAATATCCTTGTGATTCTTAATGATAACAAGATGTCGATTTCGCCTAATGTGGGCAGTATGGGTAAGTATCTAACGCGTCTGATTTCATCGCCAACGTATGTGCAATTGCGCGAGAGGGGAAGGGAAATACTCAGCAGTGTTCCGACCATCAAGAAACTTATACGCCGGGCCGAAGTCCAAACGAAAGGGATCATCACACCCGGAACGCTTTTTGAAGAATTAGGTTTTGATTATTATGGACCGATTGATGGGCATGATGTCAAGACACTAGTGGAAGTTCTCACAAATCTCAAAAAAATCAAAGGTCCGAGATTTTTACACGTTATAACTACGAAAGGAAAGGGGTATGTGCCGGCGGAAGTCGATGAATTTTCTTTGCATGCAGTAAAACCTTTTGACCCGGTTACAGGCAAAAAAAATGAAAACCAGAAAAAGGGCATAACTTTTACCAATGTTTTTTCTGATTGGATATGCGATGCGGCAGAAAAAGATGTTCGGTTGCATGCTATTACACCGGCAATGTGTGACGGATCGGGGCTAGTTGAATTTAGCAAAAAATTTCCCAAGCGTTATCATGACGTTGGCATTGCCGAACAACACGCGGTAACTTTTGCGGCGGGTCTGGCTTGCGAGAGGAAAAAACCGGTGGTGGCAATTTATTCCACGTTTTTACAGCGGGCTTATGACCAACTGATCCATGATGTGGCGCTGCAAAATTTGAGCGTGCTTTTTGCCATTGATCGGGCCGGAGTGGTGGGGCAAGACGGCGCGACGCACGCCGGAAACTTGGATCTTTCGTTTATGCGGGCGGTTCCTAATTTAGTCATCATGGCGCCGGCAAATGAGAATGAATGTTATTCAATGTTAGAGGCGGGATACAAATATGATGGTCCAGTGGCGGTGAGATATCCAAGAGGCGGCAGCGGTGAAGAATATGACAAAAATAAATGCGAACCGATAGAAATTGGGAAAGCCAAGATAATCAGAGAGGGAGAAAAGGTTGCGATTTTGGCTTTTGGAACGATGGTGGGCAAAACAAAAAAAGCGGCTGAAAAATTAAACGCCACTTTGGTGAATATGCGATTTGTAAAACCACTGGACGAAGACCTTTTACGAGAGCTTGCGAAATCGCACGAATATTTTGTGACGGTTGAAGATAATGTTGTCGCCGGCGGTGCGGGCAGTGCGGTCAATGAATTTGTTTTCAGTGCCGGGCTAAAAGTGGCCGTGAAAAATATCGGACTTCCGGATAAATTTCTGGAACATGGGACGCGTGAAGAAATCCTGTCCGAATTTGGGCTGGACGAAGATAGTATCCTAAAGATAGTTTCTGATTTTGCTAAATAAGACTCTTTACCATATAAGTATTCTTCAATTTATATCCAAGTTTGCGGTAGTAATTTCGAACACCCACGCCCGATATTACTACAATTTTGTTTAGGCCGAATTCTTTTTTGGCGATGCGCTCCGCTTCTTGCATCAGTTTTTTGCCGAGGCCGATATGCTGAGGTGATTTTTTATCCTGTTTATTTATCTCTGTCATTTTTCCGTAAGTGTGCACCTCGCGAACAAGGGCGACACTTGGAAGCTCGGCTTCCAAGCTGGGAATGCGCAGACGCAAAAGGGCAAATAATTTTTTCTTGTCCGGCGAAACATACTGCAAGAATATTTCCTGGCCATCTGAAGCGGGATAATCAATCCGGTCTAAAATTATTTTTTCATTTATTTTATAATCCGCTCCGACTTCCCGGCAGCGGATACAAGGGCAGTTGGATTTTCCGGCGATCATTTGGCGGAGATTAGAAAGTGTCGGTCCAGCTACTATGGAAGTGGCGGGCACGTCGCGTACCAGTCGTGAAATTCTCATGTAGGGCGGAATAATTTTGTTTTTCACTTGCAAAATAAATTTTTCAAATTGCTTGTCGGTCAGCGGTTTATAAGATCCTTTTTTCCAAAAATTATAGAGCGCGCTGTTTCTGACCACGACTGTCGGATAAATTTTTAGCATATCCGGCTGAAAGTCTGGATTGGAAAATAATTCCCGAAACATTTTGTGGTCTTTTTTTAAATTTGATCCCGGAAGGCCGGGCATAATGTGATAATTAATTTTAAATCCAGCGTCTTTCAGTAATTTCGTGGCCTCAATAGTTTTTTGGACGCCGTGCCCGCGCTTGTTGATTTTCAACACATCATCAAAAATACTTTGCACCCCAAGTTCTACACGGGTCGCGCCCAATTTTCTGAAATTCAAAATTTCTTCTTCATCGATATAATCCGGTCTAGTTTCCAGTGTCAAACCGACAATTCGATGTCTGGCCTTTTCGTTTATTTTTTGTTCACTTAATAAATAATTAACTTTGAACTTTGCATTTTTAACTTTTAACTTCCTGGGGTAGTCATTACACGCGCGAAAACATTCAGTGATGAATTTTAGCTGATAAGATTTTGGTAAATAGGAAAATGTTCCGCCCATAACAATCAGCTCGATTTTGTCTGTTTTGTGGCCATTGAGTTCAAGCGAGCGCAGGCGATTCCAAGCTTGAAGATACGGATTGAATTTGGAAGCGATGGCTCGCATTACTGCTGGTTCATTGGATAGATAGCTCTTAGGCATGTCTTTTTCAGTGGGGCAATAGAGGCACTTTCCTGGACAAGGATAGGCCTTGGTCAGCACGGCGACAATAGCGACGCCGGATTGGGTGCGGATTTTACGACTTTGGAGCACTTCCTCAAACTTGATATTCCGCTCTATTTTCCCAGCCTTGATCATTTTTTCATAATGCTCTCGTAAATCAGCGTTGGTCGGCAGGGGAAGCTGTAGCACGCCTGAAATTTCTTTCTTTAAACTTAAAAAAACTTCCGAGTTTTTTGGGACTTTATTAGTTGCTAGTTTTATGAAATTATCGTAGGCTATGTTCATGGAAAAAGAAACTATTGAAAACATATTGAAGGAGACTGAAACTGGCTATGATCTGATGGCGGATAAATTTTCGGAAACTCGGAATTTTTTTTGGCGCGGAATGGAATTTATCGGAGATTATGCCAAAACGGACGATAAGATTCTTGATTTTGGTTGTGGTAATGGCCGGTTGTTAGAGCTATTTCAAGACAAAAAAATTGATTATACTGGTGTGGATGTTTCCCAAAAACTCCTTGATTTAGCCAAAAACAAATATCCGGCAGAAAGTATAAGCTTTTTGAAAATCGATCCTAGCCAACAAAGCTTACCATTTGAAGATGATTTTTTCAATAGCTCGTACTCGATCGCGGTTTTTCATCATTTGCCTGCGGAGCACGCGGAAAAAATGGTCCAGGAACTGCATCGGATCACTAAGCCCGGAGGTTATATAATTGTCACCGCTTGGAATCTGTGGCAGAAACAATATCTCAAAAACATTTTGAAAAATTGGCTGGAAAAAATATCTGGAAAATCCAATTTGGATTGGAATGATTGTTATATCACTTTTAAGAATAATCAGGGTGAGACTTTCCATCGCTATCACCATGCTTTCACAGGAGGGGAGCTGGAAAAAATGTTCGAAAAAGCCGGCTTTAAAACGAAAAAATGCCAAATTGTCAGTGGTAAAAACATAGTTTTTATCGGTAAAAAGTGAATTAAAAAGTTATCCACAAGCGGGGATTTGACAAGTATTTGTATAGTGATATACTATCAGTATAATTAATAAATTATATCACTATGGAATCATTAACATCGAAACAAAATACTGTCCTGGAAACCATTCGCGAAATTATTAACACAGGCAAAGAAAATCCAACCGCTTATCGTGTGCATAAACATCTGGAAGAAAGAGGGGTAGAGGTAGGCAGTCTCAAAGGCACAGTCCAGGTGATTGAGGCGCTGGAGAAAAAGGACCTGCTCAAGAGAGATAAAAGTAAAAAAATCTATCTGGTGGAAAATGAGAATTACGCCGATTTGGGTAATATTTTTTCTATTCCGATGTATGGGCTGGCTTCTTGCGGTGAGGCGCTGGCATATGCTGACGATACTAATGTTGATGGCTATCTGCAAATTTCCAAAAGTCTTTTTCGCCAAAACGACCCGGCGCAGTTGTTTGCGGTCAAAGCCTTGGGGGACTCCATGGATAAAGAAGAAATCAATGATGGAGATTATGTGGTTTTTGAAAAGTGCGAACAGGGAAATGATTTTGAGGGCAAAATTGTAGTTGCAGTTATTAATGGCATGGCGACAATCAAGCGGTATAAAAAATTGAAGCATGGCATCATCGGATTGTTCCCGCACTCAAGCAACAAGATACATCAGCCGATCTATCTGGACGAATCGGACTCAATTCTCATTGCTGGCGTCTTCCGAAAAGTCTTGCCAGTGGCGTATGTGAGTTTATAAAATCTGTGGATAACTTTTGAAAATCTGAAAAAAATCTAGGAAAATCCGCCGGTTTGCAACATCTTGGCGGATTTTTCAATTGTGGTATAATGACATTAATATATACAATATGTAGTATAAAAAGTTTATCCCGGCACAAATTTTTCTTAAGTTCTGGGATAATATTTTTGAGAAAAATCCATGAATTGTCCTTTTTGCAATAATAGCGAAACCAAAGTAGTTGATTCGCGAGATACCAATGAAGGCAAAATTACACGCCGAAGACGCGAATGTATCGAGTGCAATGCCCGATTCAGCACCTATGAAGAAGTAGAACTTTTACGTTTGGCAGTTTTGAAGAAGAACGGCGAAAAAGTTGATTATGATAAAAGCAAGGTAGAGACCGGAGTCAGGCGAGCCTTAGTCAAACGACCGGTGACGCAGGAGCGGGTGGCTAAACTCTTGGGAGACATTGAGTATGAGATCCATGCCCTTGAAAAACCGGAAGTAACGACGCGGGAAATCGGCAAGATTGTTCTCAAAAAGCTGAAAGAACTGGACGAGGTGGCGTATGTGAGGTTTGCCAGTGTGTACAAATCATTCGGAAGCGTAGAAAGTTTCAAAAAAGAACTGGATATGCTGGAAGATAAATAAAGTTAAATTAATATTTTTTTTAATACTTTAATTAGTTTCATCGGAGAGGGGGTCTCTGAATGAATGGAAAGATTATGGCGAAAACAAAAACGAAAAAAAGGGGAGTAAAAAAAGAAACACAAGAAAAGAAAAGCGTGAAAAAGGTTTCCGCAAAAAGGGAAACAAAAAAAACAGAGGAAAACAGGGTTACTAAGGTTATCAAGCGAAGCGGAAACGTGGTCAATCTTGATCCGGCGAAAATTGTTAAAGCAGTGAGCAAGGCCTTTTTAGCAACCGGCGAAGGCAGTCTCAAGGATGCGGAGAAAGTTTCCCAGAAAGTCGTTCAGCTTTTGAATAAAAATTACAAAAAGGGCTATCTTCCGGAAATTGAAGAAATCCAGGACCTCGTGGAAAGAGTTTTAATGATCTTGGATTTTGAAGAAACCGCCAAATCCTATATCTTGTACCGTGAACAGCATCGAAAAATTCGTGAAACAGAGGAGTCGCTGAAAGAAGCCGTTGACTTGGTGGATAAATATATCCAGGAAATTGACTGGAAGGTCAAAGAGAACGCCAATATGGCATATTCACTGCAAGGACTTAACAATTATATTTCTTCCATCGTCAGCTCGAAGTATTGGATGAATCGCGTTTATACGAAAGAGATCCGCGAGGCGCACGAAGGCGGTGATTTTCATATCCATGATTTGCAATTGGTAGCGGCTTATTGTTGCGGTTGGGATCTGCAAGATCTTATCCGCCGCGGATTTACCGGCGTTCCGGGCAAAGTCGCTTGCAAACCAGCCAAACATCTGGGATCAATTTTGGGGCAGATGGTTAATTTTATTTATACGCTTCAGGGAGAAGTGGCTGGCGCGCAGGCTTTCTCCAATTTCGATACCCTGCTGGCGCCATTTGTCCGGTGCGATAATTTGACTTACGAAAAAGTAAAACAAGAAATTCAGTCATTTGTTTTTAACATGAATGTTTCCACGCGCGTCGGATTTCAAACCCCTTTTTCCAACATCACCATGGACATCACCGCACCCAAAACTTTGGCAAAAGAAGCGGTGATTATCGGCGGCGTGCCGCAAAAAGAAACTTACGCGGACTTTCAGGAAGAAATGAATATGATCAATCGGGCTTTTGCCGAAGTTATGACGGAAGGCGACGCCAGCGGAAGAATTTTTACTTTTCCGATTCCGACTTATAATATCGACAAAAACTTCAATTGGGCGGATGAAAAATTCAATGCTATCTGGGAGATGACGGCTAAATATGGCATTCCGTATTTTGCCAACTTTATCAATTCCGATATGGATCCGGACGACGCGCGCAGTATGTGCTGTCGGCTGCGTCTGGATAATCGCGAGCTGCATAAGCGGGGCGGTGGACTCTTTGGCGCAAATCCCCTGACTGGATCAATTGGAGTCGTTACGATCAATATGCCGCGATTGGGATACGTAGCTAAGAATAAAAAAGATTTTTTTCAGCGCCTGGATAAGCTTATGGATATCGCCAAGGAAAGCCTGGAGGTTAAAAGAAAAATGGTGGAAAATATGACAGAGAAAGGTCTTTATCCATACACCAAAGTTTATTTAGATTCCATTAAGATGCGGCGCGGAGAATATTGGGCCAATCATTTTTCTACGATAGGCTTGATCGGGATGAATGAAGCTTTAATAAATTTGCTCGGAAAAGATATTTCTACCAAAGAAGGGCAAAAGTTCGCGGAAGAGGTGTTGGTGCATATGCGGGATCGAATGGTTAAATATCAAAAAGAGATGGGCAATATGTACAATCTTGAAGCTACGCCAGGAGAAGGGATTACACATCGTTTGGCGGGTATTGATAGAAAGAAATTTTCAGACATGGTTTTTGCCAACGACAAGGCGGTCAAAGCGGAAGGCGCAATCCCATATTACACAAATTCTTCCCAATTGCCGGTTTATTTTACGGATGATATTTTTGGTGCCCTTGATCTGCAGGAAAAATTGCAGACTAAATATACCGGAGGAACCGTGTTGCATGGATTTCTGGGAGAGCGCTTGTGGGATATCGAAACTACAAAGAATCTGGTCAGAAAAATCGCTGAAAATTATTCGTTGCCCTATTTTACTCTGACACCCACTTTCAGTATTTGCCCGGTACACGGTTATTTAAAAGGGGAGCACACGACTTGTCCCAAGTGCGTAATCGAACAAAAAACTGAAGTTTTTTTGAAGGTAGGAGAGGAAGAGCTTAGGGAAAAACAAGAAAAAATAATAAAAAAATAAAAATAATAATTAACCAAAAAAACTATGAAAAAGCTTGTGTGCCACGATTGCGGCAAAACATTGGAAAAGGGGAGCGAATATGTCCTGTATGAAGTGGTATCAGACAAATTTATCAAATGTAAAGAGTGCTATAAAAAAGACCCGGTGTTGAAAAATTTCAAAAAAGCCGAAGTTTATTCCCGCGTAGTTGGTTATATACGCCCTGTGGAGCAATGGAATGGCGCCAAGCAGGCCGAATTCGGCGACAGAAAAGAATATTGTGTGGGTTGTGCTCCCAAGAAGAAGACGATGAAAAAGATAGCCAAAAGGAAAGGAGAAAAATAGGGCATTTATAAAAAGATAGCGGGGCGACTTTGATTTTTAAAATCAGGTCGCCCTGATTATTAAAAATTAGTTATGATACTCGGAGGATATCAAAAGTTAACTTTAATAGACTATCCCGGTAAGATAGCAGCCACAGTTTTTACTGTCGGTTGCAGTTTTCGCTGTCCGTTTTGCCATAATCCGGAATTGGTCAATCTGCGTTTGGCGCATGATGAGAAATCAGAAAAAGAATTTTTTGAATTTCTGAAAAAGCGCAAGGGAAAAATCGAAGGAGTCTGCATTACCGGCGGCGAACCGACTATACAGCCGGACCTGATCGATTTTATCAAAAAAATAAGAAAGTTGGGATTTTTGGTGAAACTAGATACTAATGGCAGTCGTCCGGATGTTTTGAAAAAACTGTTGGACGCAAAGCTTCTTGATTTTGTGGCGATGGATATAAAAAACAGTCTGAAAAGATATAACAAAACAATCGGGAATAAGGTCGACACGGACCGGATCAAGTTGAGTGTTGATCTGATCAAAAATAGCCGGTTGCCATATGAGTTCAGAACCACAGTTGTTCCCGGAATTCACACCGAAAAAGATTTCGAAGAAATTACCAAATGGATCAAGGGTGCCAAAAGTTATTATCTCCAGGAGTATCGCGAAATAAAAATCTTAGATCCTAAATTAAAGAAGAAAACTAAAGGCAAAAAAATAGATCTGGAAAAAATTAAGAAAAAAATAGAAAATAATTTTGATAAAATGGGAATACGCAGATGAGAATTTATGTAAAAGTTTCGCCTCGTTCTTCTAAAAACGAAGTCACTCGAGTTTCCGAGGGAGAATATAAGGTGAAACTGACTGCTCCGCCAGTTGACGGACAAGCCAATGATATGCTAATCAAAATTTTGGCTGAATACTTTGACGTCGCCAAGAGTTGCGTAAAAATAGTCGGTGGCAAGTCAGCGAAAACAAAAATAATAGAAGTATCTGGGTGAATAAATCGAAAATTTTTCTCATTTTGTCGTTGAGTTTTATTGGGGGGATTTTTTTACGGTCATTTTTTGATATCAATGTTTACATTGTTTATTTTTTAGCAATTCTGGCTGTAATAGTCGTCAGTGTTTTTTACCCCCACACCAATTCCAAAGATCCAAAAAAAGCTTCTGATAAAAATACAGGCAATATCAGTGATGAAATTGGTGTGGGGGTGAATAAAAATAAAATAATTTTAGTTTCGGGATGCGCAATCCTGTTTTTTGTTTTTGGTATTTGGCTGGTGGGAGAAAAACTTTCGGAAACAAAAAATATAAATCAGAAAGTGAGAGTCTTTTCAGGCGAAGCCTTGATTGCCAAAGAACCCGTTATAAAAGACAATTACCAGCAAATTGTGGTGGAAATATTACTTAAAAGCGAAGCTCCTAAGTCGAAAGTTTTGATAAATGTCGGAAAATATCCGGAATATTTTTATGGCGATAAAATAAAGCTTGGTTGCAATTTGGAGATGCCGCAAAATTACGAGGATGGTTTTGACTATCGGATGTATCTGGCCAAGGATAGAATTTTTTATGTTTGCAAAAGCGCAAAATTAGAGCTAATAGAGCATGACCAGGGTAATAAACTTTATGCTGGAATTTTAAAACTAAAAAATAATTTTAATAAAAATATCAACCAGCTGATTCCATTTCCCGAATCTGGACTGATGAGCGGGCTGATTTTGGGCGGCAGTTCCGGGTTGCCAAAAGAGTTGCAAAACAATTTTTCGCGTACGGGGCTTACGCACATCGTGGCTGTTTCCGGGTATAATGTTACGATTCTAGCGGAATATCTGATCTGGTTTTTTATTTTTATCGGGCTATGGAGAAAACAGGCTTTCTGGTTTGCCATCTCGGGAATTTTTCTTTTTGTCCTGATGACCGGCCTGCCATCTTCGGCGGTGCGGGCGGGAGTGATGGGTTCGCTTTTGCTTTGGGCGATGAAAAACGGGCGGCTGGCTAATTCGCGAAATGCGATTGTTTTTGCGGCAGCGGTGATGTTGGTTTTGAATCCATTGGCACTGCGCTGGGATATCGGATTTCAGCTTTCATTTCTAGCGACGCTCGGAATAATTTATTTGTTTCCACTGTTTGAAGAAAAATTAAACAGAAATGGCAAAATGTTCTGGCTGTGGGAAATTCTATTTTTGTCTCTCTCTGCGCAAATTTTTGTGCTACCAATAATTTTGTATAATTTCCATAATTTATCACTTATTGCTCTTTTAGCTAATATTTTGATTTTGCCGATCATTCCACTGACGATGCTATTGGGATTTCTCATGGCAATGACTAATTTTATTTTTGCGCCTCTGGCAACGGTGCTGGCTTGGTTGACATTCTTGCCGCTCAAATACGAAACGACAGTTGTCAACATTTTGGCTAGCTTTAATTTTTCCGCGGTAGAAATTAAAAATTTTCCATGGTGGGGAGTTGCGGTTTGGTATATAATAATCTTACTTTCTTTGTTCGCAAAGAAAGTAACAAAGAAACTCTCGAGCAGGCTCATAAATTGACAAATTCTCGTCTCGCTGGCTAAAAGTTCACGGCTGCTTCCGAGGCGGAATCAAGGAACTTTTTTAACGCCAGCTTCGCCGGAATTTGTGACAATTTATTTCGCAATGCTCGAAAAATTATGTCTAACTTTTTTAAACACTCAAGAACCTCAATTTGTAATAGTAAATTAGCTAGGTTGGATATAGTCTAAATTTTTAAAAATGCGCAATAGAAAAACAACTTACATATTTCTTTTGGCTTTATTGGTTTTGGCGTCAATTTTGGCCGGAGTTATTTTTGTCCAAAAATCGCGAGAGTTGAAAATAATTTTTTTGGATGTCGGGCAGGGTGACGCGATTTTGATCGAACAAGGCTCAAAGCAAATTCTGATTGACGGCGGGCCGAGCGGGCAAGCGCTTTTGGAAAAATTAGGCAAACTTGTTCCCTTTTGGGATAGAAACATTGAAATGATCATCGTGACTCATCCGGATGCTGATCACATCACTGGTTTGGTGGATGTGATGCAAAATTATAATATTGGAATAGTCATGCAGACCAATGGCACAAGCGATTCGCAAATTTTCAAAAAATTTGAAGATTTGATCCGAATGAAAAAAATCGAAACGATCGAAGCGCAAAGAGGAGAAAAAATAAACTTAGCGGAAAATACCGAGATAGAAATTTTAAATCCTAGTCTGGAAACTCCGATTAGCGCTGAGGACACAAACGCAAGCAGCGTAGTTGCTCGTTTAATTTTTGGAGAGAATACATTTTTATTCACAGGCGATTTGCCGGTTGAGCAAGAAGCAGAGCTGATAAATAAAAATATAAATTTAGCCGCGAAGGTGCTTAAGATTGCCCATCATGGCTCAAAATATTCCACCAGCAGAGAATTTTTGCAGGCTGTTAATTCGGAGGACGCGGTAATTTCTGTTGGTAAAAATAATCGCTATGGCCATCCGGCGGCTGAAACGATCGAAAGGCTCAAAAATAAAAGCATAAGAATTTTGAGGACTGATGAGATGGGGGACATTGAATACGCGTGTGCGAATCCTGTTGCAAAATGCACTGTTGTTGCCAACTGATTTTTTTTGTGATAGCATAATTTGTGTAATACCTCGCGAGGGGTTTTTAATTAATATTTTTTAAAGTAAAAATATGAAATACGAAAAAGATTTTCCGGTTTTCAAGACTAAAGTCGAAGGGCTGGATAAAAAATTTGATTTATCAGATTTGAGCGGGAGACAGGAATATTTTCAGGCTAAGGCTGGAGATGAAATTGCCAAGTTAAAGAAATTTTTTGATGAAGGCAACACTTTCATTGCTTATCTTTTAGGCAAGAAAAACGCAGGCAAGGGGACTTATACAAAGTTACTGATGGAAATATTTGGCAAGGATAAAATCGCGCACATTTCAGTGGGTGATGTTGTCAGAGATATCCACGCGGCCATGGAAGATCCGGAGGAAAAGAAAGCCCTGATAGAATATATGAATAAAAATTATAGAGGCTATATTTCTGTCGAGAATGGCATTAACGCGCTTTTGGACAGGGATCAAAAAACGCTTTTGCCCAATGAATTCATAATGGCCTTAGTAAAAAGGGAAATCAGCAAGGCTGGCAAAAAAGCAGTCTTTCTTGACGGATTTCCGAGAAATTTGGATCAAGTTTCTTATGCTTTGTTTTTCAAAGAGCTGGTTGATTTCAGAGAAGACCCGGATATTTTTGTGGCTATTGATATTCCAGAGGCGGTTATTGATGAACGCATGAAGTTCAGAGTTGTTTGTCCAATTTGCCATACTCCGAGAAATTTAAAACTTTTTTCGACCAAGGAAGTTGGTTATGATGAAACTGCCAAGAAATTTTTTCTAAAATGTGACAACCCGGAATGCAAGGGGGCTGCGATGAGCGGCAAAGAAGGTGATAATATGGGCATTGAATCAATTCGCGACAGGCTCGAGCTGGATGAAAAATTGATTAATAAAATTTTCACATTGCACGGAGTTTCAAAGATTCTGCTTAGAAATGCTGTTCCTGTGGCTGTAGCTAAGGATACGGTTGATGAATATGAAATCACTCCGGCTTACAGTTATGAATATGATGAAAATGCAAAGACAGTGAAGACCATTGAATCCCCATTTGCGGTGAAAGATGATGAGGGCGTGGAAGTGTATAGTCTTTTAGCGCCTCCGGTTGTTGTTTCGTTTGTAAAACAATTGGCCAAGGCATTGGGACTGTAGGTTCTGGCGAAATCATGGAATAAATATCGGCTTATCCACAATCTGTTCTCGACAAAAAATCCTCTTCTTCAGAGGATTTTTCTTTTTACGGAAGATTGTTATTTGGACATCGTTTTGACACAGCGGGTGCAGACCTTCTTTTTCACGCCATCAACCTTTTTGGTTTGCAGATTAATACTGAATTTTCGAAGAGATTTAACATTGGAATGGCTGACCTTGTGTCCGGACTGCGCGCCGCGGCCGCAAATAGAACATACTTTACTCATAATGAATGTTGATTTATAGTTGCTTAGTGACAGAGTTTAGGTTATCATAGGAACAAAGTTTTGGCAAATAAATAACTAGGCGAAAATCATGCAAGAAGCAATTCTAATTATATTTTACGTAATCATTCTTCTTTATTCGGTCATAATCCACGAAGTGGCGCATGGCGTCATGGCTTTATGGCTAGGGGACCCCACGGCCAAATATGCCGGCCGCTTGACGGCCAATCCATTAAAGCATATTGATCCGTGGATGACGATTATGGCGCCGATTTTACTGTTAGTTATGAGTGGCGGGCGTTTTGCGTTCGGAGGGGCCAAGCCAGTGCCGTATAATCCATATAATTTGAAAAATCAAAAATGGGGTCCAACACTCGTGGCTTTTGCCGGACCGCTTACAAATATTTTAATTGCTGTGGTTTTTGCGATCGCGGCCAGATTGATCAGTTTGCCGATGGCGGCGAAAATAGACATAATTTCCAATTTCAATGATTGGGGCGCAATCGCCCAAGTAATTTCAGGATCGGCTCCCTCGATTATGTTTGAACTTTGCGTCATGGTAATTTTTTGGAATGTCTTGCTGGCCTTTTTCAATTTAATACCGATTCCGCCCTTAGATGGTTCCAAACTGCTATTTGCCGTTTTGCCGATCAAAATTGAGACGATGGCTATTCTTGAGCAATTTGGCTTTGTTATTTTACTTCTTGCGATTGTCTTTTTTTCCGGTCCATTGGGATATTTCTTGAATTTTATGCTCAATCTCTTTTTGGGTATTACAATATGATAAGGGGCAGTATTGACACTTGTTAGAATATCGTATATTATTATTTTGCTAGTAAGTAACCACTAATTGATAACTAATTAAGGCGAATTAAAGCTAATTAAAATTAGCACAAAGGAAGTTGCAATTCGCTCGCAATTAGCGAATTTTTATTTTATGCCGACAATCAATCAACTTAAGAGAAAATCAAGAAAATCAACCGGGAAAAAGAGCAAGTCCCCGGCTTTTAAGCATGTTTTCAATACTTTGAAAAATAGGCCGACGAAATCAGACGGACCGTTCAAACGCGGAGTTTGTTTGAAAGTAAGCACAACGACTCCGAAGAAACCGAACTCGGCGCTACGAAAAATTGCGAGGGTACGACTTACAAATGGTATGGAGGTAACCGCATACATTCCAGGTATTGGCCATAATTTACAAGAGCACTCCATTGTTATGATCAGGGGCGGGAGAGTAAAGGATCTTCCGGGTGTGCGTTACCACGTTGTCCGCGGCGTTCTTGACAGTGCGGGGGTTGCCAATCGAAAACGCGGCCGCAGCAAGTATGGGGCTAAGCGGGAAAAAGCTAAAGAATAATAAAGAGTTAAAGATTTTATAAAATTATGCCACGTAGAAAAAGAATTTATAAGAAAAACATCAAAGCTGATCCGAAATATAACAATGTTTTGGTTGGAAAATTTGTCGGAAACATCATGCAAGCCGGAAAGAGATCAGTTGCGGAAAAAATCATGTATGATGCTTTTGATATTATTCACGAAAGAACCAAAAAAGGCGGACTGAATATTTTTGAGCAAGCGTTGAAAAATGTCGCTCCCTTGGTTGAACTCAAATCCAGACGAGTGGGCGGAGCGAACTATCAGGTGCCAGTTCCGGTCTCCGGCGAAAGAAGGACAACCCTGGCAATCCGTTGGATCAAAGCGGCAGTTAGAGGAAAAAAAGGCAAGAGAATGGCTGAAAAATTAGCAGATGAATTTTTAGATGCTTCAAATAAGACTGGTGGAGCAATTAAGAAAAGGGATGATGTCCACAGGATGGCTGAAGCCAATAAGGCCTTTGCTCACTTTGCGTAGAAATTAATTTTTTTTAAGACATTAGGACCTTTGGGGCCCATTGATCTGGTTTTTAAATTTTATGGCTCGTCAGTATCCAATCGAAAAATATAGAAATATCGGGATTATTGCCCATATTGATGCCGGTAAAACAACAACTACCGAGCGTGTTTTGTTTTACACCGGAATCACGCACAAGATCGGAGAGGTGCATGAAGGCGCGGCGACGATGGATTGGATGGAGCAAGAAAAAGAACGTGGCATCACTATCACCTCTGCCGCTACAACTTGCTTTTGGAAAGAACATCAGATCAATATTATAGATACTCCGGGGCACGTGGATTTCACGGTGGAAGTAGAAAGATCCATGCGCGTGCTGGACGGCGGTGTGGTGGTGTTTGATGGCAAGGAAGGCGTGGAACCGCAATCAGAAACTGTGTGGCGCCAAGCGGACAAATATAACGTGCCCAGAATTTGTTTTATTAACAAAATCGACAAAGAAGGCGCAGACTTTTTCTTTTCTTTAAAAACTATTTGGGATCGCTTGACTCCTAATGCGGTGGCGGCGCAAATTCCGATCGGTGAACGTGGCGATTTTATCGGTGTCGTTGATCTTTTGACTATGAAAGCATTCACTTTCGAAGGTGAAATGGGTATTGAAGTGGTTGAAGGTGAAATTCCCGCTGATTTGGTAGAAAAAGCCAAGGAATGGCGAGAAAAATTAGTTGAAAAAATCGCTGAAAATGATGATAAATTGGCGGACAAATATTTAAACGGAGAAGAAATCAGCGTCCCGGAACTGAAAGCTGCGTTGCGCCGGGAGGTTATTGATGTAAAAGTTATTCCGGTTTTCACTGGCACCGCTCTTCGCAATAAGGGCGTGCAATTAATTTTGGATGCAGTAGTTGATTATCTGCCCTCGCCGCTGGACGTTCCAGCCATCAAGGGGCATGATGTCAATGACGCAACCAGAGAAATTGCGGTTAGTCCAAGAGACGATGCTCCGTTTGCTGCTTTGGCTTTCAAGGTAGCTACGGATCCGTTTGTGGGCCAACTGACTTTTTTTCGTGTATATTCCGGAACAATCAAAGCCGGATCATATGTTTTGAATGCGGGCAAAGGCGAAAAAGAAAGAGTGGGCAGAATCTTACGCATGCATGCCAATCACCGCGAAGAAGTTGATGAACTATATTCCGGCGGTATTGGCGCTTTAGTGGGCATGAAAGCCACGACGACCGGCGATACGCTTTGTGATTTGGAACATCCTGTCCTTTTGGAGTCAATCACGTTTCCTGAACCGGTAATTTCTATTGCGATTGAGCCGAAAACTAAAGCTGATCAGGAAAAAATGGGCTTGGCCTTGCGCCGTTTGGCGGAAGAAGATCCGACTTTCAAAATGCGCACGGACGAAGAAACCGGGCAGACAATTATTTCCGGCATGGGCGAATTACATCTGGATATTATCGTTGACCGTATGAAACGAGAATTTAAAGTGGAGGCCAACATTGGCCAGCCGCAAGTGGCTTATCGGGAAACGATCAAATCTCCGGCACAGGCGGAAGGCAAATATATCAAGCAATCCGGTGGACGTGGACAATATGGACATTGTTGGATCAAGGTTGAACCGCAAGAGCCTGGCAAGGGGTTTGAGTTTATCAGTGAAATCAAAGGCGGAGCTATTCCACAAGAATATATTACCCCGATCGGTAAGGGTGTGAAAGACGCGATGGACAGCGGTGTATTGGCCGGCTATCCCTTGGTGGATGTTAAAGCGACAGTTTATGACGGATCTTTCCATGAGGTGGACTCGTCCGAGGCTGCTTTTCGTATTGCCGGTTCAATGGCGACCAAAGAAGCGGTCAGACGCGCTAATCCAGTGATTCTGGAACCGATCATGAAAGTTAATGTGATTACGCCGGAAAACTTTATGGGCGATGTTGTCGGCGATATTAATTCCAAGCGGGGAATTATCAAAGAAATGAATGACAGAGGGGAAGGAATGGCGCGCGTGAAGGTGATCGATGCCGAAGCCCCGCTTTCTTCGATGTTTGGATACGCGACCCAATTGCGGTCAATGAGCCAAGGCAGGGCCAACTATTCCATGGAATTTTCCCATTACGCCGAAGTGCCGAAAAACATTGCGGAAGAAATCATCGGCGGAGGAAAAAAATAAGACTTGTAACGCTTTTAATAAAAAATCCCGGCTTTAAGGGTCGGGGTTTTTATTTTCATGGTATAATTATTTTATGAAAAAGATTCTTCCAAAAAAAGAATATGAGATTTTAAAAAAAATAAATACGCCGGTCAAAATTCAGAATTTTTTGGACACGATGCCGATGAATTTTGAAGAAGAGGGTGACACCTGTTTTTCTCCCATGACAGTTTTAGAAAAAAATTCCTGCCATTGTATTGAGGGTGCCATATTAGCCGCCCTGGCGCTTCGTGTTCATGGTTATCCACCGCTACTTTTGGATTTAACGGCCGATAAGACTGACTATGATCACGTGGTTACCGTATTTAAAATCGATGGTAAGTGGGGCGCCCTATCCAAAACCAACCATTCAGTTTTGCGTTACCGTGAACCAGTCTATGGTTCTGTCCGGGAACTGGTCATGAGCTATTTTCATGATTACGTGAATATTAATACGAGCAAAAAAACTTTGCGCAGTTTCGCGCGGCCGGTTAATCTGAAGCGTTTTGATTCTTTGGGTTGGATGACTACCAAAGAAGAAATTTTTTATATCCCGGCACATCTGGCGGATATTAAACATCATAAAATTTTGAATCGAAAACAAATTCTCAATCTGCGTCCGGCTGATGCGATTGAAATCAAAGTGGGCAGCATTCAGGAATGGCAAGATTCGCAGGGCAATGCGCCTAAATATCCTTCCTGCTGAAATAATTTTTTGTTTGATAAATTTCTTAAAAAGATAAAAAATAAATCCCCGCTGTGCCTTGCGGGGATTTGGTGGTCACAGTATGACCGTTTTCGCGCCGAGAGGAAGAGTTCCAGGAAGGAGCTTTTCCTTGTGCACAATTGATGGTTTTACCCGGACGCATTTTGGAGCTTCCAATATGCGTCCTTGGCCGGGTCTTTTGCGAAAAGTTCCGCTGCGGAAGTGGAAACACTTCTCGCCACCGCCACCTTTTCGGCTATGGCGGATCATTTCTGCCAGCTGTCTGTCTCTCCTGTCCAGATAATTGGTGAGATCGAGGACAAAAAGTTGTGAACTATGGGTAATTGCTTTTTTATTATTGATTTTGTCTCCAATGATTGACTTCCATTTTTCCGGTCTTGAGTAATGAAGTGATGGAAGAGTGTTGAGATATTGGCAGAAGCTGATTGCCAAATGTCTGGCTTTTTCAAGGATGGAATATCTCATAAATTTATCCTCGGTGTCTGTGGAACTAGCTGCCAAATCTATCCCTCGTTCAGCACCGAAGACTTCCAAGCGTTGATGGAAATCTTTGAAACTTTCCGTAAGAGGCGTATCAACCGGAGTGCTGCTTTGATCCGATTTTTCAAAAACCGTAAAGAATGAGTCCATATATGCTATTCCCATGGTGTTAATCTTATGAAACAATTTTTCCATATATGGATATCCACGCTTTCTGATCATCTTTGGAATCACTCCCATGTCTTCCTTGGAAAGCATCCGGTATTCATCTAACTTTTTCGAAAATGCCGAGATACTTATAAAATCATTTCCTTCCAGATCCGGAATACAATCGCTGATATTACTAACCAGTAGAAAATCAAATTCATTTCCTTTTTCATCAGTAAGTGGCTCTCCCAATTCGATGCCGAACGAGCGCAATGGCCAGTCGATATCTTCCCAATCTGTCCCCTTGAGCGATGTCGCGCTCAGAATCGTCTGGAGGTCGGCGGGGACATGGAAGACTCTTCTGGAATGTCTGGTCCAGGCGAAGAGATCCGGAGGCAATGATCCCAGATGCAATAATTCTGACCAAGTGCCGATCGAGCCGGAAAAACGATCTTGATCAAAAGGTCCATTGAGGCTTTGCATAAGATGGTCTCGAAACTCTGGTGCGTGAAGCAAGGGGCCCTCAATGGCGCGAGGAATCTTATTCTTGAATTGTGGAAAAGCTTCCCAATAGGTTCTGAGAATAAAACAAAAATCTTCCCAAAGCCTTAACGCTTGCTCTAGACGAAGAACATGTTTGCCTTGTGGCATAAGTTATCCTTTCCTGCGGCTGTATTTTTAAAGAAAAACAACTGATGAAAGAGTATAACTCCAATTTGGTAATTTGTCAATATCCATCAAAAATACTTGCATCTTTTGTAAGATTTTGCTAGAAATATGATAGTACAAAAAAGAATAATTTTTTGGAAAGGGGGGTGTTTTATGTCAGAAGCCATCACATTCAACGCCAAAAACATTAGAGCACAGGATTTAGGTGAGTTGCTTAGCGCTTCAATGATGATGTTGACGGGATTAGCCTGGAGAACAACTGTTGTTACGGATGAGCTGGTGGCCGAGATAGATCGCATGAGAAACTCAGTTGTACGCAAAATGAATCCGCGGATCTGGGAAAAATATCCCGGCGTCTGGTTCACCGCCAAAGTGACGACTGCCGAAGTGGATGCGCAAGAGATCATTTTTATTATGCTGGATGATGATTTGTCATCATCGGCAGCGAACAGATCTTTCTCAATGATGGAAACGATGGAACAACCCGAAGAAGATCCTTTTTATGTCAGTATCGTTTCCTTGAATTGAGGGAGTATGCTGATGAGCTAGCCGGGCTAGTTTATAACCCGGCTAGTTTTTTTATTTTCTGATTCGGGTAGAGACGGGCGATTGACAGAGTCTTTAAAATGAATTAAAATTTATTCATAACATCAAAGATAAGCATATTTTTATGTTTGATAAAAAACTCAAAGAGGCGCTGGAGCTTTTGGGCGGGAAAGCGATTTTGAATGACGAGCAACAGTATTATGTCGTGATGACTTTAAAAGAATTTAAGAAAATGAAACAGGATGGCGTTGAGGGCTTGACAAAGCAGGAATTGGTTGATAAGATTAACAACGATATCGCCATTTGGAAAGTTTCTCAGGAGGATGAAGAAATGGCCATAAAGATGGAAGAATTGGAAGAGAGCGAGCCGGAAGAAATCCATTACGAAAAACCGGTGGCTTGACTTATCCACAGGAGTTCAGTACTTGCCAAGATTTGGAATACATAGTACAATAATTTTTGTAATATAAAGTAATTAAATAATCTATTAAAATTCGCAAATTTGCGGGTTCGGTGTTTTTTAATTCCGACGCTAACTTGCGAAAATAAAGCAAAAAAATATGGCAGCAGAACAATTTCAAAGAACCAAGCCGCATGTAAACGTAGGAACCATTGGACATGTTGACCATGGAAAAACTACCTTAACTGCAGCGATTCTCCATGTCCTTGCGTTTAAGGGACAAGCCAAAGAGAAGGGAATCGATGAAATCGACAAAGCCCCGGAAGAAAGAGAGCGCGGTATTACCATCGCGACCGCTCACTGTGAATACGAGTCTGACAAAAGACATTATGCTCACGTAGATTGTCCGGGACACGCTGATTATATCAAAAACATGATTACGGGTGCCGCTCAGATGGATGGCGCTATTCTTGTGGTAGCCGCGACTGACGGTCCGATGCCACAGACCCGCGAACATATCCTGTTGGCAAAATATGTAAATGTACCGGAAATCGTAGTCTTTTTGAATAAGGTGGATATGGTGGATGATCCAGAGCTGATTGATCTGGTAGAAGCGGAAGTTCGTGAACTTTTGACTAAATACGAATTTGATGGTGACAACGCGCGGATTATCCGTGGTTCAGCGCTGAAAGCTTTGGAGGCTAAATCAGTTGATGATGAAGCAGCGAAGCCAGTTTGGGAATTAATTAAAGCGTTGGATGAAAAAATCCCGGAACCGATGCGTGAAATCGACAAGCCATTTTTGATGCCGATCGAAGACATTTTTTCAATCGAAGGCCGCGGAACAGTAGTAACAGGCAGAATTGAACGCGGTCAAATTAGTGTCAATGAAGAAGTTGAAATCGTGGGTATCCGCCCGACAACCAAAACAACTGTGACCGGAATTGAAATGTTCAATAAATCTCTGGATAAAGGGATGGCTGGGGATAATGCCGGTGTCTTGCTTCGTGGTACCAAGAAAGAAGATGTTGAAAGAGGCCAAGTTTTGGCAAAACCGGGAACAATTACTCCGCACACCGAATTTGAAGGTGAGGTTTACATTTTGACCAAAGAAGAAGGCGGAAGGCATACCCCTTTCTTTAAGGGCTACAAACCTCAATTTTATGTTCGAACTACGGATGTAACTGGTGAAGTTATTTTACCGGAAGGAACTGAAATGGTAATGCCGGGAGACACCATCAATCTTGCTGTCAAACTAATGGCTCCTGTGGCTATGGAAGAAGGAATGAGATTTGCAATTCGCGAAGGCGGCCGCACAGTGGGTGCTGGTGTTGCAACCAAAATCATAAAATAAGTTTTCTCTTTGAGCCCGCTATGCTTGACAAAGCGGGCTTTATAGAGTAAATTTTATAAAGTAAGTTCAAGAGGAAAACTCGTTAAAAACCAATGATTAAAAAGGAAGAAGAAGCAAAATCAAGAATAAGGATCAAGATCAAGGCGTACGACCATAAGATTATTGATCAATCGGCCAAGCAAATCGTAGATACGGCGGAAAGATCGGGAGCAGCTATCACTGGTCCAGTGCCTTTACCAACTGAAATTAGGAAGTTTACCGTCAATAAATCTACTTTTGTGCACAAAGACGCGCGCGACCAATATGAAATGAGAATGCACAAAAGATTAATCGACATATGGAATCCGACTCCGAAGACGATTGATAGTTTAACTAATCTTGATTTACCGGCCGGAGTGGATATAGAAATAAAGATGTAATTAACGAGACACTAGTTAAAGTCCTGATCCCGAGTACTCGGGAGGGATACTCAACTAGCCAGAAAAAAACACTCATAAAGAGTGGACTGGCGTGTGAGAACACCAGTTTTTTGTTTGTAAAATCATGGAGAAGTTTATACTTGGTAAAAAATTAGGCATGACCACCATTTATGGTGATGAAAAAGAAGCACAGCACGTGACGCTTGTTGAATGTGGCGCGGCAGTTTCTTTGGTCCGGACTGTTGAAAAAGATGGATATGGTGCAGTGCAATTGGAAATGCAAAAGACAAAGAAACGCAAGATAGCTAAAGAATTTAGAGTTGAAAATACAGAACTAAAAATAGGTGACAAGGTGGGTGTGGATATTTTTGTAATTGGGGATGTTGTTAGAATGAGCGGCATAACCAAGGCCAAGGGTTTCCAGGGCGGTGTGAAAAGACATGGCTTTGCCGGTTCGTGTAAAACGCATGGACACAAGCATGATTTGCGGGCACCTGGTTCTATCGGCGCGACTACTCCGCAGCATGTGGTTAAGGGAAAGCGAATGGCTGGCAGAATGGGCGGAGTCCGGGCAACTAGTCAAAATTTGAAAGTGGTTTATTTGGATAAAGAAAAAAATATAATCGGAGTAAAAGGCGCTGTTCCGGGAGTGCATGGGAGAGTTGTCGAAATTTTTAGTAAATAATATGGCTGAGGCCAAGGTGTATAATTTGGAAGGCAAGGAAGTCGAAAGTTTGAAACTAGCTGACTCAGTTTTTGGTCTGCCAAAAAATGATGATTTGGTCCATCAAGTTTTCGTATCACTTTCTGCCAATCAGAGGCAAGTTTTAGCGGATACAAAAAATCGAGGCGAACGGTCCGGATCCGGTATCAAGCCATGGAGACAAAAGGGGACCGGCCGCGCACGCGTAGGATCTTCACGAACTCCGACCTGGAGGGGCGGCGGTGTCGCTTTCGGTCCGACAAGTGACAGAAATTTCAAGAAAAAAATTAATAGAAAAATGAATGCGAAAGCGATTGCTACGGTTTTGAGTGGAAAATTGAAAGATGACGAATTGATTATCGTTGAAAAAATGGAACTAGCCGAAAACAAAACCAAGCAAATGGCAGCAGTCCTCAAAAAATTTGATCTCAAGGGAAGAATTTTGATGGCCTTGATGGATGGAGAAAAAAAAGCAATGCTATCTAGCCGCAACTTGAAAAAAGTCAGCAATATTTCAGTGAAACAATTGAATGTTTGGGATATGTTGAATAACAAAAATTTAGTTTTGAGCAAAGAGTCAGCCAGGTTTTTGGAAGCGAAGTATGAAGCGGAGGATAAACCGGCAAAAAAATAATTTAGATATATGACTGACAAACAAGCAAAAGTAAATATTTCAGAAAACAATGGCGTTTTGGCCGAGAAGGTTTTGATTGAACCATGGATTACCGAGGCTTCAACTTTGGCAATGGAGCTTAATAAATATGTTTTCAAGGTTAGCCCGGATTCAGCCAAGGGTCAGATCAAAAAAGCAATCGAAGGCTTGTATAATGTGAAAGTGACTTCGGTTAATACGGTGAAGATTCCTAAGAAGCTTAGAAAATATGGCCGGACTCCAGGGTGGAAATCAGGATTTAAAAAGGCGGTCGTAACACTGAAAGCTGGAGATAAGATCGAATTATTTCAAGGAGCATAATTAGAAATTTATGGCGATTAAAATATACAAAAGAAATCATGCCGGAAGAAGGAATATGTCCGTAGTCAAATCTGATTTGGTAACCGACAAAAAACCGGAGAAGTCTTTGCTGGGGGCGCAAAAAAGCAAAGCGGGCAGATCTTGGGGGAAAATTTCAGTGAGACACCAAGGTGGCGGACACAAACAACGCTACAGAATCATTGATTTCAGACAGGATAAGTTTGATATTCCCGGCAAGATTGCCGCGATTGAAAAAGATCCGATCCGCAGTTCTTTCATTGCGCTGGTAAACTACAAAGATGGTGAAAAAAGATATATTTTGGCTTCTGAGGGAATGCAGTCGGGCATGAACATAATTTGTTCTGAAACGGCTCCGATAAAATTGGGCAACCGGACCAAAGTAAAGAATATTCCGGCTGGAACAACTATTTCCAATATCGAATTATTTCCTGGTAGGGGCGGGCAGGCAGTCCGCAGTGCTGGATCAGGAGCTATTATGGCGGCGGTTGAAGGCGCAACGGCTCAGATCAAACTAACTTCCGGAGAGACCAGATTAGTCAGCAGCGATTGTTACGCGACCATTGGACAGGTAAGTAATTTTGAACATAATACGATTAATATCGGAAAAGCTGGAAAAAGCCGTTGGATGGGCAAGCGACCAGCAGTTAGAGGAACAGTTATGAACCCGGTTGATCATCCGCATGGTGGAGGTGAGGGCCGACAGGGAATTGGTCTCAAGCATCCAAAGACCCCATGGGGCAAGCCGGCGCTAGGGAAGAAAACCAGAAAGAAAAAAAGATACAGCAATAAGTTTATAATTAAGCGAAGGGAAAAGAGAAAATAATATGACACGAAGTTTGAAAAAAGGTCCTTATGTGGATCAGCGATTAGTCAAAAAAGTTTTAGACAAAAAACCGGGAGACCGATCGGTTATCAAGACTTGGTCTAGAGCCTCCGTGATTTCTCCGGAAATGGTTGGTTTTACTTTTGGCGTGCATAATGGCAAGGACTTTGTTTCAGTTTTGGTTTCCGAGGAAATGGTTGGGCATCGGTTGGGAGAATTTTCACTGACTAGAAAATTTGTACGGCACGGAGGAAAGATGCAGAAAGAAATCGAAATGGCGGCTAAGCAAAAAGAATTGGACGCGTCTAAAGCGGCCAAGGCCAGCACGGAAGCTAAAAAATAAGAATTAATTTAGAGTTTAACTACCACGATGAAGGTATCAGCCAAATTGAAAAATTTAAGAATCGCGCCCCGAAAAGTCAGATTGACTTCTAATTTAATCAAGGGAATAAATGTGACTGAGGCCTTGAGCCAGCTGGAAACTCATGTGAAGCGGAGCAACCCATACATGAAAAAATTACTCATGAGTGCGATCAGCAACGGCGAAAATAATTTTGGTTTAGATAAAGATAATCTATATATTTTTGATATTATCGTGAATGCCGGATCAACTTTGAAAAGGTGGATGCCAAAGGCTTATGGCCGAGCCGGGCAAATCCTCAAAAGGACATCTAAAATCGAGATTATTCTTGAGGAGCGAGTTGAGGGTAAAGGCCGAAAGAGTAAGGAGCAGATGGAAAAAGAAAAACAAGCCAAGGCTGACGAAAGAAAGAAGGCTGAAAAAGCGGCCAGCAAAGAAATTGAAGAAAATGAAAAGAAAGAAGAAAAAGCAGAAACGAAAAGTAAGACTGCTGAAAATAAGGAATTAAGCAAAAAAGTTGAGAAGAAAGGCGGGATTACCAGCAAGATATTCAGAAGAAAATCAATGTAATTTAAATAGTATCTCAGTAAAAACTAAAAATTATGGGACATAAAGTAAACCCAGTTGGACTCCGAATAGGCATTACCAATACATGGAAATCCAAATGGTTTAGTAAAAAAGATTATCAAAGCAATCTTGAGCAGGATATCGCTATCCGTACTGCTGTTGCGAAAAAATGGAAAAGTGCGGCGATTGCCGAAGTTGAGATTGAAAGATCGGCCGCGATGGTCAAGGTTATTGTTAAGACGGCCAGACCGGGAGTTTTGATCGGCCGAGGCGGCAGTGGAATCGAAGATATGCAGAAATACGTCAAGGATAATTTTTTTCGCGGCAAAAAAACCGGGCTCAAGATTGAAGTTCAGGAAGTCAAGAATTTTGAAGAAAATGCTTCCTTGATCGCTCAGAACATCGCAGAACAATTGGAAAAAAGAATCGCGTTTAGAAGAGCAATGAAAGCCATGCTGGACATAGTAGGCAAAAATAATTCTATCAAAGGAGTAAAAATCGAAATCTGTGGCAGATTAAATGGAGCAGAGATGGCGAGGCGCGAATGGTCGGCTAAAGGAACATTGCCGCTGCACACTCTGCGGGCGAACATTGATTTTGCTCGGGCGACGGCGTATACGACTTATGGGACAATCGGGGTCAAAGTCTGGTTGTATAAGGGAGAAGTTTTTAATGATAAATTGGGAAAATAATTTAATTGAAAAATAAGGCTTGAGTTCAAATATATGTTGATGCCAAAAAAAGTAAAACATAGAAAGCATCACCGCGGAGGTAAGATCCGGGGTACGGCTAACCGAGGAAACGCTGTCAGTTTTGGGAGTTATGGTTTAAAATCTGTCGAAACTAATCTGGTTTCAGCTAGGCAGATTGAATCTGCCAGGCGTGCGATGACCAGATATGTCCAGCGCGGCGGCAAGATTTGGATCAGGATATTTCCGGACAAACCAATGACGAAAAAAGGAGACGAAACCCCGATGGGTAAAGGAAAAGGAGCAGTGGATCATTTTGTTTGCGTGGTCAAACCAGGGAGAGTTTTATTCGAAATGGACGGCGTGAAAGAAGAAATTGCCAAGGAGGCGATGAAATTGGCTGCATACAAATTAAATGTTAAAACGAAATTTGTTTCTAGAAATCAAGCGTAAAATATATGAATCCCGTTAGAATTTTTAACGGGGGAAACAAGATTTATTTAATTAGATTATAATTCTAACGGGATGAAAATAAAAGAACTGCGAGATAAAAATATAGAAGAATTGAAAAAGCTTTTGGGCGGGAAGAAGGAATATGTCAGAAAGCTTAGATTTGATATATCTTCAAAACAAGTCAAAAATAATCGCGAGTATAGAAACACCCGAAAAGAAGTCGCCAAAATGTTAACTCTAATTAATGAAAGCAAATTCACCCAAGTTAAATAGGTTCCGCTCGGCGGAAATTTAACGGGGTAAAATCAAATGGAAAAGAATCTCGAAAAAAATAAGATTGTTATTCGGAAAAAGGGCGTAGTTGTCAGCGACAAAATGGACAAGACGGTGATTGTGGCGGTCGCTGGCTTCAAGACGCACCCGAAGTATAAGAAAAAATATAAAGTGACCGAGAGATATAAGGCGCATGATGAAGAGAACAAATATAAGACAGGCGATGTTGTTGAGATCGTCCCATGCCGCCCGGTTAGCAAGGATAAGAGTTATAAAGTAGTTTAATTTTATGATACAAGCAGAGACAAAATTAAAAGCGGCTGACAATAGTGGAGCTAAAATCATCGAATGCTTTAAGGTTCTTGGCGGTTCTCGCAGGCGCTATGCGTATGTCGGTGACATTATTGTGGCGTCCGTAAAATCGGCCGAGCCGCGAGGCATGGTTAAAAAGGGCGATAAAGTAAGGGCCGTGATTGTTAGACAAAAGAAAGAAATCAAGCGTAAGGATGGATCCTATATCCGTTTTGATGAAAATGCGGCTGTGATTTTGGAGGGTAAGGAACCCAGGGGGACGAGAATTTTCGGTCCAATTGCCAGAGAAATACGTGATCGAGGATACAATAAGATAATTTCTTTGGCGCCGGAGGTTTTATAAAGTTAAAAGCTAAGAAAAAAGAGATGAAAATCAAGAAAAATGATCAAATTAAAATAAGCGCAGGCAAAAACAAAGGCAAGTCCGGTAAGGTTCTGCGTGTTTTCCCAGTTGAAAATAAGATCATTGTGGAAGGCTTGAATTTGATAAAGAAACATATAAGACCGAGGCGCGAAGGTGAAAAGGGCCAACGTATAGAAATTCCCGGCAAGATGAATGTTTCCAACGTAATGCTGGTTTGTCCTAAATGCGGAAAGACGACTAGAATCGGGCACAAAAATATCGGAGAAAAAAAAGTGAGAGTTTGTAAAAAATGCAACGCTGAAATATAATAGTTTTTGCGAGGAGTAAGAGAATTTATAAAAAACGAGTATGACAATAAAAGAATTATACAATAAAGAGGCCGTGGCTGAAATGAAGAAAAAGTTCGGTTTCAAAAATAACATGCAAGTTCCCAGAATTGAAAAAGTTGTGGTTAATGTTGGAATCGGAAAATTTATTAAAGATGCTAATCTAGTCAAAGATGTCACTGCAACAGTAACGATGATTACCGGTCAAAAACCACTAACAACAAAAGCACGCAAATCAATTGCTGGATTCAAGATTCGCGAAGGATTGGAAGTGGGCAACAAAGTTACTCTGCGTGGCCGAAGAATGTGGGATTTTTTAGACAGATTGGTCGGTGCGGCTATTCCGCGTATCCGTGACTTTCAGGGAATAAAAGAATCAGCTGTGGATGGAAGCGGTAATTTGAATATTGGCATCAAGGAACACGTTATTTTTCCGGAAATTATGCCGGAAAATGTGAAGAATATGATCGGTTTGCAGGTGACAGTAGTGACTAACGCTAAGAACAGAGAAAAAGGATTGGAATTGTTCAGGTTGTTAAAATTTCCGATAGTAAAATAAATTATAATTGTAAGAAATTAGTCCCGAATTTTCGGGAATAAAAATATGGCAAAGAAATCTACAGAAGCAAGGGCAAGAAAGAAACCAAAGTTTTCAACACGAGAAGTCAAAAGATGTTGGAGATGCGGTCGAAAGCATGGTTATATGCGCGCCTTTGGTATCTGCAGAATTTGCTTCAGAGAACTGGCCAGCACCGGGCAAATTCCGGGAGTGAAGAAGAGCAGTTGGTAATAATATCGAGATAATTAATTGTAAATTTTAGAGATTTATAAAATATGGACACAATAGCTGAAATGTTAACGAGAATAAGGAATGCCCAGGGAGCGGGGAAAAAAGAGGTGCTGATCAAAGCATCGAAGTTAAAGTTGGCTATTGCAAGTATCTTGGAAAAAGAAGGCTTTATTGAATCTGTTTCCGAAGAAGAAATTGATAATTTGAAAAACATAAAAATTGGGTTGAAGTACTACAAAATTTCCAATACGCAAAAACTGCCCGCTATCAAGCAGATCAAAAGGGTGAGCAAGGAAGGCCAGCGGATTTACATCCAGAACAAGGATATTAAAAATGTTAAGAACAAATTTGGCATCGCAATAATTTCTACTTCCAAGGGCGTTATGACTGGAGCAGAAGCCAGAAAAAATGGTTTGGGCGGAGAATATATTTGCGAGGTTTGGTAAAAATTTTGATTTAATTTTATGTCTAGAATAGGTAAAAAAACAATAGCTATACCCGACGGGATTGAAGTCAAGCTTCAAAACAACCGTTTGGCAGTGAAGGGTCCCAAGGGAACACTGGAAATGATTATTCATCATGAAGTTTCCGTTAAGATTGGAGAAAAGGAAGTTAATGTTGAAAAAATCGGCAAATCCAAAAAAGCCCCGGCCATCTGGGGTTTAACCCGGGCCTTGATTGATAATATGATCGTGGGCGTCAAGGACGGCTATGTCAAAAAATTAGAGCTTCAGGGCGTCGGTTTCCGTATGGCGGTTCAAGGCAAGAAGATCAATATGGCGCTTGGGTTTTCCCATCCGGTCGTGGTAGATATTCCAGAAGGGTTGGAAGCCAAGATAGAAGAAAACAATGTATTGTCAATTGCTGGCCCAGATAAGCAAAGCGTCGGTCAATTTGCGGCCGAGATCAGAAAATTAAAGAAAGTTGAACCGTACAAAGGCAAGGGTTTCCGCTATGTCGGTGAACATGTAAGAAGAAAGGCCGGCAAGAAGGCGGCCGCTAAATAATACGCGCATAAGATATTTTTATGAACACAATCAGCAGAAACAAATTAAGATTACAGAGAAAAAGAAGGATCCGAGCTAAAGTTAGCGGGACAACCCTCGTTCCAAGACTGGCTGTTTTTAAAAGTTTGAAAGGGGTTCAGGTTCAGGTTATCAATGATGAAAAAGGCGTAACTCTAGTTTCTGCAAATTCAAAAGAGGCGAAGGCTAAAAATACTATCGAAGGAGCCAAAAAAGTTGGTGAGTTGGCGGCGAAAAAATGCTTGGATAAGAAAATTTTACAGGTTGTTTTCGATAGAGCTGGCTATAAGTACCATGGGAAAGTTAAAGCAGTTGCCGACGGAGCCAGAGTTGGCGGACTTAAGTTTTAATAAGCACTAAAATATGGCAAGGGACAATAAAAACTTTAGAGGAAAAAGAGAGAAACCAGAATATGATCAGAAACTTTTAGATTTAGCCAGAGTTACCCGCGTGGTAAAAGGCGGAAGACGTTTTCGTTTTCGCGCAACCCTGGTAATTGGAAATAGAAAAGGCAAGGTTGGTGTGGGAGTCGGTAAAGGTAGCGATGTCTCCGACGCAATTAGAAAAGCTTTTGATGATGCCAAAAAGAATATGATTGTTGTCCCGATGCGTAAAAACACGATTCCGCACGAGCTTGTCTACAAAGTTGGTAGCGCGAAAATTATTTTAAAGCCGGCCGCGCCTGGCAAGGGTGTGATTGCTGGCGGGGCTATCCGAGCTGTGGTTGATCTGGCTGGAATAAAAGATATTGTTTCAAAGTCTCTAGGAACTTCAAATAAGTTAAATGTGGCTCGTGCCGCAGTGGCTGCTTTTGCGAGTTTGGGCAACGCCAGAACCAGAAAAGCCAGAATCGGAGAAACTAGCGAGCAGATATAAAAAAGTAAATTAATGCAAGTTTATGCAGATTAATACTCTACAATTAAAAAACAAGAAAAAGAAAAGGAAGACCATCGGACGCGGAGGCAAAAAGGGGACTTATTCGGGGAAAGGAAACAAGGGGCAAAAGGCGCGCAGTGGAGCGCATGTTGATCCACTTTTTGAAGGTGGAAGATCGACCCTGATTGATCACATGAAAAAGAAAAAAGGCTTCAAGGCACTAGACAAGAAACTGGCCACAGTCGCTCTTTCTAGACTGGAAAATAAATTCGAAGATGGCGCGGTGATAAATAAGGAAGCTTTGATAAAATCCAAGATTGTTGATAGAATAGACGCAGAGAAGGGCATAAAGATTTTGGGTGGCGGATCCATAAAGAAAAAATTCACCATAGCCAAAGAAATAAAACTCAGCGCCTCTGCCAAGGAAGCGATTGAAAAATCCGGAGGAACCATTGAAACGAAATAATCACTTAGAGGGCGGCGCAAGTTGCCCTTTAATTCTTTAAATTAATTTTATTATTCCATCATGTTTGAAAAAATAACCCAAATTTTCAAAGTCAAAGAGCTTAGGAGCAAAATAATTTTTATTTTTGCGATGCTGGTCGTTTTTCGGCTGGTGGCGAATATTCCGGTTCCGGGGGTCGATCAATCGCAAATCAAAAATTTCTTTGAGAATAACCAGCTTTTCGGTTTGATTAATCTGTTTTCTGGCGGCGGACTTTCGAGCATCTCGATCGTGATGCTAGGGGTTGGGCCATACATCACTTCTTCCATTATCATGCAGCTCTTAACCATGATTTTTCCAAGATTGGAGCAGATTTACAAAGAAGAAGGCGAGGCTGGACGGCAAAAATTCAATCAATGGACGCGTTGGGCTACGGTTCCTTTGGCGGCGATGCAGACATTTGGCATGATTTCAGTTTTGCGGAGCCAGAAAATTTTAGGACAACTGAATGCTTTTGACATGACCGCGTTAATTCTGGTTGCCGTAGCCGGGACGATCTTTCTAATGTGGCTGGGCGAATTGATAACCGAAAAAAAAGTTGGCAATGGCGTGTCTCTGATCATCTTTGCCGGAATAGTTTCCGGCTTGCCGTCTCTAGTTTCTCAAACTTTTCTGACCTGGGATCCCGCAAAGGCGGTAACCTACTTAATTTTGCTGACTATGGTTGTTTTGGCAATCGGCGCGGTCGTAGTTATGACCGAAGGCCAGAGAAATATACCCGTGGCCTACGCCAAAAGAATCCGTGGCAACAAGATGTATGGAGGGACATCTACGCATCTGCCACTGCGCATCAATCAAGCTGGAGTGATTCCGATAATTTTTGCGATGTCAATTTTGATTTTTCCGGTTACAATTGCTAAATATTTTGCTACGAGCTCATCAGCGCTAGTTGCCAAGATTTCATCCGGAATTGCTAATTTTTTGGATCCGACACATTTCGTGTATTGGGCGATTTATTTTTTGATGGTCGTGGCTTTTACGTATTTTTATACCGCGGTTGTTTTCGATCCGCACAAAATTTCTGAAAGCTTGCAAAAACAAGGTGGATATATCCCCGGCATCCGGCCCGGCAAAACAACATCAGAATATCTATACAAAATTATCAATCGGATAACTTTGTCCGGAGCGGTATTCTTGGGTTTAATTGCAATCTTACCGTATCTGGTGCAGACCACAACAGGACTCAATGTTAGTATTGGCGGCACCGGTCTTTTGATCGTAGTGTCGGTTGTTATCGAAACAGTAAAACAAATCGAGAGCCAATTGGTCATGCGTGATTATGAAGGTTTCTAATATCGCGTAAGCGTATTTTTATGAACATAATTATTCTTGGTCCTCAGGGTTCAGGCAAGGGGACACAAGCGGAATTGGTAGCGCAAAAATATAAACTGGAACATATTGATATGGGGAAGACTTTGCGCGAAGTGGCGAAGTTAGATACGCCCTTGGGCCGCGAAATTTATTCTATCCAAAATGTGACCAAAACACTTGTGCCCAGCCGGATTCTAAAAGAGGTCTTGCATCTCAAGCTAAACTCACTGCCGAGAGAACAGGGGATTGTTTTTGACGGCGTGCCGCGAACGATGGATCAGTTGGAATATATGGAAAGTGCTCTCAAGGAATTTGGGAGAGCTACAGACAAAGTAATTTTGGTGAATATTCCAGAAGCCGAATCGATCAAAAGGATTTCCAGGAGATGGGTTTGCAAAAAGTGCAACTCAGTCATTATTATGGGCAAAGACATCCAAAGCGAGAACGATCAATGCCCAGCGTGTGAAGGACCGATAACGCAAAGAAAAGATGACACTCCGGAAGGAATCAAAATACGCCTGCGCATTTTTCAGGAAGAAACCATGCCGGTCATCAACTATTATAAAGACAAGGAGGTATTGGTGGAAATTAACGGTTTGCAACCGATAGAAAAGGTTTTTGCCGATATCGCTAAAAGCGTTGAAAAAAGCAATTAATTCAGATATTTTTTTATTTTTTAATGATATCCATCAAATCAAAAAAAGAAATCGAGACAATGCGGGAAGGGGGTAAGATTTTGGCTGGGATAATGCAAAAGATTGAAAAGAACGTTGTTCCCGGAAAAAACACATTGGAATTGGATGAGCTCGCTACGGAGCTTGTTTTTGCAAATGGGGGCGTGCCCTCATTTAAAGGTTATGGCGAAGAAACTGGCAATCCCTTTCCAGCGACTATTTGCGCGTCCTTGAATTCGGAAGTTGTACATGGGATTCCTGCCAAAAATAAAATTTTAAAAGTCGGGGATATTTTTAAGGTGGATATCGGGATGAAATATAAGGGCCTGCACACGGATATGGCCCGCACATACGTCGTTGGCGAATGTAGTGAGCAGGCACGCAAGTTAATTCAGGTGACAGAGCAATCTTTTTGGGAAGGTACAAAAAAAATTGGTCCGAATAAAATGTTAAGCGACTATTCCAAGGCAGCGCAAAAATGTATTGAGAGTCAAAGATTTTCCGTGGTAAGAAATTTAGTCGGGCATGGTGTAGGCAGAGAACTTCACGAAGATCCACAGATTCCGAATTATTATAATAAAAAATACCAGGATTTTAAATTAGCTCCCGGTATGACGCTGGCGCTGGAACCGATGGTCAACGTCGGTGGATTTGAAACAAAACTGGGGCAGGACGGGTGGGTTTTTTTGACGAGAGATGGATCATTGTCAGCGCACTATGAAAATACAATTTTGATAACAGAAGGGGGAGTAGAAGTGCTGACAAAATAGAATATCAAAACTTTTCTAGCGTTTCCGATTTTCGGTCCTCTTTTTTAAATTGCCGATGTTTAGTAAAATTAATATGATTTCTAGTTAAAGCATAAAATAATGCCAAAGTCGATGCAGTACAAAAAAAGCTCTAAAATAAGCCATATACTGGGCATAGATTTTGGAAAATCCAAGATTGGTTTAGCCATGGCTGACACGGAGACTAAAATCGCCTTTGTGTATGGCGCAATCAAAAATGACAAAAAAATGCTCTCTAATCTGGAAAAGATAATTGAAAAAGAAAGTGTGGAGAAAGTGATAATTGGACTTCCGGGGTATATGATTGAAACCAGCGAAGAAGCCGACCAAAAATCACTGGGAAAATTGCTGGAAATAAATACTGGTGTCCGAGTTGAGTATTTTGAAGAAATGTTTACCACCAAAATGGCGCAAGCCAATCTTAAGGAAAAAGGCGCTAAAAACATCAGTAAGAGTGATGACGCGGAATCTGCCAAAATCATACTTCAAGAATGGATGGATTCATGCTACAATTAGACTAATCCAAGCGGGGGGAGGGAGCTTAATCAGTGTTAATAATAAAATTTATGGACAATAAACCATATTTGTCAGTCATTATTCCGGCCTACAATGAGGCTGGAAGGAAGGGAGAAGATCTTCAGAAGAATCTAGAGGAAATCGGAAAATATTTAAGAGAAAAAAATATAACTCACGAAGTGGTCGTAGTTAATGACGGATCCAAGGACAACACAGCGGAATTTGTCCGTGGCCTTTCTAATTTAGTGGATAAGCTCGACGTGATTGATCGCAAGGAAAATAAAGGTAAATGGTATTCAGTAAGAGAAGGATTTTTGAAAGCCAATGGAAAATTTCGATTAATTACAGACGCTGACGGCGCAACTTCTATAAGCAATATGGATAATTTTTGGCAGCATATGCAAAGGGGAGAAAATGTCATAATCGGTTCGCGTGATTTGAAGGAATCAAAAATTCAAAAACATCAGCCGAAATGGAAAGAAATCCTGGGAAACCTGGGAAACTATGCAATTCAACTGATGCTTGGACTCGGGGGTATCTTGGATACACAGTGCGGGTTCAAGGTTTTTTCTGAGGAGGCGATAAATAATATTGTTCCACAAATGAAAGTTGATCGTTGGGGTGGAGATTTTGAAATGCTGGCCTTGGCAAAAAAGAATAAATATAAGATCATAGAAGTGCCGGTAGTTTGGGTGGATGCCGGGCAAAGCTTGGTTGGAGTTTCCGGATTGGGTGGTTATACTTCCACATTGAAAGAGCTTTTCCAAGTAAAATGGAGAATGATTACGAGACAGTATAAATATAAAAAATAGTTAGGCGAAATAAACAAAAAAATTGGCAGAAAACAAAAAAAATACAAAAGAAAAACTGACAGAATTGCGGCAGGATTTGGTAACAGGCGACTGGGTGGTGATTGCGACTGGACGCGCTAAGCGTCCAGAGGAGTTTGCGATGCAAAAAAGAGCGATAGTTGAAGAAGATCCGAACAAACCCTGTCTTTTTTGCGATCCAACGGCTTCAGGTCAGGAAAAAGACGTTCTGATTTACAATACCAAGGACGGCGATTGGAGTTTACGCGTTTTTCCGAATAAATTTCCGGCTTTTTCCCGAAGCCGCGTGCCGAAACATTTTGAAGAGGGTCCATATTTTGGCATGGATGGCACTGGCTATCACGAGGTGATAGTTACGCGCGATCACCAAAAGCAAATCGCGCTTTTAAATAAGATAGAGGTGGCGGAAATTGTCGATGCTTATCAAGACAGATATATTGATTTAATGAATAAAAAAAGCATCAACTACATTGAGATTTTTCATAATCATGGCAGGGAAGCAGGTGCTTCGATTGCTCATCCCCATTCTCAGCTCATGGCTATCCCAGTCGTTTCTCCTTATGTCAAAAGCGAATTGGACGGCGCGGAAATATATTGGAAAGCCAATAAAGATTGTGCTTATTGCGCTATGATTGAATGGGAAGCTGAAAATGAAAAAAGAGTAATTTTTGAAAATAATGATTTTATCGCTTTTTGTCCATATTCTTCGCGGGCGGCTTTCGAAGTTTGGGTGCTGCCCAAAAAACACAAACCATATTTTGAAAGGATTTTGGACAAAGAAAAAATCGAACTGGCGGAAGCGCTGCAATTTTCCGTTAACAAAATTTACAAAGCATTAGGTGACCCGGCTTATAATTTTTATATCCACACTTCGCCATGTGATGGCAAGGACTATCCACATTTTCATTGGCACATCGAAATTATTCCACGCACATCAGTTTGGGCCGGATTTGAACTTTCTACGGGCATAGAAATTTCTACTATCCAGCCGGAAGTGGCGGCGGAATATTTACGAAAGCAATAATTTTTATGCATGATCTGATTATTTCTTGGTTTCAAAATTTTCCCAAAGAACTGGCAACGTTTTTGATAGCCGCTATCCCAGTGACGGAACTGCGGGCCGCTTTGCCCTTGGCCTACAAGGTTTACGGACTCTCGGCTTTTTGGGCCTGGTTTTATTCAGTCGCGGGCACATTTTTTGCCATGGTTTTGATTGTTTTGCTTTTGGATCCAATCGCTAAATTATTATCAAATTGGTTTGATATATTTGAAAAGTTTTTCAGCTGGCTGTTTGAGCATACCCGGAAGCGGGCCAACGGTAAGATGGAAAAATATGGCAGTTGGGCCATTTTTATTTTGGCGGCGATACCCATCCCATTCTTGGGCGGCATGACGGGCGCTCTGGCGGCATTTGTTTTTGGGGTTCCGCTCAAAAAGTCGCTTCCTTTGCTACTTTTTGGTACAATGGTATCAGGAGGAATTGTATTAATTTTGACATTAGGAATTTGATATGAAAAATCTTATAGTGGCAAATCTAAAAATGAATCTGATAAATTCTCAGGAAAGAGACCGTTATTTGGAGTTGATAACCAAGGAGCTAAAGAATAAAAAATTCAAAAATACCGAGATAGTTTTGTGTCCTCCATATGTGCATCTGGAAGCTTTTCAAAAAAGCTGTAAAAAAGGCCTAAGAATTGGAGCGCAAGATATGTTTTCAGAGTCCAAGGGTTCGTATACTGGGGAGATTTCGCCGGTCATGCTCAAAAATTATGGGTGTGACTTTGTAATTTTGGGGCACAGTGACAGAAGGAGATATTTTTCGGAAAACAATCATGAAATAAATCTAAAAATAATAGCTGCTCTCAAAAATGGTCTGGAACCGATTTTGTGTGTTGGAGAGAACAGGGGTCAGCGGGCAGAAACGATAATCAAAGAACAATTGAAGAATTGCCTAAAAGGAATAAATAGGAGCAAGATGGAAAAGGTCACGATCTGTTATGAGCCGGTTTGGGCAATTAGCTCTAATAATCCTGACCACGTGCCAACCACCAATGAAATCATGAGCGCCAAATTGATTATAAAAAAGTTTTTGGTGGAAAATTTTGGATTAAAAGTTGCCGAGAGAGTAAGAATTATTTATGGCGGGTCAGTTGATTCTATTAATGTTAATGAGACCTGTATCAATTCTGGGATGAGTGGAGCTCTTGTCGGAAAGGAAAGTTTGACGCCGCATAGATTTGTGAACGTGGCGAAAATAATGGATAATTGTAATTAATTAATATTTTAATAAAATTTATATGATCACAACAGTCAAGGAAATCCTGTCTAAAGCCAAGGAAGGCGGCTATGCTGTGGGAGCTTTTAACACGGTAAATTTAGAAACGACCCAGGCGATAATTCGCGCCGCAAAAGAAGCAAAATCCCCCGTCATTATCCAGGTGACAGAAAAGACCTTGGAATATGCGGGCGGACGGGAAATTTTTCATCTTATTCGTAATTATGCCGAATATTACGCGCCGGAAGTTCCGGTGGGAATCCATCTCGATCATGGCAAAAGTTTCGAAATAATTGAACGAGTCATCGAAATTGGATTTACTTCAATCATGTATGACGGGTCGCGGAAGGCTTATGCAGATAATCACGCCATGACCAAAAAAATAGCTGATTATTGTCATGAACGGGGAGTGAGTATTCAAGCGGAGCTGGGAAGTGTGCCTTATCTTGGTGAAGGAGGCATGACTGATGTTGATTGGGATTTATATATGACTAATCCGGCACAAGCTTCTGAATTCGTTTATGCTACCGGCGTGGATGCGCTTGCAGTGGCAATCGGCAATGCGCATGGGTTTGTGAAGGAGCGTCCCGAACCAGACTATAAAAGATTGGAAGCGATTCGAGAGAATGTTTCCGTTCCTTTGATTTTGCACGGAGCATCCGATTGGGAGGATGGAAGAGTGACAGAAGTTATTAAGCGTGGAATTTCTTGCTTTAATGTGGATACGGCGTTGCGGGTTGCTTTTACAAATAGCGTGATTCACACAGTTAAAGATCAGGAAACCACAGTTTCGTTTGATGTTAGAAAGCTTATGGGTGATGCCAGAGACGCAGTGCAAAAAACAGTAGCTGAAAAAATTAAGTTGTATGGATGCGGAGGGAAAATATAAATCTATGTGTCTTGCGATTCCGGGTAAAATTATTGAAATCAAAAAAAATCAGCAGGCGACTGCTGATTTTAATGGCATAGAAAAAGAAATAAATATTTCTTTGGTGGAAGTGAAAAAAGGCGATTATGTTATCGTGCATGCCGGGTTTGCCATTGAAAAAATTGGAAAGGCGGACGCGGAAAGCATTAAGTCATTGATAAAATAAATGAGCAGTGAGTCAGAAAATATTTTAAAAAAGATTTGGCAAGAGGCCGTGCAGATTGGTAGACCCTTGCGCTTTATGGAGCTTTGTGGAACTCATTCACAGACGATTGCGGCAAATGGCTTGAAGAGCTTGATGCCAAGGAATATCAAATTAATAGCTGGTCCGGGTTGTCCAGTATGCGTGACCGACCAAAGCGATGTTGATGTGATGGTCGGACTGGCACTTGGGGGAATTCCAATCGCTGTTTATGGTGATGCCGTCAATGTCCCTGGAAACATAATGAGCTTGGAACAGGCGAGGCAGAAAGGCGCTGATGTTAATATTGTCTATAGCGTTGAAGAAGCAATGAGATTAAAAAACAGCAATCCCGGTTTAGTTTTTTTTGGACTGGGATTCGAAACAACTGCGCCGATGACAGCGTGGGCAGTAAAAAATGGACTTGTAGTTTATTCTGCTCACAAAATTTTTCCGCCGGCTATGGCCGTACTTATGGCAAACAAAAAAATAAAAGTTAATGGGTTTATTAATCCAGGGCATGTAAGCGCGATCATTGGCACAGAAATCTATAAAAAATTCAAAATTCCACAGGTGATTGCCGGGTTTGAGGGATTGGATATTTTGCGAGCAATAAATCTACTTTTGGAGCAAATTCTCTCTGGGAAAGCAGAAGTTTCAAATGAATATACTAGAGTGGTCAGAAAAAATGGTAACGCTAAAGCTCAAAAATTAATCGAAGATGTTTTTGAAATAGGGGACGCAAAATGGAGAGGACTAGGTTTGATCAAAAAATCAGGATTGAAAATCAGAAAAAAATATCAAAAGCAAGACGCAGAATTTATCTATAAGGACTTAATTAAAAAAATCAAAGCAGAAATAAAATCGAAACCAAGCGCTTGTCAGTGCGGCCGAGTGTTGCAGGGCATGATTGAGCCCAGAGAATGTCCGCTTTTTGGAAAAATCTGCACGCCGGACAATCCGCAAGGTGCTTGTATGGTTTCTGTTGAAGGAAGTTGTAATATTGAATATCGCTATGGCAAAAAATAATACCATTGAATTGGAAATGGGCGCGGGCGGAAAAAAATCTAATGAACTGATTTCTGAAATCAGAAAGAATTTTAAAGTACATGGGAGATGGAAGAATACGGCGGATGACGGAGCCACTTACGATTTGGGAAAAGAAAAATTGGTCTTTACAACTGATGCTTTCATCGTTGACCCGCTGTTTTTTCCCGGTGGAGATATCGGCAAGATTGCGATCTGTGGAACTATTAACGATTTGGCGGTTATGGGCGCGGTGCCGATCGGAATTTCTTTAAGCCTGGTGATTGAGGAGGGGTTTCCGCAAAGTGATTTGGAAAAAATTATGGCATCGATTGGAAAAATATCAAAAGAAACCGGTGTGCCGATTGTGACTGGCGACACGAAAGTTACGGAAAAAGGAAAAATAGACAAAATTGAAATTACTACTTCCGGAGTGGGAATGGCCCAAAAAATAATTTCCAATGGCGGAGCGAAGCCAGGAGATGTTGTTATTTCTTCCGGCGATTTGGGCGAGCATGCAGTAGCGCTTCTGGCAACAAGATTTAATTACAAAACTAAAATAAAAAGCGATTGCCAACCAATCCTCAAGGAAATCCAAAGTATCAGAAATTATCTGACTTCTGCCAAGGATCCGACGCGCGGGGGAATTGCGGAAGTTTTGAATGAAATCGCCGGTAAATCCAAAGTAAAAATAATTTTGGAAGAAAAGAACCTGCCTTTTAAAAAGGAAACCGTGGCGCTTTCGGAACTTCTGGGAATTGATAAATTCGCTTTTCCATCTGAAGGTCGGTTTGTCGGCACAGTACCGCAAAAACAGGCCCAAAAAGTGCTAAAAATATTACAGAAATTCAACAAGGAAGCGAAGGTAATCGGCCGGGTTGAACACGGAAAAGGGCTTTATTTAAGCACAAACTTAGGTTCTCAAAAACTGATCGAAATGCCGAGAGGCAAATTAATTCCGCGGATCTGTTAAAAAATAGCGTATGATCTGTCCGAAACTCAGTCCCGCGTCGCCGACCGGGACTGTTTTATTTTTATAAGCGCCTTTAGATTCTAAATAATGGGAAATTATTTTATTATTAGCAATGCCGCCAGCCATAAATATATTTTTTTGTTCTTGGCTTTTAATCTGTAGTTTTATAATTTCATATAAACCATGAGCAATATAAAGTTGTGCGGTAGCGGCGAGGCGCTTTTTATCTTTTTTTATATTTTTTATTAAATATTCAAAAAGGGGAATAGTTTGCAGAATGTATAGTTTTTCTTTTTTATCATAAATTATTTTTGGTTTTAAATCGGTATAGGGCTTGGTTGAATTTTTTTCCAGAAGATCAATTGGTTCGTGCTTGTAGTTTCTTTTATTTCTACAAAAGCCCAGAAAAATTGAAACCGCATCCAAGATTCTTCCGGTGCTTGAAGTTTCAACGCAGTTGAAATTTTTTTGCAATTGATTATACAAAACTTCGAATTCGTTTTTGGAATAATATTTTTTTACGTATTTATATACTGCTTCTTTATCTAAGAATTTACTCAAAATACTGATCGACATCCTGGTTGGTTCTTGAATGGCTAAATCCCCGCCGATCAGTATCTGGTTTTCCAAATGTCCAATCCGGTCGATACTTTCGATTTTCGACTCTCGACTTTTAACTTTGAATACTTCGCCACCCCAGATTTTGCCATCTAGGCCGTAGCCGGTGCCATCCAACGCGACGCCATAAAAAGAATTTTTAATTTCATCCGCCACGGCGGATGAATTTTGAATAAATTGGTCACCTACCACAGAAAAGATGTGGGCGATATGATGTTGGACTTGAATATGTTTAGCTTTGAATTGTTTGGATAATTTTTGACCTAAAATAGTCGTTTTGTATAACGGATGTAAATCGGTCAATATAATACCGGGAGTTATTTCATTTTGTTTTAAAAAAATATTTAATTCTTTTTGAAATTTGTTAAAATTCGTGTCTTCTAGAAGGTCGCCAAAATCTTCGGAAAAATAAAGCTTTCCGTTATGGAAAACAGAAAAATTACCAGCCGATTCAGGACCAAGGGCTAAAACTGTCTTCTTTGTGTCGAACCTCAAATCAAGTATTTTCATTAACTTCATTATACCAATTTTTTGCTAAAAAAGTACATTTGGCAGGGAAATAATACAAATAATAGCTTGTATCACTTGACAGGTGGCTAAAAAAGGTATTTAATACTTTAACACAATAAAAAAAGGAGGATGCGATAAATGATAAGGATTTTTAAGGATGGCGTGGAGGTGATTAAGGAAAATAATTCAGGGGAAAAAGGCGAGAGTATTGTTAAAGAGGTTCTTTTAATGCCGGTCGAAGAGACCTTTAAAAAAGCAGTAAATGTCCGAAAAAGACCAGAAGAAGATCGAATAATCGGCATTCCTAAGGGGGAGCTCGTTGTGATTAGGCGGGCGGAGCTTGTTCTCGAAGGATGCCCCCCAAAAACAATTATTATTGGGGTACTAAGCAGGGCATTGACCGTAGAGGAGGTTAAAAAACATCGAATCCCTTCCAAGGAATGCCCATATAATAATGAATGTAACAGGCGGGTTGCTCTAACCAAGATATCTTCCTTCAGCTGTACGCCCTGCGAAGTTTTTCAAAATTATCTGCAGGCCGGAAAAACGAGAAAGAATTAAAAAAGTACAATATTGATTACGGATAGCTTTTCTAAGCTATCCGGCTTTTTATTTTGGGCAGTTTTATGGTAAAATATAAAGCGTATGGAACACCGCAAAACTTTTTTTAAACCCAAAGTTGCCATTGTCAGTCTGACGTCTTGTGAGGGTTGTCAATTTGCGCTCTTAGATTTGGGCGAGCGTTTTTTGGATTTTGCCAATAAAATCGAAATGATGGATTTTCGGCTGATTGAAGATGAAGAGGATGCGGGCCTAAAGCTGGACATCGGCATTGTCGAGGGCACGCCGATAACTGAAGATAATGTGAAAACCTTGCAAGAGCTCAGAAGGCGGAGCAAAATTTTGGTGGTTTTGGGCAATTGTGCGGCCATGGGCGGTATCCCGGAGATTAAAAACTATCATGAAGGGGCAAACACTATCAAGCATGTCTACAAATATATGCACGGGATCAATAATCCGGAAATTAGGGAAGTTGATAATTTTGTGAAAGTTGATTTTACTTTTCCCGGCTGTCCGATCAACGCGGAAGAATTCTTGAAATATATGCCGGAGATTCTGGAGGGCAGGATTCCGCAGATACCGGATCAGCCGGTGTGTGTGGAATGCAAAGCGGCGGGGAACAAATGTCTGCTTTTGGAAAACAAACCTTGTTTTGGTCCGATGATCTTGGGCGGCTGCAATGCAGTGTGCCCGACTTCTCGCATGGGTTGCCAAGGCTGCCGCGGGCTGCGTCCCAAAGGCAACGTAACAGCTATGCGCCAAGCTTTGAAACGTATGATGACGGATGAAGAATTTGAAAATACAACGGAAATATATGGGCTGCGGGATGATGTGGAAGAGCGGATAAAAAAGGAGAACAAATAAAATTCATGAATATCAAAATAAATCACATTGCAAAGATGGAAGGGCACGCCGGCTTTATGGCCAGTGTGGTGAGAGGTGATGTCAAGTCAGCCAAGCTGGAGGTGCAGGAAGGCATCCGCTTGATTGAAGGCGTTTTGATCGGCCGTCATTATGCGGATATGCCGATCGTGGCTCAAAGAATTTGTGGCATCTGCCCGGTGGTGCATAATTTGACTTCCATCAAGGCCTTGGAAAATGCGATGAAGGTGCAAGTCACGCCGGAAACAAAAAAATTGCGGGAAATTATGGAGCTGGGCCAGATTATCCACTCACATGCCCTGCATCTGTTTTTCTTGTCGCTAGCGGATTTTTTGGATATGGATAATGATATACAATTGATCAAAGAATATCCCGAAGAAACTAAAAAGGCCGTTCGTATCCGGGAGTTTGGCATGGCAATTGTAAAAGTTATCGGCGGGCGTGTCGTGCATCCGCTGACCAATGAAGTAGGCGGCTTTAAGAAAGCACCCAACGAAGAAGATTTGCGCAAAATTGTCGCAGATAGCGAGGAGATCTTACGGGAAGCGTTGGATCTGGCAGAGTTTTTTAAAACAATCAAGATTCCGGATTTTTCCCGTGTTACCGAATACGTATGTTTGGGCAAACGACCAAACTATTCCATTTATGATGGAGATATCGTTTTTTCCAAGGGCCTGCATATTCCAGTGAGAAAATTTGAAGATAATTTTCAAGAGCTGCAGAAACAAAACGAAGTCATAAAAAAAGTCGAACATGCCGGGAAAAGCTACATGATCGGAGCGATTGCCAGGATCAATATAAATCACAGCAAATTAAATCCATACGCGCAAAATTATCTGGAAAGCCTGAAATGGAAATTTCCTGATTTCAATCCGTTTCACAATATTTTGGCGCAAATGATCGAGATTATCCATTCAATCGAGGAGTCTGTAAAACTTCTTAAGGAGCTTTTGAATTCGGATTTGAATGAGGTCGTGACTAAGCCATACAAAACGAGGCAAGGAGTCGGCGTAGCAGCAGTAGAGGCACCGCGGGGGACGCTTTATTATCATGTTGAGGTGGATGCCAGGGGCTATATCAAGAATGTGAACATCATTACTCCGACGGCGCAATTTCTGGCTAATTTAGAGGACGATATCATGGAATACATCCCGGGAATATTGGATTTAAGCAATAAAAACCGAGAGAGAAAATTAAGGGCGTTTATCCGCGCTTACGATCCGTGTATTTCGTGCGCGGTTCATTAATTTTTAAAATAAAAAATTATGACAGAATTAAACCAGGTTTATAAATGCAATGTCTGCGGCAATATGGTCGAAAGTATTCATATTGGTGTTGGAGAGCTGGTTTGTTGCGGTCAGCCGATGGATCTTCGAGTGGAAAAAAACGAAGGCGAGGGCCAGGAAAAACACATACCCATTATAGAGAGGACCAGTGATGGAGTAATTGTGAGCGTTGGAAGCAAGCCGCATCCGATGGAGTCCGAACACTACATAGAATGGATCGAAATTGTCACTGAACATCGGACATACAGGAAACAATTGGAGCCCAATATGGATCCGCAGGCTGAATTTTTTCTGGAAGCGGAACATATCCAGGCTCGGGCCTATTGTAATTTGCATGGTTTGTGGACCTCTTAAAAGATATGCATGATTTTTTATTAGCTAAAGAAATAATCGATAACGTTTTAAAAATTGTTGAAGAAAAAAAACTTGAGCATATCCAAAGCGTTGATTTTGAGATTGGCATGATTGCTCTCGCGCACGATGGATTTTCCGAGCACGTAGAAGACATCAATATTGAAAATCTGGAATTTGGGCTTGTTAGTATTGCGAAAAACACAATCTTAAAAGACACGGCATTTAATATTAAAAAAGTCGAGGGGGATTCTTGGAAAATAACAAAAATTAAAATATAAAATTATGACAAAAATCGCAATTAACGGTTTTGGCCGGATCGGTCGGCCGTCGTTCAAAATCGCTTTTGAAAAAGATGATTTGGAAATTGTGGCGATCAATGATCTCACGGACTTGAAAACTGCGGCACATCTTTTGAAGCATGATTCTTCCTATGGACATTATGGGAGAAACGTTGAAATTAACGAGGCAAGTTCAGAACTGATCGTGGATGGCAAAAATATAAAATATCTGATGGAAGCTAATCCGGAAAAACTGCCCTGGCATGATCTGGAAGTGGATGTGGTTTTGGAATGCACCGGGATTTTTAATGATCGTGACGGAGCGCAAAAGCATTTAATGGCCGGCGCGCGCAAAGTTATCTTATCGGCTCCGCCCAAAGGCGATATCCCGGTCTATATTATTGGCATCAATGAAAATGAATACAATTCTGAAAAGGATAACATTATTTCCAACGGTTCATGTACGACCAATTGTCTAGCGCCGATGATCAAAGTTTTGGACGATAATTTTGGCGTGGAAAAGGGTTTTATGACCACAACACATTCATACACTAATGACCAGCGTTTGCAGGATCTTCCACACAAAGATTTAAGAAGGGCTCGCGCTGCGGCTTTAAATATTATTCCAACCACGACTGGTGCGGCCAAAACCGTCGGTAAAGTTATGAAGCACCTAGCTGGGCAATTAGATGGAATTTCTCTTCGTGTTCCGACTCCGGTAGTTTCCATCGTTGATTTTATCTGCATGCTCAAAAAAGAGGCGACTGTGGAGGAGATAAATTCAGCTTATAAAAAAGCGGCCGAAGGCGAACTAAAGGGAATTTTAAACGCGACCGAAGAAGAACTGGTTTCGATGGATTTCAAAGGCGATCCTCATTCTGGCATTGTTGATTTGCCGCTGACGATGGCCAATGGAAACATGGCGAAAGTTGTTGGGTGGTATGACAATGAATGGGGATATTCCAATAGATTAGTGGAGATGGCGGAATATATATCAAAATAAACAAATAATTTTATGTATGACATCATTATAAAAAACGGAACCATCATCGACGGTACGGGGAAGCCGATGTACAAGGCAGACATCGGGATTAAAGAAGATAAAATTGTAAAAATCGGTCAGCTGCATAATGAAAAATGGGAGATCGAAATTGATGCAACAGATAAATTGGTCTGTCCTGGATTTGTTGATGTTAACAATCACAGCGATGCTTATTGGGAGATTTTTAAAAATCCAGATCTTGAAAGCTTGGTTTACCAAGGCGTGACGACGATTGTTGGAGGGAACTGCGGTTCGTCACTGGCGCCTCTTGCTGACGCGCAAACGCTTGCTTCGATTCAAAAGTGGGCCAATATAAACCAAGTTAATTTTAACTGGTTGAAGCTTTCTGAATTTTTGGACGTCATTGAGGATAAAAAATTATCAGTTAATTTTGCGACTTTAGTCGGTCATGGCACCTTACGAAGAGGTATCCTTAAAGATCAGATGAGAAATCCGAACCCCAAAGAGGAGGCCTTTATTGAAAAAATGCTTGCGGGCTCATTGAAAGAAGGGGCACTGGGGATGTCATCGGGCTTGGTTTATACACATGCGCGTTCTGCCACTACGGAAGAGCTCATAAAATTGGCGAAAATTATTAAAAAATATAATGGTGTCTACGTGTCGCATATACGCAACGAGAGAGAGGGATTTATTGAAGCAGTTGAAGAAGCCATTCGAGTTGCCGAAGAATCAAAAGTCAAACTTCATATTTCCCATTTGAAAGTTATGGGTGAAAAAAATTGGTACTTCATGGATGAAGCTTTATTTCGTCTAGGGAAGGCTAAAGAAAGAGGACTGGACGTAACTTTTGATGTTTATCCATATACCAATACGGGAACAGTTTTGTATACGTTGCTTCCTAACTGGGTAAGTGATGGGGGTAAAAAGATGATGCTTAGCCGGCTGCGCGATCCCTTGATCCGCACCAAGGTCGTGGAGGAAATGAGAGAGTCTGGATTTGATTTTTCTAAAATTGAAATCGCAATCTCTTCTCTGGGCAAAACTCTTGCCAGGCGAAGCATACGAGAAATAGCGGAAGCACAAGAAAAATCAGTGGAAGACGCGGTGGCCGATATTTTAATTGCTTCCGAGGGTAGAGTTATTACTTCTATGGAAGTCTTAAGCGAAGAAAATATTGAAAAAGCTATATTGAGTCCGCTGGCGATAATTAGCAGCAATGGTTCGGGTTACAACATAGCACATTCGAAAACGGGTGAATTGGTTCATCCAAGAAGTTTTGGTGCGTTTGCGAAAATTTTTGCCAAATATGTTTTGGGTAAAAGAATTTTGAGTTGGGAGGAGGCAGTTAGAAAAATGACATCCGCGCCAGCGCAAAAATTCGGCATTGAAAAAAGAGGAGAAATAGCTGAAAAATATTTTGCTGACATCGTGGTTCTCAATAGTGACACGATTTCGGATTTGGCTACCGTTGATAATCCTTACCAATATAGCAAGGGGATAGAGGTCGTCTTGGTTAACGGTCAGCTTGTTGTGGCTGACGGCAAGTATACGGGCATACGTAACGGAGAAGTAATAAAGAGATAAAAAATGATCATCGGTGATCTAAAAAATAAAAAAGTCACAGTGATGGGGCTTGGTCTCCATGGCGGCGGAATTGGCACCGTACGTTTTTTGGTTGCTGCCGGAGCAAAGGTAATTGTTACGGATTTGAAATCTATGGAAGAATTGGCTCCATCTCTAGAAAAATTAAAAGATTTGAAGGGCGTCGAATATGTTTTGGGGCAGCACCGCTCAGAAGATTTCACTTCAGTTGACACGGTGATGATGAATCCTGCAGTTTCTTGGAATAACAAGCACATAAAACTAGCTCTTGAGAAAAAGATTCCGGTAGAAATTGATTCCAGCCTTTTCTTTAAGCTCTGCAAAAATCCTATCGTCGGAGTGACTGGGACTAGGGGGAAGACTACGGCCGCCAGCTTGATTTATGAAATTTTGAAGGTTGCTGGTAAAAATCCGATCAAAGTCGGTATTGGTCAGATTTCTGTTTTAGATAAATTGAAAGAGCTCAAAAAGGACAGCATCGTAATTTTTGAACTTTCTAGCTGGCGACTTTCCGCCCTGGGTAGATATAAATTGAGTCCAAAGATTTCTGTCATTACCAACATCTATCCTGATCACTTGAATTATTATAAATCGATGAAAGAATACATCGCGGATAAGAAAAATATTTTTTTAAATCAGAAAGCTAGTGGTGTGTGCGTGATTAATTATGACAGTGAAATTTTGCGCAGTTTGGAACCGGAGATAAAAGCGGAGGTCATAAAATTTTCTATGCAGAAAATTTCTAACGGCAAAACGGTTTATATTGATAATGAAGAAGTTTATCTGAACAACGGCATAGACGATAAAAAAATTATGGATGTTTCGGCAATAAAAATTCGCGGACGACATAATTTACAAAATATTTTGGCAAGCATCGGAGCTGCACAGGCGCTGGGCGTGGACATGAATTATATAAAAAAAGGCATTTTAGAGTTTAAGGACTTGCCGCATCGTTTGGAGTTTGTGAGAGAGTTGGATGGCGCGAAATATTACAATGACACCTGTGCCACTTCACCGGAGGGTGCGATTGCTGGAATTAATTCTTTCACGGAACCGATTATTTTGATTGCAGGCGGCAGTGACAAAAATTTGAATATGAGAGGGTGGGCCCAAGCTATCCATGAAAAAGCCAAGGGCGTTATTTTTTTGAAAGGCGAGGGGACAAATAAAATCATTTCAGAGCTTAGAAAAATTTTTAATGATCCGGAAAAAGATTTTACCATTGTGGAATCAATGGAGAAAGCTGTAGAATTAGCCAAAAATTCGGTGGAAAAAGGAGATGTGGTCTTGCTGTCTCCCGGGGCAGCCAGTTTCGGTTTGTTTATCAATGAATTTGATCGGGGGAACAAATTCAAGGAAGCGGTGAAAAATTTGAAATAAGCCAACTTTTTGGCTATAGGAATTGACTATAGACAGGTTTTATTTTATTTGATACAATTAGTTACAGTTTTTTTGGCCCTTAGCTTAGTTCCCGCCAGAGGCGGGCAGGGTCCGAGCGCCGTAATAAAAGTGAGTTTTACAATCCGAATGTTATCTGGGCCCTTAGCTTAGTTGGTAGAGCGCCTCGTTTGCACCGAGGAGGTCAGGAGTTCGAATCCCCTAGGGTCCACAAATATGCTAAAATATGAAAAATGGGCGATTAGCTCAGCTGGTTAGAGCGCGTCACTGATAATGACGAGGTCCGAGGTTCGAGTCCTCGATCGCCCACAAAATAAGCTAAAAAACACCATTTTTTTGATGTCTTGACATTAAAGTTAGAATACTGTAAGCTGAAAGTAATAAAAGCCCCGAGGGCTTTTTAAAAAACCTCAAAAATATGAATAAAATAACTCAATTTTTAAGAGAGGCTAAGGCGGAACTTTTGAAAGTAAATTGGCCTTCGAGGCAGCAGTCTATAAACTATACTTTGATGGTTATTGCTATCAGCATAGTTGTGGCTCTTTTTCTTGGAGGATTAGATTATTTTTTTGGTTACATTTTAAAAACTTTTATCGTAAAATAATATGGCAAAACAAACGCAACATCACGGCAGAGCTTGGTATGTTATCCATACCTACAGCGGATATGAGGATAATGTGGCGAGAAATCTGAAACAAAGGATAGAATCCATGGATATGCAAGATCTGATTTTCGAAGTGATGGTTCCGATTGAGAAAAAAATAAAGATAAAGGCTGGCAAAAGAACAGTGGTTGAAGAAAAAATCTACCCAGGCTATGTATTGGTAGAAATGATCGTAACAGACGCGTCTTGGTATGTGGTACGCAATACTCCAAACGTAACGGGATTTATCGGTTTGGGTACTACACCGACTCCGGTTGATCCTGCCGAAATCGAGATGCTTAAGAAAAGAATGGGCGTGGCTGAGCCGAAATATAAAATTGATGTTAAAGTCGGAGAATCAGTTAAAATTATTGATGGACCATTCAAAGATTTCGATGGCAAGGTAGACGAGGTAGATGAAGCCAAGGGCAAGGTCAAAGTGTTAGTTTCTATCTTTGGTCGGGAAACCCCAGTAGAATTAGACTTCTTACAAATTAATAAGATATAAAAAAGTATATGGCTAAAAAGATTAAAACAGTTATCAAATTGCAAATCCAAGCTGGTAAGGCTAATCCAGCACCGCCAGTCGGGCCAGCGCTTGGTCAGCACGGTGTAAATATTCAGGAATTTTGCACCAAATTTAATGAGGCGACTAAAGACAAGATGGGAGACATTATTCCAGCTGAAATCACTGTGTTTGAAGACCGGACCTTTACTTTTGTTCTGAAGACTCCGCCTGCTTCTGATTTGCTGCGCAAGGCGGCAAAAATCGAAAAGGGTGCTGGAAATCCACTGAAAGACAATGTTGGAAAAATAACCAAGGCGCAGTTGCGTGAAATAGCGGAAAAGAAAATGTCGGATCTGAACGCTAATGATGTCGATGCAGCCGAAAAAATAATTGCTGGCACAGCCAGATCAATGGGGGTTAAGATCGAATAATTTTTTAATTTGCGGGAGCTAGCCTTGGGCTGACGTTAAAACCGCGAAAATATATGAAAAGAGGAAAAAAATATCGAGCGATTGCCGATAAGATAGATAAAAATAATATCTATTCCGTAGAAGAGGCGGTCAAATTGATGAAAGAAAACAAAATCGCCAAATTTAACGAGTCAGTAGAGGTTCACATTAAAACCAATGTGGATACGAAAAAGGGCGACCAACAGATTCGCGGTACGGTGATTCTGCCCCATGGAACCGGCAAAAGTAAAATAGTAGCGGTGATAACTTCAACTTCGGAAAAAGAAGCGAAGGAGGCCGGAGCGGACATTGTTGGCGGAGAAGAATTGATTGAAAAATTCAGCAAAAAAATCAATTTTGATGTTTTGGTCGCAACTCCAGAAATGATGCCCAAACTGGCCAAGGTTGCGAAGATACTCGGTCCCAAGGGCTTGATGCCAAATCCGAAAACTGAAACCGTGACGACTAAAATTAAGGAAACTGTGGAAGCGTTGAAAAAAGGTAAGGCAGCTTTCAAAAATGACGATACATCAAATATTCATCAGCCGGTCGGAAAAATTTCTTTTGAAGATAACAAATTAGTTGAGAACATAAAAGCATTTATTGAAGCGATTGAAAAAAGTAAGCCGGCCACTTTCAAGGGTAAGCTCATTGCTAATATAACCGTCTGTTCGACGATGGGCAGAGGAATACGGATAAAAGTATAATATTTTCTATGTATTTTGAAAAACCTCGTTCCGCCAGCTGGCGGAGGCGAGGTTTTTTATTGACTTGATAACTAATTTCCAGTAAAATTATAAAGTGTTGATAATCAAATAATCTTATATGAATGGAGAATAAAAAAATTGTGATCGGTCTTTTGGGCGAGAGTGGATCAGGGAAGGACACGGTTGCCAAGTACCTAAAGGAAAAATATGGAGCAAATTTGATGCGCTTTGCTGATCCAATCAAAGAAACACTGCATATTTATTTTGAACAAAGCTCAAGAGAGGATCAACAGTGGTTGGCATTGGAATTTAGAAAAAGATTTGGAAATGATATTTTATCGCGGGCGATAAGAAAAAAAATAGACAACACCGATGGATTGGTAGCTGTTAATGGACTCCGTTTCTGGGAAGATTATGATTTTGTCAAAGGATTTGGGCCTGGCTATGTTTTATATATTACCGCTGATCAAAAATTGCGTTGGGAAAGGACGGCTGGAAGAGGCGAGAAAGCGGATGATGATATTACGTTCGAAAAATTTCAGGAGATGGAACGAGTTGAAACAGAAATTCATATTCCAGAAATTGGCGCTAAAGCTGATTTTAAGATAGTAAACGAAAAAGATCCGGAATCTTTACTCAGATCGGTAGATGAAATTATGGCGAAAATACTTAAATAGCCCGCAATAAAAGCCGTTTTCTGTAAAGAGCGGCTTTTTTGACCAACAAAACAAAAGGAGGTAAAATAGAGGAACCCATCTAAGCAATAACTTCAAATAAAACCATGATCTAATTCTGAATTATTAATGTGGACGGAGCATAATTTATAATTAGACTTTTTGTTGCTTCAGTGCAACATAAGATTTTCACAAAATAAAATGAAGAAATTACAAAAACAAGACCCGAAAATTTATAATGCAATCAAGAAAGAAATTAAAAGGCAAGAAGAAGAGCTAGAACTCATACCTTCTGAAATCGCGGCTTCAATCCCGGTGATGGAGGCTTTGGGATCAGTTATGACCAACAAGTATAGCGAAGGATATCCGCATAAAAGATATTATGGCGGACAGCCAAATACGGACGAGATAGAAGATATCGCCATTGAACGGGCCAAGAAACTATTTAAAGTTCCACATGCCAACGTGCAGCCGTATTCCGGAAGTCCGGCAAATCTTGCAGTGTATGTTGCGGTGTGCAATCCTGGCGATACAATTATGGGGCTCAATCTTCTTGATGGCGGACACCTGACCCACGGCTGGAAGGCCAGCGCCACCAGTATGTTTTATAAATCCGTTCCGTATCATGTAAAACCGGATGGCTATCTTGACTTGAAAGAAATTGAAAAATTGGCGACAAAACATAAGCCGAAATTAATTTGGGTCGGGGCGACTGCTTATGTGAGAGAATTTCCTTTTGAAAAGTTGGCAAAAATTGCGGACAAGGTTGGTGCCTATCTTGCAGCGGATATTGCGCACATTGCGGGCCTGGTGGTCGCGGGTGCACACAAAAGTCCCGTTAAATACGCACATATTGTGACGACTACAACGCATAAAACTTTGCGCGGGCCAAGGGGAGGGATGATTATGGTTACGCAAAAGGGACTCAAAAAAGATCCGGAGCTGGCGCAAAAAATCGATCGGGCGATATTTCCGAATTTGCAAGGAGGTCCGCATAACCATCAAACGGCGGCTGTTGCCGTTACTTTGGGAGAAGCCATGAAGCCATCGTTTAAAGTTTGGGGCAAGCAAGTTGTAAAAAATGCCAAGGCGCTGGCAAGCGAATTGATGAAAAATGGAGTAAGATTAGTGAGTAACGGAACGGATAATCACATGATGCTCATTGATTGCGGGAAGGGGCGGGGAGTATTGCTACAAAATGCTCTGGAAGAGGCAGGCATGACTGTAAACAAAAACACTATTCCTGCTGATCCTTCTTCGCCGTTCTATCCGAGCGGAGTCAGGCTAGGCACCCCTTTTATCACGGTTCGAGGCATGAAGGAAAAAGAAATGAAAATTATTGCCGGATGGATCGCTGAAGTGATGGCGGATGTTAAGGAGTTTCAGTTTCCGGAAGATAAAGAAAAAAGAAAAGAAGCTCTGAAAAAATTCAGGAAATACATAGCTTCAAGCAAAAAACTCAAACAAATTCGCGCGGATATCAAAAATTTGTGCAAAAAATTCCCCCTGTATAAAGATTTAAAATGGTAACTTTTTACCGTCATGCAAAGTAGGAAAATAATCGCTATTCTTGGTCTGCCTGGTTCAGGAAAATCGGAAGTGATAGATTTTATCATTGAAAAATATGGATGGCCGAAAATTTATTGCGGAGAGCCAACTTTTGATGAACTCCGACGGCTCAAGTTGCCATTCACCGAGAAAAACGAAAGAATGGTTAGGGAGGGATTGCGGAAAAAATTTGGCTCTCGTTATTACGGCGAGCAGGTAATAAAAAAGATTAAGAAAATAGGAGGCAATAAAAATATCATACTGGAGAGTTTTTATACTTGGGATGAATATATTTTATTCATGGAAAAATTCAAAACTGATTTTATCACTCTCGCTGTCCACGCTTCTCCGAAGATTAGATACAAAAGACTTAAGGACCGCAAAGAGCGTCCGCTTACTAAGAAAGAGGCGCAGGGGCGCGATTATGCCCAGATAGAAAATTTGAAACAGGGTGGTCCGATTGCTGTGACGGATTATATGATTGTAAATGAAAGCACTAAAGAAGAATTGAGAAAAAATGTGGATAATATAGTTAAAAAACTAAAGAAATAAAATTATGCCGCAAATTAAGAAAAGAAACATGAAAAAGAAACGCGCTTCTGTTGCTTCGAATGTTTTTGATTCCGAGTTGGTTTTTGGGAATCGGGTTGTATCTGATTACAAAAAATTGAAAAAAGCAGTTGAACATTGCAAGGGATTAGGGCTTGGAATTGTCCTGACATCCGGAACCTGGGACTTGGTGCATATTGGTCACGCCCGCTATTTTCAGGAGGCGAAAAGACACGGTGATTTGCTGGTGGTCGGAGTTGACAGTGATGAAAAAGTGCGCAATCGCAAGGGTCCCGATCGTCCTATTGTTCCGGAAGACGAGCGTATGGAAATGGTCACTCATCTGAGATATGTCGACCTGGTTTTTTTGAAACAGGCGCATGATCCCAAGTGGCACCTGATTAAACTCATAAGACCGGATGTTTTGATACTGACCGATGAAACATACAATAAAAAAACCCAGAAAGAACTGAAAAAGTATTGCGGTGAAATAGTGGTTTTGAAACCGCAAGCTACGACCTCAACCAGTGCTAAAATCAGAAGACTGCAAATTTCTACTGCCAAAAAACTTCAGGATAAGCTGACCCCGAGACTGATGCAAACAATAGAAGACGTGTTATCGGAAATTAAAGAAGAAAAACTAAAAAAATGAAAAAAGTTACCTTAGCATATGTTCCGGTTTTGCATGAAGGCTACCGGCGTTTTCTGGAAAAATATCAGAATGCCAATCTTTATATTTTAGGACCTGATATAATTTCAGAATTTTCGCAACTCTCAAAAGAAATACGGCAACTTGATCCGGAGATCGTGAAAAAATCGATAGAAAGCTGGGGGATTCACAAAAATATTTTTATCTCCAACAAAAAAGAAATTCAGAAAATTAGAGATGAGGCGGAGGAAATTGTCATGCCGGACGAGGACATTATGCATGAGCTGGCGGAAAAATATTTTTCGGATAAAAAAATTATTTTTGACGCAATCTTTTTGCGCTGGGATAAACACAGCACTACAAAAGAAAAAGAGGTGAGTTTCGATCGTAAAATTTCGGTTGATGAATTTGACAAAGAAATGATCTTGACGGCAGATGCGGAAGGGCAAAAGAGTTCAGATTGGTGGCGAAGAATTGGTTCGGTGGTTGTGAAAGATGGAAAAACAATAATCTCAGCTCACAACAAGCATGTTCCGTCTGAGCATATGCCATATGTCAATGGCGATCCGCGCAGTAATTTTCATAAAGGCGACCATCTAGAGCTTTCTTCAGCCATCCATTCGGAAGCGGCGGCCATTGCGGAAGCGGCGAGACTTGGGATCAGTTTGGAGGGCGCTAGTATTTATGTCACAACTTTCCCATGTCCGCCATGTGCCAAGTTGATTGCTTATTCTGGTATCAAGAAAATTTATTACAACATCGGCTATGGAGTTTTGGACGGTGAAAGCATTCTGAGGGACAAGGGAGTGGAAATTATTTTTGTAGACGTGGACATTCCGCAGAAAAAAGGACTGGGGGATATTGAGTATAAAAAATAAAAATACTTTGGATAAAAAATAAACCCCCGAGTGATTTGGGGGTTTTTGCTGTTTCCAGCAAGGCAGCTCGGTTTATTTCAGTCTTTCCTTTCGTGCATTTTCTTTTTCGGGGCTGCGGTCCTTGAAGAGTGTCTCGGCTACCGGCTCTGTACCATGTGGAACCACTATACTTTCGAAGTAGTGGTCGTCGGGCAAAGAACTGGCGTTCAGCGCTCTGTCACCGAAACGATGAATGATACCTCCACCGCGGAGGCTGAGTTCTTTGATCAACCAGTACCTGGCTTTGAAAATCTCTTCCATTTCTTTCGGTGCCAGTTCTTGCATTCTGATATGACGCTTAGGTATTATCAGATACATGTCACGTCCGGGTTTTGGGTATGCGTTTTTGCGTACAACGACCAGCGAAAATTCAGCGATAATAGCGCTTCCTTGTATTGCATCCGGCAGACACCAGGCGCATCCATGCTTTGCTGCTTTTTCTGTTGCCCTCATCTGTTCTTTTGAACGAACTGTGCTTGGGTCGACTTTAAAAGGTTTTTTCATTACTCCTCCTCCTTTGCGCCTTTGGCGTCTTAAATTTATTGAATTTCAAATAAAAACCATAGCAAAAATATACCTCGCAATAAGGATTTTGTCAATGATTTCTACTTCAAGTATGGTTTATTTAAATTTTTATAGCCCAGTTTTACTTTTAACTTTTCATATTCCGCATCTGTGCCTTTGGCGTTGCCGACAATAAGTTGTGCGTGGAAATGTTCGACACTGCCGCCGGTATATTCTGTTTTGCCAAAGCGTATGAAAAACGAACCACCTTCAATTTCAAACTCCTTTTCTGCCCACCCAATTAATTCAAACAATTCCTTAGCTCCATCTGAGCTAATTTCTGAAGGAAGGGTAGTATGTTTTTTATAAACGAAAAGCAAGCTTACCCTTGTTCCTTCGTAGGGGTTCATATTTTCCGTAGCATACCACCATTTGGTTTCTTTCAAGATCGGATTTGGATGATATTTAGTGAAATATTCCGGGCAGAAAGGGCACACGCCATCTTCCGCGATTTTGCGCATCAGCTCAATTTGCTTGGGAGTGCGCGCATGATTAAAATCCAAAAATCCAATTTTTTCTTTTTTTGTGTATTTTTTTGCTTTGTCCATATAGTTTATATCATTACCGGTATACCTTTTATTCCCGGATGCGGGTCATAATCGCTAAGTTCGAAATCTTCTTTTCTGAAAGCGAACAAGTCTTTCTTTCCAGTGTTCATTTTCATCGTTGGAAATAGACGTGATTCTCGTTCTAGCATCTTTTCTACAGCCGGAATCTGGTCAATATAAATATGAGCATCGGATATTGTGTGGACATATTCGTAAGGTATAGTTCCGGTTGCGTGCGCCAGCATCATGGTCAGGGCGGCATATTGAACCATGTTAGAAGGAACACCTATCGGTACATCGCCAGATCTTTGAATCATATTGAGAATAAGCTTATTATCTATGATTCTAATGTGAAGCCACCCATGGCAAGGGCAAACAACCACTTTCTGAACCTTGCCTTTACCTCGGCCGTTGTATTGTGGAATCCAGGGAGAAATGAAATGCGTGCGCAGTTGCGGCTCTTCCTTGATTTGTTCAACGATGTGTTGAAACTGGTTGAATGTCTTTCCTTCAGCAGTCGGAAAATCATGAAAAGCGGCTCCATACGAACCAGGCCCGAGATCTCCGGTAGTAAGTCCTCTTTTGGAACATTTTTTTTCTGTGCACCAATCTTTCCACCAATAGACGCCAAATTTTTCAAGTTCTTCGACGGTGCGAGCTCCATTTATGAAAGCGCAAATTTCCGCGATAGCTTGTTGCCAGATCGTGACCGGCAAAGCTGACATTTTTGGAGCCATATTTCTTTCAGTAATCATCGGGAAGCCGTTATCCAGTCTGAAACGCATGGGACGTGCCCCAACGAGAGTAATAGCGTCTGTGCTAGGACCCACCTTGCCAGAAGTGAAATCGGACCGGATACCTTTTTCAAGAATTTCTTTTAGGAGTTCCTTGTATTGGTTGTCCGGACTTCTTTCGCCGAGGGGCTTCATTTTGACAATGTCTTCAAACATAGTTTTTGCTAAAAGTTTAATGGTTATTACCCTTAGGACTTACGCATTTGTCTCAAAAATTCCTATAGCGACCCCGTAAAAGCTAAACTAGATGCTCGCTTTTTACTTAAGGCTGTGCCCCGCGAAAAACATCAGCCGTAAGTAATTTTTTCGCCAAACGCATAAGTCCTTGTATTATATCCCATGACGGTTAGTCTGCCAAATTGGCTCATTTGGATTATTTTTGTCCTTTTGATATAATAAAATAACGATAAATTAAGACAAAATATGATTTCAATTATTGTGGCAATCGGCAAAAACAGAGCCATCGGACGCAAAAATCAGTTGCTGTGGGATATCCCGGAGGACATGGACCATTTTCGGAAAACCACATCCGGCCGTACTGTCATCATGGGCGACAGGACATTCGAATCAATCGGCCATCCTTTGCCAAAAAGGAAAAATATCGTAGTGACTCTGAAGGAAAATTACGAGGCTCCCGGTTGCGAGGTGCGTAGTTCTCTGGAAGAAGTTTTGAACGAATATAAAAATAGCGAAGAAGAAGTTTTTGTGATTGGCGGCGGGATAATTTATAAACTATCGTTGCCGTTTGCCGATAAACTATATTTGACGGTCGTGGATGACGCGCCGGAAGATGCGGACACATTTTTCCCTGATTATTCGGAATTTAAAAATGTTGTGAAAGAAGAGTCGATGGATAATGGACAATATAAATTTACCTTCTTGGAATTAACCAGATAAAAATAAATTTATGAATTTTGAAGAGTATCAAACAAAATCCAGGCGAACGGCGCTGTATCCTGATATAGGAAAAAACTTCATTTATCCGACTTTGGGATTGGCTGGAGAATCTGGAGAAGTAGCAGAGAAAATAAAAAAAGTACTTCGGGATAAAGCCGGAATTGTTGACGAGGAAACCAAAGAAATGATAAAGAAAGAATTAGGCGACGTGCTTTGGTATGTGGCGCAACTGGCGTCTGAACTGGGTTTGTCGCTGGATGAAATTGCGGAAAATAATATTATAAAATTAGCTAGCCGGCTCGAAAGAGGAGTGCTGCAAGGCAGTGGGGATAATAGATAATAAATTTATGTCTAAATACATACCAGTAATCGGGATGGAAATTCACGTTGAGCTCAAGACTAAGAGCAAGATGTTTTGTGATTCTAAAAATGGACTAGGACAGGAGTCGGAACCAAATGTGAACATTTGTCCGGTTTGCACCGGCCAACCAGGAACTTTGCCGGTGGCCAATCGGCAAGCGATTGAATTTGTGCAGATGGCCGGATTGGCCCTTAATTGTGAAATTGCCAAAGTTTCCAAATTTGACCGTAAAAACTATTTTTATCCTGATTTGCCCAAAGGCTATCAAATTTCACAATATGACCAACCATTATGTGGAAAGGGCTCGCTGGATATCGATGGCAAAACAATAGGCATCACTCGGATTCACCTAGAAGAGGACACCGGCAAATTGGTGCATCCGAAAAATGTCGATTATTCGCTGGTGGACTTTAACCGAGCCGGGGTGCCGCTAATGGAGCTGGTGACAGAACCAGACATCGAAACGGGAGCAGAAGCCCGTCTATTTTGCCAAAAATTGCAGCAGATTTGCCGATATCTAGGCATTTCGGACGCAGACATGGAAAAGGGCAACATGCGCTGTGAGGCCAATATTTCGCTTTACAAGAAAGGCGAGGAAAAACTAAGTGGCACGAAGGTAGAAGTGAAGAATATAAATTCTTTCAAGTTTGTTGAAAAGGCGATTGATGCCGAAATAAAGCGTCAGACAGCGCTTTTAGGGAAGGACGGAAAGGTGATCCAAGAGACTCGCGGTTGGGATGAAACCAAGGGCGAAACTGTTCCACAACGCGTCAAGGAATCCGCTCACGATTATCGATATTTCCCCGAACCTGACATCCCGCCGTTGCGATTTACGGATGACTACATCGAAAAATTACGCCGCAGCTTGCCGGAATTGCCTGACCAAAAAGAAAAGAGATTTATGGCTGAATATGGTTTGTCTCGCGAAAATATGGATGTCATAACAAGTGACAAAAGTTTAGCTGAATACTTTGAGGAAGTGGTTTCTGAGATCAAAGAAAAAATGAAATGCGGCGAAGTCATTGGTGATGAGGTAAAGTGTTTGAAACTCTCAGCTAATTATATGGTTAGCGAATTACAGAAACATTTGATCAAAAATAGTCACAAAATTGAGGAGATAAAAATAACTCCCGAAAATTATGCCGAACTGATCGGTTTCATAGCAGAAGGAAAAATAAATTCCAGCGCGGCCCAGGCAGTGTTGGAAGAAATGTATCACACTGGCGGTGATCCCTCACAAATCATCGAAGCTAAGGGGTTGATCCAAATGAGCGATGAAGGTGTTCTTGAAGCGATTGTGGATAAGGTGATTAGTAAAAACCAAAAATCATCCGAGGATTATAAAGCTGGCAAGCAGAACGCCCTGCAGTTTTTGATGGGGCAGGTGATGAAAGACTCAAAAGGTAGAGCGAATCCGCAGATAGTGATTGAAATGTTAAAGAAAAAATTAAGTTAAAAAATATGTTATTTAGAAACATCGAAAAAGGGTCGGAAAGCAAGGAAGAAGAGCGGCTTATGGAAGAAAGTATTGGCGGGCCTTGGGATAAAAATTACTCCGAACAGCTGGATGATCAAGGTGAACCGATTGAAGAAGAGGAGCTGGATTTGGTGAATCCGTTTAAAGATTTGGATGAAAAAACCTTAGAAAGGATGAGGTTAGAGACAGAAGAAGAAAGGAGAAAAAATGAAGAAAAGCTTGCTGCTTGACGAAGTTTTTAAGGTTTGCTATGATTGGTAAAATATGAAAATGCCAGCAACAAAATTCAGAAAGAGGCCAATGGTTGTTTCATATTTTCTGAAAAGGGTATTCCGCCAATAGGGCGGATTTTTTTTGGCTCTTTAACAAAACGAAGATCATTAGAATTATTAAAATAATGGCTAGCAAAAAATTTATCAAAGTTAAAAAGGAGGAAGGTCATGTTAACAACCTCGAAGGATGTAGCCTCAAAAAAAGTTGTTTTTGATCAAAGCGATCTGGATGGGATTCCGAATATTCTTTCTGTGGTTTTTGCTGAAACGGCAGGTACAGACTTCCAGCATAGAGCTGAAGTCCTGTTTGAACGGACGGGGGCGATGTTGGATCCAATCGAACTTGGTTATTCGCAAAAAAATATTGCTGATATCGTAACATCTCGCGTCAAAATCATATGCCCTTTCTGCGGGGACGCGTTCATCGGACCATGCTACTGTCTCGGGGAAGGGGTAATCTCATTGCTGGATAAGGAAAAATTTGAAATGATATTATTGAAAAATATCAATGAACAACGGCAAGTGTCTTTGCCCTGAAAGTCCTTAAGTGGTAGTCGAGAAACATGGAAAATAGCAAACTATATTAAACCGGCAAGTTAATTCTTGCCGGGCTTTTTTATTGAATAAAAAATTTTGATTTTCTTTCAATTTTTTTGTAGCTTGCAAGCCATTTTATCCTTTTATCTTTTTGAAACCAAGTCATTTGCCGTTTAGCGTAATCTTTTTCAGCCTGGTAGACTTTTTCAAAAAGTTCCTTTCTGGATATTTTGCCTTGTAAAAACAGAGGAATCCAAAAATAGCCCAAACCGAAGCTTTGAATTTTTTTCCAGCTTAATTTATATTTTTCACGCAAATTTTTAACTTCCTTGATCATGCCTTGCGCGAAGCGTTTTTCAAGACGTTTTTTTATATTTTTTTGTAATTTTTCTTTAGAAACATTTATGCCTATTTGAAGAAAAGTAAACTGTGAGTCGTCGATCGTTAACTGTGAACTAATTTTTGGGACGTATCCCAAAAATTTTGCTATTTCGATTGCCCGAATCAGTCGCACCGGATTTTTTTGGTCGATATTTTTGGCTCTTTCTGGATCAAGTTTTTTGAGCATTTTGAAAAGTGTTTCCGCGGATTTGTTACGTAGCTTGTTACGTAATTCTTTGTTGGGTGCGACTTCTGGGAAATTGACATTGTCCACAATCGCCTTGATCCAAAATCCAGTACCACCACAGATGATAGGTAACTTCCCGCGCTGCAAAATATCCGCAATAATTTTTTCGGCTTGTTTTTTAAATTTTAAAACATTGTAATCAGTTTTTGGATCCACGATATCCAGCATCCAATGTTTGATGCCAGCCATTTCTTTCTTAGTAATTTTTCCAGTACCGACATCCATCCCACGATAAATCTGCCGGCTGTCGGCCGAAATCACTTCGCCGTTGAATTTTTTGGCAAGCTTAACAGCTACCTCTGATTTGCCACTTGAAGTAGGACCAAGGATTACAATAATTTTTCTCCGCCTTGTGTCGACGAGTGTCTTCACGATTCGAGACGGGCCTCGAGATTCCATATATTAGCTTTGGTTACTTTAACTTTAACTATTTTTCCGATCAAATTTTTTCGCTTGCTTTTCAATTTTACATTTTTCATTGTTCTGGTTCTACCGAAGTAAAAACCGTTTTTATAACTTTCAATCAGGACATCCAAAGCTTTCCCTACATATTTTTTGTTATTTTCAAAACTCGTCTTTTTTAAAATTTCATTGAGATATTTTTCGCGATTGACTTTTTCGAGCTTGGAAATGTTATCATGCATATTCCAGGCGGCTGTGCCGGGGCGTGGAGAATACTGCCCGAAAAAGACCATATCATATTTGGCTTCGCGCATAATCTCGGCTGAATCCAAAAATTGTTTTTTGGTTTCTCTGGGAAAGCCGACGATAATGTCTGAGGTTATAGCATAAGGTGCTTCAGGTCTGTATTTTTGGTAAGCCCTTTTAATTTTCTCTACCAGCTTTAAATATTGCTCGGCTGTATATTTGCGATTCATTCTTCGCAAAATTTCATTCGAACCGGATTGGATGGGCAAGTGAAAACATTCGCAAACCTTTTCACATTTGGCGACTGTTTCAATCATTTCATCAGTGACGTCTTTTGGGTGATTGCTTAAAAATTGAATCCAAAAATTTCCAGGAATAGCGTCGATTTTTTTGAGTAGCTGGGAAAAATTTGTTTTGCCATCTTTGTAACTATTCACATTTTGTCCTAACAGCACAATTTCTTTAAATCCGTTTTTAGCCAATCCTTTAACTTCCTTAATGATTTCGTTAGCCGGTCTCGAAGCTTCTCTGCCGCGGGCATATGGCACGACACAATATGAGCAGAAATTATTGCAACCGGTCATGATGGGCACAAAGGTCTGATGCTTATTAGTGCGCTTGGGATCTATTGAAAGATAGGCAATGTTTTCTTGAGTTGGAGAGATATCTTTTTGTACCGAATTTTTAATTTTTAATTTTGTAATTTTTAAATAATTCTTAATGATAAAATTTTCAAACAGCTCAAATTGATTAATTGGAAAAAACAAATCCACTTTATCTTTCAATCTTTTTTGTACGTCTTCTCTATTTGCTAAGCATCCAGTTAGAATTATTTTGATTTGGGGGTATTTTTTTCTGAGGTTATGGATCTGACCATAAGCCCGGTCTTCCGCCATCTGGCGCACGCCGCAAGTGTTAAAAACAACCAAGTCGGCTGAATTTATATCTTTAGCCGGTTTAAATTTATGCAATTCCAAAAACCCAGCGATGCGTTCCGAATCACTTGTGTTCATTTGACACCCAAAAGTCTTTATGAAATACTTATTTCTTATCATTTATTTCTTTGACAATCTTTTCTGTAAATTCATCAACTTTCATTACTTCTTGCTTCTTATCTCCGCGGCTGCGTACAGCGACGGAATCCGCGTTCATTTCTTTTTCACCAACTACCAGCATGTATGGAATTTTTTGTTTTTCGGCTTCGGAAATACGTTTCCCTAAACTTTCTTTGGAATCATCAAGTTCGGCTCGGATACCAGCCTCTATTAATTTATCTTTTACAGTTTTGGCATAAGCTCCAAATTTTTCTTCAGAAACGGGGATGACAACCGCTTGGACAGGGGAGAGCCAAACTGGAAAGGCGCCAGCGAAGTGTTCAATGAGTAATACTAAAAATCTTTCATAGGATCCAAGCACTGCTCTGTGTACCATGACTGGGCTTACTTTTTCTCCTTTTTCATTTATGTAAACTAACTCAAATCTTTTTGGAGTGGCAAAATCCAGTTGAACTGTAGGTATTTGAATTTCTTTGCCTATGGCATCCTTGAACATGAAATCCAATTTTGGTCCGTAAAGTGCTGCTTCGCCTTCGCGTCTTTTTGCCTTGAGTCCCATCTCATCAGAAACTTCCTGGAGCATTTTTTCACACAAATCCCAATCCTCTTCTGTGCCAATATATTTTTCTGGGTGTTCATAATCCCTTACTGATAAAGAGATCCAGTGATTTCCCCAAAGTCCAAGAGCGCTGTAAAAATCTTTTATTATCTTTACCATATTAATCACTTCATCTTTTACCTGATCAACCCGGCAGAAAGAATGTCCATCTTCAACGGTAATGGCGTAAACACGATTTAACCCGCCAACTTCGCCGGTTTTTTCAGCGCGATATTGTCTGTCGGATTCCATATATCTTATTGGTAATTCTTTGTAAGATCTCATTTTTGAAGCATAGATCTGGGTTTGATGAGGACACTGAACAGGCTTCAGAGAAAACTCATGATTTTTGGGCGAAGTAACAGAAAAAAGTTCCTCGCCAAATTTTGTCGCGTGGCCGGAAATTTCAAACAATTCTCTTTTTGCTAAGTGGGGAGTTTTCACTTTTTGAAATCCATATTTTCGGCAAACCATTTCAATATGTTTTTGAAGCTCATCGATAATTATCGTCCCTTTCGGAGTGTAGAGCGGAAGTCCAGGACCTACTAAATCAGAAAAGCAAAATAAATCCAACTCTTTTCCTAATTTACGATGATCTCGCGTCTTGGCTTCTTCCAGCATCTTTAAATATTCATCCAATTCTTTTTTGCTTTCGAAAGCTACGCCATAAATTCTTTGCAGTTGTTTGTTTTTTTCATCACCCTTCCAATAGGCGCCGGAAATTTTGGTAAGCTTAAAAGATTCTGCGTTAATTTTGCCGGTTGATTTGATATGCGGGCCAGAACATAAATCTACAAAGCCGTTCGTCTTATAAACCGAAACTTTTTTATTGCCTTCTTCGGCTAGGCCGTTGATCAACTCGACTTTATATGGCTCCTGGGCTTTGATGAAATGTTCGAGCGCGTTTTCGATAGAAATCTCCTCTTTTTCAAACGGATAATCCGCTTTGATGATTTCTCTCATTTTTCCTTCCAGAATCTGAAGATCTTCGGGGATGAGCGTGCGAGGCAAATCGAAGTCATAATAGAACCCGTTTTCAATGGCTGGGCCGATGCCGAATTTAGCATCCGGAAACATTTCCAAAACCGCCGCCGCCAAAACATGGGCGGTAGAGTGGCGGATAATTTCTAAATTATTTTGTTCTGATTTTTTCATAAGTTTAAAATTAATTAATATGCGGACTTACGCAATTTTTTCACCAAACGCGCAAGTCCTATAAAAAAACACCTAAAAATTATTAGACTTCAGGACCCTGATTTGTGTCGGGGCGGTTCCACCTGAATTCCCATAATTTTTGGGCGCTCATGAGCCTTCCGAAAGGGCTCTAAGTTGTCTTGCCAACTTGTAACAGAAACTCCATGGTTGGTAGCCATTTCAAAATTTCATTAAATTGTAATTTTATTGTAGCAAAAAGTGGAATAAAAGCAAGAACCCCCTTGTATTTGCTTGTAAGTGAGTAAAAAAAATAGAATAGAGAGGAGGTGGCATGTATGCAAAAGTTAAATGCACTTGATTGGGTCGCAGTGGTTTTGGTGGTTATCGGCGGGCTTAATTGGGGCTTGGTCGGGCTTTTTGGTTTCAACTTGGTTGATACTATCTTCGGGGTGATGGGAGCTATCTCCCGCGTCGTTTATGTTGTTGTTGGCCTGGCATCACTATATTTGGTTTTCTCTGTTTCTTCTTGGGGCAAGCAGTAATAATGAACTACGCGTAACTCGGTATTTCTAATAGAAACGTTAGTGTGTTTTGTTTGGGCAAAAAGGCTCATTCCTTCTTTTGCGCAGGCGGGTATTGACAAACCGACTTTGGCCCTCTCAAAAACGTGCTATAATAACAGCATAAGTAATAATTAAAAAACAACATGGCAAAAATGACCAAGTCACAAATCGTTGCCGCCCTGGCTGAAAAGTCAGGAATGGCGAAAAAAGATGTTGTGAGCTTTATGGACACGCTGACAGAGCTGGCGTATTCCGAAGTGAAGAAGAACGGGGAATTTGTTCTTCCTGGATTCGGAAAGATGGTAAAAGCAAGAAGAAAAGCTAGAATGGGCGTAAACCCAGCAACTGGCGAAAAGATTCAAATTGCTGCTAAAACCGTAGTTAAGTTCCGTTTAGCTAAAGCTGCAAAAGAGGCTGTTTTATAATCAAAGATCTTTTATCAAAAAATGGCCAAGATTTTTCTTGAGCCGTTTTTTGTTTTTGATGGTTTACCCCCACACCAATTGAGGTATTTATGTTAGAATATAAATAGCTGATCGAATGCGTTTTGAAAGATTGCAATTGGTGTGGGGGTAAATAAATACAAATGGCGAGAAAAATACTTAGCTTATTGGGTAAAATAGTTATTGTCGCGGCAATAGCCTTTTTGCTTATTTGGATCAAAACCGGACGTAAGATTGGAATAAATCCTAGTCAACCGATGCAAAGTGCCCAGGAAGTCTCCAGCCAGGTAGAGCAACTCCCGCAAAAAATAAATCCCAAGGTCATCAATTTCAAATGGGCTTATAATAAAAAAAATTACGCGATAACCGAAACGCTTTATGGTTCGATTTATGATTTTTATCGAACAAAACCCAAGGAATTTGAATATCAGGGGATGCTGCCCGATGATTGGAAGGAAAAGTATTTCAGCATGTTTTTACAAGTTGCTGACGGAGATGATGCTGTCCAAACGATTGCGGATGATATTAAGCAGGCCGGCCTAAAAAACGGGCTGAGTAATGATCAACTGGCAGAACTCGTCGTGTCCTTTGTGCAGGCCATGCCGTACGATGACGCTAGGGCAAAAAAAATCCTGAGTGGACAGGGGAGCGGCCTGACTAATTATCCCTATGAAACTCTCTATGAGGGCAAGGGGGTTTGTTCGGATAAAAGCTTCTTGGCGTATCTGTTGCTTAAGGATCTGGGATATGGCGCGTCGCTTTTTGTTTATGAATCAGAAAATCATATGGCGGTCGGTGTCCAATGTTCAATCCAGTATTCAAGCTATGAATCGGGATATTGTTACGCGGAAACAACAACAGTTGGTGGAAAGATAGGCATGATCCCGAGTTTGAACGCGCAAAATAATCAAGCGCAGACAATCAAAAAATTAAATTATTATGGCCAACAGGAGCAGTTCGATGTGAAGAATTTAGGACCCGTGGAAATATATGAAAAAATATCGGGAAATACATACGCGGGGATAATAAGCACTCTAAAGATTTCGCAAAGGATCGATACTTTAAGCAGATTGATAATAAGTGAAAAAAAATCTTTGACTGCTATTAACTCGCAGATTAATGCTGACAAGGCGGACCTCAAAGAGATGGAAAAAAAGTTGGAAAAATTTTCCGACGCGGACAATTATAAGGACTACAATAATTTAGTACCGAAATATAATGACCTCGTTTCCAAGTTGAAAAAAGAAATCAAGGATTATAATGCGCGGGTGAACACATATAATCAGAAGATCAATGAGTATAACAGCTTGATTGCCAATTTTCAGTAGCCCCTAAATAATGCTATAATAAAAATCAGATAACTATGTAACAAAGAATAAATTATGTCACAAAGATTATTTTTAGACATCGAAACAATTCCGGCTTCGGAAGAAGCGCGCGAAACTTTGGAAAAATTGCATGCCAAAAAGAACAGAGGTACTGAGGACTTTGAAGAATATATGGCCAAGACTTCTTTTGACGGCGCTTTTGGCAGAATCCTCTGTATCGGTTACGCGGTCGATGATGACGAAACAGATGTTTTGTACAATGAAGAAAATGAAAAAGAAACACTGCGCCAATTTTGGGAATTAGCCAAAAATACGGATGTTTTTGTTGGGCATAATGTCATGGATTTTGATCTGCGGTTTATCTATCAACGCTCGATCGTGAACAATGTCGTGCCATCGGTTGATCTGAGTTTCGCGCGCTACCGGAATTATCCGATTTACGACACGATGCGCGAGTGGGCGAAATGGTCTATGAATTCCATCGGCCTCGAACATCTGGCGCTGGCGCTGGGCATTCCGACGCCGAAAGACGGAGGCATCGATGGCTCGCAGGTTTGGGATTTTTACAAACACGGTAAAGTGCAGGAAATTTTGGATTATTGCAAACGGGATGTGGAAACAACCCGCGCGGTTTTCAAGCGAATGGTTTTTGAAGATTAAGAATAAAAAAAATGAAGTCCCCAGTGAGATCCGGGGACTTTTTTCTTTGTGGCCTCTTTTGTTAAAAGAGGCAGGGTTCGGGCTGAACAGCTGGGAGCTTGCGATATTCTCTTAGTTTTTGGTCGAGATTTTCTTTGCCATCGAATGCTTGAATATAGCGCCCGTATGAGACACATTTACCCAGAGCATGGTATTTGTCGATTATCGCTTTTGTGGCGATCTCGACTTTTTTTTCCTTGCATATTTCTGCAAGCTCTTTCAGCAGGTCTATCTTATGATGTCTTTCAATGGTTCCGTCCATTTAGACACCTCCTTTTTTAATGTAATACGCAATTATATTACATTTTTCTTCAATTGTCAATAGCTAGGCCGTTTTAGCCTAATTCAAAGGTTATTTCCGGAATAGCATTTTTAAGTGAAACGAAAAGATCTTCAGTATGTTCTACGCAATAGGGAGTCTCCAATTTGGAATTACTGATGGATAAAAAAACTTTTGTCGATCCGCGGTTGCATGTGTCAAAAAAACTGGAGATTTTTTTTAGTGTCTCCTGAGTGGAATTATTTGGCAGAGTGATGGTGAGTTTCAACGAGGTATTATTTTCTGTTCGGCTGCCGTTAATTTTTTGCGTGTCTAAAATCCTTTGAAATTTTTCTAGCTCTTCTTGGGTGACAGCCGTGACGGTGTCGCAAAGCAGTTTGAACTGGCCGTCCTTGTCAGAAAGTTTTCCGCTGGCCAGAATAATTTTTTCTTCTTCCCAGACTGATCCGGTTGCTTCCAGGGTTTTGGGGAAAACCAAAATTTCAATCTTACTTTCCATATCTTCGACAGTGACGAAGAGCATGGTCTTTTGGTTTTTCAGATATATTTTATCGATCTTGGAAATAACGCCGCCCACGTTGATGTTTTGACCGACCAGCTGCTGGTCTATTTCTTTGATAGGCGTCGACATCTTGCGGAAATATTCCTTGTATTCTTTGACTGGATGATCGCTGATGTATAAACCTAATAATTCTTTTTCCCAATTCAGCCGCTGCTTCGGAGAAGCCGGTTCGGTTTCCAAAATTTTGATTTCCGGCATAGACAAATCTTCGGTGCCAAAGAGACTGACTTGATGAGAATTTTTTATATTTTGGAAATTTTTGGAATGCGCCAGGATATTTTCGATGGAGACGATAATCTGGTTTCTTTCGCCAAAGCCCTCCAGTGCACCAACCTTGGCTAACGCCTCGATAGATTTTTTATTGAGATCCTTGGTGGTCACTCTTTCAATAAAATCAGTGAGGTTTTTAAATTTTCCGTTTCTCTTTCTTTCCTCAACGATTTCGTGAGCGACGGTGTGGCCGACATTTTTGATGGCATTGAGTCCAAAGCGGATTCTTTCCGTTTTTGTTTCTGGGTCAACGATAACTGCGAATTCCTCGAAGCTTTCATTGATATGCGGCGCCATGACCTCGACACCCATATCACGGCATTCGGAAACTTCAATGGCGACACGATCAATGACATCCGCATCGGAGGTCAAAAGGGCAGCCATAAATTCAGCCGGAAAGCGCGCTTTAAGATAGGCGGTTTGGTAGCCGATGAGGGCGTAGCAAGCCGCGTGTGAGCGATTGAAGCCATAGCCGGCAAACGGCTCGATATATTCAAAAACTTTTTCACCGATAGCACCAGGGATCCCTTGATCAATACAACCGCTGATAAATTTTTGTTTTTGTTCTTGAATCAGAGTAAAAATTTTCTTGCCCATAGCTTTGCGCAAAACATCCGCTTCACCCAGGGAAAATCCGGCCAAGTCTCGAGCAATCTGCATTACTTGCTCTTGGTACACGGCTACTCCGTATGTTTTATCTAGAATTGACTCTAGTTTTGGATGCAGGTATTTTATTTGTTTCTCGCCGTGTTTTCGGGCAATGAAATCAGGGATCCAATCCATCGGTCCCGGACGATAAAGTGCCACCATAGCAATGATATCTTCTAGTACATTTGGTTTTAGCAATTTGAGATAGCGTTTCATACCGGAACTTTCAAGTTGGAATACTCCGGTTGTTTCCGCTTTTTGCAGGAGGCGAAAAGCCTTTTTATCGTCCAGGGGGATATCGTCGATATTGATATCCAAATTTTTGATTTTGCGCACAATGCGCAAGGTGTTTTGGATGATGGTGAGATTTTTGAGTCCCAAAAAATCCATCTTGAGGAGTCCAATTTTTTCTACAAAACTATATTTGGTTGAGGAAGAATATTGTGTAACCGTTCCCTCGCCCTTGTTTTTGCCGGTGATGTTTTGAAGTGGCGTGTATTCGGTCACTGGTTCTTTGGTAATCACTACTCCACAAGCGTGCATCGAGGCATGGCGAGCCACACCCTCCAGGCGCTTGGCACTGTCGATGAGTTTTTTTGCGTCGCCACCACTCGCGTAGAGATCTTTGAATTCCTTGGCTTCTTCCAGAGCTTCTTTGATATCGGAAAACTGGGGGATTAATTTAGCAGTTTTATCACAAAAATCGTAAGGGAGACCCAGGGCTCGGCCGGCATCGCGCACAGCGGCACGCGCGGCCATGGTTCCAAAGGTTATGATTTGCGCCACGTGGTCGTTGCCGTATTTTTTTCGCACATATTCCAAGACTTCATCGCGCCGGTCGTCGGCAAAATCCATATCCACATCGGGCATGGAAACTCTTTCTGGATTCAAAAATCTTTCGAAAAGTAGATCATATTTGATCGGATCGATGTTGGTGATGCCAACCAGGTAGGAAACAAAACTGCCGGCGGCGCTGCCGCGTCCCGGGCCGACGACAATGCCCTGATCTTTGGCCCAATTAACAAAATCCTGGACGATCAAAAAGTATGATGCATAGCCGGTTTTTTCAATGACACCCAGTTCGTAGGCCATGCGCTCCTTATGTTCATCTGAAATATTTTCAGCATTTTCTCCAAATCTTTTTTTAAGTCCTTTTTCACACAAATGCCGCAAATAAGTTTCGGCGGTAAAACCTTCCGGCACATCAAAATATGGCAACTGAGTCTCGCCTAGTTTTATCTTCAAGTTGCACTTATCGACAATTTCTTGGGTGTTGGTTAGAGCGTCTGGCGTATCCTTGAAATGTTCTCCCATTTCCTCCGGACTTTTAAGATACAATTCAAAGTCCATCAAGTTCATGCGGTCTATTTCGGCGACCTTTTTGTTTGTTTGGATGCAAAGTAGAATATCTTGAATTTCGGCGTCTTCCTTGTTCACGTAATGGATGTCATTGGTGGCAACCAGCGGGATATTGTGTTTTCTGGCAATTTTAATCAGCGCGTCATTGGCGATTTTTTGGTTGGAAAATTTAGGATGGTGTTGAATTTCGAGATAAAAATTGCCCTGGCCAAAAATATCTTGATATTCCAACGACAGCTTTTCGGCTTTTTCCATATCGCCGGAAATAGCCGCAGCTGGCACCTCACCTTCCGCGCAAGCGGAGAGGCCGATGAGTCCTTCCGCGTATTTTCGTAAAACCTCGCGATCGATGCGGGGCTTATAATAGAAGCCTTCCAAGTGGGCGACAGAGATCAATTTCATTAGATTTTTGTAGCCCTTTTCGTTTTTGGCAAGCAGAATAAGATGATGTCTTTTTCTGTCTTCACTGGACGGATTTTTACTGTGGAGGTCGTGGGGCGTAATGTACATTTCGCAGCCAATGATCGGTTTGATTCCGCGCTCTTTGGCTTTGATGAAAAACTCAATGGCGCCATACAAAACACCGTGGTCGGTGATGGCCAAAGAATCCATACCAAGTTCTTTGGCGCGGTCAAGAATATCATCGATCTTAGCGAGACCGTCTAAAAGGGAATAATGAGTGTGAACGTGGAGGTGGGTAAATTTTGGCTTGGTGGTTTCGGGCATATTGTGCTAGTTATAATTTTTGAATTTTTAATTTTGTAATTTTTAAATAAATCACAATTCTCTAATTTTTAAACATTTAAACATCAGAAATTATTTAAAAATTAAAAATTGGAAATTAAGAATTTGAGCGAAATAAAAAACCGGCTAATCTAAGTGATATCCCAGTCTTTGAAAATAAATAAAATCTTTGTCATATGATTATTCTATCTTCATATCCCGGGTTGCCCGCTGGGTTTTGCAAGATAGGTTTTACATAAGGCTAGTATAACATAAAAATGCTATAATACAAACATGATAAAATCCACATTTGATCTAGAAAACGCATTATCAGCAGATGGATATAAATTTATTATCGGTATTGATGAGGCTGGGAGAGGACCATTGGCAGGACCGGTAATCGCCAGCGCTGTCGCGCTGCGCAATTTCCAATTTCCATCCGCCAGCCGGCGGACCAATTTCCAAACAAATTCCAATAACCAAATTTCCAATGATAAAAATTGGGATTTTGTGCGTGATTCAAAGACATTGTCTGAAAAACAACGGGAAAAAATGTTTGATTTTGTCCACGAGCATTTTTATGTCGGGGTAGGGATTTGCGATCACGAAACGATTGACCGGGTAAATATTTTAGAGGCTACTTATTTGGCTATGAAAACCGCTCTTTCAGATTTGCGCGGCAAAATTAACTATAAGGATTGGCGACATATAATAGTGGTGGATGGAAACAAAAAAATACCCAATTTGAGCCTGGAGCAAAAAGCGATAGTGAATGGAGATAGACTAGTGAAGTCCATTTCTGCCGCTTCGATCATAGCCAAAGTTACGCGCGACCGGATCATGCTGGAAATGCACGCAAAATATCCAGAATATAATTTTGCCCAGCATAAAGGTTACGGAACGAAAATGCATTTCGCAATGCTGGAAAAAAACGGACCATGCGAAATCCATCGCCGCAGTTTCGCCCCGGTGAAAAAGTCTCGCCAGAGATAAAAACCTCTTTGTTTCTTGCCCTAAAAAATGCTAAAATTAGAGTAGAAAAATGAATAAATATTCCAGACTAAAAATACTTTTTTTCGCAATAATATTCTGCGGAACTTTTAAGTTAGCAGAAAATTCTCTGGCAGCTCCGGCCGTCACGGGCGTTTCAGGCACAGTTGAACATGGACAAAATATTACGATAACGGGCACGGAGTTTGGAACGAAATCAACCGCGGCGCCTTGGAAATTCGATGATTTTAGCGGCGGAGCAAACGGACAGACACTAAATGAATACACAAACGGCTGGAGCACGTCAATTACATCTCCGCTTTGTGGTGATCCTTGGCCTGACCATAATTGCATACCCGTTTATTCTAATTCGATAATAAGGCCAAACACGACGATGAGCTTGTTGTCGAGATTTCCCACTGTCTATCAAGGACCGTATGACAGCCAGTTTTGGATAACGTCCGATGAGCCATTTTCAGATGTTTATATTGATTATTATTTATACGCAGACACCGACTCTCCATATGCACGGAATATGAAATTTTTCAGATTGCTTTCTGAAAGATATGACGCCCACCTGGCTCCTTATTTTGATAGTTATTATGTTTCTTACAGAACTAGTGCAGAACTTACTACGGATAATACTTCAGCCAATAATCCCGGCGCGTGCAGCACTTCTTCAGGCGGGAATGGGGTTGTTAAAAATTTGCCGTATATAGCAGATACTTCGAATAATTGGATTCACGTGCAGATTTTAAACAGGCTGAATACTCCCGGTACTGCCGACGGAACTATGCAAATGTGGGTAAACGGCGTGAATTATAAAGATGTAGCCAATTATTGCATTCGGGAAGCAGATAATACTGATGCGTGGAAAACATTAGGGCTCGGCAAGGAATGGTATCAGGATACAGTGGGCGATTCAGGTTCTGACAATTATTGGTCGAATGTTTATGTGGATAAAACTCCCGCGAGAGTAATGTTGTGTAACAATAGCAACTTTTCGTCAGCGACGATCTGCGAGCCACAAATTCCTTCGGGGTGGGGAGCAACTTCAATTACAACAGCGGTAAACATTGGAGATCTTCCAAGCACCGGCACGGCTTACCTTTTTGTTTTTGACGCGGATAATAATCACAACGCGACAGGCTATCCAGTGACTTTGGGCGCGATGCCGGACACTACCCCGCCGGCCAGCCCTACTGGATTGAGCGTGAATTAAAAGTTTATAAAGTAGAATGAAAAAAGAGAACATGAAATTAAAAATCATTCTTACAACAATTTTATTCTGTGGTTTTTTCGGCTTGGTCCACTCCGCTTCCGCCAAGACTTTTTATCTGGACGGGGATTTAAGTTTCAATTGTTCTGGAAATTATTCGATTGCAAATAAAAATTGTTCGGGGAGTGACGGAGATGCGTATGTGTCCTTGGCTGATGCTGAAACCGCTCTGCAGGGAAGCGACACTCTGTATATCCGATCGGGCACTTATTCGCACGCGACAACTAATAGTAATACGGCGGGAATTTTAGACATTACAAAAGCCGGTTCTGCTGGAAATCCAACGATTGTAAGCGGTTATCCCGGAGAACAGCCGGTCATCTGCGCTTATCAGGGGCATTGCAACTACAATCCCAACCCGGCTGATAATAGCGTTACTCCGTGCACCCCCGGAACGTCTGCCGGAGGCGCGGCTTGTTATTATCCCAACCCGGCCGTATCTATCCAGAACAGTTATGTGAAATTAATAAATATCAAAACCTACGGGCAGGTTGTATTGCCCTATATTAATGGCAAGCATGACATCACCATAGAACAATGTGATATTGGAGGAGCGGGCCCGTTTCTCAACCAGGGGCAGGCTTTAGCCATAGACGGTTATGATTCTTCACCTGGAGCATATAATATAACTGTTCAGAATAATAAAATCCACCACAGCGCTTGGGGCGAGGCAATTTTAAACAGCAGCACGCTGATGACGTATGCAACTGGTGATTTAATTATAGAAAACAACGAATTTTCTGATGGCTACGGTCCGGATGTGAGAATTAAGGACGGGAATTATCAGGGCGGAACAAAATCGGTTACAATCAGAAACAACTTTTTCAAGCCATCCACCATCAGTCCGGGAAATTCAGGAGTAAGCGGCGTAGGGCAGTGGGACCAGCTATATATGGTCTATGTTCATAACAATATATTTTTTGGCAAGAACATTGCCGGCGGGCATGATACAAGCAATATTATGTATTATAATAATACATTCATTGATAATGATTATGATTTATACTCTTGGGCGGCCGGACTGACTTTATCATCTTATAACAATCTCCACTACCACTCCAACAGCAGCAAATATTATATATACCACGAAAACCAGAGCCCCACTACAGTGCTAATTTCAGATTATAATTTATTTTACCAGACTGGCACTGGAAATAAGTGGAAAAATGGGGCTACATCCACCACCAGTTTTTCTGCCTGGCAGGGAGCAGGCTATGACGCAAATTCCATAAATAGCAGCGATCCAAACTTCGTCAACGCTTCCGGCAATTTTAATATACCGACAGATTTCAAGCGAAATTCTTACACTGAAAATTTTATCGGCTCAAGTTACGGCAATCATGCCGGCGCCTATGAAACCGGCAATGAAACCATCGGCGTTGACTGGACAACTCCGGCGGATGTGACGCCGCCGGCCAGCCCGACAGGATTAAGCGTTAGCTAGAAAATTAGTATATTTATGCTGTAATAAAGTCAGAAAAGATACTCTGATTTTTGGTAAAATATGAAAAAATCAATCATAATATTGTTGATAATTCTATTCGTAGGTTTGTTGTTGTTCCAGGCCCTTTCTGGTAAAATAGAGGCAAGTGGGCAAGCTAATTTGTCGTGGAATCCGAATACTGAAGCGGATGTAGTCGGCTACAGGATTTATTATGGCACGGCTCCCAGAAACGCGGACTGTCCGCCAGGCGGCTATACTGACAATATTGATGTTAAAAAGGCGACAAATTATAAAATTGAAAATTTAAAAAATAATCAGACCTACTATTTTTCTGTGACATCCTACGACAATTCCAAAAAAGAAAGCTGTTTTTCCGAGGAGATGAAAAAAACGATATCTATTGTATCAAATCTTAAAGCTATATTCAAAAAAAGTGATAAATAAATTTTTTTTGGACAGTGATAAATTCAAAGAGAAAAAAATAAAATTAAAACTTTTCAGGGGATTTTTGATGGCGGCTTTCTTGCTGATAGTTTTTGGTGTGTTGGGGTTTATTTTCCGCAGTGATTTAAAATTGCGAACGAATGCCTCAACCTACGGTTCGGCAGTTCTCGTCTGGGATGCCAACAGCGAACCGGATCTGGCCGGATATAAAATTTATTATGACACTTCTTCTCATTCCGGAAGCTGCCCCGAAGGGTATGGAGCAAATGTTGTGGATGTCGGGAATGTCACGACTTATACTATTGGAACTCATCCTGGAGACCCAGACCTGGTCTATGGCCAGACTTACTATTTTTCCATAACGGCTTATGACGATGCTTCTCCGGCTAATGAAAGCGACTGTTCCAGTGAAGTAAGCAAGTTAATAAATGCTCCAACAATCACGAATGTTACTTCAGACAAAACCGATGGAACTTATGATACTAATGCAGTCATTGACATCGATGTTACTTTTTCCGAAGCGGTAACTTCTACAGGAGTTGTTATAGTCACTTTGGAAACCGGCGCGACCGACAGGACTTGCACTTTTACTATAACGAATTCAACAACTGGAACCTGTAATTACACTGTTCAAGCTGGCGACAGCTCGAGCGATTTAAATGTCAATAGTGTTTCCGGCACGATTAAAGACCAGGGGTTGAACGAAATGACCAATTTTGCGCCTACAACAAACCTGTCCACGAATAAAAATTTAATTATCAATGGCGTCAGCCCAGATACTATTCCGCCCGACAGATCGAACGGATCTCCCACGGGCAAACTTTCTTCAGGGACAAAAAGCAAAACAATATCGCTTACGACCAATGAAAACGCGACTTGCAAATATGCGACTTTGTCAGGGGTTGATTATTCATCAATGACTTCAACTTTTACAACTACTGGCGGAACATCTCATTCTGAGAGCATTTCGGGTCTTAGCAACAATCATTCTTATAATTACTTTGTGCGTTGTCAGGATGAATCTTTAAATTCCAACCTCGACGATTATGTGATATCTTTTTCAGTCAATAAAAAATCTTCCGGTTCCAGTAGTTCTTTAAAAAGCAAGAAATCAACTAAATATAAAATCAGCAATACGCCCAAAAATCTTGGCCGCGGCCAAATCGCCATCCAATCCGGGAAAAAATTCTCCAAAAATAGTTTTGTAAAGCTTTATTTTTCAAGACCACTGGGGGGTTATTACGCGCCGCAAATAGTAAAAACGTCTATTACGGGAACATTTGCAATTTCCTACAAGATTCCTTGGTATAAGCCGTCCGGAAAATATACTTGGTATGCGGTAGATGGGAAAACCGGGTCAAAAAGTAATAAAATTACATATACAGTTAAATAGGACTCCTGTTTTTTTGTTGCTTTTAAAAGGTCAGGAGCTTTTATTGTTTTTAATTTATAGTCTTGCCAAAAAGCCTGTTTGATGATAGATTTAACAATGTAATAATATAACAATTTAGCAATATAATTTTATGTCAGTACAAAAGCAAAGACACACCAAAGGCAGGCGCGATCGGGCCAGAGTCAATCTGCGGCTCAAAAAGAAAAGCCTGGTCAAGTGCACCCACTGCGGCGCCATGATTGTCGCGCATACTGCTTGCTCAAAATGCGGGTACTACAAGGGCAAAGAGGTGGTGGATACGATGAAAAAAATTAACAAAAAAGCAAAGAAAAAATAAATGGCTAATCGTCATCTTTCACGTTCAATTGCGATGCAAACGCTGTATGAATGGGATTTTAATGGAAGAAAGAAAAGCAATGTCGACGAACTAATTGAAAAAAATATAAAGGAATTTGGTCCAGGAATGGATGATGATTCCTTTGTTTTTTCTTTGGTGAAAGGTGTGATTGCGAATCAGAAAAAAGTCGATCCGATTATCGAAAAGTGCGCCCCAGAATGGCCATTGGAGCAGGTTACAATTGTTGATCGAAATATCTTGCGCTTGGGGATTTACGAACTATTATTTGGAAATTATGAGGAAGTTCCGCCGAAAGTAGCAATTAATGAATCAATTGAGCTGGCTAAGTCATTCGGAGGGGAATCTTCTGGCCGGTTTGTAAATGGAGTTCTGGGAACGATCTATCGCGAACTCGGCGAGCCGCTCAAAGACGATACTTCCAAGAAGGATAAAAAATCTATTAAAAAGACAGAGGCAAAAAAAGAAGGAAAGAAAAAATAATAAGTTTTTTTTAAATTTCTAACTACCAATATCTAATTCCTGATAAAATGTCAAAGTTTTAAAATTAGACATACGAAATTTTATTGGAAATTGGTAATTAGGAATTATGAATTGAATGATAGAAAATCTTGCAAAAAAAATCGGAGTTGAATTTAATGATATAAATTTTTTGCGGCAGGCCGTTACCCATCGTTCATATTTAAACGAACACCGCGACTATGGGCTTGATCACAATGAGCGTCTCGAATTTTTGGGGGATGCTGTTTTGGAATTGGTGGTTACCGAATATTTGTATGAGAATTTTCCGAATCCTGAGGGTGAGCTGACAAATTGGCGGGCAGCCCTGGTCAATGGCGAAATGCTGGCCAAAATTTCCAAACGAATAGGCGTGGAGGAATTTTTACTGATGAGCCGGGGTGAAGCTAAAGATACGGGTAAAGCCAGGCAATATCTTTTGGCGAATGCTTTTGAATCTATCACAGGCGCCATCTATCTGGATCAAAAAGAAAGCGGTTATAATGCCGCCAAGGAATTTATAATGAAAAATGTAATAGTTGAGCTTCCGGAAATAATCGAAAAAAAGTTATATATGGATCCCAAGAGCCGTTTTCAAGAAGTAGCACAGGATAAGATCGGTGTAACGCCGGCGTATCGAGTAATGGATGAAAGCGGTCCGGATCACGACCGAAAATTTACAGTCGGGATCTATCTAAATGACGAGTTAATCGCTAAAGGCGACGGTTCTTCCAAGCAGGAAGCCCAGCGAAACGCGGCGGCTGCCGCATTGGAAGTTAAGGGCTGGTAAAACAAAAAAATGTATCTGAAAAAACTTGAAATTTCCGGTTTTAAATCTTTTGCCAACAAGACTACGTTGGATTTTTCTGATTCGCAAGACGGTCATCGCGGAGTGACGGCCATTGTCGGGCCGAATGGTTCCGGCAAATCCAATATCGCTGATTCGATGCGCTGGATCATGGGTGAGCAGTCGATGAAAAATTTGCGTGGTAAAAAATCCGAAGATATTATTTTTGCCGGTTCAGGGAAAAAAGCCAGGCTTGGCAGCGCTCAGGCGACTTTATTTTTCGATAACTCCGACAAAAAAATTCCTTTGGATTTTTCTGAAGTAACCATCACCCGAAAAATATTCCGTAGCGGAGAAAGTGATTATCTAGTCAATGGTTCGCGCGTGCGCTTGCAGGATATTGTGGATATTTTGGCCAAAGCCGGCATCGGACGTGAGTCCTATTCTATAATCAATCAGGGTATGGCGGACGCCGTCTTGAACGCCGCTCCGCTGGAACGCAGATCAATTATTGAAGAAGCGGCAGGCGTGAAGCAATATCAAATCAAAAAGGATAGGTCGCTCCGCAAGCTCGAATCGACTCGGGAAAATTTGGACAAGGTGAAAAGCTTAACGGAGGAAATAAAACCGCACTTGAGGATGCTGAAGCGGCAGGCAGAAAAGGCAGTCCAGGGTGAGGGAGTGCAAAAAGAATTGAAGGAAAAACAAACTAGGCTGTTTACATATCTCTGGAATAATTTTCAGCAGGAAAAAATAAAATTAAACGAAGCCAAGGAAGAAATGGGCAGAACAATGATGAACGTGCAGCGAGAGGTGGATAAGTTAACGGATGAAATCAACAAGGAATCAAAACAAGGCGCAGCTAACAATAAGCTGTCTGAATTGGAAGCAAAAAGAAATGAAAGCCGCGGTAAGCTAAACCAATTGGAGCGAGATTTGATTGTCACCGAAGGCAGAATTGAAATAGAAAAAGAAAAGCAGCAGAATATAAGAATGATCGAGGAAATCAAAACAGCCAATCCGCCGGCTGGCGGACTGGTGGATTTGAAATATGTGAGATCTGCGATTGATGAAATCAGGCGCGACCAGGAAATCTTGATTAAGAAAATAGAAAATGTTGAGAGCTTGAAAGAACTGCAGGACATCAAAGAGTTAGCGCGATCCATCCAACAGCGCTTGTATGATCTAAAATCGGACATCGAAAAAGGAAAAAAAGAGGAAAAAATTGAACAAGGGACCAAAAAGGGAGAAATAATCAATAATGAAGCCGTGCTGGATCTGGTGAAAAAAACAAAAGAGATTCGAGAAGAAACTGGGAAACTAGAGAATGATCTGAAAAGAATTGAAGCGGAAATTTTGGAAGAAGTGAATTTTGACCGCCAGAGACGTCAGAGATTTTTTGAAATCGAAAGGAATTTGCGCGCCAAGCAGGATGAGCTGGGCAAGCTCAAGGATAATTTTAATGAATCAAAAATTGCTCTGGCCAGAGTGGAGGTACGCGAAGAGGATTTGCGGGCCGAAGTTTCACAGGATTTAAAAATCAATCCGGAAGAATTGAAATTACAAACAGAAGAAGTTAACAAGGAATCGCTGGAAAAAGAAATTGCGCGTCTCAAAGTGCAGATGGAGCAGATTGGCGGCATTGATCCAATGGTGGTTTCCGAGTATGAGGAAACAAACAAGCGTTTCGATTTTCTGTCAAAAGAATCTGAAGACTTGGAAAACGCCATTGTTTCCTTGAAAGAAGTTATTAAGGAAATGGATCAGAAGATAAATGAAGTTTTTGCGACGACATTTTCTGAAATTGACAAAGAATTTACCAAATATTTCCGGATTATTTTTGGCGGCGGCAATGCCAGCCTTAAAAAAGTTGAAGTGAAAAAACGAAGCTATAAAAGCAAAGAAGAAGAATTGGAAGCGATCGGCGAACCGGGGGAAATGGAGATTGAAAATAATATTGAAGGAGAGAAAGAAAAAACAGAAACGGGCATTGATATTTTTGCTTCGCCTCCAGGCAAAAAAATCAGCCATCTGTCGATGCTTTCCGGCGGCGAAAGGTCGCTTACTTCTTTGGCGCTTTTATTCGCGATCATTTCTCATAATCCGCCGCCTTTTGCGGTTTTGGATGAAGTGGAAGCGGCCCTAGATGAAGCTAACTCAAAAAGATTCGGCAGGATTATTCAAGAGCTTTCCGACAATACGCAATTTATTATCATTACGCACAACCGTGAAACAATGCGTCAAGCGTCAACGATGTATGGCGTAACGATGGGAGAAGACGGAATTTCCAAACTGCTGTCAGTCCGTCTGGACCAAGTTGGGCAGGGAGGAAAGATTTCGCAGTAAAGCTTTAGTGCAAATATCGGCAAGATACAATTATTTTTTTCTTAACTTTTTGTGCTCCTTGTAAACACTGTCAATTATCGCGCGAAAAATTTTGCTGATCATTTCTTTTTCCAGAGAATATTTTTTCGCTAGCGCGACTCTTCGTACAAACATTTCTTTCTCTCTTTTTAAATCTTTTATGGGAAGATTATTTTTTGCTTTGTATTGCCCTACTTTTTTCGTGACTGAAAAACGTTTTGACAAGATATCCAGCAATTTCTTATCGAGACTATCGATTTCATCGCGGTATTTTAACAGATCTGTTTTTTTTGTTGACATATTTGTGTTGTTCATTATAATAATTATTAAAAGGCCTAAGGAGGTGTATAGTATGAGCAGAAAGACTTTTTTTAAGCTGAAAGAGAAGCTCGACAGCAAATTTGAAGGCAGAGAGCATATTTCAAAGAAGGAAGTTGAGGATTTCTGTGGAAGCTGTCCTGAGCTCGATACTTCTGAAAAAAGAAAGCTTTTTGTCGACAACTTGGCCCTTTATGAGTAGTAGATTTTTCTCCCAACGTGGGCACCCTTCTTTCCGGATGATTGAAGGGCTGTTTTTTTATGCCGCCCCAAAAACTCTCACGATTGAACAAAATTGCTTGGCTCCCTTCAGAGCCTCTTTTATTTTTTTATCTTTCGGCAATCCTTCCAGCTCAATGAAAAAATAGTAATCCCAACCTTCAGCCTCAGAGGTCTTGGAATGAAGTTTAGTGAGATTCAGCTTTCGGCTGGAAAATTCATTCAAAATATCGCGGAGCACGCCGGGACGGTCATAAACCGCCAGAATCACGAGAGTTCTCGAGGCTTTTAATGCCTTGTTCATTTCCGGAGATTCCTTTTTGGCAATAACATAAAATTGAGTGGTGTTGGTTTTTTTATCCTCGATATTTTCGGCGATGATTCTGAGGCCGTATTGCTTGGCCGCTTGTCGGCTGGTTACAAAAGCCACTTGCGGATCTTTGGTTGAAAGAATGGCTCCGGTTGAACTTTGCTCCATTTCAATTTTTATCCCAGGGAAATGCTGGCTGAGCCAGTTTCGCGATTGGGCGATTGGTTGGGGATGAGACTTGATAATTTTAATATCTTGGAGATTGCCAGTCCTGGCTAAAAGAAAAAGGTGGATGGGCAACTTATAGGAACCGACCACTCGCAGGGGAAAGCGGATCAAATTATCCAAAGTTTCCTGGACTATGCCTTCGGTCGAATTTTCCGCTGGCACTACGCCAAAAATTGCTTTTTCATTGATTACCTCCTCAAAAACGCGAGAAATTGTCGGGGCGGGCGCGAGGAAAAATTTTTCAGGGAAAATATTACGGGTGGCTTCGTGGGAAAATGTGCCTTCTGGGCCGAGGAAGGCTACTTTGCCGGCAAGATTCTTCAATTTAATCGTGCCAAGACTTCTTTTCATTTCAACCGGCTGGCGGTCCATAAGAGAAATTATTTCCACTGCCTTGGCTTGCGCGATCGGGATGAAGTGTTTCATAAAGTTTGACGATTCTTCGAAATCTCGTATAAAAGACCGCTTGTCTTTTTTTAAAACGTATGAGGCAAACTTAGAAACTTCTTTTTCAAAATCTTTGACGACTTTGGAAAAATTTTCATTTTCCAGCTCGATATCGGAATAAAGATCAGCGCTTCCGCCCAAGACACGCCCCGCCAAGATACTTTGCAGCCTAAATACTGGAGTGGTATAAGCGTTTTGTATTTCGAAGTTCTGTTTCTGGATGACGCGGGCATAAATAATATTAATGAAATGAGTGAGTGCTTGAGTCACAGCCATCTGTCGATCATGATTTTTGTGATCCGTGTTTATGATTTCAGCTCCGTTTTTTTCAAATAAATCTTGGAGATATTTTGTCCAGTGGTTGTCGCGTCCCGAGCAGAAGACTACGCTTTGCTTGTTAATACTTGGCACGAGTGGTCCAAAGAGGGGATGGATTCCTGTTACTCCGCACTTGCTTTTTGTTTTCATCATTTCTTTCATAGGCATTGCTTTGACCGAAGTCAGGTCGCAAAGCAGGGCGTCGTTTTTTACTTGGTCCCTGATTTCTTTGATGATTTGGGCGGTTGCTGTTATCGGAACACTTACCACAACAATATCGGCCCTTTTCGCCAGTTCATTAGGGGTGAGTTTTGTTTTCCTGCCGGCGACCAAAACCTCTAGCCCCTGTCCTTCGAAGAAATTTCGAAACCAGCCGCCAAATCTGCCGGTGCCGCCGATAATTCCGATTACTGGATTTTTTGATGCATTATTTGACATAAGCGAGCCATTTGTCATATTTTCCTATTTTTCCGCGGACAGCGTCATCGTATATGCTCTGAATCACAGAGGCCACTTCCGGTTTCTTTTTGAAAATACATTTGTCGATTCGTCCTATCGTTGAAATTTCTGCTGCCGTTCCGACGAAAAAAGCTTCGTCGAAATTTTTAATTTCACCAGCCTTGATTTTCTTTTCGATAATTTTATATCCCAAATCCCTTGCGATTTTTATAACGCTATCCCGGGTGATGCCGGGGAGGATCGTTCCTTTTCCGGGGGTAAAGATATCATTGCCTTTTACGAAAAAAATATTTTCTCCCGGCCCTTCGGCGATGCTACCTTCATAATCAAGGAGGAGAGCTTCATCGGCAGCAGACTTGCTCGCCTCAAGAGAAGCGATAATTGAGTTGGCGTAGTGTCCGGAAATCTTAGCTGTCATTTCGGAAGATTTCGGATGAATGCGGATGTATTTGGAAATATGAACGCGCACACTATCGTGGCCAAGATATTTTCCCCAAGGCCAAGCCGCGATAGCAAAATAAAGGGGAGCGCCAATCGGGGAGAGCCCCATTTTTTCACCGTAAAAAATAATTGGCCGGACGTAGCATTCTTTCAGCTTATTTTTTTTAATTAAATCTCCAACTGTCTTGATGATAGTTTTTTGGGAGTACGGAATTTTCATTCCCATCACTTTGGCTGAATGAAACAGCCGGTCCACATGTTCTTTTAAGCGAAACACGGCCGGTCCTTTGGGGGTGTCGTAGCAGCGGACACCTTCAAAAACAGCGCTTCCATAGTGCAGGCTGTGGTTCAAAAGATGGATTTTGGCTTTGGCAAAGGGAATGAATTTTCCATTGAGCCAGATGTATTGTGCTTGATTTTTCATAAAGGTAGATTTTAAAATTCTAGTACCGCCAACGGGAGTCGAACCCGTGATCTTCAGAATGAGAATCTGATGTCCTGGACCACTAGACGATGGCGGCTCAATAAATATAACTTTAACAGGGTTGTTATATTTTTTCAAGCCAAAAAGAAAAACCTACCAGTGTGAGATTCCGATTTCATATGAGCATATGATTTGGAAATAGAACCCGATAAATTGGATTCAACTGATAAGTTTAATTTGGCATAGCGCATGTCGGGCCCGAAAAATACTGTCTTAAAAATAATTCAGCATCCATGTATTTTTGGGCAGTATCGCTGTCTATCGTACAAGATACGATAGCCTGGGTGGTAGCTAACATGCCACCATTTTTATTTTCGACAGAATGTAAAAAGCGTATTGCTTCTCTGGGATTTGTAAACATGGCGGTTAGCCTCCTTTTTTAAGCGATAATTATATCGCCTAGATTTTGCTAAAGAACTTCTTAAATAAACGAAGACAATCTCCATTAAGAAACTGTCTTCGTTTGTCAAAGCAACTAACTTTAACTTCTTTTTCTATTCGGTTTTATTTTTGTTTTCGCCCCCTCCCAATCAACAAAAATATTCCATTCACCTTATGTTTTTATTACACTCCTTTTTTGGTTCTTTGTAAACGGGCTGTGGATAACTCGAAAATAAATGCTTAATATAAGCCAAAAATGCGATTTATAAATACTTACAATTTTCATGAACATTATACTACACTGGATATTCCAAAATATTGCAAATTGGCCAAAGTCGCATATTGACAGATTTTGGCGTGTAGTATAAACTATATTAGTAACAATAAACCGTAAAGACTAAGGAATTTATCCTTTTTAATTTTATGCTAACTATAAGATTTGCTAGAACTGGAAAAAGAAACAGAGCTCAATTTCAAATAGTGCTTCAAGAGCAGGCTATCGCTCCGGGAGGCCGTCACGTGGAGGTTTTGGGCAGTTATGATCCACATTCCAAAAAAACAGTACTCAAAGAAGAAAAAATAAAATACTGGCTAGGGCAAGGTGCGCAGCCCTCTGATTCTGCTTTTAATCTTTTGCTGGCCAAGGGTCTTGTAACTGGCGAAAAAAGAAAAGTAAAAATGCCGGCAAAGAAAGTCGCAGAGGCGCCCGCCGAAGCAGTTGTACCAGTTGAAGCTAAGACAGAAGAAGCGTCTGCGGTTGAAGCTGTAGAAGTATCCAAAGAAGAAGTGAATCCGCCAGCTGGCGGAGAAGAGGTTGCTCCTGTGGAAGAACCAAAGGCTGAATAATTGACAATCTTAGGATTTAGATATAAACTAAGCATTACAAGTAAATATCCGCAGACAATAGGCATTTAAGTCCTATCTAGGAAATAAATCGTTGCGATCTGTCGTTTCGTTTTAAATTGTGTTCTGCGGTGATACGCAGTTTTTTATTTAATAAAAATATATGCAGACTAAACTACAAAAAGAAGAAATCGTAAAAGATTTAACCAAAAAACTTAAAGCTTCCAAGGCGGTTGTTTTTTCCGACTATAAGGGTCTTCGGGTGAAAGACATGACCGTGCTTCGTAGGGAATTGCGAGAGGCTGGCATCGATATCAAGGTGCTGAAGAAAACCCTGATTGACTTGGCACTGAAAGATGCCGGCATCGAAGTGGACATAAAAAAACTTGAGGGTCAAATTGCAATTGCAATTTCGAGCGGGGATGAGGTGGCGGCAGCTAAAATAATCGCGAAAGCCGCAAAGGCGAATGAAAATCTGAAGATTGTTGGTGGAATTTTGGGAGTGAAGGAATTGTCTGCGGAAGAAGTAAATGTGTTAGCCAAACTTCCTTCGAAAGAGGAATTGCTGGCAAAATTGGTAGGAACATTGAATGCGCCAGTTTCCGGATTCGTCAATGTTATGGCTGGAAATTTGAGAGGATTGGTCAATGTTCTCAAGGCAGTTGTGGATGCTAAATAAGCTTAATTAGTAATTTTTTAATAAATTAATCAAAAAATATGACAGAAGAAAAAAAGGAAGTTGTAGTTCCGGAAAAATTCCAGAAGCTTGTTTCTGAAATTGAGAAAATGAGCGTTTTGGAACTTTCTGAGCTAGTGAAAGTTCTGGAAGAAAAATTCGGCGTAAGCGCGGCCGCTCCGATGATGATGGGAGCAATGCCAGCTGCTGCCGGCGAAGCTGCTGCTGTTGAGGAAAAGAGCGAGTTTGATGTTGAAGTTGTCAATTGTGGCGCTTCTAAGATCAATGTTATCAAGGTGGTGCGTGAAGTGACCGGACTGGGACTCAAAGATGCCAAAGATTTGGTTGATGCCGCTCCAAAGGTAATCAAGGAAAAAGTTTCCAAGGCTGACGCTGAAGCGATGAAAAAGAAATTGGAAGAAGCTGGCGCAACTGTGACTTTGAAATAATATTCCAGATACTTAGAAAACTCTGCTCAAAGCAGAGTTTTCTTTTTATTTCTCTCTTACTTTTTCTTTCCGCAAGAAAAAGTAACAAAAAGAACTCTCAGCCGGACAAAATTTCCAAACAAATTCTGCGCTCGCAAGCTAAAAGTTCACGGCTGCTTCCGCCAGGGACGGAATCAAGGAACTTTTCAAACGCTCGCTCTCTTGAATTTTGGAGAAATTTTGTAGGCTGAATAATTTTTTTATTGGCAATAATAATATCAACTATCCTTTCTTCTTAAAATTACAGCTATTATGAATAGACCGCTTATCAAAATGGGAAACCAGATTTGGGCCAGCCAGGGCGAAGGAATGAGAAAAAGGATATCTTGATCGGCGAGAGATGATGGCCAGCGGATAGTCAGCCAGAGAAAGACATAGTAGAAAATATCCCAAAAAGCAAAAACCCACAGAAAAATCGCAATACGTTCACGTAAAGCAGACGCTACAATGATGGCAATGGCTACCAGCATGACCACTGTGGCTGCTTCTCGGTAAAGTTCAATGGAAAAAAGGAGGGCTGGGATCCGGTCTATAAGTTCGGGTTTTTGGTAAAAACTCTGAAAATTTACTGAGTCGAGAAGCATTCCATTTTTGAGAGTTAAAAAACCGGTAGCACTGCGCAAATAAACAACCACGGCTGCTTCCACGAAACCAAAAGCAATCCCAAAAACGCCTGTGACAAAAAGCATCTTCCAGGAGATGCTCAATCCATTTTTCCACGTAAAATAAGCAATAAAAGGGGATAGTATAAATAAATTTACCCACCAAGGGCTGGCCAAAAGAGAGAAGTTTTCCATATTTTTATTACAAGCCGTAAAGACTTTTCTTTTTCATGAAAATCTATTGTTAACGGATACTTATAAAATTGGACGGAACAGTTTTATCACAGCCAATATCAGATAATCGATAGCTTTCATTTTATATTTTTGCGGGCGAAACAGCTCTGCTTCGCTTTTCCACTCGTCAACCGTTTTTCGCAGTTCTGTGATAAGGTCATTTTCTTCAAAAAATATGCCAGCCTCGGCATTTAAGTTGAAAGACAGGTAGTCGATATTCTGAGAACCGACCAGGCCGATTTCTTCATCAATGAGCATGATTTTGGCGTGGTTCATAACGGGCGTCAGGAAAAAATTGATGCCGGTGGGTGAAAGGTTGTACATATAGCGATGGTTGATTCTGTCCACGAAAGGCAAGTCGGTTTTTTTGGGAATAATAATTTCCACTTTGATATTTTTTTTCACTGCATTATCCAGTAGGGCAATCAGCCAGCGCGGGGGAGCGAAGTAGGGAGTGACGATACAAATGCTTTTTTTGGCTTGATAAATTTTTTGGCGGTATTGGTCTTTGAGGGAGTGGATATTTCGAAAGGGCGAGTATTCAACAAGCCAAAAGCGGAATTTAGCGGAAAATAATTTTTCTCGGTATTTTAATATTCTCTTATCTTTTCCGCCAGCCATGGCATAGGTGTAGGCGAAAGATTTGATAATTCTTTTGACAACTCGCCCATGAAGGCGCAGCTGCAAATCTTTCCATTGGGAAAAACTTTTACCGATATTTACCCCTCCTAAAAAGGCCAGCCTCTCATCAACAATCAAAATCTTACGATGGATATGGCGCAACCAATGGCTAAAAAAAATGAATTCCACCCCCGCTTCGTGCAGGGCTTTGACGGATTCTTTTTTAAGATCGGAACTGCCAAAAGCGTCGGCGACAATGATAATCTGAACGCCTTCTCGAGCTTTTTGTTTAAGCTTGCCGATAAAATCATGGCTTCCAGACGTGTCATCCAGAAAAATATACATCTCGATGTAGATGGATTTTTTAGCCTGGTCAATGGCCTCCAACATCGCGTCCCAGGCCTTCCAAGAAGTTTTATAAAGTCTATATTTCATTGTTTCAAGTATACAATACAATTTTTGTTTTAGCATGTTTCTTGAAAAATACAAAGAGACACCGTGGTGGTGCCTTTAAAATTCTGCACAAAGTTGGGGAGGAGGGATTTTCGCCTTGTCCGCCACGGCGGACTCGTTGTCCTGGGCAGCGCCAAATGCTCGTTCGCGTTTGTCGGCGTTCGACCGCGCCGCGGCGGCTGGTCTCACTGCTGCCCATTCGAATCCCTCTCATAAGAAAAATAAAAAAGCACTCTTGCGAGCACTTTTTTTATTTTCCTGTTGGGGAGGAGGGATTCGAACCCCCGCATGCTAGGACCAAAACCTAGTGCCTTACCGCTTGGCTACTCCCCAAAGTATTATTCTTTCACGACCTTGCCACCCATAATTTCCATGGCTGAAGCAAGGAGGGAATTTTGTTCTCCTGGTTTTTCTTCCTTTTTCACTTCTGTTTTGATGCCAGCTTCTTTATTGGTGACAGTTTTGAGTGTTATTTTCGACCCAAGAATTTTACCAAAAACATCTTCAACCGTCAATCGATTAGCTGGGTCGTTAAGTTTTTGTTTGTAAAAATCATATGGTGTGGCTAGGGTTATGACATTATTTTCAGCGGAAACAACCTGGCAGCCAAAAAGTAGGGCTTGCAAAGAATGGTTAAGTGGCTTAACGGCTTCCAAAATTTTATTCCAATTGCTCTGAACATCATAAGTCAAAATTTGCTTATGATTTTTGTCTGTCGTTTTATTTTCTGGCTGCTCCATTGTTTCTTGTTTGGCCGAGTCTTTTGAATCTTGGTCATTGTTCGCCGCGGCGGATTGAATTTGTTTAGGATTTAGCCCCGAGTACTCGGGATCGGATTTAGGATTTTGTATGTTGATATCATTATTTGCAACGCTTTTATTGGATTGTTGCATGTTATATGCTTCATGTTTCATGATAGGAAAGGTATGCGTTGCTTTGATAATGGCAATTTCCAATGGCAGTTGCGGCAGCATAGATGAAGAAATTTTTCTTTGCGCGTCCATAAAAAGATTAATAGCGATGATTATTTTTTGTAGCTCGGTCTTTTTTGATTGTTCAATCATTTTTTCAATCTGCTCACTGGTAATTTCATACGCGAAAGAAGACCTGAGTTCCGGGCTGATCTTGAGGAGCATCAGTTGGCGCAGATAATTGACGAGGGATTTATTGAACACCTCCAGATCATAGCCATCATTCAAAAGATTATTTATTTTTTGAATAGCACCGGTCGAATCTTGATTGACAATCATCTCAGCAATTTCAAAGGCTTGTGTGCGGTCGGTGGTGCCCAAAATTTCCTCAACTTCTTTGATGGTGATGTTTTTATCTTCCAGGGCAATAACTTGTCCGAGCAAGGACTCCGCGTCGCGCATTCCGCCTTCGGCACTGAGCGCAATCATTTCCAATGAAGCCACATCAATTTTAATTTTTTCGTTTTTAGTGATGAGGATCAGTTTTTCGATAATATTTTGTATAGGCAGGCGTGCGAAATCAAAGCGCTGGCAGCGACTCAGGATGGTTTCCGGAACTTTGTGGATTTCAGTGGTGGCTAGGATAAAAATAACGTGAGAAGGCGGTTCTTCCAAGGTTTTTAGAAGTGCGTTAAAGGCTCCGGCCGAAAGCATATGTACTTCATCGATGATATAGACTTTGTATTTCAACGATGTCGGCGGCATGGCGATTGTCTCGCGCAATTCGCGTATATTGTCCACGCCAGTGTTGGAAGCGGCGTCGATCTCGATTATGTCTAAGGACCTGCCATCATTTATCATTTTGCAGACTGGGCAAGTTTCACAAGTGATTGCGTCTTTGGTATGCTCGCAGTTTACGGTTTTGGCAAAAATCCGGGCGATGGAAGTTTTACCGGTTCCGCGCGGTCCTGTGAAAAGATAGGCTTGACCGACACGATTATTTTTTATGGCATTGGTAAGTGTTTGAACAATATGGCGCTGTCCAATTATTTCGGAGAAATTTCGGGGGCGATATTTACGGTAAAGGGTTGTTGATTCCATAGTCTTAGATTTCAAATAATTAAGAGCACCCTTTGGGTACCCCTAATAAGTTGTATTTCTTCACTCATTGTAGCATACAAAAAACCGCTCGAGAAGAGTGGTTTTTGCTACGTAAAAGCTGGTTATTTTTTGAAAACTATAAACTTATAGCCCAGGAAATTCCAAGCTAGTCCGATTATGCTGCCGGCCATGGCTCCTATTAGTGCCCATTGGTCTATCCCTAATCCTCCGAACGGATGGATTGCACGGAATACATAAGAGGCCACAATAACATTGATAAGGAATCCAATAATACTAACCACGAAAAATTGTAGAAACTCGGTGCTGGCTTTTTTTTCTGAATCAGCTGAAAATGTCCAATATTTGTTCCAATAATAACTGTTGACATTGGCAAGTATGAATGAAACGCTTTTATAGAATGAATAGGCTGTAAGGCCAACGAAGACGACGACAGAAGATTCAATCTGAAAGAGCGCTCTAAAAATAAAGATCAATAAAGCTAGAATTCCCAGATCAACCAGCGTATTAAGCACTCCAATGATTGCAAACTTAGCTATTTGCCAGATAACTGCAATTTTTTTAGAGATATAATAAGCAATTACCAGCCCGAAGGGTGTAGCGATAATAAAAAAAGGCACAGTTATAAGGGCAAAACGATCAAAAAGTTCAGGCTTGGCTGCTTTCAAAACAGGCAGAAACAAGAGTCCGATTAAGAGGCCGGCGAGCACGCTGAGGGCGTAATCCTTTTTTGTGACTACGGTTGCATTTGCCTCCATATTTCTTTATAGATCAGTTTTATTAAGTTCTTTTTTTAACTCTTCCAAATCAGGCGCCCATTCGTCAAAAATGGAAGTATCCGGTTTGCTGGTTATGGAGTGGGCGATATTTTCTGTGTCATCGCGCAAACCTTTGTCGTGGGATAGGTTTTGGCGGAAGGTGTCATTTTCTCTAGCTTTTTGAATGACATTCTCAATAGAACCCCAATCAGAATCAATATCGCGCGGGGTCACTAGCGTTACTTCATCTCCTGGCTCTACTTTGAAGTAGGTGATTGATGCCAATAAAACCCGATAGGGCTTGCCATCAGCAATAATAAAATAGTTTCCATCGGTATCCTGATTAACTATTCCAAGCAGCCTTCTTCTTTCAACCGGTCCGATTTGCTTGTAAATGAAAGAACCTTCTGACGTAATCGTCAGTTTCAACATATCTCCTTCGATAAGCTTTGATTTAGAAGCGTAATTAGCGGGAACAGGATATTGCTTTCCATCGTTCCCAATCATGATTTGTCCGTCAAAAGTTCCTTCAATGATTTTCCCATCCTCTCCATCTTCCATCGTTTTTCTTTTCCTTCCGACTTTTTTCTTTCCTTCCAATTGAAGAAGCATGGCTTTCGCGCCTTGGATGGTTTTCTCAGCGCTTTGGATCATTTCACGCAAAGCCTGAATTTTTTCAGGACTATTTTCGTTTTTTTCTTCGGTCATTTTTGTTTTTTGAATTTGTTTTTGTTTGCTCCCCATACGGGGAAACTCAACATCTAAATTATACAATAGAAACCAAGAACTTGCAAAGCTGTGGATAAGTCTCTTGGCAAGCTTTAATTTGCAATATCAAAAGGCATTTTCATCTGGGTTTTCTTGTTTTATTTGTATTATGCTATAAAGTAAAAAGACAGTCTGCTGGTTAAAATATGCAGACTGAAGAAAAAGCATGACAGAAATATTATTGACCACTTTGATCATCATGGTTGTCCTCGCGATTACAATTCCTACACTGTATGGTTTTATGATTGGAGCGCCGATTCTTTTTTCGCCGAAAAAAGTTATCAAAGAAGTTTCAAGGGTTGTCGAATTCAGGAGGGGAGAAAATTTTTATGATTTGGGCATGGGCAGCGGCAGGTCTCTGATTGCTGCCGATAAATTAAATCTGAATGTTACAGGTTTCGAATTGTCTCCTGTTATATATTGGCTTGCAAAATGCAATTTGTTTTTTAGAGGAGTAAAAAAAGCTAATCTATGTCTGCGTAATTTTTACAGTCAGGATTTGTCTCAAGCGGATATAGTTTTTTGTTTTTTGACTCCGAAGGCGATGGAAAGATTAAGACCGAAATTTGAAAAGGAATTGAAGATCGGAACTCGTGTAATTTCTTATGCTTTCAGAATAAATGGTTGGGAGGAATATCAGATTCTGGATTCCGTTCCCCCTGGCAAAATATATATTTATGTGATGGAATAATTATATCGGGCTGTAGTATACCGGTAGTACGCGTCCATGGGGTGGATGTAGACCGGGTTCGATTCCCGGCAGCCCGACAAAGGTAATTTTGCGCTTGTAGCTCAGTGGATAGAGCGTCTGGTTCCGGTCCAGAAGGCCGCAGGTCCGATTCCTGCCAAGCGCACTAAAAAAAACAAGGGCCTATAGTATAGTGGTAGAACGGTACATTCGCATTGTACAGGCGGCGGTTCGATTCCGCCTAGGTCCACAAAATAAATAAAATTTTAAATTTTATGAATAAAAATACTACAGAAGCCATTAAAAAAACTTCAAAAATAATTGATGCCTGGCTTCCGCTCAAAATCAAATATGACAACACTCCGGGTTTGTCCGTGGGTATAACTTACAAGGGCAAGCTCGTTTATAAGCGAGGTTTCGGCTATGCCGATCAAGAAGCAAAAATTTCTGCAACTTCGAAGACATGTTATCGCATCGCCTCTATTTCAAAGACATTTACTTCGATTTCCATTTTTCAGCTTGCTGAGAAAAGCAAACTTAGGCTTGACGATAAGGTGGTAAAATACCTTCCATGGTTTAAAGTCGAGCGTAATAATAAAAATACGGACGGCATAACGATCCGTCAGCTCTTATCCCATACGGCTGGAGTTTTTAGAGACGGCAATTCGCCGCATTGGGAAAATGACAAATTCCCAGATCTGGAAAAAATGAAAAAATCAATAGTCGAGGAAATGTTAGTATTTAAAAATCCAGCTAAATTCAAATATTCAAATTTTGGCTTTGCGATTTTAGGTAAAGTTATCGAAGCTGCCAGCGGTATGCCGTATGAGCAATATATGCGGGTGAATATATTGGACAAATTAGGAATGAAAAACACAGCTTCTGATTTTGATGTAAAATTTGAAAAAAAATTAGCGAAAGGTTATTCCCGTGATGTTCCGGGTGAGAGAAAAAAAATATTTAAAAACACTAGAACCAATGCCTATGCTTCTGCCGCGGGTGTTCTTTCCAATGTTGAAGATCTGGCTAAATATATCTCAGCCTGGTCTTCTCATAAAAACGGGTTAGTAAGCGGGAGATCAAAAAAAGAAATGACGAGAGAATATAGCAGAGCAAGGGGCAAGGACGAATTTTATGGTTTTGGATTTTATGTCAATAGGATAAAGAAAAGAAAAATTGCGGGGCATGGCGGGGGATTTCCTGGTTTTGTCACAAAAATAGGACTGGACGTAAAAAATGATATCGGGGTAATTGTTCTTGCAAATACGAATGACAGCGCCGCAGGTCTCATACATACTGGAATTTTTGAATCTATATATAAATTTCTAGATAGTAAAAATTACTTGACTGGAAGTGAATTGAAAAATGCAAAAAAATATGAAGGTGTTTATCGTTCGAGGTGGGACGATGCAGTTGTTGTCGGTACGGGTAAAGCCTTAACCGTTTTTGATTCAAAAACTAGTTCTCCTCTTGAAGAAGAAACATATCTTGTTCCAGCTGGTAAAGATAAATTCATCATTAAAACAAAATTTAATTTTGACGCGCCGGGCGAGTTCGCCAGGTTCATGACAAAAAGAGGCGGTAAAAAAGCCTCGATTTTAGTGTGGGGTTCCACGCCGCATAAAAGGATAAAATAAAATTTGACTAATGGTCTAAATCTGCTAAATTACATTCCAGTCAGCATGCAATGCCATGTAAACAAAAAATAAAACTTGTTCTTGAGGAGGTGAAGAAAAGGTGGTTGAAACGATTGAAGAGAAGGTGAAAGAAATCATCGCAAAACAACTCGGCGTTAATGCGTCCGATGTTGTGCCTGAAGCATCATTCGTTGAAGCTCTTGGCGCTGATTCACTGGACACAGTGGAACTCGTCATGGCGTTTGAAGAAGAATTCGGGATTGAGATTCCGGATGAAGACGCAGAGAAAATAGTTACAGTGGGGGGTGCTATCGCGTATATAGCCGATAAAAAGAAACAACAATAATAGCGCCTGAATTTTTTGTAGCCGTTAGTGACAATTTTTCAAAAAACACTACACGGCTCTTTTTTTGCCAAAAAGAGAATAAGCTGTGGATAAGTAGAAAGGATAATGGCTTAAGCAAGCCATTTTTTTTGTTTTCAAAAAGCTTGAGGTTTGTGTTGACCGATGTATTGCGGTGGAGTAGAATAGAGACAAGTGATAAAAAAGTGGGGGAAAGTGGTAAATTAAAAATAAAACACTTCCCGCCTTTGGTTTTATGCTCATCGGAGAATACCAACATTCTATTGATCCAAAAAAAAGATTGGCGGTACCAAGTAAATTTAGAAATGAGCTTAAGAACAAAGTTGTAGTGACGCGCGGTCTGGATAAATGTTTATTTGTTTATCCAATGAAAGTGTGGGAAGAGTTGGCTGGAAAATTGGGTACGCTTCCGGTGGGAGAAGCAGCGACGCGCAGTTTTATTCGTTTGATGCTGGCGGGCGCGACTGATGTTGAAGTTGACAAACAAGGAAGAATTTTAATCCCAGATTATCTCAAAATTTATGCCGGGCTTAACAAAAATGTAATTGTGGCCGGAGTGTATAATCGTTTAGAAATTTGGGATGAAAAAAGGTGGGCGGTTTATAAAAAGAATGCTGAAAAAAATACGGATGAAATCGCGGAGCAACTTGGAAAATTGGGGGTATACTAAAAATTTAAATTTGCAGACGAATGATTACTCATAAGCCGGTTTTACTTTTAGAAAGCATAGCGGGACTTAATTTAAGAAAAGGAGCAACTATTGTGGACGCCACTCTGGGGGGAGGCGGACACAGTCGGGAAATTTTAAAAATAATTGGAAGAGGGGGCAGACTGATCGCGATTGATCAAGATAGGGCGGCGATAGAAAATTTCAATCCCGAGTACTCGGGACAATTGCCGTCAGAAGTTGGTAACGTAGTTTTAGTTAAAGACAATTTTTCGAAACTAGAAAATATTTTGGGGGGCCAGGGAATAAAATCGGTGGATGGGATTTTAGCTGACCTCGGATATTCCTCGGCGCAACTGGAAGATGAAAGTTATGGAATGAGTTTTTTGAAAGACGCTGAACTTGATATGCGATTAGACAAAGAAAATGCATTGACGGCTAAAAAAATCATCAATGAATATAGCCAAGCGGATTTGGAAAGAATAATCAGGGACTATGGGGAAGAGAAATTTGCAAAAAACATTGCCAAAAAAATAATTGAACGAAGAAAATCAGTTTCGATAGAAAAGACAATTGAATTAGCTGAGATTATCAATCAAGCAATTCCGGAAAGATACAGGCATCAGAAAATTCATCCGGCTACACGAACATTTCAGGCGCTCCGTATCGAAGTGAACAAGGAATTGGAAAATCTCGAGAAATTTATTCCGGTGGCGATCAATGTTTTGAGTCCGGGAGGCAGGTTAGCCATAATCTCATTTCATTCATTAGAGGACAGAATTGTTAAAAATATATTCAGGGAGAATGCTAGGGGATGCATTTGCCCGCCAGACTTTCCAAGTTGCCTTTGCGGGCATCAGGCGAAAGTAAAAATAATAACAAGAAAACCGATTGTTCCGGGCGCAGAAGAAATCGCAGAGAATCCAAGAGCAAGGAGCGCCAAGCTCCGGATCTGCGAAAAAATATAAACGCTTTGCGCTTGGAATTGCTTCACTCGCCCCAAATGAAAGTAAACTTTCGCTTGTGGGCTCGCTAGCAATTATAAAAACAAACAAACAAATTAATTTTCAGGGGGAACTGAAAATAAATGTCAGTAGTTTTAGCCAGAAATTGGGGAAACAGCATTGCTGTTAAACGTAGAGCCGCGGCAGAAGGCAAGGTTTTTGTGTTGAAAAAATCAACGAGGCTTGCTGTTATGGATGGGCAGACCAGCCTCAATGCGATTATTTTCGTGATGATCGGGTGCGTAATTTTTGCCGGAGCTGTTTATCTGTATCAGGTAAATAATATTACGATCAAGGGTTATGAGATCAAGGAAGTTGAAAATAAAATTAAAGATCTAGAGAAGGAAAGTCAAAAGCTCAAAATCAGGGAAGTGGAATCCAGGTCGATGTACAATATTGAAAAAGCCACGGAAGATCTTAATCTGGTAAATTCCGCTAACGTTTCTTACGTTGAAATGAAGGGCCCGATGGCCATGAAATAGCAGGCTTTAATTTTCGGATGCTTTAATTTATCAGAAGGAGGTTCGGTTTCCCTCAGCCTTTGCAGACTGTAAGGCCCGAACCTTTATGAATTTAAATGGCGAACTTGACCAAAAACAGAAACTATAAAATAGGGAGCAGGTGCGCGATGAAAAAAGACGGCGTTGAAGTTTGCAACAATCGCCGGATATCGGTGTTGCTATTTTTTATTTTAATAATAATAGTGGCTGTTATTTTCAAATTATATTCTTTGCAAGTACTTTCTTATGATTCATACAAGGCCTTGGCGGATGGCCAGCACACCTTATTTCAGGAATTGGTGCCTAAGCGCGGAGAAATATTTTTGAAAGATAAAGACAATTTATATCCAGTGGCCGTGAATCGCGAGACTAAGATGGCTTACGCTGTGCCCAAAGAAATCGAAAATATTCCGGAAACGGCGCGCTCGGTGGCTGCTGCCTTGCAAGTTGACCAAAGTGAGATGATGGCTAGATTCAGTAAATCGGAAGATATGTATGAAGTCATAAAGCACAAGCTGGGTGATGAAGAGATTGAAAAGATAAACAATTTAAAATTGAAGGGAATCCATTTAGCGGATGAAAGCTACCGATATTATCCTTCCGGGGAATTGGCAGCGAACGTTCTGGGTTTTGTAGGCTGGAAAGATAATGATTTCGGCGGCAGATATGGGGCAGAAGCATATTTTGATTCGCGGTTGAAGGGGGAAGAGGGGGAGATAACGCAAAGCCGAGATGCCTCCGGCGGCGGTGTGTTGATAAGGGGCAAAAATTTAGTGCAAGCCAGGGATGGCGATAATGTCATACTCACGATTGATCATAGCGTGCAATACGAAACAGAAAAGCTCTTGAAAGCCGCAATTGAAAAAAACAATGCGGATAGCGGCTCTATAATTGTTATGGAACCTCAGACCGGGCGTATCCTAGCGATGGCCAATTATCCCACATTTGATCCAAATAATTACACCCAGGTAGAAGACATCTCGGTTTACAGGAACACGGCGATAAGCGACGCATATGAGAGCGGCAGTGTTTTCAAGGCGATAACTATGGCGGCTGGGCTGGATAACGGATCTGTCAACCCGGACGCGACTTACAAAGATACCGGAGTCGTTAAAGAGGCAGGATACACAATCCAAAATTCTGACAGAAAAGCCAACGGTATCCAGACAATGACCCAAGTTTTAGAAAAATCACTGAATACGGGGGTTATTCACGTGGAGAAATTGGTGGGCAATAAAAATTTTGCAGACTATGTGAAACGCTTCGGTTTTGGAGAATCAACCGACGTTGATCTTGTAGGGGAAGCGAGTGGTAATTTAAACAATTTAAAAAATTTAAAAAGCAATATTCAATTCTTCACTTCCGCCTTTGGCCAGGGCATCACTGTTACGCCAATTCAGCTGGCGACTGCCTATAGCGCCATAGCCAATGGAGGAGTTTTGATGAAACCGCAAATAGTTGATAGAATAGTGAATCCCAATGGAAGCGAAGAGAATTTTCAGCCACAGGAAGTCAGACGGGTTATCTCTGAAAAATCAGCAACTTTATTAGTACAAATGCTCCGAAGTGTGGTGACTATTGGACATGGGAAAAGGGCGGATGTGCCTGGATATCTGGTGGCTGGGAAAACTGGAACCGCCCAGGTGGCTAGTTCTGAGGTTCGGGGCTATGTGGAAGGCATAAACATCGGATCGTTTGCCGGGTTTGCGCCAATGAACAATCCGCGCTTTACTATTTTAGTCAGAGTCAATAATCCAAAAAGCGTTGATTGGGCAGAATCAAGCGCGGCGCCGGCTTGCGGGGAACTTATGAAATTTTTATTGGATTATTACAATATAGAACCAACAGAACAATATACGCAGGCGGATTTGGATAAATTCAATATGACGCATAATCTAAGTGATTATTTTATCAAGAATCCGGACGATGATGAAAATCTGACTGTGAACGCGATAACCAATCCGACTTCTGCCAAAGCCGAAGATCCTAAGAAAAAAAAGAAGAAATAAATTATGTCAAAATTGAAGTTGTTGCAAAAAATGCTACGAATCATGGCAATCTTGGTGTTAAAAAAGTATGATCCCAAGATTGTCAGCGTGACCGGTTCGGTCGGAAAAACTTCCACCAAGGAGGCTATTTTTACAGTGCTAGCCAGCCAGTTCAGGGTCAGGAGAAATGAAAAAAATTATAACAATGAGATTGGGATTCCGTTGACCATCATCGGCGCCAGCAGCGGGCAGAGCTCATTTCTCGGATGGCTGGGAGTTTTTTTGAAATGGATCGGGGTTATGATTTCACCCTTGGAATATCCGGAAATATTAATCTTGGAAATGGGCGCAGACCGTCCCGGCGATATCGAATATTTGACCGGCTTTATCAAATCGGATGTCGGTATCATAACGGATGTGTCTCCCAGCCATATTGAATTTTTTAAAAGCTTAGAAGAAATCAGCAAAGAAAAAGGGACGTTAGTCAAAAAGTTGGATGAAAAAAGTTTAGCAGTCATCAATATAGATAATTCTAACGTCGCCAAACTTAAAGAACAAATAAGGGCCAATCTATTAACAATCGGTTTTTTGGAGGAAGCTGAAATGCGCGCGACTGATCCGGCTTTTGTATACGCGGATGAAAATAATCATGATATCAAGGGCCTGAGTTTTAAGCTTAATTATAAAGGCACGACCATACCGGTGCGTTTGAATAATGTTTTAGCCAAGCATCAGATTTACCCGGCTCTGGCCGCCGCCGCTACGGGTATTTGGTTCCAGCTCAATCTGGTGGAAATCGCAGCGGCGCTGGAAAATTTTGCGTCGCCATGCGGACGACTGAATCTGATTTCGGGGATAAAAAATTCTTTGATTATTGACGATACGTATAATTCTTCGCCCACTTCCGCAATTGCCGCCTTGGATGTTCTGAAAGAAATAAAGGACAAAAGAAAAATTGTGGTTATGGGAGACATGTTGGAATTGGGCGCGGAAACTGAAAGGGGACACAGAAATATCGCGAAAAAATTTCTGGAAGTTAAGGGTAATATTTTCTTGGGGGTCGGGCAGAGGATGCAGTTTGCGATTGAAGAAATTTCCAAACATAATTTTCCCAAAGACAATATATTTTCATTTTGTAATCCGATGGAAGCCGGTAAAAAATTACAGGAAATCGTCCAGCCTGAAGATCTGATTCTAATCAAAGGTTCACAAGGCATGCGTATGGAAAAAGTGGTGGAAGAAGTCATGGCTCAGCCGCAGAAAGCCGACGAACTGCTGTGCCGGCAGAATGAGGAATGGAGAAATATTCCATTCAAGGAGGTATAATATTTTCTTGTTTTGTTTTTATGCCCGCGCTTTGCGGGTTTTTGATATTTCAGCTAAAATAAGCCTATGTAATTTATAAGTTTTTGTTATGGGAAAGTTGGTTGAGCTCGAAGATTTCAAGAAGAAAATTGATATTGAAATTGAGAAGTATTTAAATCGGATTATTCATGAAACAAAAAAGCGTGATGCCTTAATGGCGGAAGCGGTTAAATATGTAAAGAAAATGACATTGGCTGGAGGCAAAAGGCTCCGCCCAACTCTTATGTATTATGGTTATCTTGCAGCCAATGGCAAAGAAAAAGAGAAAATGATCAAAGCCGCGGTGAGTATCGAGCTCATTCATATGTTTTTACTGATTCATGATGACATTATGGATCAGGATGATAAGCGACATGGCCTAGATACCTTGCATATTAAATATAAAAAATTAGGCAAGAGAATTTTCAAAAATAGGGGCCTAGATCATTTTGGCAATTCGATGGCCATCATTATTGGCGATATGGTAGGAGCATTGGGCAATCAGATAATTTTTGAATCGCAGTTCAAGGCGGAACTGGTTATACGGGCGCTTGCTAAGCTACAATCTATTGTTTCGATGACGGTCATTGGTCAGTCGCAAGATTTGTACATTGAATACAGAGGTCGGGCCAGTGAGAAAGAAATTCTGTCTATGTATGAAAACAAAACTGCCAAATATACAGTGGAGGGTCCATTACATCTGGGCGCGATTTTGGGCGGAGCTCCGGAAGCGGTAACTGCTGGCCTGAGCCGTTATGCTATTCCGCTCGGTATTGCCTTTCAGATCCAGGATGATATCCTGGGAGTTTTTGGGCATGAAGAAAAATTGGGGAAAAAAATTGGAGCGGATATTATTGAAGGCAAGCAAACGCTGCTAGTGGCCAGAGCCAAAAACAAGGCTAACGCCAAACAACAAAAAATTTTAAATGAACTTTTGGGCAAGAAAAATTTAACCGGAAATGATATAAAAGATTTTCAAGATGTCTTGAAAGAAACCGGCTCGCTCGATTATGCGAAAAATTTATCCTACGAGCTTGTTCTAAGGGCCAAGCGCGAACTTCAAAAAATTAAAATAAATCCAGAAGCTAAAAATTTTTTGAATGACATTGCCGACTATATGATTGAAAGGGAACTATAGGCAGTTTGTAGTTTTTAGATTAATTATGATTAAGAGGAGAAAAACCAAGAAAATTAAAGTCGGAGACATTTTTATCGGCGGGGATAACCCGATTGCTGTGCAATCCATGTGCAATACCGATACGCGCGATGTCAAAAAAACCGTGGTGCAGATCAAACAGTTGGAAAAAGCCGGCTGTGAAATTGTGCGGCTGGCTATTCCGGACATGGTTGCGGCTAAGGCCATAGGAAAAATAAAAAAACAAATAAAAATTCCTTTGGTCGCTGACATTCATTTTTCAGCTGATTTAGCACTGGAGGTAATGCGGCAGGGAATTGATAAGTTACGAATAAATCCGGGCAATATCGGTTCAATCGATAAGATAAAAATGGTTGTCTGGGAAGCAAAAAAAAGGAAAATTCCAATCCGCATCGGTATCAATAGCGGTTCGCTCGGAAAAGAAATTTTGAAAAAATACAGGGGCAAAGTGACGGCGGAAGGCATGGTGGAGTCAGCGATGCGGCACATCAAGATTCTGGAAAAATTAAAATTTTACGATATCGCGGTTTCGCTTAAGGCTTCAGATATCGAACGGACAGTCGAAGCTTATAAATTATTATCCAAAAAAACAAAATATCCGCTGCATATCGGCATCACCGAAGCCGGAACTATTTTTCGCGGTACGATCGTGTCGTCAATCGGCCTGGGCCATCTTTTATACAATGGTATTGGGGATACGATCCGGGTTTCCTTGACGGCAGATCCAGTGGAAGAAGTGCGGGTGGCTTGGGAAATTTTGAAATCGCTTGGCTTGCGGAAAAGAGGGGTTACGGTGACAAGTTGCCCGACTTGCGGCCGAACTGAAATTGATCTGATAAGCTTAGCTAAACAGGTGGAAGCAGAAATGGCTAATTTTAACAAAGATATACATGTGGCCGTGATGGGTTGTGTGGTAAATGGACCAGGTGAAGCTCGAGAAGCTAATCTGGCTATCATTGGGGGAAAAAAAGCCGGATTAATCATGAAGAATGGCGAAATACTAAAGAAGGTCGATGAAAATAAATTACTAGCGGAATTTTTGAAAGAAGTGAAAAAATATTAGTAATTTGGAGTCAATTTTGTAGTTGCTTTTTTATCGTTTTCAAGTTAAAATTTGTTTATGTCAAATCAAATCACAAGTATTCCTAAACATGTTGCCATAATTCCTGACGGCAATCGGCGTTGGGCAAAAAATAATGGATTGAAGCCTTGGGAGGGCCATGAAGAGGGCGCCAAAAACACAGAAAAATTGGTCAGATTTGCTCTGGAAAATGGAATCGATTGCATTACGTTCTGGGGTTCCTCGCTGGATAATCTAACTAAAAGGCCCCTGAGAGAAAGGCAGGCGCTTTTGGATATTTATTCGCGATATTTCGAAAAATTGATAGGGGGTAAGGAAATACACGAGCAGGAAGCGCGGATAAATATTATTGGCCGGTGGGAAGAACAACTTCCGGAATCATTAAAAAAAATTTTAAAAGAGGGCATAGAAAAGACCAAAAATTATAAAAAGAAAATTTTGAATTTCATGCTGGCTTATGATGGCGACGATGAAATGATTCGGGCCATCCAAAATATCATAGATAATTGCGAAAAGGGAATGGAGATAACCGCGGAAGTCGTCAAGGAAAATCTGATGACCAAGGATATCCCCGCAGTGGATTATTTGATCAGGACTGGCGGAGAACCGCATTTAAGCGCCGGATTTATGATGTGGGACACGGCAGACGCCCAGTTGTATTTTTCTGAGAAGATGTATCCCGATTTCGGAACTTCGGAATTTCAAGAAGCATTGGAAGAATACGCGAGGAGACAAAGAAGGTTCGGAGTATAAATCGTAAAATAAATTTTGTAATATTATGAAAAAATACCTGCTTTTGACACTGCTGGTTCTAATTTTTCCAGCTTTAGTTTTTGCTCAGACGGAAAAGAAGAAGGCCATTTATTTTTATAGCAATACCTGCCCGCATTGCCTGCGCGTTGAAAAATATTTTGAAGACAATGGAATTTTTGAAAAATATGACATTAAAAAAATCGAAACAAGTTCTGCGAAAGAGTTCGATTATCTCAATGAGTTTTTTGATGCTTTCGGCATAGTCGCGGACAAACGGGGATATCCAGTTGTTTTTTTTGATGACAAAATAATTATCGGAGACCAGCCGATCATTGATAGTTTTGTCAGTGAAATTGAAACGGTTGCTGCCGCAGACTTTCCAGATCCGGTTTCTTTAAAAAAAAGTTTTTCGGAGCAGAATAACAATGATGTCAATAGCGCGATAAAGGAGGACAAAGAAACATCAGTGGCCATCCCCGTTCTTTTGGGAGCAGCGCTTGTTGATGCAATAAACCCGTGTGCTTTTGCGGTTCTTATTTTGCTTGTTGCTACAATTATCGCATCTCAAAGCAGAAAAAAAGCCCTGTTGGCCGGACTTCTTTTTTCTTTTTCAGTTTTTATCTCCTATTTTTTAATGGGGCTTGGTCTTTACAGCGCTATTGGGGCGTTTAATCTGCCTAAAATAATTTCAATTATCGTAGGAATCGTCGCGATTATTTTGGGGCTGGCCAATTTGAAAGATTTTTTCTGGTACGGAAAAGGTTTTGTTATGGAGGTTCCCTTTAGCTGGAGGCCGAGACTCCAGTCTTTGATAAAAGGAGTGACTAGCCCGATTGGAGCTTTTGGAACAGGATTTTTGGTAAGCCTATTTTTGCTTCCTTGCACAAGCGGACCGTATCTGGTTATTTTAGGACTTATGGCGAAAAAGACGGAAATGGCGAAAGCCGTTTCCCTTCTGCTCTTATACAACATTATCTTTATCATGCCCATGATTATCATAACCCTCGCTATGTATTTGGGGGTAAGGGCGAAGAAGCTGGAGGAATTTCGCCAAAAAAATATCAAAGTTTTGCATTTAATCGCTGGCGCAGTGATGCTTTTTATTGGGGTGTATCTTCTGTATGAATGGCTTAAATAATTAACTAGTAATTAATTTTTATATAAAGTTATGGAAATAATATTTACCGATCAAAATTTTGATCAAGAAGTTATTAAAAGCGATAAGCCGGTGCTGGTGGATTTTTGGGCGCCATGGTGCGGACCTTGCCAGATGATGGGGCCGATTATCGAGGAATTATCCAAAGATATGGAAGGTAAAGCGAAAGTCGGTAAGCTTAATGTCGATGAACATTCTGAAACGGCGCAAAAATTCGGTATAATGTCCATTCCGGCACTTAAAATCTTTAAAGATGGACGGGTTGTTAAAGAATTTGTAGGGGTACAAAATAAGGATGTTTTGAAAGAAGCACTGGAAAAAGCTTAATTATTTTTTATATACTATGGAAAAGATATATGATTTGCTCATAATCGGTGCCGGTCCGGCTGGTTTGGGAGCGTCTATTTATGCATCGCGCTATAAATTGGATCACGTTGTGCTGGGTGATGAAATCGGGGGACAAGTAGTGGAGGCTTCAGAAATTGAAAATTGGGCAGGAGAAGTTTCGATTCCCGGAAAAACGCTGATGGAAAAATTCCAGCATCACGCGCATCATTTGGGGGCTAAAATTATTCAATCTGATGTCTCATCCGTTTCTAAAACCGATGCAGGATTTGAAGTAGTGGCGGGAAATGAAAAATATTTGGCCAAAACTATTATTCTAGCTTTAGGCATGAAAGCGCGCAAAATGAATGTGCCGGGCGAAGATAAGTTTGTGGGTAAAGGCGTATCGTACTGCGCGACTTGCGATGCGATGTTTTTTCGCGGGAAAGACGTGGTGGTAGTCGGCGGGGGAGACGCGGCGGCGACGGCGGCGATTCATCTCAGTGAATTCGCGAGGAAAGTTTCTCTTCTTTATCGTGATGCCTCCAATTGGGAACCTTCTTGGGAAGAGCAACTGGACAAATTAAATGTAGAAAAAATTTCTTGCACGAATATCAAAGAAATAAAAGGAGATCAGAAAGTGACGGGGATTGTTTATGAAATTGCCGATGGAGAAAAAGAACTTTCTGTTCAAGGAGTATTTATTGAAGTTGGTACAACGCCGGGCGTGGCGGTGGCACAAAGTTTAGGCGTGGCTCTGGATGAACAAAGTTATATTATTGTTGACCAGACGCAAGCGACAAACATTGAAAATGTTTACGCGGCGGGCGACGTCACCACCGGCTCCAACAAATTCCGCCAAATTATTACCGCTGTGGCCGAAGGGGCGGTGGCGGCCGGAAGTTTGTATCGGAAGTTAAAACTTACGAAAAAATAATATTTCCACTTTCTTTTGGCAGCAAAAGAAAGTGGAGAAAAAAAACTGCCGGCACAGGCTCGTGCTGGCTGAATTTCTAATCTGGCTCGCTAAAATTTATACGCTCGCGGCGAGCTATGATAAATTTCTTAACGTTCGCCAGCTTGAAATTCAGAAATGCACTTCGCAATGTGCGGGAATCTGGTTTGATTACCAAGAAGTAGAATATTTCGCATGCTCGATTTATTTATAAAGTTAGTTTTTTTGAAAAATAAAAAGACCACCAAACGCTGATTATACGAGCGAGTGGTGGCGGATACTGGATTCGCAGCTATTTTTTGAGATAATTGATTGCTGCTGTGAGAGAGATAAGTCCGCAAAGAACTGCTAATCCTCCACAAACGGAGTTCATCGCAAAGCCGGAAAATATTGCTGTTAAGACAAAGCCAATGATGATTCCTTTTGCTTCGTTTTCGATTACCATCCCAACATCTGTCGGTCTTTTGTATGGCATATTATTCTCCTTGTAAGGAAATTTTTGCATAGAATAACGCTGTACTCCATGATCTGTTATTATACTCCAAAACAACCCAAAAGTCAATAACTGGTGTGTAATAGATAAATTTTGCTTTAAATAAGCTTAAAAATAGCACAAAAGAAAAAAAGATTATGAATTCGATAGAATTATCCAAAAAATTAGGAGGGAAAATTGAAGTTAGAAGTAAGCAGAAACTGACTAAGCAGAATCTGCCGGTTTTGTATACGCCGGGGGTGGCGGATGTTTCCATGGCCATCGCGAAAAATAAAAAATTGGCTTTTGAGTATACAATTAAAAAAAATACGGTGGCGGTGATTTCGGATGGCAGCGCGGTTTTGGGTTTGGGCAACATCGGGCCGGAAGCGGCTTTGCCGGTAATGGAGGGAAAGTGTTTACTATTCAAAGAACTGGCAGGCGTGGATGCATTTCCGATTGTGCTTGCGACGCAGGACACGGAAGAAATAATCAAAATTATAAAAGCCATCGCGCCGACATTTGGCGGAATAAATTTGGAAGATATTTCAGCGCCGAGATGTTTTGAAATTGAGGAGAGATTAAAAAAAGAATTGGACATCCCGGTTTTTCATGATGACCAGCATGGGACGGCGATTGTGGTCTTGGCGGGGCTTATTAATGCTTTGAAAGTTGTCAAGAAAGATATTAAAAAAATAAAAATAGTGATTTCCGGCGCTGGCGCGGCGGGCATCGCGATTACTAAACTTTTGATAAAATACGGCGCCAAAAATATTATTTTAGTCGATAGCCAGGGGATAATCCACAAAGAGCGAAAAATCGGCATGAATATGGCGAAGGTGGAAATTGCGCATCTTACCAATCACAAAGGACAAGGCGGCACGCTTCGCGACGCTTTGGCTGGAGCAGATGTTTTTATCGGCGTTTCGGCGCCGAATATTTTGACCAAAGACGATGTGCGGAAAATGAATAAAAAGCCCATTGTTTTCACTATGAGTAATCCAGTTCCGGAAATCAGCCCCGAAGAAGCCAAGAAGGGCGGAGCTTTTATTGTTGCTACTGGCAGTTCAAAATATCCCAACCAAATCAATAATGTCCTGGTGTTTCCGGGAATTTTTCGCGGGGCGCTGGACACACGAACGAAAAGGATAACCGACGAGCACAAATTAAAGGCGGCCAAGGCTATTGCCGCTCTGGTCAAAACGCCAACTTGTGATAAGATAATACCAGAAGCATTAAATAAACAAGTGGCAAAAAAAGTTGCCAGTGTGTTTAAAAAACAAATATGAAAATTTATAAACAAAACATAGAAATAAAAAGCACCAGTCAGATGGAGTTTGTTGATATCACTAATCAGGTTGATGAAGTGGTTTCCAGCTCTGGCATCAGAGAAGGCCAGACTCTGGTTTACTCCCCTCACACTTCGGCCAGCATTGTCGTGAATCACAATGAGCCGATGCTGATCCAGGATTTTATGCGGATTTTGTACAGACTGGTGCCGGTGAGCGACCGTTATTCCCACGACTTATTTGAAATCGGACGGTCAAAAACATCTGACGGACGGAGCAATGGCCACTCGCACTGCAAAGCGATGCTTTTGGGAGTGAGCGAAACAGTGCCAGTTGAAAAGGGCAAACTGTTGCTAACAGAGAAGCAAAATATCTTCATGGTAGAAATGGATGGAGCTCGAACCAGGAATATTATCGTTCAAGTTATTGGATTATGAGCAAATTAGTCAATGATCTGATACAAAAAGGTTATCTCAAAAGCGATTCGATTATCGACGCATTTTCCGAAATCAGCCGGATGGAATTTGTCCCGAAGGAATTAGAGTTGGAAGCCGAGGAGGATATCGCTTTGCCAATTGGGTATGGGCAGACTATATCACAACCGTTGGTGGTGGCCTTTATGTTTGAACTTCTGGAGCCGCAAAAAGGACAAAAAATATTGGATATTGGCAGTGGATCAGGTTGGACAACTTCGCTATTGGCTTATGTAGTGGGGACAGAAGGCAATGTAATCGGCATTGAGAGAATAAAAGAACTTAAGGATTTTGGAGAAAAAAACGCGGACAAATTTGGCTTTGTTAAGAAAGGCATTGCGGAATTTGTTGGCGGCGATGGTAGTTTGGGCTTTCCTGAAAAAGCGCCCTATGATCGAATTTTAGTGTCAGCAGTTTCATATGAAGTGCCGGAAGTCTTGAAAAATCAATTAAAAGTAGGCGGAAAATTAGTCATGCCGATTCGCAACAGCATAATTTACCTTGAAAAGAAAGGAGAAAATGATTTTTACAAGGAAGAATTTCCCGGCTTTTATTTTGTGCCATTGGTCATAAATTAAATATATTTTTTTTAAATAAATGTTAAGAAGAATGATAATTGCAGCAGCGGTGGTGGTTGCCTTGATCGGCAGTCTTTTTTATTTTAATCACCAGGTTGGTTTTTCGCACGGAAGTTATACGCAGAATAAGATTTTTAAAATTGTTAAGGGTGATGGCAATACTACAGTCGGAAAAAATTTGGAAAAAGACGGATTAATTTCTAATGATTGGTATTTTTATTATTATGTCCGCTCACACGGCCTTTTAAGCAAGCTTTATCCGGGTGAATATCTTTTGAGTGGCAATATGACTATTCCGGAAATTGCGGCTATCATTACTAACCCCCAAAAAGTTTATGAGCGAGTTACTTTCATCGAGGGCTGGACCGCCAAACAATTTGCGGAAGAATTGAGCAGCTATGGTTTTGGCGGCGATGCTTTCTTGGCTTTGGTTAAAAATCCGCCGGCTGAAATTGTTTCTCAATTTAAGGTTTTTTCCGACAAACCGAAAGACGCGGCACTTGAAGGTTATCTTTTCCCTGACACTTATTATTTTTCCAAAGAAGCGACTCCAGAGGGAATTCTCAAAAAAATTCTTCAGAATACAGACACACAGTTGAGCACAGATATTTCTAGCATCGCCAAAGCACAAAATAAATCGCTTTTTCAGATTTTGATTATGGCCAGTATCATTGAAAAGGAAGTGAAGACTGATGCGGACCGAGTGCTAGTCTCTGGAATTTTTTGGAACCGAATCAAGATTGGGCAAGCTTTGCAGAGCGACGCGACTCTGACCTATATTTTAGGTGACAAAGACGCGGCTCACAGTGGAGCGCAGTTGGCGACTGATTCTCCGTATAATTCCTACCAAAACAAGGGTCTGCCGCCCGGGCCGATTTCCAATCCGGGGTTGGCTTCGATCATCGCGGCCATCCATCCGCAAGACTCGGCCTATAATTATTTTTTAAGCGACCTAAAAACTGGTCAAACAATTTTTTCCAAAACATACGACGAACATCTGGTGAACAAAGCGAAATATGGATTATGAAAAAACTAAATGGGGTAATCAGTGCTCAGCAATTTGACCGAGAAACACTCGAGGCGGTTTTTTTGATTGCTGATGAAATGAAAAAAAATCCTGATCCGGAACTGCTCAAAGGTAAAATCATGGGCAGTCTTTTTTATGAACCCAGCACGCGTACTCGCTGGAGTTTTGAGATTGCCATGCTGAAGCTGGGAGGCCTGTGTATCAGCACGGAAAGTGCGGGAATTTTTTCTTCGGCTGCCAAGGGAGAAAGTTTGGAAGATACGATCCGCGTTCTTAGCGGATATCCGATTGATTTGTTGACGCTTCGCTACAACAAAAAAGGCGGAGCGGAGCGAGCCGAAAAATTTTCTCGCGTGCCCGTGATCAATGCCGGCGATGGCAATGGGCAGCATCCGACGCAGGCGCTTCTCGATCTCTATACGATTCGACAAAAATATCCAAAGATCAGCGGACTAAAAATCGCCATGATGGGCGATTTAGCCAATGGGAGAACGGTAAGGTCGCTGTGCTATTTTTTGGCGAAACATTTTCCGGACAATGAAATTTATTTTATTTCGCCCGAGGCAGTCAAAATGCAAGATGATATCAAGGAATATTTGGACAAGCACGGCGCGAAGTGGCAAGAGCTTTTTGAAATTACACCGGAGATTATTGCGAAAATGAATGTTATTTATCAGACGCGCATTCAAAAAGAAAGATTTCAAGAAAATATCAGTCTTTTTGAGGAAGTTTCCAAGGCGAGTGAAATGTTTATGATTGGCGAGGATTTTGTCGAACAAATGGACAAGGATGGGATAATTCTCCATCCGCTTCCGCGTATCAATGAAATCGCTTATGCTGTGGACAAAGATCCGCGCGCTTGTTATTTTCAGCAAGCCTGGAACGGAGTTTATGTCCGCATGGCCCTACTTAAGATGATTTTGATCGGATATTAACTTTTGGAAAAAAATTCAGGGCTTGCGTCGCGGCGCAAGCCCTGTGTGTTTCTAGTTTCTGTAGAAATAGCTAATAAAGAACAACTTTTCCAACCAGGTCCTTGATGTTTGAGACTTTGTGATATTTTACAAAGTCTTTGAGTCCCTGGCAGATTTCTCTGAAGATCTTCGGATTCTTGAAAGAACCAGTTCCGCACTGGACAGCGCTGGCTCCAGCCAGAATATAATTCATGGCGCTTCGGGCATCGGTTATTCCTCCAATTCCGATGATTGGCAGTCCCAGTTCGGCTTGGGCGACCTCAAAGACCTTGAGAACATTAATCGGCAATATTGCTGGGCCGGAAAGACCTCCAGTATTGCCACCGAGGCATGGCCGCAGAGTATACGGGTCGATTAACATCCCTGGGTAGGTATTAGCGATTGATAGCGCGTCTGCCCCTCCGTTTAATGCTCCAAGCGCAATAGCTGCTATATCCTGAGCTTTGGGTGAAAGTTTGACAATAAGATATAGTCCCGGCGCGCTGTCTCGTACTTCGCGAACAACTTCACGTGTTGATTTGGTATTTAGAGAAAAAATCTTTCCTCCTTCTTTGTTGTTTGGGCATGAGATATTGACCTCGATGAATTTGAAGCCGGCTTTTTCAAGGGCCGCTGCCAGATCTACGAACTCCTTTACGGAATTGCCGCTGATGTTGAGTATGACTTTTCGGCCAGTTTTTTGGATCATGTCAATAATCATAGGGGCAATTGACAGGAACTCCTCGAGCCCCATGTTTTTGAGTCCGATGGAGTTGAGCATGCCTGAGGGAGTTTCGCATATTCTTGGACCCTTGTTTCCTTGGCGTCTAAGTGTTGTCAGTCCTTTAAATACATGAGCGCCGATTCCGTATTCATCAGTAGGCCCGTTGTTGATACTGTCGAGCACATAGCATCCGGAGGCTGTCATTATAGGGAAATCGAGTTCTAAATTAAGCGACTGGCCCCAGAGTTCTGTTTTGAGCGGGTCTATTTTTTTTGCTCCGATCCTCTCTTCTGATGATTCAATTGTTATTTTGGGCGGTATGAGTGCTTTCCAGTCTATTTCGGAAGCATTGAAGAATGGTCCTTCGGTGCACACGCTCTTATAAATCTTATTGCCAGCCTCGTCTTTCTGTGTGGTCGGAATATCGCATCCCATGCAGCTTCCAATTCCGCAGGCCATCATCTCTTCGAGAGAAACATAACACTGATTTTTGTATTCTTCACAAATCTCGGCGACTTTCTTGAGCATTGGCCTTGGACCGCAGGCGATTACCACAGACTGACCAGCATCTTCTTTGAGTGCATCTTCCAATAGATGTGTCACCAGATTTCTTTCACAGAGAGCATCTTCACAGATAGTCTGAGTGGAACAGGTTTTGGCGTTAAAACGCCATTTGCAAAATAACTGGCCTTCGTCTTTGCCTCCGAAAAGCGCAAGTGTTTTTATGACCATTTCGTCAAGTTTTTTGGCGATGGGCATTAGGGCTGCGATACCAGTTACTCCGCCGACAAGAATAACCCTTTTCCATGATTTTTCCGCGGCAAATGGTTTGCCTAGCGGTCCGATGAGCTTGATCTTATCTCCCTCTCTCAGTTCCGATAACTTTTTAGTATTTTCACCAACAACCTTAATATAAAAAGTTATTTCATTGTCTTTGCAATCAGCCGCAGTAAATGGTCGGGGCATTTGTGAGGATGATTCGGGGATGATCTTGTAAAACTGACCAGCTTTCGGTTTTTGCTTTTCGGCCCAAATTACCAATTCGTAAATTCTCGAGCCAATCTGAGTTTCTCTATTTGATATTACTTCTGTAGTAAAAAACTTTCTTTTTTTCTTCATTTTGCCTCCTATCAGTTTTTTGGGAACAACAATTTTGATCCGTTCCATGGGTTTAAAACTATTTCATTGTTATATTGGATGTCATCGACCCGTTCTTCAAGCTCGTATTCAACTAACTCATTCGAAACGGGAATCTCAAGAAATCTGCTGGCGTTGAATGATAAGAGATTTGCAACCTGTTCATCAGAAAGACCGAGTTGGTGGGCGAGGGTGCAGATGACAGCGACCATTTCCTGATTAGAGGGTAAGCCCCCGAGCATTTGAAGTAGCTTTTCTTCCTTTGTGTGGTTAGCGTTGTCAGAACTGATAATAATCAGAGGATTATCCAGGGCCAGAAGGCTGATCAAAAACAGACGATGTTTGGATGGGCGCAGATTATTGAAGCACTTGTAGAAAACCGGATCAATGTTTGGGTTCCAGTTTGTCCGGTCGGCATCGAACCAAAGATAATGTGGACATAGCTCCAAAACTATTTGCATGCCTTGTCTTTGGGCTTCCAAGATAATCATGGCGCTCTCAATGCAAGAGACATGGCAGATAATGATTTTCACGCCTGGAACTTTGCGTGCCAGAGAGATTATTTTTCTCACATATGACACTTCGGCTTCAATGGGGTTGCCCTTGAGGCGTGCGATAATGTATGGGTCATCGCAGTGGCAGGCTATCGCCTTGTTTACTGCTCTGGCCATATACATGGCTCCGAGGATCGTATGATCATACATTACGCCAATTGTTCCCGTGGTTACAGATGTTCCGTCGTCTTTCTTGGGGTAGACTTTGCCGCCGAGAATCCAAGGTATTTCAAGAGCTTTTTGAAATTCACCCGGGTTGTAATCTGTCAGACCGAACCACAGGTACTGTGGCGGTAAATCAAATTCAATCTGCGCGTCAGTTTGTAGCCCGTGATATTCCGTACAGGCAGGAACGGAAGTAAGCGGTTCGATAGTATTAGGCATGGCGGCCGAAATTGAAATCAGCCCGCGCTTGGCTTCCAGCATCGTTTGTCGAACAGTTGTTTTGCTTCTCTGTTTGAGGTCACGTTTGTGACAGTGAAGGTCGATAAGATCTTTTGGAAAACGTCTTTTAATTTTTTTCATCCAGAATCTCCTTTTCTTTCTGATATTCTATAAAAACCTCATCGAGGTTTTATTTTTAAAAGAATCTTCAAAACTGTCTTAACTTTTTCTAGCACACTAATTTAAAAGCGCCAACCCTTGACAAAAACCAATGATATGTGCTAATCTAATTTGACATAAATTTAAATTGTTTAACGTTTTTAAAAATATGGAAAATACGCCAAAAACAAGCCAAAATCAGGAAGGGAAGACCAGTTTTTTTGACTTGGCTAATAATTTGTTGTCTGCTGAATCCGGAAGAGCGCAAGAAATCGTCAGGATGCGATTTGGTCTGGCGCAGGTTGAACCGCAAACACTGGAAAAAATTGGCCGAGAAAATAAAATTACGCGCGAAAGGGTGCGGCAGATAATTGGCGATGTGCTTAAGCGCCTGAAGCAAAAAAAGAACGAAGCTGATTTTAAAGTAGCCGAAGATAAGATTGTTTTTACAATCGGGAACAATAATGGTATAATGGAAGAAAGTAAACTGATAGAAAAATTAAGCAGTGGCGAATATAAAGAAGCCAATGCAGTTGCTCTTTTTGGGGCGTTATCAGAGAAGATCGTTATTTTTGAAAAAAAAGGCGAGATAAGAAAATCCTGGGCTGTTTCAAAGGATGTTTTGGGTAAGGTTCAAGATGTCGAAAGTATAGCTAAGGAGATATTTGGAAAAGAAAAGAAATTACTGACTGATGACGAAATTGTTGAAAAAATCGGCCAGCGTCTGGCAGAAAAGAAAGCGGCCTTTTCCAGAGAGCAAATTTTGAATTATTTGGCTGTTTTGGCAGATGTCCAAAAAAATAAGTTTGGCAAATGGGGGATAGCTGGTTGGAAGGAGATTAATCCGAAAGGAACCCGTGAAAGAATATATTTGATTCTTAAAGAAAAACGAGAACCACTGCACTTTACTGAAATTGCAAAACTTATTGATCAATACGGTCTTAGCAAAAGAAAAGCCCATCCCCAGACCGTGCATAATGAATTGATCAAGGACGAACGATTTATTTTGGTGGGCCGAGGCATTTATGCTCTAAAAGAGTGGGGTTACAAGCGAGGGACTATTCAAGAAGTGTTGCGTGACATCCTAGATAAGAGCCAAAAATCATTGACCAAGGAAGAGATTTTAACGGAGGTCATGAAACTTAGAAAAGTGAAGAAAGCAACAGTCATGATCAACTTGAATAATTCAAAAATTTTTGAAAAAGCCAATAATGCCTATACGATAAAGAAGTAATACTTTCCGGAGGTAACTGAAAACACAAATAAAATTCAAACTTTGCAACGTCAAAGACAAACATGAACAATATTTTAGACGTATTTAGCCAATTTATACCAATCTTTCAAGCGCTGTCTCAATTCTGGTGGATTATTTTACCAGTGCTTTTGTATTTTATGTTTGAACAGCTTTGGATGGATTTTGTTATAGAATTTTCCAAAGATGCCTTTTTTGCCAAGCTGCAATGGACATATTTGGAAATTATCCCGCCCAAAGATATCGAGAAGGGCCCAAAGGGATTTGAGTCTTTGTATCAGGGCATTGCCGGTGTCGTGGTTACAATCGTTCCTCTGGATAAGTACTTAAATGGAACCCTCATGGACAGGTTCAGTTTTGAGATTGTGGGCGAAGAGGGCGTGATGCATTTTTATGTGCGCACCCAAAAGAAATTTAGAAATTTGATCGAAGCACAGCTTTACGCTCAATTCCCAGGCACGGAAATTGTTGAGGTTGAAGATTACACTCAAAAATTCCCCAAAACCGTTCCCAACAAGGACTGGGATTTGTGGGGGGCGGATATTATGTTTGCGGAGCCAGACGAACTTCCGATAAAAACCTATGACAAATTTGAAGAGGATATCACCGGCACTATGATTGACCCATTGGCGGCGATGGCGGAAGTCATTGGCACTCTGGGCCCAGGACAGCATATCTGGTTGCAATACGTACTTGACCCTCAGCCTGAACTATGGAAGAAAGATGAAGCCCATAGAAAAATAATTGATCAGCTGGCGAAAAAAACGGAAAAGAAGGAAATGAATTTTTTTGACCACCTGATTGATGTTTTTTCGAATTTATTTAAGGCACTTTCCGGTCCGGTGGAATTCGCGTCGGCGGAAAAAAATGAAGACCAGCCACTGGAATTCAAATTGACGCCTGGAGAAAAGGAAGCATTAAAAGCGACAGAAGAGAATTTTATGCACAATTTTTTTCGAGTCAAGATGCGGCTTATAATTTTGGGTCGGCGGGAGGTTTTTGACAAGACCTTTATCACCGCTTTTTTTGGAACAATAAAACAATTCAGTGATTTGAATCTGAACAGTTTTAAGCCGGAAGATGCCAGCAAAACTTATGCTTATTATTGGATGCACAAAGAACGGTTGGTTTACCGGCAGAGAAAGATTTACCGCCGCTATCGCGACCGCGATATGACAGGCAAAACTATTTACATGTCTTCTAAGGAACTGGCGACTGTTTGGCATTTCCCGAATATGGAAGTTCAGGCGCCATCGCTTACGCAGGTGCAAGCTAAGCGCGGTTCTGCTCCGGCTAATTTGCCCGTCGGGGAATAAATAAAATCCATGGCTGAAATTAATTTTTTTGCAAAAACAAACTTTCGAAACCAAGAGCGCATTTTTGGCATTAAGCGTGATGACCGGCGGCGGCACATGTATGTGATCGGGAAGACTGGCATGGGTAAATCCAATATGCTAGAAAATATGGCTATCCAGGATATCCGCAATGGCGAGGGTGTTTGTGTTGTCGACCCGCATGGCGAATTCGCGGAAAAGATGCTCAGGGCCATACCTTCAAATCGAATCAATGACGTTATTTATTTCAATCCGTCAGACTCGGAATTTCCTATCGCTTTCAATATTTTGGAAGCAGTAGATGAGGACAAGAAAAATCTTATTGCCTCCGGCATGATGGGCGTTTTCAAAAAGATATGGCCGGACGTCTGGAGCGCGCGGATGGAATATATTTTAAATAATACTATTTTAGCACTGCTTGATTATCCCGGTTCGACGATGCTGGGAGTGAATCGTATGATGGCTGACAAGGACTATCGCAAGCGGGTGTATCCGAAAATCAAGGATCCGGTGGTTAAGTCTTTCTGGCTCAATGAATTTGACAAGTGGGATGATAAATTCCGCAAGGAAGCCGTGGCGGCCATCCAAAACAAAGTTGGACAATTTTTGTCATCCTCTGTTATCCGCCATATCGTCGGCCAGCCGAAATCAGCTATTGATATGCGCGACATCATGGATAATCAGAAAATCTTGATTATCAATTTATCAAAAGGCCGTATCGGGGAAGATTCAATGCGGCTTTTGGGTGGCATGATTGTTACCAAAATCCAGCTGGCAGCCATGGGCCGCGTAGAGATACCTGAAGAAGAAAGAAAGGATTTTTACCTGTATGTTGATGAATTCCAGAATTTTGCTACGGAATCGTTCGCCAATATTTTGTCAGAAGCCAGAAAGTACAAATTAAATTTGATTTTAGCCCATCAATATATCAACCAGTTGATTTTTGACAGCAACACGACAGTGCGCGACGCGGTTTTTGGAAATGTGGGTACTATTATTTCCTTCCGGGTCGGTGCGGAAGATGCCGAGCATTTGGAAAAAGAATTTGATCCAGTTTTTTTGATGAATGATATTGTTAATCTTTCCAAGTATAATATTTATTTGAAATTGATGATTGATGGGGTGGCGGGCGATGCTTTTTCGGCCGCCTCTTTGCCGCCGTTGGATTTGTCGGATACGAAGGAAAGCGAAGAAAAGGTTATCCGCATTTCGCGCGAACGTTATGGAAAAAATCGTGCAGAAGTGGAAGATCGTATTGCCCGCTGGAGCGGTATGATAATGGAGGACACGGATGACGTGATAATTCATAAAGTAGAACCCGTTCGCAATGTTGTACCGAATATTGTAGTTGTGCCAAAAACTAAAAAAATTGTGGGCGATTCTGATTTGATCAATACTGTGCCGCCAGTCATCAAAGTTGTTCCGAAAAATCCCAAACCGGTGAGCGATGCCATTGTGGTTGAACCGGTTAAGCGGGCTGCGGTAGTCCAAAACGAAGTTGTGGATACTGCGAAAGATTCAATTATTATCACAGAAAAATCCAACATTGAACAAAAAGAAAAAAAAGAATTATATGAAACACTTTGCGATACTTGCGAACAAAAGATTTATGTTCCATTCAAGCCTGATCCAAATCGGCCGGCTTTTTGCAAGGAATGTCTGAAAGATTATCAGCGAGCGCTGGCGAAAGCGCGCAACCCGCAAGTCGCGAATGACCAACAACAGCCGGTGAATAATCGACCTGCCCGCAATGTTGCGCATAGCGCTACGGGCGGACAACAACTAATAGTGGTAAAGAAACCCGAGACAGTTAAGTCAAGCGCAAGAGAAGAAGTGCGCAAGGTGTATGTTCCTCAAGATAAGCCCATGAGTTTGTCGCAAATGTCACACATTGCGCCGAAAAAATTTAAAGCGGTCAGACAAAAGCCGCAGGTCAATCTGAATGATGTCAGGGATTTGATCAATAAGACGAAAAAAGATGATAGCAAACAAAATTAGATACGATAGTAAAATTCCCACCCATGTAGGTTTTATCTTCTTGCTGGTTTTTGGTTTGATTGTGGCTTTTATTACAATCAGGATGGGAGATAAAATAATTCAAGGCGCGCCTAATTCAAAAGCGCTTAGCGAAAATAGGCAATTGCAGCAGATGATTGAAAATACGAAATAAGAACACAAAAACAGCCGGAATTTGGATGGCTGTTTTTTTGTTTACTTTATGAGATTTTTATAATAATATTTACTTATGGTTAAAAACAACAAAAAACGGGTGATTGTTGGGATGTCGAGCGGGGTAGATTCGTCGGTGGCGGCGGCGCTACTCAAAAAACAAGGCTATGATGTCGTGGGCGTCTTTATGCATTTTTGGAAAGAGCCGACGCAGGACAGTTTGATTGAAAATAAATGCTGTTCTTTGGAATCGTTTGAAGACGCGCGCAAAGTCTGCCAGATTTTAGGTATTCCGCTTTACACTGCCAACGCGGAGAAAGAATTCAAAAAAGAAGTGGTGGACTATTTTTTGTCTGAATACGCGGCCGGCCGGACACCCAATCCGTGTGTCGCTTGTAATGAACACATAAAATTCAACGTGCTTTTTAAAAAAATGCTAGAAATGAAAGGGGATTTTGTTGCTTCTGGACATTATGCTATCAAGAAGCAAGAAACAAAAAACAAGCAGCAAATAGTATACAAATTATTTCAAGGCAAGGATGAAGAAAAAGATCAGTCTTATTTTTTATACAACTTCAATCAAAAACAACTGGCGAGAATTTTATTTCCAGTGGGCGGTTATAAAAAAGCACAAATCCGGGCAATGGCCAAGAAGATGAAATTGCCGGTTTTTAATAAAGATGATTCACAGGGGCTTTGCTTTACTCCGGAAAAATATCCGGAAAACTTTTTACGTCGAAATTTAAAACTCAAAAAGGGCAAAACACTGAATACTGCCGGAAAGATTGTGGGGACTCACGAAGGTTTGCCACTCTATACTATCGGCCAAAGGCGAGGCATCAACATCGGCGGAGACGGGCCGTATTATGTCGTGGATAAAGATATAAAAAAGGACATTCTGATTGTCACTAATGATGAAAAAGATCCGGCGCTTTTTCGCAAAGATATGGAGGTAAAAAAGGTGAATTGGATTATTTCAGAGCCAAAATTACCGGTTAAAGTATGGGTCAAAAACCGCTATCGTCATCCGGCCGTTTCTGCTATAATAAAGCCAAGGAAAGGCGAAATTTACCCAGTTGAATTCGCTGAACCGCAACGGGCAATCTCGCCGGGCCAATCGGCAGTGTTTTATAATTCCAAAGGAGAATTATTGGGCGGGGGCAGGATAGTTTAGGAATATTTAAATAATTTTTTAATTAATTCTCTTGGAAATAAATTTGGAGGTTTATGCAAGAGAAAAGAAAAAAAGCATGAAATCACGAGAAAATTATCAACTATCGCCAGAAGAAATAGAAAAAGCAGAGGATAATATGTCGGAAACGGAAAAAAGGTTATCTGAAATTAGAAATGTAAGTGTGGAAAATTTTAAAAGAAATACCGGTAAAAGTGGCATGTTGAACCTGCTGAATAAAGAGATGCCACGAATTGGAGATTTTAATGTGATAATGAGTAAATGGAAAATAGCGGGAGAAATTGAGGGTCATCAGATAGAATTAGTAGCTGATGCTGATCATGAAGATAATGACAGATTTTATAATTATAGAGGTCTAATAGATGGAAAAGAATTAACAATGGAGGACGCCCAAATGCTTTGGGAGAAATATCATGCTTTCGCAGAAAAACTGAATCTGGAAGAAGAAGAGCTAAAAAAGCGTGCCCGGACAGAGAATGCGCTAAAAGACGTCCTTTAAGGGTTATATTTGGGGAAGTAAAATTATGGAATCACCAGAAAATTATCAGCCAACTCTCGGGGAAGTAGAAGATGCGAAAGAAAATATGACAGAGAAAGAAAAGAAAAGCTCGGAAGTCAGGGAGCAAAATTGGGAGCAGCAACAGCCACCGTGGGAAGATTTTGGTGATAATGTTGATGAAAAAGGCTATAGAAAACCGCCAAAACCAGAAGATGAGAAAAAGATGAGGCAGAGAATCGTTGAATTAGGAGAGCTTTTTAAGGACGCTGATTTTAAATGGCATCTCGATGGTGCTATCAATATTTCATTAATGAAAGGCGAGTTTATCGGTGTCCATAAAGATGTTGATATTTCCGTTGAAAAGGCGGAGCTTTCAAAGCTAGACGATCATTTGGGGCAAAGGGGTTACGGACTATTTATTTCTTATCTTCCGAAAGGATCTGAAAATAAAATTTTGCGCAGAGTCGGAGCGGAAAATTTCGAAGTAACGACCGACGAAGCATTACAAATTGCGGCAATTGATGAAAATGGAAAATTAAAACAAGATAGGGAATTGAATTTTATCGACGTGCATATTATCAAGCGGAATGAAGATGGGGTTCAGCTAAGCAAGCACGGTAATGGCGTAGGATTGCCGCAAAGATGGTCCGAATCCCAGACAACGGAATTTAAATCTGAAAAAATCAACTTGGCTCATCCCGCAGAAATTGCCTATTTCAAGTTGTGGCAGGAAAGAAATTACGATCTGACTGATTTACATAAATTAGCGGAAAGCGGCAAATTAACCAATGAAGACATCAGTGAGGTTGAAAATATTATTGAAAAGGAATTTATTGAAAACAAAAAAAGAGGAAAGCATGGGATGGAAGATGTGGCTATTGAAATTACAGCGAATATGTCTGCGGATGAAATTTTAAATATTTTTTCCAAAAATCCAATTTTCAAGAGTGGTGTTGAAAATTGGAGAGAAGTATTCAGTGAATTTACTGAAAAAATTGCGGAAAGTAAAGATAAATCTGCTGAGTTTATGTTTAATTTAGGTTTAAAATTTTTTAACGAGGAGGGCAGAAATAATATAATTCGGCAAAAGATTAAAATAGTCAGGCAGTGGATAAGGGAAGCGGAAAATTTGCAAGAAGTTCGTGACAAATTAAAAAATAATTTATAATTTTCCAATTTATGCAAAATTTTTCAAATGATGATGCTAGCCAAGATGATGATGGAAAAGCAACTGCGCAGGACAAGGCCAGGCGAAAAAGCGAAATTCAGCGGGAAACAATTATGATTGAATCTGACTATCGAAAACTGGCTAATGAAAAAGCCAGTCTGGATATGGAAATCCGGCAGCTTAAAAAAGATGAGGCGCACATTAAGATTAACTTGCAAGAAAAACAGGCGAGGTTGGGCAAGGTTGAGTTCGAACTCTTACAACTGGATACGAATCTGAAAAGCCTAAAAAAGAAATTAAACTTGTTATAATTTCGATTCCAAATAAATGGTTTTATAATTATTAAATTTTTAAAATATGTCACAATCAAAAATTGAAGACATTTTGGAAGAAGTTGTGAGGGGCAATGAAAAAGTGGAAAAATTGAGCGGTCGTTTTCACGCGGTTGAAAGTGAAATTGATAATATGGCCGGGAAGCCGGAAGCGGATTTAGATAAAATTTTACGTCGAGCCAAAGAACTTATTTACAGAGTCTTTGATGGTTATCATAGCAGTTTTTTGGACAGCAAGTGGTCTGGAATAGAAGATAAAATAGAAAAAAACCTGAAAGATTTGAAAAATAATTTATGATCGCGCAGGAACTTCGTGAAAAATATTTGAAATTCTTTGAGTCGAAGGGACACACGATTATTCCTTCGGCTTCTTTGATTCCAGAAGGTACTGATCCTTCCGCCTTATTTATTACTGCGGGTATGCATCCTTTAGTGCCATATTTGATGGGAGAAAGCCATCCTGGGGGTGAGCGATTAGTCAGCGTTCAAAAGTGCATCCGGACAGATGATATTGAAGAGGTGGGGGATTCAACGCACAATACTTTTTTTGAGATGTTGGGCAACTGGTCATTGGGAGATTATTTTAAAAAAGAATCGATAGAATGGAGTTGGGAATTTTTAACTTCAAAAAAAGGATTAGGATTAAATCCAAAGAAAATAGCCGTTTCTGTTTTTGCCGGTGATGAGGACGCACCCAAAGATGAAGACGCAGCGAAAATTTGGCTTGAGGTTTCCAAATCGGAGCTTGAGGGCAGAATTGATTATTTGCCAAAAGCAAAGAATTGGTGGGGTCCGGCTGGAATCACAGGACCATGCGGTCCGGACACAGAAATATTTTATTGGGTTGGCGATGGTCAAGTTCCGGAAAAAATTAATCAGGGAGATTTAGCTGAACATCCGCACTGGGTTGAGATTTGGAATAATGTTTTCATGCAATACAATAAAACTGCTGAAGGAAAATATGAACCTTTAAAACAAAAAAATGTGGATACAGGAATGGGGCTGGAAAGGACTCTGGCGATAATCAATGGCGGGGATGATATTTATCAAACAGATTTATTCCGACCGATTATTGAAAAAATTGAAAAAATATCCGGCCGTAAATATGAAAAAAAATTGAAAGAATTTAGAATTATTGCGGATCATCTTAAGGCGTCAGTTTTTGCAATTAATGACGGCGCAAGTCCATCCAATAAATTGGCGGGATATATTGTTCGGCGGTTGATCCGACGGGCGATTGTAAAAGCGCATCAGTTAGGCATCAATGAAAATTTTTCTACCAAAATTGCGGAAAAAGTTTTTGGCATATACGACGGAGTCTATGAATTCAATAAGGAAAATATAATTCAGGAATTAGAGAAAGAAGAAAATAAATTCAAGAATATTTTAACTGATAAAAAAATTGCAAAAATTAAAAATGAGGAACTTGAAGAAAGATATAAAATATTATTTAAAGCGAATGCGCTTATGTCTGGGATGACAAAAGAAAAAGCGGATAAATTATTAACAGAGAAGATTTTAACAGAAAGTACTCCAATTACTGCCTCGGCTTTTAAATTAGAATCTTCCTATGGATACCCTCATGATTTGTTTTTTAATGAATTATTTAATAAGCTTGATTTAGGCGAGGAGGAAAAAAAATGTTCGGGTAAAATATTAGAAGATAAATATCTAAACGAGGACTTTAAAAAACACCAAGAACTTTCACGTACCGCGTCATCAGGAATGTTTAAGGGCGGGCTGGCGGACGCGGGGGAAATGACGGCGAAACTGCATACGGCCACCCACTTGCTTTTAGCGGCTTTACGGGAGGTTTTGGGATCCCATGTTTTTCAAAAAGGGTCAAATATTACGGCCGAAAGACTGCGCCTAGATTTCGCCCACAATGTGAAAATGACACCGGAAGAGCTTGAGAAAGCCCAAAATATGGTCAATGATATGATCCGCGAGGACGTGCTGATCGCTTGCGATGAGATGAGTGTGGACGAAGCTAAAAAAGCCGGCGCGGTAGGAGTTTTTGAGGCAAAATACGGCGACAAAGTGAAAGTTTATACAATAGGCCCTTCGACAAGCTCAGGGTCGGCTTTCAGCCGGGAAATTTGCGGCGGCCCGCACGCCAAATCCACCGGCGAGCTTGGGCATTTTAAAATTATGAAAGAAGAAGCCTCTTCCGCTGGTGTGCGGAGAATCAAGGCGGTGTTAGAATAAAGCAATACAATTTTAGGTTGTTATATTTCTCAATTTATTCTATAATAAAGGCATAAAACAAAAAAACGCGCCTGATGGCGCTAGAAATTTTAAATGGGAATTTTTTCCAAAATTTTAGGTTCGGGGGGATCAGGAGATTACATGCTTTCATTAGATATCGGAACGGAAGTTGTTAAGGCCTTGGTTTTTAAGATTGATAAAAGTTCCGGCAGCGGGGTGGTCAAGGGTGTGGGCAAGGTCAGGCAGAATATGGGTAACATGCAAAGTGGAGCCGTTTCTGATATTGCCGGTGTAATTGAAAGTTCCCGACAGGCAATTGAACTAGCGAGGACGATGGCAGGAATAAAAAAGGTGGAGAAAACTATCATTGGTATTGCCGGTGAATTGGTGAAGGGCACTACGACAACGGTGCATTATGAAAGAATTCGGCCGGAAGTCAGGATTGATCTGCCAGAACTAAAAAATATTATCCAAAAGGTCCAATGGAAAGCGTTTGACCGCATTCGGCAGCAATTGGCCTGGGAAACTGGGCATAGTGAAATCGAAGTCAAACTTATCAATGCTGCCATAATTGATGTTCGGATAGACGGTTACCGAGTCACAAATCCGGTCGGTTTTCAAGGCCGAGACGTTTCTATCGCAGTTTTCAATGCCTACGCACCAATGATTCATTTGGGCGCGCTACAGACAATCGCAGATGAATTAAAATTGGAGCTTATCAGCATCGCGGCCGAGCCCTACGCGGTTGCGCGTTCTATGGGCATCGAAGATGTTTTGGATTTTAATGCTGTTTTCATCGATATCGGCGGCGGAACGACAGATATCGCCGTAGTCAGGAATGGCGGGTTGGAAGGCACAAAAATGTTTGCTTTGGGCGGTCGCGCTTTTACGAAAAGATTGGCGCAAGAATTAGGTGTCGCGTTTGAAGAAGCTGAGATATTAAAAATTAAATATGCCGAAGGCAAATTAGGCAAGGATGTCAGCCTGAAAATTGAAAGCATTCTGGAGGATGATTGCGAGGTTTGGCTGTCGGGAGTGGAACTGTCACTATCCGAATTTGCCGACTCAGATCTTCTGCCGAATAAATTTTTCTTATGCGGAGGCGGCTCTGGGTTGCCTGGTATAAAAAATGCCTTGCTCTCGACAAAATGGACCAAAAATTTGCCTCTAGCGAAAACCCCACAGGTTAGCTTCTTGCAACCCAGGGACGTTGTGAATATAATTGATGAAACAGGCGCGCTTAAAGATCCTCAGGACGTAACTCCGATGGGGCTTGCCAATTTGGCACTGGATATTTTCGGCGAAGAGAAAGTCATGGCTGGAATTTTAAGGAGGGCGGTAAAAATGATTCAAAAATAATATGCACCAAACATTTTACATCGATATTGACGAAGAGATAACCTCGATAGTTGATCGTCTGCGCAAGGCTAAGGCGCGGGAGGTTATCATTGTCGTTCCTAAGCGAGCCCTGCTCATTCAAAGTATCGTGAATCTAAAGCTGCTGAAGAAAGAAGCGGATAATTTCAAAAAGAAGTTGATAATCGTAACTCAGGACAAGCTTGGCAAACTGCTGGTAGAAAAAACCGGCATTGATGTTCAGCAGAAATTAGATGAGATCGAGGGGGAGGAAATGATTTCACCGAGTACCGACAACATGGGCAATGGCATCAATGTTGAAATAGATGACTCTCTGGATGAGCCGAGAATTAAAGCTAAAAATAGGCTGGAAACGATGGGATCATCTGAATATTTTGAAGAAGTGCCGAAAAAAATGAATTCCAGAATTGCTGTGGGCTCGGAACATGCTGAAGAGTATTTTGAAAAACCGGCAAAATCTGAAGAAAAGATTGTGAATAGGGAGTTGGTAACCGAAATAAGCGCGGATATAAAAAAGAGTAACAGAAAGAAAAAATCCGCAACCTTTGATATTGTAAAAAATGTTGACATACAACAGGCCGGCGTTTCTGATTTTTCCACAGTAGGGGAAACAATAGATAATTTTAGTGCCGCGGATCTTAAAAGAACGAATGAAACAATTGTCAGAAAGAGAGGAATTCCCCATGAGTCTGAAAATTCAGAGTTGAAAAACAGCGGTAAGTTAGGAAACTTTTTTCAAAAAGAAAAAACTGTGAAAAGCAGATCGCAAGAAGTCAGAATGGATTATGGAAATTTCAATTTGTCTGGAAAATTCTGGAGATACTTTGCTATTTTTGGTTCAGTCGTGGCGTTGATTATCATATTTTCCGCGGCGTATCTGTATTTGCCCAAGGCGGATATAAAAATTTTTGCTAAAACTAAGTCTCACTCAATAGACGCCCAGGTAAAAGGGGCTGTTAATCAAACGACAATTGATTTTGATAATCAAATGATTCCGGTAAAAATCATTTTGGCTGAAGATCAAAAAACAGAAAATTATCCAGTGACCGGGAATAAATCAGCTGCAAATCAAAAGGCTCGCGGAATAATTACGATTTATAATGAATTCAGCAGCAGCCCTCAACCTTTAGTAGCAACGACTAGATTCCAAACCTCGGATGGCAAAATATTCAGATTAATTAAGGCTGTCACAGTTCCAGGAGTCGCCAATATTGGTGGTGAGACAAAGCCTGGAGCTATCGAGGCGGATGTCGTTGCAGATGAGGCTGGTGATACATACAATATTGATCCTGCTAGTTTTACCATCCCAGGTTTTAAAGACAGTGGAAATGATAAATTTACAAAGATTTATGCCAAATCATTCAAAGCAATGACTGGGGGAGGTAAGAGCGGAGGCGTAGCCAAGGCGATTGTGGCCAGCGATATAATTAGCGCGAAAAATAAGGCGCTAATGGACCTCACCCAATCATTGAAGCAAAAATTAAAAAATTCTGCCGATGAAGGAGCAGTAATTTTGGATGACGCTTTTAATATAGGAGACGCTACTTATGCGGTATCTAATTCAGAGGGCGAAATAGTTGATAATTTCAGCGTGACAGTTAAAGCGAAGGCCAGTGCGCTGGTATTTGATGAAAAAGATCTGCGAAATATTATTGGTAAAGATATAGCGAAAACCGGTTCTGGTAGCGATCGAATAGATGAAAATTCATTGTCTTTGCAATTTGGCAAATCAGATGCTGATTTTACAAATAGCACAATTTTAATTCGCGTAAATGCGTCAGGAAAAATCAATCCAAATATCGATCTGGAAAATTTGAAAAAAGGAATACTGGGTAAAAGCGAGGATGATTTCAAGGCTTATCTGAAGACTTATCCCGCGGTGGAAAAAGCAGAAATAAATTACTGGCCAGCCTTTTTGACTGGCAAAATACCGGCCTATGAAAGCCGAGTAAGTATCGAGCTTGACAATAATTAAATAACTGCTAAAATAGTTAAAGACATTACAAAAAGGAATATTTTAGCTTAAATAGAGGGAAATCTCGAGCTTCAAGAACTAGGATTGATTTATACTTCTGAGGTCGATTCCTCAGAAAATCTCCGTCTATTTTTTTGTTTGCTAAATAATTTAATAATGCATGTCCAATAATAAAGAGTTAGTTAAATTAGAAGGAGTAGTCGAAGAAACGCTGCCAAGCACGACTTTTAAAGTGCGCTTGGATAACGGGCATATAATCTTGGCTCATATATCCGGCAGGATGCGAGTTAACTATATCCGGCTTCTTCCGGGGGATCGAGTTTTGGTTGAAATGAGCCCCTATGATCTAACTAAAGGACGAATAACTCAACGATTAAAATAATGAAAGTCAGAGCATCCGTCAAAAAAATTTGTGATAAATGCAAGCTTGTTAAGAGAAAAGGCAAGCTTTTTGTTGTTTGTTCCAATCCGAAGCACAAACAAAGACAGGGCTAACACATAACGCAAACATTTTATGTTAAGAATCGCCGGGGTAAATGTCCCAGATGAAAAACGAGTAGAAATTTCTTTAACCTATGTTTATGGCATAGGACCTGCAACTGCGGGAAAAATTTTGGACGAACTGGAAATATCCAGAGACAAAAGAACTAAGGACCTATCGGATACCGAACAGAATAAAATTCGCGAGTATGTTGAGAAGAAAATCCGAGTTGAAGGAGAGCTTAAACATGAAATCAGATCAAATGTAAAACGCCTGAAAGAAATCAGTGCTTATCGGGGTATCCGCCATCAGAGAGGGCTTCCAGTCAGGGGGCAAAGAACCAAGACAAACAATCGGACGATTCGTGGCAATGTAAGAAAGACTATGGGCAGCGGAAGAGTGAAGACGGAAAAGACTTAAAAGACGCTCGGATACATTTTTATTTTTTAAACTAATATTGCATGGCTGAAGAAAATGTAAAAACTGAAGAGATAAAAAATGAAACAGAGGTGAAATCTGAGGCTTCTGAGTTGGAAAAAGGAGCTGTCGAGGAAGCAAAGAAAAAAGTCAAAAAAATAAAGAAACAAATTCTAAAAGGCAGAGCGGTTGTTAAATGCACCTATAATAATACGATCGTCAGTATCGCGGACATCAATGGAAACATCCTGGGTTGGGCATCTTCGGGGCTTTTAGGTTTTAAGGGAGCAAAAAAAGCCACTCCTTATGCCGCAACACAAGTGGTTGGAAATGTGAGCGAAAAAGTCAGGAAGTACGGCCTGAGAGAGCTGGAAGTTTTTGTCAAAGGTGTCGGGTCCGGACGGGAGGCCTCAATTCGAGCATTGGCTAATAATGGTTTTGAATTACTGATGATCAAGGATGAAACGCCGATCCCGCATAACGGCTGCCGGCCGAAAAAACCAAGACGAGTGTAGCACTCGGATACATTTTTATTTTTTGCGGGGAGCCCCACCGACAATTCTGTAAATCGCTCAAGGAAGAGACCCCTATGCAAAAAACAAAAAGTATCCTCGCTTAAATAATTTCATAAAGAAACATGGCAAGAGATATAAATGCAAAATGCAGAAAGTGTAGAAGGGCTGGGGAAAAGCTTTTTCTTAAGGGTGATCGCTGTTTTACTCCAAAATGCGGCGTGGTTAGACGCGCGTACGCTCCGGGGGCTCATGGTAAGAAGATGACAAAAGGCAACAAGAGCGAATATGGGATGCAACTTGCCGTTAAACAGAGAATTAAGCGGATCTATGGAGTGTTAGAGAAACAATTTAGGAAGCACTTTGACGAGGTTAGAAACAAGCCGGGCGTGGTCGGAGATCTTCTCTTGGCGAGATTGGAACGCAGACTGGACAATGTCGTGTATCGTATCGGTCTTGCGGCTTCGAGGGCTCAGGCCAGACAATTAGTCAACCACGGTCTCATCAGCCTAAACGGCAGAAAAATGAGTATTCCTTCTGCTGAAGTAAAAATTGGCGATTTAATCTCAATAAATTCGTACAAGAAAAACAAGAATTATTTTAAAAATTTGGAACAGATAATCAAAAACAAAAAGGATTTTCCAAGTTGGATCAGTTTTGACGCGGAAAAAATCGAAGGGAAAATTATAAACAATCCCACAAAAAATGATGTGGAGATCAACGTTGATGCCCAAGTGGTTGTTGAATATTATTCTCGTTAAACATCTTTAATTTTAATAATTAATAAATGTCTTTTGCGCAAGCCTGCCTGACGGCAGGCGAGCAAAACAATTAAAAAAATGCAATCAATAACACTTCCTCATAAGCCAAAATTCATCAGTGTTGACGGAAAAACCGGTAAATTCGAAATCGAAGGATGCTATCCAGGCTATGGGACAACTTTGGGAAATGCATTAAGAAGAGTGCTTTTATCCTCGCTTTCTGGCTCCGCCATAACTGCGGTTAAGATTACGGGGGTGACCCATGAATTTTCAACCATTCCGAACGTCCTTGAAGATGTAATTCAAATTATTTTGAATTTGAAGCAGGTGAGATTCAAATCCTTCAAAGAAGAAACTGTGAAAGTTTCTTTAAAAGTAAAAGGCGAAAAAGTCGTTACCGCTAGTATGATTGAATGTTCGGCGGACGTAGAAGTTATAAACAAGGAGGCACATATTGCGACGATTACTAATCCAAAGGGTGAATTGGAAATTGAATTCGAAATAAATAATGGAATCGGTTATGTTCCGGTTGAACAACAGGAAAAGAACGGAAAAGAAATCGGCGTTATCGCCGTTGATGCGATTTATACTCCCATCAGAAGAGTGAATTATACTGTGGATAACATGCGCGTAGGCAAACGAACCGATTTTGAAAAAATTACTTTCGACATTGTTACTGATGGCAGTGTTACTCCACAAGAAGCTTTTTCTAAAGCCGTCCAAATATTAGTTGATCAATTTTCCGCTATGGGCGATCTTGAGAAGATGAAATCGGAAAAGGAAGGAGAGAAAGAAGAAAAAGTGGAGAAAGAAGTCAAAAAGGAGGCGGTGACGGCAGTGGAAAAGGAAGATCCTAAAAAAATCGAAGTCACGCAGCTCAAGAGCCTTTCTACTAGAACTCTGAATGTCTTGGAAAAGAACAAGGTGGCTACGGTAGGAGAAATTGTCAAACTGACCGAATTGCAGTTGGGCAAATTGGAAGGTATGGGTGCCAAGGGCGTAAAGGAAATCAAAAAGGCAATCGGAGATTTCGGATTAAATTTGAAAGCAGAAAAATAAAATATTCGAGAAATTTAAACTAATGTTATGCAACACTTAAGAAAAGGAAGAAAATTTGGACGGGTGAAAAACCAAAGAGAGGCGATGTTAAAAACTCTCTTAGGCAGTTTAATAATGGAAGAAAAAATTGAAACTTCTGAAGCCAAGGCCAAAGAAATCAAGGGGATGATCGACAAGATTGTAAATAAGGCCAAGCAGACCCAGATTGATTCGCCAGCTGGCGGAAAAAAACTTGCGGCCATTCGTGATTTGGGCAACAGGATACCAGCAGCTGCGGTGAAAAAGATGACGGGAGAATTTTTAAGCAAGTTTTCCGGGCGCACTAGCGGGTACACCCGAATCATCAAATTGAGTCCAAGACAGAGCGATAGCGCGCGAATCGCGATAATTGAATTCGTGTAGCGCCTCGCTAAAATTATTATATAAAATTATGAATAAGAAGTCAGTTCAAAGAAAATACCACCTATTTGACGCAGAAGGCAAAACGCTGGGCAGGTTAGCGACCCAAATAGCAGTAGTTCTCCGCGGTAAAAATAAAATTGATTTTACCCCGCATATTGATGCCGGTGATTTCGCTGTAGTTATCAATACTGATAGGATAACAGTTACGGGGAATAAAATGGAAGGAAAAATTTATCATCACTTCAGCGGTTATCCTGGCGGCATTTCCTCGATCAACCTGAAAGACCAGCTAAAAAAAGACTCACGGAAAGTGATTGAAGCGGCTGTCACCGGGATGCTTTGCAAAAACAAATTGCGAGACAAGATGCTGAAGAGATTGCTGACTTATAAAAACGCCGAACATAAGCACAAAATTGATATAACACACTAAATATTATTATGGCTGTTAAAAAAGTTAAAGAAGAAACAATAAAAAAAGAAGAAACCAAATTGCCGGACGGCGAGTATTTTTATGCGGTTGGGAAAAGAAAGACTTCCATAGCGCAGGTTAGAATTTATCTTGCTTCAAAGGCGCCACAAGGCGTTGTGGTGAACGGCAGAAATCTCGATAAATATTTTACTCTGGAAAGACTGCAAGCCACGGTTAGCGCTCCATTGGTAGCAGTTGGCCAGGAGGGCAAGACCGATGTAATCGTAAAGGTGGTTGGCGGTGGAATTACTGGGCAAGCAGAAGCAGCCAGACTTGGAATCGCCAGAGCCTTGGTCAAATTTGACAATACTTATAAAAAGACTCTGCGCGATCTCGGATTTATGACTAGAGACTCTCGAATAGTTGAACGTAAGAAGCCAGGCTTGAAAAAGGCCAGGCGGGCTCCGCAGTGGGCAAAACGATAGTAACTGTCTATATAATATTCTCGGATATAATCAAAAAACACCTCTTGAGGTGTTTTTTTACAACCTTTTTTGCCGTTAAAAGAAGATTGGAAGAGCTTTTATTGCTGGGCTGGCGGCGGGAAAAGTCCCAGAAAACCGCCTGGCTCCGGAAAGGTGATGGAATAGATGTCGGAGGCGTTTTTTTCTGAGTCAGTGAAAAATAGGCGTTCCAGATAATTGTTATAAACTATTGAGGGTGATGCCGTATTGGTCTTTAGAAGATCCATGGAAACCCTGTGATCGCGCGCGTCTAACTCGATAATTTTTGTGTATTGACCGGTGTTGAAAATAACATGCTCATAATCCTTGAACCATTGCACGTTTCTTATTTGATCTGAATAACGAGTAATGTCCTGAACTTCATTTTCAAATCTTTCCGGTTGGACGCTCCACTGGCGTAGGAAATAAGTGGAGATTCCATTGTCAGTCCAGAAAAGCAGTTTTTTTCCATCATTGGAAAACTGCATGCCGGAAACGTTGCTGCCAAGTTTCCTAAAATAAGTGTTCAGATCTCCGCGATTAAAAATATAGAGATTTTTATTGGTATTTAGAAACGCGATGCGCATGTCGTCAAAAACAATTAGCTTGTTGTTGGGCGAGCTCAACTCTTCTGGAAAATTATTAGTAATTTGCGTGAGGCCGGACTTGCCGTCTAAATTGGTTCGAAAAACTAGCTCAGTCGGCATCTGGGTGTAATAAATGCCGGTTTTAGATATGTCAAAGCTCGAAACATTGTCAGCAATCCTTGTTGGGTCAGTCTGGTCGTTAATATTGGCTCTATAGAGCGAATATTCGCTTAAAAAGAAGAGATAATTTTTATCCCGCGGATCCCAACGTACATTTTTCAGGTCGTTTTTGTTTACGATATCGTTGAGATTAAGAATATTCTTGTTGTCAGGATTGCCGATAAAATAAGCGTTTTCAGTTTTTGTTTCCGTTGCTGGGGCACTATCTTTTGCTGTTGTAATTTTTTCAGACGCTACTTTTTCTGGTGTGGCGGCAAGTGTTCTTTTCAGTGGAATTGAAATGTAGTCACCATTGGGCGACCACTCTATATTTTCCTCACGGGAATCATCCGTAAATTGCCAGCCTGGAAAAGAAAAGGCGCTAGAAATAGTCTTGTCATTGATGCTGATAATCTTGATCGTCGAACCTGAATCATCTGATTTTACAAACGCTATAAAGTCGTTTTTGGGAGAAATAAAAAATTTATCAATTCCGCCGGTGGCATAAGGCGTATGACTATAGTTATTTTTGACCAAAAGTATGTTCCAAAATTCGGTGGATATGCCGCTGTGGACTTCGGTGTTTTTGCGCCAGGTCTGAAAGCCGTCGGCGGAAACAGTCAAATCATAACTTTTAGGAAGCAACCCTGTGATATTATTGGAACTGTTGATCCTGTCTGTCTGTTTTGAGGGCTCAGGTTCTCCATCGATATACACATTAAAGTTTTGCGGATTAGTTTTCAGTGTGATGGTTCCGCTATGCACAAAAACGCCGTGCTGAAAATCAAAACGGTATCCCCATGCGTTCATAACGATAATGGGCGCTACTACTAAGAATATCGCCACTAAACTCCAAAAAAATATCTTTCTCTTAAGCTTTTCCATGAGTTTTCTGGTAATTATAAACCAATGCGAACATACGAATATCAATTTGTATTCTAGCTTTTTTGGGGCTTTTTGTCCAGTCCAAAATGCACAGTCTAAATGTTGACATTCAGATGATAATGAGATATACTATTTTATGTAACTATTAGATGATTTATTATGTTGGCGATTATCAAAACTGGCGGAAAACAGTATAAAGTAAAAGAAGGGGACAAAATTAGAGTAGAAAAAATTGAGGGTGAGGAGGGAAGCAAAATCACCTTTGATGAAGTGTTGTTTTTGGGTGATGAAAAAGAAGTCAAGGTCGGAACTCCAGTGGTTAAGGGCGCCAAAGTTGAAGGCAAAATCTTGAAAACCTCAAAACAAAAGAAAGTGACCGGTATTAAGTATAAGGCCAAAAAAAGATATAAGGTCAAATTTGGTCACAGGCAGACGATGACAGAAGTGGAGATTACCAAGATCGCGTAATATTTAGAAAAAAGAATTATTTGAAAAGCACCCAGGAGGTGCTTTTTTTGGATAAAAAAGCCGGAGGTTGGATGTCCCTCCGGACTTGTGACTGTCTTATATCCCGATACTGTCTAGGATATATTTTTTTGTGAAGATGGAATCTTTAGGGAGCGCTTTCCCTTTTCTCCCTGTTGGCATGGGATCCAGGCCAGTCACACCTCTTTTTAAAGCTCTGGCTAACTGTGGCTGGCTATCCTGTACTGGTCCGAAAAGATCATCATAAAGTCTTTCTGCAGCATTATGCACCTCTTCATATTCCCCGAATCCTATATGATCCGGATTACCGTCCCATGGGTGTATCCTCCTTAAGCAGTCTTCCGCGGTGGGTTCTTTCACTTTCTTTTTCTTAGTATCTGCCATTTTTGGCCCTCCCTCAAGAATTTATTATGGACAAGGCAAAATATTCTAAAAATTAAAACACTCAACCTTGATCAGAATTGTATTTTTAATGAACTGTCTATTATACCAGTTCTCGGCGATTTGTCAAGGCCGCGGAAAGGGTGGCTTCGTCAGCGTATTCGATGTCGCCGCCGGTGGCCAAGCCCTTGGCTAGGCGGGATATTTTGATTGGTACGTTTAAATCTTTGATTTGTCGCTTTAAATAGAGCGCAGTCGCGTCGCCTTCAGTGGTCGGATTGGTAGCTAGAATTATTTCTTCGGTTTTTTCCTTTTGTATTCTATCCATCAGTTCAGAAATTTTCAAATTCTGACTGTCGGTTCCGGAAAAAATTACTCCGCCCAGCACATGGTATAGTCCTTTGTAAACCCCGGTCTTTTCGATCGAGATTATATCCAGGGGCTCTTCGACGACGCAGATAGTTTTTTGGTCGCGATTTGAATTTTTGCAGATTTCGCAAAGACCGTCTTCAGAAATATTAAAACATCTCCGGCAGCTTTTGAGATTTTTCAGTTCCTCCAGGTTTTTGGCAAATTCTTCTAGCTTGCCATTGTCTTGTTTGAATAAAAACAAAACCAACCGTTCGGCCATCTTGGGGCCGACGGAAGGGAGGGATGAAAAGTTTTCTATCAGTTTTTTGAAAGATTTTGGGTACATAGTTTAATCGGTGTGCGCTCGCTCGAGCGATTTGAAAGTGGTTGAGTTCTCATTGAAGTATACCGAAATTTTACCAACCGGTCCATTTCTGTGTTTGGCGATAATAATGTCTACGATATTTTTGTTTGGAGTATCGGGTTTTTCGCGGTCTTCACGATAGAGGAACATCACGATGTCTGCATCTTGTTCGATTGATCCTGATTCGCGCAGATCGGAAAGTTTTGGAATTTGCGGGCTCCTGGATTCAACGGCGCGGGACAACTGGGAAAGGGCGATAATCGGAATATTTAACTCGCGCGCCAGCTGTTTCAACGACCGGGAAATTTCGGAAATTTCGTTGACGCGATTGTCGCCACTACCACCGCGTCCCTCCATAAGTTGTAGATAATCGACAATAATCAATCCGACATTGTGTTCGGCTTGCAGGCGCCGCGCCATGGTGCGCATTTCCATAACATTAGCACTGCCGGCGTCATCGATGAAAATCGGAGCTTCTGAAAGGACTCCCATCGCGTCGCCGATCCTTTGAAAATCATCATCGCCGTCGCCTGATTTGAGTCTCCCGGTGCGCAAGCGCCACAAGTCCACGCCGGATTCGGCTGCGAGCATCCTGTCGATCAACTGGTCGGAGGACATTTCCAACGAGAATATGCCTACCGGAATTTTTTGTTGAGTGGCAATTTGACGGGCGAGGTCCAAGGCCAGCGTGGTTTTACCGATGGAAGGGCGCGCCGCCAGAATTACTAAATCCGATTTTTGAAAACCGGCCAGAATATTATCCAGATCGGGAAAGCCGGTCGGAATGCCGCGCAATTTATGGTCGCCCTTATGCAGTTCATCGATACGGTTAAAAGCAGCTTCCAAAATTGATTTTATCGGTACAAAATCCTGCTTGATATATTTTTGTGAAACTCCAAACAATCGCTGTTCAGCTTTATCCAGGATTTTTTCCACATCTTCCGATTCATTGTAGCCAAGCTCTACGATCTCGCTGGCGGCTTCGATCAATTTACGCAGTGTTGATTTTTTCTGGACTACCTTGGCGTAATGGACGATGTTGGAAGAAGAAGGAATGGTGTTGACCAAGGAAGTCAAATAGCTTGATCCGCCGATTTTTTCCAATTGTTTTTTTTCTTCCAATCGGTTGGAAAGTGAAAGAACGTCGATCGGTTCGCGCTGTTCGTACAATTCCACCATCGCTTCGTAGATCATATTATGGTCGTCTTTGTAAAAATCGCCGATGCGGATCAAATTCGCGATTTTGATAATGGCGTCTTTGTCCAACATCAAAGCGCCCAGGACGGATCGTTCAGCGTCGATGTTTTGCGGCGGGACTTTTATATTGTCGACTTCGCTTTTGGCCATATTAGTTTATTAATTATATCAGCTTCAAAATCAAAATCAACATGGAGTAAGACCCAATTTATGCAGGGCTTGTGAACATATTGACATAAAACTTTAAATATGCTATTATCAGCCGTTGCATATGCGCCCTTAGGCGTGTAGCAAAACCCATTAGAACAAGGGGGTAAAACTTGTTTAGGATGCCTGCTTCGCAGCTTCCGCAGTTCTTAAGATCTGGCGTCGCCAGAGAAGGAGGAATTAATTATGTTGCCAAAGGATTATTTATTGGAAGTAAAAGGAAAAAATCAAGTTACTCTGGAGGCAAGAAGTACGGCTCTAATTGCTCTTATTGCCATTACTCCCAATGTAAGGTCAAGCGTTCCAGCTGACAGAACAGGAAATGGTTTTGTGTATGTGCCCTCAATAAGTTTTTTTGTGGAAGAGGGAAAAAGAGGACTGATCGCTCTTCGAGCGAATCCGGACAAAGGCAGTTCCATAGACATGATTGTTTCTATTGAAAACGATTGGGCGGAAACGAGCGTGGACATCGGTCACCACTGGAAACCATCGTTAGATAGGATTGGGCAAGCAGCAAATTCAGGAATTGTGGTAAATATTGATGGTATTTTCTATACGTCAGATATTTATTACACAAAGAAAGATAAAAGGATTGTCAATAACGCAAACCTTCTTCTGACTTATCTTAACAAGGAAGTTCCTGCACAAGCCATCATTGATGTGGCCTGTGACGAAGTCCGCGAATCCGATGCTCTTACCGAAGCGGCGGAGCTGCGGAAGAAAGTCGAAAAATCGGAAAAGCGGATTCAGAAATTAAACAAGTCACAAGAGGAACTGTGGAGTGAATTATTAAAGAGAGGAGAATTAGTTTCAACTACAGAAAAGGGCCTTAAGGAAGCTCTTGAAAAGATCGAGAAACTTCGGGCAAGCAGGCTCAAGTTCGATGAGATCATCAATGGGTTACTCGATCCGCATAAAAACAAGCCATGGTGGACAAAGAGGCTTGGAGAAATCGGAGATATCAGAGAAAAAGAATTTCTTATTTAGCGAAATTTATAGCAGGTTCGCAGCCGCGAACCTGCTCTCCCCCAAAGAAAGGAGGAATTCAATGAAAATTCCCAAATAAGACCCTTTGCGCGTAATGCGGAAGGGTCCTTTTATTTTTTTAAATATAAACATACATGGGCACAAAACAAAATACTACCATTCAAGGTTGAATGGTAGTATACGAGAATACGAAGTTAGTAATTTTTTAGAATACTTTTTATTTCAGCAACGCTTTTGGCTTGGACCAGCTGGCGGCGGAGGTCGGAAGCGCCGGGGAAGCCTTTGATGCCCCAGGCCAGATGCTTTCTGATTTCAAACATTCCTAAATATTTCTTGTCTTTCCAAATCAATTCAGCATGTTTGATGAGTACTTTTTTAATTTTTTTAAAATCATACTCGGTATATTTTCCAGATTTTATAAGTTCTTTAATTTGCGCAAATATATATGGTCTACCCCAAGCTCCGCGGGCGATGCCGAGGCCGTCGAGCAGGGGATACTCCTTTAATATTTTTACTGCTTCTTCTGGCGTGTTGATTCCACCATTAGCCAGAACAATTTTATCCGGAATAATCTTTTTTATTTTTTCTACTATTTTAAAATCAACTTCGCCGTGGAAACTGCCTTCATAAGTTCGGCCATGCACCATCACGGCGGAAAAGAGGAGATCTTTGACATCTTCAATAAAATCAAGAGCAGTGTGTTTTTTAATGCCGGCACGGATTTTGAGGGAAACTGGCAGATCGGTATTTTCGCAAACGGCCATGATAATTTTTCTGGCCAATTCTTTTTGTGGCATCAGGGCGCAGCCGGAACCGTGGCCAAAAACCTTTTTGTCTGGACAGCCGAAATTTATATCGATGCCGTCCGGTTTTATTTTTTGAGTTATGATTTGTGTGGCTTTGGCGAAATGAGCTGGCTCTTTGCCGAAAAGCTGAATGACGTAGGGCCGTTCTATTTTTTTAAATCTCACTAACCTCAAGGTTTTTTGCGGCTTGAAAAAAAGCGCTGAGACGCTGGCCATTTCGCTGTAAACAACATCTGCTCCATGTTCTTTGCAGATCTGCCGGAAAGCGCTGTCGGTGATGCCGGCCATGGGTGCCAGAGCTAAAATCGGTCTGGGTAATTTTTTCCAAAAGTTTTTCATGTTTTTGTTTCCACTTTCTTTTGGCAGCAAAAGAAAGTGGAGAAAGAAAACTGCCGGCACAGGCTCGTGCTGGCTGAATTTATAATCTGGCTCGCTAAAATTTATACGCTCGCGGCGAGCTATGATAAATTTCTTAACGCTCGCCAGCTTGAAATTCAGAAACGCACTTCGCTATGTGCGGAGATATTTTATTATTGAAAAAAGACGCATATTTCACATGCTCGAGTAATTTTTTGAAATTTGATATTCAAGGTTACTCCGATATTTTGATGTCTCCCTCCGGGGTTTCTTCAACTTTGTATCCTAACGCTTCTATTTCTTTTTCCAGGTCTTTTACCTTGTCTTCAGGAGTTTTTTCTCCGTCAGCCGGCGGGTTATTGTCATCGCAAGCGCAATGTCCGCATCCGCATGAATGTCCCATATTTTTATTTCTTCCCGCCTTAGCGGGCAGGTTTGATTAAATAATTATTATCCTTCAAGTCCTCGATAGTGTATCCCAGTTCGGCGATTTTGTCACGCAAATCATCGGAAGCCTTGAAATCTTTTTGAACGCGTGCCGTCTTTCTTTCCTCAGCCAAAGCCTTTATATTTTCTGGAATCGCAGATGTCTCGGGCAATATTAACCCGAAAACTTTATTTATTTTTTTCCAGAGCGCAAGGATATTTTTTACTTCTGCCACGTCCAGCTTATTCTCTGCCAAAAACTTATTGGTTTCTGTGATTAATTCGTACAAAACACTTAAGGCCAATGGCGTGTTAAGATCATCGTCCATTGCTTTTTCAAAGCTCTCTTGATATTTTTTGATATCGATTTTTTCTACTTCCGCAGCAACTTTTATTGTCTTGAGACTATTAACAAAATCCGAAATACGTATAAGATTAGATTGAGCTTGTTCCATTATTTCCCAAGTAAAATTCATCTGACTTCGGTAATGCGAAGATAAGACAGCTAGACGCAGAATTGTCGGAGCATATCCTTTTTCTTTTATATTTTCCAAGGTATAAAAATTGCCTTTGGATTTTGCCATTTTTTCGCCGTCGACCAAAAGATGCCGACAGTGAATCCAGTAATTTACAAATTTTTTTCCAGTGGCGCATTCAGTTTGAGCGATTTCTGCTTCATGATGGGGAAAAATATTATCCTCTCCACCGGTGTGAATATCAATCGTATCGCCCAGATATTCAGTACTCATGGCGCTACATTCTATGTGCCAGCCGGGATAACCCAAAGACCAGGGAGATTCCCACTTGAGAAGGTGCTTTTCAGGAGCTTTGAGCCAAAGCGCGAAATCCCAGGGGTTCTTTTTATCTGGATGCTCTTCGAGACGCGCGCCAACTTTTAAATTTTCCAAAGTATTGCCGGAAAGTTTGCCGTAATCAGGAAAAGACGTAACATCAAAAAAAACATTACCATTTTTTTCATAAGCGCAGCCTTTTTGAATCAGCGTACTGATTATTTTTATCATTTGCGGGATGTGAGCAGTGGCGCGCGGAAAAAAATGCGCCGGTAGGATATTCATTTCATCTTCTGTGCTATGGAAGTATTCCTCGTAAAATTTTGCGATTTCCGCCGGTGTCTTTTTTTCGGTCAGGGATTTTTTGAGAAATTTATCTTCGCCAGAATCCCCCTGGCCAATAGTATCTTCAGTCAAGTGTCCAACATCAGTAATGTTTTTTATCATGCGCACTTCATATCCAAGATATTCCAAGTAACGTCGAGCGGTGTCAGACATCAGATAGGAGCGGATATTTCCAATATGAATGAAATCATAAACTGTCGGCCCACAAACATACATCCCGACCTTGCCGGGATTGATCGGTTTAAATTCTTCTTTGGATTTGGTTAAGGTGTTATAAATCTTCATGAATTAATTTTTTTCTGGATAAATATGCCAAAAAACAGGCCCATGATAAATCCTATAAAAGTTACATAAAGTAATCCAAATCCCCACATGTCCCCGATAAATTCATTATTTTTCAAATCAATATATAGCCAAAACGAGTTAATACTCAGCCCAATCAAGGCGAAAAGAGACATGCACTCTATTATTATAAACACAGGATTGTTGTTTTTTCTCCTACTAATTAAATATAAATAGAAAAATAAAAACAGAGGCATTATCACTGTGTATCCTCTGAATGAATCAATTAAAAAAAAGTCGATGTAAAAACCCAAAGAAAAAGTTATAATTATTGTAAATTTAAATCTCATTATAACATCCAGCATAGATTTAGAGCCATTTTTTTATTTTAAACAGAGCCATCGTAAGTAGGGCGATTAAAAGCATGATTAAAGCATGAATCCAAAATCCATGTGGATTTCTGCCAAAAGGAATGTCGGCGCTCATGGCCAGAATATTAGAATATACGGTAATGGGGAGGAAAATCGCGGAAAAAATCGTCAAAACTTTCATGGTGAGGTTCAGTTTATTGGAAAGCAAGGAATTATTGGTTTCCTCCAAAGACTCCACGGTTTCCTTGGAACTTTCCAGCCCGTTCCAGACGCGGATATTGGTGCCGATCAAATCTTGAAAATATGGACGCAAAGTGTGATCGATGAAACGAAACTCTCTTTGCGCCAATGATTCAATGACGGAGCGCTGCGGCTTGAGGGTGCGACGAAAATTGAGGATATCCCGTTTGACGACGGAAATTTCAAATACCATTTCCTTTTCATGTCCGGCGAAAATTTCTTGTTCAACATAATCCAATTTTTGGGAGATATGGTCCAGTTTAGGAAAACAAGATTCCAAAAGCATCTCAATTATGCTGTGCAGCAAGGCGGCTGGCGAATGAGCCATTTTTTCTTCGCATAGATTTTTGTCGTCTTGTAAATTATTGAAAAATTCGGTCAGTTGCCAAATTTCTTTGTCGTGAGATGTTATCAAAGCGTCCTTAGTAATTACAATATCCAGCTCGCCAGGGTAGGTTGTGCGCAAAGTCGTGTCAAATAAAGGAATATGGATAGCTAGATAAAGGCAAGTGTCATATTCAACTGCCTTAGGACGCAATGTTGGGGTGGATAATTCTTCCACGACAATCGGATGCAAAGAATATTCTTTTTGTAGCTCGATGACTGCGTCAGCATCAGGCTCGGCAAAATCTATCCATTTAAATTTGCTTGATTTGATTTCTTGCATAAGTTTATTTTATGAATTGACGTATTCTAATTGTACCAACAAAAGCTGAATTTGACAAAAAAAACGCGGCGCTGTTAAGATAAGACATATGGCGAAGCAAATCGTTTTATTTTTAATAAGGATTTATCAAAAGACGCTTTCTATTGACCATGGCCCTTTGCGCAAATATGTGCTCACCGGAACTTGCCGTTATTATCCGACTTGTAGCGAATATACCCGCCAAGCCGTTGAGCGCTTTGGAGTTTTCAAGGGTATTTGGCTTGGCTCAAGAAGAGTGCTTCGTTGCCATCCTTGGCACGAGGGCGGAGTTGACCCAGTTCCGGAAAAATAATAAAAGACAGCATAAAACATGCTGAATATTTTCTAAATTTGTTTTTTTACAAAAGAAAGGAGGTGAAGCAATGAGTAGAGGATCAGGGCTTGGTTTGGGTTCGGATAGTCTTATTGAAGAAATAAAAAGATTCAGCGTGCTTCCTACCAGCGTTTGCTCGGGAGGAGATCTCTCGGTTGTGAATCCCGTTGTCGTGGCGAAAAAGAAAAAACGAAAAGAAACCGTACTAACAGTCGGGAAATGCCCGATGTTTGATGGGCGTTCGTCTGACTGAACGGTGAAAGGGATTGCTTTGTATATCGCAGCACTGATGTGCGCGAGACAGAGCAATCCCTTTAATTTTGGCTAAATTTAAGGGCATTGGTGAAATAGTTGACAGGATGATTTGTAGTAGTAAAATAGCAATTAGCACTCGGACTTGACGAGTGCTAATGGGGTGCTATAATACAAATATGAATACTCGGCAACAAAAAATTCTTTCCGCTGTGATTGAAGATTATACAAATACAGCCATCCCGGTAGGCTCGAATGTTTTGGTGGAAAAATATAATTTCAAGATCAGCCCGGCTACGATCAGAAACGATATGGTCCAACTGGAAAAAGAGGGCTATCTGCATCAGCCGCATATCAGCGCGGGCAGGATTCCGACGGACAAAGGCTATAAATATTTCGTGGAAGAAATGATGGGCGACACCGAACTAACTTTAGCCGAACAGAAAAAATTGCAAGCGGAACTTTTAAAAATGAAAGCCCAGCACAATCGCTTGTCGCGTACCACTGCCAAACTGCTTTCGTCTTTTACCGGCAACCTGGCTATCAGTGGTCTTGAAAAAGATTTTTCCGAATTTGGCATCCGCGAACTTTTGGAACAGCCGGAATTCAAAGAAATCGACGCATTTTGCAAAGTGGCGGAAGCGCTGGATTATATCGATGAAAATATCGACACGCTTCTCAAGGGCGTGAAGCCGGGGGAAACCAGAATTTTCATCGGCAAGGAAAACCCGATTAAAGAAATTTCCAACTGCTCGATGGTCATCTCTCCCTACCGGACCAAAAAGGGCGAAAAAGGCGTCTTGGCCATCATCGGGCCAAAGCGCATGCAATATGCCAAGAACAAATCATTGATCAACTACATGAAGAAGCTTTTGGGCGCGTCGTCTGTGGTAATATTAATAATCAGTCATTTATAATTGGATATTTAAAAATAATATGACCAAGAAAAAAGAAAAAGAAGAAGACATCATCGAACAAAAGGATATCGAAAAAGAGGCTGCAGAAGAGGTCGGCCGGGTTGAAAGCGAGGAAGAAATTGAAAAAATCGATAAAAAGGTTCACGAGGAACTCATAAAAACAGCCGATAAGTATCTGGACAATTGGAAACGCTGTCAAGCGAATTTCGAAAATTACAAAAAACGCCAAGTGAAAGATTCGATGGATTTGATCCGCTATTCTAACGAAAATTTAATTATGCAAATTATTCCGGTGCTGGACAATTTCAATGCTTCGCTTGCGCATGTGCCGGAAGACAAAAAAGACAATGCCTGGGTTACGGGCATAACCTACATCAAAAAACAATTGGAAGATATTTTGAAAAATAACGGAGTGGATGAGGTTGAAGTTAAAGCCGGCGATAAATTTAATCCGGAAATTCACGAAGCTATCAAACAAGAATCAGAAAAAGACGGACAGGAATTTAAAAATAAAATTATGAAAGTTGCGCAAAATGGCTATAAAATTAATGGCAAGGTAATCCGGCCGGCGCGGGTAGTAGTCGAGTAGTTATTTGAAAAATAAAAACCCCAGACATTTCTGGGGTATCGGGCGCGATAAATTTCTAAGTCTTATGTGAAAGAATATTAATTGTATTCGCGCTTGAGTTACATGATTTTGTGATTGGAGAGATGGTACTCGTGGTGCATGGGTATGTCGATTTTGTAAGTTGCGGCGAGCGAAGGCACTTTTTTGAGCTTGCGCTTCGCAACTTTCAGTAATCTTTCGAGTTCACCGATTATACCCCGCAGAAGCTTAATTGCGCTTCTGCTTAGTTTACTGGTTTTCTCCTCGATGTATTCGGAAATCTTTTTGATCAACTTTTTTACGTCGTCTGGTCTTAAACTCTTCATGCAGAGTCTCTCCTTCTTATTTTTTTGACTTGTTTGTAAGAACGCCCGATAGAAAAACATTAGCACAAACAGGCCAATATGTCAAGTTATTCTTTCAGCCACTTATCCACATAGGTGATTGAAATAAATAATTTATAAATTAATTAAGTTTCTAGTCGAATAGTCTGTGAACTGTTGACTGTGAACTAAAAACCAATCATATGGCAAAAATACTCGGAATCGATCTGGGCACGACCAATTCGGCGATGTCAGTCGTCGAGGCGGGCAGTCCGATCATCGTTGAAAACAAAGAAGGCAACCGGACCACGCCTTCGATGGTGGCGATCACCAAAACCGGTGAAAGACTAGTCGGACTTTTGGCGAAGCGCCAAGCAGTTACTAATCCGACCAACACTCTGTCTTCGATCAAGCGTTTGATTGGAAGGCATTTTGAAGATGCGGAAGTGCAAAGAGATTTGAAATTGCTACCGTATAAAATTATCAAAGCTAATGGCGGAGTGAAAGTGGAAATGGGCGGCAAAGAATATACCCCGCAAGAAGTTTCGGCCATGATTCTTTCCAAACTCAAAGCAGATGCGGAAGAAAAATTAGGCGAAAAAATTACCGAAGCCGTGATCACAGTGCCGGCCTATTTTGACGACTCGCAAAGAAAGGCGACCAAAGAGGCAGGAGAAATCGCAGGTTTCAATGTGCGCCGCATCATCAACGAACCGACAGCGGCGGCGCTGGCCTATGGTTTCAATAAAAAGAAAGATGAAAAAATTGCCGTTTACGATTTGGGCGGCGGGACTTTTGATATTTCCATTTTGGAAGTTTCCGAAGACACGGTGGAAGTGAAATCGACCAACGGCGACACGCACTTGGGCGGTGATGATTTTGATCAAGTTATTATTCGTTGGATCATTGATGAATATAAAAAACAAGAAGGTGTCGATTTGTCCAAAGACCCATTGGCTCTGCAAAGAATCAAAGAATCAGCCGAAAAAGCCAAGATTGAACTTTCAACCGCGATGGAAAGCGAAATCAATCAGCCATTTATCACCGCGGATTCTTCTGGCCCAAAACATTTGGTGATGAAAATTACGCGCGCCAAGCTCGATGAATTGGTAGGTGAATTGGTCAAGAAAACGTTGGAGCCGACCAAGAAAGCTCTGGAGGATGCAAAACTAACGGTAAAAGATATTAACGAAGTTATTTTGGTGGGCGGGATGACCCGTATGCCGTTGGTCATCAAAGTCGTCGAAGATTTTTTTGGCAAGAAACCAAACATCACAGTGAACCCGGATGAAGTGGTAGCGATTGGCGCGGCCATCCAAGGTGGCGTGCTCCAAGGCGATGTGCGCGATGTACTTTTGCTGGATGTTACTCCGCTAACTTTGGGCATTGAAACGATGGGCAGTATTCGAACACCGATTATTGACCGCAATACGACGGTGCCGGTTTCCAAGGCGCAGACTTTCTCCACCGCGGCTGACAATCAACCGTCCGTTGAAATTCATGTTCTGCAAGGCGAGCGGGAAATGGCGGCTGACAACAAAACCCTCGGACGATTTATTCTGGATGGCATTCCACCATCTCCGAGAGGCATTCCGCAAATCGAAGTAACATTTGACATTGATGCTAATGGTATTCTTTCCGTCAAAGCCAAAGACAAAGCGACGGGCAAGGAACAATCGATCCGCATTGAAGCTTCGACCGGACTTTCTAAAGATGAAGTGGAGCGCATGAAAAAAGATGCGGAAGTGCACGCGGAGGAAGACAAAAAAAGAAAAGAATTGATCGAGGCGAGAAACTTGGCTGACAATCTGGTCTACACGACGGAAAAGGCCATGCGCGACGCCGGCGACAAAATTACGGCTGACGAAAAGAAGCCGGTCGAGGAAGCGATTACTGAACTCAACAAAGTCAAAAATAGCGACAATCTGGAAGATATCAAATCCAAGACCGAAGCTCTGTCCCAAGCAGCCCAAAAGATAGGCGAAAAGCTCTATAAGGCCGCCCAAGACGCTTCTACTGCCCAAGGGGCAAATCAAGGCCCAGAAGGCACGCCAAGCGCCGAAAACCCGCCGAAAGAGGGCGATCAGCCAAAAGAGGCCGATACAGAAAAACCGGAGGATAAAAAAGAATAACTTCAAAAAGAGCGGGGGATTTTCTCCCGCTCTTTTGCAAATTTATGGAAATATTTTTAGCATCATTGGCAATATTTTCTGGGTGGATAATTTTCCGTTTGAATATGATTTCTGAACGGGGGAAAATTATTAATTCGCTGGAAGCAATTTTAAATGTTACAAAAGAATGGTTTGCATCTTCTTATCCAAAAGATATTGATAAGAGTGAATGGTTTGATCCACAGAGGTATGTTTTTAAGGTTGATTTTTCGATACTCCCAAATATAATTAACAGTAATCTAGTAAGTCGCGAACTAACTGTTCAGCTTACATATTTTATACAATTAATAACAAGATTCAATCAGAGTATTAACCAATTTAGCGATTATGTATTTTCTGATATAGATTTATACAGAAAGGCAAAGGATTTTTATGATGGAAAGGACTTTGAAAATAAAAAATTTGTAGATTGTTACAATGAGTTAGATAAACTTAAAAATGAAATAATCACAAACAAAGAGGTCTCAGGCGAACGGATTTTAATAATGGAAGAAAAGAAGAAGTTGCTATTCTATATGAATAACTGCTATTTTTTTAAAAAAAGTATACACACGGCAACTATTGGGGAAATGGGTCATTATGGAGATGATAAATTTCCGCATCTAAACAAGTGCTTTCATAATATAATCACTTTAGTGATATGTGAGAAAAAAAATAACAAAGGTTTTTTTAATGACGATTTTCGATACATGATTGGCGATTTAATATTTTTGTTAATTCCAGCGATAATTATTTTAGTTTTAATATTTGATTTTGCATGTCAAAGTAAGGTTTGTTTATTGTAACACTTGCTTTTACGCAAAAAAGTGGTAGGTTTATTTTATGAACCAACAAAACCAAATTTTTTCAGGAGTTGCTGTTATTATAGAAAATAAGAAAGGAGAGTTGCTATTGCATCTAAGGGATGAGAATGCTCCATATATGAAAAATCAATGGTGCTTGTTGGGTGGACGGATTGACAATAAATCCCAGGAGACACCAGAGCATGCTGCTGCGAGGGAGATTAATGAAGAAATTGGCATTGTTGTTAATCCAAAATCGTTGAAATTATTCAAAGAAATTATCTTGAAAGATGGGGCTTCTAAGTCTTATATTTTTCATACCATACTTAATCTAAGTAGTGATGAAATTAAATTAGGAGAAGGAAAGGAATTTAGGTTTTTTCCAAAAAGAGAATTGTTGGACATGCTAAAAAAATTGGAATATACAAATTCATTTCTCGAAGTTCTAACTGAATTTGTAAAATTAAAACAATTAAATTTATCATCATCTACATCACGCATAAAAATCTAAAAGAAGCCAAAAAAACAGATTGGCTTTCAGGCTTGACTTTTATCAAAAAAGGCCTAACAATAAAGTCTCTGGCCATAGATATTTTTTTACAATAATGTCTCAAAAATACCGTGAAAGGGAGGGGCAGTTATGAAGAAGACAGCGTTAACTCAGGAAGAATACGAGTTTCTTCTTCTGATGTCAGCAAAACCGAGAACAGAAGAGGGAAAAGGTCTAATGAGTGCAGCTTTGAAAGAGTACTTTGAGAAAATCAACTGGGACAGTTTGGCAAGAACGCCGATGGTCGAAGATGATGACCAAAGAAGGCAAGCTGAAGAGTTTGTAGGTCCCTGTGATTTCTCGGATGGGGCAGAAAAAGTAACTCTCATGATTGACGATTCGGCAAACTGTACGGAGGCAGTTGAGCTTTTAAAGGAATGTGGTGTTCCTTTCGAAATCTCACCCTCTTCCTCGGAAAACTTGCCATGCGCCAGGTATAAAGACGAATTATACTGTGGCTTGCCGGATATCCGATTGCTTCTCGAGGGGCTTGGTTTTGGGGATAAGGCAAGGGCGCGTTGGGATCGCATGAATGCCGAAGCACTTGCAACATAAATCAGGAAGTCTAAGAGGGACATAAAAAAGGAGGTGCATATGCCCTTTAATTTAAAAGAGAAAGCTCGAGGCTTAGAAGGTGTGGTGGATGAATTTCTTATAGCGGTAAGGCCCCAAGACGAAAATAGCGCCAGGGTTATAAGAGATATTATCGCCACATACTGTGCTCCCCATAGTACAACGAGATATGAGAAAGCGCTTCTGAAAAGTATCGTAACCCTATCCCCTAAATCAAGAAATCTTCTTAAGCTGCTCGTTGAGCGCGGGATGAACGAAATTAAGGAGGAGATGACTCAGGATAAAGTCATCTAAAAAGACCAGTTGTTATACGACGAGGGGCTGAAACAAACCCCTCTTTATTTATGCTAAAAATCCTATTAACCTTTTTATAATAATCGGCTTTCAGGCTTGACTTTTCAAGCCTTTTATGATAATCTGATTTGAATTCGAAATCATTCGAATATCAAATCTTCGGAGGTGGATATGTCTGCTTCAAAAATTAAATCAATCGAAGCTGTTGGAATTGATCTGTTGGCCCTGAAAACTGCAACTGGTTTCTGTAAGGAAATCACACTCAGGATCGGAAACAAAGGCGAGGCGGTGGCTTCGGATTTAATCCATGCCATCTGGAAAGAAAAAATGGATGCCGTGAATGTTGGCATTCTCCTCAGGCTTTTAGGCGCTGGATATTCGCACAAGCTCGTAGAGAAGACCAAAAAATTCGTGGAAAAAAATGGCGCCTATATGATGCCCGAGCAACTTGAGATTGCGAAGAGGCTATGCACAGGAGCCTATATCATCTGAATGTTGAGAGAAAAACGGGGTTGGAAATTGATCCAACCCCATTTTTTTATGCTAAAATAGATCTATGAGTATAAAAGCTGTTATTGGCGATTATAAAATTTTTTTAGAAAAAATTTTTAGCAACTTGAAAAGTGCCGGTTTTGAGATTGGCGAATTTAAAGAGCTGGATCATATCGGATATCGGGTTGAGAATCTGGAAAGATATTATGAATTAAAAAAGTCGCTGGCGGAATTTTGTGAAAAAATTTCCGACAAAGAATTTGCCGGGCGACCAGTTTTGGTTTGTAAATTAAAAGAGCCTTTAAATTACGGTGAATTTAAAATCGAAGGTATCGAAGTCTTGGCGCCGAAGGAAGATAATAAATTCGAAGAAGGACTGGAGCATGCGGAATTTGTCACAAAAACTACTCTTCCTGAATTTCTAGAGAAACATAAAAACATAACATTCAATTTGGTTGCGTATGACAGAAAAGAAAATCCGGAACTTGTTTTAGAATTTGAAAATTGTGCGGTAAAATTTCACGAACAAAGTTTATTGAGAGTAAGGGGAATGTAAGTAATTTTTGGAAATTAATAAAAGGCGGGAGTTCTTCCCGCCTTTTCTGCGATCTCGTTTCACAGTTCGAAACGATATGCGTTTGTGTCTCTCTTTTTCGCGCCCATCGAGAGATAGAGCTTGTTGGCCCTCACTCTTTTGGGATTACTTGTAAGCTCGACGTGGCTCATTTTCAATTCTTTTGCTCTCTTGAGAGCAAGTTTTATGAGTTTCGTCGCGATGCCTCTGCCCCAGTAATTCTTGTCAACAACGATATCTTCGAGCGTTCCGAAAAATCCGGTTGGCTTCCAGATTTTGGTAAGTGTTGCCATGCCGATGTTTTTTGTTGTGTTGGCATCGATGGCGATAAAAAGAACACAGTTTTCCATAACTGTCGCCAACTCCAGATGAGAAATTTGTTTGGCTTTTGGCGAAAGCTGTGAGAGCAGCTTGTTTACGTCGAGGCAAGATGTTTCAGCTGGCACATTTTCAAAAAATTTGATCCCCTTCATTACATCACCTCCTTTCGTAATGGGATAAATTATCGTAATATATTTTTAAGAATAAGTCAAGCATTTATTTTTTTAAATTGATTTTTTTGAGTATTCTTACTAGAATAAAGTTATTGCAACATATTAAAGAAAAAACAATATGATACAACTATTTGAAAACGATCTTGAGGAAAAAGATCTGGAGAATATAAATAAATTATTGTACCAACTTAATCCGAACCTTAGTAGTGTTGATTGGAAGCGAGTGGCAGAACTCATGAAAAAGAGTTATATTTTTTCCGCTCGTGATTTGTCTTTGGTAGAAACTAATCCAAAAGGAGAATTGATCGGAATGGCGTCGCTGATTCCGATTGTGAAACTGGCGGCTTTTTTTGGAAACGTAGAAGACGTGATTGTTTTTGAAGAATATCGAGGGCAGGGGATTGGCAAAGAACTGATGAGGCGCATTGTTGAAAAAGGCAAAGAACTGAATATGGAAAATCTATTTCTCACGAGCAACAAGAAAAGGGAAGTAGCCAGAGCGGTTTATAAAAAATTTGGATTTGAGGAATACGACACAACGCCGTTCAAATTAGTTTTTGATAAGGATGATAAATAATTTAATTTATAAAATATAAATCTATGAACCAACCACAACCATCTGTTCAAGGAGAAAAAGCAAATCAAATCCAAATTAAAGCCACTGATGAGAAGTTGAAGGGGGAATACTCAAACGTGATGCAGATCCTGCATACCAAAGAAGAATTTGTGTTGGATTTTTTAAATGTTTTCCCGCCAACGGGAACCCTGAATTCTCGCATCATTCTTTCTCCCGGGCATTTCAAGCGCATGGTTAAAGCGATGCAGGAAAATTTGGAAAAATATGAAGCCAGCTTTGGCAAGCTTGAACAATCGCAAGAGCCCGGTAAAATCGGCTTTGAAGCTTGACCCTGAATAATTTTGACGATTTAAAAGTATTTTTGCTATAATTTTAAAAAAGATCCAGGGGAGATTTTTTATTAACAGCCCTTTTAAAAAAGGAGGCGGTCATGGACGGGGTTTTATTGATAAGCCTGATTATTATCTTAACCGGCATTGCTATTCTTCTGAAAATGAAAACGCGGGAATGCTTTGAAATCGAGGGAGACGTAAAAGGCGTAATTCCGGAACCATTTGGAAATGCCTGGGTCACCATATTTTGTGTCGTTGATCTGGAAGATAGAGAACATTTTTTCTGGATCGACGGCGAATATTTTGGAGACCCGTCGGAGGGAGACTTCGGAAAAATAACTTATCGAAAGGAATATCTTGGAAAAATCCGAGACAGGGAATATGAATTTAGATTCGCTGGGTTTCAGAGGACTCGGCCCCTCGTAGAAAGAGGACTAGCGCTGGGAGCTGGCTGAGGCAAGCCATTTATCAGAAAGCTCGAGTTATCCACAGTCACGAATTTGACAAGATTAAGGGGGCTGGTATAATTTGATTAGCTCTTTCTAGGGTGAGTAAGCAACAATTATCCGGTTATAATCCGGAAGCTATTAAGCTAATTTTAGCTTGAACCAGTTATTACTCGGCTTGGGCTGAGTTGTACAAGGGCGTTGTGTGAATGTAATTTGAATGCGATTTTTTCCATTCTTTCAAACCATTCTAAAGCACACCGCCCTTTTTTCTTTCCCGAAAAATATTTTTTTGGGTCATTTTTTAAAATAGTTAGAAAAAATAATTTACATTTAGAAATCTTCTTTTACTTGACATTTTGTTGAACTAGCGTATATTTACTTATCCCATCGCAAAGGAACAAAGCGAAGGGGAAAGGAGAAGAAAGTGAAA
>Ga0172379_10000142_pt1 | contig 194517 bp, 176 predicted proteins | sample GrowelOW334metaG_FD_119756 | JGI IMG/M metagenome (GOLD analysis project Ga0172379, IMG submission 119756) | Groundwater microbial communities from an aquifer near a municipal landfill in Southern Ontario, Canada - Groundwater well OW334 metaG | ecosystem: Environmental > Aquatic > Deep...
CCTGCACCGCCTGCGCGCCGACAGCGCCGGCGGAAAAATGAAAGTCCGCACCGCGCTGGTCACCGCGCGCAGCGCCCCCGCGCACGAACGCGCGATCCGCACCCTGATGGAATGGAAGGTCGAGGTCGACGAAGCGATGTTCCTCGGCGGCCTGGAGAAGTCACGCTTCCTGCGCGAATTCGAACCCGACTTCTTCTTCGACGACCAGACCCGGCATTGCGAGCCGGCGTCACGGCTGGTGCCGACGGGGCATGTGGTTAGTGGGGTGGCGAATTCAGGATAGTGGCAACCGACAAATGGCCGCTCTAGGCAGGACTAGCTGCCAATTGCCCATAGCATGTGATGCGAGTAAGGTCTGGCGCTAAATGCTTTTTGGTATCCGTATACCCCCGTGTTACTTGAACGGGAGCGCATCAATGGCAACGACATCCACATGTAATTGACAACAGGGACGATAAGTCTCATATAATCAACTTTTTACGTAGGACTCATTCAATACTAATGGCTAAAGGCGGGCAATCGCTTCCGTTCCAGAAGCTTCAACAGTCAGCTGCGGCGAAGTCGGCCAGCGTCGCCTCGATGCACAAGACGCCGTCATCCTTTACGGTCGATTTCAATGCTATTGACGACCCGCGACGTATTTACTATGCACAAGAGTGCTGGACCGAGTTGGACCGAGGGATTGTTGGGATATTTTTCGCTCAGAAAAGCAGATCGGAAGGTCCGCTTAGGTCGCTAGTCTGTATGCGCATGGCGCCAGCGTATATTGTGCATTGGCTAAAGAGTGTCAGCGAAATTCATTCACCATCGATTGCTGAGCTTGCGAGCAACTGTGGTGTGACGCCTGAGCAACTAAATCCTATTCCGGGTGAAGCTGAGCAGACGTTCGAGTCCTCGGCAAATGTAGTCAGAACTGGCATGTCCAGTCTCGATGTAACTCTTGATTTCATCAAATTCTCGCCCTTTGAAATTGGCCATGCTAAGGGCGGCAAACCTGCGAAGGGCGACCCGCAAGTTAGGATAGAGACTCGTGCCAGCCTTTTCTTAGGGCTGTTGGAGAATTTGAGAGAAATGAGCAATACCTTTCCGCCAGATGTAAGAATTGGTCAGGAGGAATAATGTTGTGGCCCGATGAACTAGACGTGTTCTCGATTAAGTCCTGGAACTCTACATTCGTGTCGATGACTTCGCTGCGCGCTGAGGGTGAACAGACTAAATCCCGCATCAAGCCATTTCTTCTGGCAGTAGGCTTGGCGGTGGCTGCAACGCAAGGCTGGGCATACGACAGAAACTTGGCGATCACGGACATCCATACGCACGGACCTCCGGTTCTAAGCCAAAATGTTACGAAAACTATAGACCTCCCCGCGATCCTAGCTGAAGACGAAACTCAGGTAGCGACTGCATCGCTTGAAGGACCAGAGAACACGGTTTATAGGTCGACCACGCTAAGTATCGAATTGAAGAAGTTACAGGATATGCACCGGTCGCTGATCGACTTGGTCCCAATCAACCCAAAGACTATTCGCGTAGCGCGAATTATTGCTGATCAAATCCCCGTGTCAGTTGCTCCATCGATCGGGTTCGATGAAATGGGGAATGTATTTCTTCACTTCAAAGATGAAAGAGTTGATGCGTATCTGACCATCGAGCAGAGAGCACTGCATTTGTTTTGTAAGGTCGTCGATCAGCGAAATATCTACATCGATAACGAACCGTTCATCGGAAAACGGCTCCCAACAAAAATTCGGGATAAGCTTTCCGAGATATTCGTAGCGTAATTTTCAATTGGTACAGCAAGCGAAGCCAAACTATCCGATCGAATCGATTCCTCCCGAAGATTCGGTTAGCAGCTGTTGTTTCGCGATTGACGGGATTAGACCCCTCGATCCCGCCACTGACTTCAAATTTACCCCTGCTGATCACAAGACGGTTCCCTTAGCAACATCGGTCGTTTGGCGAAAATACGCAGTTAACCGTTACGACGTTGACCAGCGTGGGGAAATTATTGCAGATGAGCGGAACGCTCGGAATCGAAAAAATAAGCGCTTAGGCACACTCACATACGTCGGATTTCGCACGGCGATGGTACGAGCAATTCATTCCATTCGGACTGAGCGAGGCTTTCGATTTGCAGTGACACACGCTCCGAGCCTTACATTCCGAGCCCATGCGCGCATAACCATAGAGCATGCCAATCACCCGGACGGGCCTGCATTTATGATCAACGATCGTGTTGATCTGATGAGCCAGCTTATTGATCGAATGCCCATGGACGTCGTTCTTCCCAATGAGGAGGCTGTCTAGCGCCGACAATAGGGTGAAAAGTTGGAACGCAAAATGCATAGCCTGATTATTAAGGTAACTCGCTTCTAACCAGTCAGTGATGCGCCGATTCCCACTGATTGCAACGTTCCTCAGGACACCAAAATTACAGCAATCCAGTGCCCAGCTTCATCATCTCGGGCGCGCCAAAACAGATAACGAACTATCTGGATGAGCGTCGGATTCCAGATTACACGACGTTCATGGTTGGCCAATTTTCGGAAAGTCGGCGCTGGTGACACGGCAACTCATTACTGCGCGATAGCCCTCGCGAATCAGAGCAGCCAGACTCGCATTGAATCCGCATGCGACAATCGCCGCATGCCCGCCGCCCTCCCCCTGCGACACTTCCTGCTCGCGCTCGCCGTCGTCGCCGTCTGGGGCAGCAATTTCGTGGTCATCAAGGTCGCCCTCGGGCATCTGCCACCGCTGCTGTTCGCGGCCTTGCGCTTCGGCCTCGTGCTGGTTCCCGCCCTGTTCTTCGTTGCGCGCCCGGCGGTGCGCCTGGGCAACCTTGCGCTCTATGGCTTGCTGATCGGGGTCGGCCAGTTCGGCTTGCTCTATGTCGCCATGAACGGCCACATCTCGCCGGGCCTTGCCTCGCTGGTGATCCAGGTCCAGGTGTTCTTCACCATCGGCCTGTCGATGCGCCTCTCCGGCGAACGGGTGCGCGGCTTTCAGTGGTTCGCCCTGCTGCTCGCCTCGGCGGGAATCGCCGTCATCATCCTGCATACCGACGGCAGCACGACGCCGCTCGGCCTGCTGCTGGTGCTGATGGCGGCGCTGGCGTGGGCCGGCGGCAATATCGCCGCGATACGGGGCGCCCCGGCCAACATGGTCGCCTACGTGGTCTGGTCCAGCGCCTTCGCCGTGCCGCCGCTGATTGCGCTCTCGCTGTTCGTCGAGGGCTGGGACGCGATCTCGGCCGCGCTGCGGGCGGCCGACGCGTCAACCTGGGCAGCCGTCGCCTACCAATCCTGGGGCAATTCGATCTTCGGCTATGCGGCGTGGGGCTGGCTGCTGGCGAAGCACCCGGCGGCAACGATCACGCCGATGGCGTTGCTCATCCCGGTGTTCGGCATGGGCGGCGCGGCGCTGTGGCTGGACGAATCGCTGCCGTCCTGGAAGCTGGCCGCCGCCGCGCTGGTGATGACGGGCCTGGCGCTCAACCTGCTGTGGCCCCGGCTGCGCGCGGCCCTGGCCTCAAGAGGATGATCGAAGGGGCCGGGCGCGAATCCCGAAAGTCGGCGCCGACGACACGGCGCGGCTGGTCGGGTCAGGCGGGTTCCGGCGCCCCGAAAGCCCTTGGAGGACCGGAAATACTTTCGTTCCCGAAATATGCGCGTCGGCTGGCGATGGGATAATTCGGCACCTCGACACTCTGGCCACGCCTGAAATGACGGATAAAGACGCCTCAATGCTGGCGAAGCTGATTGCCGGCTGCCGCGAGCAGATGGAAAGCGACTTGTGCGAACTGGTCGAGGAACTCGGGCCGGGGTTGATCGAGGACCTCACGGCGCGCACCTCTCCCGCACGCGAACCGGAGCGGCGCATCGCCGCCGCCACTCTCAAGCTCGCACTGTCCGCCCACTGGGGCAAGGTGGCGCCCGCCTTGAAGGCCGGCCTCGCCGGGCGTACCCGGCAGGCGGCAAGGGCGGGCTACGGCTACGACGACGCGAGAGCGCTGAAGATCGTCAACGATGCCGAGATCACCCTGCAGTTGGCCGCACGCGAGGTCCTCGAGCGCCTGGCCACGGCCTGCCGCGAGGAGACCAACGCGCTGGAACGGCGGATTTCCTACCTGGTGCTGCGCAGCGCCATGACTCCGGGCGACCCGACCTTCAAGCTCTCGTCGCTGTGGCCCTGCATCGAGGCCGCCTGCGCCGAGGTGACCGACGACACGGCGGCAGGCATCCTGCTGCTGCAACTGGTCGGCGAACGCCTCGCTGCGGAACTGCCCCAGCTCTATCGCGTCGTCAACGAAGCCATGATCGACGCCGGCATCCTGCCGCGCCTCAAGCGAAGCTACCGGGATATGACGCTGGTCGACCCCCAGGAGCTGGCCGCCGAATCGGCCAAGATGGCAAGCGCCCTCGACCGGCTGGTGAAGGCGCGCACCAAGGACGGCGCTGCCACCGGGCCCGGCGACGGCAGCCTGGAACTCTTCGACTCGATGAAGACGCTGCAGGCAGCGCCGGCGCCGGCGGACCCCGGCACCCACACCAACCTCGTGCGCTTGGTGCGCGACAGCGCCGCCGCGCGCGACGTGCGCCCGCAGGACGCCGTCTCGCTGGACATCGTCGCCGAGTTGTTCGACCTGATCTTCAACGACCCGAACGTCGCGAACGGCATCAAGGCGCTGGTGGCCCGCATGCAATCCACGGTGCTGAAGGCGGCCATGCTCAACCAGCGCTTCTTCGCCGACCGCAGCCATCCGGCGCGGCGCTTCCTGGACAGCATCTCGACCGTCGCCGTCCGCTGGGGCAAGGTGGTCAATGTCGACGACCCCTTCTTCATCAAGCTGTCTGAGCTGGTCAACAAGGTCCAGGCCACTTACGACGGCGACATCGGCGTGTTCGACGCGGCGAACGCGGAGCTCGATGCCTTCCTCGCCGAGCGCGAGGAGATCGAGGAGCAGCAGGACCGCGAGCTGGCCACCGCGGTGCACGCCCGCGAGGAGGAAATCCGCCGCACCCGAGTGGCCCAGATGCGCGCGCAAAGGGCAGCGAACCAGTGCATCGAGCGGCTGCTGGGGCCGATGGTGCCGCGCCAGATCGAAGAGTTCCTGCGCAGCTACTGGCGCGACGCGGTACAGGGAAGGATCTCGCGCTCCGGGGAGGATAGCGCGCCCACCGAAGAGGCCCTGCAAACCGCCGTCGCGCTGATCTGGGCCGTGACGCCGAAGCATGATCCGGGGGAACGGCAACGGCATGCCGCCAGGCTGCCCGGGCTGCTGAAGAAACTCAACGCCGGCTTCGACGAGATCGGCGCCGCGCCCGACGAGCGCAAGACTTTCATGGACACGCTGATCGAGCTGCAGCTCGCCGCGCTGCGCGCGGAAAAGCAGAAGCGCCCCGCCGCCAAGGCCAAGTCGACGTCGATACCGGCGCCGGCGCCGGAGGAAAAGCCGCGCGCGCGCAGCGCGGGGCCGACCCTGCAGGTCAGCCATGCCACCGACCGCGGCGTCCACGTGCAGGACATCTCGCTCCCAAGCACCGGCGAGCTCAACGCGGATAACACGCCGGATCGCGCCGACCTGCGCCGCGTCAGGCAACTCGTGCGCGGCGACTGGGTCGATTTCATCACGGCAGGGCAAAACCGCCGCGAGCGCCTGACCTGGATCAACAACAGCCGGACGCTGTTCCTCTTCACCAACAGCGCCTCGGCCTGCGCCATTTCCATCACGCCGGAAGCCTTGGCGGTGCGCCTGAGGAACCAGACCGTGCGCATCGTGTTGCCAGACCGGCCGATCTTCGAGCGCGCCATCCACGGCGCCATCCATTCGCTGGACCAGCGCGCCTGAGGATCACGGGCCGAAAGCGCTCAGGCAGGCGCTGCCTTGACCCTGATCAGCAACTGCATGCCGACTGCCAGCAGCGCCGCGGCGCAGACGCTGTGCGCAATCGTCAGGCCGAGGCTCAAGCCGCTCAGAATGGTCAGCCCGCCCAGCGCGAACTGGACCAGCAGCAGTGCCAGCAGCAGGGATGCGCTCGGCCGTGTCGCCGGCTGCGCCAGCGCCCGCAGACCACCGAAGCCGAGCAGCAGCAGGGTCGCTAGGGCGCAGTAGCGGTGCAGCAGGTGCAGCGCCACGCCGCCGTCATCGCCCATCGATGCGGCAACGGCCACTTGGGTGAAGGGATTGAGCGCGCTCCAGCCTGCGGGCGCGGGCCAGGAGGCGTCGATGCAGCCGGGCAGATAGGGGCAGGTGACCGCCGCGTAGCGGGCGCCGATCAGGGCGCCCAGCGCCATGGTCAGCGCCAGCGTCCCCAGCCCCGCGTGCAGCAGCGCGGCGGGGCGGCGGTGGGGCACAGGCGCCTGCTGGGTACCGGTGGCGAGCACCGTGCGCCAGGAGAGCAGGACCAGGCCGGCGCCGCCCAGCATGTTGATGAAGGAGGCCCACACCCGATGCGGGTCGGCACTCCAGATTCCGACAAAAGTAAGCAGGATCATCAGCACCAGCAGGGCGGCGGCATACCGCGCCGGCGGCTGGATCGGGTGCGGGCGCTGGCATTGCCAGGCCAGGACGAAGCCGAGCAGCAGCGCGGATGACGCCACGACGCGGTGCAGGATGCGCGCCGCGTCGCTGTGCTTATACGACCCGCCGACCAGCAACTGGCCGTAGCAGTGGGGCCACGGGCTGCAGTCGAGGCCGGCGCCGTTGAGGCGGATGTAGGCACTGATGAGGAGGATCAGAAATGACAATGCCGTCAGCAGCAGTGCCAGGTTTCTGATTTTCCGCAGCCGGGCGCTACGAGACTCCATGACCAGGCCGCGCCCCGGCGAGCCGCCTAGGGGTGGGTACCGGCCGTCGGCCGCGGCAGCGACAGCCCGCGAATGACCCCCGCAATGCTGCGCCAGAGTATCGGCAGCAGCCAGACGATCAATGCAATCTGAAACAGCAGCAGCGCCAGCGTCAGCCACGGATGGGCAAACATCAGCCACAAGCCGGTGAGAGCCACAAGATCCTCGCCGGACGATGCGGCAATGTTGGTAAATGGCTCGGGCGAGGCATTGATCATGGCGCGCGCGCCCGCCTTGGTGAAGTGGGTGCCGGCCGCCAGGGTGCCGCCCAGAATTGCCATCGCGGTCTGCCATTCGACCCCCTGACCGCCGAATACCATTGCCGCCAGCGCCGCGCCGGCAGGAATGCGGACAAAGGTATGGACCGTGTCCCAGACGGAGTCGAGCAGCGGGATCTTGTCGGCAAAGAATTCCACGACCAGCATGAGTCCGGCAGCACCCAGCACCCATGGCTGCTCAAGCAGGCGCAGTCCCTCCGGCAGGACTATCCAGCCCAGGCGGCCGGCCAGACCGACGACGAACAGGCTCGTATAGAGGCGAAAGCCCGAGGCCCAACCAAGCCCCGCCGCCAAGGCCAGGAGCCCGGCAAAGTCCAGCGGCAAATGGGTGAAATCCATGATCGATACTCCGCATTCAAGCGATACTCACAAGGCTCCACTATAGCCCTTGAGGGAAATACCTCAAGCCGTCAGCGCGCACCGCCTGCAGGCAGGCCGGACACAGACAGCTAGCCGCCGGCGCGCCCTCGTCGGCTGTCGCGGGAATCGGCAGCAGGGGTGGCAGCGCCGCGCACCAGCACTCCTGGTCGCCACCTTCCATGCCGCAGCGAAACTTCGCGCCACATTGCGGACAAACGTTGGTGACAACCTCAGGCGCAATGCTCATGGCGTACCCTCGCTGCCGAAACGCCGGCACGCGAAACGCGGTAGGTCGGGGCGCAGTGCGTTCGGCCCGGCTTGACGATCCAGTTCCATGGAACCCATTTTCACCCAGGATGACTGACCTCGGCAAACTGTAAGAAATGTAGAGGCCGGCAGGCGGCACAGGTTTCACTGCAGTGTGTACTCGAACGGAAGCCAGGGAGTAGCATGCCGAATCAGGTAAGCCCTAAAGGAGATCAATCATGAGTTTTCTTGAAACAGTGCTCGGTCCGAAATCGAAATACGACAAGAGCCTGCCCTATACCTATGAAGCCAGGCTGCGCATATTCGAGGAGAGCGACGAATACAAGTCCTACTTCTCCGACACCATCTGCGGCCTGGTTGAATACCTGGACCGGAACAACATACCGCCCGATGGAGTGGAAATCTTCGAGGTCTACCTGGAGCAGGAAGCTCCCATCGATGCCAGCTTCTTCACCACGTCCGACCGACAATGGCTGTTCAAGCCGGACATCTGCCGTGCCTTCCAGAAACATTACCCGGGGCACATACAGGACAAGACCTGCTCATTCAAGGACAGAGCGCGCGCCGGCATCGGCCCCTGAAAATGTTTTTCGGATATCTGCCGTCCGCTCCAACAAAATGATTCGAGGACGCATGGATTCCCGCTCCCTTGTTCCAAAGGCACCCAGGGCACCGCGATGTTTAGTTCTGCCTGCTCAGTCCGACTGACCTGATGTCTGGCGGGGCAACTGAAATGAATCAGCGTTTGCGGTCCAGGTCGCCGGGCTGGTTGATATGCCTGCTGCTGATCTGCCTCGCAGATGTCACCTGCGCCGCTGCGCCAAAGACGGATCCAGCGACGGCACTGCGCGAACGATATGCGTCCCTGGAACAACAGCTGCGGTCAAATCAGTTCGGACAGCCGCTGGCTCTCGAATCCACTGAAACCTCAGACCGCGTGCAGGGTGACATCCACGCGATCGTCAATTACCCGTTGGGCATGGTCGGCGCTGGTCTTGGCAATCCGGATCACTGGTGCGACGTGATGCTGCTCCACCTCAACACGAAGTACTGTCATGCGGTGGCAGGACTTTCAGGCACCACACTGAAAGTAAATGTCGGTACCAAAAAGCCGGAAGAGCTGGCCGATTCAAAGCGCATTGAATTCAAATTCAACGCCGCCGTATCGACGCCGGACTATTTTGAAGTAGTCCTCGACGCCAAAGAGGGGCCGCTGGGCACCAGCGATTATCACATCCGACTTGAAGCCGTAGCGCTTCCGCAGGCCAAGACCTTCTTGCATCTGACGTATTCATATACGATAAATCTTGTCGGACGGGTCGCCGTGATGACTTATCTCGGCACCATCGGCAGAAACAAGGTGGGGTTCACCTCGGTGGGCCCTCAAGTCGGCGCCCAAGCCGACTACATCGGCGGGGTGCGTGGTCTGGTGGAACGCAACACGATGCGTTATTACCTCGCCATCACCAGCTTTCTGGGAGCCATCGATCTGGCGCCGGAGACCCGGCTTGAACACCGGTTGCAGAACTGGTTTACGGCTGTCGAGCGCTACCCGCGGCAGTTGCATGAGATGGATCGGAAGGAATATCTCGAGATGAAGCGCGCCGAACATTTGCGGCAGCAGACAGATCGGTAGAAACCTTAAAGGCAGCTCCGGCAGCACATAACATCTGCTTACATGCTCCTTGGATCGAATCGTCTAAAATATTTCTCGTGAAAGCCTTCTTCCCCTCGAGCTTGTTCTCCTCACTCATCCCGTTCGTATTCGTCGGCGCCAAATGCGGACGGCCAGGCCAGCGCCGCGGCGTTCCCGACCGACCGGGCAATCGGCGATCGCAGCGAGCCCGCGCGGACGCAATCGGGGACCGGAAGCCTCGCTTTCGCCTGTCATGTCCGGCTACCGTGCTACTCGCTTGCTGCGTCTTGTGCGCGAACCAGGCGGCACTGGCGGCCGGAGTCGCCGATCCCTTCGACACCAACGCGCTGCATGCGGCGGGGCCGGGCGATAGCGTCGGCGGCAACCTCAAGGCGACCTGCCGCACCAATGCGGGGAACGCACCCCTGACGCTGACCGAAGTGATCGACCAGGCCCTCTGCAACAACCCGCAGACCCGCCTCGCATGGGCCAATGCGCGAGCGCAGGCAGCCCTGGTCGGCGTTGCCGAGAGCGCCTATCTGCCGACGCTTTCAGCCACCGCAGGGCGCAGCCGCAACACCATCGACTCCGGTTCCAGCATCACCTACGACCAGACCACCATGGCCTTGTCGGCCAGTTACCTGCTCTACGATTTCGGCGGCCGCGCGGCGACGCTGGACAATGCACGCCAACTCATGGCGGCGCTGGCCGCGACGCAGGACGCCACCCTGCAGTCCGTCTTCTTCGACGTCGTCCAGGCTTATTTCCAGCGCTTTGCCGCCGAGGCCGCGGTCGGCGCCGCGCGCGAGTCCGAACACGCCAGCCGGGAGAGCCTCAAGGCCGCGGAAGCCCGCTATCGCATCGGCACCGGAACGCCGGCGGACCGGCTGCAAGCGCAGACGGCGGCCTCACAAACCACGCTGACCCGCATCCAGGCCGAGGGCAACGCCCGGACCGCGCTCGGCATACTCGCCAACGCGATGGGCCTCGACGCCCAGGATGCACCCGCTCTTGCCCCGCCTGCCGATGCTGTGCCGGACCCCGCATTCGAGCGCAACCTCGGCGAACTGATTGCCGCAGCCAAGCGCGCGCGCCCCGATCTGATTGCCGCCGAAGCCCAGGTCAAGGCGGCGCAGGCCGGCATCGACGCCGCACGCGCAACCGGCATGCCGAGCATTTCGCTGAGTGCCGGCAACAGCTACAACGACAGCGACCTGAACCTGGCCGGGACGACGCGCGGCACCAGCATCGGCATCGCGCTGTCGATTCCCCTGTTCTCCGGCTTCAACACCACCTACCGCGTCCGCAGCGCCGAAGCGCAGCTGGAAGCCAGGACGGCGCAGCGCGAGCAACTGGCGAAGCAGGTCTCGCTGGACGTCTGGCGTAGCTACCATGCGCTGACGACCAGCATCGAGTCGGTGCGCGCCAGTGCGGATCTCGTCGCCAGCGCCCAAGCCTCGGAGAAGGTGGCGACCGGCCGCTACAAGGCCGGCGTCGGTGGCATCCTCGAACTGCTCAACGCCCAGAGCGCTCTTGCCGGCGCCCGCCAGCAACGCATCCAGGCACTGTACAACTGGCGCATCGCCAAGGCGGCGCTGGCCCAGTCCATGGGACAGATCGGCTTCGACCAGATCGAGTCCGCCACCACGCCATCGAAGAAAGCCCTTCCGCCATGAACCTGCGCCGACTGTTTGTGAACAAGTATTCGCTGCTGGGCGCACTGCTGCTGCTCGCCGCCGGCGGCTATCTCTACTGGACCAAAGGCCGCACGCCAGACGCCGAGGCGCGCTACCGCACCCAGGCCGTCGAGCGGGGCGACCTGACGCAACTGGCGTCCGCCAACGGCACGCTCAATCCGGTGGTGCTGGTCAATGTCGGCACCCAGGTTTCCGGTACGGTGAAGAAGTGGTACGCCGACTTCAACGATCACGTCAAGGAAGGCCAGAAGCTGCTGGAACTCGATCCGGCGATCTACCAGGCGCAGGTCAATCAGAGCACCGCCAGCCTCGCCAATGCGCGCTCGCAAAGGAAGCTCGCCGAGGCCAACGAGGCGCGGGCGCGCCAGCTGTTCAAGGAGGAGTACATCTCGCGCCAGGATCTGGATACGGCGCTGCAGGCGCTCGAAGCCTCGCGCGCGCAGGTCGCCGTTGTCGAGGCGCAGGTGTCCAGGGACCGGACCAATCTCGGCTATTCGGTGATACGTTCGCCGGTGACCGGTGTCGTCGTCTCGCGCGAAGTCGACGTCGGCCAGACGGTGGCGGCGAGCCTGCAAACACCGACGCTGTTCAAGATCGCCCAGGATCTGGCGAAGATGCAGATCGATTCGAGTTATGCGGAAGCCGATATCGGCAACCTCAAGGTCGGCCAGCAGGCCACCTTCCGCGTCGATGCCTTTCCCAACCGCAACTTCCAAGGTGTCGTGCGGCAGGTGCGGCTCAATCCGACCACGCAGCAGAACGTCGTCACCTATGACGTCGTGATTGCCGTGGATAACCCGGAACAGATTCTCATGCCGGGCATGACGGCCTACGTCAATATTCTTGTGGCGCAGCGCAAGGGTGCGCTGCTGGTGCCCAACGCCGCCCTGCGCTTTCGTCCGGTCGATGCCGGACCGCGCAACGAGAAACCGCAAGAGAACCGCAAGAACGGCAAGGGCAAGCCCGAGGGGCCGAGCGGTACCGTTTATGTCCTCGCCAACGGACAGCCGAAGCCGGTGCGCGTCGCGGTCGGCATCACCGACAACCGCATGACCGAGATTGTCGGCGGCGACCTCAAGGAAGGCGATGCGGTGGTCGTCGAGGATCGTCAGCCGCCGGCCAAGGCGGGGGCACCCGGCATGAGGCTGTTCTGATGAGCGGCAGTCCCGATGCGGTCATCCGCATCGAGCAACTCTACAAGGAATACCTGACCGACGCCGGACCGGTACCGGTGCTCAAGGATGTTTCGGTGACGGTGGAACCCGGCGAATTCGTCGCCGTGATGGGACCTTCGGGCTCGGGCAAATCGACCTTCATGAACATTCTCGGCTGCCTCGACGTCGCCACCAGCGGCCGTTATGTGCTCAACGGCCGCGACGTCGGGATGCTCGGCAGCGACGAACTCGCTCACCTGCGCAACCAGGTGATCGGTTTCGTCTTTCAGGGCTTCAACCTGCTGCCGCGGGCCAACCTCGAAGACAACGTCGGTCTGCCGCTGATCTATCGCGGCGTGGCCCGCAGCGAACGTCTCGACCATGCGCGCGAAATGCTCGCCAAGGTGGGCCTCGGCGCCTACAACCGTTCCCGACCCAACCAGATTTCCGGCGGCCAGCAGCAGCGCGTCGCGATTGCCCGCGCATTGGTCAACCGGCCCAAGCTGATCCTCGCCGACGAACCTACCGGCAACCTCGACACCGCCACCAGCAAGGAGGTCATGGCGCTGTTCACCGAGCTCAACGAGCGCGACGGCATCACCATCGTGCTCGTCACGCACGAGTCCGACATCGCCGCCAATGCCCACCGCCTGGTGCGTCTGACCGACGGCCGCGTGATTTACGACGGCCCGATCCAGCACGCCGCGCCGGAGCACCTCGAGGCAACCTCATGACCACCCACCCCCCGGCCCCCGCCCCGCGGGCAGGGGCGACTACGGTTCAGCCGCGCGCAGCGCGGCATCCGGGTGTTGGCTTGCCGCCTCCGTGGGGCGGCCCGGCGGAGACGGCATGACCGCCGCCATGCTCGCAGAAGCCTGGGTGGCGATGGGCGCCAACCGGCTGCGCACTTTCCTCACTATGCTGGGCATGGTCATCGGGGTCGGTGCCGTGATTCTCATGCTCGCCATCGGCCAGGGCGCGCAGCAGCAGGTGGAGGCCTCGATTGCCTCGATGGGCAGCAATCTGTTCATCATTCTCTCCGGCTCGACCACCTCGGGCGGCCTGCGCATGGGCGGCGGCGCCGCGCCGACGCTGACGCTGGCGGACGCCCAGGCCATCGGCGAACTGCCGTCCGTTGCCGCGGCGGCACCGTCGTCGCCGGGTACCGCGCAACTGGTCTACGGCCCCAACAACTGGAGCACCCAGATCATGGGCACTACCCCGAGCTTTCTCGCCGTACGGGACTGGAAGCTCGCGGCCGGCTTTCCCTTTACCGATTCCGACATCCGCTCCGCCACCCGCGTCGCCCTGCTGGGCAAGACCGTGGTCACCAACCTGTTCGGCGACGAGGATCCCGTCGGCAAGACGCTGCGCATCAAGAACAGCCCCTACATGGTGCTCGGCGTGCTGGCAGCGAAGGGCCAGAGCCTGGACGGCCGCGACCAGGACGACACGGTCATCATTCCGGTCACCACCGCGCAGCGCAAGCTGTTCGGCACGCGCTTCGTCGGCACCGTGCGCTTCATCATGGTCCAGGCGGATTCCGCCGACGCGATGCCTGCCGTCGAAAGGTCCATAAACCAGTTGCTGCGGCAGCGCCACCGCCTTCGCGAAGGCGCCGACGACGACTTCTCAGTGCGCAACTTGACGGCGCTGGCCAACACCGCCGCCGAAACCGCGCAGGTGATGTCGCTGATGTTGGGTGCCATCGCCTCGGTGTCGCTGCTGGTCGGCGGCATCGGCATCATGAACATCATGCTCGTCTCGGTCACCGAGCGCACCCGCGAGATCGGCATCCGCATGGCCATCGGCGCGCGCGGCAAGGACATCCTGCTCCAGTTCCTGCTCGAAGCCATCATCATCTCGGTTATCGGCTGCCTGATCGGCGTGGTGCTGGGAGTCGGCGGTGCGCTGACGGTGAACCAGCTCAGCGGCATGACAATTGTCATAACCCCCGAGTCCATCGTCATGGCCTTTGCCGTCGCCGCCGCGGTCGGCATTTTTTTCGGCTGGTATCCGGCGCGGAAAGCCGCCGCCATGAAACCGATCGACGCCCTGCGTTACCAGTAAGACACTGACCTTGGCTGCCGGCGGCTTACTCCACAGCTCGCCGGCAGCCCCGATCGTGGATAATGAATCTTTTCCGTCGTCCAGAAGATCATGGCTGAAGAAATCGAACTCAAGCTGGCGCTGGCAGAAGGCCATCAGGCGCGATTCCTGAGGCACCCGCTGCTGAAACAGGCGGCCGAGCGTCATGTCGACACGCTCGACAACATCTATTACGACACGACGGATCTCGCCCTGCATCGCCGTGGCATCGCCTTGCGCCTGCGCCGCAAGGGGCGCGACTGGCTGCAGACGGTCAAGCTGGCGGGACGGTCGGCCGCAGGCCTGAGCAGCCGGCCCGAGTGGGAAACGCCTTACGCCGGGCATTTCGACTTCTCGGGCGTTGACCAGCCTGAGGTGCGCGAATGGCTGGAAAAGCCCAAGCTGCTGGCTCGCATCGTACCCATTTGCGAAACCCGTTTCCGTCGCATCACGTGGAAATTTCCTGCTGCCCGCGGCGCCGTGCTGCTGACCCTGGATCGCGGCTGGATCATTGCCAATGGTCGCCGGGAATCCATTTCCGAAGTGGAACTGGAGCTTGCCGGCGCACCGGTACACGCCATTTTCGGGCTCGCGGCGCAACTCGCGCAACGCGTGACCCTGACGCCGTCGGTATTGTCCAAGGCGGAGCGCGGCTATCGCCTGCACATCGGCGCGCCGCCGGTGCCGTTCAAGGCCGAAACCGTGCCGCTGAGCGCGGCAATGGCTCCGTTCGAAGCCTTCCGCCACATCGCCCTGTCCTGCCTCGAACACCTGCAGCAGAATCATCATGGTGCGCTGACCAGCGATGACCCGGAGTACATCCACCAGATGCGCGTCGCCACGCGCCGGCTGCGTGCCGCATTGAGACTTTTCGCCCCGGTACTGCCCGAGCATTTTGCCGAGCCTCTGCGCGCGCCGCTGTCCGCCTTGATGCAGCACCTGGGCCGCGCGCGCGACCTCGATGTGCTGCTCGCCGAAATTGCCAATCCGGTTCTCGCCGCGCTGCCCAACGAGCCGCGGCTGCCGGCGCTTGCCGGCGACATCACCAACCGCCGCTACACGGCGCGCGCGCAGGCGATTGCCATGCTCGCGGCGCCGGACTACGGACGCATGTTGCTGACCGCGCTCGAATGGATGCACGCCAAGGCGCCGGTGGATGCGGCATTGATCGTGCTGTTGAGCTTCGCCTCCGAACGCCTGAAACGCCTGCGCAACAAGGTACGGCGCCTGGCCGTGGCCGCCAGCATCGACGATCCGGCATCGCTGCACGCCCTGCGCATCGGCGTCAAGCGTCTGCGTTATGCGCTGGAGTTCTTTTCACCCCTGGCGTCGGAGCAGGCCTTGAGCCGTGTGCTGAAACAGCTCACCACGGTGCAGGACACGCTGGGCCAGCTCAACGACCTGTCCAATGCCGGAGCCATGCTGATGGATTGCGCCGGTGACGATCCCCGGCTGCGCGAGGCAGTGACGCTGATCGGCGGCTGGCATGGTCCCCACTACGCGAGCCTGCTGGCCGGCATGTCACGCGAGCTGGTGCGCCTGGCTCGGCTGCGCCTGCCAAAGCTGATCCATAGCGCCGCGTAATACGTCCGTAACGCCAATGAGTTAGCCTTGGCACCCACCACAGGAGGCACGAAGATGGACTTGATACTCTGGCGTCACGCCGAAGCCGAAGAAGGCGACGGCACCATCCCTGATCACAAGCGGCGCCTGACCGCGCGTGGTGAACGGCAGTCGAAGCAAGTGGCACGCTGGCTGCGCCAGCATCTGCCGCGCAAACGCAAGGTCCTCGTCAGTCCCGCCGAACGCACCCAGCAAACGGCGCATGCACTGGACCTGCCCTACGAGATCGAGCCCAGGCTCGGCACCGGAGCGTCGGTGAGCGATGTGCTGACGGCCGCTGGCTGGCCCAACCAGAGTGGCGCGGTGCTGGTCATCGGGCATCAACCGACCCTGGGACGGGTCGCGGCGCAGCTGCTCGGGGGTGCGGAAGCCGACTGGTCGATCAAGAAGGGCGGCATCTGGTGGTTTTCCCGCCGTGCGCGCGACAACGAAACACAAACCGTGCTGCGCGCCGTCCTCAACCCCGATTTCGCCTGAGTTCAGCACCTTGCCGCCTATGCCATATAGGTGGGATATCGATGACGGTTGCGAAAACGGCCGGGTTTTGATATTTTAGGTATCGATATTTTGATTATGCTACGCCAACCTGAGCCTCCTCTTCATGTCCAAGAAACCAGTTTCAGCCACTTCTGACACCGAAACGCGCGCCACGTCCGAACACGCGACCGACCTCCGGCTGTGGCTGCGCACGCTGGCCTGCACCAACCTGATCGAAAATCAGATCCGCTCGCGCTTGCGCACCGAGTTCGACATTACACTGCCGCGCTTCGATCTGATGTCCCAGCTTGAACGCTCGCCACAGGGCCTCAAGATGGGGGAGTTGTCCAAACGCATGATGGTCACCGGTGGCAATGTGACCGGAATTACCGATCAACTGGTCGCCGAGGGGCTGGTTGTCCGCGAAGACAGTCCCAAGGACCGCCGTGCCTACATCGTCAAGCTTACGCCGGAAGGCCGTCGCAGCTTCCGCAAAATGGCCGAATCACATGAAAAATGGATCGTCGAACTGCTCGGCGGGATGGACGAAGCGCAGCGCAGCCAGCTCTACGAGTTGCTTGCCCTGCTGAAAGCAAGCGCCGCCCGGGCTGCCGAAAAAAAGTGATCTGAAACCCGGGGATCAAGACGCGGGGTTGCAGCAATGCAGAGGCACCGGGCCCACAAAATTCCTGCGCCCCGAAGGGCGTCCCCCTGGGGGACGCCGGAACAACTCAACCGCGAATACAACGCCCGCGCTGCAATCCCGGACCATCCGGAGATCTTTGCGCGGTGGCGCGCCGACTCGCAGGCCGCCCGTAATGCCCTGCGCTACGAGGCGGACTACCATTACGGCCCGTCGCCGGCCGAAGCCCTCGACCTCTTTCCGGCCGCCACGCGCAATGCGCCGCTGCTGGTCTTCATCCACGGCGGCTATTGGCGCTCGCTCGACAAGCAGGACTTTTCCTTCCTCGCTCCGGCGTTCGTGCAAGCCGGTGTCGCCGTGGCCATGCCCAACTACGGCCTGGCCCCGGCGACGTCGATCGAGGACATGGTGCGGCAGACTCTGCGCGCACTGGCGTGGCTGTATCGCGCGCTGCCGCAACTCGGCATCGATCCGCGGCGCATCGTGGTCGCCGGGCATTCCGCAGGCGCACATCTCGCCGCCATGATGCTGGCCGCCGACTGGCCGCTATGGGCCCCCGACTTGCCCCGGGACCTGCTGTGCGGCGCGGTCTGCGTTTCCGGAATCTATGACTTGCGACCGCTGGTAAGCGCGCCTTTCCTGCAAGACGACCTCACGCTCGATGACGCAACCGCGCAGCTGGTCAGCCCCGTCAGCTACCGGCCAAACGTCTCCATACCCTTGATCACGGCTGTCGGCGGCGCGGAAAGCGCCGAGTTTCAACGCCAGAACCGCCTGATCCGCGACGCCTGGCCGCACTGCTTCCGCGACGACCTGCCCCTGCCCGGACGCCATCACCTGGCGAGCGTCGAGGCGCTGGGCGACTCCGGCCACCCCTTGTTCCATGCCACGCTGCGTCTGCTGGGAAAAACGCCATGACACACGTCCGGGACGACGCCGGCGTGGCAAGAGCCGCACCACGACTCACTCCAGCGCGGCCGTTGCCGCCTGTAATACAATACGCACCATGTGCGCCCTGCCGGTTGGCGCCCGATTCGGCATTCTGCCGCATTTCCCTCGAGCGCTTCGCCGCCTGAACCGGTTCCCCGCGAGGGGCAGGCCGATTCAGGAGTTCATTTGAACGCGACTACACAGAGCATTACCCCTTCCCCCGACGCCATCTCCGACGCAAGCGCGGACGCCACCCCGACCGCCGTCCCGCCAACGCCGACTTTCGACCAGCTCGGGCTGCTGCCCGAGTTGATGCGCGCCATCAAGGACGCCGGCTACACGACGCCGACGCCGATCCAGATCCAGGCCATCCCGATCATCATGGCCGGCAAGGATGTCATGGGCGGCGCCCAGACCGGCACCGGCAAGACCGCCGGCTTCACGCTGCCGCTGCTGCAGCGCCTGGCCCGCCATGCCAGCAGTTCGCCGTCACCCGCGCGCCACCCGGTCCGTGCGCTGATCCTGGCGCCGACGCGCGAGTTGGCGATGCAGGTTCATCAAAGCGTGGTCACCTACAGCAAGCACCTGCCGCTGCGCTCGGTCTGCATCTACGGCGGCGTCGATATCCGGCCGCAGATCGCCGAACTGCGCGAAGGCCGCGAGATCGTCGTCGCCACGCCGGGCCGGCTGCTGGACCACGTCCAGCAGAAAAGCGTCAGCTTCAACTCCGTCGAGGTGCTGGTGCTCGATGAAGCGGACCGCATGCTGGACATGGGCTTCATCCCCGACATCAAGCGCATTCTGGCCATGCTGCCGAAGGAGCGGCAGAGCCTGCTGTTCTCGGCGACCTTCTCCAACGAGATCAAGAATCTCGCCGACACCATGCTCAAGGCACCGCAGCTGATCGAGGTGGCGCGGCGCAATACCGTGATCGAAACCATCACCCACCGCGTGTACCCCGTGGCATCCGACCTCAAGCGCAGCCTGCTGGTGCATCTGCTGACGCACCAGGATGATCTGCAACAGGTGCTGGTGTTTGTCGGCACCAAGTTCGGCGCCAGTCGTCTCGCGGTCTATCTCGCGCGCCAGGGCATCGCCGCCGATGCGATTCACGGCGACAAGAGCCAGCAGCAGCGCACCGAAGCTCTGGAAGGCTTCAAGTCGGGCAAGATCCGCGTCCTGGTCGCCACCGACGTCGCCGCGCGCGGGCTCGACATCGACGACCTGCCTCATGTCATCAACTACGAACTGCCGCACACCGCCGAAGACTACATTCACCGCATCGGCCGCACCGGCCGCGCCGGCAAGCATGGCGAAGCCACCTCGCTGTTCGCGCCCGAAGAAACGCAGCGCCTGGCCGACATCGAAAGACTGATCAAGCGCCCGATCGAACGGGTCGAGATCACCGGTTTCAATCTCGGCACGGCGGCCCCTGAACGCGGACGCGAGCGCAGCGGCAGCGGCCATCGCCGGGAGCACGAAGAGCATCGCCGCGAACGCGAAGTCAAGCAGCACGATCGCCGGCCACCGCCCCATCTGCCGGCCCCCGTTGCGCATCTGCCGCGACTCGATCCGCGCCTGCCGCGACTCGACTTTGACCCGAACAAACCCTATGTCAGCAAACTGGGGCCCATCGAAACCAGCACCGAGAAGCCCGCCGCGCCGCGTCCGCAAAAGTCTGTCGCGGCACTGCTCGGCGGACTGGGCAAGAAATAGCCAGACGCCATCGGCCATGCGCGACCAAGCAGCGTGGCAGCTCGATGTACGGCCAGCCGTCGGCGGCGACGCGGACACCCTGGTCATTGTTTTCGGCGGGCGCTGGCGCATCGACCAGAGTCTGCCCGCACCCGACACCTTGAAAGACCGCCTCGACGCTTCGGTGCGTCGGGTCCGCTTCGATGCCAACGAGCTTGCCGACTGGGATTCCGGCCTGCTGAGCTTCGTCTCCGAGATCAGCAAGTCCTGCGCGGATCGCGGCATCGCGGTCGATGGCAGCGGGCTGCCACCAGGGGCGCTGCGCCTGCTGACGATGGCGCAGGCGGTACCGGAACAAAAGCTCGCGGAGCGCGACAAGGGCCCGCAGGGGTCGTTTGCACAAGTCGGCACCGCCACCCTGGAGTTCTTTCGCGGCTTGCCGCAGATGCTGGACTTTCTCGGCGAGGTAGCGCTGTCGCTGCTGCGGCTGCTCTCCGGCCGCGCCGGTTTCCGCGCCCGCGACCTCTGGCTCGAAATCGAGGAAATCGGACCGCGTGCGCTACCCATCGTCTCGGTGATCAGCTTCCTCGTCGGACTGATCCTGGCCTATCTCGGCGCCGACCAGCTGAAACTGGTCGGGGCGCAGATATTCATTGCCGACCTGGTGGCCATCGGCATGGTGCGCGAAATAGGCGCGCTGATGACCGGCGTCATCATCGCCGGCCGCACCGGCGCCGCCTTCGCCGCGCAGCTCGGCACCATGCAGGTCAACGAGGAGATCGACGCCTTCAAGACGCTCGGCATCTCGGCCATCGACTTTCTGGTGCTGCCACGCATCCTGGCGCTGATGCTGATGGTGCCGCTGCTCACGCTCTACTCGGGCTTCATCGGCATGCTGGCAGGGCTGCTGGTGTCGGCCACCATCTTCGATATCGGCGTCTTCGAGTACTACACCGAGACATTGCGCGCGCTGGATTTCAGGCAGTTCGCCGTCGGCCTATCGAAGGGTGCGGTGTATGGCGCGATGATCGCCTTCTCTGGTTGCCTGCGCGGTATGCAATGCGGACGCAGTGCCGAAGCAGTCGGCCATGCCGCAACCTCGGCGGTGGTCACCGCCATCCTCCTGATCACGATTTCGGCTTCGATCATGACCATCGTTTATTACCAGTTGGGCATCTAGCAACAATGGCCCCCCACGCTCGCAAACCCGGCTCGCTGACCCCCACAGGGGGGCGCATGTCTTCTTGGGGCGATCCGGCGAAGACATGACGGCCACGACACCGCACATCGAGGTCCGCGGACTGAGCATGGCCTACGGCGAGCACATCGTGCAGCGCGACCTCGATTTCGTGGTGAATAAGGGCGACATTTTCGTCGTCATGGGCGGCAACGGCTGCGGCAAGACCACGCTGATGCGCGCCCTGGTCGGCCTGCAGCGACCGACGGCCGGCTCCGTGCTGTACAGCGGGGAGGACTTCTGGAACGCCGAGCCGGAAGTGCAACAGAGGCTCAAGCGCCGGCTCGGCATCCTGTTCCAGGGCGGCGCGCTGTGGAGTTCGCTGACGCTGGCAGAAAACGTCGCGCTGCCGATTGCCGAATTCACCCGCCTGCCAGCGGCCCGCGTCGATGAAATCGTCGCCTTCAAGCTGGCGTTGGTCGGGCTGGCCGGCTGCGAGGATCTGTACCCTGCCGAATTGAGCGGCGGCATGAAGAAGCGCGCGGGGCTGGCGCGGGCGATGGCACTCGATCCCGACATCCTGGTCATTGATGAGCCCTCGTCGGGCCTCGATCCGTTGACCGCGCGGCGGCTCGACGAGTTGATAATGGAACTGCGCGAAAGCCTCGGCACCACCATCGTCGTCGTGACGCACGAACTGGCCAGCATCCTCAGCATCGGTAACAATTCGATCTTTCTCGATTCCGAAAGCCACACCATGATCGCCACAGGCCACCCGCAGGATGCGCTGAAGAACGGCCACCCCAAGGTGCGTCACTTCCTTACGCGAGGCGGCGATGTGTCGCCCCCTCGCCGCAACGACTCTTCGGAGACGGCATGAGCCGCAAAGCCAACCCCACCCTGATCGGCGCCTTCGTCCTCGGTGCGATTGCGCTGGCCATAGTCACCACGCTGCTGCTGGCTGGCGGCAGCTGGTTCGGCGAGCGGCGGCAGCACGTCATGTATTTCGAGGGCGCCGCACAGGGCCTACAGGTCGGCGCGCCGGTGGTATTCCTCGGCGTCAAGGTCGGCACCGTCAAGCAGATCCAGCTCGGCCTCGACCCACAGAGCCGCCGCTTCCTGGTGCCTGTAACGATCGAACTGGACCCCGAGGTGGCACGCACGCGCAGCGGCGAGCCGATCGACCTGCGTGATCGCGCGACCGTACGGCAGCTGGTCGAGCGCGGCCTGCGCGCGCGACTGCGGATGCAGAGCCTGCTCACCGGTCAGCTGTACGTCGATCTCGACTTCCACCCCGACAAACCCGCGATCTTCGCCGCGCTCGACCCCGAGCTCAGCGAAATCCCGACCATACGCACCGCCGGGCAGGAGCTGACGACCAAGCTCGAGGGCTTTCCGATGGACAAATTCCTCGCCGATGTTGCCGGCATCAGCAGCGCGGTAAACCAGCTGATGTCGGCGCCAGCGACGCAGGAACTGCCGCAGCGGCTTGGTGCGACGTTGCGGCACCTGGAGTCGCTGACCGCCCGCTTCGACGCGCAGGGCGGCCCGATCCTGAAGGACGTACGAGGTAACCTCGCTGAACTGCACAAGGCGCTGCTGGCCGCGCAGGCGGCACTGGCCAAGCTCGACACCGCCGCCGACCGCGTGGCCGACCTGGCCCGCACCGACTCGGCCATGGTCGGCAACCTGACCAGGGCCAGCGAAGAACTGGCCAAGGCCGCCGGCGCGGTGCGCAGCCTGACCGAGCAGGAGTCACCGACGGTGGCCAACGTCAACGCCGCGCTCAAGGAAATCACCCGTGCCGCAGACGCCCTGCGCCTGCTGGCGGAAACGCTGGAACAGCAACCGGACGCCATCTGGCGTGGCAAGCGCCAGAAGACCACGCCTTAACGTACAACACAGCAGCACACAACCCCACACCCGATGAAAGAGGAGATGCAATGAAACTGGTTCGCTACGGCCTGAAGGGCCGCGAAAAGCCCGGCCTGATCGACGCTGCCGGAACGCTGCGTGACCTTTCCGGCCATGTCGCCGACATCGGCTGGAACGAACTCTCGACTACCGGACAAAAGCGCCTGCGGGCGCTGAATCCTGCCAGCTTGCCGGCCGTGCGCGGCAAGCCGCGCCTCGGTGTGCCCTTCACCGGCATTTCGAAAATCGTCGGCATCGGCCTCAACTACCGCGCCCACGCCCTCGAATCCAAGATGCTGATTCCGGCCGAGCCGGTGGTGTTCATGAAGGCTACCACCTGCATCACCGGCCCCTGCGATCCGATCCTAATGCCCATCGGCAGCACCAAGCTCGACTGGGAAGTCGAACTCGGCATCGTGATCGGCCGCGAAACCCGCCATGTCGCGCAGGGACAAGCGCTTGATCACGTTGCAGGCTACTGCGTATTCAACGACGTCTCGGAGCGCACCTTCCAGCTCGAACGCGGCGGCCAGTGGGACAAGGGCAAGGGCTGCGACAGCTTCGGCCCCATCGGGCCCTGGCTGGTGACGAAGGACGAGGTTCCCGACCCGCAGCAACTGCGCCTGTGGCTCGACGTCAATGGCGAGCGCATGCAGGACTCGAGTACCGCCGACATGGTCTTTTCCTGCGCCGAAATCGTCAGCTATGTTTCGCGCTTCATGACGCTGCTGCCCGGCGATGTGATTTGTACCGGCACGCCGCAGGGCGTCGGCATGGGTCGCGGCCGCTTCCTGAAAATCGGCGACCGGGTCAGGCTCGGTGTCGAAGGCCTCGGCGAGCAGGAGCAAACGGTAATCGCCACAAAGCTGCGCTGATGCAAGAGTCGGCGCTGATGAAGCGGCGCTGCTGCAGGTTGCGGGACACGCGAAGGCCGCCATGAGCAACGATTACCTCCTCGCCATCGACTGCGGCACGCAGAGCGTGCGTGCGCTGATATTCGATCTGCATGGCCATCTGGTCGATAAGTCGCAGGTCGACATCACCAGCTACCAGTCGCCTCAGCCGGGCTGGGTGGAAAACGATCCGGAGGAATTCTGGGCCGCGCTTTGCCTGGCCTGTCAGCGACTCTGGACCAACACCCAGGTTCCGAAAAGCTCGATACGCGGCGTCGTCATCACAACCCAGCGCGCGACGACGATCAATCTCGACGTCCACGGCCAGCCGCTGCGTCCAGCCATCATCTGGCTCGATCAGCGGCGCGCCGACACCCGGCCCAAGCTGGCCTGGTGGTGGGAACTGGCGCTGCGCGCCATTGGCATGCGCGACACCATCGGCTACTTCGCGCGCGAGGCGGAGGCCAACTGGATCGCCCAGCACCAGCCCGCGATCTGGGCGCGCACCGACAAGTACCTGCTGCTCTCCGGCTACCTGAACTATCGCCTCACCGATCGCTTCGCCGATTCCGTCGCCAGCCAGGTCGGCTACATTCCATTCGACTACAAGCGCGGCCGCTGGGCGTCGGCCTGGGACTGGAAATGGCAGTGCCTGCCGATCAAGCGCGCAATGCTGCCGGAACTGGTGCCGGCCGGCACGCAACTGGGCATGGTCAGTGCCGATGCCGCGCGCGACACCGGCATCCCGCAAGGCCTGCCGGTCATCGCCGGCGCCGCCGACAAGGCCTGCGAAGTCATCGGCGCGGGTTGCATCAGCCCCGAAATCGGCTGCCTTTCCTACGGCACCGCGGCCACCATCAATACCACCACGCCGCGCTATCTGGAGGCGATCCGCTTCATTCCGCCCTACCAGGCCGCCGCGCCCGGACACTACAACACCGAAATCCAGATCACGCGCGGCTTCTGGATGGTGAACTGGTTCCGCGAGCAGTTCGGCCTGCATGAGGAACAGGAGGCGCGCCGTCGCGGCGTAACACCGGAGAGTCTGTTCGATGAACTGGTCAATGCGGTGCCGCCCGGCTCGATGGGCTTGATGCTGCAACCGTTCTGGAATCCCGGCATCAAGGTTCCCGGTCCGGAGGCAAAGGGCGCGGTGATCGGCTTCGGCGAGGTGCACACCCGCGCCCATCTCTATCGCGCCATTCTCGAAGGCCTCGCCTACGCCCTGCGCGAAGGCCGGGAGCGCATCGAACGCCGCAGCGGAACCCGCATCGAGCGCGTGCGCGTGTCTGGCGGCGGCTCGCAAAGCGACGCCGCGATGCAGATCACCGCCAACGTCTTCAACCTCCCGGCCGAACGGCCGCATCTGTATGAGACCAGCGGGCTGGGCGCCGCGATAATCGCCGCCGTCGGCCTCGGCCTGCATCCCGACTTCGCCACCGCCGTGCGCGAAATGACCCGCGTCGGTCGCGTGTTCCATCCCGAGCCGCAGCATGTCCACATCTACGAACAACTCTACCGCAAGGTCTATTGCCGCATGTACCAGCGCCTGCAGCCGCTGTATCGGGAGATACGCAAGATCACCGGCTATCCGAGCAGCGAAGCATGAAAGCTTCTGCCGGCGGCGGATCAAGCCATCGAGTCATGAAACCGGACGATATTGCGCTCACCCACTGCCCCACCGTCGCCGCGCCCTGGTGTCGGGACCGGGCGCCGGCCAGTTAGCTCGGGTGGATGTCGATCGAGCGATAGGCCTGGTCCGTCGCCTTGAAGGCAGATTTCGCCGTCTCCTCGACGGAAAGGATGCTCTCCTTGCCGCACCCGCCACACCTGAAGACCGGTACTTCTGCCAGGACCTTGAATGGTTGGGCCTTCCTGATCTCCGCCGTAACCTCCTGCCTCTGGTGGCCAGTTGGCGACCCGGGTAGTTCCATGTCGCACCCGGGGCAGTGGTAGCGTTTCTTGAAGAGCCCCTTCTTTACCGCACTGGGGACGCTTCCGTAGGTCTCGGAACTCATCATCAAGTCCATCAGCTCCGCCGCAAACCCGACGTGGACGAAACGCTTGTGCCCCTGCTCGCAGATAACGCACGGCATCTCATGAAAGCTCAACTTGACGCCGCCGACCTCACCGTGGAACGTGTCAAGAATGTTGGTCGACATTTCGCCCTTGCACTTGCTGCACGGGGCCAGTGGCTTGCTCATAGCTCATCCTCCCTTGGACAGTTGAATTGATCTCTGGACCAAATGCGAGGCGGGCGCCCTGCTGACGCAGGCCCGCTTCCTCTTGGTTTGGGAATCCGGGCGAAGTCCAAGCCGGCAACTCGATGCAGCAGCCGCGCCGAACCGTCCGCGAAAGAAAGGGAATTGGGAGTGATAGGAACGGGCATCTTGTCAACCTCCAGCCGCGCAAAAACATGCGGATGGTAGGCGGCCCGACCTACCAGATGCCTGCAACGCGCGAGCGCTGCACCACTTAGAGTTGAGACTTCGGCGAAATTTATCGCTTCCCGGCCTAGTCGTCAAGAGTCGTTCCCGCACGAGATGAGCTTGAAATGACGCGCGTCGGCCGGGTCTTTCAGTCCGAGCCTCAGCACGTGCGCATCTACCTACAGCCCTACGACATGGTCAATTGCCGCATGTATCGACGCCTGCAACCGTTGCATCGGGAGATACGAGATCGCCGGCTATCCCGGCGCGGAGGCGTGAACGCCGCGAGGGGCTGCTCCCCGGCGGAGGCTGCCGGTCACTGGCAGTGATTCTGCGCTTGCCGATAAGCAGATTAAGACACCGCTGCCGCTTTGAAGTCTAGGTCTTGGCTTTCTTGACCAACTGCCGGGCAAAAGCCACATCGTTTTTTGTCACCCGGAGCGTCTTTTGCGGACCCATGGAATCGACAAAGCGAACAAAGTCATCCAGCGATAGCTCATCAGACAACTGCTTGTCGCCTCCTTCAATCCGCTCGCGCAACTTGAACAGGCCTGTGTTCGTGAGCACCATCATGTAGTGCCGTCCATCGCTCCGCCGATTTAGCCGGGCTACCGCAGCCGCTGCTCGAGTCGAGCGCATACAGATCTCCTTCAAGCGAAGAATTCAGATACCGCTCAGACACCGTGGGGCGCGTTCAATGCCGTGGCGCCTCTGTGCGGCTGCCCGGTGTCGCGGGAAGCGGAAACCAACTCGGTCAACGAACGGCCCCGAGTTTCCTTGTCGAGTGCCGCAAGCGCAGCGACACGTTGGTAAAAGCGCGGCAGGTCGTGATTCTCCTGTTCGAGCAGAGCCTCGAACGCGGGTACCAACTCGCTGTAGAGCGAAAACGACACGAGTTTGGCGTTGTTCAGATCCTCGCCAAAAAACCTGTCATAGCCGGAATAGCCACCCCAGCTTGTCTTCAGATTGGCGTAATCGTGTCGCAAGGCGCTGAGCAACCCGGCCTTGGCGTGGCGCTTCCGATCGACGGAGCGATCGGTTTTGTAGAGCGCGATCACCTTCTTGCGGCCGTCGCGGATCAGCCCCGCGAAAGCCGCCTTGCGCTCCTGCTGCACCTCGAAGGCAGCACGCTGGCCAAGCGTGCCATGGCCAGCCAGCCAGCGCCTCATACCCTCCTTCTCCACCGCCGTGGCGAAGGACTCGTTGAAAGGCGAATCGTCTTGCACATATATCGCTTGATGTGCCAGTTCATGAAACACGGTGCGCGCCACTTCCGCCGTACCGAGGCGCAAGAAGGTGTTCAGAACCGGGTCGTCGAAGTATCCCAAAGTGGAGTAGGCAGGCACGCCGCCGACGAACGTGTCGTAACCCTCCTGGCGCAATTCGGCGGCAAGTCGCTCCGCGTCCTTTCGATCGTAATAGCCTTGGTAATTTACGCAGCCGGCCACCCACAGGCACCAACGCTTGGGTTCCAGCGAAAACTCGGGCGCGGCGAACACGTTCCATACCACGTAAGGCCGCCCCACATCCGCATAAGTGCGATAGCTATTGTTGTCCGGCAGGTCCAACTCGCGGCTGGCGAACTCCCGTATGGCCTGAACTTCGTCCAGTGTCCTCTTGAGCACCGGATCACTGGTCGGATCGCGCATGATGTCCTTGATCGGCTGGGCGGCACGCATCAGGTCGATGTGCCCGCCCACCGCCTGGACGTAATAGGCGATATTGCTGCAGCCGGCCAGGAAGACGAGCAGCAGGAGCGGCAAGAGAGAATTTCTAAACTTCTTCATCGTGCAGGAAACAACCTGTACTCAAAAACGCCGCGATCTGCGCGGCACAGCGCCGTGAGGCGAGCATCTCCGAGTGCGCAACCGGCAGTGCGATGAAGTCGGCAGCGCCTGGCAGCAGCGTCTCCGCCAGTGCCACCACGCCATCATTGGGGCGCGGTAAGCCGCGCACAATGCGGCCCAAGCCGACGCTGCGTGTGCCGGCCAGCACTCCCACCGCGACAGCTGACCGCGGCGCGGCTGGAGCGCCCGGTGTGCGCGACAACCACTCGTTGATGGAGCGCCCAAGTAGCCCTGACATGCCCGGCATCACGGCCAGCCGTCGCGCGCAGTGGCTGTCGACGCAGGGTGTGCCGAGCAGCACCACCCCACGCAGCCGCGGATCCGGAGCTTGCGCCAACATCTCCAGAATAACCAATCCCCCCAAGCTGTGGCCGACAAGATGAATATCGGTCGCGCTGGTGGCCGCAATGAACCGCCCTAACCTTTGCGCATTCTGCGCCAAGTCGGCCCGCATACTCGGGTAGGCGAAACGCAGCGTTTCGTAACCACGCCGCTGCAGCCAGCGACTATGCAGCGTGAATATCGTTGCCGGCGTCCACAAACCATGCACCAGAATCACCGTTCCCGCTGTTTGTCGATGCAGAACCTGCGCGCCACAGCTCATCGGTGATCGTGCACGAGGCAGGCGTCGGTCTTGAGATCTTGGTCTTCCATTCGCCTTTGGACCTGCGGAACGCCGAAGTGTTCCGCATCGTGTGTTGTCTATGGGCGGGGGGGCCCGCTACGTCAGATAATCCAGCCGCAACCGCTGCTGCAGGGTTCGTACCTGGCGAAAGGCTTCCTTGAGGATTTGCCGGTCGAGTTTGTGCAGGCGATCCGGATTCAGCCGGTTAACGGCTTCGGGAAACTCGCCGGACACCTGATTCTGCAAGCGCAGGCGCTGGATCTGGTAGAAGGCGGCGGCCATCGCTGCTGCCTCCTCGACCGGCATCCCCAGCGCGGGGCGCATTGCGCGCAGGCGCTTGACAGTATTGGTGTGCTCGATGCCGTGAGCCAGAGCAAGTATCCGCACCGCGTCCACAAACAGACGGATGCCCTGCCCTTTCAGATCGAGGGTGTGCGGATACTTGCGGTTGTCGTTGCAGCGGAAGTCTCGCCACCAACTCAGCGGCGGTTCCTGCTCCAGCGCATTGACGGCCATCGCCCGCACGAAGGCGGTGTTGCCGCGAATGCGTTGCAGCAGCCAGTGCTGCAGCTCGGTCACCAGTTCTTCGCGGCCATACAGCGGCCGGAAATCAAAAAAGATGCTCGCATTGAGCAAGGCCTTCGGTTCGGGCACCGAGACCCAGTGGCCGAAGGTCTGCTTCCATTCGTCGAGGGACAGACACCAGGCCGGGTTGCCGGCCATGATCTGCCCGGTGCACAGCGGAAATCCGCAAACATCCAGCGCCGCGTTGACGGCCCGCGCGAAGGGCAGAAATTTCTGTCGCAGATCCTCGGCCTCCGCCGCCGATGCCGCCGCAAAGACTATGCCATTATCCTGATCGGTGACCAGGGTCTGCTCCAGCCGGCCCTCCGATCCGAAAACCATCCAGCACCAGGGCACATAGGGCAGTTCGAACCCGCCTTCCACCAAGTCGATGGCTTGCAGAGCAATCAGATCATTGAGGGCGGAAATCCATTCACACAAGGCTTCCGGCCCGCCTCCCTCGGCCAGCCGCCGGGCAGCGAAGTGACGCACGGCCACGGTCAGCTGCGCCAGGCCGTCAATGCTGCGGGTCGCCAGAATGGCATTGGTCAAGTTCGCCGAGTCGGCCGCCTGCATGCCATACAGATCACCCTGGGAGACTACATTGAAAAGGCGCCCGTCGGCCCCGGTCAGGATCAGGTGACGCCTGTCGCGACGGAACATCAGAACCATCGCCTGATGCACCGTTGCGTCGGCCGGCAGGCTGGCCAGTCCGCCGGTCATCACGCCAGCTGCCGGGCCGGCCAGATCGCAGTCATCGTTGACAATCGAGCGCATCAGATCGCGCAAGCTTACGATGCCCAGCGGCACGGCAGTCGCCGGATCGACCACCACTGCAGCCTCGGCGCCCTGTGCATCGATGGCGCGCAAGGCGTCGCGCACCGATGTCCCCGGATCGACCACCACGGGCGGCCCCAGCGGCAGCTTGCGCAGCGTGGTGTTGAGGCTCACCGACACGGCATCGAAGGCGTCTGTCTCAGTAGCGGATGCGCGCATGGTAGGTCTTCTCGCTGGCCGCACGGGCCTCGCCCAGCGTACGGATGCCCTTGCCCGCGAGCAGCGGCAGCATCTTCAGGAAAATTTCGGCCGTGACGATGGCATCACCGACCGCCGTGTGCCGCCCCAGCACCGACACCCCCAGCCGCTCAGCGATCTCTTCCAGCCGGTGCGACTCCTGATTCGGAAACAACACGGCAGAGAGCAGCAATGTATCCAGCACCGGACGATCAAAGCGAATGCCGGTCCCGGCTTCCTTCAATTCGAGAAAGCGCATGTCGAACGCCGCATTGTGTGCCACCAGTATGGTATCGGCGACGAAGGCGCGAAAAATCGGCAGGGTGCGCTCGATCGGTGGTTGACCGGACAGCATGTCGGCAGTGATGCCGTGGATCTTGACCGACCCCGCCGGCAAGGTGCGCCGCGGATCGATCAACTGATCAAAAGATTCATGCCGCAACAGGCGGCGATTGACGATGCGTACGGCGCCGATCTGTATGATCTCGTCGCCCTCCGAAGGCTCGAGGCCGGTGGTTTCGGTATCGAACACGGTGTAGGCGAGTTGCGCCAGGAGCCGGTCGTCCAGCGCCAGGCCCGTTTCCTCGCCTTTGAAGAGATCGAAGTCGTAGAACTCGGGACGGCTGTCGGCCATCGCGCCACCGACGCTGGAAGCGGCTGCTTCCTCCCCGCTGAAAGTCGGCAGCAGGAAGCGAAAGAATGCCAGATAAGAGGCGTGGTTGCGCTGAAACCATACCTCGCCGCCGTTGCGTTCGACCACATCGCGCACCGTCAGCGGCGACGACTCCCCGGCCAGCGTCATCGGGTCGAGCTCCCAGGTCATCACGGTCTCGGTACTCATGAACACGCCCGACCAGATCAAGTCGATATGTGCCATCTCGCCATCGCGGCTCAGACGCAGTCTCAGGTCCTTGATCCCGTACTCGTCGTGCAGGCGCGCGGCAAGGTAGGTCATCGCCTGCAGCAGGGAGAAACCATCCACCTTGATCCAGACCTCGGCGTCGACGTCGTCGAGGCTCACCTGCACCGCACAGCGGTCGGCAATCCGGCGGCAGGCGGCGGTCAACAGGTCGGAGCCGAGCATCTCCTCCAGCGGCCAGCGCGATTTGAGCACCGCCGCGTAGGTGTGTGCGGCTGATTCGACCCGCCGGGCGAGGCTCTCGGCCTCGTCACGGACCACGGCAAGGAAGCGCCGGTGATCCTCCGCACTCATGTCCGCATAGTCGCTGAGCGTCTCGGCGGCAGCCCGCAGATTGCCCATCTGCCCCCGGCTGCTCTCGGTCAGATCCTGCAGCAGCCGGTCGCGCGTGGACTCGCTCTCGAATGTCTCCGTCATGTCCTCGATCATCGTCATGTAGCCGGCGAGTCCATGTGCCGTGCCCGCCGCACCGTCTCCGGCGGCGGCCCCCGCCTCTGGTATCGGTGCAACGAGAACGCGCAGCAGGCGGCCGGATTCGGTCGCCGCCACAAAGTGACGGTGAGTGTGTCGTCGGCTATCGACATTCTCGAGGGCATAGGCGATCAGATGTCGATCGAAGATGCCGTAGATCGACCGGCCCAGACCCAGTGCAGCCATGCCCTGGCCCGATGAGCCGGAGAACAGGGCCCGGGCGCGACGGTTGTAGAGCAAAACCCGGCCATCCGGATTGCAGACGATGACACCCTGCGCGAGTTCCGACATGAGCACGGCGAAGCGGTTGCGGTCGGCCTCGGCCGCCGCGTTGGCGGCGCGGATTCGCGCCGCGATATCCTCGTCCTGCGCCTGACGCTGCTCGGCGACACGGTTGACGTTGGCAATGAGTGCCTGGAGTTCGCGGCCGCCCTGCACGGTCAATCGGGTCGTTGGCTGCTCGAGCATCGCACTGGCTTCCTCGGCTGCCCGTGCCGGCATCAGGACCAGAAACTCGTGGGTCGCCCGCAGGATGAGGAACAGAAAGACGCAGGCAACAAAGACAATCATCAGCACGGCGCCGAAGCGACGCTCGAGAAGGGACGCAAGCAGCGCCCGCTCCGGCGCTTCAAGCCCCGAGCCGAGGACGGCACCCGCCGCCAGCAGGACCGCCAGCAGGAAGACGCAGGCAACCGCGACGGCTGTTATCAGTTTGGCCCGGGAATCCACGATGCGGTCGGCTCAGCAGGCGGGGCGCCCGAGACTCATGCCCTGTCGATCAGCGCCTTGACCTTGGCCAGCAGTTCCCTGGTCGAAAACGGCTTGGTCATATAGACGTCGGCGCCCAGCGCGAGCCCTTTGGAGACCTCGGTATCGCGTCCCTTGGCGGTCAGCATCATGATCCGCAAGTCCTTGAACTCCGGGTCCTGGCGCAAATCCTGGCAAACCTCGAAGCCGTTTCGCTGCGGCATCATGACATCGAGAATCGCCATGTCGGGCCGCTCGGCGCGAACCCGGGCAAGGGCCTCCACACCGTCATGGGCGACGGCCACATCGTAGCCCTCGCGCTTGAGCAGAAACTCAAGCGAAATGACTATATTCGGCTCATCGTCGGCTATCAGAATCTTCTTCGCCATGTTTCTCCTCCTGTTTCAGACTTGTTCTTCTTGTGTTCGGGAGAATACACCGCGCCGGAACTTAGACCAAACAGGAACGCACAATCCCGCCGGGGGACGCCGGCCCGCGAAGCGGAATCTCCGGCGTGCAGAGCACCGTCCGCGGCAGAGTGCCGCAGACATAATAAAAAGCCCACCGCGACGGGTGGGCTGCTGGCGCCTTAAGCGAAGATTCAGGCGGCCGCTTGCGCCGGGATCTGCCGGCTGTGGTGGGTGATGCGGTTTCTGGCGTCGACATACACCAGGTCGGGCTCGAAATTCTGCAGCTCGATCTCGTTCATCATGGCGAAGGTGGCGATGATCAGCAGATCGCCGGCAGCGGCCTTGCGCGCGGCAGCACCGTTAACGGAGATGGTGCCGCTGCCGCGTTCGGCACGAATGGCGTAGGTGGTAAACCGCTCGCCGTTATTAACGTTCCAGATTTCGATCTGCTGGTATTCCTTGATGTCGGCTGCTTCGAGCAGGTTTTCATCGATGGCGCAGGAACCCTCGTAGTGCAGTTCGGCGTGGGTCACCGTAACGCGGTGGAGTTTGGACTTGAGCATCATGCGTTGCATTGGCGGACCTTTCTCATGCAAAGGCGACAATAGACCGGAAGTTCCCCAAAAGAAACGGCACTCCCATCGTTTTAGCTTCGGCCGCGGCACTTAACGCCGATGAAACCGGCATTAGCCTCCACTGAAGCTTCGCTTTCGCTTCTGGCACACCACCGGCATGAGCGCATCGCAGTGACCTAAACTTCCAGATTGTCGATGAGGCGCGTGCTTCCCAAACGCGCCGCCGCCAACACCACCAACCCGGAATCGTGAGCAGAGGGTAATTGTAGATCAACTTTTTTACGCAATGCAACATAATCCGGAATCCAGCCACTGGCCTGGAGTTCCAGGACCGCCCCCTGCTCCAGTCCGGCCCAGTCCCGCGAACCGGAGCGCACCGCATCGGCCACTTTGGTCAAGATCTTATACAAAAGAGGGGCTTGCGCTCGTTCGGCAGCCGACAAATAGCCGTTGCGCGAGGACAGGGCCAGCCCGTCCGCGGCGCGTACGGTCTCGCCGCCAATGATTTCAATGGGCAAATTGAACTCGCACGCCATGTTGCGAATAACCATCAATTGCTGGTAATCCTTCTTGCCGAACAGCGCCACGTCGGCCTGGGCAATCTGGAACAGCTTCATCACCACCGTGGCGACCCCGCGAAAATGCCCGGGACGGAACTCGCCATCGAGAATGCCGGCCTGCTCGGGCGGCGGTTCGATCTGGTAGGTCTGCGGCTGCGGATACATTTCCGCTTCGGTCGGCGCAAAAAGGTGGTCCACGCCGGCAACCGCGAGTTTTTCGCAATCGGCCTCGAAGGTGCGCGGATAGGTTTCGAAGTCCTCGCCGGGTCTGAATTGCAGACGATTGACGAAGATGGTCGCCACCACCTCGTCGGCATGAGCCCGCGCCTGCGTCATCAGCGCAATGTGGCCATCGTGCAGGTTGCCCATGGTGGGCACCAGCGCGACGCGCCCGGCACGGGCACGCGCCGCGCGCAGGCCGGCAATCGTCTCGTGGATCTGCATGTTCAGTAGGTGTGTTCGGGGGCCGGGAAGCTGCCGTCCTTGACGGCCTTGACGTAGGCGATCACGGCGGCGTCGATGCTCGACGCGCCCTCCATGAAGTTGCGCACGAAGCGCCCCTTCTTGCCCGGATAGACGCCGAGCATGTCGTGCAGCACGAGTACCTGCCCGTCGCAGTCCTTGCCGGCGCCAATGCCGATGGTGGCACAGACCTTGAGCAGGCTGGTGATCTCACCGGCAAGCTGGGCCGGCACCATTTCCAGCACCATCAGCGCGGCGCCGGCCTGTTCCAGTGCCAGGGCTTCGCGCTTCATGCGCGCCGCACCCTCCTCGCCGCGTCCCTGCACGCGATAACCGCCCAGCGCATGCACCGACTGCGGCGTCAGCCCGATATGGGCGCAGACCGGCACGCCGCGCTCGACCAGGAAATGCACGGTTTCCGCCATCACCTCGCCGCCTTCCAGCTTGACCATCTCGGCGCCGGCCGCGAGCAGGCGCACGGCATTGCGCAGCGCCAGCTCCTTCGACTCCTGGTAGCTGCCGAAGGGCATGTCGGCGACGCACATCGCGCGCTGCGCCATGTGGCCGACGCACTCGGTGTGATAGACCATCTGCTCCATGGTCACCGGCAGCGTCGAGGTTTTGCCCTGCAGGACGTTGCCCAGCGAATCGCCGACCAGGATCACGTCCACGCCGCAGCGGTCCTCCAGCGCGGCGAAGCTGGCGTCATAGCCGGTAAGCATGGCGATCTTCTGGTGTTCCCCCTTCATGCGGCCGAGTTCCGGCAGCGTGATCGGCTTGTTGCTGGCAAGGTAGGTCATGGTGATCGAAATATGAAGTAGACGGCCGCTAGGATACACAAGCCGGCCCACAGATAATCAAGCTTGAGCGGCTGCTGCATGTAGAACACCGCAAAGGGAACGAATATGGTGAGAGTGATCGCTTCCTGCAGAATCTTCAGCTGGGCCAGCGACATCTCGTGGTAACCGATGCGATTGGCCGGCACCTGCAACAGATACTCGAACAGCGCGATGCCCCATGAAGCCAGGGCGGCAATCCACCACGGCCGGTCGTTGAGATTCCTGAGATGGGCGTACCAGGCGAACGTCATGAAGAGATTCGACGCCGTGAGCAGCAGGGCGGTCTGCCAGACAACGGGAATCTGCAGCAGCGACGCCATGCTTCAGGCCGCCCGCGGCAGCAATTTCTCGATCTGCTGGTCGGCGCAGCGCAACAGCAGTTCAGCGACGCCGCCGCGACCGGGGATGATCAACTGTGGCGCGATCTGGGCCAGGGGCGCCAGTACGAAAGCGCGCTCATGCAGGCGCGGGTGCGGCAGCGTGAGGTGCAGGTCGGTGCTGATCGCGTCACCGTAAAGCAGCAGGTCGAGATCCAGTGTGCGCGGCGCGTTCTTGACGCTGCGCTGGCGGCCAAAACGCTCCTCGATGGCAAACAGGGCTTCAAGAAGAGTCGGCGCCGACGATACGGTAACCAGTTCGACCACGGCATTGATGAAGTCGGGCTGATGCTTGAGACCCACCGGCGCGGTGCGATACAGCGAGGAAGCAGCGATGAATTCGGTCTGCGGCAATTCGCGCAGCGCAAGGATTGCCGCCTGCACCGTGACGATCGGGTCCCCCAGATTGGCGCCCAGCGCGATGAAGCAACGCTCGCTCACCTCAAGCTTCGCCGGCTATGCTGCTTTCCACGCCAGGCTCGCCGGCAGCCTTCTTGCCACGAACACGGCGCCGCTTCTTCTTGGGGCCGCTGTCGGCTATCAGCAGCGCTTCACGCGCATCGGGGTCGGCATTCTGGAAATCGTGCCACCAGGTCGCGAGATCCATGTCGATCTCGCCGCTCTCGGCACGCAAGGCGAGGAAATCATAGCCGGCACGGAAACGCGGCAATTCAATCAGGCGGTACGGCGATTTTCCGGCGCGCTTCTCGAAGCGCGGTTGCAGGGCCCAGATATCCTTGATGTCGCCGACGATGCGGCGCGTGATGGCGAGCTTTTCGCCCTGCACGTTCAACACGTCGTCCATCGCTTCATACAGCGCCGGAATTGGTACCTCGCCCCGGGCCTTGCGCGCTTCCCAGGAGGCCAGCACTTCGTGCCAGAGCAGGGTGGCGAACAGATAGCCCGGCGACAGCGACTTGCCGGCCTTGACCCGCGCATCGGTGCTCGCCAGCGAGAGCATGACGAACTTCTCGCCCAGCGGCTGCTCCAGAATGACGTCGAGCAAGGGCAGCAGGCCGTGATGCAGGCCGTCGTCGCGCAGACGCTTGACGCATTCGACCGAGTGCCCGGAAAACAGCAGCTTCAGCATCTCGTCGAACACCCGCGCCACCGGCACGTTTTCCATCAACGCAGCCATCTCGCGAATCGGTGCGCGCACCGCCGGATCAAGCGTCAGGCCCAACTTGGCCGAAAGACGCACCGCGCGCAGCATGCGCACCGGATCTTCGCGGTAGCGCTGCTTCGGCTCGCCGATCATGCGCAGCGTCTTCTGCTGCAGGTCGGCAACGCCGTGGTGATAGTCGATCACGGTTTCGGTGGCCGGATCGTAATACAGCGCATTGACCGTGAAGTCGCGCCGCGCCGCATCTTCCGCGATCGAGCCGAAAACATTGTCGCGCAGCACGCGGCCGTGTTCATCCTTGACGGTATGGGCATCGTGCGCGGCGCGGAAGGTGGACACCTCGAGTGTCTCGCCGCCCTGCATCACATGCACGATCTGGAAGCGCCGGCCGATGATGCGTGCGCGGCGGAACAGCGCACGGACTTGCTCCGGCGTGGCATCGGTGGCGATATCGTAGTCCTTGGGTACGATGCCGGCGATCAGGTCACGCACGGCGCCGCCGACGATGTAGGCCTTGTGGCCCGCCTGCTGCAAGGCCTCGCAGGTACGGCGGGCGCCCACGGAAACATGCTCGCGGCGAATGCCATGCCGCGCCACGGGAATCATGGCCGGAGCACCGGATGAAGGGGCATCGCCGCGGCGAAACACGCGGCGCAGCAATTTGCGGATCATGGAGAAAGGATAAGGAGCATACAGGGGCTACTTCGAGAGGCGGCAATGATAGCGGAAATAGCCTCGCAGCCGAAGAATTCTACCGGTCGCAGCGCCCGCTTCCGCTAAAATCACGGCTTTTAGCTCCGGCATAACGTCCGCTGTTGCGGACATTAGCCTTCTCTGAAATTTCATTTTCGCCCCCCCCCGCAAGACCTATGGAACTCGCCAAGAGCTTCGAACCTACCGAGATCGAGCGGCGCTGGTACCCGATCTGGGAGTCGCGCGGCTACTTCGCCGCCGGCCTCGACACTGCCAAAACCGACAATTTCTGCATCCTGCTGCCGCCGCCCAACGTCACCGGCACCTTACACATGGGCCATGGCTTCAACCAAGCCATCATGGATTCGCTGACGCGCTACCACCGCATGCGCGGCGACAACAGGCTGTGGCAGCCGGGCACCGACCACGCCGGCATTGCCACGCAGATCGTGGTGGAACGTCAGTTGGACGCGCAGGGCATTTCCCGCCACGATCTCGGCCGCGAGAAATTCCTGGAAAAGGTCTGGGAGTGGAAGGAGTATTCCGGAAACACCATCACCAAGCAGATGCGGCGCCTGGGCACTTCGCCCGACTGGAGTCGCGAGCGCTTCACGATGGATGCCGGATTGTCGAAGATCGTCACGGAAACCTTCGTCCGCCTCCACCAGGAAGGCCTGATCTATCGCGGCAAGCGGCTGGTGAATTGGGACCCGAAACTGCTCACCGCCGTGTCCGACCTCGAGGTGGTGAACGAGGAAGAAGACGGCTTCATGTGGCACATCCGCTATCCGCTGGCCGACGCGAATGGGAAAGATGCGGGCAGCCTGACGGTAGCCACCACGCGCCCCGAAACCATGCTCGGCGACGTCGCCGTGATGGTGCATCCCGAAGACGAACGCTACGCCCACCTGATCGGCAAGAACGTCATCCTGCCGCTGTGCGACCGCGAGATCCCGATCATCGCCGACAGCTACGTGGACAAGGAATTCGGCACCGGCTGCGTCAAGGTAACGCCGGCCCACGACTTCAATGACTGGCAAGTCGGCCATCGCCATGGCTTCACGCCGATCGGCATCCTCACGCTGGACGCACGAATCAACGAGCATGGCCCCGAAAAGTACCGTGGCATGGACCGCTTCGAGGCGCGCAAGGCTGTCGTCGCCGATCTCGAAGCGCAGGGCCTGCTGGACAGCGTCAAGCCGCACAAGCTGGTGGTGCCGCGCGGCGACCGCACCGGCGTCATCATCGAACCGATGCTGACCGACCAGTGGTTTGTCGCCGTGACCAAACCGGGCGCCGACGGCACCAGCATCGCCGGCAAGGCGCTCGAATGCGTCGCCTCGGGCGAAATCCGCTTCGTCCCCGAAAACTGGGTCAATACCTACAACCAGTGGCTCAACAACATCCAGGACTGGTGCATCTCGCGCCAGTTGTGGTGGGGCCACCAGATCCCCGCCTGGTACTCGGACGACGGCCGCTTCTATGTCGCCCACGACGAGGCCGAGGCCTATGCGCAGGCCAAACGCGACGGCTACAGCGGTGGTCTGGAGCGCGACCCCGACGTGCTCGACACCTGGTACTCGTCGGCCCTGTGGCCGTTCTCGACGCTGGACTGGACTCCGGAGTGGCCGGCCAAGTCGAACACCGCGCTCGACCTCTACCTGCCGTCGACGGTGCTGGTCACCGGCTTCGACATCATCTTCTTCTGGGTGGCGCGCATGGTCATGATGACCAAGCACATCACCGGCAAAATTCCGTTCCGGGACGTCTATGTGCATGGCCTGATCCGCGACGCGGAAGGCCAGAAGATGAGCAAATCCAAGGGCAACGTGCTCGACCCGATCGACCTGATCGACGGCATCACGCTCGAAGACCTGGTGCAAAAACGCACCACGGGCCTGATGAACCCGAAGGACGCGGCCAAGATCGAGAAGCGCACGCGCAAGGAATATCCGAATGGCATTCCCGGCTTCGGCACCGACGCGCTACGCTTTACCTTCCTGTCGCTGGCGTCCCCGGGGCGCGACATCAAGTTCGACATGCAGCGCTGCGAGGGCTATCGCAACTTCTGCAACAAGCTGTGGAACGCCTCGCGCTTCGTGCTGATGAATTGCGCAGGCCAGGATTGCGGCCTCGCTGAGCATGGGTCGGAGGCGTGCACCGGCAGCTATCTGGATTTTTCGCCGGCCGACCGCTGGATCGTCAGCCGCCTGCAGCGCGTCGAGCAGGAGGTGGTGCAGCATTTCGCCGACTACCGCTTCGACCTGCTGGCGCGCGGCATTTATGAATTTGTCTGGGACGAATACTGCGACTGGTATCTGGAACTGGCCAAGGTGCAGGTGCAGCAGGGCAGCGAGGCCCAGCAGCGCGCCACGCGCCGCACCCTGGTGCGGGTGCTGGAAACCGTGCTGCGCCTGGCGCATCCGCTGATTCCGTTCATTACCGAGGAACTCTGGCAGACCGTCGCGCCGTTGGCCGGCAGGGCCGACGAGACCGATGCAGCGAGATCGCTGATGCTGCAGCCCTACCCGAAGGCCGACCTGTCGCGCTGCGACACGGCGGCCGAAGCCTGGGTCGCAAGGCTCAAGGAAATGATCAATGCCTGCCGCAGCCTGCGTGGTGAAATGAACATCTCCCCGGCGCAGCGCGTGCCATTAGTCGGCGCTGGCGACACGGCGATTCTGAACGCCTATGCGCCCTACCTCGCTGCGCTGGCCAAGCTCTCCGAGGTCACCACGGCAGACGCCCTGCCCGATTCCGATGCGCCGGTACAGATCGTCGGCGAATTCCGGCTGATGCTGAAGATCGAGATCGATGTCGCCGCCGAGAAGGAGCGCATCGGCAAGGAACTGGCCCGCATCGAAGGAGAAATCGTCAAGGCGGAGAAGAAGCTGGCCACCGAAAGCTTCGTCTCCCGCGCCCCGGCGCAAGTCGTGGCGCAGGAACGCGAACGGCTGGAGGGCTTCAGCGCCCTGTGCGAGAAGCTAAAGGCGCAAATCGCGCGACTGGGATGAGCGGCAACAAAAAGCCCGGCTATGTGCCGGGCTTTTTGCAGCTATGACAGACCGACCGGTTGATCAGCGAGCATCTTTCTTGCCGCCGACGGTAAGGGCCAGGGCCTCGCGAATGGCTTCGGGCGACTTCATGATGTTCATGAAGCTGTTGGCGCCCATCATCGACAGATCGGGGAAGCTGACGGCGATGCGGAAGCGGGCATACTGGGCAAAGACCTTGTTGTCCGAGACCAGAATGTCGTAGGGCAGGTGGGCGGCCGACTTGACGTCCTTGAAGTCGATTTCGCTCATGAGATAGGCGTCGTCCATCATCTTGCTGTCGCCGGCACCCTTCATTGCCACGCCGAACAGCACTTCCTTCTTGCCGGCGACATCGACGCGATAGACCTTGGTCACGCCCTGTTTGCCCGCGGCCAGGCCCGCCTCCACCGCCTTCACCGCCTCATCGTGGCTGCCGTAGCTGGCCAAGGTGTTGTCCTCGTTGAAGTACTCCATGCCGAAGGCGTAGTGGTACTTGCGCAGTTGGGCCACCGTGAGCCCATTGGCTCCGAATTCCTCGACCTTGCCCAGCGCCGTCTGCAGTTTTGCCGCCGTATCCTTGAGTTCGCCGTTCATGCGATAGACGTTGGCCCAGTACGGCGGGTTGGTGTAGGAAACCTGAACCTCATCCTTGACCTTGACCACCGCGACGCGCATCGCCGCGCCATAGCCGCCATGCTCCGACTTGGCCGCAGTGTTGCGCAGTTCGTCGCTGGTCACAGCGATAACGGTCGTGTTCGCGTAAGGCGAATAGCTGCCGGCCACCGTGAAGCCCGCCCTGGTCAGCGCGGCCTTGGTGGCCTCCACTTTCTGCGCTACATCGCCTGCGCCTTTCGACCCCAGCACGAAAGGCTTCAGCACGGCATCCTGTGCAAAGGCTGTGGCGGCACTGAGTGCGATGACCAGCAAACTAATACTTTTCCAGATTTTGGACATATATCTCTCTCCCTTGGAATGGTGTGTTTTTTGGAATTTCGGAAACAACAAGGGCTGAAAGCGTTGCCGCCTTCAGCCCTCGTCTTGGAACTACCGTATTGCCAACAATATCGGCCGATTAGAACTTCATGCCGTACGCGATGCCGAGGGAATTCTGATACATCTCGAGCTTCTCGGTACCAGCCGTCGCCGGGGCTGTCCATGTGCTGAACAGACTTGCTCCCTGCACCGTATTCTTGAACGCATGCATGTAGGCCATGGTTACTTCGGAGTCTTTGCTGACGCCATAGGTGAAGCCCAGCGTCGCATGATCCTTGATTACTCCGGGAGCAATGATGTTGAAGGTGACGTCGCGACTTGAAATCGGGTTATCGGTATGGTTGAGGCCAGCGCGCAGCACCAAATTCGGGCTGTACTGATATTCAGCGCCCAGCTTGAACACATTCACACTGCTCCATCCAAAACCCCGGCAGCTATCGCAACCAAGCGATCCAACCGTGCCCGGCGGGGTGGGCGGGACGGCCGAACCGGGCCAGGCGCTACTGATGGTACTTGCATTGCTGACCGAGTTGATCCCCGAGTAGTCAATGCGCTGGTAGTCAGCGGCGATTTTCAGCTTCGGCGTGGCCTTGACCGAAATGCCCAGGTCGAGACTTGCGGGCATGTCGAAATTACCCTGGCCGGCGAACAGGTCCTTGTACTTGTCGAACTTGCTCATCTTCATTTTGGTGGTATAGGCGGCACCCAAGGTCACCGTCTCTGAAACATTGCCCATCCAGCCCAGTTTCAGACCATAGCCGTGGGAGTCGTCATACCCACGATTCGTCAGGTAATTGTTACCGGCGAGCGGCGTAAATGGCGCCGGAGTAAAGCCGTAAAAGCCGTCCAGGCCCTGAGCCGCGAACTTCTGATAACCCAACAGCAGGGAAACGCCAAACGAATGGTTCTTATTGACTTTCATCGAGAAAGTCGGCGCGACGATCAACTGCACCAGGTTCATTCCGAGGTTGCCGGTACCGCACAGCATGTTAAACGGAGCCGCCCCAGCGCCGCCCGGATTAAAGTTGGAGCAAAGACTGGCGGCTCCAATTTGGCCGCCGTTGAAGTTGGTATTCATGCCACCGTTGCCATAAACGCTGACGCCGGCAGACATGTCCCAACCCAGCATCTTGTTGTAGCCAAATTCCGGAACGTAGAAGAGGTTGCTGCTGCTATCTACCTTGCCATCTACGGAAACGCCCGGCGTGGTACTCCCGGTGCGCTCTACGCTGCGCCGCGGGCTGAATAGATCCAAGCCGATATCCAACCTGTCCCCGGCCCAAACCATGCTGGCGGGGTTGTTCGCCCCGCCCATCGAATCAGAAGCCGTCGCGGTAGCTACACCGCCCATACCCTTGGCTTTCATGCCGTAACCGTGCGCGAAATAGCCGTCGGTCGCAAATGCGGAACCGGATGCAGCGGCAACAGCCAAAAGTGCTGCGATTTTTTTCATTTTCATTCTGATCTCTCCCAGGGGCGGTTCAGTTAATTTCAATGGTTTATAGATTTAAACTAAAGTGACGTCAGAAGTCCAGACGAGCAGCGTAACAGTCTGGACTACTGTCGCATTCTTGCTACATGAACAGACTGACATCTGCTTTCTGGGCCATCGGCAGGAAAGTGGCCGCGCCGGCGTAGTCGAGACCGGGAATGAAGTCGTCGTGACTGAAACCGAACAGATCGACCGTCATCTGGCAGGCGATGAACTTGACATCGGCTTCCAGCGCCAGTCCGCGAAGTTCATCGATGGTGGCAACGCCGTTGTTCTTGATGGTCTGTTGCATCAGCATCGTGGCGACGGTCTCGAAACCGGGCACGCCAGCCTGAATGATGTTGGGAATGTTCCAGTTGATGCCCTTGAACCAGTCCGGGCCGAACGGCATTTTCATCGGCATGCCGGGGTTGCCGAGCGGACTCACCTTCAGGTCGGAGACGTCTTTCTTCAGCAGGTTCAAGCCGTAGAAGGTAAAGAAGATCGACACGTCCCAGCCCAATGCCGCCGCCGTGGAGCCGAGAATGAAAGGGGGGTAGGCCCAGTCCAGCGTGCCACGAGTGGCGATGATGGCCATCGATGGCGTTCTCGATTCTTCGCGCTGGCGCAACGCCTCCTCAAGCTTCTGCGGCAGCAATTCCTCCAGGCGACGATTGACGAGTTCTTCGATGTTGGCAATTTCGGGGGTGGCACCCATATCTCTTCTCCTGGCCTAAATGACCATCAAGCTTCATGATTAAACAAATTGCAGTGCAGCATCCAGACGATTCTTTCTATGGCCCTATAGCCAACGATGATAGAAAGTCGGCGCCGCCATGGTGGCTCACGCCTGGATGAGTTGCATTGACTACGGCCCGCCCGCAGGCAGGCCGTTTTGTGTTGCCGGCCTCCGAACCGGAATCTCCGGCGCGCAAAGCCAGGCGAAAGGCAGGGAGAGCATATCCCTTGCGAACGCTGAAGAGCCGCAGCCTACTTGCGCTTCATGAAGAATTCGAATTCCTTGTCCTTTTCCGCGCTGGCAAGCAGTTCATTGCCGGTCTGCTTGGCGAACGCGGCGAAATCTTTCACCGAACCGGGATCGGTGGCGATGATGCGCAACACTTGGCCCGACTGCAGCTCGGCCAGCGACTTCTTGGCGCGCAGAATGGGAAGCGGACAGTTAAGGCCGCGGGCGTCTAGTTCCTTGTCGAAGTTCATGTTTTTTCCTCTCTCGTGACTTGGTTATGGTGATACGGGTCTACCAATTTAGCATTCGATAATATAACTAAAGGCCCTTGGCGACAACGGGGTTTACGCGATCGACTGGTAGTACAGGTTCTGCGGATGATTGGCCTGGGCGAAGAAGAACCAGCGTTCGGCCAGCAAGCCTGCGTACTGCACGACAAATGCAACCGCCAGCACGGCTGCACCACCTTGCATGCCGGACAGCAGCAACAGCAACGGCACTGGAAACACGGCGACGATGAAAAACCACTTCACGCCGCGCAGGACGGCGACCGGCTGGCCGTGAAAGAACTCGCGCGTGTTGAAACTGCCGCCCATGAAGCCCTGCGTGTTTTGCACAATGCGCGGATGTTTGATGCCGATTGCGGTCTGCAAAGTGGATTTCGGCTTCAGCCGCGCATTGCGATAGAGCGAGGCGCTACGGCTGACCAGCCCCAGCAGGGTGATGATCGCCGCCCAGCCGCCCAGGAAGCTGACCAGTTCCGGTGCCGTCACTGCGGCAAAAGCGGCGGCAAGGGTGAACCCGGAGGCGCCGCCGAGCAGGATGTAATTGATGACCGTCAGCGGCGAATGCCATTCACCGAGAAACTTCAGGCAGGCGTAGATCATTGCCGTACAGATGAACAAGGCAAAGGCAAGCAGAGTGCCGGCCACACCCAGAATCGCGGTGGGATCGACCGGCAAGCCGCCGGGCAGGGCCATCAGCAGCGGATGCCAGTCCATCCAGTGGGCCAGTCCATAGAGGAAGACCACGCCCATGAAGGCAGGCAGCACGATCACCTCGCGCGACAGCCATGAAGTCCGCCACATGGCGGCGGAACGCCAGGCGCGCTCGGGGTGCCCCAGATGAAGAAACGAGGCGCCCAGACCGGCGACCAGCAGCACGAGCGCCAGCAGGCTGCCCTGGCCGTAGAAGGCGTGTGCGTCCGGTTGCGGCAGCAGCTTGAAGGCGGCGTAGGACTGCACGGTGAACAGCGCGAGAAACAGGCCCTGCGCGGCGCCGATCAGAGTGGTCAGAAAGATGACGGAAAATGCTGGGTGCATGTCGGTTGGTGGTCCGCTTACCAGGTGGTGACGTCGTCGAGGGTCGGCTCGCTCATGGCCGGCCGCGGCAACTGGCGATCGACCTTGAGCGGGTTGTCGGCGCGCTCGAGTTCGTCCTCGTGAATCTTGATGCGGGTCTTGCGCCGCGGCAGATAGTGGTTGGCCGGGTGCGTGCCCCACTCGGGCATCAGCGCATAGCCACCGCTTTCGCGGATCGCGATCGACACCGCGGACTGGGGGTCGTGGATATCGCCGAACAGCCGCGCCGAGGTCGGGCAGGCCTTGACACAGGACGGCTTGCGATCGTCCTCGGTCATCGAGGTATCGTAGATTCGATCAACGCACAGGGTGCATTTCTTCATCACCTGCTGCTGCTCGTCGAGTTCGCGCGCACCGTAAGGGCAGGCCCAGGAGCAATACTTGCAGCCGATGCACTTGTCGTAATCGACGAGTACGATGCCGTCCTCCTTGCGCTTGTAGGAGGCCCCCGTCGGGCACACCGGCACACAGGGAGGATCCTCGCAATGCAGGCAGGATTTCGGAAAATGCACCGTCTCCGTGTTGGGGAATTCGCCCACCTCGAAGGTCTGCACCCGATTGAAGAAGGTTCCCGTCGGATCGGCGCCATACGGGTTCTGATCGACCATCGGCCCGGCGCTGCCCGCCGTGTTCCACTCCTTGCAGGAGGTCACGCAGGCCTGGCAGCCAACGCAGACGTTGAGATCGATGACCAGCGCGAGTTGGGTCATAAGGCTAAAACCTTTTTAGCCACAAAGGACACAGAGGGCACAGAGAAAGACAAGACAGGTTTTCCTCTGTGATCTCTGTTGCCTGCCCGCGAGGCGGAATCCCATGCACGCAGAGCGCCTCTGTGGCGAATGGTTTTGATCTTCAGGATCATTTGAACAACTTCCCGACGTAGGCGAGAACGCTGCTGCGGGTCTTCATCCCGGGATAGGGCTTCATCGGCTCGAACTGGGGCGAAGTCACCGCCGTCTCGCCAGCGCCGACTTTGTAAATCCTCACCCGAACGTCATACCACGCCGCTTGGCCGGTAATCGGGTCGGAGTTGGAAATCCGCTGTCCATTCGACGACCCGGCGCTTGCCGGGAGTTCTTCCGAAATCAGATGATTGAGCAGGAAGCCTTTCTGCGACTCGTTGGCGTCGGGCGTCAGGTTCCACGCCCCCGCTGCCTTGCCGATCGCGTTCCAGGTCCATACCGTGCCGGGCTCCACCGCCTCTGAGTGGCGCGCCATGCAGCGCACCTTGCCCCATTGCGACTCGACCCAGATCCAGTCGCCGTCGGCGATGCCCTGCTGGAGTGCGGTCAGGGTATTGACGAAGAGATAGTTGTGGGTATGGATCTGGCGCAGCCAAGCGTTCTGCGAATCCCAGGAGTGATACATCGCCATCGGCCGTTGCGTCACCGCGGCGAGCGGGTACTTGTGCTTGTCGGTGACCTGCGCTTCGAGCGAATCATAGTAGAAGGGCAGCGGATCGAAATAGGTCTCGATGCGCTTCTTCAGATGCTCCGGCGGCTTGCGCGTCAGGCCCTTGCCCTGGGCCGCGCTGCGAAAGCGCTGCAGCACTTCGGAATACAGATGGATCAGGATCGGCTCGCCATAGCGCGTGATGCGGTTGCGCTGCGACCATTCGAGATAGCCCTTGTTCCAGTTGCGCATGTACTGGTAGGACTTGGGCAGTTCGTAATGGAACACACAATTGTTCTTGGCGTACATCTCCCACTGGTTCGGGTTCGGCTCGCCGCGCAGGAATTTCTCGCCGCCCTTGCCGCGCCAGCCGGCCAGAAAGCCGATGCCGGATCCCGGCTCGGTTTCGTAATTGATAATGAAATCGGGATAGTCGCGGAACTTGCGCGCGCCTTCCTTGGTGACGAAGGCAGGAAGTTTCAGGCGCGTGCCGAGTTCGATCAGCACCTCCTGAAACGGCTTGCAATCGCCCGACACTGCCACCACCGGGATGCGTACCGAATCGACCGGGCCGTCGAACTCGGAAATCGGCCGGTCGAGCATGGACATCACGTCATGCCGTTCGAGATAGGTCGTATCCGGCAGGATCAGGTCGGCATAGGCCGTCATCTCGGAATGGAAGGCGTCGCAGACGACGAGAAAGGGGATCTTGAATTCGCCGGCGTTTGGCCCCTCTGTGTCCTTGTCGTTCAGCATCATCCGCACTTCGCTGGTGTTCATGGTCGAGTTCCATGACATGTTGGCCATGAAAATCAGCAGCGTGTCGATACGGTAGGGGTCGCCGCGCCAGGCATTGGTGATGGCGTTGTGCATCAGGCCGTGCACCGACAGCGGATACTCCCACGAGAACGCCTTGTCGAGCCGCACCGGGCTGCCGTCATCATTGACGAACAGGTCGTCGGGATCGGACGGCCAGCCCAGCACCATGCCGTCGAGGGGATGATTCGGCTGCACCGCCCGCGGATCGTTGGGGGTGCGCGCGCAGGGCGGGATCGGGCGCGGAAACGGCGCCTTGTGGCGGAAGCCGCCGGGGCGATCGATGGTGCCCAGTAGCGACATCAGGATCGCCAGCGCGCGTATGGTCTGGAAGCCGTTGCTGTGCGCCGCAAGACCGCGCATGGCGTGGAAGGCCACCGGATTGCCGGTCACCGTGTCGTGCTCATTGCCCCAGGAATCGGTCCACGCAATCGGCAGTTCGATCTTCTGGTCGCGCGCGGTGACGCCCATCTCGTGCGCCAACTGACGGATCACGTCGACCGGAATGCCGGTGATCTGGCTCGCCCATTCCGGCGTGTAGTCCTTGACCCGCTCCTGCAGCAGTTGAAATGCCGGCTTTACCTGCGTTCCGTCCTGCAGTTTGAAATCGCCCAGCAGGTAGGGGTCGGCGCCGGCGGTGTGCGTCACCACCGCGTGATCGGTGTTGCGGTCCCACCAGAGTTTGTCCTGCGGCTCGTAGCAGGCTTCTTCGGTCGGCACTTCGGTGCGCACGAAGAAGCCGAACTCGTCGCTGGTGTCGCTGACATTGATCAGTTGTCCGGCGTTGCTGTACTTGACCAGGAAGTCGCGATCGTACAAACCGGTGACGATGATCTCGTGGATGATCGCCAGCAGCAACGCGCCATCCGTACCGGGGCGGATCGGCACCCACTCGTCGGCGATGGCCGAATAGCCGGTGCGCACCGGATTGATCGAAATGAAGCGCCCGCCATCGCGCTTGAACTTCGACAGCGCGATCTTCAGCGGATTCGAATGGTGATCTTCGGCGGTGCCGATCATGACAAACAGCTTGGCGCGATCCAGATCCGGGCCGCCAAATTCCCAGAACGAGCCGCCGATCGTGTAAATCATCCCGGCCGCCATGTTCACCGAACAGAAGCCGCCGTGCGCCGCATAGTTGGGCGTACCGAACTGGCGCGCGAACATGCCGGTCAGCGCCTGCATCTGGTCGCGGCCGGTAAATAGGGCGAACTTCTTCGGATCGGTGGCGCGGATCTTTCCGAGGCGTTCGGCCAGCGTGGCGAAGGCTTCGTCCCACTCGATTTCTTCGAACTCGCCGGCGCCGCGCTCGGCCCCCGCCTTGCGCTTCAGGGGCTTGAGCAGGCGCGCCGGCGAATACTGCTTCATGATGCCCGACGAACCCTTGGCGCAGATCACGCCCTTGTTCAGCGGATGATCCGGATTGCCGTCTATGTAGCGCACCACGCCGTCGCGCAAATGCACCCGGATGCCGCAGCGGCAGGCGCACATGTAGCAGGTCGTGTTCTTGACTTCCTGAATCGAAGGAGAGGGGGTTTCAGTGGCTTGCATGAAGGTAAGTGCGAGGTAAGTGCGCACCTGCGCGGGCGGGCACATTAGAAAGTCACGATATTCTGACGATAAGCACGGCCTTGGCACAAGGGGATAATTTCTATTTTTGGATAAGCAACAGTGATTGCGCGAATTCGGCCGGCCGCTGTACAGTACGCGCCCCATCCAGCCCACTGCTCAAGAGCGAATAGCGATGAACATCCCTGACTTCACCGACACCGAATGGCAACTGGTCAGCCAGATTCTGCTCGAGCGCTATAGCCGTCTGGTTCCGCTGCAATCGGCCGACGTCGAGCTGCAACTCGACCCCGCCAGCGAGGCACTGACGACGTGCCCCTCGCTTTACTGGAGCGAACTCGGCGCCGAGTTCATCGTCAGCAAGCTCGGGGAGCAGCGCTTCCGCTGCCAGTTCTTCTATTCGGCCGACGAGCAGTTCGGCACCGGGCGGGATGTCTATGACAATCTCGGCGATTGCGTGACCAACCTGCTGCAGCTTCAGGCCGACCACCACGGTACGCGCTTCTCCGCGCTGCCCCTCGGCAACCAGACCCCGGAGCAGGACGACGACTATCACGGCCCGCTGGTGATATGACGCTGGAGAAGGCGCGCCAGTTGCTCGGCACCCAAGTAAGCTTCGGCGGCGGCTACAACCGCAATGCTGCGCGCCTGATCCTGGCCGAAGTGGCGCGGGAGCATGGCCAGGCGGCGGCAGACGCCCTGATCCGCGAGCTTCGCCTCGACCAACTTTTCGGTTTTTCAACCGGCAAGACACAATGAAGATCTGCATCCTCTCCGACAGCCATGACCGCGGCCCGATGATGGCGGCAGCAGTCGCCGCGGCCAGGGACGAGGGCGCCGAAGCCGTGATCCACTGTGGCGACATCATCGGCGGCAATACGCTCAAGGCATCGCTCAAGCTGGGACTGCCGATCCATGCCATACATGGCAACAACCTCGGCGACCCGGTGTCTATCGCCCGCATCGCCTGCCACTCGGAAGAGCAACTGCACTATCACGGCCAGGACGCCATCATCGAACTGGGTGGCCGGCGCATCTTCCTCACCCACTATCCCCACATCGGCCACGGCATGGCCTGCACCGGTGATTACGACCTGGTCTGCTGCGGCCACAGCCACGAAGCAGAGATCCGGCAACAGGCCAACATCGGGGGCGGCCTCACCTGGCTGGTCAATCCCGGTACCGTCGCCGGTCTCGGCGCGCCGGTAGCCACCTGGATATTCGGCGACCTGGACACGATGAAATTCGAAATCCGCGAACTGGCCACTGCCTCCGCGACAAGCTGCTAAAGAAATTCTGCAGGCGCCACCGCCGGGCAGTTCAGGGGCATTCAGCTTTTCTATTCGAACATTGGAAGATTACACAGGCCGAAACCTCAGCAACCGCTAATATTCGCAGCGCACAAGGATTCTTAGTTCCGGCGTAACGCCCGCTGACGCGGGCATGAGCCTTCTCTGAAACAAAGGATTTTTAGTTCCGGCGTAACGCCCGCTGACGCGGGCATGAGCCTTCTCTGAAACAAAGGATTTTTAGTTCTGGCGTAACGCCCGCTGACGCGGGCATGAGCCTTCTCTGAAACTTCGTTTTCCCGGGAGCTCGATGTGACGGCTTCAATAGCAACCAGCCAGGCCATTCTGGTGGTCGGCGGCGGCATCAGCGGCATGACAGCCGCGCTCGAGGCGGCCGAATGCGGCAAGCAGGTCATCCTGGCGGAAAAGACTCCGACCCTGGGTGGCCGTACCGCCCTGCTCTACCGCTACTTTCCCAAGATGTGCCACCCCACCTGCGGGCTTGAAATCAACTTGCGCCGCCTCAAGGGCAATCGCAACGTCCGCGTCATGACCATGACCGAGGTGCTCGCTGTTACCGGCCGGCGCGGCGACTATACGGTGACCCTGAAAGTCTCGCCGCGCTATGTCACCGAAAGCTGCACCGGCTGCGGCGACTGCGCCAACGCGGTCAGCGCCGAGATAGACAATCCCTACGAGTACGGTCTGGCCAAAACCCGCGCCGCCTATCTGCCGCACGCCATGGCTTACCCGCAACGTTATGTGATCGACCCCTCGATTGTCGGTACGCCCGAGGGTGAAAAAGCCAAGGCGGCCTGCAAGTTCGGCGCCGTCGATCTGGAGATGAAGGAAGAAACGGTCGAGATCAAGGTCGGTGCCGTGATCTGGGCCACCGGCTGGAAGCCCTACGATGCGGCGAAGATCCAGCCCTACGGTTACGACCGCTTCGCCAACGTCATCACCAGTGTCGAGTTCGAACGCCTGGCCGATCCGCACGGCCCCACCGGAGGCAAGATCCTGCGCCCATCGGATGGCAAGGAGGCTAAAGACATCGCCTTCATCCAGTGCGCCGGCTCGCGCGACGAGAATCACCTGCGCCACTGTTCGCGCATCTGCTGCATGGCGTCGTTGAAGCAGACCCAGTATGTGCGCGAAGCCTGGGGCGATGCCGGCAAGTCGACCGTGTATTACATCGACATCCGTGCGATCGATCGCTTCGAGGACTTTTACCAGATGGTGCAAAAGGACGCGACGGTCAGTTTCGTCAAGTCCAAGGTCGCCAAGATCGTCGAGGACAAGGAGTCCAACCCGGTGCTGCACGGCGTGGATACCGAGGGCTATCACCGCTACGCCACGACGCATGACCTGGCGGTACTGGCCATCGGAATGGAACCCGAGGCCAACGGCATCAAGCTGCCGGACGACATGCTGCTCGACTCGTCGGGCTTCATCGAGGGCTGCAAGGGGACCGCCGAGGATCAGGGCATGTTCGGCGCCGGCGCGGCGAGCAGTCCGCTCGACGTCAATCGTTCGGTGCAGAGCGCCACGGCCGCCGCACTACGTGCGATCAAGGTGATTCACAAAACGGCCCGTACGGAGCAAGTCTGATCATGGCTGATAACAAATTCGCTGCATACATCTGCTCCGGCTGCGGCTTGGGCGACCAACTCGACATCAAGACGCTGGAAAAGATTGCGCTGAAGGAAGGCAAGATGCAGGTGGTCAAGAGCCACCCCTTCCTGTGCAATGCCGAAGGCGTGCAGATGATCAACGACGACGTCGAAAAGGAGGGCGTCACCCACGTCTGCATCGCCGCCTGCTCGCGCCGCTCGAAGACCGAAGCCTTTCACTTCCCGACCGTCGCCATGTCGCGCGCCAATCTGCGTGAAGGCGTCATCTGGGTGGTCGCGGCAGGCGAGGCACACGATGAAGTGCGCCAGGAAATGGCCGACGACTACGTGCGCATGGGCTGTGCCGAACTCAAGAAAATGAAGCTGCCGGCGGGCAATCCGGACAAGGCGCACAGCAAGCGCATCCTTGTCGTCGGCGGCGGCATGTCGGGACTGACAGCCGCCTTCGAGGCCGCCGAAGCCGGTTACGAAACTCTAGTGGTGGAAAAGCAGGCGCAACTCGGCGGCTGGGCGGCAAACCTCTGGAAGCGTGTGCCATTCAAGGCGCCCTATACCGAACCGCAGGACACCGGGCTGGCCGATCTGGCAGCGAAGGTCGGTTCGCATCCGCTGATCAAGGTGCATCTGAACTCGACCGTCGCCGAAACCGCCGGCGCACCAGGACGCTTCGCGGTCAAGATCGCGCAGGAAAGCGGTGCAGTGACCGAAGAGACCGTCGGCGCCATCGTTCAGGCCACCGGCTTCACCGGCTACGACATTGCCAAGCTGCCCGAACTCGGCGGCGGCCAGGCCAATGTCGTCGACCAGGCCGGGCTCGAGTCGATGGCCCGCGCCGCCAACGGCGCAACCATCAAGCGTGCCGACGGCAAGGACGTCAAGTCGGTAGTGTTCCTGCAATGTGCCGGCCAGCGCGATGACTCTGGCAAGCATTTGCCATACTGCTCGGGCCACTGCTGCGCCACCAGCATCAAGCAGGCGATGTATTTCAAGAATGCCAATCCGGATATCGATACCGTGGTCGTGTACCAGGACCTGCGGGTGCCGGGCATGGGCGAAGACTTCTATCGCAGCGCGCAGGAAAAGGGCGTGACCTTCACCAAGGGCAAGGCATCCGGCGTCGAGAGCAGCGGCAACGGCTGCAAGGTCAGCTTCCGCGACCTGATCCTCGACGAGGAAACCTCGATCAATGCCGATCTGGTGGTGCTCGCTACCGGCCAGGTACCCAGCGCCGGGGTGGAACTCGATGCCTGGACCGAGGTGACCAATGCAGCCGACGGTGGCTCGGCAGAGGCCAAGCAACAGAAGATCGTGATGCACAAGAGCTCCGTGCTCAACCTGACCTACCGTCAGGGACCTGACCTGCCGCAGTTCAAGTACGGCTTCGCCGATTCGCACTTCATCTGCTTCCCCTACGAAACCCGTCGCACCGGCATCTATGCCGCCGGCCCGGTACGGCGGCCGATGGACCTGTTGCAGGCCACGGAAGATGCCACAGGCGCAGCACTGAAAGCCATTCAGGCGGTTGAAAACGCCAGCCTCGGCCGTGCTGCCCATCCGCGCTCGGGCGATCTTTCCTACCCGCTGGTGCGACTCGAAGGCTGCACCCAGTGCAAGCGCTGCACCGTCGAGTGCCCATTCGGCGCGATCGACGAAGACGAGAAGCGCTTTCCGGTGTTCAACGAACAGCGCTGCCGCCGCTGCGGCACCTGCATGGGCGCGTGCCCGGTGCGGGTGATCTCCTTCGAGAATTATTCGGTCGATACCGTCGGCAGCCAGATCAAGGCGGTGGACATGCCCGACGAATTCTCCGAGCGGCCGCGCATCCTGATCCTCGCCTGCGAAAACGACGCCTATCCGGCGCTGGACATGGCCGGCCTGTCGCGCACCGTGTATTCAGCGTTCGTCCGCGTCATCCCGGTGCGCTGCCTCGGCTCGGTGAACACCATCTGGATCACCGACGCGCTGAATTCCGGCTTCGACGGCGTGATGATGATGGGCTGCAAGAAGGGCGACGACTACCAGTGCCACTTCGTCAAGGGTTCGGAACTCGCCCACTACCGCATGAGCAAGATCGGCGACACGCTGACTCAGCTCGGACTGGAACCGGAGCGCGTCGTCACGCAGGAAGTCGCCATTACCGACAACCAGCGCGTGGTCACGCTGATCAATGACTACGTAGCCCAGATCAACGAGCTCGGCATGTCGCCCATGAAGGGCTTCAACTGAGATCACGGAGCAGACGACAATGAGCAACGCGAATGTGCAGGCGGTGGCGCGCTACCAGAACGACTTCCTCCGGGAAGTCGAGGAGCGCGTCGAAGAAGGCCACATGGTCAAGATGTGCATGCAGTGCGGCGTCTGTGCCGGCTCCTGCCCGTTCGGCCCGGACTGGGAGCATTCGCCGCAGAAAATCTTCATGATGATCCGCGCCGGCAAGCGCGACGAAGTACTCGGCTCCGACTCGATGTTCATGTGCACCTCGTGCTACAGCTGCATCGTGCGCTGCCCGCGTGAGTTGCCGATTACGCACATCATGCACGGCCTGGCCAACTACGCCCATCGCCTCGGCTTGGCACCCAAGGGGCAACCGACGCGCGAGTTTGCCACCCTGTTCTGGAACAACCTGGTCAAGAAGGGGCGCGTCAATGAACTGACGCTGACGCTCGGCCACTACTTCACGAACGGCCTGGTGTCGGGCATCAAGACGGCGCTCGGGATGCAGCGCATCGGCCTGGGCCTGTTCCTGGCCAAGCGCCTCAACCCCATGGAAATCTTCGGTGGTCACGGCGTCAAGGATCTCAAGGGATTCCACGCCATCGTGGCCAAGGCGAAGGAAATCGAGGATCGCAAGAAGGGCTTCACCGCCTGACGGAGAGAGAAAAATGGCAAAAAAGGAATACGCGTTCTACCCCGGCTGCTCCTCGCAGCTCAAGGCCTCGGCATCGAACTATCTGGTCTCGACCAATGCCATGTGCAAGTCGCTCGACATCAAGCTGACCGAGATCCCGGACTGGAATTGCTGCGGCGCCTCGGTCGGCTACTGCGAAGGCGGCGAATTGCCGCGCATCGCGATCAACGCACGCAACTTTGCCCAGGCCGAGACGCATCTGCCGGGGCAGGATATCGTCGCCACCTGCGCCGCCTGCTGGCTTGGCGCCCGTGAATCCAAGGAGCGCCTCGATGGCTCGGCGCAGTTGATGAAGGAAACCAACGAGGCGCTGGCCGCCGCCGGCCTGCACTACAGCGGCGGCGCGAATGTGCGCCACATGGTCGAAGTGCTGATCGAGGACTTCGGCTACGACGGGCTCAAGCAGCCGATGAAGAAATCGCTGGAAGGCATCAAGTTCGCCGGCTATGTCGGCTGCCAGACCAACCGGCCCTTCGGCATCGATGGCGAATCCTTCGAAAACCCGCTGTACCTGGACAAGATGGTCGAAACCTTCGGCGGCGAAGCGCTTACCACCTACGACCAGAAGGTGACCTGCTGCGGCGGCGCTCTGGCCTTTTCCGAGCCCGAAAAAAGCCAGAAGCAGATTCGCGACATCGTCGAGTCGGCTTACGACCACGGCGCGGAAATGATCGTCACCCCCTGCCCGCTATGCCAGGCCAATGTCGAGGTCTATCAGTCGGAGATCAACAAGAAGCAGGGCACCAAGTTCAACATGCCGGTGCTCTACTATTCGCAGTTGATGACCATCGCCTATGGTGGCAGCGCCAAGGAAGCCGGCCTGAACGGTCAATTGATCCGGGCAGAGAAGCTGGAGAAAATTGCCGGCAAGTAGTTTGCTTCACCCGCTTGCAAGCGGGTGAAGCAGCGATTCGCCGTATTGCCAGCGCCGACTTTCAAGTTGAACAGTGGTCGCAAGCCCGCTGCCCTCGCTTGCGGCGGACTCGACCCGACCGGACCAACTGGTTAGCAGCGACAAGAGGCCGGTGGGGCGCGCCTCAGGACCAGCCCAGTTCGGCGCGCACGATGGCCGCGCCCGCTGCGAGTGCGTGTAGCTTGCCACGGGCGACGGCACGCGGCAGTGGCACCATGCCGCAGTTGGTACAGCCAATCAGCCGGTGCGGCTTCACCCACTGCAAGGCTTTGCGCAGCGTGGCCGCGACTTCCTCGGGCGTTTCGATTCGGTTGGTAGCGACGTCAATCGCACCGACCATGACCTCCTTCCCTTCCAGCAGGCCGATCAGTTCCATCGGCACGTGCGAGTTCTGACATTCGAGGCTGACTTGGTGAATGCGGCTGGCGGCAAGCAGCGGAAAGGTCTGCTCGTATTGCCGCCATTCCGCGCCGAGTCCTTCCTTCCACTTGATGTTGGCCTCGATGCCGTACCCGTAGCAGATATGCACCGCAGTCTTGCAGGGCAGGTTCGCAGCAGCACGCTCAAGTGTCCTTACTCCCCAGTCGCGGACTTCGTCGAAAAATACGTTGAAGGCAGGCTCGTCGAACTGAACGATGTCCACGCCGGCTTCGGCAAGTTCCAGCGCCTCCTGGTTGAGGATCTCGGCGAAGGCCCACGCCAGCTTTTCCCGGCTCCTGAAATGGTCGTCGTAAAGAGTGTCGATCATGGTCATCGGACCCGGCAGGGTGAACTTGATCGGCCCCGTGGTCAGCAGACGCAAGCGCCGCGCGTCCTCGACGAAGACCGACCGCTTGCGCGATACCGGGCCCACCACCATCGGCACTTCGGCATCGTAGCGGTCGCGAATGCGCACCGTCTTGCGCTTGACGAAATCGACGCCATCGAGATGTTCGATGAATGTCGTCACGAAATGCTGCCGGGTCTGCTCGCCGTCGCCGATGATGGTAATGCCGGCACGCAGTTGGTCGTCCACGGCTAGCCGCATGGCATCCATTTTGGCCTGATCTAGCGCCTCGCCAGAAAGTTGCCAGGGCGCCCACAGCTTTTCAGGCTGGGCCAGCCAGGCCGGCTTGGGGAGGCTTCCCGCGATGGCAGTAGCAATGGGTTGGGTCACGTCTATTTCTCCTTGGTGTTGCGTGCGGTTGGGGCGTTGATTCGTCCGGCGCTTGGCTACAAAGCAACAACTCGTCTCCTGCCGTCCCGGGCGATCGTCGGGTGAATCGCCCAATTGCGCCCGGGTGGATTATCTCCTAAAAAATCCTCGCGGCCTGGAGCGCGCGGGCTACCTGTTTGCAACGCTGGGCGATTTGACATCAATCAGCGAAAACTGAGCGGCGTTGCTACCAAACCGACCGATTCCCGAAGTCGAGCGTATGGTACGAGCGGAAAAGCGCTCCTCTTGGATATTCGATGATCAACATCGGCGTAGCCGGCATTGTCTGCTTCTCGAGATGAAGTCATACTGCGCGTAAATAAGAACGCAGGCCGGCCCAAGTCGGCCGACTCACGGGAAGGAGGAACCCCGATTGCACACGGACCTGCACACGAAACCCCGGACCCCGCCGGGACTTCCCTGCGTGCAGCGTCTGCCGGGACAAGATGGCTCGCGGTCACGTAAATTTTCCCCTGCCTTGTTCCAACAGCAGTCAATCCAGTGCAATGGCGGCTTGAGTTGCTCCCTGAAATTCAACGCCGACTCCATGGGTGAGCGAACATGAGTGCCGACACCGCCCGCATGCACCCGCTCACCCTGCGCTTCACCGACGCAGGTCTGGAAGCAGTTTTTGCCGAGGAGCAGGCGCGCAAGGCGCTCAAGCCATTTCGCATGGCGATGATTTGTGTCGCCGGCATGGTACTCATCATCTGGCTGCTACTGGACAATCTTCTGCCGCAGATTCAAGATGCCAAGGCGCGGCTGTACATTCCGATGCTCGTGATGCTGGCGATCCTGGCCTACGGTTACGTGCGCAGTTACACGCGTTCCTTCCTGCGCAGGCACCACCTCATCGTCCTTGTCGGCGCCTGGGGATTGGCCGCCGCAATCGTGGGCATTTGTTCTCTCCTGCCGCGCGCCTCGCTTGAAGCCAGCGGCCTAGCAATGATAATCGTAGCCACACTCAACGTTTACAGCATCGCGCGACTGCGTTTCATCGCCGCCTGTTATGGCGGTTGGGGGACGACGGCCATCTATCTGGGGTACCTTAGCCAATCAGGAGCGCTGGGCGGCACCGAACTGGTGCGGCAGGCAAGCCTGCTCGTGCTCACCAACCTGTTCGGCATGATCTCGGCCTACCAGATCGACCATTCGGCGCGCCGCGAGTTTCTTTCCACGCGCATGCTTGGCGAAGAACGCGAGCGCTCGGAGCGCCTGCTGCTCAACATCCTGCCGGCCTCGATTGCCGAGAGGTTGAAGACATCCAAACTGGCGATCGCTGACCACAGCGAAGAAGTCACCGTGCTATTCGCGGATATCGTCGGCTTCACGCCGCTGTCAGCGCGCAAGACGCCGCAGGCACTGGTGCAGATGCTCGACCGCATTTTCTCCGAGTTCGATACGCTGGCCGAAACGCACGGGCTGGAGAAGATCAAGACCATCGGCGACGCATACATGGCCGCGGCCGGCCTGCCCGAGCGCCGCGCGGATCATGCGCCGGCCGCGGCGCGCATGGCGCAAGGCATGCTGGAGGCGGTGACGCGCATCGCAGCCGAAACGGGAGAGGCGCTCGCGGTGCGCATCGGACTGCATTCCGGTCCGGTCGTCGCCGGAGTGATCGGGACCAAGAAGTTCAGCTACGACATGTGGGGCGATACGGTGAACACGGCCAGCCGCATGGAGTCCCACGGCGTACCCGGCGCCATTCACTGCAGTGCGGTGACCGCAGCACTTCTGCATCAAGGTTTTGCGCTTACCGCGCGCGGCGCAATACAGGTCGAGGGCAAAGGTGAGATGCACACATTCTTGCTGGCGCGTTCCAACCACAATGTCCACTCCATGCAAGGAATCGCAGAATGAATCCGGGGCGCTCTCTGCGCGTCGTGCTGGCCACCGTCGGCTCACGTGGCGACGTCCAGCCGATGCTGGCCCTGGCAAAGGAATTCGCATCGCGTGGCCACGTTCCGCTGATTGCCGCACCGTCGAACTTCGAGGCCTGGATCAAGAGTCTCGGCTTCGAATTTGCCCCGCTCGCCAAGGACGTGCAAGTATTGCTCGCCGAGAACCCCGACATGATGACAGGCAACCCGGTGAAAATGGTCCGGGAAATAGGTCGTCATTTATGCGAGAACCTGCCTGACCAAGCGCAGCAGCTCAAGCTCGCCTGCGACAAGGCTGATGCCATGATTTACGGTGGGATGGCCATCGCCGCGCCCACGATTGCCGAACACCTCAACTTGCCGGTGCTCGGCGTCCTCTACACCAGTTGCCTGTTGCCTTCGAGCCGGCACCCGCCGATGAGTATTCCGTGGCACGGCCTGCCGGCATGGCTGAACAATCTCCTCTGGCGCGTGAACCACATGGTCGGCGACTCGCTATTTCGCGCCACCCTCAACGCGACGCGAGCAGGCCTGGGCCTGCCGCCGATTGACCACGTCCGCCGCCACCTGTTGGAAAATGCCCCGCTCGTCATCGCCGCGGACGAGATCTTGTTTCCACCGGATCCGCTGTGGCGCGGGCGTTATCCCTACGCGAATTTCATTTTCTTCGACGATCCGGCGCCACTCGATCCCGAACTCGATGCATGGCTTGCGGACGGCGAGCCGCCGGTGTTCGTCGGCTTCGGCAGCATGTCGGGCGCCGGCACGGATCGCGTCGCACGCACGATCGTCGACGCAATCTCGGGCAGCGGCCGTCGCTGCATCGTCGGCGCCGGCTGGGCCGGGCTCGGCGCAGGCGCGCTGCCGCCGGGCTGGCGCGTGGTGCGCGATGCGCCGCACGCCCTGCTCTTTCCGCGCACCGCGGTCGTAATCCACCACGGCGGCTCGGGCACTACCGCTCAAGCGCTGCGTGCAGGCGTGCCGCAGGTAGTGCTGCCGCTGATTCTCGATCAGTTCCACCACGCGCACCGCCTGCACCTGGCCGGCATTGCGCCGCACCCGGTACCGATGGAAAAGATTACCGCAGCGAAACTGGCCGCTGCGATCGAGGCGGCACTGGAACTGCCGGCAGGCCCGCGACAGGCGGCCGCGGCGCGGCTGCGCGCGAGCGACGGACGCGGGGAAATAGTCCGGCGGGTCGAAGCGATGGTCGCCGCGTGATCAATGTCCGGTCGCCATGAGCATCCATGACCGAATCATGGCCTGACCGGTCAGTGGCGATGTCAATGGCAACCGGCGGGTTGGGTCGTTCCATGGCATTCGTAACCACTCAATACCGCCCGGCAGATCAATTCACGCTCGGCACTCTTCGAGCGATCTACTCGCCGTCGTCTGCCGTATCTCCTTCGGCCTCCAGTGCCCGTCGCTTGGCTGCCTCACGCTCTTCGATCAGGCGTTTTTCCTGCACCTTGGCGAGCCGCTCCTGCGCGGCCTCGGCATTGAGCGCAATGCTTTCTTCGCCAAACATCACCTGGCGCAGGAAGCGGAAGGCGAATTGCAGCAGCGCGACGTCATCGGCCAGCACCGCATCCTTTTCCTCCTGCGGCAACTCGAATAAGCGGCTGAAAGATTCCGCGCTGACGAATTCACGAAAGCGGTCGATGTCGTAGCAGGCCATGAAGAAAAGCTGGCGGCTGCGCAGGGTCGGCTTGCCGATCGACGGGCCGGAGGATTTCTTCTTCAGCACCAGTTGGCGCCAGCCGCGGGCCAGGTCGTCATACGCTTCGAGTCCCTGCTCCTTGCGATAGTCGGCGATGGTGATACGGCGATTTTCCTCGTGACCCTTGCAGTGGTCTTCCTTGACCAGTGCGTAGGAGTCGCGGTCGACATATTCGTCCTGCTTGCGCATGGAGAGCAGTGCCACCGGGTAGTAGCGGCACGCCGTCGGCCGGTCTTCATAGATGCCGCATCCCTCCGGCTTCATGAAACGACAGGCGCTGCCGCCCTCGACCGGGCGAAACTTGACCCCGGCGATGCCATCCATTTCCATCTCGTAGGGCACCGTGTATTCCTTGAGGAACTCGGTGGAACTGATGCCCAGTCGGGTCTTCAGCCGCAGCACGTCATAGGGCGTCAGCGAAATGTCGATGTTGGAACAGCAGGCGTTCCAGCACTTGATCCCCTTGTGGCACGAGAACTGGATGACATGTGTCGCCTCCACCATGTTGGGGACGACGGGACTGTTGGGGAAGGGAATATCGGGCTGGGACATAAGGAACCTCGTGACGACTGGAGTTTACGGCGATATAAAGCAAACAGGCCGGGAGCCTTGCGGCTTCCGGCCTGAATGTTACAGCCTGACGTACTTAGTGCGGAGCCGCAGCCTTGAACAGCTTGGACTTGTCGACCAGATCGACGTGCTTGCGCTTGAAGCAGGTCCACTTGTGCGAGGTCTTGTCATACACCGAATTTACGAAGCAGTGCCAGTTCTTCTCATCGACAAAGTTCTTGTCGGTGCGATAGTAGAAGCCGGGGTAGCGGCTCTCTTCGCGGAACTGGATGTGCTTCATGTGGGCTTCGGCGGTGAGGATGCGGTGATAGTTTTCCCAGGCCCGCAGCAACTCGTGCAAATCCTTGGCGCGCATCTTGCCGGCATCTTCCTTGAGCAGTTCGAGCTTCTCTTCGGCGACCGCCAGCATCTTGTCGTTGGTGTTGTAGTAGGTGCTGCAGCCAGCGACGTACTCGTCCATGATTTTCTGCAAGCGCATCTGCAGCATCTTGGGCGTGATGTAGTGCGGATTGACGTCAATCGCCGTGGTGTAGTCCTTGTGCTCGAGGAAGGTACGCACCGGTTTGTAGATTTCCTCGGCCAGTTGCTCGGGGGAGGTGTCCAGCTCGACTTTCCAGTCCTTGTTGTCGAGTGCGTACTTGACCATCGCCTTCGACGCCAAACGGCCTTCGGCATGCGAACCGGAGGAGAACTTGTGGCCGGAGGCGCCAACACCATCGCCAGCCGTGAACAGACCCTTGACCGTGGTCATCGAGCGGTAGCCCCAGCTCCAGCCCTTGGGCAGGTGCGCCGGGATGCCGTCATACTCTTCGGTGGTCGGCGCGCCAAGGTCGGTCGGACCCGACACCCAGATGCCGCAGCAGCCGGAATGCGAGCCGAGCAGGTAGGGCTCGGTCGGCATCAGTTCGGACATCTTCTTCTCGGGCTCGATGTTCTCGCCAACCCAGATGCCGCACTGGCCGATACACATGTCGAGGAAGTCTTCCCAGGCCTCGGCTTCGAGATGCTTGACTTCCTTCGGCGACAGCGTTTCGCGCAGCTTGGCCAGTGCCGACACGGTGTCCATGTAGATCGGGCCGTGGCCGTCCTTCATCTCCTTCAGCATCAGGTGATTGCGCAGGCACGAGGCCGGAACCGCAGCCTGACCGTAGGGCGGATAGTCGTTCAGCATTTCCTTGTTCTTGACCATGTAGTCTTCGCCGTAGGCGTTGATGGCTTTGGCCTTGAACAACAGGAACCAGGCACCGACCGGGCCGTAGCCGTCCTTGAAACGGGCGGGTACAAAACGGTTTTCCATCATGGTCAGTTCGGCGCCGGCTTCGGCAGCCATGGCATAGGTCGAACCGGCATTCCACACCGGATACCACGCACGGCCCGAGCCTTCGCCCACGGAACGCGGACGGAACAGATTGACGCAACCGCCGGCGGCCAGCAATACCGACTTGGCCTTGTAGATGTAGATCCGGTTTTCGCGCACCGAGAAGCCTACCGCGCCGGCGATGCGTGACGGGTCGTTCTTGTCGTTCACCAGCTTGACGATGAACACGCGTTCCTGGATGCGATCCAGACCCAGCGCCTTCTTCGCGGCTTCGGCAACGATCCACTTGTAGGACTCGCCGTTGATCATGATCTGCCATTTGCCCGAACGCACCGGCTTGCCGCCGTCCTTGAGCAGGGGCAGGCCTTCCTTCTGCGACTCGGCGCCGTCGTGACGCACACCGTCCGCGTCGGTCTTCCAGATCGGCAGGCCCCACTCCTCGAACAAATGCACGGAGTCATCGACGACACGGCCCAGGTCGTAGGTCAGGTCGTCGCGGGTGATGCCCATCAGGTCGTTGGAGACCATGCGCGCGTAGTCGGCCGGATCGAGATCCGGGCCGATATAGGTGTTGATCGCGGACAGGCCCTGCGCCACGGCGCCGGAGCGATCCACGGCCGCCTTGTCCACCATCTTGATCTTCAGTTCGGTGCCGGTCTCGGCCTTGACGGCCTCCGCCCAGCGCATCACTTCATAAGCGGCGCCGCAGCAAGCCATGCCGCCGCCAATCAGCAGAATGTCCAGGTCTTCCTGAACGATTTCCGGTGCTTCAAATGTTCCAGCCATTTTTGGTTCCTCGATTTGTCGATTATTTGCGGATCAGTTCTTCCGGCTTGCCGGCGCGGTAGCCACCCATCACGTCCTTGGTGAATACGGCGGGCGAGGCCAGGTCGGCCATCTTGGGCATCGGCTTGCCGCCGAACGGGTCGATCGAACCTTCGGCCGTGGTGCGGATCGGGAACTTGAAACGCTTCAGGGTGCCGTTGCGGAACTTGATGGTCCACATGATGGAATCGGAACCGCGCAATGGCTGCACCGACCCGCCCAGCGGCACGATGTCGGCGTAGTGGCGGCATTCGATCGCGCCCTGCGGACAAATCTTGACGCAGGAATAGCACTCCCAGCACTGCTCCGGCTCCTGGTTGAAGGCTTTCATGGCATGGCCGGTTTCGGAACCGTCCTTGTCCAGCTTCATCAAATTGTGCGGGCAGATGTACATGCAGGCGGTCTTGTCCTGCCCCTTGCATCCATCGCACTTCTCGGTACGAACAAAGGTTGGCATTTGGTTTCTACTCCTAGGTTACGGTGTTGATCATCAAATAATGCACTTGGAAAAGCTGGGGTTCAGATCTTTCAGCGGGCCGAATGTCCGGACAGCTTGACTTCGACCTTCTCATGCTCGGCCAGACTGGCGTAGTAGGCGCGTAGCACCTCGAGCACCTCCGGTCGTGAAAACTCGGCGGGTACGGCGCCGCCTTCGGACAGCATCTTGCGCAGCTTGGTGCCGGACAGCATCAAGCGGTCGGATTCGCCATGCGGACAGGTGCGCGCGGAGGCCATGCCGCCACACTTGTAGCACCAGAAGGTCCAGTCGATCTTCAGCGGCTGGGTCTCCAGCGAGCCCTTGGGAAGCTCGTCAAAAATGTGATGGGCATCAAAAGGTCCGTAGTAGCTGCCGACGCCGGCATGGTCGCGACCGACGATCAGGTGCGAGCAACCGTAGTTCTGGCGGAACAGCGCATGCAGCAGCGCCTCGCGCGGGCCGGCGTAGCGCATGTCGAGCGGATAACCGGCCTGCAGCACGGTATTGGGGACGAAATAGTGCTCGGCCAGCGTAGAGATCGCCTCGGAACGCACGTCGGCAGGAATGTCGCCGGGCTTCAGGTTGCCCAGCAGCGAGTGAATCAGGACGCCATCGCAGGTCTCGACGGCGATCTTGGCCAGATATTCATGCGAGCGGTGCATCGGGTTGCGCGTCTGGAAGGCGGCGACCTTGGTCCAGCCCATGGCCTCGAACTTGGCGCGGGTTTCCTTCGGCGAAAGAAAGAGGTCGCCGTACTTCTCGGGAAAGTCGCCCTGCGAGAGGACCTTGATCGGGCCGGCGAGGTTGACGTCGCCCTGCTCCATGACCATCTTGACGCCGGGATGTTCGATGTCAGTGGTCTTGTACACCGTGGCGCATTCGTGCGCCTTGTTGATCGAGTACTTCTCGGTCACCTTCATGGTGGCGAGAATGGAATCGTCGTCGGGATCGATCAGGGCGATATCGCCGCCGGTGTGGAAGCTATCGGCAGTGGCCTTGTCGGTGGACAGGGTGATCGGAATCGGCCAGAACAGGCCGTTGGCCATTTTCATCCCGTCGCAGACGCCCTGCCAGTCGGTATGGGTCATGAAGCCTTCGAGCGGGGTAAAGCCGCCGATGCCCAGCATGATGATGTCGCCCTTCTCACGGGAACTGACCTTGACCCTGGGCAAAGACCGGGCTCGCGTCAGTTCCGCCTGTAGCGCCTGGCCTTCAAGCAATAAGGGTCGCAGACTGCCGCCGCCGTGCGGATTAACCAACGCCATGCCAAGCCTCCTAGGTTAGTGGTTATTCTTTGATCTTCGAAGGCTAACAATTTCCCCCCCTCGCGCCAATGCGATTATTTCTATTTGAGGATAAGGGGATTGTTTTTCGACTGCGTCGAGGCGCGAATCGGCACCTCTGATAACATTTGCCAAGCATCATCCAAACAAGAGCCCTAGCCCGACAAACAACACTCTCGCACAATGAAAGCAGTGATACTCGCCGGCGGTCTCGGTACGCGCCTGGCTGAAGAAACCGTGCTTCGGCCAAAGCCGATGGTCGAAATCGGCGGCAAGCCGATTCTTTGGCACATCATGAAGGGCTACGCCCATTTCGGCATCACCGATTTCGTGATCTGCCTCGGCTACAAGGGTTATATGGTGAAGGAGTACTTTGCCAACCTGGCGCTGCACAACTCCGACGTGACCATCGACCTGGCACAAAATCGTGTCGACCTGCACCAAAATCAGTCCGAGCCCTGGAAAATCACCCTGGTGGATACCGGCGACCATACGCAGACCGGCGGCCGCCTGCGCCGCATCCGGCGGTTTGTCGATGGTGAAGACTTCTGCATGACCTACGGTGACGGGGTAGCGGATATCGACATCAATGCGCTGCTGGCCTTTCATCGCGAGGAACAGTGCCTGGCCACGGTGACAGCCGTAAGACCGCCGGGCCGCTTCGGCCGTCTCGACCTGGAAGGTCGGCGGGCACGGGGCATCCAGGAAAAGCCGCGCGGCGATGGCGACTGGATCAACGGCGGCTTTTTCGTGCTCTCGCCCGCCGCGCTCGACCACATCGAAGGCGAAGAGACGCTCTGGGAAAAGGAACCCTTGCAGCATCTGGCGACAAGCGGAGAACTGGCCGCGTTTCGCCATAGCGGTTTTTGGCAACCGATGGACACCGTACGTGACAGGAACCATCTGGAAGAACTCTGGGCCACCGGCCATGCGCCCTGGAAACTTTGGCCATGAACCCGGGCTTCTGGAACGGCCGCCGGGTGTTCCTCACCGGCCATACGGGTTTCAAAGGCAGTTGGTTGGCGCTATGGCTGCAGAAAGTCGGCGCTGGCGTCACGGCGTTCTCGCTGGCCCCGCCGACACAACCCAGTCTATTCGAGGCGGCGCAGGTGGCTCAAGGCATCACTTCGATCCACGGCGATATCCGCGACTACGATTCACTCAACGCAGCCCTGCGCGACAGTGGTGCCAGCATTGTTTTTCACCTCGCGGCACAGGCCACGGTGGCAGACGGCTACCGATTTGCCCGCGACACATTCGCCACCAACGTGACGGGCACCATCAATCTGCTTGACGCCATCCGCGAGTGTCCCGCGGTCGAGGCTGCCGTGGTCGTCACCAGTGACAAGTGCTATGCCCCCTCGACCACTGGCACGCCATTGCGTGAAGACGATGCGCTGGGCGGCAAGGACCCCTACAGTGCCAGCAAAGGCTGTGCGGAAATCGCCACCGCGGCGTGGCGCGAATCGTTCTTCAGCGCCGAGAACTCGCCGCGCATCGCCACAGCCCGTTCCGGCAATGTGATCGGCGGGGGAGACTGGGGAGCGCACCGCCTTCTGCCCGACATCGTCCGCGCCTTTCACGCCGGGAAGCCGCTGTCGCTGCGCATGCCTGGCGCCATTCGGCCGTGGCAGCATGTACTCGAAGCCCTCGCCGGCTATCTGTTGCTGGCGGAACATTTGTGCGGCAAGGATGGCGCCCGCTATGCACGCGGCTGGAACTTTGGCTCGGCCGAAGCGGACCATCTCACGGTAGGCGAGGTCGCCGCGCGCAGCGTCCGCCTGTGGGGCGAAGGCGCCCGGGTTGAAGTTGCCAAGGCCAACTTCCAGAAGGAAACCGAAACCCTGCGCCTCGACGCCACGCTGGCGCGCGAGGCCCTTGGCTGGAGCCCGCGCTGGGGCGCCGACGAAGCGCTGCGACGCACACTGGACTGGTATCGCGCCTGGTATGCCGATACCAAAGACAGCACCCAGTTTCGCGCTCTGACGCTGGCCCAGATCGACGACTACACTGCGACGACATGACACTCGAAGAACAACGACAGCAGATCCTTGCCCAGGTGCGCGACTTTGCCGCGCAGAAAGAGCTGCGCACGCCCTTCGTTGCGGGACAGGACGCCGTACCGCCCGCAGGACGGGTACTCGACGCCGAGTCCTACGTCGCCCTGGTGGATGCAGCGCTCGACGGCTGGCTGACCACCGGCCGCTTCAACGACGAGTTCGAAAAGCAGATCGCGGCGCGCATCGGCGTCGCCCGCGCGCTCACGGTGAACTCCGGGTCCTCGGCCAATCTGCTGGCGCTGTCGGCACTCACTTCCCCGCTACTGGGCGAACGTGCCATAAAACCCGGTGACGAGATCATCACCGCCGCAGCCGGATTTCCCACCACCATCAACCCGATTCTGCAGAACGGCCTGGTTCCCGTTTTCGTCGATTCCGCGCTAGCTACCTACAACCCCGGCGTGGAAACCATCGCCGCCGCGATCGGCCCGCGCACCCGCGCCATCATGCTGGCCCACGCCCTGGGCAATCCCTTCGAAGCCGCCGCACTCCGCGCGCTGGCGGACCGGCATGGCCTCTGGCTGATCGAAGATTGCTGTGATGCCTTCGGCTCCACCTACCACGGCCGCAGCGTCGGCACCTTCGGCCACATCGGCACACTGAGCTTCTACCCGGCGCACCACATCACCACCGGCGAAGGCGGCGCAGTGTTCACCAACGATCCGCTGCTCGCCAGGGCCGCCGAATCCTTCCGCGACTGGGGACGTGACTGCTACTGCGCTCCCGGCCGCGACAACACCTGCGGCAAACGCTTCGATTGGCAGTTGGGCGATCTGCCCTGTGGTTATGACCACAAGTACACCTACTCACACGCCGGCTACAACCTCAAGATTACGGACATGCAGGCGGCGCTGGGGGTCGCCCAAATCGCCCGCCTGGATGAGTTCATTGCCGCGCGCCGACGCAACTTTGCGCACCTGAAGGAGCGGCTCGGCGCCAGCGAGGAATTCCTGATTCTGCCGGAGGCCACGGCGAACAGCGATCCATCGTGGTTCGGCTTTCTGCTGACCCTGCGCGAGAACGCCCCCTGCACCCGCGTAGACCTCCTGCGCTACCTCGATCAACACAAGATCGGAACACGTTTGCTGTTCGCCGGGAATGTCACCCGCCAGCCGTATATGCAAGGCCGCGCCTACCGCGTTGCCGGAATGCTGACCAACGCCAACATCATTACCGAGCGCAGTTTCTGGATCGGCGTCTATCCCGGGCTCACCACCGGAATGCTGGACTACGCTGCCGACAAGATCAGCGAGTTTCTCGGCGTCGGATTTGAATAGTGGCCAGCGTTCCCGTCGCCAACCTTGCCCACAAGCTCGCGTCCGCCGGCCGCTGAACATTTCTGCACCCAACCGTCACTAGAAACGCACCGGAGTCGCCCAACAATGAAGCCCCTTGTCATTTTCGAGATGGCCAACAACCACATGGGCGACATCGCCCATGGCATCGCCATCATCAAGGCCTTTGCCGGCACCGTGGCGCCCTATCGCAACGCCTTCCAATTCGCCTTCAAGCTGCAGTATCGCGACCTCGATACCTTCATCCGCCCCGACTACAGGGGGCGCAGCGACATCAAGTACGTCAAGCGTTTCGAAGAAACTCGCCTGACCGACGCCGACTTCCGGCACCTCATCGAGGCAATGCGGGAACATGACTTCCTCACCGTGTGCACCCCGTTTGACGAAGTGTCGGTGGCACGCATCGAGGCGCACGGAGTCGACATGATCAAGATCGCCTCGTGTGCGCTGACCGACTGGCCGCTGCTTGAACGCATTGCGCTCACCAGGCTACCGATCATAGCCTCGACGGCGGCCGCCGACGTCGAGGACATCGACGCCGTGGTCAGCTTCTTCCAGCACCGCCAAAAGGAGCTCACGCTGATGCATTGCGTCGGCGAATACCCGACCCCGGACGAACGCCTCGCCATCAGCCAGATCGAATTGCTGCGCCAGCGCTACCGCGGCGTTCGAATCGGTTTCTCAACGCATGAACGGCCGGACCACACCGAATCGATCATGCTGGCCCTTGCAAGTGGCGCGGCCGCGTTCGAGAAGCATGTGGGTCTCCCCACCGAGCTATATGCATTGAACGCCTATTCGGCGTCGCCGGAGCAAATTGGCGGCTGGCTGGAGGCCGGCAGGCGAGCACTGAACATGCTCGGAACAAGATCGCGCTACATCCCCACCGCAGCCGAGGAGGAAGGCCTTCGCGCGCTCCAGAGGGGTGTCTTTGCCCGGCACGATCTTCCGGTGGGCAAGGTTCTTGGCCCCGACGACGTATTTTTCGCTTTTCCGCCGGAGCCGGGACAAATCACCGCAAACGACTGGTCAAAGTATGTGCACTACACGGTGACCGAGGCGGTCGCTGCCAATGCTCCCGTTCCGGCCCGCCAAACCACGATCCGCCACGATCGTCAGCATATTCGCGAGGCGGTAAAAGCTGTGCGCACGATGCTAAGGATAGCCAATGTGATTCTTCCCGGACTCAGCGAACTGGAGATTTCGCACCACTACGGCATCGACCGGTTTGCGCAGTTCGGCCTGACCATGATCACCATCGTCAACCGGGAATACTGCAAGAAGGTTCTCGTCATGCTGGCCGGACAAACTCATCCCGAGCAGTACCATCGGCAGAAAGAGGAGACCTTCATCGTCCTCCACGGCACCATGACCCTGAAGCTGGACGGTGTGGCACAGACGGTCAAACCCGGTGATGTAGTGACAGTGGAAAGGGGCGTTCGCCACGAGTTTCATACCGAGACCGGCGTTGTCTTCGAGGAAATTTCCTCGACCCACATCCAGAACGATTCCTTCTATACCGACCCGGCCATCGCCGCCAACACGCAGCGCAAAACCCTTCTTGCCTCCTGGATGTAAAGCCGATGCGCGTTGCCGACTATCTGATGTCCCGCCTTGCCGATGCCGGCATTGATCACGTGTTCCTGTTGCCCGGCGGCGGGGCCATGCACCTCAATGACGGGCTCGCCTGCGAGCCACGCATCACTCCGGTTCCTTGCCATCACGAGCAGGCCTGCGGTATCGCCGCCGAAGCCTGGGGACGAGTCGCCGGCAAGTTCGGCGTCGCCATGGTGACCACCGGCCCGGGCGCGACGAACATCATCACGCCGGTGGCCGGAGCCTGGATCGAGTCGGTACCGATGCTGGTCATTTCCGGTCAGGTCAAGCGCGCGGACCTCCTGCGGGACCGCCCGTTGCGTCAGGGTGGCGTGCAGGAAGTCGACATCGTGCCCATCGTGCGTTCGATCACGAAGTACGCGGTGACGGTGCACGATCCGGCCACCGTCCGCTACCACCTTGAACGTGCCCTCCACCAGATGATGGACGGACGGTCCGGACCCGTATGGCTCGATATCCCGCTCGACGTCCAGGCCGCGCAGGTGGATCCCGCAGAACTCACCGGCTACATCCCCGAGGCAAAGACACAGCCGGATCTTGACGAGACCATTCAGAAGACCCTGAAACTGCTGGCCGCTGCTGAACGTCCCCTGATCCTCGCCGGACATGGCGTGCGGCTGGCGGGTGCGGCGAAGCGCTTTCTTGCACTCGCCGAAGACCTCAATGTCCCGGTGACAACTACCTGGAACGCGCTAGACCTGATCCCCTGGGAACATCCGCTGTGCGTCGGCAGACCAGGCGTGGTTGCCCTGCGCGCTGCCAATTTCGCGGTACAAAACTGCGACCTCCTGATATCGATCGGCTGCCGACTGGACAATATCATCACCGCCTATAACCCGCGGGGCTTGGCCCGCGCGGCACACAAGATCGTGGTCGACGTCGACGCGGAAGAACTCGCCAAACTCGACATGGACATCGACCTGCGGCTAGCCGTCGATGCAGGCACATTCATCGACTCGCTGGCCGCGCAGGCCAAGGCACTGCGAGCGCCGGACCGATTGTCGTGGCACCGGCGCTGCGCCGACTGGAAGCAGCGCTACGCCGTGGGCGAGGGCACGCCCTTCCGCACCGACGGCCCGATCAGCCACTATCATTTCGTTTCAGCGCTCTCCGATGCGGCCCCCCCTGACACCCTCGTATCCACCGGCAGTTCTGGGCTCGGGGTGGAAGCGTTCTACACGGTATTTCGCAACAAGGCCGGCCAGCGCGTATTTCTGACCTCCGGCCTCGGCGCCATGGGCTACGGCCTGCCGGCCGCCATCGGCGCCTGCCTCGCCAGCAACCGCCGGCCCATGATTGCAGTCGAGAGCGACGGCAGCCTGCAACTCAATCTCCAGGAGTTGGCGACACTGAAGGCGCAGAACCTGCCAATTTGCCTTGTGATCATGAACAACGGCGGCTACTGCTCGATCCGCAATACTCAGCGCAACTATTTCCAGGAACGCTATCTCGGCATCGATCCGGATTCCGGACTCTGGCTACCCGACCTGGAACGGGTAGCAGCGGTCTACGACCTCCCATTCCGGCGTATCACAGATGCCCGCAGCATCGACGAGGCCCTGCGCGAAGCCATGGCACTGCCGAGGCCGTGCCTGATTGACGTGCGCCTGATGGAAAACGAAACCCTGGTTCCCAAATCGGCAGCCGTGGCCCAGCCTGACGGCTCAATGATTTCGATGCCACTGGAAGACATGTCGCCACTGCTGCCGCTGGAACAACTGCGTGCGGAAATGCTGATTCCTTTGACCCCCCAATCGTTGGGAACCCTTCGCTGATGCAGAATCCGCGATCCGCCCACTGCAAAAAGAGCCAATCATGAGCAAGCTTTCCTACTACATCAATATGGCAAGCAAGATTCGCCCATTCAAGGCTGCGCCCAAGGTATTGAACTACATAAAATACCGAACCAGCCCCCGGCAGGCGCGAACGTCGATCAAAGACTATTCGCCGCAAATCGCCGGACTGCTGCTAACCAAACGCTGCAACATGAGTTGCAGCTTCTGCAATGTCGCCACTTTCTTGCATGACAAGAGCACCGCATGGCGGAAACTCGAAGGCGATCTGGAAAAAGTAAAAAAGATCTTCTCAACCCCCTTGTTCTCGAATGCTCTGCTGGTGGACATCCTGGGCGGCGAACCCTTGCTGGTCAAGGAACTCCCCAGTATCGTGGGGTTTCTTTCCCAGCGCGGTCACCTTACCAACATCACCACGAACGGTCTTCTGCTTGCAGATCGCGTTCAGGAACTGAAAGATGCGGGAATTTCACGCATCAACGTTTCGGTATACGAAGACAATCGCAGCGTCCTGGAACGCGACCTGGTGCGCATCAATCATATTTTCCCCGTACACACCAACATGGTTATCTTTCGCAAGGAGGTCGTTCATTCCCCCGAAACAATCATTGAAACCGTCCGCTTTCTCAAGCAGTCCGGATGCATCGATCTCCGATTCTGGATCTATCGGCCCATTGGCGAACATGTCGAACCGGACGAGATCCTCTATGAAGACGAGCCGGTTCTGCTCGAATTTCGGGATAAGTTGGAGGCGGCTGTCCCAGGATTCTGCTTCTGGCCGGTACCGCCCGTGAAGGGGGAGGGCGTCAAAAAGCGCTGTCCCCAACTCTGGCAACGCATTAGCTGCGACATGCAAGGCAACCTCGGCATCTGCTGCGGTACGGATGCCTTTCTTCCAGCCCCTGGCGGCAATCTCTTCGAGGGCGACCAGGATGCCGTCCATAACCACCCCACGTTGGTCAAGATGCGCGAACAACTCCTGGACCCCCATGCGGAGCCGCCGGAAATGTGCAAATCCTGCAATCTGCTGGGCGATCCTGGGTGGTAGTGAGCAGGAAGCTGAATCGCCCCGAAATCTGTAGACGAACTGTCGTCAAACTACTATCGCGCCCGTTACGATGAGCAAGGTCATACCTCCTGTGATCTGTCCATGTTGCGCTCGTCCGCAAGAGAGCCGCAGTATTGATTCGGCAGAGCCGTACTGCTGCGATGGATGCGGGCACCGTTGGCGCTCTTCCGGCATAAAAGCATCGATCGATTATGGAAAACTGCGCGGACGCAATGCCATCGAGGATTCTTCTCATGCTCGCAAGCTGCAAGACAGGATGGCTGACATTTCGCCACTGCTTCGCCCCGGAATGCGCGTGCTTGAAATCGGCTGCGCCGAAGGGTCGCTTGGCGCCATAGTTAGCCAATCGATTCCCGTGCACTACACCGGGATCGAGATTTCCGAGGATGCCACGACTGCCGCCAAAATCCTTGATCGCGTAGTTAGATCTCCAGCCACTATGCTAGTCAACGAGAAGTTCGATCTCTTGCTGTCCTTTCACGTTCTCGAACATGTAGGAGACATCGCCGGAGAAATTGGCCATTGGCGAACACTGCTCGCCGATCAAGGAAGACTTATCGTCGAAGTTCCCAACCAAGCGGGTCATCCCTTGTTGGACCTGGACCCGAACCCGGAGCATCTTCATCAATTCACCCCTACCTCCATCGCGGCACTACTGCTTCACGCAAATTTCGAAATCGACCGCCTCGAGTCGGGCCATTGGGAGTCATCCGTCTACTCTGACAGCCTGCGGGTTCTCGCACGTCCTGCACTGAACGACGAACAGCGACGGACACTGCTTCTGCAACGCTTTATCGATCGGCTGCCGGAGCCTTTCGCGGCATGGGGAATCGGGGGCGATTTCCGTGCTTACGTCGAGCCTCTGCTCGATTCACTCCCCGTGGCAGCGTTGATCGACAGTGATGTGCAACGGCACGGCGAACGCCATGGCCGCCTCGCCGTCGAAGCCTATGACCAGCAGCGGCATGCGAGTCTGCCCATCCTCGTTTGCAGCGTCCGCTATCGCGAAGACATTCTGCGCGATCTGGCTATGCTGGGCATTCCATCCTCACGCATCGTGAGTCTGGACGACGTCTTCGGACCCACCGTGCCATGAATCACAACATTAGGCACTGCCCGGTCTGTGGTTCCGATCGGACTGTACCGCTGTACCTGAATACCCTGGCCGCACTGGATGGCCTGGACATGAGCTATCGAGTCGCCCGCTGCGCGGCGTGCGGCTTCGCCTTCGCCGACCAGTTGCCCTCGCCGCAAACCTACGCCGCCTATTACCGTTCACTATCCAAGTACGATATCACCCCGAGCGCCGCTGGCCTGTCAGCCGCCGACCGCCTGCGTTGCGACGCCGCCGTGGCCCTGCTCCGGCCCCATGCCGGGCCGGACGCACGGATTGTCGACCTCGGCTGCGGGTCCGGCATGCTACTCGGCGCCCTCCGCGCAGCGGGCTGGTCCCGTGTGAGCGGCATCGATCCCGCGCCTGGCGCACCGGAGCAGGCCCGTCAGCAGTTCAAGCTCGACTGCGTCCAATGTGGAACCCTCGATCAGGTCGCCGGGCTTCTTGACCTGTCGGCCATGGACGTAATCTGCCTGACCGGAGTACTCGAACACCTGCCACAAGTGCGCGAAGACCTCGAGGCGCTAGCCGCGGCCACTGGTCATGACGTGCGGGTTCTTGTCGAGGTGCCTGCACTCGAGCGTTTCGGGCGTCTCCCCTTTGAACCCTACGGCGAATTTTCACTCGAACACATCCAGTACTTTTCGGCCTCAAGCCTGACGGGATTGTTCGCGACTCTGGGTTTCACTGCCCTGTCATCAACAATCGTCGACCTGCCTCCCGGTTACTGCGACAGCCGCTTCGCACTCTTCGCCCGCAATCCGGCCGCCGAGATGTTCTCCACATCGACCGGGGCCACAGACGAACTGGAACGATATATCGCCCGGTCCGAAGGCATGACCCAAGCTGCCATTGCGCGCATCGCCGCCTGCCCGGCGAAGTCGCTAGTGATCTACGGCGCCGGGAGCCACACGGCGCGCCTACTGCCGCGCCTCCTGAAAGCAGGCGAAAGCCGCCTCGCGGGATTGGTGGACAGCAACCCGAATCTGCGCGGCAAACATCTGGGACCGTGGCTCATCGAAGCACCCGAAGCACTCGACCGCCATCCGGATGCCACAATTGTCGTTTCCTCGTTCCGGACGCAGCAAGCGATCAGCGATGTGCTGCGGACATCCCGCCCAAATTCCGTGCTGACCCTCTACTGAGGGGCAACGACAGATGCAGCAAGCCCGCCACACCCTCTTCGAAACGGCCTGCAGCGACCTCGACGTCCTGCTTGACCAGCATCCCTTGCCGGAGTTGGCCGGAATCCGCCTGTTTGCCACCGGTTGTACGGGCTTCTTCGGCTATTGGCTGCTCGCAGCGCTGGAATGTCTCAACCGCCAAGGCCAACCTATCGAAGTGGTCGCCCTGTCGCGCGATCCACAGGTATTTGTCGACCGCCATCCCGAGTTTCGTGGCCGGCCCTGGCTGTCCTTCGTGCAAGGCGATGTTGCCAACTTCCAAATGCCCGGCGGCCAATTCGAGGCCGTCATTCACGGCGCCACCGACTCCTCGCCGCGAGCTGCCGCCAATCCGGCCGCGCTCCTGTCGAGCATGATCGACGGAACACGCCGGGTGCTCGATGTCCTTGCCGACGCCGGATGCCGGAGATTTCTGCTGCTCAGTTCGGGCGCGGTGTATGGCGACCAGCCTGCCTCGATATCTGCCCTCAAGGAGGATGACGGTCTGGCCGGCGATTCCCTGAATCCGTCCAATGCCTATGGCGAAGGCAAGCGGATCATGGAAATGCTCTGCGCCTGCCGAGCCGACAAGGATGTACCTGCGGCCGTGGTCGCCCGCTGCTTTGCCTTTCTCGGCCCCCATCTTCCCAGCCATTTGGCACCCGCCCAGTTCCTGCGCGACGCACTTGCCTGCGGCCCCATCGTCCTGCGCGGAGACGGCTCGCCACTGCGCAGCTATCTGTATGCCGCTGACCTGGCCCTGTGGCTGCTTACCCTGCTGGCCCGGGGGAACCCCGGCCGCGCCTATAACATCGGCGGCGCCGAGGCGATCAGCCTGACAGAACTCGCGCGAGTCATCCGTGACACTGTCGCGCCGGGCGCACGGATCGACATTCTCGGCAGCGACAGCGGGGCGCCGCGCCAACGCTATCTGCCGGATACCCGCCGCGCCCGCGAGGACCTGGGGCTTGAGGCATGGACCCCACTGCCCCAGGCCATTATCCGCATGGCCGAGGCAATTTATCCGACATCGCCATGAACGGCCAGAAGACTCCATCGTTCGCCGCGCCCCGTCGACTTTGGCAGGACAGCCGGAAACTGCGCTTCCTCATCGTCGGCGGCTGGAACACGCTCTTCGGCTACCTGTGCTTCTATGGCCTCTACCTGCTGGCGGCCAATCGGGTGCACTATCTGATCGTCACTGCCGTTGCTCATTTCATCAACATCATTCAGGCTTACGTCATGCACCGCTGGCTGGTTTTCCGTTCTGAGGCCAAGGTCACCAATGAATTCCTGCGTTTCAACGCAAGCTACATCGGCACCTTTTTGTTCGGCCTGCTGGCCATGTTCCTGCTGGTCGAAGCGGCCGCCCTGTCGCCCCTGGTTGCCCAGGCGATAGTCATTCTCATGAACGTGATCCTCAGCTATGTACTGCACAGTCGCGTGTCATTCCGTCCGTCCTCTGACAGACAGAAGCCGTCCTCATGATTCATGCGCCCAGGGAGTTCGACGAACGCCCTTCCTTTACCCCACCCGATCGCCTGACCCGGCTCGCACTGGGCTATCTGGCACTGCCGGTGTTTCTGTACTTTCCCGGGTGGTTCCAACCGGCGCCCGCTTTGATCCTCGCCCTGCTGCTGGGCTACGCCTGCTGGCGCGCATTGTCCGCGCATAAGCTGGCCTCGACTCCCTGGCCGCCTAATCGGCTGATCGCTCTGGCACTGCTTGTCGCAACTGTCTGGTCGGTGTTTGGCGGCGCCGGGCATTTCTTCTACGCCAACGCCCACGACTGGATCATCCGCGACGCGATCCTGCGCGACCTGGTAGTGGCGCCCTGGCCCCCCAACTATTCAGCAGGCGGTGACGAGTTGTATCTACTGCGCGCGCCGGTGGCTTACTTTCTTCCTGCCGCTGCCATTGCCAAGCTGACGGGTCTGGCGACCGCCGACAAGTTGCTGTGGCTATGGACCGTGATCGGCATTACGGTGTTTTTTCTCCTTCTACCCCTGCGGCACACCACGCTGATACGCTCGACGGCGGCCCTTTTGATTGTCGTGCTGTTCAGCGGCATGGATATCGCCGGCTACATGTTTCCGGATTTCTATTGGGGCAATGTTCCACTCCCTGGTGCGTTCATCGACTGGTGGATCAAGCCGCCGCCACTGGTCAGTTACTGGTCGAACACCTCCAACCTGTTCTGGAATCCCAACCACAGCCTGCCCGCATGGATTTCCATCGCCCTGTTCTACCGCCACTGGCGCCATCCGCGTTTCCTTGCCATCACGCCACTGCTCGTCGCGGTATTACCCCTCTGGTCTCCCTTCGCCCTCATCGGTATCGCCCCCTTTCTCGCCATGCAGACCCTCCGCTGGTGGCGGAAGCATCCTCGCCATTCGCTTGACATGCAGGTTATTGCCGCCTGCGTCGCTGTATTCGGTGTTATTTTCGTTACGCTGACCATCCCCTTCAGCGGCATTCACTATGGCATGACGCTCACTACAGCGCCAGGCGGGTGGATTTACCTGAACGACTTCAGTCATGTTTCGACCTATCTCGAAAACTACACGCTGTTCGTGATCTTCGAGTTTGCCGTCATCGCCCTGCTGGTCTCCCGTGCGGTCGACCGCTGGCTTTTCGTAACCGCCGTGCTCACCCTCCTCGTTCTGCCCCTGTTCAGCTTTGGGCCGGGCAACGATCTCGCCATGCGGGGTTCCATCCCCTCTCTCGGCATACTCTGCATCGCGGCCGTCAATGCGTTCGCGCATCCGACGCCCGGCACCGGGCCATATCGTCGCTGGCTGCTGGGACTGGTACTGGCCATCGGTGCGGTGACCCCGTACTACGAGTTCACTCGTGCCGTTATCCGCAAGCCCTGGGCGCCCAATCTGGATTTCACCCTGATCGACGCCGACAATGGCCAGATTGCCCCTCATTACCTGGTCTCGCGACGCCGGTCGCCTATGGACGCAGCGCTGAATACCTCAGCACCACTACCTAATGCAGTGGACTGGCTGTATTTCTGCGACAGGATCCATCCCCGCAACAAGGCCAATAAGGCTCATGTCGCCTTTGCCTGGCGCAACAATCGCAACGACGAGGAGATCCGTATCAAGCGGGAACGGATAAAGTTAGACTGCATGTCAGACACATCGGCCGCCGACCCAAAGGCCAACCCCGAAAGCGAACCAAGATGCCCCTGATTTCAATCATCACACCCTGTTTCAACGAAGAAGAAAACGTCGAAGAACTGCATCGACGCATAGCCGCCCAGTTCGCCGGCATTCCCGATTGCGACTACGAACATGTCTTTATCGACAACGCGTCCACCGATGGCACCGTGGCCGCAATTCGCCGCCTCGCCAGCGCCGACTTTCATGTCAAGGCCATCGTCAATTCGCGCAACTTCGGCCACATCCGTTCGCCGATGCATGCCCTGCTTCAGGCGAATGGCGACGCGGTCATCACCATGGCGTCGGACCTGCAAGATCCGCCGGAGCTTATACCGGCGTTCATCGCCAAATGGCGCGCGGGCTTTCGGGTCGTGGTCGGCGTAAAGCCGCAATCGCTGGAAACACCGCTGATGGCTTTCGTGCGCCGCTGCTACTACCGCACTATCGGTCAAATCGCCGATGTCACGCTGATTCCGAACTTCACCGGTTTCGGACTCTATGACCGGAGCGTCGTGGAGATTGCCCGGACCTACGACGATCCCTACCCCTACTTTCGCGGCATGGTCGCCGACATTGGCTTTCCACATGCGGAAATTCCGTATGAAAAGCCGCTGCGTCTAAGGGGCATCACCAAGAACAACTTCTATACCCTGTATGACTTGGCCATGCTGGGCATCACCAGCCACTCGAAACTGCCGCTCCGTCTGGCGACGATGACCGGCTTCGCGCTCTCGGCCTTAAGCCTTCTGGTAGCTGTCGGCTACTTCATCTACAAGCTCCTCTACTGGAACTCCCTGTCGATAGGAATGGCCCCGGTACTCATCGGCATGTTCTTCCTGGCCTCGGTCCAGCTGTTCTTCATCGGGATTCTCGGCGAGTACATCGCGTCGATTCATACCCAAGTGCAAAAGCGCCCATTGGTCGTGGAGCGCGAGCGGATCAATTTCGCTCCGGCGCCGCCGCGTGACTGAAGGTCGCGCATTGCAGCGGCTGCTGGCGATCGACGAGGCCAACTCGGCCCATGCGCCGGATGGGCTCACGGCCGCGACCCTGATCTACATTGCCCTGCCCAACCTGATCTTTCTTGCCGGCTGGTTGCGCCCCGCGGCAGCCATCCCGATGCTGGCGCTGACACTACTCAGTCTGATTCAGTTCCTGCGTCGTCAGGATATGCGCTGGAGCGTTCCGCAATCGCCCGGGGCAGGCGTCTTGATCGTTGTTATCGCATTTGCCTGGGCCAGCCTCGGCGGCGCCGGACATTTCTTCGCCGCCAACAGCGATTGGCTAGTCCGCGACAGCGTACTGGGCGATCTCGCCTTCTCCGACTGGCCTCCGGCCTACAGCGTGATCGATGGTCATCCGCACATCCTGCGCACCGCGATGGGCTTATTTTTGCCCGCAGCCGTGGTCGGCAAACTGGCCGGCATCGGCAGCGTCGATCTGGCACTGTATGTCTACGCGGCGCTGGGCTGCAGCCTGTTCCTGCTCCTTTTGCCGCTGCCGCGCAAGCCAAGCCGCCTGCTGATTGGCCTGCTGCTGGTAACGATATTTTTCAGCGGCATGGATTATCTCGGGGTCGTGCTCGTTACCGGTTCACCACCCATTTTCCCGCTGCGGCTCGAGTGGTGGGTCCCGTTCTGTTATCCCTCGATCACCGGCCAGATCTACTGGGCGCCCAACCATGCAATTCCGCTCTTGCTCGTTGCGACGCTGTTCTACCGGCATTGGGGCCATCGCGCCTGGCCGGCACTGTTCCTCATCCTGCTACCGCTGACCGTCATCTGGACGCCCTTCGCAGTAATGGGCATCCTGCCGTTTCTGGCAATTGCCACGCTGCGCTGGTTTACTCAGGGCTATCGATTTTCCGATAGCCGCATCACGTTTTGGCAACTCGTCGCGGCGGCGCTCATGACCTGGCTCACCGTGCGCCTGATGACACTTGACATCACAGCCATTCCGGGCTCAGCAAGCGCAGAGGTAGCGACCCATCCGGATGGCACGGCCCTCGATTACCTGCTGTTCATTCTGATGGAGTTCGCCATTCTGGCGCTCTTGCTGGCGCGCGGATTGCGGCATTCACACGGACTGTTCTGGCTTGCCTGCGCGATCCTCGCCCTGCTGCCGCTTTATCACTACGGGCCTACCAACGACACCATGCTGCGGCTGTCAATACCCGGTCTGGTCTTTCTGCTGCTGATCATGCTCGATCAACTTCAGCACTGGGCATCACGGCGTGCCTTCCCCGCATCCGCCTGGGCGATCGGCATCGTGCTGCTGATCGGCGCCTGTACCCCCTTCAACGAAATGTGGCGCGCGGTTTTCTTCAAGCGTATCGCCCCCGATTATGGGCGCAACGTGGTGGAACATGACCGGTACACCGAGCCGCCCCATTACATCGGACGGCTGGATCGGCCCGACCTGATCGCCGTGCTGCGAGCGCCGACTCTGGTGCCAAACGCAGCGGACCGAAAAGGAAGCGACGCGAAGTTTCAGAGCGGGCCGGTGCCTGCGCAAGCAGGTGCTGCGGCGAAAGGATCGGGCCCCCTGCAGGAAAAGTGAAAGGTCGGCGCTGACGGGACGGCGCGACGAGTCGCGGGAAACAACTCAATCGCCTTTTACAACGTGCAGGAAGGCGGTTTCCAGCGACAGGCTCGGCTTGATTTCGATCACCGTGTGGCCCGCTTCTTCAATCGCGCGCAAGGTCGGCCATAGCTGTGAGCGTGCCAACTCGATCACCCATCGCTCGCCGGGCTCCGCGCTCATGCCGGGCACGGCCGCCCGACCCTGGCTGCGCACCAATACCCTTTCCTCTTCCCCCGCCAACTCGCCCGGCGCCCGCACTGCGCGCAGTTCGCCCTTGTGGATCAGTCCGAACCGATCGGCCAGCCGCTCCACGTCATGCAGCACGTGCGAGGTCAGAAAAATGCTGCCGCCGCGCTGCCTGTATTCGGAAAGAATGTCGACCACGTCGCGACGGCCGATCGGGTCGAGCCCCGACAACGGTTCGTCGAGAATCAGCAGCCGCGGCTCGACGGCCATGGCATGTGCCAGGGCGGTGCGCTGTGCCATGCCCTTCGAGAAGCCGCGCACGACCTTGTTCGCCACGTCCGCCAGGTCGAAGCGCTCCAGCCAATGCAGACAATGCAGGCGTACATTGGCAGGCTTGCGCCTGTGCAACGCGAGCCCCATCGAGAGAATTTCGAGCGGATTGAGATAGTCCGGCAGGCTGGGGTTTTCCGGCACATAGCCCAATCCGCGCCGGGCTTCGGGGTGAGTCACGTCGACGCCAAACAAGGCCGCCGAACCCGCCGTGGGCAACATCACTCCGGTGAGTATCTTGATCGCCGTGCTCTTGCCAGCGCCGTTGGGTCCGATGAAGCCGAACACTTCGCCTTCTTCCACCGTCAGCGAAATTCCCTTGAGCGCCTCGAAGGGGGGTGTAGCCCAGTTGCGCCGGTAGGTCTTGCGCAGCTCGCGGATGTCTATGGCATAGGTCATGATCGGGGCGGTGAAGTGCGCAGGACGATTTCGCCCTGCGGGTCGAAGCCGAAGCCGAAGCCGAACGGGTCTACCGGCAGGACGGGGAGAATGCCGGAACTGACCAGTTCCTGCAGGTTGGTCACAGGCTTGCCAAAGCGCTCGCGGTACGTCACCGCCGCCGTGCGCAACTGCTGCAACTGGCGCAGGCGCGCCACTCGCGTTTCCAGATAGGCGCGAAAATCCTTGCGCCGCGCTTCCTTCGCCATGGCCGCGACCACGCGAATCGCCAGTTCGGTATCCTGCACCTTGTCCATCCAGCGGGCGGCGAAATTCTGCATGATCAGGCGCTGGTCGGGATCAGGCAGCTTTTCCGCTGCCTCCCTCATCCAGGCGGCAGCCCCAGCCGGGTCATGCTTGTAGTACCACTGATTGAAGGCATAAAAGAAGGATGGCTGGTAATCGAAGAATCGCGCGCGGCTGGCCCGGGCCAGGATGGTCTGCGCAGAGTCCAGTTCGCCGTACTGGGCCAGGATGGCGAAGGCGATGTAGTAGTTGTCTTCGTGAGCCGGGTTCAACCAGGAAACATCCTCCTGCACCTTGGCCAGAATCCGGAACTCCTCCGGCCGCATTCGATCGGTGGCTACTACCAGTGCACGAATCGCCGCCAGGTTGGCTGCCAAGTAGCGGTCGCCCGCGGCCACGAACACCTGCACGAACAAAGGCAAAGCCACCTGCATTTCGACGGATACGGATCGCCGCGGTGTCGACCTGAGCTGCTCGGACGTCGCGATGAACACCAGCGCCAGCAGCAAGGCCACCAGCCACCCCTTGTATTGCACTCTCGCCGTCATGCCAGCGCCGACTATTCGAAGTCCCGGCGCGTGAAGATCATCACCGCCAGGGTCAGCAGCAGCGCCGCGTAGCTCACGGCCAGCATCAGACCCAGTCCTGCGGCCTGCCCATCCGGCGCCAGCCCGTACATCGGCCATACTCGCCAATCGAGCCGCGACAGGTCGGGAAGAACCCATTGAATGGCATGAATGACCGGTGCGAAACGCATCAGTTCCGGGTCGCCATCAGCTCCCTTGGCAAGGTATTCGGCGACGGCCCCAAGACTCTTGCCGCCGACGGCGAAAGCAAGGCCCAGCGCCAGCGGCAGCATCGGCACCGTGGAGAAGGAGGCCACCCACAGCGCAAAGGCGGCGACCACCGCCGCGTCGACCCACAAGCCGGCCACGGTGGACCAGTAGGGTATGCCGGGGGCGATGGCGAATCCCTGCGCGTAGTCCTTGCCCAGGCTCAGTACCACCGCCCAGAGCAGCATCCCGAGCAGTACCGCCGCCAAGGCAATCAGCGCCAGCACGCCCAGATAGCGCCCGATGATGTAGTGGCCGCGGGCCACCGGATAGGTCAGGGCAAACAGCACCGTGCGCCGCTCGATTTCGCGCGCGACCAGTTCCTGTACCCAGAACAGCGAAAACAGAACCAGCGTCATGCGCAGGCCGGACAATCCGACGTCAAGGGCCACCGTTTGCGGTTGGCGCGGAGAAAAGGATGCGGAAAGATAGGCGACGCCAACCAGCAAGGCGCCCAGTATCAGGATGGCCTGGATGCTCCGGCTGCGAAGGCCGGCCCGTCCGGCGGAAAGCATGAACTGCCACATGCGGGGACTTTACCAAGAAAAAGCGCACCCGGAGGTGCGCCTTTTATGAAGCGAACAAATACGATCAGGAACCTGCGGCCGTGATCGCTGCCGTGAGTGCGGTCGACACATCCCCAAAAGCGCAACCCGATGTGGAAGCACATTTTGCACTCGTTGTCACTGCACCACCGGCGCTGGATCCCTGGACCGACTGGTTTCCTTTTCTCGAGCCGCCGCCCACAGCGAACAAGGTCGCCGTATTTTCGTTGTAGCTAACGATGGTATTTGATGAACACTGAACATCAAATCCATTCTTTGCGAACATGGGCGTCGGAATCACCGTACCGGAACCCCCGTTGACAGCGACCTTGGTCGGCGTCGCGCCATCACACACACAAATCTCTCCAGCCGCCGGGGCAGTCGCGCTTCCCGCGGTCGTGAGAACAGCACCCGCCGCTGCGGCAGTCGCACTACAGGCAGCAGCAAAAGCACCTGCCGAGAACACGGTGGAAATCAGACCAACCACAAGTATCTTTTTCATTTGAATGTCCTTTTGATTAGTTGGCGTTGGCGATCGCGGAAGTCAGCACGTTCTTCGAGTCCGACTGAGCAGCCTTGTTCTCGGCTTTCTTGGTGTACTCAGTGAACTGCGGAATGGCGATGGCGGCCAGAATGCCGATGATCGCTACGACGATCATCAGCTCGATCAGGGTGAAGCCTTTTTGCAACTTGCTCATATGAATTCTCCTGGAGGAAGCGCGACGGGCGTCGCTGTAGCGTGTAACGCACAAATTGTGCCAGTGCGAAATCCGGTCTATGAGTGCCTTCAGCCAAGCGCGAGCGCCACTTCCTGACAAAAAACGTCACATTCTGCCCTGTCGCGTCATGCCGCAAGGGGTTGAGCGTAACCGGCGAGCCGGATGGCCTTGAAGCGTCGCCTCGTTCTGCCGCTGCTGCGATGATGAACAGTCGGCGCTGGCGAGACGGCGAAGAGGCCTTGATTACCCGGCACGGTCGCGCAGTAGCCCGAGCGTGGCCCCCGCAAAACCGAATTTCAATGAGTGGTACGACAGCAAGAAATTATGCCGTCAGAGTCGCCACATCCACTTCATCAATCTGCTGCGGGTCAAGAAACTGCTGCGCATATTTCAGGTAGACCTTTTCCTTGACGAAGACATCGAACAGGTCGGGGTCGATATGGCCGCCCTTCTTGAAATTGGCCATGATGCCCATCGCCTGCGACAGCTTCATGCCGTGTTTGTAGGGTCGGTCGCGGGCAGTCAGCGCCTCGAAGATGTCGGCGATACCCATCATCCTTGCCTGCACGGACATCTGCTCGCGGGTCAGACCCTTGGGGTAGCCCTTGCCATCCATACGTTCGTGATGCCCACCGGCGTATTCAGGCACCTTGGTCAGATGCTTCGGCCACGGCAATTGTTCCAGCATTTTGATGGTGGCGACGATGTGGTGATTGATGATGTCGCGTTCCTTGAGCGTCAGGGTGCCGCCGCGGATGGTCAGATTTACGACTTCGTCGGCGGTCAGGAACTCGGTTTCGACGCCATCGACATTGCGCCATCTGCGATGGCTGCCGATGTCGCGCACGCGCTGCAGATCAGCGTCCTTCATGGTCTCGCCACCGACATTGGTCTTGCGCAGAAACTCGCGGTCCTCGTCAAGCACGCGGACTTCCTCCTGGCACTCCGCCCAGATCAGAGCGTCCGCCGTGACGTCGACTGCTTCGCGCAGGGCCAGCTGCTTGCGCAGGGCGTGAATCTCGGCATCACGTTTGAGCACTTCGAAGCGGGTGTCGATCAGATCGATGCGGTCAAAGAGGGTTTGCAGCTTGGTCGCCTTGTCCACCACATGCACCGGGGTGGTGACCTTGCCGCAATCGTGCAGCAGGCCCGCGATCTTGAGTTCATAGCGATCGCGCTCATCCATCCTGAATGAGGCCAGCGGCCCCTCCTGCGTCGCGTCGGCCGCCTCGGCCAGCATCATGGTCAGGGCCGGCACGCGCTGGCAATGGCCCCCGGTATAGGGCGACTTCTCGTCGATTGCGAGGTTGATCAGGCTGATGAAGGCCTCGAAAAGTTCTTCGAGCTGGGTGATCAGCAAGCGGTTGGTGAGGGCGATGGCGGCCTGCGAGGCAAGCGATTCGGCCAGGCTTTGGTCGGCCGATGAGAACGGGTTGACCTGATGCGTTTGCGGATCCAGGGCGTTGATGAGTTGCAACACGCCGATGATCTCGCCCTCGTGGTTCTTCATCGGCACCGTCAGAAACGACTGCGAGCGATAGCCGGTACGCTGGTCAAAACTCCGGGTGCCGGAGAAATCAAATCCGGCCTCGGTATAGGCGTCGGCGATATTCACCGTCTTGTCGTGAATGGCGGCATAGGCGGCCACCATTGAGTCATTGGCTTCGCCCTTGTCGTTGGCCAGCGGCAAATTCGGGAAGTTGATGGCGTGGCCGGTGGTGCCGCCCATCGCGATGTGCAGCGAGTCGGTGCGCATGATCTCGAAGCGCAGCGCCTTGCCGTCCTCCGTCATGCGATACAGCGTTCCGCCATCGGCATGGGTAATTGTCTTGGCCGCAACCAGGATGGTCTCGAGTAGCCGGTTGATGTCGCGCTCCTTGGAGAGCGCGACACCGATGGAATTGAGTTGCTCGAGACGGCGAAACAAACCGTTGGTGCTATCCATGCCGATTCCTTACTTGATGCAGACAGCCCGTACCTGCTTGAGATCGGTCACCCCTTGCAAGGCCTTCTCCAGACCATCCATCTTCAGGGTCAACATGCCATCCGCGAGCGCCTGGGCGAACAACTGTACAACGCGGGCGTGCTCCTGGATCAGCTTCTTCAGCGGCTCGGTGCCTATCATCAGTTCATGCAAACCGACACGCCCCTTGTAACCACTGCCACCACAGATGTCGCAACCTTTGGCCCGGGTGAAAACAAAGTGACCATCCTTGCCGTAATCCTTGAGCAGGCGCGCCTCCGTCGCAGCGTAGGCAGCCTTCATGTCTTTCAGGAAGAGCTCGGTATTCTCCAGTTCGCTGCAATACTCTTTCATGAACAACCTGACTTCATCGGCGTCGGGCGTATAGCTCTCCTTGCATTTGCACAGCCGCTTGGCCAGACGCTGGGCAAGAATGCCGAGCAGGGCATCGGAGAAGTTGAAGGGGTCCATGCCCATGTCGAGCAGGCGAATGATGGATTCGGGTGCGCTGTTGGTGTGCAGGGTGGCGAACACCAGGTGGCCGGTAAGCGATGCCTCGATGCCGATGCCGGTGGTCTCGGCATCGCGCATTTCGCCGACCATGATGATGTCCGGATCGGCGCGCAGAAAGGCCTTCATCACCATCGGAAAGTCCATCACCTTCTTGTTGACCTGAACCTGGCGCAGGCCTTTCTGGGTAATTTCCACCGGATCTTCGGCAGTCCAGATCTTGGTATCCACCGTGTTGAGATACCCCAGCACGGAGTGCAGCGTAGTGGTCTTGCCGGAACCGGTCGGACCGCAGACAAAGAACAGTCCGTAAGGCTTGGCGATGGTCGCCTTGAGCTTGGTCAGATTGGTCGGCAGCACGCCCAGCTTGTCCAGCGGGATCGGCTCGCCGCCGGCCAGGATACGCATCACGACGTCTTCGACACCGCCGCTGGTGGGAATCGTCGCCACCCGCAGTTCGATATCCAGCGGACCGTATTTCTTGAACTTGATCTTGCCGTCCTGCGGCTTGCGACGCTCGGCAATGTCCAGATCGCACATGATCTTGAGGCGCGCCACCATCGCATTGCGATAGCTGGCCGGCACCTCGATGTATTTTGTCAGTGAGCCATCCTTGCGCAAGCGGACCAACACCTTGTCTTTCCCAATGCCTGGCTCGATGTGAATATCCGAGGCGCCCATCTGATAGGCATCGATGATGATCTTGTTGACCAGTTTGACCAGTTCGTTGTCGGCCGCCGCGGAGATGTCGTCGGTGGCACCTTCACCTTCCTCTTCCTGATCGAGGGTCGACAGCAGGTCGCCAACAGAGCTGTCATCCGTATAGCCGGGAACGCCGGAAGCGCCGAACAACTGATCGAGCGTCTGCCCAAACTCGTGGCCGGTGGTGACCCGATAGGCAATCTTGGCCCGCGGGAAGACATTGTTGACGACACGCGAGCCCTTGACCTGCTCGGGGTCCATGCAGACCACCATGACGCCTTCAGGTCCCTCCTCGACGGGAGCCCATTTCGCCTGTTCCAAAAAGTCCCGCTTGAGGTTCTTCAGCAGATCGATGGGCTTGATCCGGTCGGGCCTGAACGGCTCGTACGGCACACTGAAGAACTTGCCCAAGGCACCGCCCAGAGCCTGATGCTTGACCTGAAACTCGTTGACCAGAACTTCTTCGATATCGAGGTTCTTCCGCCGCGCAGTACGCGTTGCCAGTTCCAGTTCCTGCGCCGAAATGACGGCATCGGAGACCAGGTGGTCGTACTTTGTCTTGACGGCTTGGGCCGGCTTGCTGCGCTGGTTGAAGGCGATCGCCATCGTCTCGCACAGCCCCTTGACACCTTCCTGCGCAACAGCGGTAAAGGGAGTTCCGGCCTTGTTGTTGATGATCTGGACCACGCCGAGCAACTCGCTGCTCTGCGCATCGACAATCGGCGCCACCAGCATCTGCTTGGTGCGATAGCCAGTCCGCTTATCAACTTCCTGCAGAAAGCGCAGCGAGGGATTGATCGCCTTGAGTTCCCCATCGTCATAGACGTCGCGGATATTCACGGTCTTCTTGGCCAGCGCGACATGGCCGGCAATACTCTGGTCGGCGATCGGAAGGCGCAGATCCTTAAAAGAATTCAGGCCGGTCTTGATCTTGGAAACGATGGACGCCTTGTCGTCACCGACGGAATAGATCGTCAGGCGATCGGCATTGAACAAGCTGCAGATGTCACTGGACAGTTCCAACATGATTTCGTCGATGTTGGAGGTAGCATGAATCTTGTTGGTGACAACCTGAAGGTTCTTGAAGAAGGTAAGGCGGCTGTCCACATCGGACGCGGCCTCTCCGGGCGCAGCAGGAACGGCACTCATTCGACTGACTCCATGGCACCAGCACGCGCCCTCATGCCGCCATCAAGCAGGGCCGCATGAAGTCCACGCTGGGAAAGCAAAAATGCGGCAGCGGAACTGCGACGTCCCGTCTGGCAATAGACAATGTATTCCTTTGTCGGATCGAGCGCCGCCGAAGCCTGGCGAATGTCGTTGAGCGGGATGTTGATGGCACCCGGATAGCCGTCGCTCTGATACTCGGCGGGGAAACGCACATCAATCCATATCGCTCCGGCGGCAACTTTCCGTGCCGCCTCTTCGCCATTCACTTTCAGCAGCAGAGGTGCGAGCAGCAGCTGGTTGAAGTCCTCCTTCGACAAGCGCAGCAGCATGCCGTCCGTAGTCATCGTCACGGTTGCATTGCGTACCGTCTCGGCCACCAGGGCCTCTTCGCCGAAGGCATTGCCTTCCTTGAGCTCTGCCAACTGCACGGGAGATCCGGCGACCAGTCGGGACACCTTGCAGCGCCCGCTCTCGATCAGGTAGTAGTAATCGCCGGGGTCGCCCTGCTTGATTATGATCTGGCCACGCTTGGCGGGAACGCGCCTGAACTTGTCGAGAAGCGTCTGAATATTGGCCGGAGGCAGCGCGGCAAACGCGCCAACCGTAAGATTGTCCAAGGCAAACATGCCTGACATCATGCGCCAGTCGGTCTTATCAGCGCTGTCCTGCGCAATCTCGCTGGGGGTGGCCAGCTGATTCCAGGTCACCACGATGTCCAGAGTGTCCTCCTGCAGACTGAGCAGTTCGACGTCCGTGATGGCCTTGCTCCTCCGCGGGATTTTTCCTCCCCGCGCCACGGGAACTGCCGCAAGATCGTGACCACCCACCAGAACGCGCGAAGCGCCATCCGGCATCTTCACCAGAAGCTGCCCCCGCACCAGATAGACCACCTGACCCGTCCAGTGGGTGTCGCGAAACGGATCGGCATCGCGTGTGAAAGCATGCGTGCGACAGAGCGGCAGCAAGTCACGCAGACCATCGCTGCCCAGTGCCATCAGAGGGTGCAGACGTGCCAGCAGGTCAATGCTCACCGGTTCAGCCATGATCAGATTTCGAACAGTTGATTGTTCTGCAGCATGCTGGGACGGAATTCACTACCAATGCGGTCTTCGATCTCCTGCATGGTCAATTCGATTTGGCCTGGTTTCAGATGGGTGATAAAAATCTCGGCATCCCTCTGCAGATTTGCCAGTTCTTCGAGCAGCATGCTCGGACACAAATGCAGAGACGCCTCGGCCAAGAACCTTTCCCGATCGGAGAAAGCGCACTCGACGATCAGGTAGCGCAAATTGCGCATCAGGTTGACCTGCTTCCACAAGTCCGGACAAGGCCCGGTGTCGCCGGTAAAGACCAGACTGGCATGCCCCGAATCAAGCTGATAACCCACTGCGGGCACGGTATGGTTCGCCGGCAGAGGAACCACTCTGCGGCCATCGAGATCCACCGCCTCACCGACGCGTATCGCAGAAAACCTGAGAAAGGGCTTCTCCGCCGTCGGTATTTCGCTGAAGTCAGGCCAGATGGCCCAGTTGAAGATGTGGGCGCGGATGATCTCGAGCGTCGCCTCGGTAGCATGCACGATCAGCGGACGGTTGCGCATATCACCCACCGTGTCCACCATAAACGGCAGGCAGGCCAGATGGTCCAGATGCGAGTGGGTAACGAAGACGTGATCAATCTGGGCGAGTTCAGCGATCGCCAGATCGCCGACTCCCGTTCCAGCGTCGATCAGAATGTCGTTGTCGACCAGAAGCGACGTCGTACGCAGATGTCGCCCGCCGATTCCGCCGCTACAACCGAGGATGCGTACCTTCATTATCTCTACTTCGTCTCAAAAATGGTGACGCCATCCCAGCTCTCTCCGGGCGGCTCTTTGCGCAGGTGTTCAACGCGTTTGACGTACAGATCGTAGAGGTAACGCGGCTTCATGCGCTGCAGATTCATTAGTGTCACTTCCGCCTTGTCCCAGTCCTGCGCGCGGTAGGCACGCAAGGCCTGATTCCAGAGCTTGATCTCTTCCATGTCCTCCGCCGCGACCTTGCCCTCCTCGCCGATCGGCTCATAAATGCCGACGGGATCCTCCTTGCCCTTGACGCGCACGCGGTCCAACTCGCGGAAGACAAATTCCTTCTTCAGCAGTTCGCGCGTGCTTTCGCCGACGATCATGCCAACCCCGTACTGCTTGGTGATGCCCTCAAGGCGGGAGCCGAGGTTCACTGCATCGCCCATCACCGTGTATGACTGGCGCACTGAAGATCCCATGTCGCCGACCGTCATCGGGCCGGTATTCACGCCGACGCCGATCTTGAGCGCCGGCCAGCCGCGCGCAGCCAGACCCTTGTTCAACTCGTGCAGCGCAACATGCATTTCCAACCCGGTAAGCACCGCATTCCTGGCATGTTCGGGATCATCGACCGGCGCACCCCAGAACGCCATGATCGCATCGCCGATGTATTTGTCCAGCGTACCACGATGCTTGCGCACGATCAGGGTCATGGCGCCAAGATACTCGTTCATCAGGGTTGCCAACTCGTTCGGCTCCAAGCCTTCGGAAATCGTGGTGAATCCGCGTATATCGGAAAACAGCACGGTGAGTTCGGCCTTGCGCCCGGCCATGCTGTAGTGCTCCGGGTCGCGACTCATTTCCTCAACCAGTTCCGGCGGCACATACTGGCCGAACAGCCCGGTCAACTGGCGCTTGGTTCGCGACTCGACAAAGTAACCCCACGACATGTTCATCGCATAGAGGAGCACGATTGCGATCATGCCATTGGCCAGCGGCAGAACGACATTGGAAACATGCCAGAAGCTGAAATTCACGCTGAGGAGCAGCAGCAGCACAATGACGCCGACTACCGTCGCGCGCAACGGCGACAGCATCGGCAGCAGGAATGCCATCACCGCGCCGGCTATCAGCACCAAAAGCACATCGGCACCGAGAATGTAGGGGGGCTTGTGCTTGACCATGCCATCCAGCATGCCCGCGATCAGATTGGCGTGTATCTCGACCCCCGGATAGGCAGCCCCCACGGGCGTGGCCCGCAAGTCCATGAGCCCGGGCGCGGTGGTGCCGACCACGATCACGCGCCCGGCGAGCTTTTCCTTGGGAACCCGATCGTTGAGCACATCGGTAATCGAGACATAGGAAAAGCTTCCCTGGTAGCCGCGATAGGGAATCAGCGTCGCCGCGTTTTCGTCCACCGGGATGCGCATCACGCCGCCGTCAGCCCCCTTCAGGTCCAGCCACTCCATACCCGCGTAAGACCCCGGCGAATTTTCCGGATAGCCAGGAATAATCGGCGGATTACCGAGCAGATTGCGCACCATCGCCAGGGAAAGCGATTCGTAATACTGCCCTTTGTATTCGACCAGCAACGGCACTCTCCGCGAAGTACCGTCGATGTCCACCAGCGGATTGAAATGGCCGCCGCCCGCCGCCGCCTTCTGGAATTCGGGCAGGTTGCCACCATGGCTGACCCATTGCGTAAAGGCGACATTGCGGCCATTGAAGGTGCCGGCAGGGAACACCGGTTCTGGCGCCGCGCCGGAACTTACACCACCTTCCTTGCTGGAAAAGTAATAGCCAAGAATGACGGGGCGATTTTTCAGCGCTGCCGCGAAGCGCGCATCGTTATCAAGCTGCGGCCGCAACTCGCGCAGTGTCGATTGAAAGCCCGCCACATCCTTCAGTTCCTTTTTCGCCAGGGACTCCAGCGACTTGAGGCCGGAACTCTCGTCGGGCTCGGCGAAAACCACGTCGAAACCGACCAACTTGACTCCGTACTGATCAAACAGCTTGTTCATCAAGGTCGCCAACTTGTCGCGGCCCCACGGCCAGCGCCCCTGTTCCGCCAGCGACTTTTCGTCGATGTCGAGAATCACCACGCGCGGATCGATGCCTTGCGGCATGGTCAAGCGCACCTTCGCATCGTAGATGAGGGCGTCCAGATGATTGATGAACGGAATCTGGTAAATGCGCGCTGAATGGCCGAGCAGAACCAGAAGAATCAGCAGTCCAAGTCCGTAGCGGGGAAGATACTGTTTCAATACAGCTCCTGGGGTCGCAGCACTTTCCGGTTCAGCTCTTCAGGAAGAATTCCATCTTGATCCCCGCCAGTTCGATCACGTCATGGTCAGCGAGTAGCTGCGCCTGGGTGGTGAGCGCCTTGCCGTTCACCACCGGGAAGGTGGCGCCTTCAACATGGGTGAGGAAGTAGCCGTGCGGCCGACGCGCAATGACCGCCACCTGGACCCCGGGTTTGCCCAGCGTGGTCAGCGTCTTGGTCAACTCCATCTCCTTGCCGGCATTACCGCCGGAAAGCAGCTGGATCGCTCCCAACGGAATCGCGGGAGACGCTGCTGCTGGTGCTGGCGCGGCGGAAGGTGGCGGCGCAGCCATACCCGGGGAGGTTAAAGCATGAGCCGCGGCGGCAGGAGCAGGAGCGGGAGCGGGAGTAGAAGCGGGCGCGGGAGTAGAAGCAGGCGCGGGAGTAGGAGCAGAAGCAGGAGCCGGAGCAGCGGCAGGCGCGGCGGCCGGCTGGGCGGGAGGCTTCTGCGCGCCAGGACGCAGAATCATGGTCTTCTCGAAGTCGGCGTTCGATGTCTGCTGCGGAACCTCGCTGACATACTTCAGACGGTATTTGCCGAGTTCGATGGTATCGCCGTTCACCAGGAAGTGCTTCTTGACCGACTGGCCATTGACGAAGGTGCCGTTGGTGCTGCCCATGTCTTCCAGGAAGGAATCATTGAGGATCGTGATCACCACCGCGTGCTCACCGGAAATCGCCAGGTTGTCGATCTGGATGTCATTATGCGGCTTGCGACCGATCGTGGTGCGCTCCTTGGTCAAGGGAATTTCCTTGAGCATCGTGGTTTCCATGCTGAGTATGAGCTTAGCCATTGTTTTTGTCCTTCAGGTCACTGAGCGGTACATTACTTGAACCAGGCCAGGAAACGGGTCCACCAGCCGCGCGCGGCCGGATATTCACCCTTCACCTTGACCAGGATTACCGAAACATTGTCGCGGCCACCGTTATCGTTGGCCATCTCAATCAACTGCATCGCACACAACTCCAGATTGGCCGCCAGAGCGCCCAGAGTCATGGCGATTTCCTCGTCCTCAACCATGTCGTTGAGGCCATCAGAACAAAACAGGTAGACATCGCCCGGCAACACCTCATGATCGTGTATCTCAACCGCCACTTCGGGATCAATGCCGACCGCACGCGTGACCAGATTCTTGTTCTGCGAGTGGCGCGCCTGTTCGGGGGTAATAAGGCCGGCCTCGATCTGCTCCTGCAGCAGCGAATGGTCGCGCGTGACCTGCTGAAAATTCTCGCCACGCAAACGGTACAACCGCGAGTCACCAATGTGCGCGACGGTCACCTTGTTGTCATGAAACACACCGACCACCAGGGTCGTGCCCATGCCGGCGCACTGCGGCTCGTTCTGCGCCTTCTGATAGATGGCGCCATTGACTCGGGCGACTTCGGCCTCGATCGTGACATGTGCCCAAGACTTGCCGGAAGCGTCCTTGCTGCTCGGTTCCCGCTCGATAAAGGCCTTCTCCAGCTCAGTGCCGAGCAGCGCCGTTGCCATGCCGCTGGCAACCTCGCCCGCGTTGTAGCCACCCATGCCATCGGCCAACACGGCAAACCCGCGCAGCGGATTGGCCATGACAGAGTCTTCATTGTTCGTGCGCACCATGCCCGGATTGCTTTGGGTGACAATTTCCAGAACAGTACTCATATCCATGGCTCGGCCCTCAAATGCTGATATCGACGCCGGAATCACCGGCAGCAGCGCTGCCGGGAGTCATGGCCATGCAAGTACGAATGTCCCGCGCGAATTCCGCCCCGGTCTGGTAGCGCGCGTCCGGATCCTTGGTCATCGCCCGGTCGATAATCGCCACCAGGCAGTCCGGCAGATCGGGGTTGATGCTGCGAATGTCCGGCTGCGGCTCGTTGGCAATGCGGAACATCAGTTGCGCCATCGAATCGCCCTCGAATGGCAGCTTGCCGCAGGACATCTGATACAGCATCACACCCAGCGAGAACAGGTCGGAACGGCCGTCGATCTTCTTGCCCGCCAGTTGCTCGGGCGACATATAGCTGGGCGTGCCCAGCACCATGCCGGTCTTGGTCTTTGATGAATCGGTAATGCGCGCAATACCGAAGTCAGTGACCTTGACCTGGTCGGAATCGGGCTCGTACATGATGTTCGCCGGCTTGACATCACGATGCACGACATGATTCTCGTGCGCGTAGGACAGGGCATCGGCAACGCGCGCAACAATGCTCATGACGCGCGGCAGCGGCATCAGGTTGCCCGGCTTCGAATAAGGGACCAGATCCTTGCCCTTGAGGAACTCCATCGCGATGTAGGCCAGATCGTGCTCCTCGCCGGCATCGAACATGGTGACGATATTGGGGTGGTTAAGACGCCCGGCGGTTTCGGCCTCGCGGAAGAAGCGTTCCTTGACCTCGGTCAGTTCGTCTGCCTCGAACTCCTGTGACAGCGCCATGGTCTTGATCGCCACGATACGATTGATTTTCGGATCGCGGCCCAGATAGACCACGCCCATCGCTCCCTTGCCCAGTTCCTTCTCGATCTCGTAGCGACCCAGCATCGGCTTTTCGATATTGCCGGCGGTATCGATCAGGCTGGCGTTGCTGCGTCCCCCTCCCCCGCCACCGAGAATCACGGTTTCCGAAAGCTGCTTGGCGCGATTCACCCGCGATTCAATGTCGCGGAACTTCGGGCTGAAATCGAATATGTAGCGGAACGCCGCCTCCGCCTTGTTGAACTGGCGCTTGCGTTCGAAATCGAGTGCCAGGTTGTACATGTTTTCCATCAACTGCTCGTCCATCGGACACTTGCGGAACTTGTCGAAGGCCATATCGAGCTGCCCCTGACCCTGGAAGGCCAAGCCCAGCATACGGTTGGATTCTGCCGAATCGGCATCCGACTTTTCCTTGCCGCGCTCGGAAACCAGAAAGCGCTTGGTGGTGAGCAGCAAATGGCCGACCAGCAGCAGCGTGGCCGGGACCATCAACTGAATCCACATCAGCTGTGTCGTCATCAGCACAAAATGGATGGTGATCAATGCCACCAGCAGACCCGCAGTAATCGCCGCCGCCATGCCGGCCTTGATTCTCGGCAGCAGGCCGATGAGGTAGGCGGCGATCAGCAGGAACACCAGCTTTTCGACCCAGAAGCCCCAGGTCGGTGCGACGAAGAAGTGTTCGGAAAGCAGGCTGGATACCGCATGCGCCTGCATCAGCACGGCAGGCATGGCCGCACTGACCGGGGTAACGAATACGCTGCCTACCGAAGAAGACGTCGGCCCGATGAGAACGATCTTGTCGCGGTACTTCTCGTAGGGAATCTTGCCGCTCTTGACGTCGAAGAATGAATCGACCTGGAAGGCGGGGCTGCCGTCGCGGTCCTTGTAGTAGAAAGTCAGCATCCGCGTATCAATGTCGGTGCCGATCTTGAGCTTGCCCAGCTTGACCGAGTCGCCGGCTGTCACCTGTATGTCGGCCACGGCCAGGTTGTGACTCTTGGCCGCCACCAGCAGCGACAAGGAGGGATAGGCCTTATCGAAGTGGGCCAGCACCAGCGGCTCGGTGCGGATCGCCCCATCCACGTCCGGAGTCACGTTCAGGTGGCCGATGGCAGTCACCACCTTGCCCAGCGGCTCAATCACGCCGGCATCGACACCAAGGGTCGGATAGGGCGGCGCTTCTGCGGCGCCGGAAAGCTTCACCGCGTTCTTCTTCACGTACTCGGGCAGATCCTTGTCCGGCCGTCCACGGGGCTCACCCAGCACGAACAGCATCGGCAGCGCCACATTGCCCGCCTTGGCGAAGGCTTCCGCCAAACGGCGGTCGGTATTCAGCTTCTGATCCGCCTCGAGCAGTATCGACTCGATCTGCGGGCAAGAGGACGGAGCGGCGGCTGGCGGCGCAGCGGCGGCCACAGCAGCCTCGCCTGGAACTGGCACCGCTGGCGCCTCTGGCGTTGTGGCTACGGCCACGACCGAAGGCAGGGTCACGCCGCAAGTCTCAATCAGCTTGTTGATATAGGCCAAGCCTTGATCGCGCTGCGGCTCGGAGTAGAAGATCGTGGTGGCGATCACTTTGGCTTTAGCGGCCGCCAGTTTGTCCACCATGTCAGCCATGATCTCGCGCGACCATGGCCAGCGTCCAATGTTATCCAGACTGGGCTTGTCGATTGCGATCACGGCGATCTTGTCGGAGGGTGTGCGCGAAGTAGCCGCCACACCCATGTCATAGGCCTTGCGCTCCAGGCCCTGCAGTAGATCGCCATTGCCCAGAATCAGCACAACGACGCTGACCACAACACCGAAGAACCAGTCACTTTTCCAGAAATCTGCCTTCTTCATCGGTCGCTACCCTGCGTGGGAGGCCTCATTAAAACAGGACAATAAGTCTAATTCTTACAGTCATGCATCAACTCCGTCAATCAATTTCATGACGATGGCCCCTTGTCAGTGCGGCCATATTTAGATTGTATGCGCAAAAAAGCCGCCCCGGCATGCGCGGGGGCGGCTTTTAGTTTCGGCGTAACGTCCGCTGTCGCAGGCATACGACCACACGAAAACTCGGCTTTGCGTCGTATCAGCTTCGCCGTGTCACCGGCGCCGACTCTTCTATTTCAGCAGTGCCTTGAGCAGCCTGCCCATTTCCGACGGGTTGCGCGTCACCGTGAAGCCGCACTCTTCCATGATCGCCAGCTTGGCGTCCGCCGTATCGGCCCCGCCGGAAATCAGCGCCCCGGCATGGCCCATGCGCTTGCCGGCCGGCGCCGTAACTCCGGCGATGAAGCCGACGATGGGCTTCTTCATATTGGCTTTGCACCACACCGCCGCATCGGCCTCATCCGGGCCACCGATTTCGCCGATCATGATCACCGCATCGGTGTCCGGATCGTCATTGAAGGCCCTCATGATGTCGATATGCTTGAGGCCATTGATCGGATCACCACCAGTACCAACCGCCGTCGACTGGCCGAGGCCGATCTCGGTCAACTGGGCCACCGCCTCGTAAGTCAACGTGCCCGAGCGGGAAACCACGCCGATGCGACCCTTGCGGTGAATGTGGCCCGGCATGATGCCGATCTTGATTTCGTCCGGCGTGATCACGCCCGGACAGTTGGGACCGAGCAGTAGCGTCTTCTTGCCGCCGGCGGCTTCCTTGGCCAGCATCTTGTTGCGGACCACCAGCATGTCGCGCACCGGGATGCCTTCAGTGATGCAGATCGCCAGATCGAGGTCGGCTTCGCAGGCTTCCCAGATGGCAGCGGCGGCGCCGGCAGGCGGTACGTAAATCACGGAAACGGTAGCGCCAGATTGCGCCTTGGCTTCCTTGACCGAGCCGAAGATCGGGATGCCAAAAATCGACTCGCCGGCCTTCTTCGGATTCACGCCGGCAACGAAGCAGTTCTTGCCGTTGGCGTATTCCTGGCATTTCTCGGTGTGGAACTGGCCCGTCTTCCCGGTAATTCCCTGGGTGATGACCTTGGTATCTTTGTTGATCAGGATGGACATATCGGTTCCTTGATTACTTGACGGCGGCGACGATTTTCGTCGCGGCATCGGCCATGGTGTCGGCGGCAATGATCGGCAGGCCGGAATCCTTGAGGATCTGCTTGCCGATGTCTTCGTTGGTGCCCTTCATGCGCACCACCAGCGGGACGCTGAGGTGGGTTTCCTTGGCCGCCGCCACGATGCCGGTGGCAATCGTGTCGCATTTCATGATGCCGCCAAAGATGTTGACCAGGATGCCATTGACCTTGGGGTTCTTCAGCATGATCTTGAAAGCGGCGGTGACCTTCTCTGTCGTGGCGCCACCGCCGACGTCGAGAAAGTTGGCCGGTTCGGCGCCAAACAGCTTGATGGTGTCCATGGTCGCCATCGCTAGGCCGGCGCCATTCACCAGGCAGCCGATGTTGCCGTCGAGCGAAATATAGGAGAGGTCATATTTTGAGGCCTCTATTTCGTCGGCGTTCTCCTCGTCCAAATCCCGGTAGGCGACGATCTCCGGCTGACGGAACAAACCGTTGTCGTCGAAGTTGAACTTGGCGTCGATCGCCTTGATGTTGCCGTTGCCTTCCAGAATCAGCGGATTGATCTCGGCCAGGCTGGCATCGGTTTCCATGTAGCAGGTGTACAGCTTCTTGAAGGTATCGACCGCCTGCGCCACTGAGCCGTCAGGTATGCCGATGCCTTTCGCCAGTTGCGTCGCTTGCGCATCGGTGAGCCCGACCAGCGGATCGACGAATATCCTGATGATCTTTTCCGGCGTGTTCTTTGCCACTGTCTCGATGTCCATGCCGCCCTCGGAGGACGCCATCATGGCGACCTTCTGCGTAACGCGGTCGGTCAGGGCTGCACAGTAGTATTCATGCTTGATGTCGGCGCCTTCCTCGATCAGCAGGCGGCGCACCTTCTGGCCTTCGGGACCAGTCTGGTGGGTCTTGAGTTGCATGCCAAGAATGGCTTTCGCATATATCCTGACTTCGCCGGGATTCTTGGCGACTTTCACGCCCCCCCCCTTGCCGCGTCCACCGGCATGGATCTGGGCCTTGACCACCCAGACCTTGCCACCGAGTTCTTCGGCAACCTTGACCGCCTCGTCGACAGAAAAGGCAGGCTTGCCGCGCGGAACCGCCACGCCGAACTTCTTCAGGAGTTCCTTGCCCTGATATTCGTGGATCTTCATGCGTCTTCCTTGTTGTATGTGCTGCGTTGATCGGGGGCCGACATTGATTTCTGCAACTAGGTGCCGGTCTTGTTGCTGCGGAACCAGCGCGGGTAGTACTGCCGGACTGTCTCCGAAGTGGTTGCCAGCGCGTGGCACTGGTCGAGCTGAAAAGGCTTGGCGCCCGGGGTGCGACCGCCAGTCTCGGACATCTCGCTGGCAAAGGTCTGGATCGCCGCCGTCGGCAGCGAATTCAGCAGTTCGGTGAGGTGGGAACAACCGCGCACGGTAGCAAACAACTCGCCGACCTCGCGCCGGAAACCCCTGAAGAGATTGCGCCCGATCAGTTGCCGATAGGCCGGGACGATGGTGTCGCACCCGCCCGGATACGGCACCGTATCCGAACTGGCGACGGCATCACGAATGTTCATGTCGCGATCGATGGTGACGCGCACCCACAAATCGTGCACCGGATCGCCCTTGAGGCGTACCCCGGAAGCGAGGTGGTAATCGTGATCCTTGACGTCGGTCAGACGGGCCTCGATGTCCCACAGCCCGTCGTCGCGTCGCCATCCCTCGAGAAGGATGCGGCGGGTGTGGATCCGCGTACGGGGAACAGCGGCTGCGGGCAACGGCATGGGCGTCTTGAACAGAAAAGGAATGCCGCCCCAAGGGCTGGGAACCTAAAGCGGCGCTATTGCTGCGGCGCGAAATACTAACATAAGCTCACTTAATCGCGGCTTACAAGCGCCGCTCCTCGACAGTGTCTCGCCCGACAGTTCGGCCCGGCCTGTGATCTACCCGGTCGGCAGACGTCATAATGGTATCCGGCGCGCACCCCGGATTGCCACCCGCTCACCCGCAGGAGATTTCGATGAACCGCCCTGGCTTTCTGCTGGCTCTGGATCAAGGCACCTCGAGCTCGCGCAGCATCGTGTTCGACCGGCAAGGGCGCATTGTGACGATGGCGCAGCGTGAAGTTCGCCAGATATTTCCCCAGCCCGGGTGGGTCGAACACGACCCGCGCGAAATCTGGGCCAGCCAGCTGGCAACCGCGCAGGAGGCGCTGCACAAGGCCGGCATCGGTGCCCTCGACGTTGCTGCCATCGGCATCACCAACCAGCGCGAGACCACGCTGGTCTGGAACCGCCGCACTGGCGAGCCGCTGTGCAACGCCATCGTCTGGCAGGACCGGCGCACCGAGGCTGCCTGCGCCACGCTGCGGGAGCGTGGCTTTGAAGCTCTGGTGCGCGACGGGACCGGCCTGATCATCGATGCCTATTTTTCCGGCACCAAGCTCAAGCGGATACTCGACAAAGTTCCCGGGGCGCGGAATGCGGCAGGCCGTGGCGAACTGGCCTTCGGCACCGTGGACTCATGGCTGACCTGGCAGCTGACGGGCGGCGCCGTGCATGCCACCGATGTCAGCAACGCTTCCCGCACGATGCTGTTCAACATCCATCGCAACCAGTGGGACGAGGACTTGCTGGCGATGCTCGATATTCCCCGTGAGATCCTGCCCGCGGTTCATCCTTCCAGCCATCTCTACGGCCATACCCGAGCCGATCTGTTCGGCGCGCCGATCGCCATCGGCGGCATCGCCGGCGACCAGCAAAGCGCGCTGTTCGGGCAAGCCTGCTTCGCGTCGGGCCTGGCCAAGAACACCTACGGCACCGGTTGCTTCATGCTGATGCATACCGGCGAGCGTTGCCATGCCTGCAGCAACGGGCTGATCAGCACCAGCGCCGCACAAACCACGGCCATGCCCGAGTTCGCCCTCGAGGGCAGCGTCTTCATCGGCGGTGCGGTGGTGCAATGGCTGCGCGACGGCCTGGAGGCCATCAAGGGCAGCGAGGCCGTGCAGGATCTGGCCGAAAGCGTGCCCGACAGCGGCGGCGTGATGTTCGTACCGGCCTTCACCGGCCTCGGCGCCCCCTACTGGAAGCCCGATGCGCGCGGTGCCATCCTGGGCTTGAGCCGCGGCACCACCGTGGCGCACATCGCCCGCGCGGCGCTGGAAAGCATCGCCTTCCAGAGCGCGGCGTTATTGCAGGCCATGAGCCGCGACCTAGCGGACAGCGGCGGCGTGACCGAGTTGCGGGTCGACGGTGGCGCCTGTGTGAACAATCTGCTGATGCAGTTTCAGGCCGACCTGCTGGGCATCCCCGTGGTGCGGCCGCAAGTCATCGAAACCACGGCGCTGGGTGCGGCCTATCTGGCCGGTTTGTCGTGCGGCATCTACAGCGGCCTCGAGGAGTTGGCGACGCACTGGCAGGCCGAGCGCGTCTTCCATCCGACCATGTCGCGCAGCCGCGCCAATGAATTGATGCAGGGCTGGGAGCACGCCGTGGCGCAGACCACGCTCCAGAATCGGCGTGTCGCCAGCGCCGACTCCGGAGCCGAAGTCGGATCAGCCGCGCCGGGTTTCCTGTAGGGTTTTCAGCTCGGGGAGCTTGACCCGCTTGCGATCCGGCTCGACGGCCGTCAGGGCTTCCACCTCCCTCATCGTGCCATGGCAGCGCTGAACCAGATCCAGATAAACGCCGGTACCTTCCACCTTCCAGGCCATTTCCAGCTCGGTCAGTTCGCGCATGATCTTGGCGGGCACACCACCGGCCAGCATGCGCGGCGGAATTTCCATGCCGGCCTTGATGAAACTCTGTGCCGCGACGATCGCCGATTCGCCGACCACGGCGTTGTCCATCACCACCGCGTTCATGCCGACCATGCCGTTCCTGCGCACGATGCAGCCATGCAGAATCGCGCCGTGGCCGATATGGCCGCGCTCCTCGACGATGGTATCGCTGCCGGGAAAGCCGTGCATCACGCAGCAATCCTGGATATTGGCGCCGGCACCGATGAACAGGCGGCCGAAGTCGCCGCGCAAACTGGCGCAGGGGCCGATGTAGGCACCCGGCCCGACCACGACATCGCCAATCAGAACCGCCGACGGATGCACGTAGGCCGTCGGATCCACCACCGGCACAATGCCGTCAATCTCATAGACCTTCATTCGGTCTTCCTCGATTCCTCAGCTTGCAGTTGTACGCTCATGAAACGTGCCGCCGGCTCTGCACCACAAAAAAGCGGCTGGCGACAAAGGCGCTGTCCGTAAGGCAGGCATTCGCCGCCGGGTTGGCGCCGGTGGCGTGGAAATCGGAAAAGCCGGCCGACTGGTTGACGAATACGGCACCGGTGAGGTTGATCGACAGGGCCACGCCGACGCGCAAGGCGGCATCCTCCGCATGTGCCACCATGACCGGATTGGTGGAATACAGCGCGAAGGTGATCGCCCCCTGCTCGCGAATCACCCGCTCGGCCACCGCCAGGCTTTGCGCCGTGGTCGCGGTCTCGACCACGAACGTGATAGGGCCGAAGCGTTCTTCCATGTAGGCGCGCTCGTCGCTGACGTCCACCTTGAGGATCAGGGGGCTGCGCACGCGGGCCTCGGGCCACTGTGGATGCGCCACCGGGCTCGAGGCACGCAACACGTCACCCAGTCGGTGAGCAGCCTCGAGTCGCGCCAGCGTTGCAGGCGACTGGATCGCACCCAGCACCTCCGCCGCACGCACCGGATGTTCGAGGAATTGCGAAACCGCATTGGCCAGATCGCGGCCGAACTGCTCGGCGGAAACCACGCCATCCGGTGTGCTCACCCCCGCCTGCGACACGAAAATCGCCTGCGGCGTGGTGCACATCTGGCCCGAATAGAGCGACAGCGTGAAAGCGAGGTTCTTCAGCATCGCCTGGTAATCGTCGATGGAATCAACCACGACGCAATTCACGCCGGCCTTTTCCGTGTAGACCATGGCATGGCGGCAATTCTCCTCGAGCCAGTTGCCGAAGTCGGGGCCACCGGTGTAGTCGATCAGACGCACTTCGGGCCTCATCGCGGCATCCTTGGCGACGGGTGTCGACACGTCATCGATCAGCAGGCTCACCAGATTCGGATCGAAGCCGGCCTCCTTCAGCACCTGGCGTGCCACCGCAACGCTCAGGGCGAGCGGCAGAATCACCGTCGGATGTGCCTTGACGATCACCGGATTGCCGGTCACCAGGCTGGCAAAAATCCCGGGGTAACCGTTCCAGGTCGGGAAGGTCGAGCAGGCGATCACCAAGGCCACGCCGCGCGGCATGATGGTGAATTTCTTTTCCATTTTCAGCGGCGGATTCTTGCCCTGCGGCTTTTCCCAGAGGGCGGTTTCCGGCACATGCTTCATTTCGCGCCAGGCGTAGGCAACGGCTTCGAGACCCCGATCCTGGGCATGCGGCCCGGCCGCCTGGAAGGCCATCATCAAGGGCTGGCCCGTGGTGTGCATCACGGCATGCGCCATCTCGAAACTGCGGGCGTTGAGCCGCGCCAGGATTTCGAGGCAGACGCCGGCCCGGGCATCGGCACCGGCCTTGATCCAGCCCGGCATGGCGGCCTTGCCGGCCGTGATCAACGCATCGACGCTGCACCGCGGGTAGGAGATGTTCAACGGCAGGCCGTAGGGCGACACTTCCGCGCCGCCACGATCGATGACGCCCGGCTGATCCAGATAGAACTGCGCGCCGCGATAGGCCTCGAAGGCCTGGCGCCCATCCTCAATGGCCATATCGCCGTAGACTCGCGGGTTCTCGGCATAGGGACTCCAGAAGCCGCGTGACTCGATCGCGGCAACCGCCTGTTGCAACAGGGTCTGATGCTTTTCGAACATTGCATGAGGCATCTTGGTTCTCTCCGAGAAGGTGCTACCTGTTCAATTCTAGACGGCTTGCTGCCATGCCTCAAAGCATCGCAACCCACTCCTGCGCCCAGTTCAGCGCCTCCTCATCGGGCAGGGGCTGGGTGCAGGCATCGATCTCGAGCCGTTCGCCAAGCTTGCGCGCGCCGCATGCGGCGAACAGGGCGTCCATATCCTTGCCGGCCTTGCAGAAGGTTGCCTGGTAAGTCTGATCGCCGAGCGCGATCACGCCATAACGCAGTTGGGAGAGGTCGGGCATTTCTGCGCGCAGGCGCGCGGCCAGCGGAATGATGTTGTCAGGAAGTTCGCCATCGCCGTGAGTCGAGGTGCACACCAGCACCACATCGCGACCAACAAGATCGACGCTGCCGGCGTCCGTATCAGCCGCGACCTCGACTTCATGGCCGAGCGCCGGCAGATTGTCCGAAAGGTGGTCTGCACACATCTGTGCATTGCCCGACTCGGTGCCGACGATGATCAGTATCTTGGCCATGCCTTTTCCTCGAACGTCCCCGTCGCGAAGGGATGGTGACGTGATACATTTTTATTGTAGCCTGCCGACTGTTTTTGTGTCATAATTATTTTGATACTATTTCAATATTTTATGTTGATAATATTGTATCCCTTTGGCGCGCGCGGCGAAATGCTTCTATAGTCCGGGCGCAGAGGTTGGGCCCACATTGCGGAGCGAGACATGCAGAAACAGGACCAGGGTTTTCTCGAGCGCATCGCCGCCGGACACAAGATAGGCGCTCCCGACGGGGATGTCCTGCGCTGCGCGGGCGAGACGGTGCCCAACGGCTACCGCAGTGAATTGATGCGCCTGGTGGTGGTCTTCGCCGATTCCGAACTGGCGGGCGCAGCCGGCTTCTGTCCCTTCATCAACCGCGGGCCGGGACTGCGCGAGCGCATCGTCGCCGCAAAAATCGTTACCGAGAAATATGTTCACGCGGAAATGGCGCTCAGGCTGCTCCAACCCTTCGGCGTCAATCCAATGCTCTACGTACGTTCCCATGCTTGGGATTCGCGCCTTGATCGCCATATCGATCTCGGCACACGACGCATCGGCGGCGACAAGCGGCTCAATGTCTTTCATTATCCGCTGGAAGGCTGGGAAGACGCTGTCGTCTTCAACATGCTGATGGGTGCGGCCACCGCAATCCAGTTGGCGGAAATGGCGCAGAGCTCCTACGCGCCGCTGGCTGACACGATAACGCAGATCCTGCCGCGCGAAAAGGAACATGCGCAGTTGGGTGAAAGCGGCGTCAGCCAAGCCATCGAAGGCAGCGCCAGCAAGGCCGCCGTGCAAGCTGCCGTCAACTACTGGCATCCGCGCGTCGCTGCCACCTTCGGCCGGGTCGATTCGGAGCATGCGGCGATCTACATCCAGTACGGCCTGCGTCGCCGCAGCAGCGCGGGACTGCTGAGCGACTGGAAAGCCCAGTCAGCCGCCACACTCAGGCGCCTCAGCCTGGCCATCCCCAACTGATCAACCGCGGAACCCAGCCGATGAACTACCAGAACATCCTCTTTTCGTTTGATGGCGGCATCGCCCGCGTCACGCTCAACCGTCCGGACCGGCTCAACAGCTTCAATGGCGAGATGCATCTCGAGTTGCGCGATGCCCTGGCCCGCACGCGCGACGGGCATGCCCGCGTCCTGCTGCTGACCGGAGCCGGCCGCGCCTTCTGCGCCGGGCAGGACCTGTCGGAGCGTAACGTCATGACGGGCAGCGAGCCGATCGATCTCGGCCATACCATCGAGACCTACTACACGCCGCTGATCCTCGGACTGCGCGCTCTTGAAATGCCGGTGATCTGCGCCGTCAATGGCGTCGCCGCCGGAGCCGGGGCCAGCATCGCGCTGGCCTGCGACCTGGTGCTTGCCGGGCGTTCTGCTTCCTTCATCCAGGCCTTCTGCAAGCTTGGCCTGGTACCCGACGTCGGCGGCACCTGGGTGCTGCCGCGCCTGGTCGGCACTGCCCGCGCCATGGGCCTGGCGATGCTCGGCGACAAGCTTTCCGCCGAGCAGGCCGCGGACTGGGGGCTGATCTGGAAATGCGTCGATGACGACAAACTGATGGCCGAGGCCGAAAAGCTGGCCGTTCATTTCAGCACCGCGCCGACCAAGGGGCTGGCGCGCACCAAGCAGGCGATTTACGCCAGCAGCGGCAACAACCTCGAACAGCAACTCGAACTGGAACGCGCCAGCCAGCAGGAACTGGGCTTCGGCCACGACTACCGCGAGGGCGTCGCGGCCTTCATGGAAAAGCGCAGCCCCAACTTCAGGGGCGACTGATGGGTCTGACACCACAGGAGATTGCCGAGCGCTGCACCGAGATCATGTGGCCGGACGACCACGCCGCACGCGGTCTCGGCATTACCATCACGAGTACCACCCCAGGCGGCGCGACGGTTACCATGAATGTGCGCCAGGACATGGTGAACGGGCACGGCATCTGCCACGGCGGCTTCATTTTCGCCCTGGCCGACACCAACTTCGCTTACGCCTGCAACAGCTTTAACCACCGCGCGGTCGCCGCCGGGGTCGACATCAACTTCATCGCTCCCGCCCATCTTGGCGATACGCTCACAGCCACGGGCGGTGCGCGCCATCAGGGCGGCCGCACCGGCATTTACGATATCGAGGTCACCAACCAGAACGGCAAGACCATTGCCCTGTTTCGTGGCCGCTCCACCCGGATCAAGGGTCATTTCTTCGAGGAAAGCGAAACCGAATGAGCGAACAAGCCTTTATCTGCGACGCCGTGCGCACACCGATAGGCCGTTACGGCGGCACGCTATCCGGTATCCGTACCGACGATCTGGCCGCCCTGCCGATCAAGGCCCTGATCGCCCGCAACGGCAAGGTCGATTGGCAACGGGTCGAGGATGTCATCTACGGCTGCGCCAATCAGGCAGGTGAAGACAACCGCAACGTGGCGCGCATGGCGGGCCTGCTGGCCGGCCTGCCGGTCGACGTGGCGGGCGCCACCATCAACCGTCTGTGCGGCTCCGGCATGGACGCCATTGGCACTGCCGCACGTGCAATCAAGACCGGCGAAACTTCGCTGATGATCGCCGGCGGCGTCGAAAGCATGAGCCGAGCCCCGTTCGTCATGCCCAAGGCCGACAGCGCTTTCTCGCGCAACAACGCCGTGTATGACACCACCATTGGCTGGCGCTTCATCAACAAGCTGATGAAGCAGCAGTACGGCGTCGACTCGATGCCCGAAACCGCCGACAACGTCGCTGCCGAATTCAAGATCGGCCGCGCCGACCAGGACGCCTTCGCCTTGCGCTCGCAGCAGCGCTGGGCCGATGCCCAGGCCGCAGGTCGCTTCAGGGACGAAATCGTCCCGGTCGAGATTGCGCAGAAGAAGGGCGAGCCGAAGATTTTCGATACCGACGAACATCCGCGCCCCGACACGACGCTGGAACAACTGGCCAAACTCAAGGGCATCAACGGCGCCGAACTCACCGTCACGGCAGGCAATGCCTCCGGCGTCAATGACGGCGCCTGCGCGCTGATCCTGGCTTCCGGCGCGGCAGCCAAGGCGCATGGACTGACGCCGAAAGCACGCGTCGTGGCCATGGCCTCGGCCGGTGTGGCACCGCGCATCATGGGTTTCGGTCCAGCGCCGGCGGTGAAGAAGCTGCTGGCGCAGACCGGCCTGCGGCTCGACCAGATGGATGTCATTGAACTCAACGAAGCCTTTGCCGCACAGGGTTTGGCGGTCACGCGTGATCTCGGCCTGGCGGACGACGACGCGCGGGTCAACCCCAACGGCGGCGCGATCGCCATCGGCCATCCGCTGGGCATGAGCGGCGCGCGCCTGGTCACCACGGCGATGTACCAACTGCATCGCAGCGGCGGCCGCTACGCGCTGTGCACCATGTGCATCGGCGTCGGCCAGGGCATCGCCATCATCATCGAACGGGTCTAGACCCGGGGCTTGGCGCGGGCGAGTGTCCGCGCCAAGCCCGAAACCAGCCGGTCGCGCGGACTGTCATTCCGGACGCGACTCTCTGGCTGACGCCCTCCCTCGGTTCAGTTGCAGCCGCTGCACTTAACGCCGAGAAAGCAGGCGCTGCCCCGGCACATCGACAGAATCGATCACGGACTCTATTGGCTCATTAGAACGTTTGATCTAGGTCAAAACGCCCCACTGCTGCCCGGCTGATACTCGCCCGGTCCCAACGGGGAGATCCGCATTGAATGATATAGGTTTGAATCATGCATCCGCGAAATCGGCATCGCCGCCAGCGTGCAGCGCAGGCGTCAGCAAATGCCACGGATCGATCCCCGTCAGGCCGGGCACATATTTCGACGAGTCCGTCAGCCGCAGAGCAGACGACGGAACGACAAATTCCAATAAATACCCGAAGTTCCCGATAGCCAGGCCGGCCAAGGTCGGTCCCATATGAAGGCAACTGCAATGTCCAATTTCGAGATCGTGACCCGAGAGGATTTCTCGGACGTCACCTACCTGCTTGAGGTACACCATCCCCTGATGGCCAAGGCCGCCAAGCCGGGACAATTCGTGATCGTGATGCTCAACGAGCAGGGCGAGCGCATTCCACTGACCATAGCGGATTTCGACCAGAAGAAGGGCACCATCACGCTGGTGATCCAGGCGGTAGGCAAGACGACAAAACAAATGCAACAGGAATGTCAGGTCGGCACATCACTCTACGGAATGGTCGGCCCGATGGGCGTGCCCAGCCCGATCAGCCACGCAAAAAAGGTGTTGTGCGTGGGCGGCGGTCTCGGCGTAGCGCCGATCTTTCCCCAGGCGCGCGGCTTCAAGGAGGCCGGCGCCTACGTGATCGGCGTCCTCGGCTTTCGCACCAAGGGTCTGGTGTTCTGGGAAGAAAAATTCAGAGCCTGTTGCGACGAACTCATCCTGTGCACCAACGACGGCTCGGCGGGACTGAAAGGGATGATCACCGACGGTATCAAGCTGGCCATGGCGGGGCACCCCGATCTCGAGGAAGTCGTCGCGATCGGCCCGCCGGTGATGATGAAGGCCTGCGCCGAGGCGACGCGCGCGGCCAAGATCAAGACCATGGTGAGCGTCAATCCGATCATGGTCGATGGCACCGGAATGTGCGGCGGCTGCAGGGTGAAGGTGGGCGATGAGGTGAAGTTTGCGTGTGTCGACGGGCCGGATTTCGACGGCCATCTGGTCGATTTCGACGACCTGATGCTGCGCCTGCAGCGCTACACCAAGGACGAAAAGGCCGCCCACGAGCGCTGGTCGGAAAGCTGCCGCATGACCAGGCAGGTCGGCGCCAGCGCGCTCGATGCACTGGCGCGCGGCAGTGCCCCGCAAAGTGAGCTGCTGGAACTGCCGGACCCCATCGAAGGCGTCAAGGGGGGCTAGCTGGTTTTGATGATGGATGTCGCGACAATGACGCGCCAAGGGTGTGATCACTGAGGAGTGCACCCCGAAGGTCCGGATAGTGGCTTGAGGACAATAAGATGGCAAAGAAGAAGACGATACGAACCATTCCGCAGGAACGCACGCCGATGCGCGAGCAGGATCCGCTGGTACGAGCAAAAAATTTCGAGGAGGTCGCCTGCGGCTACAGCCTTGAAGACGCCCTGCGCGAGTCCGAGCGTTGCCTGATGTGCCCGGACGAACCGTGCATCTCCGGCTGTCCGGTGGGAATCAATATTCCCGGCTTCATCCAGAAGATCGGCGAGAAGAATTTCCGCGGCGCCTACGACATTCTCACCGACACCAATCTGTTGCCGTCCATCTGCGGCCGGGTGTGTCCGCAGGAGAACCAGTGCGAAGGCGTGTGCACCGTAGGCGAGTCGCTCGAAGCGGTCGCGATCGGACGGATGGAGCGGTTTGTCGGGGACACCGCAATCAAGGAGGGCTGGATCAACATTCCCTATATCGAACCGAACCGGTTCCGCGTCGGCATCGTCGGCTCAGGCCCGGCCGGCATGGCCTGTGCGGCGGACATGGCCAAGGCCGGGTGCGACGTCACCGTGTACGAAGCCTTCCATCAGCCGGGCGGCGTGTTGAGATATGGTATCCCCGACTTCCGCCTGCCCAACGCCGTGATCGATGCCGAGATCAACAATCTGAAACAATTCGGGGTCAAGTTCGAATGCAACACTTTGGTCGGCCGCCTGTTCACCATCGAGCAGATGATCGAGGAAATGGGTTTCCACGCGGTATTCGTCGGCGTGGGTGCCGGCTATCCGACCATGCTCAACATTCCCGGCGATTCGCTGAACGGCGTGCTCTCGGCCAATGAACTGCTGACGCGCTGCAACCTGATGCGCGCCAGGGATTTCCCGAACTTCGACACGCCGCTGCCGATCGGCAAGCGCGTCGCGGTAGTCGGCGCCGGCAACACGGCGATGGACGCGATGCGCGTCTCCATCCGGCTGGGCGCGGAGAAGGTGTACTGCATTTACCGCCGTTCGCGTACCGAGGCCCCGGCGCGGATGGAGGAAGTTCATCACGCCGAGCAGGAGGGAGTGGAGTTCCACTGGCTCACCAATCCGGTGGCGGTCCTCGACGACGGCAAAGGCAGCGTCCGCGGCATGCGCTGCGTACGCATGGAACTGGGCGAGCCGGACGATTCCGGCAGGCGCCGGCCGGTTGCAGTGGCCGGCAGCGAGTTCGATTTCGAGACCGATCTGATCGTGTATGCGATTGGCACCAACGCGAATCCGATCATGGGCCAGACGTCGCAGCTCAAGCTGAACAAATGGGGCTATATCGGGGCCGACGATAACCTCGCCACTTCCGTAGCGGGCGTGTTCGCCGGCGGTGACATCGTCACCGGCGCGGCGACCGTGATCGAAGCCATGGGCGCTGGCCGCAAGGCGGCGCGCAGCATGAAGGCCTATCTGGGAATCCGCGATTCCGCACTCCCCTATGTCAGCGCGGACGGCACCGGCACACTTTTCGGCATCGACACGAGGGAGCGAAATTTTGCGCGCGTGCGCGCTGCCTAAGGCTTGACAGCCCCTGATCCACGGTCTTGCAGCATAAATACTCAACACCGCACTCAACAGCGACTACGGAAAAAACATGAATGATATGACCATGCAGACACCGGTTAAGAAGCCCGGCAACAAACCTCGATCACCTGCGGGCAAGAAGCCGGCGGTCAAGCTGAAGGAACATATTGTCGAAATAATCAGCGATTCCGGGGAAGGTGCGCAAAAGTGCGGCCAGTCCCTGGGAGCGATTGCGGCGCAGATGGGCAACGGCATCTGGACCACGGAAATCATTCCCGCCGAAATCCGCCCGCCGGCACGCAGCGTCGCCGGGGCCAGCGGCAACCGCATCCGCATCGGATCGGGATACATCACCAACGGCGGCGACGAGACCGATCTCGTGGTGGCATTCAACGAGCAGGTACTGCTCGGACGGGTGCGGGCGAAAGAGCTCAAACCCAACTGCATCATCCTGCTGGAAAGCATGTGGCGCACGCACACCGATCCGAAGATTGTGGCGTCCTACATCGAGACCTACGACCGGGTCGTGGCCGCAGGCTACAAGGTGTACGAAATTCCGATGGAGCACGAGTGTCGCACCATCGTCGCCGATGCACGGCGCGGCAAGAACATGTACGCGCTGGGCATGCTGTGCTACATCTACAGCCTGGACCTGAAGCTGGCGGTGGATCAGATCCTGATTGCGTTCGGCAAGAAGGACAAGAGCGTGGTCGACGCCAACATCAAGCTGCTCGAGGCTGGCCACAAGTGGGCAGAGGCCAATCTCGACTTTTGCTACAGCATCCCGGCGACCCGGTCGACCGAGCCGCAGATCGTGGTCAACGGCAACACGGCCTTGGCGCTGGGCGTGCTCGCATCGGGCATGGAGATCTGCGCCATGTACCCGATCACCCCCGCCACCTCGGCCTCGCACTATCTGTCCGAAGTATTCGAGAAGGTGGGCGGCATGGTGCATCAGGCAGAGGACGAGATCGCCGCCTGCGCTTTTGCCATCGGTGCTTCCTACGCCAGCAAATGCACGATCACCATCACCTCCGGCCCCGGCTTTTCGCTGAAGCAGGAGGCGATCGGCCTCGCGGTCATGGGCGAGATTCCCCTGGTCGTGGTGAACGTCATGCGCGGCGGCCCCAGCACCGGCCAGCCGACGAAGATGGAGCAGGGCGATCTGATGACCGCGATTTTCGGCAGTCACGGCGACGCGCCGAAGGTAGTCATGGCGCCAGGCACAATTGAGGAATGCTTCTACTCGATCATCACCGCGCGCAAGATCGCCGAAACGTTCAACATGGTGGTTGTAATTCTGTCAGACGCGGCCCTGGCCACTTCGCAGCAGCCTTTCGCGCGCCCGAAGTTCAGCGATACCTGGATGGCGCCGCCGGTCGACCAGAGCCCGATTCCGGCGGGAGCCAGGCCCTACGAGTGGGACGATACCACCGGCCTCGCGCGCCGTTTCATTCCCGGCCAGCCCGGCGGCATGCACACCCTCACCGGGCTGGCGCATGATCGCGACAGCCATGTTGCCTATGATCCGGAAACCAACGAGGAAAGCCTGCGCGCTCGTAGCCTGAAGCTCGCAGCGCTGCAAAAGACGCTCAAGGCGCCGCCGGTCTTCGGCGATCCAACGGGCGATCTGCTGGTCATCGGCTGGGGTAGCACCAAGGGCGCGATCGAGGAAGCGGTCGAGTTAACACGTGCCGAAGGGCACAAGGTGTCCTCCATGCACCTGCAGTTCCTGCAGCCCCTGCCGCCGGGGATCAAGGAAATCATGCAGGGGTTCAAGAAGGTCATGACCATCGAGAGCAACTGGAGCGACCGCCCCGAGGACAAGATCATCGACGAGAGCAATCGCCGCTATTCGTCGGTGGCGATCCTGCTGCGCTCGCGCTACCTGGTCGACATCGACTGTTGGAGCGACTGCAAGGGCCAGCCAATCAAGCCGGGCAGCATCCGTCGCGTGATGATGGAAAAGCTGAAAAAGCAATAGTAAACAAAGGTGACAAAGCCATGAACATGATGTCCGCCACTGAGTGCCTGCTGCAGATGTGCGAAGAGAACTTCGAACTGGAAGACTACCAGAGCGGCGTACCGCGCTGGTGCACCGGCTGCGGCGACAACGCCATACTCGCAGCGGTACAGCGGCTGTGCCGCGACGAGGGACTGCGGCCGGAGAAGACCGTGTTCGTGTCCGGCATCGGTTGCTCGAGCCGCTTTCCCCATTACATGAATACCTACGGTTTCCACGGCATTCACGGACGCGCCCTGCCGGTCGCCGAAGGCGTCAAAATGGCGCGACCCGACCTGACGGTGTTCGTCAATACCGGCGACGGGGATTGCTGCAGCATCGGCGCGGCGCACTGGATTCACGCCATCCGCTACAACATGAACCTGACGGTATTCCTGCACGACAACCAGATCTACGGCCTGACCAAGAAACAAGCCTCGCCGACTTCGCCCATCGGAACCAAGAGCAATACCACTCCGCGCGGCAGCTACCTGGAAGCGTTGAATCCCCTGACGGTCACGCTCGGCGTGCAGAACGTCTCCTTCGTCGCGCAGGCGGTCGACTGGATTCCCGAGGTTCTGTTCGACATCGTCAAGGCGGCCTACCACCACAAGGGATTGTCGTTCGTGCGCATTCTTCAGCGCTGTCCGGAGTGGCTGCCGAAGTCGCTTGATCCCTGGATGAACGACCCCAACAAAGTGCAGTTGCTCAATCACGAGAACGGCCTGCAGTTCAGCGCCGGCCTGTCCAAGGTCTACAAAAACCAGTTGCAGCATGACCCCTCGAACATGGACCGGGCCCGCGAAATCGCCTCAAGCACCGATCTCGTCCCGGTCGGGATTCTCTACCGCAACCCAAGTGTTCCCTGCTACGAGGATCTGCGGCGCTCAGACAAGTTGCGCACCGCCGAGCTGACCAGTGTGGGACTCAATGCGGAACTGGACAAGTACACGGTCTGGCCGCAGGAAACGAAAGAAAAGGTCGCGTAGGACGCCGGCGCGCCGGGCGCGCCATAACCGAAGGCAAGAGCATTCATCAGCAAGGCGGGTCGATAAAGATATGGAAGCGGATACCCAGGCACACGTTGCTTTTTTCCTGACCGGCAGACGGCCGAGCGAACATCTGGACGCAGTGGATGGACTGGATTTGCGACCGGCGCTTTTTGCCGGTTATCGCGAACTCACCCAGTTGCGCCACGATTTTCCGCTGGTGCTGGTTGCCGATCGCGCCGATAAGCTGTTCGTGCAGTCACTGTCGGGGCTCACCGACAGCGCGCTCGACGTGGTTGCCAGCGGCAGCGACGGCGAACGCATCAGGAAGCATGTCTTGCAGATGGAGCAGGAAATCCGCGCACTCACCATGGGCGGCGCCAGCGGAACGCTCTCTGCCCTTTGGGCGACGGCAGCTAGCCGGCTGGCCAAGAACAAGAACAAATCGGCTGCGGACAAATCGCTCGAAGACAGCCTGCGTCGCGCCCGCGCCGCGGTCAAGGTCGACGGCGAGTTGGCGAATTGCGACGCTGCGCTGCCCGCGCGCCTGCTGCGCCATGCCTGGAATGCGGTGCAGAAACAGAAAGCCGAAGCATTTCGCAAGGATATCGACCGACTGGTACTCAAACTCTCGGACATCCTCAAAGCCGACTTCGAACGTTCCGCGGCCGGCCGCAGCGCGAAGCACCTGAAGGAATCGGTCGGCACCGGTTACGGCGACGCATTCGACTTCGATGCCTTGTCGCACCTGCTGGCCAAGGCCCTGCCGAAGGACGAGTTCCCCGAGAGCCGGCGGCGGCGCATACGCGAGTTGCTGGCGGTGCTCGGTGCGCAGCAATTCTTTCCTGCCTCCGACGCGGCCGCGAAGAAGGCTTCCGCGGCCAAGCCCTACTCCTTCTTCTTCGACACCTGCGGCGACGCGCTAAGCACGTTCCGCAAGCGCATGCCCAAGCTGATCGAACTGGCCAAGGCGATCGCCATCGCCGAGCTCGAGATCGACGGTCAGTACAGCGAGGTCAAGCACGACGCCTTGTTCGAGCAGTTCGGCGCAAACGGGCTCGACCCGCAGGACCTCGCTCCATTCCCCGATTATCTGGTCTGCGTCAACGCCGAACAAATGCAGGCGGCGGAACATGCCCACCTGATGGAAATCCTGTCCTCCGGATTGCCGATCAAGGTCTTGCTCCAGATCGACGACATCCTCGAAGAGTCGCCGAACGGGGAAGGCAACCTGACCGCGGGCATGCGCAGCAGGCAGATTGCCAACATGGCGATCGGTCTCAACGAAGTGTACGTGATGCAGTCGAGCAGTTCCAACCTGTTCAGGTTCCGCGAACGCATGCTGCGCGGCCTGACTTATCGTGGCCCTGCCCTGTTCAGCGTATTTTCCGGAGCGAGCGGCAAGGCGTCCGGTCTGCCGCCCTATCTGGTGTCTGCCGCGGCGATGGAGTCGCGCGCCTTTCCGGCGTTCACCTACGACCCGTCGGCAGGGCCGAACTGGGCCTCGCGCTTCTACCTTGAGGCGAATTCCCAGGTGGATCTCGATTGGCCGATCCAGGGCTTCGCCTACGAGGACGAACAGCACCAGAGGGTGTCCGAGGACCTTGCGTTCACATTGGTCGACTTCGTCGCCAGTGACCGTCGCTACGCCAAACATCTGGCACGGGTACCGCGGGAGAAATGGAATGGCAGCATGATCCCGGTGGATGAAGCGTTGACGCGCGAGCGCAAGGGGCTGCCGGACAAGATTCCCAGCGTACTGATGGTCGATGCCGACAACGTGCTGCAAAGAGTGATCGTCGACGCGCGATTGATCAGGGAGGCACGTCGTTGCCGCGAAATGTGGCACAGCCTGCAGGAACTGGGCGGCGTGCACAATTCGCACGCGGAGCAACTGCTCGCACGCGAGAAGAAAGCCTGGGAAGATCGCATGCAGCAGGAAGCCGAGGCGCACGCCGCGGTTGCACCCGCCACCGCGCCTGCCGTCGCGGCGCCGGCGGCATCTGCCGCGCCCGCTGCGGCCAGCGCGCCGGTGGAGCAGGAGCCGGAACGATCCTCCGACGAAGCCTACATCGAGACGGCGCGCTGCTCGACATGCAATGAGTGCACCACGATCAACAACAAGATGTTCGCCTACGACCGGAACCAGCAGGCCTACATCGCCGACATCAATGCCGGAACCTACGCGCAATTGGTGGAGGCGGCGGAGAGCTGCCAAGTATCCGTTATCCACCCAGGCAAGCCGCGCAACCCGAAAGAACCTGGCCTCGAGGAACTGCTCAAACGCGCCGAGCCGTTTCTGTAATCGCACCGCCGGGATGCGCTGGGCCGTGCCTGCAGGGTAGGAACGGACCCTGCACGCGCGGCCGCGTTCCGCCTCGTGCCGCAGGCGATCCATGCGCCGCTCCGGGTGAGCGCCTGAAAAACGTCCGGCCCGATCCGAAAACAAGAAAGACTATCATTCGGCCCATTGCCCTACGCTGCGGGAGACTCGAATGAATAGTGAAACGACCACCGAACTTGCAACACTCGGCGGCGGCTGCTTCTGGTGCCTGGAAGCCGCCTTCGTACAACTCGCCGGTGTCGAATCCGTGGTCTCCGGTTACGCCGGCGGGAGGATGCAGAATCCGGACTACGGCAGCGTATGCGGCGGCGATACCGGTCACGCCGAAGTGGTCGAAATCCGCTTCGATCCTGCCGTCATCGACTACCGCACACTGCTGCAAGCCTTCTTCGCCATCCACGACCCGACCACGCCGAACCGGCAGGGCAATGATGTCGGCACGCAATACCGCTCGGTCATATTCACTCACGGCGCCGAACAGGAAAGGATTGCCCGGGAGTTGATTGCGGAACTCTCTGCAGCGAAAATATGGCCTGCACCGATCGTTACCGCCGTATCGTCAGCGCCGACTTTCTGGCCGGCCGAAGATCACCACCAGAATTATTTCGCCAACAATCCCGAGCAATCCTACTGCCAGTTCATCGTGGCGCCGAAGGCGGCCAAGCTGCGCAAGCTGTTTGCCGCACGACTCAAACGCTGATTACCCGGCACCCGGCTGCAGGGCCGGAACAGACCTGGCGAACGCGGGCAGCGTCAGGCAATGCTGGTGAATGCGCATCACGGTCGGGACATGATCGAGCCGGGCATTGAAGCGCTGCGCATTGAATATCTGCGGCACCAGGCAAATGTCCGCCAGGGTCGGTGTGTCGCCGTGGCAGCAGGCTCCGGTATCGGAGTCCCGGACCAGCATGGCCTCGACCGTTGCCAGGCCGGTTTCCACCCAATGGCAATACCAGGCGTTCCGCTGCTCTTCGGAAGCGCCCAGCGTCTTGGTCAGGTAGCCCAGCACCCGCAGGTTGTTGAGCGGATGGATCTCGCAGGCGATTGCCAGCGCGATCGCCCGTACCCGCGCCCGCCCGACCGCATCCTTAGGAAGCAAAGGAGGTTGCGGCCGCGTTTCGTCGAGGTATTCGATGATGGCCAGCGATTGCGTCAGCATGGTCCCGTCATCCTCCAGCACCGGCACCAGCGCAGCCGGATTCATGGCTTTGAAGTCGGCAGCAAACTGCTGGCCACCCCCTTTCAGCAAATCCACTGGCACGTACTCGTAATCAAGGCCCTTCAGTGCCAGCGCGATGCGCACACGGAAGCTGGCGGAGCTGCGAAAGTAGTTGTAGAGCTTCATGGGTCTTCTGCAAAACAAACAATTTAGGGGGTTTGCCCGTTCCTGCTCGAACAAAGCCGGTATCCGCCGCAGAGGCTAGAATGGCCAACACTATAGCGCTGCCCAATTCGATGTCAAAGTCCGCGGCCACCCTCGTTTCAAATTGCCGAATGCATAGCGGATGGGTCTGCGCCGCGCTGTCGACGCTGACTCTGCTGCCCTCGGCCAGCGCCGTTGCCGCCCCCCCGGATCCGGTATTGCGACGCAGCGAACAGCTCGATACGCGGCGGCTGGGCAAGGTGTCGGAGGAAGAGCGTTCGGTACTGCGTGTCGAGTGGCGCGCCGCGGCAACGGGTGCAGATGAAGCACGCACCGTGCAGAACATGCTAGACAGCCTGCGGCACATGGAAGAAAGCGTTGGCGACGTCAGCCGCCTGATCGGCAGCATGCCTGTCCAGAGGCCCGTTGCTGCGGTAGCCGCGGCAGAACCGGCCGAATCAGGTGATTTCAACTCGCGCCTGGCGCTGGCGAACATAACTGCGGCTGCTTTAGTGGCGCTCTGGTGGTTCCGCCGGCGGAACCCAGCTAATCATCCCGAGACAAACGCAACTCCCAACGCGTCGCGGGACGCTGCCCCTCGCGCGGCAGCTTCACCGGTCGCGAGCTTGCCGCCATTGGCGGCGCCGGTCGCAGATCTCCTTCCTGAAGAACAGCGGCGCGAGCCGACCGAAGCGATCAAGGCCGCACCGCCTCCGACACCGGTCACAGGACCAGCAGTCGAGCAGACGGCACCTCCCAAAGCTACGGAAACCAGCCCATCCGCTCCGCTGCCGGCGACCGCAACTCCGGCTATCGACTTTTCGCTGGAGGAGGCCGATCCGGAAGTCGTGGCACGCGAAAATGCCAAATTGACGAGGCTGAAGACTGCACCCGCTCCCGCAGCTCCTGCGAAGTCGCAGGAAACCAACGTGGAGCCAACCCTGCAACTGGCCGAGATCATGCTGTCAATGGGCCTTGAGCAGGGCGCGGCACAGGCTCTGGTCGATTACACGGAGGCCAATCCGCGCCATGCCGTTTACCACTGGCTGAAGCTGCTCAGTATCTATCGCAGCAAGGGCCTCCTCAAGGAATACAAGGAAACCGCCGAGAAACTGCGTCAGCATTTCAACATTCAGGCGGAGGACTCGCCCGCATCAGGCCCGGCGCCGATGCTGGAGAGTTTTTCGCGCGTGGCACAGCACGTGGAGGAAATCTGGCAGCAGCCGGCGGAGTGCCTCGCCTATCTGCAGCACCTTCTGGAAGACAATCGGGAAGGTTCGCGGGCGGGATTCCCTCTGTCGGTGGCCGAAGAAATCCTGTGGCTGATCGAAATCCGGAAAGTCAGGGAAGCATAGCGGCCGCAACCAGGCCTTCCATCACCCGCCAGCTGCCGGGACGCAACGCTCGACGACCTGATCGATGGCGCCGAAGATGCTGGCGCCGCTGCCGTCCCGCATCTCGATCCTGACGCGATCGCCGAAGCGCATGAAGGGCGTCCTCGGCTTTCCCTCTTCAATGGTTTCGTACATCCTGACCTCGGCGATGCAGCAGTAACCCACGCCGCCATTGGCCACCGAGGAGCCGAACAGACCGCCCTGCTTGTTCGACACCGTGCCCGAGCCAATCACGGAGCCAGCCTCGAGCTCGCGCGTCTTTGCCACATGGGCGACCAGGCGGGCGAAGTTGAACGTCATATCGACCCCGGCATTGGGCTTGCCGAAGGGCGCACCATTCAACTCGACCGCAAGCGGCAGATGGGCTTTGCTGTCTTGCCACGCTGCTCCCAGCTCGTCCGGCGTCACAGCCACCGGGGAAAATGCCGAAGCAGGCTTGGACTGGAGGAAGCCAAAGCCCTTGGCCAGTTCGGCGGGAACCAGGTTGCGCAGGCTGACATCGTTCACCAGCATCAGCAGACGAATCTGCTGCGCGCATTGTTCGGGCGAGGCGCCAATCGGCACGTCGCCGGTAATCACCGCCACCTCGGCTTCGAAGTCGATGCCCCAGGCTTCATCGCACGCCAGTACCGGGTCGCAGGGACCGACAAAGCTGTCCGATCCGCCCTGATACATCAAGGGATCGACATGGAACTCCGGCGGCAGCGCCGCGCCGCGGGCCTTGCGCACCAGTTCGACGTGGTTGATATAGGCCGAGCCGTCGGCCCACTGGTAGGCGCGCGGCAGGGGACTGTGGCAGCGCTTTGGCTCGAAGGCAATCGCGTGGCGCGCCTGACCGTTGTTGAGCATGTCATAGACCAGCGCGAGCCGGGGCTGGACTTCGTCCCAGTTGTCCAGCGCCTGCTGCAGCGTTCGCGCGATCTCGCCGACGGTCTGGCAGCGCGCCAGATCGCGACTGACGACGACCAGCGTGCCGTCGCGACCGCCATTCTTGAGGGTGGCAAGTTTCACGGCTTGACCCCATCTGGCGAGTGGCTGCCGTCATGCATCCAGCGCGCGTGCTGGGGGGCCTTGCGGGTTCTCGCCCATTCTTCGAGCATGTCCCACTTGACGTCGTCGAGCCGCTTCATCATTTCCGGCGTGCCGGTATTGAATGCCAGTTCCAGGCGATGCCCGTTCGGATCGAAGAAATAGATGGACTTGAAAATGGTGTGATCGGTCGGACCGATGACTTCGATACCGTCGGCTTCGAGTCGCGCCTTGGCTGCCAGCATTTCCTCCATGCTGCCGACTTCCAGCGCCAGATGCTGGGTCCAGATCGGCGTGTTGCGGTCGCGATCCATCGGCGGCTGCGTCGGCAGTTCGAAGAAGGCCAGGATGTTGCCGGCCCCGGCATCGATGAAGACGTGCATGTACGGATCGGGAGCCTTGGTCGAGGGCACTTCGTCCTCGGCAATCGCCAGAATGAATCCCATGTCGAGGTACTTGCCGTACCACTCGACGGTTTCCTTGGCGTCCTTGCAGCGGTACGCGACGTGGTGAACTTTCCGGACCAGACTGGCAGCCATGTTCAGACTCCTTCGCGGGCGACGTCGAGGGCTTCGCGCAGCGTACCGAGGTCGCCGATGTGGTTGGCGAGCACCAGGATCAGGCGCGCGTTGAGCAGCTCGGATTGCTCGTCGGACAAGTCGCGATGCGCGCCGATGAGCATTTCGTAGAAGTCGTCGCCGGGTGCATAGGCGTTGAAGTAGCGTTTACCGGCTTCGGCGAAATTCGGGTTCAGATTGAGTGCCATGCTTGGGGTTCCTTTCAGGCGTTGCACGTGGCGCGAGCTACCGCCGCCTTGACCTTCGCCGCATCGAGCGTGCGCCAGCGCGCGGCGACATGCTGGTCGGGACGTAGCAGATAGACCGTACCCTGCTGCGCGTCATAACGCTGCGCGGCAATGCCCCGGGCATCTACCAGAGTCGGAATGCCGCCAGGGGCCGCACCCGGCTTGGGCGAAACCACCAGCGGCTGCACCGCAACACCGGCGCAGGACAGATCGGACAAGGTCGCGACGGTCGCCGCATCCAGTGACTTCGGATCATCGGCGAAATAAAGCGCGAAGAAGCGGTTGCCGACTTTGTTCAGCAGCCAGCCTTGTTCACCATTGTCGAGCACCGGCGCGTCGTCCATCGGCGCACCCGGCACCATGCGACCGGCAAAGACATCAGGCGCGCAATCGGGCGTGTTGAGGCTCGACGTGGTGAGAAAGGCCGGCACCGAAAGACGCCCGGAATTCACCAGGGCGCGGCCGAAGGCATGGTCCTTGGCCAGGCCCAGCACGGCATTGCGGAAGGTCCTGCTGACCTTGCTCTTGGGCGTGATGAAATCGGTCGAGCGCGTCGAATTCACCAGGTTCTCGTCGGCGGCGAAGATGCGCTCTTCGGAATAGCTGTCGAGCAGCGCCATGGGCGCCTTGCCGTCGATCACCAGCTTCAACTTCCAGCCAAGATTGTCGACGTCCTGCAGGCCCGAATTCGCCCCGCGCGCACCGAACGGCGAGACCTGATGCGCGGCATCGCCGACGAACAGCACGCGGCCATGGTTGAAGCGGCCCATGCGGCGGCACTGGAAGGTGTAGACGCTGACCCATTCCAGTTCGAACTCTCTCTGGTCACCAAGCATGGCCTTGATCCGCGGCAGCACGTTCTCCGGCTTCTTCGCCTCTTCCGGGTCGGCGTCCCAGCCCAGTTGGAAGTCGATGCGATAGACGCTGTCGGTCTGCCTGTGCAGCAGCACCGACTGGCCCGGATGAAACGGCGGATCGAACCAGAACCAGCGCTCGGACGGAAAGTCGGCCTTCATCACGACGTCGGCAATGAGGAAGCGATCCATGAAGACCTTGCCGTCGATTTCAAGGTCCAGCATGCGGCGAATCGGGCTGCGCGCGCCATCGGCGGCAATCAGCCAGTCGGTTTCGACGGTATAGAAACCATCCTCGGTCTCCACCTTGAGTGTTACGGTCATGCCGGTCTGCGCCACCGAGACGACCTTGTTCTTCCAGCGCAGTTCGATCTTCGGCCGCGAGGCGGCACGCGCCGCGAGGTACTCCTCGAGGTAGTACTGCTGCAGATTCACCATGCCCGGCCGGTGATGGTCCGGTTCCGGCACCAGGTTGAAGTTGTACACCTCCTGCTCGCGGAAGAAGGTGCGCCCGACATTCCACGAAACGCCCTTGCTGCACACCGCATCGCCGACACCGTAGCGATCCAGAATTTCCAGCGCCCGCTTGGCGTAGCAAACGCCGCGCGAACCGATCGAAACCGTGTCGTCTTCATCCAGCACCAGCACCGGAACGTCATGCAGTTGCAGATCGAGCGCGGCGCCGAGGCCCACCGGGCCGGCGCCGACCACCACGACCGGTACTTTCAGCGTCTGCCCGCTGGCGATTTCCGGCGGCGTCCGGTACTCAAATTTTGGATAGCTGTAGGTCTTCAGCATTGACCCGTCTCCGCTGTTGAACCTGCGGCAGCGTCACACGGCCTGCAACGCGTGCCACATTTCCTGGTCGCGTTGCGCGGTCCAGATCCGCGGATCACGGATGCCGGAAGCCTCGTCATGCGCCCGTGTCACATCGAAAGGCAGGCAATGCTCGTAGATGAACACGCTGGCGAATTTCGGATCCATGTTCTTGCGCGTGTGCGCCATGCAGGCGGCCAGATTCATGCCTTGGGCCACGGCTTCCTGCGCGCTGCGATACAGCGTCGACACGAAGTCCCGCGTGTAGGCCAGGCCTTGCTGGACCTGCTCGGGATTCATCAGGGCCGGACCGCGGCCGGGAATCATCTTCTCGGGCTTCAGGGCGGCCAGCGCATCCAGCGTTGCCGGCCAGTCCGCCAGATAGGCGTCGCCCGTATAGCAGGCGGTATCCGCCTCGACCAGATCGCCGGAGAACAGGATCTTCTGCTGCGGCAGCCAGACCACCGTATCGCCCTTGGTGTGGCCGCGACCGAGATGCATGATCCTGACTTCGAGATCGCCCATCCACAAGGTCAGCTCCTTGTCGAACACGACCGTCGGCCAGGTCAGGCCGGGTACGCTTTCGACGGCGTTGAACAGCCGCGGGAAACGGCCGATCTCGGAGTCCATGTCCTGCTGGCCGCGCTCGACAATCAGTTCGCGCGTCTGCTTCGAGGCGATGATGTCCTGCAGACCTTCCTTCTTGTAGCCCGAGGCGCCCAGCACGCGCACCGCATGGTAATGGGTCAGCGTGACGTACTTGATCGGCTTGTCGGTGATCTGACGCACATGGCGGATCACGTCCTGCGCCATGATCGGCGTCGCGGTGGCATCGATGATCATCACGGCGTCCTTGCCGATGATCACGCCGGTGTTCGGATCGCCCTCGGCGGTATAGGCGTAGGCGTTGTCTGACAGCTTGTCGAAGCTGACCTTTTTTTCTTCGAGGTCGGCGTGGGAAGCAAACTTTTTCTCACTCATGGGGGCTCCTTGGCGGCGATCGATAATTTACGATGTCGTAATTCGATTGCTCTTATCGTAATACAGAACAGCTTTAACTGTCAAATATAGCTGACCGCCTCACCCGCTGCAATGCTCACGGATCAATTGGCGAGGGCGCAGGAACCTGGCTCGGATTACGCAGAACTGCCGCTGCCTGCCGATAGGCTTGCAGCGCCTCTTTGCGACGGCCTGCCGTTTCCGCCTCGCGGGCGCGACGCAGCCAGTCGTCAACCATATCGGGAGGCGCTACGGAGGCGCCGCTCGCCTTGCTATGCACTTCGTTCGGGGCGCCGTCAGCGCCGACCGTCGGGGAATTGCTTGCGGCCGCCGGAGTGGCGTAATGCAGCGCCGCCGTCTGCGCGCCGGGTTTGGCCCGGCGTGCGCTGATCACCATTCCAGTCGCGGCGCGGGCCGGCGCCGCGGTCTTGCTGGCAACTGCATCGGCCTGACGAATCGCCGCCAGCGCAGCGCGATAGAGTTTCAGCGCCGCGTCACGCTGCCCGGCGGCCTCCATCTTGCGCGCCTGGGCCAGCATTAGGTCGGCGCGGTCAGGCACCGCTTGCGAGCGCACCGCCGTGCCCCACGAGGCCGCCGGCTGCACAGCCGCGGCGGAAAAACTCTCGGGGCCGGCAATTTCGCGGGCAATTTTCAGGTTGTTGTAGCGCATCGCCCAGCGTAGCGCGTCATCGCCCCGCTCATTGACGATATCGCGCCGGGCGCCGGCCGCCAGCAAGGTCTTCGCAATCGCTTCCTTCCCCTCCCTTGCGGCCATCATCAGTGGCGTCGAGCCGTTGGTGGACAGCGCATTGATGTCGGCTCCGCGCTCGAGCAGGTAGCCCACCACCTCGGCGTGGCCGGCGAAGGCCGCGTAGTGCAGAGCGGCCCACTCCTGACCTTCGCGATTCAAGCGCGCACCGTGTTCCACCAGCCAGCGCACCGCCTCCAGACGGCCCTTCCACGCCGCGTGCAGCAGTGCCTGCTCACCCCGCGAATTTGCCTTGTTGATATCGGCGCCGTGTGCGACAAACAGTTCCATCATCGGAATGTTGCCTTCCCAGGCGCCGATCATCAAACCGGTGCCGATCACTTTGCCCTCGAAATCCGGCGGCAGGCCGGCGTCCAGCCACTCGCGCGCCAGCGACAAATCGCCGCGCTCGATGGCGATGGAAAAGCTCACCGCATCGGGCAAACTCGCTGCCCGCACCGGCGTGACGGTCATCAGCAAGACCAGCAGAATGGAAAGAATCTTCATGACGAGCAGTATATGTCTGCCGCCCTCTGGAAGGCAGACGGTATCCCCTGGTGGGATATGTCTGCCGCCCTCTGGAAGGCAGACGGTATCCCCTGGTGGGATATGTCTGCCGCCCTCTGGAAGGCAGACGGTATCCCTTGGTGGGATATGTCTGCCGCCCTCTGGAAGGTAGACGGTATCCCCCGGTGGGATATGTCTGCCGCTCTCGGGAAGGCAGACGGTATCCCCTGATGGGATAGGGAATCGGATTGACCGCCAAGCCTCTAAAACGAAGTTTCAGTGAAGGCTAACCTCGGAATTATCGACGTTAAGCGCAGCGGCCGGAACTAAAATCGTTCCGATGCCGCTTTACATTGCCCTACTGCTGAGCCTCGCCCTCCATGCCGCCCTGATCGTTGGCCCCGCCTGGCTGGTGGCGGCGCAGCGCCCGCTGCCCACGGCAGGCATCGAAGCGCGGCTCATGCCGCGGGTCAAGCCGGTGGCAATGGCCGAGGCGCTCAGCACCGAAGCAAGCAGCACCGACGACGCCACTCCCCTGCCCCTCGTCGCGCCGCCCCGCAAACTGGCGGGCAGCGCGCTGCGCCGCGCGCAAAGCGCGCTGTCGGAGCACTTGTTCTACCCGCCGGAAGCCGTGGCGCGCGGGCTTGAAGGCGACGTCATCCTGCTCTTGATCCTCGCCGACAACGGCCAGCTTGTTTCCGCCTCGATTGCCCGCAGTTCAGGTCATGCCTTGCTCGACCAGGCCGCACTCGACGCCGCACAGCGCATCGGCGCCCTGCCCGGCAACCCTCGCCAGACCCTGTTCCCGGTAAGTTTCCGCTTGCAGTGATTACACCGGGTTATCGATATCGACAAACTCGCAGTCGATGCCGAATTGCTCCGTCAGATGCGCGCCCAGGGCCATCACTCCATAGCGCTCGGTGGCATGGTGGCCGGCGGCAATGAACGCCATTCCCGTTTCGCGCGCCAAATGCACGGTCTGCTCCGAAATCTCGCCGGAGATGAAGACATCGGCGCCGGCAGCGAGTGCGGCTTCGAAGTAGTCCTGCGCGCCGCCGCTGCACCAGGCAAGGCGCGCCACCTTGCGCGCCGGATCGCCGATCAGCAGGGGCGCGCGACCCAGAACCCGCTCCAGCTGCTGCGCCAATGTTCCGGCAAGAGTCGGCGCTGACGGCACGCCGACCAAGCCGATGTCCTGGTCGCCAAAACGGCCGGTGACGATCCAGTCGAGGCGCAGCGCCAGTTGCGCGTTGTTGCCCAGGGTGGCGTGGGCATCCAGCGGCAGATGGTAGGCAAACAGGTTGATGTCGTGCGCCAGCAGGCGCGCCATGCGCTGTCGGCGAAATCCCGTGACGCGGCCATCTTCGGCCTTCCAGAACCAGCAGTGATGCACCAGCAGGGCGTCGGCCCGGCGCGCGATGGCCGCCTCGATCAGCGCCTGGCTGGCAGTCACCCCGCAGACGATGCGCTGAATGGGCTCGCGGCCTTCCACTTGCAGGCCGTTTGGGCAATAATCACGAAACCGCGCGGCATCGAGCAAAGAGTCGAGATAGGCGCGAAGATCCTCACGTAGTACTGCATCACCCAGCATCATTTACGCCCCGCCCGCAAGGGATACCATCCCCGGCAAAGCCGGGGACATAAAGAAAACCAAATTATGCGCCGCCTTTGGCTGATTTTTGCCCAGACCGTCACGGTTTGCGTTGCTGTCCTGTTTGTCGTGAAGACGCTCAAGCCGGAGTGGCTGACCACCTTGCCCAGCACCAGCGGTACGGTCTCCGAAGTGGCGACGGTGTTTGAAGCGCCGGTCGGCAGCGAGATGCGTCGACCCGGTTCCTATGCCGATGCGGCAAAAACGGCGCTTCCGGCGGTGGTGCATATCTTCACCAGCCAGGAGGTGAAGGGGCCGCGCCAACCGTTCATCGACGATCCGATTTTCCGGCATTTCTTCGGCGACCGCTTCGGTGAACTGTCCCAGCGCCGCTCGGGCCTCGGCAGCGGTGTCGTGGTCTCGCCCGAAGGCTACATCCTGACCAACTTCCACGTGATCGACGGTGCCGATGAAATCGAGGTCGCGAACGACGACGGCCGCAAGTACAAGGCGCGCGTGGTCGGCTCTGACCCGGAATCCGATCTGGCCGTGCTGCGCATCCCCGCCGACCACAAGCTGCCGGTAATCGCCTTCGGCAGCAGCGAGACCTTGCGCGTCGGCGATGTGGTGCTGGCCATCGGCAATCCCTTCGGCGTCGGCCAGACCGTCACTTCCGGCATCGTCTCCGCATTGGGCCGCTCGCATCTGGGCATCAACACCTTCGAGAACTTCATTCAGACCGACGCGGCGATCAACCCGGGAAATTCGGGCGGCGCCCTGGTCGATTCCAACGGCCACCTGGTGGGCATCAACACCGCCATCTATTCGCAAAGCGGCGGCTCGATGGGCATCGGCTTTGCCATTCCCGTCTCGCTGGCGAAGAACGTCATGGAACAGATCGTCAAGCACGGTGGCGTGACGCGCGGCTGGGTCGGCATCGAGGTGCAGGAGATCACCCCTGAACTCGCCGAATCCTTCAAACTGGCGGGAACCCAGGGCGCGCTGATCGCCGGCGTAATGCGCGGCAGCCCGGCGGACAAGGCCGGCATCAAACCCGGCGACGTGCTGACCCGGGTGGCGAGCAAGCCCGTAAAAGATGCTCAGGTAATGCTGGAACTGATCGCCGCACTGGAACCGGGCAAGACAGCCCACTTCGACCTCAAGCGCGACGCCCGCGATGTGGGCGTGGAGGTCGTCATCGGCAAGCGCCCGACGCCGCCGAAGGAATAATGCAGCGGTCGCTTCGCCGGGTGCCTGAGTTTGTAACCGACGCTACCTGAGCGATGCGTTGAGCGCCTCCAGCGCCATGCTGCCGGGACAAAGATAGGCGTCCCCCAGCTGATTCAGCGGCTTCTCCACCGTGTTCAGGTGGCGATGCAGATCCTCGCCGCTGCTATCGACGTAGAGCAGACCCGTGACAATTTCGCCGACAGCATGCCGTTCCTGCAAATGGTTCATGGCGCCGACGCGATCCGACGGATCGTAATCCGTGTCCAGCTTGCGCAGCAGCAATACCGAACCGTCATGCTGCACGATGCGACGCAGCGAACCGGGTGCATAGGAGGCCCTGATCTGGTCTCGCGGCAGGATGAAGTCGAGGCGATTGACGGCGTCGTTGTGCTCGCGCACGTAGTCGTAACTCTTGGTCGAGCCCGCGTGGTTGTTGAAGGTCACGCAGGGGCTGAGGACGTCGATAAAGGCGGCCCCCTGATGCCGCAAGGCGCCCTTGATCAGCGGAATCAACTGTTCCTTGTCGCCCGAAAAACTGCGCGCGACATAGCTGGCGCCGAGTTCCAGCGCGAGCGCCACCAGGTCGATCGGGCTGTCGTTATTCACCACGCCGCGCTTGCTCTTCGAACCCTTGTCGGCGGTGGCCGAAAACTGGCCCTTGGTCAGGCCATAAACACCGTTGTTTTCCACGATGTAAGTCATGTTCACACCGCGCCGCATGGCGTGGGCAAACTGGCCGATGCCGATCGATGCCGAGTCGCCGTCGCCGGAAACCCCCAGATACAGCAGGTCGCGATTGGCCAGCGCCGCGCCGGTGAGTACCGATGGCATGCGGCCGTGCGTGGTGTTGAAGCCATGCGAGTTGCCGAGAAAATAATCCGGCGTCTTCGAGGAGCAGCCGATGCCGGAGAGCTTGGCCACGCGATGCGGCTGGATGTCGAGATCGAAGCAGGCCTGGACCACTGCAGCGCTGATCGAATCGTGTCCGCAGCCTGCGCACAGCGTCGAAATGGCGCCTTCATAGTCGCGTTTGGTGTAGCCGAGGGCATTTTTCGGTGCTTCATCCCACAGCAGTTTGGGTTTGACGAGATAGGTCATGAGGCCACCTTTTTGCGAATGGGGGTCACCTTGTGCTCGGCGAGCGCGTCGGCAATCCTGCCCGAAATGAACGCGGCGGTAATCGGCGTGCCGTCGTAGTGCAGCACTCGGATCAGGCGTTTCGGATCGACCTCGCCTTCGTTGATCAGCAGCATGCGCAACTGGCCACTTTCGTTCTGCTCGACGACGAAGACATGGTCATGCTCGTTGATGAAGTCGATCACTTCGTCGGCAAACGGGAAGCCGCGCACCCGCATCGTATCGACATGGACGCCCTGGCTTTCCAGCAGCGCGAAGGCCTCGGCCATGGCCGGGCCGGTCGAGCCGTAATAGATGGCGCCAAAGCGGCTGGGTTTCGATGCGCGCTGCACGATCGGTGCCGGCAGCAGCTTCTTCGCGGTTTCGAACTTGCGCCGCAGACGCTCCATGTTGTAGACGTAGTCGGTTCCGGCTTCGCTGTACTTGGCATAGGCGTTGCGCGTGGTGCCGCGGCTGAAAAACGCCCCTTTGGTCGGATGCGTGCCGGGAATCGTGCGCCAGGGTATGCCGTCGCCATCGACGTCGAGGTAGCGTCCGAAATTCTTGCCGGCCTCCAGTTCTTCCGCGGTCATCACCTTGCCGCGGTCGTAGCGGCGCTGGTCGTCCCAGTCGAACGGCTTGCACAGCCTGTCGTTCATGCCGATGTCGAGATCGATCAGGACGAAGACCGGGGTCTGCAGCCGATCGGCGAGATCAAAGGCCTGGGCGCCCAGCGTGAAGCACTCGTACGGATCTTCGGGAAACAGCATGACGTGCTTGGTATCGCCGTGCGAAGCGTAGGCGCAGGAGATCAGGTCGGACTGCTGGGTGCGGGTGGGCATGCCGGTGGACGGACCGCCGCGCTGCACGTTGAAAATCACCGCCGGCACTTCGGCAAAATACGCCAGGCCGAAAAATTCCTGCATCAGCGATATGCCGGGACCGGAGGTCGCCGTAAAGGCGCGTGCGCCATTCCATGCGGCGCCGATCACCATGCCGATTGACGCGAGTTCGTCTTCAGCCTGAAGGATGGCGTAGCGCGCCATGCCGTTGTCGGGATCGGTGCGGTACTTGCGACAATAGCTGGTGAAGGCCTCGATCACCGAGGTCGAAGGTGTGATCGGGTACCAGGCGGCCACCGTGGCGCCGCCATACACCGCGCCGAGCCCGCAGGCGTCGTTGCCGTTGATGAAGATCTGGTCGCCGACCGCATTGGCGCGTTCCACCCGCAAGCCGAGCGGGCAGGAAAGATTCGCCTTGGCGTACTCGTAGCCCAGCTTGAGGGCATTGACGTTGGCGCCGATCAGCTTGTCCTTGCCGCGGTACTGATCGGCAATCAATTTTTCGACGACGGCGAACTCCATGTCGAGCAGCGCTGTAAGTGCCCCGACGTACATGACGTTCTTGAACAACTGGCGCTGGCGCGGATCGCTGTATTCGCGGTTGCAGATTTCGGTGAGGGGAACGCCGAGCACCGTGATGTCGTCGCGGAACCTCGAGTGCGGAAGTGTCTTGGTCGAGTCGTAAACCAGGTAGCCGCCGGACGCGATCTCGGTGATGTCGCGATCCCAGGTCTGCGGGTTCATCGCCACCATCAGGTCGCAGCCGCCGCGACGGCCCAGCCAGCCGGCTGCCGAGACGCGCATTTCATACCAGGTCGGCATGCCCTGAATATTGGAGGGAAAAATGTTGCGCGGCGCGACCGGCACGCCCATGCGCATGATGGCGCGGGCGAACAGCTCGTTGGCCGACGCCGAGCCGGAGCCATTGACGTTGGCGAACTTGATGACGAAGTCGTTGCAGCTCTGTATGGGTTTATTGGCTTTCATGTTCTGCGTGCCTCCGCTCCGGCTTCCGCGGTTTGTAGGAAAAATTTCTGCATGTCCCAGGCGCCGGTCGGACAGCGCTCGGCACACATGCCGCAATGCAGGCAGATGTTCTCGTCCTTGACCATCACGCGTCCGGTCTTGAGCGTCTCCGACACATACAGCGCCTGATCGTGGTTTTTCGCCGGTGCCTTGAGGCGCTGGCGCAAGTCATCCTCTTCGCCGTTGGCGGTAAAGGTGATGCATTCGGTCGGGCAGATATCGACGCAGGCATCGCACTCGATGCAGGTCTTCGGGGTGAATACCGTCTCGATGTCGCAATTGAGGCAGCGATCGGCCTCGGCACAGGCCAGTAGCGGATCGAAGCCGATTTCGAGCTCGAGCTTGATGTCCTTGAGGGTCTTTTTCAGCGTCTTGGTCGGCACCTTCTTGCGCGCTTCCTCGGAGACGTTGTTGTCATAGCTCCATTCGTGGATGCCCATCTTCTGGCTCACGAGGTTGGTCATCGGTGGCGGCCGCTGCAGCAGATCCCGGCCGCGGCAGTAATGATCGATGGAGATGGCCGCCTCATGGCCCTGGGCCACGGCAGTGATGATGTTCTTCGGACCCAAGGCCGCATCGCCGCCGAAAAACACCAGGGACAGCGTCGACTGCAGGGTGACCGGGTTGAGCACCGGCATGCCCCACTTGTCGAACTGCAGGCCGATGTCTTTCTCGATCCACGGAAACGCGTTTTCCTGGCCGATGGCGACCAATACCTCGTCGCATTCCATCAGCTCATGCGGCTCCCCGGTCGGCACCAGGCTGCGGCGGCCCTTGTCGTCATATTCGGCGCGCACTTTCTCGAACAGCACGCCGGTAAGCTTGCCCTTGTTGTGCTGAAACTCCTTCGGTACCAGCATGTTGAGAATCGGGATGCCCTCATGCACGGCCTCTTCCTTTTCCCAGGGCGAGGCCTTCATCTCGTCGTAGCCGCTGCGCACCACGACTTTGACTTCCTCGCCTCCCAGCCGGCGCGCGGAGCGGCAGCAGTCCATCGCCGTATTGCCGCCGCCGAGCACGATCACGCGCTTGGATACTTTGGTGGTGTGGCCGAAAGCCACGTTGGACAGCCAGTCGATGCCGATATGGATGTGCGCCGCGGCTTCCTTGCGCCCCGGAATATCGGCGTCGCGCCCGCGCGGCGCGCCGGTGCCGACAAACACCGCGTCCCAGTTCTCCTTCAGCATGTCGCGCAGGCTGGTGACCCAATGCTCGTAATGCATCTCGACGCCGAGATCGATGATGTAGGCACATTCCTCGTCGATGACTTCGTCGGGCAGACGGAATTTCGGAATCTGGCTGCGCATCATGCCGCCGGGTGTCTTGCCGTTGTCGAATATCGTGACCTGGTAGCCCAGCACCGCCAGGTCGCGCGCCACGGTCAGCGAGGCAGGGCCGGCGCCGACGCAGGCAATGCGCTTGCCGTTCTTCTTTTCCGGCGGCTGCGGCAGGCGATCCTGAATGTCGTCCTTGAGATCGGCGCAGACACGCTTCAAGCGGCAGATGGCCACCGGCTCCTTGTCCACCCGAGCGCGACGACAGGCGGGTTCGCAGGGGCGATCGCAGACACGCCCCAGAATGCCCGGAAAGACATTCGACCGCCAGTTGATCATGTAGGCATCCGTGTAGCGACCGGCGGCAATCAGCCGGATGTACTCGGGAACGGGGGTGTGGGCCGGACATGCCCACTGGCAATCCACGACCTTATGAAAATAGTCGGGGATGCCGATGTTCGTCGGTTTCACGTGCGCTCTGTCTCCAGTCACTGTGTACTGCTTCAAGACCGCCAGCGGGACGCCGCCGACCTTGGGGGGTTGCACTTTAGCACCGTCTGGCCCGAAACAAAACCGCAAAGCGAGTAGGCGACTGGACTGTAGGGCTTTCCCTCAAGGCCAAAAATCGGCTAGTCTCTGCACTTCATTTTTTGTCTGGCGGTAACTCATCATGGCTCTGCGCGCAATCATTTTTGATGTCGACGGTACCCTTGCCAACACCGAGCGCGACGGCCATCGCCCGGCCTGCAATGCGGCCTTTGCCGAGGTAGGGCTGTCCTGGCACTGGGACGAGGCGTTCTACGGCACCTTGCTGGATGTAACCGGGGGCCTGGAACGGATTCGCTACTACGCCGAGCATTTTGACCCGGCGACACGGGCGCGCCCCGATTTCGACGAACTGGTGCGCCGTGCGCACGAGATCAAGACGCGAAATTACCAGCGCCTGCTGGCCGCCGGAGCGATCCCCCTGCGTGCAGATATCGGACAACTGATTTGCGATGCGCGCACCGAAGGGGTGCGGCTGGCGATCGCCTCGAGTTCCAAGCTGGAAAACGTGGTCGGCCTGCTGCGGGCCAATCTTGGCCCCAACGCCGATGCCTGGTTCGATGTGATCGCTTCCGGCGACGTGGTAACGGCCAAGAAGCCGTCGCCCGAAATCTACCTGTGGACCCTGCGGCAACTCGATCTCCCGCCGCGCGATTGCCTGGCCGTGGAGGACTCCTCCCACGGGCTGGCGGCGAGCCTGGCCGCACACATCCCGACCGTGGTGACGGTCAGCGATTACACCATCAACGAGGACTTCGAAGGCGCACGCATGGTCCTGCCCGAGGCTGACCGGGTGTCGCTGGACAAGCTGCGGGCGTGGCACGCCACGGCAAGCTCATCCTGAAGCCCGCTTTGCTGCCGCAGCGGGTCCCGTCGCTTTTTGCTTTCCGCTGCGACATCAGAGCACAAGAGTCGGCGCTGGCGAGACGGCGGCATCGCGCCTGATCGACCCGCTGGTCCGGTCATTTTCGTGAAGAGGCAGGGTGGTCAACGCCGGACAAGCAGGTAGATGCCGAGGCCGAGCATGACAAGGCCCGCCGCCAGCTTCAGGAAGCGGCCCTCATTTTCCTGCAGGCGACGCCGGCTCAGGGTGGTGACGCCGATGGCAAGGACCACGATGTCGTCGAGCATGTACATCAGGTTGTAGAGCAGCAGATAGCCGTAGTAACCGGCGCCGTCGAGCCGGCGCAGCGTCAGTATCCGCGTGTAGAGCGCCGGAAACCCCGAGGTGCATAGCAGTTCGACGATCTGCACCATTACGGCGAGCAGCGCCGTGCCGACCAGCGCGGGCCACAGGTTCTCGGCATGGAGGATTGCGCGCAACCGCGCGTAGATGCCCGGCTTGGCCGCATCCGGGATGGACAGGGTGATGCCCCGGCCGAACGCCACGAAATCCTTGAGGTTGATCGCGCCGGCAACGATCGCCAGCAGAGCGATCGCAATCTCCGAGATGCGCGACAGCCCGATCAACAGGAACAGGTTGAGCCAGGCGGCCATGAAGGCGAAATAGGCAATGCCCTGGATCGCGACGAAAGTGCCGGCGACGGCCAGCATCCGGCGCCGGTCGCCGAGCGTCGCCAGCATCGAGATCATCAGGATCAGCACCCACATCGAGCAGGGATTGAAGCCGTCGAGCAGACCGATGGCGATGGTGAACAGCGGCAGGCCGAGGTCATCGACGCTTACGTGCCGGCCGCCGCTGAAGGGAATTTCGATCGTCTCTTCGCCCGGCGCCTTGCATACGGTTTCGTCGGCGACGCCGCAAGCCGCTGCGCCTCCCGCTGCGGCAGGAAGCCTCCCATGATCCAGCGCCGCGCGTATCTGCGCGCCGGTGGTCGCCGCGCTATCGAAGCCGACGATCAGTTCCGGCCCGATGCGGATCGTCGGTACGCCGGGCTGGGCGATGCCCGCGTTGCGCGAGAGCTGGTTGAGGCGGACGAGCGCATCCGGGTCGCGCCGGACGTCGACGAGGGACACGCTGAGGTCCGGCCGCTCGCGCGCAAGCTCACCGAGAAAGGCCTTGGCGGCCTCGCAGTGGGGGCATCCTTCCCTGACGAAGACCTCGATCGCGGGCGAGGAAGTTTCTTCAGCTGCTGCCGAAGGACCGGCGTTACCCATGCATAGAACCACCAGCAGGATGACTGGACCGGCCCGGCGGATGGCTGAAAGCCACCACCGCACGGCAAGAAAAGCGCGCTCGGCCTGCGCCAGCACGGGCATCACCGCACCTTGATCTCGGTCCACATGCGCGCAAGGGTGCGGCGCATTTTCGGTTCGAAATCGCGCAGCATTTCGAGCCGGGCGAGGGTTTGCGGCGGCGGGAAGAGGCCCTCTTCGGCGGCGATCTCCGACCGGATGTAGGGCGTCGCGGCAGTGTTGGCGTTGCCGGCGCCGATCAAATTGGATACGTCGGCGGCGTTGCCGCCTTCGAGCATGAAGTCGATGAAGCGATGCGCCAGGTCGGGTCGCTGACCCGACTTGTGCAGCACGAAGTTGTCCACCGCCAGCACTGCCCCTTCCCTCGGCGTAGTGAAGCCGATGCTGAAGGGGCGATGCGCCGCTTTGGCATCCTCGCGTGCGCGGTACATGTCATTCGAGTAGCCGTGGGCGACCCAGATGTTGCCGATGGCGAGATCCTTGATGTAGGTGCTGTTGGAGAAGGTGGCCCAATAGGGCTTGGCGCGCAGGATCACGCGTTTGGCCTCCTCCCACTTGGCGGCATCCTTTTCCTGCACCGAATAGCCGAGGTATTTCATCGCGGCGGCCATCAGTTCGCGCTGGCTGTTCAGCACCGTGACCCTGCCCCTGATCTTTTCGAGATACTTCGGCTCGAAGATCAGCGCCCAGGTATCGGTCGGCAGGCCGAGCGCCTGCATCTTGTCGACGTTGTAGCCGACCAGCGTGACTGTCGTCGCATAGGGCACCGAGTAGCGGTTGCCGGGATCGAACCACAGATTGCGAAACTCGGGCTTCAGGTTGGCGATATGGGACAGCTGCGACTTGTCGAGTTCGCGCAGCGCGCCGCGTCGCACGAGCGACTCGACGGCGTTGCCGGTGGGCACTATGACATCGTAGCCGACCGCGCCGGCTTCCAGCTTGGCCAGCATCTCCTCGTTGTCCGAGTAGTAGTCCTGCTTGACGCGGCAATGACAATGCGCCTCGAAGCGCTTGAGCGTGTCGTCGCTGATGTAGTTGTTCCAGTTGTAGAGGTGCAGCACGTCCTCCGCCCGCGCTGCCGACAAAACAATCAGCAGCAGCCATGTCAGGTGCTTCATGCCTTCCCTTTCAGCACGTCCGGCGCGAAGCGGGAAGCGAGGAAGATCAGTGTCAGCGTCAGCGCCATCAACAGCGTCGACACGGCATTGACCTCGGGTGTAACTGCCACCTTGATCATCGAGTAGATCTGTAGCGGCAGCGTGCTGACACCAACACCGGCGACGAAGAAGGTGATGACGAAGTCGTCGATCGAAAGCGTGAAGCTCATCAGGAAACCGGCTACCAGCGCGGGCAGGATCAGCGGCAGGGTGATGCGGCTGAAGGTCGCCCAGGGCGTGGCGCCGAGGTCGCGCGCCGCTTCGAAGATGCTCTCGTCCATGCCCGCCAGCCGCGCCCGCACGATCACCGCAACGAAGCCGATGGAAAAGGTGATGTGGGCGACGAGAATCGACAGGAAGCCCAGGGTCAGGTCGAGCACCTGGCGGAAGAACAGCAGCAAGGACACGCCGAGCAGGATCTCCGGCATCGCCACCGGCGTCAGCACCAGCAGGGGCAGGAAACGGAAGTGGTAGCGGTGCATCGCCAGACCTGCCATCGCACCGAGCACCGTGGCGATCGTCGAGGACAGCAGGGCGATCAGCACCGAGTTGCCGGCCGCGCGCAGCATCTCGCCGTCACCCATCAGCTTCGCGTACCAGCGCGTGGTGAAGCCAACCCATTGGGCGTTGAGTACCGAATCGTTGAACGAAAACAGCACCACGACCGCCAGCGGGATGTAGAGGAAGGCGTAGGTCGCCAGCGAGGCGACCCACAGCCAGAAGGTCGAACGCTTCATGTTACGGCTTCCGTGCCGTGTAGTCCCCGGCGTGCCGCCCACGCCATGGCGCCCGCCAGCGCCAGGACCGCCAGCGTCAGCATGATCGACAGGGCCGAACCCAATGGCCAGTCACGGTCTTCGAGGAACTGCGCCTTGATCAGGTTGCCGATCAGGATGTCGCCGGTACCGCCGAGCAGTTCCGGTACGGCAAACATGCCCAGGACCGGAATGAAAACCAGCGCCGAGCCCGAGAAGACGCCGGGCAGCGAGAGCGGAAAGGTCACCCGCCAGAAGCTGGTCCAGGCGTTCGCACCGAGATCCTGCGCCGCTTCGAGCAGCGCCGGGTCGTGCTTCTCGAGGTTGGTATACAGCGGCAGGATCATGAAGGGCAGATGCACGTAGACCATGCCGATGATCACCGCGAACGGCGTATAGAGCAGGCCGACCGGGCCCAGCAACATGATCCAGGCATAGATGCGGACCAGGAAGTTGCTGGCGAACGGCAGGATCACCAGCAGCACCAGCAGGTCGCGGCGCTTGGCCGGGCTCCTCGCGATCAGCCAGGCCAGGGGGTAGGCCAGCACGATGCAGGTCAGCGTCGTCAGCAGGGCAACGAAGAAAGAGCGGACGAAGATTTCGAGGTAGATGACGTCGCTTGAGAGGAAGCCGAAGGCGTCGAGAGAAAGTGCCGGCCATGGCGCCAATCCGCCAAATTCGCCCGGCTCGCGGAACGACGCGACAACGACGATCAGCGCCGGGGCAAGGAAGAAGAACAGCAGGAAGGCCGTCGGCGGCAGAGTCACCACCCATTTGGTCAGGTCGGCAGGCTGGGCGCGCACGTCGGACATGGTTTCAGTGCCGCGTTCAGTTGCGCAAGTACACGCCGGCATCCTGCCGCCAGCAGACGGCGACCGGGTCACCCACCTCGTGAAACTTGGCGCGGCCCGAAGCGGCGTTGGGCATCAGCGCCTCGATGATAAAGCCGTTCGCCAGTTCGACCTTGTAGAGCGTGACATCGCCCAGATAGAGTAGTTCCTTGACGCGGCCTTCGAAGCGGTTCCTGAGGTCCGCCGATTCCTTGTGACCGAAGACCCGGATCAGTTCCGGACGCAGGGCGAAAGCGCCACGCTCGCCGACGCGGATCGGCCGCGGATCGGTGGCCGCAATCTCACCCAGGCCCTCTGCGTTCAGCTTCAGCAGCACCTTGCCCGACGCGGCGACTTCGACCTCCAGCAGGTTGATGCGGCCGATGAAATCCGCGACGAAGCGGTTTGCGGGATTGGTATAGAGCTTGTCCGGTTCGTCGCACTGCTCGATGCAGCCGTTCCTCATCACGCCGATGCGGTGCGACAGCGCGAGCGCTTCCTGCTGCGAGTGCGTGACGAAGACGAAGGTGATGCCGACCTCGCGCTGCAGGGCGATCAACTCAACCTGCATCTCGACGCGCAGCTTGGCGTCGAGCGCTCCGAGCGGCTCGTCGAGCAGCAACAGGTGCGGCTTGTTCACCAGCCCGCGGGCGAGCGCCACGCGCTGCTTCTGGCCGCCGGACAGTTCGTGCGGAAACTGGCTGGCCTTGTCGGTGAGATGCACCAGCGCCAGGGTTTCATCGACGCGGCGGCGAATCTCTTCGCGCGAGCGACCGGCCATTTCGAGAGGGAAGGCCACGTTGCCGGCAACCGTCATGTGCGGGAACAGCGCGTAACTCTGGAACACCGTGTGCAGCGGCCGCTTTTCCGGCGGGACGCCGGCGAGCGAGCGGCCGTCGAGCAGGATGTCGCCCTCGTCGGGCGCATCGAAACCGGCGATCATGCGCAGGATGGTGGTCTTGCCGCAGCCCGACGGGCCGAGCAGGGTGAAGAACTCCCCGGCATCGATGGACAGTGTGACGTCCTTCACCGCTTCGAGATCACCAAAGCGGCGCGTGATGTTCTTGAGTTCGAGCAGAGCCACGGAACGGGGACTTTCCTTGGACGGGATTCGATTCCCGATTTGGACATTCTATTCCGATGCCGGACGCGTATCGCGCAAACTGCGGCTTGCGCAGCACGCCGTTTCCCGCCGGCACCGCCGGGAGAAGGAAACCGTTGCGGAGGCGAAGCCTTCCCTGACCCTGCTGCCGGTCGGTGTGGGCAAGCCGGCGACGGGCGGCACCGTGGCATCGTTGATCAATTGTCGCTATACTGAAACTGCAAGTCTTGAACAGGGACAGGGGAATGCGATGAACGCCGAAACCAAGACGAAAATTGTTGTCCTGACGGGAAATTACCGGATCACCGGAAGCATAGACCTGCTGCCGGGAGCCCGACTGACGGATTTCCTTTTGGAATGCCGGGAGTTCATGGCCATCACCGACGCCGAGGTCTGGGATTTGAATGGTCGCAGGCTGTTTGCCAGCAGCTTCATGAATATCAATCGCGACCATATCGAGATGGTCATGCCCGAAGACACAGCGACGAAGGGCCTTGGCCGCCCGGCGGCCTGAGCAGGACCCACGCCGGGATTTTCTGCGAGCGTCTGCTTCTAATTCCCGGCTAAACGCGCATCGGCGTGTTTCTGCCGTGCGATCAACGACGGTCGTTAGCGCGTCAGCGGGTCAAAGCATGTCGATGCCGTGGCGCAATTCCGTCCGGGACATCCTTCACCCGACCTCTCCCCAGCGCACCACGGTAGCGCCCCACACGTAACCGATGCCGGCGGCGATGGCCACCATGAGGTCGCCATCCTTCAGACGCCCTTGCCGCAGTCCTTCATGGAGCGAAACCATGAAGTCCACCTGCCCGGCGTGTCCATAGTCTTCCAGATACACCGACTGCCCGGTTGTGAGGCCGAGGGTTTCCAGGAAGCCGACATGCATCGAGCGCTTGAAGTGCAGCACGTTGAGAAAATCGATATCGGCTCGTGTCGCTCCGCTCTTTTCCAGCGCCCGGTCGATACAGTTCAGCCAGTTCAGCATGGAGACTTCGTTCAGGCGCGCCTTCATGTGTTCGGCGTCGAATAAGCCAAGGCTGCGGTTGCCGTGGGCGCGCAGCTGCCTCAGGGTTTCTTCGGGCAGCGTTTCGATCGGCTGTACAGTGCCGCCGTAGCGCACGCCGGTGTCGCGTGAGAGCGAGCCGTCGGTCATGATGTGAGTACCGAGCACGGCATTGCGTCCCAGTCCGCGCCTGAGAATCAACGCGCCACCCGCTGCCGCGAGGTCGTACATGAATGACACGTCAGGATCCGTGTAGTCGATCAGGTCGCCGTTGCGATAGCCGCCGACGATCATCACCGTCGCGATATCCGGATCGGCAATCATCATGTCCTTGGCGATCTTGATCGCGGCCAGCGTGGTATTGCAGCGTTGCTGAAGATCGATGCCCCAGGCGCGGTGCGCGCCGATGCGTTCCTGGATGTAAATGGCCGAGGTGGTCAGCGGATACTCCTTCCACTCCTCGCCCATGCACAGGATCAGGTCGATCTCCAGGGGATCGATGCCGGTGCGTGCCAGAGCGTCCAGCGCGGCGCGGGCGCCCATTTCCTGGGTGCCGTCTTCCGCGCCGGGAATGGTCTTCCTGACGATGCCCAGCTTTTCACGCACCGCCGCTGCCGACCAGCGGCCCTCGGTGGCCGCGGCGATTTCCGCCGCGCTCATGTGCCGCGACGGAAAGTACAGGCCGTAGCCGAGAATGCCGACCTGCTTCATGCGGGTCGCGGCCCGCGCTTGTTTCCCAGCTTATTTTCCAAATTGCGCACCAGCACCAGCGCCTCGCCGTCGCAGATCACGCGCTCGTCGGCGGCAGTGATGCGGGTGGACAGATTGACCAGTTCCTTGTCGGCCCGCAGTCGCGTGATAGCAACCGTCGCCGTCAGGGCCTCGCCCGGATGAGCGGCAGACTGAAAGCGCAAGGCCTGCTTCATCCAGCCCGTGCCACGCCCCGGCAGCTGCGTGCCGAGCACATCCGAGAACATGCCAGCGAGGAGCGGCCACGGCACGATGCGGCGCTTGAACCCGCGCGCCCGGGCTTCCGCGTCGTCGCGGAAAATCGGGTTGCGGTCGCCCGTAAGATCGCCGTACTCGTCGAGATCGATGGCGCTGAAAACGCGAGTGCTGCCGGCGCTCATGCCGGGATGCAGGCCGTAGAGTTCGGCATCGCCCCGCTCTGCCGGATGCGGCGCGGGGGCCACTGCGGGCAAGGTCGCATCGGGCGCCACCGCACGGCAACGCCCGATTGCGGTCGGAATCGCCGTACCGTCAGCGCCGACTCTTGTGACTTCGGTGGCGATGTCCAGTGTGCCTTCGGTTTCGCCTTCGACACGCAGGGCGACATGGAGGCGGTCACCGACGTAGGTCGGATTGGGAAACATCAGCGTCTGCTCCAGCTGCACCACGCCGGGGCCGATCTGTTCCGTGAGCGCCTTGCAGATGCAGCTGTAGAGCAACATGCCATGGGCGACCGTGCCGCCGAAATGACTCTTCGCGGCGAAGTCCGGGTCGCAGTGAATCGGATTGTCGTCGCCGGTCAGTTTCGCGAAGCGGTCGAAATCGGCTTGCAGCAGCACGCACTGGTAACTGCTCATCAGGCATGGCCCCCGAACTTCCGGCGCAGCGTCGGCTTGTCGAGTTTGCCGGCGGCATTGCGCGCCACGGCAGGAACGAACACCACGTATTTCGGCGTCTTGAAACCGGCCAGCCGTGCCCTGCAGTGCGCGATCACCTCCTCGGCGGTGGCCTGCACCCCCGGCTTGAGTGCGACGATGGCCTTGCCCACCTCGCCCCACTTGGCGTCAGGGACGCCGATCACCGCCGCCTCGGCCACGCTTTCCATCTGGAAGATGACGTTTTCGACCTCGGCCGGATAGACGTTCTCGCCGCCGGATATGTACATGTCCTTGGAGCGATCGACGATGTAGTAATCGCCATCGTCATCGCAATAGGCGATGTCGCCGGTGCGCAGCCAGCCGTCCTCGAAGGCATTGGCGGTCGCCTCCGGCTGGTGCCAGTAGCCGGGCGTGATGCCGGGGCCGCGCAACAGCAGTTCGCCGCGCTGGTTGGGCCCCAGGCGCTGGCGCGTTGCCGGGTCGACCACCTTGCCTTCGACGTACATCACCGGCTTGCCCACCGTGCCGACCTTCTTGCGGGCGGTAGCCTCGTCGGTAAGGAAGACGGTCGGCCCGGTCTCGGTCATGCCGAAACCGAAGCAGATGGTGACGCCCTTGGCCAGGTACTGCTCCAGCAAGGTCTTGGGAATCGGCGCGCCGCCGCAGGCCCAGTTGCGCACCCGGGAAAAGTTGGCGCTGGCGAAACGTGGATGCTGGCTGAGAAACAGGTAGATCGCCGGCACGCCGAACATTACGGTCGCTTCCGTCTCCAGCAGTTCCATGGTCTGGTCGACGTCGAACTGGCGCATGATCAGCGTGGTGCCGCCGACCATGATGGTCGGGTTCAGGTAGAGGTTGAGGCCGCCGGTGTGGAAGTAGGGCAGCACCGAGAGCATCTTGTCCTCGCGCCGCAAGCCGGTGGCCAGCATGCCGTTGACCGCATTGGTGAAGGCCATGCCCCAGGTTTGCGGCACGCCCTTGGGCTTGCCGGTGGTGCCGGCGGTGTACAGCAGGTACCAGACATCCTCATGCTGGCGCCAGGGCATTTCGATCGTGGCGCCGGACATTCCGGCCAGGGCTGCTTCATAGCCGGCCACGTCGCTTCGCGGGGCACCCGTCACCATCCGTCGCGTCAGCTGGCAGGCGTCGGCCAGCGCGGCGCCGGTCTGGTCGAACTCCTCGCCCCAGACCAGTGCCACCGGCTCCGCGTCGGCGGCGATGCCGATCAGCTCGGTCAGCGCCAGACGCCAGTTGAGACAGACCATGATCGCACCGATCTTGCCGCATGCGTAGAGCATCTCGACGTAATCGGAGGAGCTGTGCGCCAGCACCGCTACGCGGTCACCGGGCTCGATCTGCCAGCGCTCGCGCATGAATTCGGCGCAGCGGCTGGCGCGTTCATTGAGTTGCGCGTAGGTGACCGAGCGCGCGCTGTGCAGATCGACCAGCGCGACTTGCTGCGGAAACTGTTGCGCGTGTTTGACCAGCCAGTCGGGTATCAACATCTTGCGATCTCCTAATCCGATGAGTCAGGGTAGCTGTCGAAGTCGCGCAGGAAGGCATCGACTCCTGAACGTGCGACCGGCCCGGCGATCAGTTCGACAAAGCGGCTGCGCTCGGCCTCCAGATCGGTGGCCAATTGCGCACGGTCGCCCCACAGCAGGGACTTCGCCGCGCGCAGGGTGCCGACCGGATACCCCGCCATCCGGCGCGCCGCTTTGGCGGCCTCCTCGTGCAGGTCGTCGGCGGCGACGATCTCGCTGGCCAGGCCCCAGGCCACCGCCTCCTCGGCGCGAATGGTGCGATTCAGCAGCAGCGCTGCCGCGGCCCGACGCCGGCCGGCGAGGCGGCTCACCAGCGCTGTCCAGCCTCCATCCGGGCCGAATCCGGCCGTGACGTAATGGGCCTTGAACACCGCCTGCGGCGCCAGCAAGACGATGTCGGCCGCCAGCACCAGACCGATCGAGCCGCCGGTAACGATGCCATGCACGGCGGCGACCACCGGCTGCGGCAGGTCGATGAGCGCCAGAATGGCCTCGTTCAACTGCCCGACCAGTTTTTCGCCATAGGCACGCAGATCGCCGCTTTCAGCCTCGCGGCGGAAACGGCGCATGTCGCCGCCGATCGAAAATGCCGGACCTTCGGCCGCCAGCACCACGGCGCGACATCCGGCATCGTTCCGCAACTGCGCCAGCGCCGCCAGCAACTCCACCAGCAGCTCGGGGACCAATGCGTTGTGCATTGCCGCCCGGCACAGAACCACGCGCGCCACGGCATCAGCGCGCTCGACTCGCACCAGACTCATGACGAAGTTATAACCACGTCACGGTCGGCCTCGCAGCAGCGCCTTTATTCGCAGGCGGCCGACGATGCCGGTGGGGAAGAAATACACCGAGAGCACAAACAGCACACCCAGCCACAGCAGCCAGCGGTCGGGATGAAACAGGTTGGCCAAAAAAGGAATCCCCGACATTGCCGCGGAAGCCTGCGCCATCAATACCTGCAGATAGTTCTGCGCCAGGATGAACAATGCCGAACCGATCACTGCGCCATAGATCGTGCCCATGCCGCCGATCACCACGATCAGCAGGATGTCGGTCATGACCTCGAAGGAGAGCATGGTCTTCGGCCCGACGTAACGCAACCAGAGCGCCATCAGGACGCCGGCCAGCGTGGCGATCAGGGCACCGAGACAGTTGGCCAGCGTGCGATAGATCACCGTGCGGTAACCCAGCGCCTCGGCGCGAAAATCGTTTTCGCGAATCGCCTGCAGCACCCGGCCGAAAGGCGAATTGACGATGCGCAGCATGAACAGGAACAACGCCAGCGCAGAGAAGAACACCAGGTAATAGGTGATCAGCTTGCCGTCCACCACGCGACCGAGGATCTCGGCATCGAACAGGCGAAAGCTCGGCTGCAGGATTTCCGGTACCTTGAAGGTGCGGCCATCCTCGCCGCCGGTGAAATCGGACATCTGCGATGCCACTACGGAGAAGGCGGAAGCCACCGCCAGAGTGATCATCGCGTAGAAGATGGCGCGCACCCGCAGCGAAAACAGGCCGATCACCAGCGCCAGCACCAGGGAAAGCGACAGGGCCCCCGCCGTGCCGACAAATACGGCCCACCAGCTGGGCCCCATGCCGTGCAGGGCGAGGCCGACGCCATACGCGCCGATGCCATAGAACATGGTGTGGGCAAAGGAAACGATGCCGGTGTAGCCGAGCAGCAGGTCGTAGGAGGCGACCAGCACGACGAAGACGCAGATCGTCGCGGCGACATTGAGCGAGCGTGCACCGGAGACCAGGAACGGCGCCAGCATGAGGCCGAGCAGGACAACCAGAAGCATCGCAGACAGCGGGCGGCTGCGCGGCAAGTCACGGGAGAGAAGGGTCCTGATCATGACGGGGTCAACGCTTGGCCACCGGATAGAGCCCCTGCGGACGCCAGAGCAGTACCGTCACCATCACCAGGATGTCGGAGACGAGTGCAACCTTGGGCGCCAGGAAGCCGGCGTAGTTGGCTACCAGCGCCACCAGCATGGCGCCGATGAAACAGCCACCGACCGAGCCGAGGCCGCCGACGATGATGACGATGAATACCAGTACGGTGATCTCGCCGCCGATCGCCGCCGTCAGGGTTTCCTTGTACAGGCCCCACATGACGCCACCGAGACCGGCGAGGGCCGAGCCGGCGACGAAGACGCCGACGAACAGGCGCCGGATGCGGTAGCCCAGGGCTTCGACCATTTCGCCGTTCTCGACGCCGGCGCGGATCAGCAGGCCGACCTTGGTCCGGTTCAGCACCAGAAACATGGAGATGAATACGGTCAAGCCGACACCGACCGCAATCAGCCGATACTTTTCCAGCGCGGCATCGCCGAAAATGAATGCACCGCGGAAGGTCGCCGGCAGTTGCAGGGGAATCTGCTCGGCACCCCAGATGACATGGATCAACTGCTCGGCGACAATCATGCCGCCCATGGTGATCAGAATCTGTTTGAGATGCAGGCCATACACCGGCCGGATGATGATGCGCTCGAAGGCCCAGCCCAGAAGCCCGGTGACCAGCATCGCCAGCAGGATGGCAAGACCCACCACCGAAAGGTTCATCCATACCGACTCGGCTTCGACCCAGCTTTTCATCGGCAGCAGCACCAGCGTGGCGGTAAAGGCGCCGACCGAAACGAAGGCGCCATGACCGAAGTTGAGCACGTCCATCAGGCCGAAAATCAGCGTCAGGCCGCTGGCCATCATGAACACCATCATGCCCATGGCCAACCCGGCCACAGTCAGCGTCACCCAGGTCGGGAAACTGCCCACCAGCGGCAGCATCAGCAGTGCCAGCACCGGCACCAGCAGCAGCGGCAGCATGTCCACCCGCACTTTGGGCAGGGCGGAATCCTGTGACGCGACTTGCGAAATGCTTGTCATGTTGTTTTGACCCTATTGATGGGCATCGAGCGACAAGCCCAGCAGTTTGTGCTGCAGCTCCCTGTCGTCGGCCAACGCCGCCATTGACCCGGAATGCACGATGCGTCCGCCGTCCATCACCGCCACCGAATCGCCCAACGCACAGACAAAACTGAAGTTCTGCTCGACCAGCAGGATGGTCTCTGTCCGCTTGAGCTCGCGGAAGGCGGCGATCATGCCCTGGATGATGGCCGGCGCCAGACCCTTGGTCGGCTCATCGATCAGCAGCAGCTTTCTCGGCTCGACGATGGCGCGCGCGATCGCCACCATCTGCTTCTGGCCCCCGGACAAGGTACCGGCAGGCTGATTCCAGAATTTCTTCAGCGCGCCGAAAAAGCCGAAAATCCACTCCAGGCGCGCCTCGTCCATCTCGCCCGCACGTTTCACGCTGCGCGCCGCCAGATAAAGGTTCTCGCGCACCGTGAGGTCGGAAAAGATGCCCATGCTCTCGGGCACATAGGCGATCCCGGAACAGGCGATGTCGGGCGTCGGGCTTTGCGTGATGTCGCCGCCATCGAAGCGAACCGTGCCGCGCGAGGCATGCCACAAACCCATGATGGTGCGCAGGGTGGTGGTCTTGCCGGCGCCATTGCGCCCCAGCAGTACGGTAATGCCGCCCTGCGGCACCACCAGATCCACGCCCTGCAGGATGTGATACTGGCCGATGTGAGTATGCACTCCGGCGAGTTGCAGCAGCGGGTCAGACATGATCGGCCATCCCCGTTCCGAGATAGGCTTCCTGAACGATGGGCGAGGCCATGACCTCCGCCGGATCGCCGTCGGCCACCAGATAGCCGTTATGCAGCACGATGATGCGGTCGGCCAGCGAGCGCACCACGTCCATCTTGTGCTCGACCAGCAGGATCGTCTTGTCGCCCAGCGCCTTGATGTGATGAATCAGGTCGAGCACCACCGGCACCTCGTCCACGCTCATGCCGGCGGTCGGCTCGTCGAACATGAAGATGTCGGGTTCGAGCGCCAGCAGGATCGCGATCTCGAGCTTGCGCTTGTCGCCGTGCGACAGGGCGGCAGCCAGTTCGTGGCGGCGCTCGCTGAGCGCGGTGACATGCAGGAAATGCTCGGCCTTCTCGATAAGTTCAACATGACTGCCCCACATCGAGATCATGTTCAAGCCGAGTCCGGCACGGCTTTGCACCGTCAGGCGCACATTCTCCAGCACGGTGAGATTGGGAAACAGATTGGTGAGTTGAAACGCGCGGCCGATGCCGCGCTTGGTGCGCTGCGGCGCGCCGAGGTGAGTCACGTCCTCGCCATACAGGCGGACCGTGCCCGCGGTTGGTGACAACTGCCCCGACATGAGGTTGAAGTAGGTCGTCTTGCCGGCCCCGTTCGGGCCGACGATCGCAGTCAGGGTGCCCGGCCGGAACTCGCAACTCACGTTATTGACAGCGATGTGTCCGCCAAAGCGGATGCTGACGCCGTGAGTGGAGAGAACGGGATGTTCGGTAGTCATGCGAAGGACTTTCGCCACGCCGCACGCGGCGTGGCGAATGCCGTCTTCTGTTTCAGCGCTTGTTGCGGATCGGCAACGGCAGTTCCGCAGCCGGGATTTCCCGCACGAGTTCCAGCAAATCCCACTCGTTGGCCTGCGCCTTCTTGATGCGGAAGTGGAACATCGACTGCAACGCCTGATGGTCTTCCTTGCGGAAAGTCATCTTGCCCTTCGGCGTATCGAAGTCCATGCCTTCCATGGTCGCGATGAGCTTTTCGGTATCGCTCGAGCCGGCCTTGGTCAGCGCCGTAACCACCGCGCTGGCTGCGGCGAAGCCGCCTGCCGTGAAGAAATCCGGCGGCTGCTTAAGACGCTTCTGGTTTTCGGCGACCAGCCAGTCGTTCATCTTGTTCTTCGGAAACGCATAGTAGTAATAAATGCTGCCCTCCATGCCGGCGAGATTCTTCCAGCCCTTCATGACCGGCAGGATGTTGCCGCCCGCCGCCAGTTCGATGCCGTAGCGCTCGGGCTTCATGTCGGCGATCTTGGTCAGCGGATTGGGGCCGGCCCAGTAAATCGAAAGTATCTTGCGGCCCGGCTTGTCCTTGAGCGCGTCGAATATTCGCTGTGCGGAGGCGGTAAAGTCGGTCGCGGTCTGCGGCGCGTACTCCTCATGCACCACCTTGGCCTTGCTCTTCACTGCGGCAAGGGAGTCCTTGAAGGCCTTGACGCCGTCGCGGCCGAAGGCATAGTCCTGCGCCAGAAACGCGACGTTTACGTCGCCCATCAAGGCGGCCGCTGCAGCCAGGCCATCCTGGGAAGAACTGCGACCGGTGCGGAAGATGTAGCGATTCCACTTCTCTCCGGTGATCGCGTCGGCCACGGCCGGCTCGACAACCAGTACTTTCTTGTACTCCTCGGCCACCGGCAGCATCGCCAGCGCGGCGCCGGAGGAGGTGGTGCCGACCGCGATATCGACCTTGTCATCACCGTAGGCTTCTGCCAACGCGGCCTTGGCGAGATCCGGCTTGCCCTGATCGTCCTTGAAGATCACCTTGATCTTGCGGCCGTTGAGGGTCATGGTGCCCTTGGTCAGATACTCCAGTCCCATCATGAAGCCGATTTCGGTTTCCTTGGCGTAGGCTTCAAGGGCACCGGTCTTGCCGGCAATGAGGGCAATCTTGAGTTCCTGCGCGCCGACCGGGGCGGCCAGGGTGACGGTCGCGACCGTCAGGGCTGCAATAGCCAATGCCTTGAGCTTCATGTGTGATCCTCCGTATTTGAAATAGAGTCCCCGCGCGAACGGGCTCCGGATCACCTATGCAGGAGATGTGCCAGCCCCCGAAAACACTGGCAAGTCCTATATCTAACCAGAAACTGCGAAGCTAAAGCGACCGTAATCCGTCTTGATATCCGGACAGATTACATCATTACATAATGCAACATATTGAAATAACTAGTTATTTAACGAGTGCCCGAAAAACAGGACAGACCGTTAAGTGTTCGCTATATCGGACACAATGCCAAGGATGGTGAGCTTCTCATAAAGCTGGGCACGACTGATTCCGAGTAGTTTGGCAGCGTGCAGCTTGACCCAGCCCGTCGCCTCCAGCGCACGCAGAATTTCCGTTCGCTCGGCTGCAGCGACAGCCTCCCGCAGAGGACGAACCCCGGACTCGACGGCACCTGCACTCGAAGCCGGGTCCTTTGCCGCAGCGATCAGGGTCTCCGGCAACATGGGAAAGTCGGCGCCGGTGAGACGGCGATTGTCCGCTTGCGCGACAGCCTGTTCCAGCACGTTGCGCAATTCGCGCACGTTGCCCGGCCAGTCATACGCCGCCAGCCGCGCCAAGCCATCGGCGGCCAGAGTGCGGGACGCTTCACCGCCCTGCTCGGCAATCTGTTCCAGCAGCGTCTCGCACAACATAGAAATATCCTCGTGCCGCTCGCGCAGCGGCGGCAGGCGAATCGGCAACACATTGAGACGGTAGTACAAGTCGGCGCGGAAGCTGCCCGCCTCCATCATCGCCTTGAGATCACGACTGGTGGCGGCTATGACGCGTACATTGACCGGACGCAACTGATTGCCGCCCAGGGGCTCCACTTCGCCCTCCTGCAACACCCGCAGCAGCTTGGGCTGCAAGCCGAGCGGCATGTCGCCGACTTCATCGAGAAACAGCGTGCCACCATCGGCCAGCTGGAACTTTCCGCTGCGCGGCTTGGTTCCCGCCCCGGTATAGGCGCCGGGCTCGACGCCGAACAGTTCGGCCTCGAGCAGGGCTTCGGGAATCGCCGCCGCGTTGATCGTCACCAGCGGCCCCTCGGCGCGGCGGCTGGCGGCATGAATGGCGTGAGCCAGCAACTCCTTGCCGGTCCCCGTTTCGCCCAACAGCAGCACGGCCCCTTCTCGCTCCGCCGCGCGACGCGCCTGTTCCTTGGTGTCCGTAGCCGACTGGCTGGCGCCGACAAATTGGCTGAAGCGGTATTTGGCGTGGCGTCCCTCCACCAGCTGCTTGCGCACCGTGGCGAGATCGGTCTGCATCTGCTGGAACTTGGAAACGATGGGTTTCAGCGCTTGAAGCCGGTCATAAAGAATGACCCCCAGCGCGCCGATCACGTTCCCCGCCTCGCCATGCAAGGGGATGCGCGACACCACCATCTGGCGCCCGCCGACCATTACAACGTCAAGCAGATCCGCCTGCCCGGTCTCCACCACATGACGCAAGCGGCTGTTCGGCAGCACATCCTCGATGGCACGGCCTTCAATCGCTTCGCTGCCGTTCCAGCCGATCAGCGCCTTGTACTTGTCGTTGATCCAGGTGATGCGGCCCGCCTGATCAATGACCACGGCACCTTCGTAGAGGCTGTCGAACAGCTTGACCAGCGACGACGCTGCCAGACTTCGAACCTCGGCGTCACTGGAATTCCGCGCAGGAACTTGCCTGGCCACGGTCTGTGCTCAGGTTTTCTGATCGCGCGACTGCTGCTCGGCGCGATCGAGTTCCTGATTCATTTCCTCATCGGACGGAGGCTGATAGTCCGACTCGCCTGCAGGCTCCGGATTGGGGCGCACGATGATGCTCGCCAGCACAATGCCGACTTCATAGAGCAACCACAGCGGCACCGCCATCATGAACTGCGAAATCACGTCGGGAGGAGTGAACACCGCACCGACGACAAAGGAGCCGACGATCACATAGGGCCGCCACTCGCGCAATTTGGCGACGTCGACCACGCCGATCTTGACCAGCACGATGACGATTACCGGAACCTCGAAGGTCACGCCGAAGGCGAGGAACATGGTGAGGACGAACGAGAAATACTTTTCGATGTCCGTCATCCAGGCCACCCCCTCCGGCGCGAACTTCGACATGAAGCCGAACACCATCGGGAAGAAGGCAAAGTAGGCAAAGGCCATGCCGACGAAAAACAATATCACCGAGGCGACCAAAAGCGGGATCGCGAGCTTCTTCTCATGGGCATAGAGGCCCGGCGCAACAAAGGCCCAGATCTGATACAGCACGTAAGGCAGGACGCCGAGGAAGGCGACCGTCAATGCCACTTTCATCGGCACCAGAAACACGCCGACCACATCGGTGGCGATCATCTGGCCGCCGGCCGGCAACGTCGCCAGCAAAGGGGCGGCGAGCAGCGAATACAACTCCCGCGCGTAGAAGGCCAATGGTACGAAGGCAATGCCGACGGCGATCAGGACACGAATCAGGCGGTCGCGCAATTCGACCAAGTGAGATAGGAATGTTTCCTGTTCGTCGGCCATCAGGACTTCGGCATCTCGCCGGCTGCGGGTGCAAGCGTTTGCCCCGGCTGCGCATCAAGGACCGGGACCGTCTCGAGAATCGGCGTTGGTGCGCCTTGCGTACCTTCGCCTTGCGTGACGGAGACACCGCTTCGCGGGCCGGCACCGGCGACATCTGTGGCCAGCGGTTGGACCACATTATCGACCGAGGATTCGATCTCGCGCATTTCGTGAGTGACGGAAGCCTCCATGCTCGATACCTGATCGGTCACTTGCTGCTGGAGTTTTTTCAGTTCATCGAGCTGCATCTCGCGATTGATGTCGGCCTTGACGTCGCTCACATAGCGTTGCAGGCGGCCGAGCAGGAGGCCCGCTGTACGTGCCACCTTGGGCAGCCGCTCCGGGCCGATGACGACCAGCGCCACCACGGCGATGACCATCAACTCGGAAAGGCCGACGTCGAACATGAATTCGTTGGGGGGTCAGAAATGAGATGGCAGGCAGAATCGCTCAGGCTGCTGAAGAAACCCGCAGCCCGCTTCATCCGCCAAGGTTCAGGATTTGGTCTGTTCCCGACGTGCCTCGACGTCGATCGTCTGACCGGTAACCTGCTGCGGCTCCGCCGGTTTGTCGGCCGAAGCCTCCTTCATGCCGTCCTTGAAGCCCTTGACCGCGCCACCGAGGTCCGACCCCATGTTGCGCAGCTTCTTGGTGCCGAACACCAGCATGACAATCACCAGCACGATCAACCAGTGCCAGATGCTCAAAGATCCCATCGTATTTTCTCCTCGCGCTCAGTGAAATCTCAAGGCGCCTTCTGTTTTAGCATGGACCCCAGGGGCTCGGGGCCACCCAGAATATGAACGTGGAGATGATACACCTCCTGATGGCCGATCCGCCCGGTATTGATGATGGTGCGGAAGCCTTCGTTGAGACCCTGGCTCCGGGCCAGCTCGTTGGCTTTGGCCAGTATGCGACCGAGCACCATCTGGTGGCTCATGTCCGCCTCCATCAGCGACGGGATATGCAGCTTCGGCACGATCATGAAATGCACCGGCGCAATCGGGTTGACGTCGTGAAAGGCCATGATTTCCTCGTCTTCATAGACTTTTTTCGACGGAATCTCGCCGCGCACAATCCTGCAAAAAATGCAGTCGCTCATGATTCAGAGCTCCGACTGTTCTTTTCGTCGATGCCGGAGATGCCTTCCCTGCGGCGAAACTCCGCCATCACGTCATCGATGCCGACGCCGAACTGGGTCAGCAGGACCAGGCTGTGAAACCAGAGATCCGTCACTTCGCGCACCAGATGCAGACGATCGCCATCCTTGGCGGCCATGATCGTTTCGGCGGCTTCCTCCGCCACCTTCTTGCAGATCGCATCGGTGCCCTTGGCATACAGGCTGGCGACGTAGGACGAATCAGGCGCCGCACCCTTGCGTTCGAGCAGCGTCGCCTGAACGCGGTGAATAACTTGAAGATCAATCACTCGTATATCTCCTTCCGGTCTATCCGTATCAACATGAAAGCCCTGGAGATACTGATAATAAATAATTGCCGATCCATCTGGCTGCTCGGGCAGCTACTCGAAACCATCGCAGCGGGAATTATTCTACCCGTGATCAGCCGGCCTGCCGGCCTGCCAATAGTCGCCGCCACGCCTTGCGCATCCTCCCATGGCGCAAAAATGCACCAAGCCCTCCACAGAGGGCTTGGGCGCGATTCCAACCGGCTTGATCAGCGAGCAGTCAGCCTTCTCGATCCTACCCAAGCCAAGGCACCAAGTCCGAGGAAGGGCATCGCGACGACGAAGGCCAGGCCGATGAACGGTGCAGCGATCGCGAGGGCCATGGCCTTCACTGCCGGAATCTTTGCCGCCAGCGCCTTGGCGCCTATCCAGATCAGCGCACCGAGGCCGACGAAGGGCATGGCAACCAGATAAACCAGACCGATGAGCGGAGCCGCCAGGAAGAGGGCGATGTTCTTCGCCACACTTCTCGTTTCCACTTCGACTGCGATCGGTACCGCAGGCTCGTAGGCGGCGGTTCCATGACTTGTGACTATTACCACGGGCAGCCAGCCAGCGCTCCTCTTGAGCGGTGCAGTTTCATACCCGACGGCTTCGTAAGTCTTCATTTTGCGTAGTGCGCTCATGATGTTCTCCTTTGATACTTGTTCGTTTGCTTACTGAGGTGTTGCGCTCTTGAGCATCTATGAGCAACGGGCGTGCCAAGGCTCCGAACCGGAGCTAAATATCTTTTTTGATCAATAGGATAGCTAGCCCAGAGCTTGAATCGAAGGGGATTCTTCGCCTCCTGGAAACGGCCGTTAGTACAAGATTCTTGTGCGACCGGTTGCGGCGAAGCCACACCAATCATTGAATATCAATGAGTTAGGTCAGCCAGCGCCGTGAATATTTTCTTTGTACAGTCCGGAGGCTGCCGTCGCCGGGTCCCGGAAGGACCTCATCCGACCGATGACGCTTTGCCGATGCGCTTAGAGTCTTACCTCGATGCCGCGGCTGCGCATGTATTCCTTGGCCTGGCGCACCGTGAATTCGCCATAGTGAAAAATGCTCGCCGCCAAGACGGCGTCCGCCCTGCCTTCAGTGACGCCGTCGGCCAGATGCTGAAGCGTGCCGACACCGCCGCTGGCAATCACCGGGATCCCCGTTGCGTCCGCAACCGCACGGGTCAGCTGGAGATCGAATCCGGCCTTGGTGCCGTCCCGGTCCATGCTGGTGAGCAGAATCTCGCCGGCGCCGAGACTCTCGACCTGGCGCGCCCACTCGATCGCGTCCAGCCCGGTATTCTTGCGCCCGCCATGAGTGAATACCTCCCAGCGGCCGGGCGCCGTCTGCTTGGCGTCGATGGCGACCACGATGCATTGCGCACCGACCTTGGCTGAGGCATCGGCGACCAGTTGCGGATTGTTCACCGCTGCCGTATTCATGCTGACCTTGTCGGCGCCGGCATTCAGCAGCCGGCGCACGTCCTCGACCTGACGCACGCCGCCACCCACCGTCAGGGGAATGAACACTTGCGAGGCGACCGCCTCGATGATGTGCAGGATGATGTCCCGGTCGTCCGAACTGGCCGTAATGTCGAGAAACGTTATCTCGTCGGCGCCCTGCTCGTCGTAACGCCGCGCAATCTCGACCGGATCGCCGGCGTCGCGCAGTTCGACAAAGTTAACACCCTTGACGACGCGGCCGGCGTTGACGTCAAGACAGGGAATGATGCGCTTGGCGAGCATCAGCGGCCGGAAAGCTTGTCGGCCTCGGCCTGGGCCTTCTTGAAGTCGAGCGTGCCTTCGTAGATCGCGCGGCCGGTGATGGCGGCCATGATCCCCTCGCCCTGCACCGCGCAGAGCGCCTTGACATCCTTCATGCAGGCAATGCCGCCGCTGGCAATCACCGGAATGCGCAGCGCCTGCGCCAGCCTCACGGTGGCCTCGATGTTCACGCCGGAAAGCATGCCGTCGCGCCCGATATCGGTATAGATGACCGCTTCGACGCCATAGTCCTCGAATTTCTTTGCCAGATCGACGACATCGTGACCGGTCATCTTGGACCAGCCGTCAACCGCAACCTTGCCGTCCCTGGCATCCAGGCCGACGATGATGTGGCCCGGGAACGCTCCGCAGGCATCGTGCAGGAAGCCGGGGTTCTTCACCGCGGCGGTGCCGATAATGACGTAGGTGATGCCATCATCGAGGCAGCGCTCGATGGTATCCAGATCGCGAATGCCGCCGCCGAGTTGCACGGGAATCTCGGTGCCAACCTCGTCGAGAATCGCCTTGATCGCCGCTTCATTCTTCGGCTTGCCGGCGAACGCGCCATTCAGGTCGACCAGATGCAGGCGGCGTGCGCCTTTGTCTATCCAGTGCCGGGCCATGGCCGCAGGGTCTTCGGAAAACACCGTAGCGTCTTCCATTGCACCCTGCTTGAGGCGCACACAATGGCCATCCTTCAGATCAATCGCGGGTATCAGCAGCATAGTGAGATGTGGAGATAAAAATATGCCTGAGAGGCAGGCGGATCATGGATTCCAGCGCATGAAATTGCCGAGCAGTCGCAACCCGGCCTGGGCGCTCTTTTCGGGGTGGAATTGAACTGCGAAGATGTTAGCGCGGGCAACCGCACTGGTAAAGGGAATACCGTAGTGCGTTGAGCCGGCAATCACCTCTGGACTCTGCGGTTCGACGTAGTAACTGTGCACGAAATAGAAGCGTGCGCCATCCTCGATGCCCTCCCACAGCGGGTGAGCCTCGGCCTGCTGCACCTGATTCCAACCCATGTGCGGCACCTTGAGACGCGTGCCGTCGGGCGCCACCATGGCCGCCTGCGGAAAACGCGGCACGCGGCCCGGCAGAATTTCGAGTCCCATGACGTCACCTTCCTCGGCATGGCCGAACAGCATCTGCAGGCCGACACAGATGCCGAGAAAGGGCTTTTCGGCGGCCGCGCGCACCACCGCTTCGCGCAATCCGCGGGCGGACAACTCGCGCATGCAATCCGGCATCGCACCCTGGCCGGGAACGACGACCCGGTCAGCCGCGGCGATTTCGGCAGCATCCGAACTGACGCGGACCTCGGCCTCGGGGGCAACGTGCTCGATGGCCTTGGCCACCGAGCGCAGGTTGCCCATGCCGTAATCGACAACCACAACCGTGCTCATGGAAGGGTCAGAGGGTGCCCTTCGTCGATGGAATGGCCCCGGCCGCACGCGGATCGGCTTCCACCGCCATACGCAGCGCGCGGGCAAAGGCCTTGAACACGGTCTCGGCCTGATGGTGGGAATTGTCGCCACGCAAGGCGTCGATATGCAGCGTAATCCCGGCGTGATTGACCAGCCCCTGAAAGAACTCGCGCACCAGATCGACATCGAACTCGCCGATGGTGGCCCGCGTGAAGGGGACATTGAAGACCAGGCCCGGTCTCCCGGACAGATCGACCACCACGCGCGACAAGGCTTCGTCGAGCGGCACGTAGGCGTGACCGTAGCGACGCAGGCCTTTCTTGTCGCCGAGCGCCTTGGCCAGCGCCTGACCGATGGTGATGCCGACGTCTTCGATGGTGTGATGCGCATCGATGTGCAGATCACCCCTCGCTTCGACCGTCAGATCGATCAGGCCGTGGCGCGCGATCTGGTCCAGCATGTGGTCGAAGAAACCGATACCGGTGGCGAGCTTGGAGGCTCCCGTGCCATCGAGATCGAGGGCGACGCGGATCTTTGTTTCCAGAGTGTTGCGTGTGATTTCAGCTTGCCGCATGGCAGTCTTGATCAAGCAAAGGGTCGAGGCCTGCATGATACCATCGGCCTAGCAGCCTGCACGTCAGGCCTGAACCTCGATCACAACTGCCCTACCTACCAATCCGCCTGACCATGAGCCGTTTCTGGAGCGATGTCGTCAAGGGGCTCAAGCCCTACGTGCCGGGCGAGCAGCCCAAGCTCGCCAACTTGGTGAAACTCAACACCAACGAGAATCCCTACGGGCCTTCGCCGCGGGTACTGGAAGCGATCCGCGCGGCCACGGGAGATTCGCTGAAGCTTTATCCGGACCCGAATGCCGAACAGCTGAAGACCGCAATCGGCAAGTATCACGGCATCGAGGCGCGCAACGTCTTCGTCGGCAACGGCTCGGACGAAGTGCTGGCCCACGTCTTTCTCGGCTTGCTGAAGCAGGCGCGGCCGATCCTGTTCCCCGATATCACCTACAGCTTTTATCCGGTGTATTGCCGGCTCTATCAGGTCGAGTTCGAGACCATCGCGCTGGCTGACGACTTTTCGATTCGGCTGAGCGACTACGTGAAGCCGAACGGCGGCATCATTTTTCCCAACCCGAATGCGCCCACCGGATGCCTGGTGCCGCTGGCCGAGATCGAAGCCTTGTTGCAGTCGAATTCCGATTCGGTAGTGGTGATCGACGAGGCCTACGTCGATTTTGGCGGCGCCAGCGCGATCCCGCTGATCGCCAGATACCCGAACCTGCTGGTGGTGCAGACGCTCTCCAAATCACGCTCGCTGGCCGGGTTGCGCGTCGGCTTCGCCGCCGGTCATGCCGAGCTGATCGAGGCGCTGGAACGGGTCAAGAACAGCTTCAATTCCTATCCGCTGGACCGGTTGGCGATTGCCGGCGCGGTGGCTGCGTTCGAAGACCGTGAATATTTTGAACAGACCTGCCGGGCCGTCATCGCCTCGCGCGAGAAGCTGGTCGGCGAATTGAAAGTGCTCGGCTTCGAAGTGCTGCCCTCGGCAGCCAACTTCATCTTCGTCCGCCATCCGCGGCACGACGCCGAAGAGTCGGCGCTGGCGCTACGGCAACGCAGCATCATCGTGCGCCATTTCAAGCTGCCGCGCATCGAGCAGTTCCTGCGGATTACGGTCGGCACGGATGAGCAATCTGCAGCGCTGGTCAAGGCGCTGAGTGAAATAGTGGGGCAGCGGTAACCTTCTCCACCATTCACTACCCTCCTGTTCACCCGAAAGTCGTGGCCCGCCCCCTGTTGCCCATGGTCTCCAGTTTTCCTGCGAAAAAAAGGCCACCCGAAGGCGGCCTTTCTTGATGCTGCATTTACGTGGAGTCTGGCCCCAAGTATTCCAGATTACTTGAAGTCGTGCATGTAGCTTACCGCGACAACGTTCTCCGAGTAGTTCGGCGACACCTGATTGGTCGGCATCAAGCGTAGCGACGAATAGCCATACTGAAATGCATTGTAGGAATAGTCGTCGCTCTTCAACTGCTGGTAACGGTAACCGATGGCAATCTTGGAGCTCTTGTTCAGCGCATAGATGCCGGTGAGCTTGAGAGCGACCAGTGTGGCCTTGATATCCGGCAAGTCGCCGCAGGTACCGACAGTGGCGAGACCGCAGGTAGCGAGATACGGAACCTGGGTCGAATAGCGCGACTTGTCAAACGAGTACGACAGATCACCGGTCAGTTCCAGCTTGCCGCCCATCAGCTTATGCTTGGTGGTAATACCGAAGTCGTTGCCATCCTCGTTGAGCTGGTTGCTCCAGATGTTGGTCGGGGCGACCAAAGCAGCGTAAGTGACCCCGGCATTCTGCGCCCCAAGACCCGTTCCACCGATTCGCATGTCCTTCTTGCTATCCCGCCAGCTCGCGTACGCAGCAACGCTCCCGTTTTCGGAATAGGCGTAGGTGGCGTCCAGATTGATGCCGGAGCTCTTGCTGGACTGCACACCCAGGATGGGATCGAACTTGTCCTTTGCGTAGCGACCTTCTGCCGCCAGATCCAGTTTGTCGTTGGCTTGCCAGTTGATGCCGAGTTTCAGCATATCCTGCTTGCGCCCGGCGAAGGTCATGGACGAATACCCCGGATAATTTTGTGCGTTGACGTCCATTGGGCCGACACCGACAACACCACCGAGACCAGAGAGCGCCGTAACGGCGTTGTTATCCTCCGTCACCTTGCGCCTGGCGTAGGAGTAACCGGCGCTCAGCTTCACATCGTTGCCGGCCTTCAGCTTGTACTTGATGCCCAGCTTGTCCTCGGAATTTCCCGTGGCAACAAGACAGCTGCCGGCGATTGCGTAATTGTTGCACCAGCGACTGATCTTCTCCATGTCGTAAGCCAGAGCGATGCTCTGCCGCTTGTCCAGCCGATACTCGCCAGCCAGCCCCAACTCCGTCTTCTTGTTGCTGTAAGGGGCATTTCTCGCGGTGTCTACACCAGCGATGGTGCTATTGATCGCGTAATATTGATAGATGCCGGAAGACGTGCGGTTGTCGCGCTCATTGTGCTTCAACGAGGCCGTCAGCATCAAATCCTTGATGGACTGATTGGTCAGCTTCAGATCGGCATGCTTGGTGATCACGAGGCCATCAAGCGAGGCCTTGGGAGACAGAAAGATCTCAGGCAGGGCAGTGAGAAAACTGTCGTTCTGCGTGTTGCGGCCGTAGGACAATCCGCCGCTCAACTTGGTTGCCGATGAAAACGCATAACCGCCCGAAAGATTGAGCTGATGCAACTTGTTACTCGGCGCCGTGCTCATCGTGATTGTTTGATAAACACCCGCAGCCGCGGTTGATGCGTTGGTCAGCATCGGATTCTGCCAGGACAGGCGGTCATAGCCGTCCTTGAAGATCGAGGCCGAGTAGGCGCCGGTCAGGTGCCCCTGATCGCCCACCCAATTCAGAGCCAGATTGAAGGTGTCCGTTTCGTAGTTGGTGGGGTTCATCAGAATCGACACCGCCTCGGCACGCCACGTTCCGGTGGTGGCCGCGCGCCCGTCGGCCGCACTCGCCATAAGCTTGGCGCCGGACTGGTCAAGATGGTTGTAGTCGAAGTTGAGGCTCAGTTGCCGACTGAAGTTGAAGCCGGCGCCAAACGAGGTGTTCTTGCGTGTCGTCCCCACCTCCTCCGTATGGAACGCCCCGAGCCGCGTTGCATTAAGGGTCCGCACGCCGGGTGACGTCGCTGCGTCGAACGCGCCAAAATTGGCGGGGAGGGTAAAGGCGTTGCCGCCCATGCTGCCCTGCTGCGGCGTTTGATAAGTGTCGGTGATGTTGTGGCGCAACTCGTCGTAGCCAATGTTCAGGTTCCATCGGCCCTGGTTGCCCACCGTCGCGCCCAACTCGCGCGAGGTGGTGCCGAGATCCGTTCCCGTGACGCCCCAGCGTAGCGTTCCATTACCGCCGTCGTAAGCATCACCGCCGCGTACGCTGAAATTCCCGATGAACTCGGTTCCCGACTTGTTCAGGCCGTTGTATTCGCCGAACTTGGCGGATTTCTGCGACACGTTCTCTACGCCGATTTCGACAGAGTTGGTGGGACGCCTGATGGCGGCAACAGCGTCTTGCGCTGCGTCGGCATAGGCCAGCATCGGCATGGCGCACATGGTGGCCAAGGCGCCCTGTACAGCCAGGCCCAGCACGCTAATATTCATTTTTTCGTTACGAATTCTCATGATGATCTCCGATTCTTGAAATTAGCGGTGCAGGAGCGCGCCAGCCGGACTGTTCGATCCATGAACCATGGCATGGCAGTTCATACAGGCACGGCCAGTGGCGTTTTCGGTAGGATTGGTGCCGACAAACCCACCCTGATTGCCTGCGGCCACTGGGCCATAGGGCGCCTTGCTGTTGTGCGGACCGTCGTGACACTGCGAGCACATGAAGGGGGCGCGGGATTTCAGCAGCGGCGAGATGTTGGAGCCGTGGGCCGTATGGCAGCTCGCACAGTTTTCGGTTGCAGGCTGATGCTCCCAAAGGAAGGGTCCGCGCTTCTCTGAATGGCACGTATAGCAGGTCTCATTCAGGGTGTTTTTCGCGAGCAGTTTGGGGCCAGCCGAACCGTGGGCGTTGTGACAATCCGAACAGGCCATCTTGCCGTCCGCCAGGGGATGGGCCGAGATTTTATGGGTCTCGTTGCGCTCGGTCTTGTGACAGGTGAAGCACACTTCCGTCTGTGTCTTCTTGTTGCGTACCTTGTCATTCTGACCGTGAATCTTGTGGCAGGAGCTGCAGGCCACGTCGTTGCTGGCGTGCTGGCTGCCTTGCCAATAGGTGCGCTTGGTGCCCTTGTGGCAGGTCAGACAAGCATCACTGCGCTCGGCGGCCGAATTCAGGGTTTTCTTGCCGAAGGTCCGGTCCGGGCTCGGCGGCTTGGCGCTGCCCTTGTGGCCGAGGTGCTTTTCGCTGTCGCCGTGGCAGCTGGTACAGCTGGGAGTGCGTGCATCGCCCTTGACTCCGTGGCGGGTGGTGGCGATGGCCAGGAGTTCCGGACTGTCCGCTTCGTCGTGACAGCGGGTGCATTTTGCATCGCCCCTGAGGACCAGATCCTTGGCGACGTCTTTGTTCGCCACTGCGGGTTTCGGCGCATCGGCGGCCAGCACCGGTGTCGCGGACGCTAGGAGGAGGCCCAGCCCTACGCTTGCCGCACAAACCGCAATAATTCGTTGCCACTTGCTCATTTCGATATCCCTCGGTCTTCCCGTTGATCGGATCAGTCGTCAACAACCTTTTTTGTCACGGGGATATTTTGTTGCAGCAAACCAACGGGGCCTATCAGCAGCGGATTCTTTTGTTTGTAGGATTACTCCTACACGCCGTTCGCGACTATCGGCTACTCCTCCGGGATCGTCACCAGTCCCCTCGCAACCGCGTAGCGGACGAGTTCGGCATCGCTGCTCATTTTCATTTTTTGCATGATGCGCGATTTGTGGGTGCTGATAGTCTTGATGCTCAGGTTCAACTCGCTGGCGATGTCGGTCAGCCTGACTCCGGAGACCAGCTTTTCGAAGACCTGGAATTCGCGATCGGACAGATTGCTATGCGACAGTTTGTGCGCTTTCGGCATCCGCTCGCGGACCAGCAACTCGGCTACGTTTTCCGTGAAATATATGCGGCCTGCCAGCACCCTGCGTATCGCGGCAATGAGCACCTCGCCGTCGCTTTCCTTGGTGAGATAACCGTTAGCACCTGCATGCAGGGCGCGCAGGGCGTACTGCTGCTCAGGGTGCATGGTGAAGATCAGGATGGGCAAACCCGGCTTCTTCTGCCTGATCAGCTTGAGCACCTCCAGTCCACTCTTGCCAGGCATCGAGATGTCCAGGATCACAAGGTCCCAGTCCTGCTCGGCGACCAGGTTCAGCGCCTCAGTGCCGCTGGCTGCTTCGCCGGCAACGACAAGATCGCCGGTATCGGCCAGAATCTGCTTGATGCCATCGCGAATGATGGCATGGTCGTCGACAAGCAATACGCGGATCATGTCTGTTCTCCTTGCGTTTCAAGCGCTGCTGGCGGGATGCGCACGCGGACGGTGAATCCCGCCCCCGGTTCACTGGCGATCTCCATCCGGCCTCCGAGCTGCAGGGCTCGCTCGCGAATGCCGACGAGACCGTGGCCCAGCTTCGGCTTGTCCCTGATTTCGGTGCCGCAGCCATTGTCGCGAACATCAAGCGCCAGGCCCTCTTCCGTCATGGCGAGCGTCACATCGACTTGTGTTGCGCCGGCATGACGGGCAACATTGGTCAGCGACTCCTGCAGGATGCGAAAGAGGCTGATGGTGACGCGCTCGTCCATTTCTGTGTCGCCGAGGTCAATGAACGATATCACCTCGATGCCGGTGCGTTGCGAAAAATCATCCAGCAGCCAGGCAGCGGCAGCGGCCAGACCGAGATCATCGAGCAGAGGCAGTCGCAACTCGGTTGTCACGTGGCGCAGGGAATCGACACTGCCGTCTATGAACTTCTTCATGCCGGCCACCTTTTCATGGAGCTCCGGCCCCTGATCCTTGATCCGGCCCGCCAACCAGGACAAGTCCATGCGCAGGCGCAGCAGTTGCTGCCCGATCTCGTCGTGCAGTTCGCGGGCGAGCGCAGTACGCTCCTCCTCGCGCATCGTCTGCAACGATGACGCCAGGTCGCGCAACTGGCGGTGCGATTCGCGCAACGCATCTTCAGCCTGCTTTCGCTCGCTGATGTCATGGAGCGTGCCGTGCACTTCAAGCGGCTGCATTTGAGCGTCGAATTCCACTTTGCCCAATGCGTGCACCCAGCGCTCAGCCCGGTCCTGGTGACGGATGATGCGGTATACCATGTCCAAATCTCGACCCTTGCCAAGGATTTCGTCCTTGAAATAGGCGGTCATCGCTACGCGGTCGTCGGGATGGATCAGGGCCAACCACCCCTCCACCGAGTGTTCGTACGTCTCGTCTATCCCGAACAGACTGTGGAGTTCTGCCGAACTCTTCCACAACCCGGTGCGGACATCCAAAGCGTAACTGCCCAAACCCGCGTGACTTTGCGATTCCCTGAGCAAATGTTCGCTCCGCTGTAATGCCTGGCTCCGCTGCTGCAAGCTATCCAGCAGGCGATTGAAACCGGCGACGAGTTGGCCCAGTTCATCATCCCTGACGATGGGCAAGGAACGCAGGGGCTGGGCTGGATCGGACATGGCGCCCAGCATTTTCGCGGTGGTAAGCATGGGCGAAAGCTGGCGTCTCAGAATCCACCAGCTCAGACCCCCTACCATGAGGGTCAGCAAGGCCGTTGCCAGCCGCATTCGCCAGCGCATGGCGTGAATCGGGGCAAACGCTTCGTCGGTGGGCAGGATGGCCACCATTGTCCACCCCGCTCTGGAGATCAGTTTTGAAGAAGCCAGCACCGCAACGCCTTTTGAATTGACCATAACAGCGGTCCCTTCATAGCCCTGCCGAAAGCGGTCGATCAGCGGGTTGACGCCGAGCTTGGGTACTGTCTCCATGATCCGGCGATTGTCGGACGCGGCAACAATCACCAGGTGCTGCGGTGCGATTAGCAGATAGTCGCCTGTCTTGCCATAATGCTTCTCCGAGACATCTTTCAAAAAATTGGGCGCGGCCAGGTTGACCACTCCCCCCAGGGCGCCGATCACGTTGCCTGCGGCATCTCGAATGGGCACTGTCATGAGGAATTCCGGAAACTTTTTGCTACTGAAAAAGTACGGCCGGCCAACCTGCGGGTTGCCCTCCTTGAGCGTGCCGCCGAGGTAATCTCTATTCACGGAATTGACGCCGATCCGGCTTGGTGAAAGCGGGGACTGAGCAATGCCGATGCCATCAATACCATACGCGACTGTGCCGCCGTTGAACAGAATCCGGAGAATCGCGTGGTCAGTCAAGAAAGTCTGCAGGCTAGCCTTGTTCCTCAACATGTCGGGGCTAAGGTCTGCAGCCGTTTCCTCCAGCGCTCTAAACCGATCGTCCAGTTCACCATCGATTTCTGCGGCCATGAAAGCAACCATTGAGAACTGCTGTTCGCTCAACAGGTCTCGCATATCGTCGTGCAGCATTCGGATGGCATAGACCTCCAGGATCCAGAGGCCAGTCACGAAAATGGCCAGCGTGGAGAGGACAATTCTGGTCTTGAGCGAATGCCGGGCGAGGAAAGTCGAAGTCATTCAAATGTCTTCTTAGGAGCGGTGATCCAGTGAAATCCGGCGCGACGAAATGCGCGCAATACTACTCTGCTTCATTTTCCGGAGATATACGCCCGGCAGGATGCCCGGCTTCCGCATCGCCGAGTTGCGCCGGAAAAACTGCGGGCAACGCGGGTCGGCACTTCGCCTTTGTGCAGGCGCTAAGGCTTTAGGCGCAGTTCTGCCGCGCGGGCATGGGCGGTGAGTCCTTCGCCATGCGCCAGTGTCGCGGCAATCGGCCCCAGAGTTTGCGCTCCGGCCTTCGACACCTCGATCAGGCTGGTGCGCTTCTGAAAATCATAGACCCCCAGCGGCGAAGAAAAGCGCGCGCTGCGGGAGGTGGGCAGCACGTGGTTGGGACCGGCGCAGTAGTCGCCGAGCGACTCCGAGGTGTAGTGACCCATGAAGATGGCGCCGGCGTGGCGGATCTTGTCCACCAGCGGCGCCGGATCGGCCACCGCCAGTTCGAGGTGTTCCGGCGCAATGCGGTTGGCGAGGGCGCAGGCCTCCTCCAGATCGCTCACGTGAATCAGCGCGCCGCGCCCCTTGAGCGAGGTCGCGATGACCTCGCGGCGCGGCATGGTCGGCAGCAGTCTTTCGATGCTGGCCGCGACCCGCGCAATGAATCCGGCATCCGGACTCAACAGAATCGACTGCGCCAGCTCGTCGTGCTCGGCCTGGGCGAACAGGTCGATCGCCACCCAGTCGGGATTGGCCGAGGCATCGGCGATGATCAGCACTTCCGAGGGCCCGGCCACCATGTCGATGCCCACGGTGCCGAAGACGCGGCGCTTGGCCGCGGCCACGTAGGCATTGCCGGGGCCGACGATCTTGTCCACCTGCGGGATGGTCTGTGTGCCATAGGCCAGCGCCGCGACCGCCTGCGCACCGCCAAGGGTGAATACGCGATCGACGCCTACCAGGCAGGCGGCAGCCAGCACCAGCGCATTCTTCTCGCCGCGCGGAGTGGGCACCACCATGATCAGTTCGCCGACGCCGGCCACCTTGGCCGGAAGTGCATTCATCAACACCGAACTCGGGTAGGCCGCCTTGCCGCCCGGCACGTAGAGGCCGACCCGGTCCAGCGGCGTGATCTTTTGCCCGAGCCGGGTGCCGTCGGCTTCCGTGAAACTCCACGACTCGAGCTTCTGCCGCTCGTGATAAGCCGTCACCCGCTGCGCCGCGGCTTCAAGCGCGGCCCGCTGGGCGGCTGGAAGGCTGTCGAGGGCTTGCCGCAGTTGGCTGCGGGACAGTTCGAGCTCGGCCATGGTGCCGACGTCGAGCTGGTCGAAGCGGCGCGTGTACTCAAGGACCGCGACATCGCCTTCGGCGCGGACTCGTTTCAGAATTTCGGCGACGGTCTGCTCGATGGCATCGTCAGTCGAACCGTCGAAGTGCAGCAGCGCGTCCAGCGTTGCAAGAAAGCCGGGGTCCGTGGTCGACAAGCGACGAATCATCGGATCGCGCCTTCGATGGCAGCTATGACGGGCTGCAGCAGTTCGCGCTTCATCTTCAGTGCCGCCTGATTCACCACCAGTCGCGAGGAGATCTTCATGATCTCCTCGACCTCCACCAGATTGTTTGCCTTAAGCGTGCTGCCGCTGGAAACCAGGTCGACAATCGCCTCGGCCAAGCCGGCCAGCGGTGCAAGCTCCATCGAGCCGTAGAGTTTGATCAGATCGACATGGACGCCCTTGGCGGCGAAATGTTCGCGCGCGACGGCGATGTATTTGGTGGCTATGCGCAAGCGCGCTCCGCGGCGAACGGCAGCGGCATAATCGAAGCCGGCCGGCGCCGCAACGCACATGCGACACTTGGCAATGTTCAGGTCCAGCGGCTGGTACAGTCCCACCCCGCCGTGCTCGAGCAACACGTCCTTGCCGGCGATGCCCAGATCGGCCGCTCCGTATTGCACATAGGTCGGGACATCCGAGGCGCGAACGATCACCACGCGCACGTCGTCGCGATTGGTGCCGATGATCAGTTTGCGCGATTTTTCCGGATCCTCGACCGGAACGATACCTGCCGCCGCCAAAAGGGGCAGGGTTTCTTCGAAGATGCGGCCCTTGGAGAGGGCGATCGTGATTCCGCTCATCAGGTCATTTTACCCGGCGAATGTTGGCGCCCAAAGCGGCCAGTTTCTGTTCCAGGCCTTCGTAGCCGCGGTCCAGATGATAGATCCGCTCGATCAGCGTCTCACCCTGCGCCACCAGGCCTGCAATGACCAGGCTGGCCGACGCGCGCAGGTCGGTAGCCATCACCGTGGCGCCGTCGAGCGTCGGCCGGCCGGTGACGAAGGCCGTGTTGCCGTCGATCTTGATGTCGGCGCCGAGCCTGATCAGTTCCACCGCATGCATGAAGCGGTTTTCGAAAATCGTTTCGCGCATTACCGCAGTGCCGTCGGCGACCGCATTGATCGCCATGAACTGGGCCTGCATATCGGTCGGGAAGGCCGGGTACGGTGCCGTGCGGATGCTCACTGCCGTGAGCCGGCGCGGCGCCTTGAGGCGAATCGCATCGCGCTCGGCGACAATTTCACAGCCGGTATCCATGAGTTTGTCGATCACGGCGTCCAGATAGCTGGTAGACGCGCCCGTGACTCGGATCTCGCCACCCGTCGCGGCCGCGGCGCAAAGATAGGTGCCGGTCTCGATGCGGTCCGGCATGATGCGATGCGTGGTGCCGTGCAGCGCATCCACTCCCTGGATACGGATCACGTCGCCGCCGGCGCCCGAGATGCGCGCGCCCATGGCGACCAGGCAGTTGGCCAGGTCGACCACTTCCGGCTCGCGCGCGGCATTCTCGATCACGGTTTCGCCCTGCGCCAGGCACGCTGCCATCATCAGGTTTTCGGTACCGGTCACGGTCACCATGTCGGTGAACAGACGAGCCCCTTGCAGTCGTGCCGCACGCGCATGCACATAGCCCTGCTCGACATTGACCTCGGCGCCCATCGCGGTCAGGCCCTTGATGTGCTGATCGACCGGCCGCGCACCGATCGCGCAGCCACCCGGCAGCGAGACCCTGGCCTCGCCCGCGCGCGCCACCAGCGGCCCCAGGACGAGGATCGAGGCGCGCATGGTTTTCACCATTTCGTAGGGCGCCACGGCGTTGTTCAGGCCAGATGCATCGAGCGTCACCGTGTCGCCAGCGCCGACTCTTGAACCTTCCCGCGAAACCTTGACGCCCATTTGCGCCAGAAGTTTCAGCATGGTGCCGATGTCGTTCAGGTGCGGTACATTGGTGAAAGTCACCGGCTCCTTCGTCAGCAGCGCCGCGCACAGCAGCGGCAGGGCGGCGTTCTTCGCGCCGGATATCGCCACTTCACCCGAGAGCGGAACGCCTCCCGTGATCAGCAGTTTATCCATTGGCGTTCCATTCCTCGGGAGTCAGGGTCTTCATCGACAATGCGTGCAATTCGCCTGAATCGAAACGCGCCTTGAGAACGGTATTGATGCGCTGCTGCCGCTTGACGCGATTCAGGCCGACAAACTCGCTGCTGACTATGACGGCCTCGAAATGCTGGCCGTCACCCTGGACAGCAACAAACTCGCAGGGCAGACCGGCAGCGATCCAGGATTCGATTTGTTTTGGGTCAAGCATGTGTAACTCCTCAGGCGCGCAGCTTGTAGCCGCGCTTCAGCAGATTCAGGGTAAGTGTCGTCAGCACCGCAAGGCACGTGCCGACCACGGCAAGACTCAGCCACGGCGAGGCATCGGAGACGCCGAAAAAGCCATGGCGAAAGCCATCGATCATGTAGAACACCGGGTTCCAGTGCGACACCTGCTGCCAGAAAGGCGGCAGCGAGTTGATGGAGTAAAACACGCCGGAGAGAAAAGTCAGCGGCATGATCAGAAAGTTCTGGAAGGCGGCGAGCTGGTCGAATTTGTCGGCCCAGATGCCGGCAATCACGCCGAGGCTGCCGAGTATCGCACCACCCATCAGGGCAAAGACCAGAATCCACCAGGGCTCGGCAAAGGTCAGCGGCGCAAACCAGAAGGTGGCGAACAATACGCCCGTCCCCACCACCAGGCCGCGCACCACGGAAGCCAGTACATAGGCCGCGAAGAACTCCAGATAGGAGATCGGCGGCAGCAGAACGAAAACGATGTTGCCCGTCACCTTGGACTGGATCAGCGACGACGAGGAATTGGCAAAGGCGTTCTGCAGTACCGACATCATCACCAGCCCGGGAATCAGAAATGCCGTGTAGATGACGCCGTGCACCTTCACATGCCCTTCCAGGACATGGGAAAAGATCAGCAGGTAGAGCAGCGCGGTGAGTACCGGCGCGCCGACCGTCTGCGAGCCCACTTTCCAGAAGCGCAGCACTTCCTTGTAGAGGAGGGTGGAAAATCCGCCGTAGCGCATCTCAGTTCAGCTGTCCCTGTGACTGTCCCTGCATGACGCGGACGAAGACCTCTTCGAGATCCGGCTTGCCGATTTCGAGATCTTTTAGGCTGCAGCCGGCAGCGCGTATCTTCGCCAGCAGCGGCTCGACTTCGTCAAAACCATCAAACGGCAAGGACCACCAGCCACCATTTTCGGCGCCTTGACGGGTGAGCTCCTCCGGCATCACGCCATCGGTGCGCAGCCTCAAGCTATGCACCGAGAAGCGGCGCAACAGATTTGCCGTGGTGTCGAGGGCTACCACGCGGCCGGCCTTGAGCATGGCGATGCGCGTGCACAGGTTCTCGGCCTCTTCAAGATAATGCGTGGTGAGCACGATGGTGTGTCCCGCTTCGTTCAGCCGCCGGATGAAATGCCACAAGGTCTGGCGCAACTCGACGTCAACGCCGGCGGTCGGTTCGTCGAGCACGATCACCGGCGGACGATGCACCAATGCCTGGGCGACCAGCACGCGGCGTTTCATGCCACCGGAAAGCATGCGCATGTTGGCATTGGCCTTGGACGTCAGTCCGAGGTTTTCGAGAATCTCGTCGATCCAGCGATCATTGTCGCCCATGCCGAAGTAGCCGGACTGAATCTTCAGCGACTCGCGGACCGTGAAAAACGGGTCGAAAACCAGTTCCTGCGGCACCACCCCAAGGAGGCGGCGCGCCGCGCGATAGTCAGACTGAACATCGTGGCCCATCACGCTCAGGTTGCCGGCATCGGCGCGAACCAGTCCGGCCAGCGCGGAAATCAGGGTTGTCTTGCCGGCGCCGTTGGGACCCAGCAGGCCGAAGAACTCTCCGCGCTGGACCTCAAGATCGATCCCGTCCAGCGCCTGGACATTGCCAAAGCGCTTAGAGACCTGCTGAATGCGGATCGCAGCGGACATTACGAAAGACCAACCCGAAGGCTGCGGTCAATGCGACGGAAGAAGATCAGCGACGCCGTATACGGCGGCGAGACTCAGCAGACTCTGCGGCGGGTTCAGAAAGCGCAAGGTTTTTCCACCGGCCTTTGCCGCTCGCATCCAGCCAAAAACCACGGCCAGGCAGGACGAGTCCATGTCGGTCACGGCGGCGAGGTCGAACGCCGAAGCATTGGCCGCAATGGCGGCTTCGCCTTCGGCGAGCAATGTGGCAGCCCCCGACATGGTCATCGGGCCGGATACCTCGACGCAATCACCGGCGATACGAATCATTTCTTTACCGAAGTGGATTCGCCCGACTTGTTCTTGGCTTGCAGCGACTTGATCAGACCGTCGATGCCGCTGTTACGTACCTCGGTTGCAAATGAATCGCGGTAAGTGGTAACCAGACTGATGCCACCGACTTCGATATCGTAGACTTTCCAGGCGGGGCCGGACTTTTCAAGGTAGTAATCCAGGTCGATATTTTTGCCCGCACCCGCCTGCTTGATTTCGGTGCGAACCCGAACATCGGTCTCTCCCGCCTTGAGCGTGAAGGGTTTAAAAACGATGGTCTGGTTCTTGTACTCGGTCAAGGCCTTGGAATAGGTCCGTACCAGCAGGGAGTGAAACTCGTCGGTCAGGATCTTCTGCTGCGCCGCGCTGGCCTGTCGCCAATCCCGGGCCAACGCCAGCTGGGTCATGCGCGTGAAGTTGAAGTGCCCGAGCAGCTTGGTCTCGACCAGCTCGATGGCTTTCTTGGTGTTGCCGGACTGTATGTCCTTGTCCTTGCGGACAATGTCCAGCACCTCATTGGTCACGTTCTTGACCAGAACATCGGGGGCGACTTCCTGAGCCATCGCCGTCGTGGCGATAAGAAGGCCGCTGAAGAATACAAGCAGGGATTTCATTCTGGATTTCCTGAGATTACTGGTGCTGTGGCCGGGGTTGGGACAATACGTCCCGGAGTGGAATACTATTTTTTGAGTTCTGCCGGTTCCGCGCGAGCTGCCAACACAGATGGCGCAGACGCCACGGGTGCCGCCTCAGCTGTTGTTGCCGGACCATCCGCTTGTTCAGCAGCCGCCTCGACCTCACGCGGCGGGTTGCCATCGTAAATCAGGTTACGGCGTCGCTGCAGATAGGCGTCACGCATGTAGGAATACTTGTCCAGCGCGGCCTCCTCGACAACCTTGTCAGCCGACAGCAGGTTGGCCCGGTCGCTCTCCAGGCGCAGAACGAGTGCGACATTTCGGGCGGGTATCGGCTTGTGCTGCGCCACTGGATCCGCCGCGACATCGAGCACCAAACCCACCGTGTCACGCGCAGTGCGCGACCCGAATACCGGAATCACCACGTACGCACCGCTGCCGGCACCCCAGCGACCAAAAGTCTGGCCGAAATCCTCGTCGTGCTTTTCCAGACCGGCGTCGGACGCAAAATCGATAATGCCGAGTAGGCCAATGGTTGTATTGATCGCGACCCGGCCCAGATCACTGAACGCCTCCGGCACCTTGCCCTGCAGCAGGTTATTCACGCCAATGAACAGATCGTCGATATTGGCGAAGAAATTGGTGACGCCCGTTCTGATGGGGGATGGCAGTATCGCCTCATAGCCGACGGCAACCGGTTTGATGATGGCTGCATCAAGCCCTTCGTTGAAGGCAAACATGGCTCGATTGAAGCCTTCGATCGGATCCTTCGGATTTCCGGATGTCGCGCAGCCGGCCAGCAGGCCGACGGCCGCGATGGCGACCGCGAGAGATTTGATGCGAGTAGGCGGCGTGGTCTTCATTGTCTTTTCCGGCACCTGTTGACTACTTTTTACCACCATCCTCGGCGGCCTTGTTGAACATGAACTGACTGATCAGTTTCTCCAGAACCACCGCCGACTGCGTTTTTTTGATTGTATCGCCCGCTTTCAGCATTTCCGTATCGCCGCCCACTTCAAACCCTATGTACTGCTCGCCCAGCAAACCAGACGTGTTGATCGTCGCGAAAGTATCGCGCGGAAACTTGTAGCGGGCATCCACCTGAATGGTCACCAGGGCCAGATAGGCCTCGGGATCAAAGCGAATTTCCGTCACACGCCCCACCACAACGCCAGCGCTCTTGACCGCCCCGCGCACCTTCAAACCGCCAATATTATCAAATTTGGCCTGGATTGCATAAGTATCCCCGCTGCTGGAGGATGCCAGATTGCCCACCTTGAGGGCAAGAAACAACAGTGCACCCAATCCGACGGCAACGAAAAATCCGACCCAGAGGTCAAGTGAAGTACGGCTCATGTCATGTCCCTGTAAACATGAAGGCGGTGAGAATGAAGTCGGCGGCCAGAATCGCCAGCGACGATGTTACAACGGTACGCGTGGTCGCCCCGGAAACACCCTCGGCGGTCGGCTCGGCATCATAGCCCTCGAACACTGCCACCCAACTGACAATGATGCCGAACACAAAGCTCTTGATCACGCCGTTGAGGATATCCTCGCGGAAATCGACCGAAGCCTGCATCTGCGACCAGAACGAGCCCTCATCGACACCGATCAGTTGCACGCCGACCAGATAACCGCCAAAAATACCCATCGCTGAAAATAGCGCAGCAAGGAGGGGCATTGAAATCACGCCGCCCCAGAAACGCGGCGCAACAACACGAGAAATCGGATCAACGGCCATCATTTCCATGGCGGAAAGCTGCTCGGTCGCCTTCATCATGCCAATTTCAGCGGTAATTGCCGAACCCGCGCGACTGGCAAACAGCAGAGCCGCAACCACAGGGCCCAGCTCGCGCACCAAGGACAAGGACACCAGAACCCCGAGCGCCTCCGTGGAACCATAGCGCGCCAGCGTGTCATAACCCTGCAAGCCGAGCACCATGCCGACAAACAGGCCTGAAACCAGAATGATGATCAGGCTCAAGACACCGGTGAAGTAGATTTCCCGTATTGTCAGATGCAGACGGCGCAGCGACGTCCCGGAATACATCAGGATGGCGAGAAAGAAGCGACTTGCATAGCCGAGTCGCCAGATGCGCGCAGTGACCCGCTGCCCCAGATCGCGCAGCGCGCGCACGACGCCGTTATCCACCGTGCGCCCCGCTTTGCATCAGTTCTTCGCCATACGGGCGGGACGGGTACTGGAAGGGTACCGGGCCGTCGGACTCACCCCAGACAAACTGGTGCACATAGGGAACCTTGGAGTTCTTCATGTCTTCGGCGGTGCCTTCGGCAACAATTTTCCCCTCGGAAACGAAATAAACGTAATCGACAATCTTCAATGACTCCTGCACATCGTGGGTGACCACGATGGAACTGGCGCCCAGCGCATCGTTCAGCTTGCGAATCAGTTCGCCGACAATGGCCAGCGAAATCGGATCGAGACCGGCGAAGGGCTCGTCGTACATCATCAGCATCGGATCGAGCGCTATCGCGCGCGCCAGGGCGACCCGCCGCGCCATGCCGCCGGACAACTCCGCCGGCATCAGACGGTGAGCGCCACGCAGTCCCACGGCATGCAGCTTCATCAATACCAAATCGTGAATCAGGGCTTCCGGCAGATCGGTGTGCTCGCGCATCTGGAATGCAATATTGTCGTACACGGACATGTCGGTAAACAAGGCACCAAACTGGAACAGCATGCCCATGCGCCGACGCAGGGCATACAGACCATCCGCATCGAGCTCGTGCACAACCTGACCGCCGACCCTGACCGTGCCGGAGGTTGGCTTCAGCTGGCCGCCGATCAGGCGCAATGTAGTGGTCTTGCCGCAACCCGAAATGCCCATGACCGCAACAACTTTGCCGCGCGGAATCGTCATGTTGATTCCGGTAAGGACCGGCCGACTGTCGTAGGTGAAGTTCAGATCGCGGATTTCGACAAGAGATTCCTGGGACATGTTCACACCGGGAACCCCGGTCAAATTTGCAGCCGTAGATTCTAGCAGAATGGGGTGATCCGGCGCTCGGCCTCAGCCGGTGAAGAGCGGGATAAACGCCAGCCACCACTGAAAGTGGCGATCCCGGCTTTCCGCTATGATGTTGCGATCAACTCAACCTGCCTTCGTTTCTCACCATCCTTGACCGCACCTAACAGCAAAACCGAGCTGCTGATTGTCGACGATGACCCGCTGATCGCCGACTCGTTGAGCTATTTTCTCGGCCGCGACTACGCGGTAAGCACTGCCTCAACGCGTGCCGAAGCGGTCGCGTTGTTGCGCGACAAGAAAAATTTTCCCGCTCTCGCATTGATTGATCTTGGCCTGCCGCCAACGCCGCATCGCCCGGATGAAGGTTTCGCCCTGATTGCGGACATTCTCGCGCATGCCCCGGAAACCCGCATCGTGGTCCTTTCCGGCCAGAGCGACGAACTCAATGCGCGCCACGCTCGGGCGCTCGGGGCGACCGAGTTCGTCGCCAAGCCGGCCGACCCGGACTATCTGCGGAACCTCATTCGCCGGGTGTTGTCTTTTAGAGACACATCGGCAGAGATAGATGATGGTCTGATTGGCGACAGCGCCCCGCTGCAAAAACTGCGGACGCAACTCAGGCAGTTGGCGGACTCGCCCTTTCCAGTTCTGATCGAAGGCGAGTCGGGCAGCGGCAAGGAGCTTGCCGCTGCCGCCCTGCACCGACTGTCCTCGCGCACAGGCAAGCCCTACCTTGCCCTCAACTGCGCGGCGATTTCCCCCAACCTGGTGGAAGCGACGCTGTTCGGCCATAGCAAGGGAGCGTTCACCGGCGCCAGCGGCGCACGCGCCGGTTATTTCGAGGACGCTTCCGACGGCACGCTGTTTCTCGATGAAATCGGCGAGCTTCCCCTCGACCTACAACCAAAACTCCTGCGTGTACTCGAAAACGGCGAGTTCCAGCGCATTGGCGAGACCCTGGCCCGGCATTCATCCGCGCGCATCGTCACTGCGACTAACCGCGACCTGAAGAAAGAGGTTCGCGAAGGGCGTTTTCGCGCCGATCTGTACCACCGACTGTCGGTTTTTACGGTCACCATACCGCCATTGCGCGATCTCGGCGACGACCGCATACGTCTGCTTGAGCATTTTCGCGCGGTCTACACGGCACAGGCAGATTTGGCGCCGTTCCGACTCACCGCAGCAGCCACCGAACGTCTGCTGAGCTACCGGTTTCCGGGCAATGTCCGCGAACTGCGCAATATCGCCATCCGGCTGACGACCAAGCTCGCCGGGAAAGAGGTTGGCGTTCATGATCTCGAAGCGGAACTCGATCTGGGCAATGAATCGTTTGCTGCCGGCGTCCTGCCGGCGCCGACTATGGCAGGCGGGGCTGAACTCGTGGCGATTGCGTTGAACGATATTCAGTCGCGCCATGACTTCGACCTCGACGCCACGCTGCGTCGCTGGGAAGAAGCCTACATAGAGGCCGCGCAGCAACTCGCCCACGGCAACATGAGCCAGGCGGCCCGACTGCTCGGCGTAAACCGCACCACACTTTACAATCGCATCGAAACGCTGGCACGAGACAAGCGCGCCACTCCGCAATAGGCGACCCGACAATATGTATCTGGAACACTTCGGACTTAACGAGCCACCGTTCCGCATCACGCCCCATACCGACTTCTTTTTCGATGGGGCCAATCGCGGCGCAACCCTCGACGCGCTGATCTACGCCATCACCCACGACGAAGGCATTGTCAAAGTCAGCGGCGAAGTCGGCAGCGGCAAGACCATGCTCTGCCGCGTACTGATGGAACGCCTGCCGGAAACCGTCACCATTATCTATCTGGCGAACCCGTCGCTGTCGCGCGACGATATTCTCTACGCCATCGCCGACGAGCTGCGCCTCGATGTGCCCGACAATGCGCGCTCCTCGGTCGTAATGCGGGCCTTGCAGGATCATCTGATCAAATCATTCGGAGAAGGTCGGCAGGTGGTCGTGCTGATTGACGAAGCCCACGCCATGCCGGTGGAAACGCTGGAAGAAATCCGCCTGCTGTCAAACCTCGAGGCCAACCGCGCCAAACTGCTGCAACTGGTGCTCTTCGGCCAGCCGGAATTGAACGACGTTCTCGCCCGGCCCGACATGCGACAGTTGAAGGAGCGCATCACCCACAACTTCGGCCTGGAGCCGCTGGTGCGTGACGATATCACCCACTATCTCGATTTCCGCATGCGCGCCGCCGGCTATCGCGGCCCCAGCGTATTCTCTCCGCCCGCGCTGAAATCAATCGAGCAGAGTTCGCTAGGCCTTACCCGTCGCATCAACATACTCGCCGACAAAGCGCTACTGGCCGCCTTTTCCTCGGGTAGCCACCAAATCGGTCCCAAAGAAATACAAGCCGCCATTCGCGACTGCGAATTCAGCGATGCGACCTATGGCGGCAAGACGGCACGAAAAACCCGGACGCTCTGGATCGCCGCCTTGGTCACGATTGGCGCCCTGTCAAGCATCATCATCTGGCTGTTGGCAGCCTCGCACACCGACGCCGGCACCCCGGCGCCTGCTGCTGGCACAGCTCCGGTGTCTGCTGTTGGCGCACCTCCGGCGTCCACCAACTCCATCGGCATAGCATCTGCTTTGCCTGCCGCCCCGCCCGCCGAGCTGGCCGCGGCACCTGGCACCGCCGGCGCGCCACCGGCCTCAACGGCGCCAGCGGCCGCACCATCTGCATCCGCCGCCACGGTCGGTGCTCCGTCCGCCGAGGCGGCCACGCCAGCTGCCGGCGCCGGCACAACGCCGCCCTCCCCAGCCACAAAGCCGGAGCCGGCCGTCGCCGTACCACCGCAGCCGGCCAAACCCAAAGTCGGACCGCTCACCCTCGAACGCCTCGAAGCAGGAAACACCTGGCTCGCCCAATTGCCCGATGATCGCTGGTTCATTCAGATCTTCGCCACGGACGCGAGCCGGCACGGCGAAATCGAGGCCTTGCTACAAAAGCTCGCGGGAAACACTTTTGAAATGAACAACGTCCATGTTTATTACTCCGAACTCAGCGGCAAGCCGCGCTACGGAGTCATGTACGGCAACTATTCGACACGGGAGGCGGCGGCGGCGGCGATCCGCGGCTTGCCCAAGCCCCTGCGGACCAGCAGCCCCTACCCCCGTCAGGTCGTGCGACTTCGCTAAGACATTTATTACGCCGAGAACTGAAGCCGGTCAGCCCATTAAATCATTGACTTGGATCGGAAATATAATGTGTTATCCTAACTTCAATATACCCATCTGACCGGGGATTCGTTTGCGCCCATCACTAGTGATTCCACCGTTCCCTGTTGCGCTGGCTCTCAGCCTCATCCTGACGGCATGTAGCAGCATACAACCACAGCCCCCGTCTGCCGGACATATCCGTGCCGACGCTCAGGTCGTTCCAAACCCTGACATCCCGCAACCGGTGGCTACGACAGTCATGCTTGCGCGTCCCAAGGCGGCGGCCAAGGCCGAGTCGTACTCGGTATCGGTCCGCAGCATCCCGGTACAAGACCTGCTCTTCGCCCTGTCCCGCGACGCGAAGCTCAATGTCGATGTCCATCCGGGTATCAACGGCATTGTCACCATCAACGCCATCGACCAGACCCTGCAGCAAATCCTGACGCGCATCGCCAAGCAGGTCGACATGCGCTGGGAACTCGACGGCCCCAATCTGGTGGTAATGCCGGACTCCCCGTTCCTGCGCAACTACAGGGTAGATTACGTCAACATGTCGCGCGACGTGAGCGGCACGGTCTCGATCAACACGCAGATTGCATCGACCAGCACCAGCGCAACCGGCGCAGCCGTGGCGGGCGGTAGCGGAAACAACTCCAGTACCTCCGTAAAAAGCACAGCGCAAAACAATTTCTGGCAGTCGCTGGAAAAGAACCTGAAGGACATCCTGCGCGAAACGGACAAGATTCTGCCGGAAGGATCGAGTGAAACCGTGATCGAGCGCTCGGATCAGCAGGCCACCACCGGCACCGGCGCGCAGGGCGGACCGTCATCGTCGTCAAGCCGGTCTGGCAGCGGTACAGCCAGCCTTGCCGGAAGCCCGAATCCTGCGAGCCTGCAACAGCAAGGCACCACCGTCGTCAAACGCACCACGTTCCGCGAAGCGGCTTCGATTATCGTGAACCCGGAAGCCGGTGTCGTGGTAGTTCGCGCCACATCCAGGCAGCATGAAAAGGTTCAGGAATATCTCGATCTGGTGCTGACCAACGCGCGGCGCCAGGTCATCATCGAAGCCACGATCGCCGAGGTCAGCCTGAGCGACGCCTACCAGCAAGGGATCAACTGGCAGAGTTTGCGCTCCCTGCGCCCCGGCAATCCCCAGGCCGGGTTTTCGGCGGCCCAAAATCCGAGCGGCGTGCCCGTGCCGGACCCATTCCTAAATCCTGCGGGTTCCTTCACGACGCCACCCGGCACCTTTGCTTTCCTGCTCAACTACGTCGCACCCGGACTCGGTCTGTCGACGACGCTGAGCCTGCTGGAGACCTTCGGCAAGGTTAAAGTCCTGTCCAGCCCCAAAATCAGCGTACTCAACAACCAGACGGCGATGCTCAAGGTGGTGGATAACATCGTCTATTTTCTGATCAAGAATGACTCGACAACCACCACCACCGGCACGACCAACAACTTCACGTCGACACCCCAGTCGGTGTCGGTAGGACTGGTCATGAGCGTCACGCCGCAGATCAGCGAGAACGGCAGCATCCTGCTTAACGTGCGCCCGACAATTTCCAGTTTGAAGGGGGCAGGAAAGATCGACCCGACTCCGAACCTCGGCGCCCAGAACATCGTTCCCGAAATTCAGACGCGTGAAATGGAGTCGATGCTGCGCCTGTCGGATGGCGAAGTGGCGGTGATGGGCGGCCTCATGGAAGACAAGATCAACTACACCACCAATGAAGTGCCCGGCCTGGGCGGCGTTCCGCTCGTCGGCAATTTCTTCCGCAATCGCAGTGACACCAGCACCAAGACGGAACTGGTCATCTTCCTGAAACCCACCATCATTCACGATCCGAGCATTAACGGCGACTATCGCAGCTTCCGCGACCAGTTGCCAAAGCAGGATTTCTTCTCCGGCAAGCCTGACTCGCAGCAGTCGGAACGTCAGGGAGCAGGCCCCCAATGAGCCTGCTCATGGACGCCCTCAAGAAAGCCGAGTTGGCGAAGCGTCAGGGGCAGAGCGAGGGTGCAGGAAGTTCCACCGCAGCGGGAGCCCCGGACGGCCTTACGCTGGAACCGATGGCCGGCTCAAGCGAGCCCGAATCCGGTTCATCGCTGGCCGCTGAAGACAGTGCCTCGAGCGAAGGGAACCTGCCTCACCTGCCTTCGCATCTCGAAGAGCTTGACGCGAAGTTTCTTGCCGAGGCCGAGCGTGCAGCATCCGCGCGGTTGAGGGCCTCGCCGCCAGTTCCCTTGGCGGGGCCGCTCACCGATCAGGCTGCTGCTGCTGCGGACACGGCCTCGCGTGCGACTGCCGCGGCCGAGCCCCGACTCACACCGTCCGAGCGGGATGCCCCGCAAAGCAGGTCGGCGGCGCAGAACCTGTTTGCGGCCAAACAAGTCGCCAAGCCGCCGGCGCGAAAAAGCTTTGCGATTGCGGTCGGCGCAATCACTGTCCTTTCGGTCCTGGGCATCGGCGGCTACTTCTGGTGGCAGTTACAACCGAAGTCTGCCCTGATCGCCAGCCGGGCCCCGCCATCGCCCCCCCCGGCTGTGGTATCGAAACCTGCCGCCGTAGCGCCAGCGCCGACTCTTGGCGCGCCACCCATTGCTCCGGTCGCCGGCGTACCGCGCGCCGCTGGTCCGGCAACAGAGGACAAGGAGGATGATTCCGCTGCAGTCGCCAGCAAAGCTCCGGCCCGAGCCCGCCGCGCGATTCCAGCCGCCGCGCCAGCCGAACCGGACGGCCCGGTTCGGGTCACCAGGGCGCCGTTAAAGGTCAACCCCGCCTTGATCCGCGGCTTCGATGCTTTCAATCGAGGTGATCTCGCTACGGCGCAGATCGAATACGAGCGCGCGCAGAAATCGGACCCGCGCAACACCGATGCCCTGCATGGCCTGGCGGCCATCGCCGTACGTCAGGGCCGCCTCGATCAGGCCGAGTCGCTATATCGACAAATCACGGAGGCCGATCCGCACGATACGGTGGCCATGTCGGCCCTGATCAACATGCGCGGGCAGATTGATCCAAGCGCCGCCGAAAGCCGACTGAAGAGCCTGTCGGCGGCACAGCCCGAACTCGCGGCACCGCATTTTTCCCTGGGCAATCTCTACGCCCGTCATGGCCGCTGGAACGAGGCTCAGCAAGCCTACTTTCGCGCCTACAGCGCGGAGCCGGATAATCCCGACATCCTCTACAATCTCGCGATCAGCCTCGAACACTTGCGCCAGAACAAGCTGGCCGCACAGTACTACGGTCAGGCCATCGCCGCCGCGCAGACCCGACCCGCCGGATTCGACAAGGCACAGGCGACCGCAAGGCTTAACACCTTGCAGCCGTAGTCCGGTTTTGCACGCGACGGGGCTTGCCCTCGCAGGCAGATGCGGGATAATGATGCTCGTATGAATCCACCACCAGTCAGCCGCCGCCCCATTGGCCAGATCCTCATCACGCATGGCGTGATCAGCGAGGATCAACTTCGCATTGCACTGCTTGAGCAGATCAAATCCAACCAGCCGGTAGGCAAGCTGCTGGTTGCTCTCGGCTTTGTCTCCGAAGCCACTTTGCGTGACGCACTCGGCGAATCGCTCGGTCACAAGGCCGTGGATCTGGCCAACACGATCATTGATGCCGACGCCCTGCGCCTGGTGCCGCGCGACTTGGCCAAGCGCCACATGTTCCTCGCGCTCAGCTATTCGCAGGCCGAACAGCGGCTCAAGATCGCGATTGCCGATCCCAACGACATCGTCGCCCTGGACAAGCTGCGCACGCTGATTCACCCGGAACTGGTGATCGAAACGCTGCTTGCCGGCGAATCGGAAATCGCCCGCGCCATCGATCAGTATTACGGTCATGAACTCTCGATCGACGGCATCCTGCACGAAATCGAAACCGGCGAGATCGACTATCGCAGCCTGTCGGCTTCACTCGACGAATACAGTCAGCCGGTGGTGCGTCTGGTCGATGCGCTGCTCACCGACGCCGTAAAACGTGATGCATCCGACGTCCACTTCGAGCCGGAAGCCAGCTTCCTGCGCATCCGCTATCGCATCGACGGCATCCTGCGCCAGATCCGCGCGCTGCACAAAACCTACTGGCCGGCCATGGCGGTGCGCATCAAGGTCATCAGCGGCATGAACATCGCCGAAACCCGTGCGCCACAGGACGGCCGGATCTCGATCAACATCAGCGGCCGTCCCGTCGATTTCCGGGTCGCCTCGCAGCCGACCATCCACGGCGAAAACATCGTCCTGCGCATCCTTGACCGGCAGAAAGGCATTGTGCCGCTCGACGGCCTGGGACTTGACGACCAGCAGATGGGGCTGATGAAGCTGATGGTAGCGCGCCCGGAGGGCATCATCCTGGTCACCGGCCCCACCGGCAGCGGCAAGACGACGACGCTCTACTCGGTGCTCAACCACATCAACGAAGAGGGCGTGAACATCATGACCCTCGAAGATCCGGTCGAGTATCCGATGGCGATGATCCGCCAGACTTCAGTGGCGGAATCCGCCAAGCTGGATTTTGCCAACGGCATCCGTTCCATGATGCGCCAGGATCCGGACATCATCCTGGTCGGCGAAATCCGCGACGAGGATACTGCCGACATGGCTTTTCGCGCGGCGATGACCGGCCATCAGGTGTATTCAACCCTGCACACCAATTCGGCGCTGGGCGCCATTCCGCGACTGCTCGATATCGGTGTGCTGCCCGACATCATGGCCGGCAACATCATCGGCATTATCGCCCAGCGTCTGGTGCGCCGCCTGTGCACCCATTGTCGCAAACCCTATCCCGCCGAAGCGCACGAATGCAAGCTGATGGGCGTCGTCAGCGGCCAGCCGGCGCCCATCCTCTACCGTGCCACAGGCTGCGACCACTGCGAATACCAGGGCTATCGGGGCCGCATTGCGATCATGGAAATGCTGCGCCTGGATCACGATCTCGACGATCTCATCAGCCGCCGTGCCACGCAGCGCGAGATTCGCCGCCTGGCACGCGACAAGGGCTTCCGCCCCTTGTCTGAGGACGGTTTGCGCCGCGTGCGCGACGGCTCCACCTCGATCGAAGAAGTCGGTCGCGTCATCGACCTCACGGAGCGGATGTAGCCGCGCCGCGGCACCGCGCACCCACGCACGCAATCTCACGCATCCCAACATGGCCCTCTATGCCTACAAGGCAGTGAACGCCCACGGCAGAAAGGTGATGGGGCGCCTCGAAGCGATCAACCTGATCGACCTCGAGATGCGCCTGAAGCGCATCGACCTCGACTTCATCAATGGCGACATAGTGAAGCAGGGCGGCCTGATGAACCAGGCCCGAATCAGCCGCCCGGAACTGATCAACTTCTGTTTTCATCTGGAGCAACTCGCGCGCGCGGGCGTGTCGATGATCGAAAGCCTCAGCGACCTGCGTGACACCATCGAAAACCCGCGCTTTCGCGAAATCCTCGCCGGCATGGTGGAAAGCATCGAAGGCGGCAAGACGCTGTCGCAGGCGCTTGCCGAGCATCCACGGACGTTCGACGGAGTGATGGTCAGCCTGATCCGCGCCGGCGAAGAGACCGGCGCCTTGCCACATGTGCTCAACAACCTGCTTGAATCGCTCAAGTGGCAGGACGAACTCGCGGCCCACACCAAGAAGCTGATCATGTATCCGGCCTTTCTCGCCACGGTAGTGGTCGCCATCACGCTGTTCATGATGATCTACCTGGTGCCGAAGATGGCCGGCTTCATCCGCAACATGGGACAGGAACTGCCGATGCAGACCAAGATACTGATCTTCACCTCGGAGTTCTTCGTCAATTACTGGTACATCGTGCTCGGCCTGCCGCTCATCCTTGCCGCCATCGGCGCCTTTCTGGTCAGCACCAGTCGGGCGGCACGTTACCGCTTTGACGACATCAAACTGCGCCTGCCGTATGTTGGCGAGATCCTGCGCAAGATCATCCTGTCGCGCTTCGCTTCGGTTTTTGCCATGATGTATTCTTCGGGCATAACCATTCTCGACTCGATCAAGGCAACCGAGGACGTGGTCGGCAATCTGGTAATCAAGGAAAGTCTGGAAAAGGTCGGCGGACTGATTGCCGAAGGCCAGAACGTTACGGTGGCCTTCCAGAATGCCGGAATGTTTCCGCCGCTGGTGCTGCGCATGTTGCGCGTGGGCGAGGGCACCGGTGCGCTGGACGCGGCGCTGACGAATGTCAGCTACTTCTACAATCGCGATGTGCGTGAATCAATCGAGAGGGTGCAGGCGATGATCGAACCGGTCATGACCGTGACCATCGGTCTGCTGCTCGGCTGGATCATGATGGCCGTGCTGGGCCCGATCTACGACATCATCACCAAGATGAAAACCTGATGACCGCCAAGCGCATTCTCCTGCTCGATGGCCCCTTCCTCACGGCGCACTGCTGGAGTGCCGGCCGCATCAAGATCGAGGGCGAGTTCAGCCACGAACCGGTGGGTCTGGAAGCTTTCTCCGCCTATCTCAGAAAGCATCGCTCCAGCCTTTTCTACCTGCTGGCGGACATCGCCGAAGAGGGCTTCCAACTCGAAGATCTTCCCTACGTCCAGGGCGGAGACCGCGACGCCCTGCTGCAGCGGCGCCTGAGCCAGTACTACTACAACACGCCCCTGGCAGCAGCAGTCTCGCTGGGCCGCGCCAGCGAGGGCCGGCGCGATGAAAAGCTGTTGTTCGCCGCGCTGACCCGGATTGAGACCTTCACGCCCTGGCTGGATACTCTGCGCGAAGCGGAAGCCATACTTGTCGGCGTCTATTCCGTACCCTTGGTGCTTGCTCGCTGCGCTCCACAGATGTTGAGCCAGAGCGGCCCGGCTCTATTCGTCAGTCTGACTCGCGGCGGGGTGCGGCAGACCTTTTTCGATAAGGGCCAGCTGCGTTTCTCGCGACTGTCACAACTCGCCACCCGCAGTCTCGACGAAATCGGCCGCACCTGCGCCAACGACTCGGCCAAGATATTCCAGTATCTTGTCGCCCAGCGTCAAATTCCACGTGGCGCCGCCCTGCGTACCATGGTCCTGGCCCATGCCGAGCAGATACCGGGATTGAAGGACTTCTGCCGCGACACCGGCGAGCTTCAGTTCGAATTCATTGACCTCGCTGCGACTGCGGCCAAGCAGGGCCTCAAGGATGTCCCGCCAGACAGCAACGCCGACAAGCTGTTCATCCACTGCCTGGCGACCAAGACGCCCAAGCAACAGTTTGCACCGGCAAGCGAGACACGTTTCCACAAGCTCTGGCAAATACGCTTTGCGCTGACCAGTAGCGCGTGGATCGTGCTGGCCGGCTGTCTGCTGTTTGCCGGCAAGACCGCCCTCAATATCTACGAACTGCGCGACGCGACCGAAGCCACCAAGGCCCTTACCACTGCCGACACCCAGCGCTACAACACCATTCTGGAGGGGCTGCCGAAGATCAGCGTCACCCCGGACAACCTGCGCGCACTGATTGGGCGTCTCGAAGCTCTGCAGAAACGCACCCCGGCAATGGAACCCCTGTTGATCCACCTGAGTCTGGCGCTAAACGACAGCCCGAAAATCGAACTTACCCGCCTCACCTGGAATATTGTCGATCGTCTCGATGCCGACCAGAAAGTTTCGGCGGACGCAAAGCGGGGAACAGGTGCAGCGCAGCCCCCTGCGTCGAGCGGTGCAGGAAACTGGGTGACCATCGAGATGCAGGCGCGACTTCCACTCGGCCTGGTCAGTGACCAGCGCGCCCAGATAGAATTGATTGAAAGCTTCGCCGCCCGACTGCGCGACCCGCAAACGGATGTCCAGGTACTCGCCCGGCCCTTCGACATCGAGTCCAACAAGTCGCTCAAGAGCGCCGGCGAAAGCAGCGACGCGCAACTTGCGGATGCACCGAAGTTCGCCTTGCGCATTGCGCGCCAGTTGTGAGAGTAGCGATGAAAAATAGGGCGGGAAACGCATGAAGCTTGACGCCAACGACCTGAAGCGCCTGCAATGGGCCATCGCCTTCCTGGTCATCATGGCCCTGATTGGCGGCGGCTCGGTGTGGAGTACCCGGCAGTTGAAAAAGAGCAGTGAAAAGACTTTCAAGGAAGCCGCCACGGCACGCAAGGACATCCAGACCAGACTGGCGCGGGCGCGCGTGGAGGAGCAGGAGCTGCGCGACAAGATTAACCGCTTCCAGACGCTCAAGGCACGCGGCTATATCGGCCCGGAAAAGCGCCTGGACTGGATTGAAACCATCGCCCGCATCAAGGTTGCGCGCCGCATTTTCAAACTGGGTTACGAATTCTCGCCGCAGCGGCCTGCGGATGCCAGCATCCTGGCCGGAGGCGCGTCAGCCGGCGGCTTCGAGGTCATGTCGAGCCAGATGCGGCTGCAAATCGAACTGCTGCATGAGGGTGAACTGCTGGCGTTTCTTGCGGAGCTGCGCGATACCGTGGAGGCGCTGCTTCAAGTCCGCTCCTGCACGATCGAGCGCATTGCCCCGGGCAACGCCAATCGCGGCAATAATGCACAGCTGAGAGCCGACTGCACGCTCGAATGGATTACCTTGAGGGAGGCCAAGTGAGAATTTCAAGCCGGATGATGCCCGGCCTCGTCGGCCTGACCATGCTCGCTCCCGCCTTTGCCGCGGACGCCCCGGAGTTGGGTCGTCTGTTCTTCACACCCGAAAGGCGACTCACCCTGGAGCGCCAGCGCACGCTCAACATCCAGGAGGCGCAAACCCTGCAAGGCAACACCATGAGCCTGGACGGTGTCGTCTATCGATCCAGCGGCAAGGCGACCGTATGGATCAACCGCCAGGCACAAACCGAGGGCGAATCTTCGCGCACCGGCGTCAGTGCGATCGTTTCGCCCAGGACTCCGGGTAGCGCGCTGCTGGCGCCCGGTGAAGAAACGCCGGCGCAACTCAAGGTGGGTGAAGCCATGAACCGGGCAACGGGCGAGCGCAATACGCGCTTGGGCGGCGGGGTAGTGGTGACGCCGGCCACGCCAGCCCTCAGGCGCTGACAGGGAATCATGATGAATCGGCGACGGCGGTCGCTGGGTCGCAAGCAGCGAGGCTTTCTGCTGATAATGCTGCTTGCCCTCCTCGCCATGGGCGGCCTGTATTTCTTCATCAGCAATATATCGCCGGAACTCATGCAGGCGCGCCGGCAACAGCAGACGAGCGAGGCGCTGACGCAGGCGCGCGAAGCACTGATCGGCTATGCCGTGCTTTTTCGCGAGGAGCAGCTGAAAACGGGTACCTCAGGCGTCGTCTATGGCTATCTGCCGTTGCCCGACCTCGGCAGTTCCCGCAACAACAACGCCGGCTGCACCGAAGAAGGCTGCGATGCGGCCAATTTCACGGGCAACGCGCTCAACGTCACGGCCATCGGCCGCTTCCCCTGGCGCACGCTGGGCACCGGACCGCTCAGGGACGCCGACGGCGAATGCCTTTGGTATGCGGTTTCCGGCAGCCATCAGCGCATCCAGCGCACCAGCCCGATGAACTGGGATACCCTGAGCCAAATGGATGTTGTCGTCGCCGATGGCACAAGCGCCATGGTCAGCGCCATCACTTCGGACCACGACCGCCCGATTGCGGTCATCTTCTCGCCCGGGTCGCCGCTCACGGGCCAGGATCGCAGCGCCTCGGCGACCGACAGCGTGACCGAGTGCGGCGGCAACTACGCGGTCAGCAACTACCTGGACCCGGTCGTGGCAACAGACCTCGCAGGCATCACCAACTATCTGGCCGGCACGACCAACAGCGCGAGCGGCGACACCTCCGCCGCAAACAAGTCCCTGTCGGCCGGCGGTACCATCAACCGGCGCAGCGACGGAACGCTCCGGGCCGGCAGTTGTCCGGCCAACGATGCCTCGGCCTGCACGATCGTCGCCAACGACACCGGCGCCATGGTCACCAGCGAACTGCTGTTTCGCACCCTGCGCGGCTCGAGCTATTTCCGCACCGACGTCAACGCCATGCTCGAGCGCATGACCCTTTGCCTGCGCGATCAGATCGCCGCCGGCCCCGGCTTCACACCCGACCCGCTAACCGGTTTCGCGGCGCCCTCCGACAAGCGCGTCGGCCGCATCCCTGCAAGCACCTGCTACGACGACACGCAGAATCCGCTCGGCTACTTCAGCCACTACCGGGATCAGGTATTCGTCGCCAAGCCCGATATCGGCTCGTGGACGGTGACCGTTGACGGCGTTGCGCAGACGTCGTGTGCGGCGGCAATCTTTTTCGGCAACCAGCGCGGGACCGGCCAGTCGCGCAGTACAGCAGCCGAGCGCGATACGCCGGCCAACTATCTTGAAGGCGCCAATCTCACCGGCTTTATTACCACCGGCACGCCGAGTTTCACCGGGCCCAGCCTGTTGGCGCAGGTATCAGCCAGCCAGACCGCAAGCCAGGACATCGTCCGCTGTATTCCCAGCGGGGCAAACCTGACCGAGGTCAAATCGCCGACTCTGAGCGCCGCACAGCAGTTGGTCTCTTACAACCCGGCCACCAGTACCCTGACGCTGGGAAAGGAAAACGTAACCAGCAGCATAGTCAGTGCCGCGGCCCTGTTCGGTTGCGCTTGGGCCGCCGACGAAAAAGACCTGGGTAGCGGATTTCGCAGCTACTTTCAGTTTTCCTTCGCAACGCTCGGCACCAGCGTCGGCAACACCGGTTTCGTCTTTTCCCTCATCGATTCGGAAAGCAACCCCGACCTGCCTTGCGGCATGGCCGGAAACCATCTCGGATATTCCGGCGACAACGGTTTCACGCCGAAAGTAAAGTTTCCAAAAATAGGCATCGAGTTCGATCAGTCACGCAATACAGGCTTTCCTGGCTTCAGCGGAGAGGGTTCTACCAACGCGGGGCGCAACGATCCATGCTACGTATCCAGTTGCGGCGCTGTTCCGGCCCAAACCGCGAACAGCCATGCCGCGATCGTCTATTGGGGCCACGAAGCCGCCAACGCCACCGATGCGGTGACACTTCCAGACGACGACGACAACGTGCATGGCTTCCCCACCGCAGCCAGCCTGGTCCCGACCCGGCGTCCACCGACAAATCCCGCTACGTCGCCCGGTATCGAATTCATAAACCTGCGAACAGGAGGACAGCTGTTCCATGTGCGCGTTGAAGTCACGCCCTTACGTACGATTGATCCCGCCGCAGCCGAAAACAGCAAGACCACCATGCAGACCAAGGTATGGATCCTCGCCGACAGCGTCACGGTCTCCAATCAAATCATCGCCATGAAAGATACCACCCGCCCGATGAGCCTGCTCTACCCGGGTTTCACAGAGAAGCTGAGCGACACCGGGGCCGTATTTGATGTCGCGGAATCCGCCTGTAGTTCGGGCGTCTGTCCAGCCAGCCAGACCTGCGGATCGGACAATGTTTGCTATCGTCAGGGCCTGCGCAAGGCGAGACTCGGCTTCACCGGCTCGCAACGGACACAGGATCAGGAAGTGACAATCAGTAAAATGTTCACCACATGGCAGCCATGAAACTCACCGTATCACCAGCGCCGACTATTGCCGCGCGCGGCTTCACCCTGATCGAACTGGCGATCGTGATGTTCATCATCGCACTGCTGCTGGGCGGCATGCTGCTGCCGTTATCGGCACAGCAGGATGTCCGCAGCTTTGGCGATACCCAGAAAAGGCTGGCGGAGGCGCGCGACGCCCTGCTCGGCTTTGCCATGGCCAATGATCGTCTGCCCTGTCCGGCGATCGCCGGCAGCAACGGCTTGGAGAGTCTGTCAAGCCCTGGGGTGTGCACCAACCCGTATGATGGATTCCTGCCGACGGCCACGCTGGGTTTGTCACCCGTCGATGCCCAAGGTTATCTCCTCGATGCCTGGGGCGGAGAATCCGTCAATCGGCTGCGCTATGCAATCACCACGGCGAACAGCAGCGCGTTTACCACCCAAAACGGGATGAAGAATACCGGGATGACAATTCTGGTACCCGACCTCCAGATATGCAGTACCGGCGTCGGCATGGTCACTCCGGGCACCGCGACGGCCGCCTGTGCGGCGAACACATCGCTTGCCACCGATGCAGTCGCCGTCATCTATTCGCTCGGCAAGAACGCCGGAACAGGCGGCACAGGCAACGACGAGAACCACAACCCGAATCCGCAATCGACAGTCGCTGCAGACCGCGCCTTCGTCAACGCGCCACAAGGCACCACATTCGACGATCAGATGATCTGGCTGTCCAAGAGCACACTGTTCAACCGCATGGTCGCCGCCGGCAGATTGCCCTGACCCGGACGAGCCGGCACACTTCAAAAGTCGGCGCTGGCAACGCGGCGATGCAGGATCAGGCGAAGCCCTGGGGATTCTTCCGTTGCCAGTTCCACGCATCGCGGCACATGTCTTCGAGCGTACGCTGCGCCGTCCAGCCCAGGCGCTGCCCGGCCAGTGAGGGATCGCCCCAGTAGGCCGGAACGTCCCCTGCCCGGCGCGCCACGATGCGACAGGGAATCGCCTGCCCGCTGGCCTGCTCGAAGGCCCGCACTAGGTCCAGCACGCTGTAACCCTGTCCGGTGCCAAGATTCACCGTCAGCACCTCGCGCGGATCGCGCAAGGCCCAGTCCAGCGCCGCCTGATGGCCCTCCGCCAGATCCATGACATGGATGTAATCGCGGACACCCGAGCCGTCGGGCGTCGGGTAGTCGCCGCCGAAGACCTGCAGTTGCGGCAGGCGCCCGACGGCGACCTGCGTAACGAAGGGCATCAGGTTGTTGGGAATACCGTTGGGGTCTTCGCCGATCAGCCCGCCGGGATGCGCGCCCACCGGATTGAAGTAGCGCAACAGGGCGATCGACCAGTCGGGAGCAGCGACGTGAAGGTCACGCAAGATCTCCTCGACCATCAGCTTGGTGCGGCCATAGGTGTTGGCCGGTCGCAGTGCGGCCGACTCCGGAATCGGACTGGAATCGGGCTCACCGTAAACGCAGGCGGACGAGCTGAAGACAATGCGCCTTACCTCCGCCCTCCGCATCGCTTCGAGCAGGACCAGGGTGCCGGCGACGTTGTTGTCGTAGTAGCGCAGCGGCTGCGTCGCCGATTCGCCGACCGACTTGAGGCCAGCAAAGTGGATCACGGCGCTGATCGAATACTGGTCGAAGAGACCGTCCATGTCCTGCCGCGAGCGCACGTCGCCCTGCACGCAATGCACCGGCCGGCCGACGATGGCTTCCAGCCGCTGCACAGCCAGCGGCTTGCTGTTGCTGAAGTTGTCGAACAGCACCACGTCATGCCCGGCCCCGATCAGCACCGCAGCGGTGTGCAGGCCGATATAGCCGGCGCCGCCTGTCAGCAGAATCATTTGCCCATTCCCGTGACTGAATGGCCGCAATTCTAGCCGACCCGCATCATCCGGGTCTCCGGCCGAATTTTCGTTTATGACCACCATCACATTTCCTGAATCCAGCGCGCCAGGTCGCCGGTAGAATTGCAGAATCCACCCTCAGGAGTTCGCCGTGTCCAAAGACTTCAGGATTGCCCCGAGCATTCTCTCCGCCAACTTCGCCAGGCTGGGCGAGGAAGTTGCCAATGTCATCGCCTCCGGCGCCAACTGGATTCACTTCGACGTGATGGACAACCACTATGTACCGAATCTGACCATCGGCCCGCTGGTGTGCGAGGCGATTCGGCCGGTGACGACTGCGGTGATCGACGTGCATCTGATGGTGAAGCCGGTGGACCGCATCATTCCCGACTTCGCCAAAGCCGGCGCCAATGTCATCACCTTCCACCCGGAGGGCTCCGAGCACATCGACCGCTCGCTGGCGCTGATCCGCGAATCGGGCTGCAAGGCCGGGCTGGTGTTCAATCCGGCGACGCCGCTGGATTACATGGATTACGTCATGGACAAGCTCGACATCGTGCTGCTGATGAGCGTGAACCCGGGGTTTGGCGGGCAGAAGTTCATTCCGGCGACGCTCGACAAGCTGCGCGACGCACGGCGCCGCATCGATGCCTGGCGCGACAAGACCGGGCGCGAAATCCTGCTCGAGGTAGACGGCGGCGTGAAGATCGACAACATCGCCGAAATCGCCCGCGCCGGGGCCGACACGTTCGTCGCCGGCTCGGCGGTATTCGGCGCCGGACGCGACGGCGATCACCATGTCTACGATACCGTGATCGAAGCGCTGCGGGCGGAGTTGCAGAAGGTCTGACTACTTCCTTGCGGCCCGCCGTCGGGCTTCGAGCGCACGTCGCATATCGACGTGGATCACGCGCAGTTCGGCCAGCGTGGTGTCGATGTCGCGGCGCCGCGACTCCAGCTCGCCGACCGCCTGCTCGATGCGCCCGACCAGGTACTCGAGCTGTTTGGCGTGGCCTTCGCCATGGTCGCCGTAGAGCGCTAGGATGTGTTCGATCTCTGCCAGCGACATGCCCATCGCCCGGCCGCGCACGATCAGCGCCAGGCGCACCCGGTCGCGCCGCGAATAGGCGCGACCGCCGTTGATGCGGCGCGGCGTCAGCAGGCCGCGCGCCTCGTAAAGACGGATCGCGCGCTGGGTGACGCCGAGTTCCCGCGCCAGTTCGGTGATGCCGGCCAGATCGGCTTCGCCGCCGCCGCGATGGGCGGCGACGGTGTCCTCGGCGCGCGCCTCGGCCGTCATTGCAGGCTTTGCCGCCTTGGAGCGACCGCGGGTTTTGGCGGTGATCGCCACGCCTTACCTCAGACGATGCGGTTGAGCTTCATCGCCACGCTCATGTCGCCGGTCACCATGAAGCGGCCGGTCATGAAGCCGGTCACCGGCTCGAGCTCGCCGCTGAGCATCGCCGCCAGATTGGCGAGCGTGATGCTGACGGTGCATTCGGCCTCGCGGTCGATGTTGTCCACGCTGTTGGGCAGCGTTTTGCCGTCGACATAGGCGACGCCGTCGGCGCCGCAGTCGAACTTCAGCGTCGCGCCGAGGCCGCTGTCGGCGCCCACCTTCTCGCGCAAGGCGGCGGTGCAGGTTTGCAGGTCCATGCTGGTCTCCTCTGTGGCTTGTCTCCGGGGTGCCCGTGCCCCCCGCTCGTTGCGCATCCTAGCGCCGGGCGTTGGCCTGATCAAGGATTTTCTTACGCATGAGCGATCATGTTGACCTATAGGTGAACAATGCGTAGCATTTGCCGGAAATGGAATCCGCGGCCTGGAGACTGTTCCCGCGGGAATAGACTGCAAGGTCACGGAGGAGGAAACAGCACATGACGAAAAGCGATTCCGCTAGGAGTTACGCCAGCGTTCTGCGCCCCGGCACCTTCGCCGGCCAGGTGGTCTGGGTCACCGGCGGCGGCAGCGGCATCGGCCGCTGCATCGCCCACGAACTGGCCGCGCTCGGCGCCACGGTAGTGATTTCCGGCCGCAGCGAGGACAAGCTGGCCCGGGTCGCCGCCGAGATCGCGGCCGACGGCGGCCGCGCCGACACCATCGCCTTCGACATCCGCGACGAGGCCGCGGTACGCGAAGGCGTCGCCGCCATCGTCGGCCGCCACGGCCGCATCGACGGCCTGGTGAACAATGCCGGCGGCCAGTTTCCCTCGCCGCTGCTGGCGATCAGCAAGAAGGGCTTCGAGACCGTGCTGGCCAACAACCTGACCGGCGGCTTCCTGATGATGCGTGAAGTCTTCCTGCAGAGCATGCAGCAGCACGGCGGCGCCGTGGTTAACATGACAGCCGACTTCCGCAACGGCATGCCGGGCATGGGGCATTCGGGCGCCGCACGCGCCGGCATGAGCAACCTGACCATGACCGCCGCCTTCGAATGGGCGCCCTTCCACGTTCGCGTCAACGCCGTGGCGCCGGGCTGGATAGCCTCCTCGGGCATGGACCACTACAGCGGCGCGGTGAAGGCCATGATCCCGAAGCTCAAGCATCACGTGCCGCTGCGCCGCCTCGGCACGGAAGCCGAGGTCAGCGCCGTGATCTGCTTTCTGCTCTCGCCCGGCGCCGCCTTCGTCACCGGCGTCACGGTGCCCATCGACGGCGGCGCGCCGCTCGGCAGCCCGGTGTTTCCCATGGGCGACTACCCGGCCAGCGCCGCCTTCGACGGCTTCCATCGCGCCGAAACACCGGCAGTTCTGAAAGGAGAGTAGCTCAGTGCCCATCCTGTCCTCCGCACTCGATCCGCGCGCCGAAAGCTTCCGCGCCAACATCGAGCGCATGCAGGAACGCCTCGCCGAGGTGCGCGCACTGGAGCAGAAGGTGCGCGATGAGTCGGCCTCCAAGCGCGAGAAGTTCGAAAAGCGCGGCCAGATCCTGCCGCGCGAGCGCGTCGCCCGCCTGCTCGACCGCGACAGCGATTTCCTCGAACTGTCGAGTCTGGCCGGCCTCGGCATGCACGACGACGACGGCAAGAAAGCCGTGCTCGGCGGCGGCTCCATCGTCGGCATCGGCCAGGTCGCCGGCAAGCGCTGCGTGGTGCTGGCCAGCGACAGCGCGATCAAGGGCGGCACGGTGCCGCCGATGGGCCTCAAGAAGACCCTGCGCGCGCAGGAGATCGCCCGCGACAACCGCCTGCCGATGGTCTATCTGGTGGAGAGCGGCGGCGCCAACCTGATGTACCAGGCCGACATCTTCATCGACGGCGGCCGCAGCTTCGCCAATCAGGCGCGCCTCTCGGCCGCCGGTATCCCGCAGATCGCCGTGGTGCATGGTTCCTCCACCGCCGGCGGCGCCTACCTGCCCGGCCTGTCCGACTATGTGATCCTGGTGCGCGGCCGCTCCAATATCTACCTGGCCGGCCCGCCGCTGGTGAAGGCCGCCATCGGCGAGGATTGCGACGACGAAACGCTCGGCGGCGCCGAAACCCACGCCACCGTCACCGGCCTCGGCGAATACCTGTGCGAGAACGACGGCCATGCCATCGCCATGGCGCGCGAAGTGATGGACAAACTGTCCTGGGACGCCGCACCGCCAGCGCCGACTCTCAAACAACCTTGTTATCCGGCCGAAGAACTGCTCGGCGTGGTGCCGGCCGACGAGCGCGAACCCTACGACGTGCGCGAAGTGATCATGCGCCTGGTCGATGCCTCGGACTTCCTCGAATTCAAGGCGGTGTATGCGATCGACACGGTCTGCGGCCACGCCCGCATCGGCGGTCACCTGGTCGGCATCCTCGGCAACAACGGACCGATCCAGCCCGACGGCTCGACCAAGGCCGCGCAGTTCATCCAGTTGTGCGACCAGAGCGGCACGCCGCTGGTCTTCCTGCAGAACACCACCGGCTACATGGTCGGCTCGGTGGCCGAACGCGCCGGGGCGATCAAGCACGGCTCGAAGATGATCCAGGCGGTGGCCAACGCCCGCGTGCCCAAACTCACGATGGTGCTCGGCGGTTCCTACGGCGCCGGCAATTACGGCATGTGCGGGCGCGGCTTCGATCCGCGCTTCATCTTCGCCTGGCCCTCGGCGCGTACGGCCGTGATGGGTGCCGCGCAGGCGGCCAAGGTCATGGAAATCGTCGGCCGTGCCAAGCTCGAACGCGCCGGCCAGCCGGCCAACGAGGCAGCGCTGGCGGCCATGAGCGAAGGCCTGCGTCTGCGCCTCGAGAAGGAATCGACTGCGCTGTTCGGCACGGCGCGGCTGTGGGATGACGGCATCATCGATCCGCGCGACACACGCCGCGTCCTCACGCACTGCCTCGATATCTGCGCCGAAGCCGCGGCGCGCCCGCTGCGGCCGAACACCTTCGGCGTCGCCCGTTTTTAAACAGGGAGTCACACCATGCAATTCACCAGCGAACACCGCCAGCTCTCCGATACCGTGACGCGCTTCGTCAAGGAGGAACTCAATCCGCATGTCGAGGCATGGGAGGCCGCCGAAGAATTCCCCACGCACGAAGTCTTCAGGAAGCTCGGTGCGCTCGGCCTGCTCGGCGTCAAGTATCCGCAGGAATACGGCGGCCTCGGCCTCGACTTCTCCTATTCGATGGTGATGGCCGAAGCCCTCGGCAACTGCACCTGCGGCGGCGTGCCGATGGCGATCGGGGTGCACACCGACATGTGCACCCCGGCGCTGGCCCGCTTCGGCTCGGACGAGCTGAAGCGCGAGTTTCTCGTCCCCGCGATCGCCGGCGACGTGGTCGGCTGCATCGGCGTCAGCGAACCGGGTGGCGGTTCCGACGTCGCCGCACTGAAGACCACGGCACGCAAGGACGGTGGCGACTATGTGATCAACGGCAGCAAGATGTGGATCACCAATGGCATGAAGGCGGACTGGTGCTGCCTGCTGGCCAACACCTCGGAGGGCGCGCCGCACAAGAACAAGTCGCTGATCATGGTGCCGATGGACAGCAAGGGCATCAGCCGCAGCAAGATCAGGAAGGTCGGCATGAATTCCTCCGACACCGCCCAGCTGTTTTTCGACGACGTGCGCGTGCCGCAACGCAATGTGCTCGGCCAGGAGGGCATGGGCTTCACCTTCCAGATGATGCAGTTCCAGGAGGAGCGCCTGTGGGGCGCCGCCAGCTCGCTGCGCATTCTCGACACCGTGATCGACGAGACCATCGAATACACGCGCGAACGCAAGGC